>Ga0272443_10000004_pt1 | contig 727474 bp, 662 predicted proteins | sample SSMAcet12_FD_193581 | JGI IMG/M metagenome (GOLD analysis project Ga0272443, IMG submission 193581) | Marine sediment archaeal communities from Little Sippewissett salt marsh, Falmouth, MA, United States - SSM-Acet-12 | ecosystem: Environmental > Aquatic > Marine > Wetlands > Sediment ...
GTCAAGGTAAACCCTGAAGGTTTACCTTTTGTTGTGATAATGAAGTATTATAACGGTAAATAAAACACATGGAGAACATGGTGACAATTGACCTTACCGTGCTAAAAGAATTTGACTTCGCGCCGGTGGCGGAGGGGAACAGGGAACTAATGGATCAGCTGCGGCAGCTGCGTGAGATTGATGTGCGTAATGACGGCCAGGTTCACCAGGCAATTGAGCCACTTGAGATTATCAGCAACAGGCTGCCGGGGTGGATTGCTCCATTCAGGGGATCCATTGATGAAGAAGACATGGAGTGCTTTTTGGAGATGTACCGTAAGCACCTGTTACGAATCAAGAAGTTTGAGGGGGTATGCTTTGAAAGGACAGAAATTTCATACAGGATGTGTTTGCGGATGCTTCGGGTTATCTTTGGGGTGTTGTATGAGGTGTTTGATGGGGGTGGGGGGGTTACCGGATGAGATTGTGGGGATTGTTTGAGGTGAAACTCAGTTCAACCTCAAAGGTACACCTTCCCCATACCAGATATTAATAGTTGACGTACACTTCTGATGATATACAACTTATCCATCACCATATAAAAATAGAGAGATACTATGTACCAGATACCAGGAAAGCTCATACATACGCTGGGAATACTGTTTCTTTTCACATGTACTATATCACTACATCAACTAACCGGGATTGAGGTTTAAGTATGGCCACTCATATAGGCGCAGGATATGGCAGTGAATTGCATCTGATGCGGTACATGGCACGATACCGACAAGAACTGGACAAGGCCATACTCGATAAGACCGGAGGGGATTCAATAACCTGGCATGATTTCAAGCATGGCAACAACTACGACTGTTCCAATCCCCAAGAGGTACATCTCCCCGATAATGAACTAACTGGAATTAACTTTCTCACCGAAACCGATTACTCCAAAGTAGTGGACGCATGGAAACAATTCTGGCCACAAGGTGGTACTTCCATGAACTGGGATGCTGCAGGATATACTACAGTCAATAATAGAAATCAATATATCCTCGTAGAAGCCAAGGCCCATACAGAAGAAATAAAAAGTGATTGTGGCGCAGATCCAGGTAAGTCAATGAAGCATATAGATAAAGCCTTTACATACACAAAGGACTGGCTGGGCATCACTTCTACAAATGACTGGAAGAAAACCTACTACCAGATGGCAAACAGGCTTGCAATGATACATTTCCTGGCATATCACGATATCCCCGCAAAGCTGGTAAACATATACTTCTGCGGTGATAAGAACCCGTCACCATATAACGGAGCCACATGCCCTTCTGATGCAAACGGGTGGAAAAATGCATTAAATGACCAATACGAATACCTTGGGCTTACAGAAGCAATGAGGGACAAGGCCGGCATGGTAGACCTTTATATAGATGTTGAGAAGCCAATTGAGTAAATAGTAATATTTTTGAACATATAACACAAACACCGGAACACCTCCGGCAACACGTCCGGAGGATAAAACACACTGACAAGGACACACTGACATGACCAACTTTCAGGATAAGGTAAGTTTCATATGGAGTATTGCCGACCTGCTTCGGCACGACTACAAGAGCCACGAGTACGGGCAGGTGATACTGCCGTTGACCGTCATTCGCAGGATGGATGCCGCCCTGGAAAAGACCAAGGATAAGGTACTGAAGAAAAACAAGACCCTGACTACCGAGAACCGCGAACCCTTTCTCTTCAAGGAAACCGGCTACAAGTTCTACAATACCAGCAAGTACACATTCAAGAAACTCCTGGATGACCCCGAGAAGATCGCCCAGAACCTGCAGAATTACATAAACGGCTTTTCAAAAGACGCCAGGGAGATTATCGATTACTTCAACTTTCACGATCATATAAACCGGCTGGATAATGCCAACATTCTCTACCTTATCATCAAGCGCTTTGCCGAACCTGCCATTGACCTGCATCCTGAAACAGTCAGCAACCTTGAGATGGGCTACATTTTCGAGGAGCTTATACGCCGATTTGCCGAGCAATCCAATGAAACCGCAGGGGAACACTTCACCCCCCGCGAGGCAATAGGGTTTATGGTGAATATACTCTTTGCCAACGACCATGATTTCCTTGAAAAGCCGGGCATCATCAAGACCCTGTATGACCCCGGCTGCGGAACCGGCGGTATGCTCTCAGTTGCCGAGGATTACCTGCGCAGCATCAACCCGGACGGACAATTAAAAGCCTTCGGCCAGGAAATAAACCCCGAGTCTTATGCCATCTGTAAATCAGACATGCTTATCAAGGGCCAGGATGCCGGACGGATCAAGCTGGGAAACAGTTTTACCAATGATGGGTTTGAAGGCCTGAAATTTGATTACATGCTCTGCAATCCACCCTTCGGGATTGAGTGGAAGAAATACGAGAAGGTCATCCGTGATGAACACGAAAAGAAGGGATACGGCGGACGGTTTGGTGCCGGTCTTCCCCGCATCAACGACGGTGCCCTGCTCTTTCTGCAGCATATGATATCCAAGATGCAGCCGGCAAACGGCGGTTCACGTATCGCCATCGTGCTCAACGGCTCACCCCTCTTTACCGGTGATGCCGGTTCCGGCGAGAGCAATATCCGCAAGTGGATCATCGAGAACGACATGCTGGAGGCCATCATCGCCCTCCCCACCGACATGTTCTACAATACCGGCATTGCCACCTACGTGTGGGTGGTGACCAACCGCAAAGAGCCGGTACGGAAGGGCAAGGTACAGCTCATCAACGCCGTCAACTACTACGCCAAGATGCGCAAAAGCCTGGGCAGCAAGCGCAAGTACATCACCGATGACCAGATCGACGAACTAACCCGTGTCTACCACGATTTCAAAGAGGACGATATCTGCAAGATATTCGACAACGAGGACTTCGGCTACTACCGCATAACCGTTGAACGCCCCCTCCGGCTGAACTTCCAGGCAAGTACCGAACGTATAAAGAGTTTGCAGGACGTGAAAGCCTACCAGAACCTGGCACTCAGCAAGAAGAAAGGAAAGGCAAAAGAGAAGGAGATACATGAAGGAGAAAAGCTCCAGGAGGCCATCATACAGGCGCTTAACTCTATGGGAGATACGGTATACACAAACCGGGAGGAGTTTACCGACAGGTTGAAAGACGTATTCAATGAGAACAACCTCACCCTGTCGGCTCCCATACAGAAGGCCATACTGAACGCACTCTCAGAGCGGGACGAGAACGCCGACATATGCCGTACCCCAAAAGGAGAACCCGAACCGGACACCGAGCTGCGTGACTTCGAGAACGTCCCCCTGAAGGATGACATTCACGCCTACTTCGAGCGTGAAGTGAAGCCCTACGTGCCGGATGCCTGGATTGACGAGAGCAAAACGAAGATCGGGTACGAGATACCCTTCACCCGGCATTTCTACGTCTACCAGGAACTGCGGCCCCTGGAGGAGATAGACCGGGAGATATGGGACCTTGAGCGGGAGATACAGGAGATGTTGAAGGAAGTAACCAAGTGAGCTTATAATTATCTAAATACTATGAATAGGTACTTGATGTGTTAAACCGACAGAGAATAATACTGGCACTTTTAGATCGAGCAGGTGGAGAAGCGAATCGCTTATCACTAATGAAGTGGGCTTTCATATTATCGAAAGAAGGTCACTCCAGAAAACTGGAAAGCTTCTATCAGTTCTTGCCGTACAAGTATGGGCCATACTCATTTAACCTTGTACATGAACTGGATAACCTGAAAAGGAATGGTTACCTCAAAGACATATCAGATAATAAATATAAACTATCAAGCATTTCCAATAAACAGATCTCTATAATCAATGACACTATAAAGTATGATATTGACCAACTATGGAAGTTATATGGGAGGCTTTCCACAACCAGATTACTGGATAGGGTTTATAAGAAATATCCATGGTATTCAATTAATAGTCAGAGAACTGAGAAGCGGCATAGTGATCTTATTCCAACCGCAAACTTCAACATTTATACTGCAGGTTACCAGGGATTACAGATAGACGGCTTTCTAGATTTACTATTAGAATCTGGTATCAAACGCATCATAGATATTCGCAATAATCCGATATCCCGGAGCTTCGGTTTCCATAAAAACACATTAGCAAAGCTCAGTAGTTTCGTGGATATTGATTATTACCATTATCCAAAACTAGGTATACAATCTTCAGCCAGAAAGGATATATCATCAGAGAAAGAGTACTGGGATCTGCTGAAAACATACAGGAAAGATATACAAAGAAACAGGCAGACGGAGATAAATCAAGTAGACAAGCTAATGAAAGAACAACCGTCAGTCTTGTTGTGTCAGGAAGAAGACCCTACTTTTTGCCATCGAAGTGTGCTTGCTGATGTACTATCTCAAAGGTCTTCAATGAATATTGTTGAATTGAGAGGTCATCAATAGTGTCATTATGCAAAGAACAAAAGTATTAATAACCGTTATGACATACCCTATACCATCAAGGCAGTATGATGAAGTTATATGTACCGCAGGGATAACTGAATCCGGAGAATGGGTTCGTTTGTATCCGATCGATTACAGATACCGGTTACGTGAACAACAATTCAAGAAATATCAATGGATAGAACTGGACCTCGAGGAACGAGGCCACAGTAATGACCAGCGTAACGAAAGCAGAAGACCCGATCTGGATACTCTTTCTATTCTAGGTGAACCTATTTCAACGGATAGAGGATGGATAGAGCGCCGGAAAATCATAGATAAGATGCCTGTTCATACAGTTAACCAACTGGTCCAGATGTATGATAGTAATCGAACATCTCTTGGCATCGTAAAACCATGCAGAATTCTGGACATTAAGGTCGAGGATGCTGACAGAGAATGGAAACCTCAATGGCAATACATTTACGATCAGTTAAGATTATTTGAGCCGCCTCCAAAACCTTTGAAGAAGATCCCTTATAAGTTCAGTTATGTGTTTGAATGTGAAGACAATGAAAAGCCCCATAATGCTATGATTGAAGACTGGGAACTTGGTGTTCTTTACTTAAGGGAACTTGACCGGCTGGGTAGTGAGGAGAGGGCTGTAGATAGTGTAAAATATAAATACTTATCAGAGATGTGTGATTCCTCAAGGGATACACGTTTATTTATGGGAACTACCTGGCCCTATAACAAATGGGTGGTACTTGGTGTCTTCTGGCCGCCTTGTGATTACCAGATGGAGTTTGATTTATGAGTTACCAACAGTATAGTTCATATAAAGACTCAGGGATTGAGTGGATTGGCGAGATCCCTGAACACTGGGAAGTGAGACGCTTAAAGAATATTACAAGATTTGTATATGGCGAATCCTTGAAGAATGAAGATAGACTCGAAGGTGAAGTTCCTGTTTTTGGGTCAAATGGAATAGTTGGATATCACGATAAATCAACAACAATGTCCCCTATGATTGTTATTGGTAGAAAAGGCTCTTTTGGCAAAGTCGCCTTTTCTGAAATACCAGGTTTTCCTATAGATACAACTTATTACATTGATTCACGCTATACAGATATGAATATTCGATGGATATATTTTGCTCTTATAGTTCTTAAGTTAGATAAGATATCACAGGACACAGGTGTTCCAGGGTTAAATAGAGAAACAGCATATGAAGAATTAACACCTTTACCCCCTCTCCCCGAACAACAGACTATTGCCGCCTTCCTCGACCGGGAAACCGCCCGTATTGATACACTCATCCACAAGAAGGAACGGCTCATTGCCCTCCTGAAGGAGAAACGGCAGGCACTCATTACCAGGGCCGTCACCAAAGGATTAGACCCGAACGTGGAAATGAAAGATTCCGGCGTTGAGTGGATCGGGGAGATACCGGCGCATTGGGATGAAATTGGATTAAAACATGCTGCGAAAGTACAATTCAGCAATGTTGATAAACACTCCAAGGACAACGAAATACCTGTTCGCTTATGCAATTACACTGATGTATACTATAATGATCTGATTAGTGAAGAAATGGAGTTTATGGTAGCAACGGCAACCAAAGACGAAATAAGAAAATTCACTATAAGCGAAGGAGATGTATTAATCACCAAAGATTCTGAGTCATGGGATGATATTGCTGTCCCATCATATGTAATTACTAACTTTGATAATGTATTATGTGGGTACCATCTTGCACACATTAAACCAAAAACTAGTATTCTTATTGGTAAATTCCTCAGCAGCGCTTTCAATGCCCAAGGTATAAGTGATCAGTTTAAAGTTGCTGCAACTGGCGTTACACGTTTTGGGATCGGCAAGCAAGCTATCGGGAATGCTTTTTTCCCTTTACCACCTATCAAAGAACAGCAGGCTATTGCTAACTTTATCGATAAAGAGACATTACGTATAGATACTATTATTGAAAAGATTGGAGTGCAGATAACAAAGCTCCAAGAACTCCGACAGGCCCTAATCTCCAACGCTGTAACCGGGAAGATTGACGTCAGGGAGGAAGTTGCCGTATGACGGTTGACCACAAAGAACAGGCATTTGAACAGTCTATCGTGGATCACCTTACCACCCACGGCGGGTACCATGAGGGAGCCCCGGCTGACTTTGACCCACAGACCGCACTCCTGCCGGGTACAATCATCCAGTTTATCAGGCAGACGCAACCGAAGGCCTGGAAACGCCTGGAAGCCATACACCTTGAAAAGACAAAGGAGAACATCATCAAGCGTATCTGCCAGGTATGCGACCGGCAGGGACTGTTGCATGTACTGCGGAAAGGGATAACCGACCACGGCGTACACCTTGATCTCATGTACTCGGCACCACAGACATCTCTGAATCCCGACGCGGTGGCACTGTATAACGCCAACATCCTTACCGTCATCCGGCAGGTGCATCACAGCATAAAGCACCCCAACGATGCGGTAGACCTTGCCTTTTTCGTTAACGGCCTGCCGGTGGCAACGGCGGAGCTGAAAACCGAGTTTACCGGGCAGTCATACCGAAACGCTATCAAGCAGTACAAGAACGACCGTGAACCCGGCGACCCCATTTTCAGGTTCAAGGCACGGGCGCTGGTACACTTCGCCGTTGATACCGACGAGGTGTGGATGACCACCCGTATCAATAAGGGAAACACCGTCTTCCTCCCCTTTAACCGGGGACACGACAACGCAGCAGGGAACCCCCCGAACCCGGACGGGTACCGCACTTCGTATCTCTGGGAATACGTGCTCAGTATGGACAGCTGGATAGATATACTCTCCCGCTTTCTGCATCTTGAGGTAACAAAGGAAAACGGCAAGGTAATATCAGAGAAACTCATCTTTCCCCGGTACCATCAGCTTGACGTGGTACGGAAGATCACCGGTCATGTACTGCAACACGGGGTTGGAGAAAACTACCTGGTACAGCACAGCGCCGGCAGTGGAAAGAGTAACTCCATCGCCTGGCTTGCCTACTGGCTATCAAGCCTGCATGATAACGACGACAACCTCATATTTGACAGCGTGGTGGTAGTTACCGACCGTCGTATCCTTGACAGGCAGCTGCAGGATACCATCTACCAGTTCGAGCACAAGGCCGGCGTGGTGGAACCCATAGACAAGCACGCCGGCCAGCTTGCTGCCGCCCTTGAAAGCGGGGTGAAAGTTATCATCACCACGTTACAGAAGTTCCCATTCGTCACTGAAAAGATCGGCGCCCTCCCCGACCGCAGGTACGCCGTTATCGTAGACGAGGCGCACTCGTCACAAACCGGCGAATCGGCAAAGGAGATGAAGTCAATTCTCTCCACCTCACTTGACCAGGCCGAGGAAGAGGCCCTGCACGAAGAAAAGACCACCCCAGATTACGAGGATGAACTCATCAAGTCCATGAAGGCACGGGGGAAGCAGAATAACCTCTCATTCTTTGCCTTCACCGCCACCCCCAAGTTCAAAACCCTGGAAATGTTCGGCACCAGGGACAGTGAAGGAAAACCCCACCCCTTTCACCTGTATTCCATGCGCCAGGCCATCGAAGAACGTTTCATACTGGACGTGTTGAAGAACTATACAACCTACAAGACATACTTCAGGATTGCCAGGCGTATCGAGGACGACCCCCAGCTTGACAAGAAGAAGGCGGTAACCGCCCTCATGAAATATATCAGTCAGCACCCCCACAACATAGAGCAGAAGACACAGGTGATGGTGGAACACTTCTACCATAATACCCGGAAGCTCCTGAACAATCGTGCCAAGGCCATGGTGGTAACCGCTTCCCGTCTACACGCGGTGCAGTATTACCACGCATTCAAAAAACACATAACGCAGCAGGGCTACAGTGACCAGCTGAAGGTACTGGTGGCATTCTCAGGGAAAGTGATTGATAGTGGCCAGGAGATTACAGAATATTCACTGAACGGCTTCAGCGACAACGAGATCCCTGAACAGTTCAACAGGGAATACAACATACTCATCGTGGCATACAAGTTCCAGACCGGCTTTGACCAGCCACTCCTGCATACCATGTACGTTGACCAGCGCTTGAAAGGGGTAAAAGCTGTACAAACACTTTCACGCCTGAACAGGGTATACCCCGGAAAAGGTGATCCATTCGTACTGGACTTTGCAAATGAATCTGAGGACATCAAGGCAGCCTTTGAGCCATATTACGTGACAACCACCATAGATGAACCAACCGACCCCAACAGGCTCTATGATCTGCAAATTGAAATTGACGCATTCCAGGTATACCTGCCGACCGAGATAGACAACTTCGCGAAGGTATTCTTTTCCGGCAAAGAAAAGCAGACAAAGAAAGACCAGACAATGCTGCACAGTTACGTTGATCCTGCGGTTGACCGGTACCGCAACCTTGAAGAAGAACGCCAGGGCCAGTTCAGGAGCACCCTTTCTGCCTTTCTTAACCTGTATCGGTACGCGGCCATCATCATGCCCTTTACCGACCCCGAACTGGAAAAACTATTCGTTTATGGTGGATTTCTCTACAAGAAACTCCCCAGGCCAGGACGTTCAGAACCGGTATACATCGATGACGATGTGGCACTGGAATATTACAGGCTTATGAAAATACAGGACAGTATGTCATTATATCTTGGTGGTGATGGTAAGGAATTGACTTCAGATTTAACTGATGGGGGTGGTTCATTACAGGATGAAAAGATCAACCTTTCAGAGCTTATAACCAATATCAACGAACTCTTTGGTGATATTGACTTTAGGGAAGGCGACAAGCTCTTCTTCGACCAGATCGCCGATGACCTTTCCGTAAAAGACACCGTCCGTGCCCAGGCGGAGAACAACACCCGCAATAACTTCAAGTACGGCGTCAGCGACGCCATGATGGACGCGGTGGTAGACCGCATGAGCAAGAACGAACGCATGGCAAAGCAGTTCGTAGACAACGAGAAGTTCCGCAACTACATCATCGATCACGTGATCATTCCAAGTATCTACCAGAAGATGGGGATTGAGGAGAGAGGTGGGTAGTTTGTTGCTTATAGAAAAATCATATCCACACAAATAATATAATAATAAAAAGGCAACATGAGTACTTCAATAATAGAGCAGAAAGGCATTCATTGTTTTAAAGATTTTTTATTTAAATCTGAAAGAGGTATTATTGACCCATTTATCTCAGACAATGACAAAACACCTTTATGGGATGGTCATTTGATATTATATAAGGAGAATCATAATAACAGGAAAGATGAAATTGAAGGCCAAATCCCATTACAGGTAAAATCTGCCACAAAGAAAGAAAGATCCAATGCAGAGAAATATAAAATTAATAAATCTGATTTATTGAAATATCAAAAACATGGAGGAATAATTTTTATTCGTCCAATTTATTATAATGATAATGTCGATGATTATGATATTTATATAAAAACCTTACTTCCAGTTTTAATTGAAGAAATAATTCTGGAAAACAAGGGGAAAATAAATCTTAAAACCGGAGATCCTTACAAGACTGTTACGATAGCTTTAGAAAGAATAACCGATGTATTCTATTTTGAAAAACTCTGTGATCACTTCCTAAAACAGAGAGCATTACAATTCAATGTGAATAATTTTATTGATATTGATAAAGTTCAAGATTTTTTTGATAATGGTGCAACCTTAAGAGCTGATACAATTCTAAAAAAAAATAAAATTAATGAATCACTATTAGATAGCAACTGCTACCTCTATATTGAAACCAAAGAAAATATAATCGCACCAATTATTGGTAGAATACATGCCCTCGATAAGGAAGTTAAATATGAAGTAAAAGTAAATGATGAGGTTTTTTTCAATTCTATTACCCAATCTCAATCGAAAGAAGATAAGTATATAAAATTCAACCCAAATTTGTTTTTTAAGATTACAGAAGACAATAATCTTATAATTGATTTAAAGGTATCAAAAGAAGATTTATTCTTTGATTATCATAAAGCATTGAAATTCATGCATTCAATCAATATATATCATTCGTTTTCAATAAATGACAAGGTTATTAAATTCTCATCTGTTGATAATTTTACAGATAAGATTCATGACACTTTTATAATTTATGAAGACATAAAAAAAATTTTTAATATGTTTAAAATAGATTATTTTGTTATTACACTAAAAGAAATTGATAAAGAAGTAAAGTTGTTAGAATTTTTAATTAACACCCTTCTGTATGGTGCTTATGCAATGCAAAAAGATTTATCTGATGACTTAGCCATTAAGAATTACTCTTTCTTTGGAAGAAGACTTTTTTTATTGTTTAGAAGAGTCGAAGATGAAAAATACCAAGTTTATGATTTGCTCAATCAGAATTCAGATGTTAATACAAATACAATTGTTTTGATCAAAGATAATAATATAGTAGCAAGTCGGTTCTTATTGCTGAACAAGAATACAATAATTACCATTGATAATTTTTTTGATGAAGCCTATCATGATATAATTAACTATTACTGTAATGAGTTATTTCCAGAAACGCAAAATTTCATGTTAAATTGCATTCATGGTTATGATGAAACCAGTAAGAAAGGTTTTTTAGACTTAGCAGAAAAATTAAATGATTACTTTATAATAAACACGCCCCAATCTGAGAATGAAGATTTAACATTAATACATACCATAAACCAATTACAGTTATTTAAAAGGAAAAGGGAACTTAGTTCTGAAGAGAAAAGGAACCTTATAAATTTGAAAAATTCTACAACTGACATAAAAGTATTATGCTGTTGTTTAATTCTCTTGGATTATAAAGAAGAATTCTTGTTAGAATTTGAAAAGCTCTCTGATGAAGAAAAGGAACAATTTAAAGCTTGGCCTATTTATACACTTTTTCAGAGGTTAGATGTTGAATAGTTTTTATTTCAAGATTCCCGATTTTCAACATGTTTAATTTCTGATGTAAGAATTTACATTAAATTAAGCATCAATAATAATTAACATCACATAATATTAAATCATTTTAGCTGCTAATTTTCTGATGATTCCAACAGCATACACAAAATTGAATTTACAACATGCTAACAAATCTTTTATGGTTGGACATTAAATCTTTTACCTGGATAAAAGGAACTACATTCTTTTATTCCTAATCGATTTCTTTCAGAATTTGGTTCAGTTGATTCTTTACCATTTGTTATAAGAATATTACCATTAAGCCTATGCAATTCATTCATTATTAAAAATGGAGTACAATGTTTAACTTCAAGCAGATCTAACCATCGGCCAAATTCTGATACCTCATGAGAAGTGATCCGTTTATTAGGATTTTTTCTATATTTTGCATCCCATATCATTTTTACTTCAGTATAATCAGGGTTATTACTAGAACTTGCTAATTGAAAAGAAATGTCTGGAGCTTTGGGACTATCCCATATGTCTCTAATCCTTGTACCAGCACATATTTGGCAAATTATATTGTTGTTTTCTTTAATTATAAAAAAAGGTCGATCTAATTTATTTGCCGGCTTTTTCGGGAATGCATGTTTTTTTTCACCATTGCCTGAAACATACTCAATAGTGTAATGATTTTTAATATCAATAATTAATTTAAATAACACAAACATTTCAAAAATAAAATCATCTGAAATATCAACATCATCATTTGTAGTTGCCCAAACTGATGCAACTTTTAGAGATTTAGCAGCATTTTTTAGATTTTGTAATAATTGTTTGTTATTCCCTATATTTGAACCCGTATCATTGGCCATAAGCTACCTCTAAATGCATCTTCAAATGTTTTTTTATACTCGTTTTCAATTTCAATTTTTTCATCTATCAAATTAAAAATATCATTTTTATTATAAATCAATGACTTATTAAAATTAGAAAATCGTTTTTCTTGCTCTGATATTGAATCAATAACATGAGATTGCTCATCACTTGATAATTTTATTTTATCATACTTGAAATCACCTTGAATGCTATCTTCCAAATTCGAAGATAACTCCTTAATACTATTTAAAATGGTCGATGTAAAAATAAATTCTTCATTGATAAACTCTTTAAGTTCAATCCAAAGTGTACTGAAACCTGCCTCTGATAGTAATAAATCTGGATACTTCATTGCTAATTTATCAATAAATTTATTAAATTTATTGTTCGTAATCTCATTTAGAAATATACCAAATGATGTGCGGGACCAATATATCAAACCATTAATTATTGCATTATAATCATATTTAGAAAGAGAAATGTATGTTCTTTCAAAATGGGTATGAGGTTTTTTGTATCTGTAAATTTTTTGTAATGAATATGTAAAATCTTCAAGATCATACTCTGCTTTTATTTCTACAACTTCAGTTATTATACCCGTAAATAGATACTTGTTTTTGACTTCTTCTACTTTTCTATATTCAATCGTACCATATCCTAAAAACCTAACTTTCGAAGCAATTCTGGAAAAGAAGATTACTTTATCACCTTTGTTTATATTAACATTTCTTCCAGATTTAATTCGCACAGAATTATCTGGCGAAACATTCAATTCATTTATTCCCCAATATTTCATATTAAACTCGTTAATTTAAAATATTATTTATTTCATTTTCCCATGTCTTAACTCTATGGATTACCCTCATTTGATGTAGTTCATTATTTAAAATCTCTTTTTTTGTTAACAATGATAGGTCTTTCCAATTTTTATCGAATACATATGTTGCATTGTTAGTTTTTGTACTTTCAAACACATAAAGTCCTTTTTGATTAAAACCAAAAACAATATAGCCACTAAAGCCATTAATACCGATAGCTGCAAAATCTGGCTTATAATTATTAATAATTTCAAGCCTATTTTCAATAACAGGCCAATTACCCTTTGGTGCTTTTTTTATGAATGGTTCAACTTGTTTATAACGCTGCTCCCAAGGATATTCACCAGGTGGCAAAATATCCCAGTTTAAGCGTGTAATTTTTGGTATATGTATCTGCTCCAAGCCTTCTGTTAAAATGTAACATTCTTTGAATAATTCAAGGAACAGGTTTATAGTATGCTTTATTTCAATATAATCCTTATCATTTTTAATATTAAACTGTGGTGAAATAATAATATGTGTATTATTTCTACCTACAGCTATTGTTAATTCTATAGCATACGGTTTAATGAAAGTTCTTGGATATCTCTCATATGGCACATCTCTAAAATCTGAAATCTCTTCAGTTTCTCCTCTACCTTTCCATTGTTGCCAAGTCCATTCTATAGTACGATAGTGTGTTTCTTTTTTTTGATCTTTATGAATTATATATTCACCTTCAGAATTTCTTTTGCTTACTGGACCTATTGCGGAAGGTAAAATTGTATCACCAATATTTGGATTAGCTTGAAAACCTATCATCCCAAGTCTATATTTGCTAATACTATCTAATGGCGCTGCCAGAACTATATTATTGGTTTTAATGTTTCGTAAAAAGTCTAATGAAATAATACGCTTTTTATTTATGATCATGACTCCCCCAACAATAACCTTAATGACTCACCCTATAACTATTAATTAATCTATCATCAAAGTGATTTATTAATATGGTGAACAAAAGAAACACAACCTTTAGCCGCTACGCTTTTTTATGTATCTAAACTTCTGCTCTCTGACAAGCACATATACTTACAAATCTTTTGCGTATGTCAACATAATTTTTTATTTGTCTCCTAGGCATATATCCTGTTTTCAAAAAAATCACGTTGTATGACACTCCGGTGAACAATACTTGCAACCATTTGATTTGATGTAATATTTTTTTGCTTCCGCTACTGCCAACCTGCAGCTTAAATAATCACCAAGGTATACCCGGTTTTCTTCTTTCGGCATAAATGTGCATCCAGACTTATGAACCTCATGGTCACCATTTATCTGTGCATGTGTATTCACGTAATAAGCAGCCATAGTTGTCTCCTTACATAATTAGTTTGTTACCAAATATATATTGGCATTTATTATAAAGGTAGACCTTTGAGGTAGAGGTCAATGATAAGAGTACAATATCACCCCCCAGCCCTCAAACCGTCCGCCCCCGGCGGACACCCCTGCGGCTGACATGTCCGACGAGGGATCCTGCGAACGCAGGTCCCGAGAAGTTTCAGCCGAAGCCCTTGCGGCGTTGAGCAACGGCACAGGGGATCGTTAAGGGGATGTTTGCCGCTGAACATCCCCTTGACCTCCCCCTCGCGAAACGAGATCAAGAACACACCTCAAGTCGCTTCTACTCATAGAACAACACAAAAGATTAAAGGATCACCACAGGGTCACAGAGATACAGAGAAAGACCTACAGAGTTTACCATGAAAATTTTATTAGCACATGAAGACAGTTATCACCTTGATCTTGTATTACAAAAAACACTTAGCACCATCATTTTCATCTTGAAAAAAAATTTAATATTTAATTTAATAAAACAAAAAAAGGGGGAAGGAAATGAAAAAAATCATACTACTCATGATTGTAATAATCCTTTCAGGGTGTATGACCACCAAAAAGTATTTGCCAGGTCATTATCACAAGAAACAACCAACCTTTACCGTACTTTCAGATTTCAATTACAGTTCATACACGTTAAGCAACCAGGCAGAAAAGGCATTGCTGCAGTTAAACCAGAGGGTTGTACTGCGCCCATCATTAGAGGTAATACAAAAATCAGTAGCAGATGCGTTTTCAAATGAAATTGTTGAGAGTTATTTGAGTTATGGTAATATAGAAACGGATTACATAATGACTATTTCAACAAACCCATACGGCGGTGAATGCAGGATAAAGATAATAAGAAGCAGGGACTCAAGAATTTTAACAAGTTTTCAACATGATACGTACTCAATGAATTCACTGACAAGAGAGATAGAGAGAAAACTCAGATCTATTGAGCTTAAACCAGACAGGAAAGAATACGACAAAAAGAATAAACAGGTACTATATACTTCCAGGAAAAATATAAGAGTATTGAATCATGAATTTAAGGAAAAACCAACATTTACAGTGTTTTCCAATTATTCGGATTACACCTCTTCCCAAACCGTTGCAGATATTGAAGAGAGATTGTTAAGTTATAAATTAGTGCTAAAAACTCCACCAGTACTCAAGAAGATAGAAAAGAAAGCAACGAAAACCAGCCAGTTTGAATACGTGGAATCAAAAACCGTAATGAACTATTCGTATAGTGATATAAAATCAGATCTTTATATCCTGGTATTTGAGAAGCACATTAAACTGATCAAGAATGATACGAATGAAATTTTATTTTCGTCTGAATTACAAAATCCAGACGATTTATTGTATATTCTTCGAGCGGCAGGTGTTGAGATAGAATATATACAAAAAGAACAAAATTATAAAAGTCATTTCTTACTACAGTAAAACATATTTATCAAACAGGTATTAAACTGTCCGTCATAGGTAGTCATTACACTTCAGTGTAGTTCAAGCTGAGACTGTCAAAGAGAATAACAACCCCCTCTCCAGTCTCCCCCATAAAGGGGAGAGAGGTGGGCTCCAACCAAAAAGCCCCAAAACCGTCCGCCTCCGGCGGACACCCCTGCGGCTGACTTGTCCGACGAGGGATCCTGCGAACGCAGGTCCCGAGAAGTTTCAGCCGAAGCCCTTGCGGCGTTGAGCAACGGCACAGGGGATCGTTAAGGGGATGTTTGCTGTTGAACATCCCCTTGACCTCCCCCTCGCGAAACGAGAACAAGAACACACATACGGTGGCGTCTACTCCTGGAACGATACGAAAAGAATAAAGGATTACCACAGCGTCACAGGGGTACAGAGAAAGCAGTATAAAGGATCACCGCAAAGTAGCAGAGTTCGCGAAAGCCGCAAAGAAAGAAAAAGTTAAAAACATGCCGCCAACAAGCCACATCATGGCAAGCCCCCTTTAGCAAAGGGGGCGACGCAGCGCGTCGGGGATTTCGTTCAGCAACAACTTACATTCAGTTACCACATGAAAACCCAACACCCCCTCTCCAGTCTCCCCCATAAAGGGGGAAAAGCAACTCATACTTCCTCCGAGCCGAACCCCGGTTGCCCAGCGAAGCCGAGGCAACCCCTCTCATCCCGCGTCAAACCCGATCCCCCCCGAGTCATTCCCGTCACGGTAGCGGACCTCCTTCTCAAGCTGATCAATAACCTTCCAGTGATCAAAGCCCTCCCCCTTAAGAAAGCGGTACCGGTTCCAGGCGGCACGGATGTCGCCGGGGGTGAGGCCCTCGATGCGGCGCAGGCGCTCTTTCATGGCGGGGGTAATGCGGTGTCCCCCACGCTTGAAGTAGCGTGCATACAACGGGGCACGCTGCCCGGGCTTCAACGGGCGAAACTCCACTTTCCAGCTGAACCTCCGCATGGCAGCCCTGTCCATGGAGGGCAGCAGGTTGGTACAGCAGATGAGCATGCCGCGGTGGTTTTCCATCTGGGTGAGAAACTCGTTGGTGCGGCTCACTTCCCATGACCGGAAGGCGGTCTCACGGCTGGTAAAAAACGAGTCGGCCTCGTCCACGAAGAGAATTGCCTCAGACTTTTCCGCCTCGGCAAAGGCGGCCCGAATGTTCTTCTCGGTCTCTCCTACCCACATGCTTTCAAGGTCTGAGTACCGTTTAACCAGCAGCCGCTTTTTCATGGTGCCGGCCATGTACTTGGCGAACTCCGTCTTTCCCGTCCCCGGCAGGCCCCAGAAAAGCATGTTCATGCTGACCCGTTCTTCGGGAGGCGACCCGGCCATTGATTCCATGAACATGGCTGCCGATTCCATAAGTGTTTCGGTATCAATATCGGTGTTGAGGGCGTCGGGATCGTAGTGTTCAGTTACCTCTGCCAGCATTGATCGTTTCTGCTGCCCCCCTGGGCTGATCAATTTTTCATGCCTTGAGAGAATGTCACGCAGGGTGGCAGTCACGTTTTTCTTTGCCGGCCGTTTTCCCCTGTAGATGCGGGCGGCACTGTCAAGGGCGGAGGCGATACCCCCGGCGTTGACCTGGAACTCGGCGGAGAGACGGTATACCAGGTCCTCGTCGATAAACCCGGCAAGGGGGTGTCCTTCGAGGAGGTTCTTGAACACGCTTACCCGGTCGGCCAGTGAAAACCCTTCGAAGTGATAGCTGTACGAAAAGCGGCGCAGGGTGGACTCCTCCATGCTGCCGGTCTCGTTGCTTATCCAGATTATTTTCGCGCCCGAGTTATCAAGAAAGTCGTTGAGCCATCCCTTCTCGGCCCCGCTGTCCACGTTCATGAACATGAAGCGGGTGTTGAGAATGAAGTCGGCCTCGTCCACGATAAGCACTCCCCGTGCAGGGTCAACCGAGCCGGTGCCGATGTTCAGTGCGGCTGTCCGCTCCCCGTGAGACATGTTTTTGCTGCCGCGGTCATTTCCTCCCTTCTCCCCGAACTGCAAAAAGTACGCGTCCAGGCCTGCCTGGCGCGCAAGCGACCGTGCAAACTCTGTCTTCCCCGTCCCCGCGGCGCCATACAATAGAATATTGCAGGGACCGGGTGAAGCCAGCACTGAAAGGTTGATCTCACGCGCCGATGTATCAACCGTGTAGCTTTCAATGGGCAGCACGCTGCCGCTGTCACGCTTTACGTAACGGTCAACCAGGCTGGAGTCGGATATACCGCTGAGGTACTCGATAACGAAGCTCTCCAGGGAGTAGAAATCATTTCGACGGGTATTGATACTCTCCAGCAATCCGCACTTGTTAAGCCTGCCTGTCATGCCCAGGGCAATCTTCGTTCTCGTAACCGGGACCCCCGTTGCCACGGACGCGAAACGCAGAAAGTCGCTATAGGTCATGTCGTCTGCAACACGGGCCAGGTTAGTTATGTTGATCTCGTACATACAATACAGAAAAACCAGGAGGCGGACATCATGCTGATCAAGGTAAAACAGTTCGGCTAAACGGGAAAGCCTTTCAAGGTGATCGCTGTCATTGCCGCTTTTTACCATATCCCGGCACTGGGCAAGCATGTCACGCAGCAGCATTTGAAACTGTTTCTTTCCGCCAGTCAGGCCATTCCCGTACAGTATTCTGCAGACCTGCCTGGACAGGCTGTCACTGTCATCAATCTCCTCGAAGAGATCTCCCCCGCGGCCCGCTATTATCTTTTTTGATGTTTCATCCCGGTCCACTTGCTCATTTTCGCATACGTACTGGATGATATTTTTCCTGGCATCGCGATCGATTATAAACAGTATAAATGACAAAAATTCCTCGTTGATCTCGTACGCCTCAACCAGGTTTTCAGCGTATTCAAGCATGTACTTCCTGGCGGGAAAAGAACCGTCCCCGTCCCCGCTGAACACGAAATCACTGAGCCTACCGTTTCTTCGCAATCTTTTCCGCCCCATGGTGTCCTCCCGTAGCTGGTGTTGTAGTATTTCAAAGGTATGGGCCAAATGTACAACGGGTCAGCCCAAAAACAAAGACCTTTGAGGTAGAGGTTGCCGCATCGAAAGAATTTTTAAAGGATCACCGCAAAGTCGCGGATTTCGTTCAGCAACATCACCACATTCAGTTCTCATGAAAACCCAACACCCCCTCTCAAGTCTCCCCCTTAAAAAGGGGAGAGGTTGACTCAAACCAACCAGCCCTAAAACCGTCCGCCCCCGGCGGACACCTTGCCTCGGCTCCGCTCGGCAACCACTGCGGCTGACCTGTCCGACGAGGGATCCTGCGAAGCAGGTCCCGAGAAGTTTCAGCCGAAGCCCTTGCGGCAATTGAGCAACGGCACAGGGGATCGTTAAGGGGATGTTTGCTGTTGAACATCCCCTTGACCTCCCCCTCGCGGCACGAGAACAAGAACACACATACGGTGGCGTCTACTCCTGGAACGATACGAAAAGAATAAAGGATTACCGCAAAGTCGCTGAGAACGCGAAGGGCGCAAAGAAGGGGAAATAGTTATTCATTTAAAATACTAATAACGACATCATACAATTCAGGAAGTTTATGAGAAATAATATCCCATAATATCTCGTTATCAACAGAGAAATAACGATGGATCAAAACATCCCTGGTACCCGCAATTCTCTTCCACTCAATATTAGGATACTTTTCTTTCACCTCATCAGGTATATTTTTACTCGCCTCACCTATTATTTCAATAGATCTAATAAACGCCCGGGTTAAGGTTTCACTTGAAAGAAACTCATTATAATTCAACCCTTTACTTTCCCGCATGATGAATTCAATTTCATCACGAATATGTTTCAGGTATTCTTTATAATTCTTCATACACAACTTCATCTTCAACATAGGGAAGAATATACTTGCTTATAGATTCAGGTGTAACCAGGTCTACTTTTTTATCATACAGGCTTTCAAGTTCATCATGTAAATCCATGAAATTATCAAAAGTCTTCTTTCCGGGTTCAAAAATAACCATTATATCAATATCAGAATCTTCAGTTGCTTCATCCCTTACCACTGAACCGAAGAAACCAATTTTTTTTACTCCGAGTTTTTTTAAACTGGCCCTGTGTTCAAAAGCCTTTCTTTTAACCTGATTAAAATTCATTGAATATACCACATCCGGTAAATGTCGATTACATCATATACTTATACACAGATAATACGTACCTGTTACTACAATAGTCAATAAAAAAAGCAAGCGGGCACGGCGCAGGAATTACCACAGAGTTACAGAGATACAGAGAAAGTATTTTTAAAGGATTGCCGCAAAGTCGCAGAGTTCGCGAAGTGCGCTAAGAAAAGAAAAAAGATTTTCCAAAGAAAAAGTCAACCACCATGTCACCAACAAGCCCCATCCAGGCAAGTCCCCTTTACTAAAGGGGACGACGCAGCGCGTCGGGGATTTCGTTCAGCAACATCACTACATTCAGTTCTCATGAAAACCCAACAACCCCCTCTCAAGTCTCCCCCTTAAAAAGGGGAGAGGTTGACTCAAACCATCCAGCCCCCAAAACCGTCCGCCCCCGGCGGACACCTTGCCTCGGCTCCGCTCGGCAACCACTGCGGCTGACTTGTCCGACGAGGGATCCTGCGAACGCAGGTCCCGAGAAGTTTCAGCCGAAGCCCTTGCGGCAACTGAGCAACGGCACAGGGGATCGTTAAGGGGATGTTTGCTGTTGAACATCCCCTTGACCTCCCCCTCGCGGAACGAGAACAAGAGCACACCACAAGTCACTTCTACTCATAGAACAATATAGAGGAGCTTCATGCGATCAGTTAATAAAGTCCTATTATTGTTTGACTATCAAAGAGGTATTTGCTAATTTGATATTAAATTCAGAAATACATATAAATAAGGAAACTTCAATGCTCGATATAAAAGAAATAAAAAACCTTTCTCGTGAGGAAAAGTTAATTATAATGGAAGCATTGTGGGAAGATCTGTCACGTGATGAAGAGAAAATTGAATCTCCTTCCTGGCATGAGGACGCCCTTAAAAATACAAAAACCCGGTTTGAAAATGGGAATGAAAGCATGATTGACTGGGATAAAGCTAAGAAAAAACTTCGCAACCGCTTCGAATGAAAATAAAGATACTAACTACTGCCATAGAAGATCTGCACAGGGGACGTTTATTCTATGAAAAACAGGGTGAACAAGTTGGTGAATACTTTTTTGATTCACTTTTTTCTGATATTGATTCCCTGATATTGTATGCCGGCATTCATTCTGTCATTTTTGGATATTACCGGATGCTTTCTAAACGCTTCCCCTATGCAATTTACTATACAATTGAAAATGATTCTCGGATTATAGTCTGGCGTATTCTCGATCTGCGTCAAGAACCCGGTAAAATTGAAAAAGATTTGTTATAAATAATAACATGTCATGAATTGAAAGAAAAAGTCAAACATCATGCCACCAACAAGCCCCATCCAACCAAGTCCCCTTTAGAAAAGGGGACGACGCAGCGCGTCAGGGATTTCGTTCAGCAACATCACTACATCCAGTACACGTTAAAACTCAACAACCCCCTCTCAGTCTCCCCCTTAAAAAAGGGAGAGGTTGACTCAAACTAACCAGCCCTTCAAACCGTCCGCCCCCGGCGGACACCTCTGCGGCTGACCTGTCCGACGAGGGATCCTGCGAAGCAGGTCCCGAGAAGTTTCAGCCGAAGCCCTTGCGGCAACTGAGCAACGGCACAGGGGATCGTTAAGGGGATGTTTGCTGTTGAACATCCCCTTAACCTCCCCCTCGCGGAACGAGAACAAGAGCACACATACGGTGGCGTCTACTCCTGGAACAACACAAAAAGAATAAAGGAATTCACCACAGAGTCACAGGGGTACAGAGAAAGCAGTATAAAGGATTACCGCAAAGTCGCAGAGTTCGCGAAGAGCGCGAAGAAAGAAAAGAATAAAAATATTATATGAAACGATCAACAGGTACATCAAATATTTTCGCCAACAGTTTAGCATTAACCTTACTTATTGATCGAATACCTCGTTCCATATGTGAAATATTCTGTTTTGAAATACCACCCATCATTTCCCCAAGTTCTTCTTGAGTCATTTTATGAATTTTCCTGTATATTCTCATATTTTTACCGGGAGTCATTTCTGAATTAATATTTTTGTACCACTCAGTTTCAAAAACATCAACCAGTTCATCATCTTTCTCTTTAATAATTTTTACTTTTTTCCCATACACCTCTTTCAATACTGAAAGAACTTTGGGATGTATTTCACCCTTCATATCAATTTTAATATGGGGCGTTTTCACGTGAGCCTGCATAATATACCTCAATCACGATTGTATTTTTTTCATGTTTCCAACAAGCAACCCATTTATATGATACATGACAATGATATACATCATCATCCAGCTTACTATAATTAGGCCATTCAGTACGAAAAGGACCTTTACTATGCAAATCTTTTATGAGAAGGCTCATTTTCTCCTGTACTGATTTTGGCATTTTCTCAATGTTTTTCAGCACTTTCTTTTTAATTAGAACTTTGTACATTATTCAAGGTAGTCACTTATAGACTACTAGTCAACTAAAAAATATCCTCCCGTAGCAAACTGAAAAAAGAATTCACCACAGAGTTACAGAGAAAGTATTTTTAAAGGATTACCGCAAAGTCGCAGAGTACGCGAAGTGCGCGAAGAAAGAAAAGAAAGAGATATTTGAAAGGAAAAGTCAAACCTCGCCAGCTACAAGCCCAATCAAGACAAGCCCTCTTTACCTCAAAAGGGGGCAACGCAGCGCGTCAGGGATTTCGTTCAGCATCAGCTACATTCAGTACACATGAAAACTCAACAACCCCCTCTCAGTCTCCCCCTTAAAAAGGGGAGAGGTCTGCTCAAACCAACAAGACCCCAAAACCGTCCGCCCCCGGCGGACACCTCTGCGGCTGACCTGTCCGACGAGGGATCCTGCGAAGCAGGTCCCGAGAAGTTTCAGCCGAAGCCCTTGCGGCAACTGAGCAACGGCACAGGGGATCGTTAAGGGGATGTTTGCTGTTGAACATCCCCTTGACCTCCCCCTCGCGAAACGAGATCAAGAACACACCTCAAGTCGCTTCTACTCATAGAACAACACAAAAGATTAAAGGAATTCACCACAGAGTCACAGAGTTCGCCAAGAGCGCAAAGAAAGTAAAGAGGTATTTGAAAAAATTCATACATCTTACCGGCAACATGATCAATCTAAACCAATTTCTTTCTTCACTTCGTTATGAGTATACCACTTTTTATTCTTCTTCTTTATTTCAACTGCATCTTTATAATCATTTATCTCTTCTTCAATGTCTTTCAAACGTTTATACTCTTTATAATCAAGTATAACAGCAATAGGTTTGCTGCCCTCTTTAATAACCTGTGTTTTAATCATTATAGGCCTCCTGCCGATGCTTAACCTGGTAAATATAAAGAACATTTCCATCCTGGTCAAATATAATACGATACACTCCAACACGCAATCGTTTAAAATCTCCCAGCTTACCTTTAAGTATCTTTACATCAAACTTGTTATCATCTGGTTCAGCTGCATATCTTTCTATCGTGTCAATAATCCTACTGGCATTGATTTTATCTCCACGCGAAATTTTCTTTAATTGTTTCAAGGCTTTTTCAGAATATAGTATCTGCAATAACTTCTCCATCCACAGCATTTAATATAAACTGTTGATTTATTACGAATCTTATATTTACTCCGTAAAGTCAACAAAATCATATTTATAAAACCGCTTCGTACTTTTTGTGGTTAATAAAAGGGAAGAGATATTCGAAAGAAAAAGTCAAAGATCATGTCACCAACAAGCCCAATCCTGGCAAGTCCCCTTTAGTAAAGGGGACGACGCAGCGCGTCGGGGATTTCGTTCAGCAACATCACTACATTCAGTTACAACATGAGACTCAACAACCCCCTCTCAGTCTCCCCCTTAAAAAAGGGGAGAGGTCTGCTCAAACCAACAAGACCCCAAAACCGTCCGCCCCCGGCGGACACCTCTGCGGCTGACCTGTCCGACGAGGGATCCTGCGAATGCAGGTCCCGAGAAGTTTCAGCCGAAGCCCTTGCGGCAACTGAGCAACGGCACAGGGGATCGTTAAGGGGATGTTTGCTGTTGAACATCCCCTTGACCTCCCCCTCGCGAAACGAGATCAAGAACACACCTCAAGTCGCTTCTACTCATAGAACAACACAAAAAGAATAAAGGATTACCACAGGGTCTCAGAGGTACAGAGTTAAATAGTGTAAAGGATTACCGCGAAGTCGCGAAGTACGCCAAGAGCGCGAAGAAAGAAAAGGATGAAGGCTATAGAGTCAAATGTGAATTATTCTACTTAGTCCAATTAAGGATGGATAGTTCTTTAATTCGCTTGAAGTGTTTTTCGTTGTTCGTAACCAGCGTACAATCATTGGCCAGAGCAATTGATGCAATAAGTATATCAAAATCATCGATAAGATTTCCCTTTGATTTCAGTTCAGACTTAATACGCCCAAAATATTTTGAGGAATCAACGTTTTCTTTTAAAACAGTCAAATTCTTTCGGAACTCGTCTATTCTTTCAACATTATCATCAGGTCTTTTAGAATTAAATGCCCCGTAATACAATTCTGACAACACGGTGTACGTGATCGCAATAGAGAAAATTCCCGTTTTCTCTATTTTCTTTTCTATCTTTTTATTTCCGTTAAGAAGGTAAATGCAGATATTGGTATCGAGCAAATACACTACAGCAGTTTCTCCATATGGCTTCTGTTTTTCCTGGTATCATATATATCACTGATCTGATCTTCTACAGAACGACTATCCTGCCATTTTCCACATGAAGATAAAAATTCTTGAGTAGCTGCTTTTTCATTTTCAAGCATGTCTCTCATTTCTTCACGAAATACATGAACAATTCGCACAATCTTTTTCTGCAATGGAACAGGTAAATCACGCATTTCGTGTATTATTTGCTCTTCATATTTAGTTTTAGTCTTCATTCTTACTGTTGTAATACTCCTCTATGGTTGTATTATACATATACCAATATAAATAATATTTACAGAAAATCAATACATTTCTTCCTTCCGATAATTCCTGCCCCTTCGCAGGGAATAATTTGAGAAAAAAGGTTATGAGAAAATTGACATGCCTCAAGTCGCTTCTACTCATAGAACAATACATAAAGATTAAAGGATCACCACAGGGTCACAGAGGTACAGAGAAAGCAGTATAAAGGATTACCGCAAAGTCGCAGAGTTCGCGAAGTGCGCAAAGAAAGAAAAGAAAGATATTCCAAAGAAAAAGTCAACCACCATGTCACCAACAAGCCCCATCCAGGCAAGTCCCCTTTAGTAAAGGGGACGACGCAGCGCGTCGGGGATTTCGTTCAGCAACATCACTACATTCAGTTACCACATGAAAACTCAACACCCCCCTCTCAGTCTCCCCCTTAAAAAGGGTAAAGTCCATTCACTCCAACCAAAAAGCCCCAAAACCGTCCGCCCCCGGCGGACACCTCTGCGGCTGACCTGTCCGACGAGGGATCCTGCGAAGCAGGTCCCGAGAAGTTTCAGCCGAAGCCCTTGCGGCAACTGAGCAACGGCACAGGGGATCGTTAAGGGGATGTTTGCTGCTGAACATCCCCTTGACCTCCCCCTCGCGAAACGAGAAGAAGACCACGCCACAAGTCGCTTCTACTCATAGAACAACACAAAAAGATTAAAGGATCACCGTAAAGAGCGCGAAGAAAAGAATTCCCCACCGGCTCAAACTTTTTCCTTGATCATTCCCCACAACCCTGTATACTTACCCCGACAAACACAGAAAAACAGCGGAGTAAACACATGAACAACCAGAAATTTCCAAATCCACGTACCGAGTACGGGGTCATCAAACGCTACCTGCACGTGCTGGCACTTCTGCAGAATGACAGCGATCCCCGGCACTGGAACGCCCGTACCCTTGCCGACACACTGTCACTGGACGAAGAGGACGGTGATCTCAACGACAAGAACGTGAGAGACTACATACAGAAATACCTTGAGAAGCAGCTTGAAATCTCCGTCGACCGTGAAAAAGGGGGGCGGGACACCAGGCTGGCCGAAGACCTGAAAGGCGACCTCCTGCACCGCATTGCCATGCTCTATTCAAACTTCGTTACCGTTGACTCCAGCCGGGAGATAATACTGAAAACCTTTTTAAAGAAACACCCCTACGACGGCCTCTGGATGCTGGCCACCCTCTACTTCGCATCGAAGGAACAAAAGCAGGTAAAGCTCGACTACGTTGCCAACAGCGGCTACCGGATCACTGGCGCCCTGTTCAACCCCTACCACGTGGTATTCCGCAACAACAATCTCTACCTGGTGGGACGGGTAAAGGGGAAGGACTCCCCCTGGCCCCTTATACTGAACCGGGTAAGCAACCTGCAGGTAACCGGCCAAACATTCGACGATGAAATACCCCCGGTTGACCAGGTGATGGGAGGCAGCCTCGGGGCATTTATCGGTGAGAAATACGAGGTGAAACTCCGCTACAAGAAACGCGTCCATGTACAGCTTGAACAGGTTCTCAGCATCCTGGAACCGCAATTCGAGGAACTTGACGAACATTACTGCCAGTTCACCTTCTCCGTGTCCGATGACCTCTACCTGTGCAAGCAGCTTTTCATGTACGGGAAGGACGTGGAGATCGTTGAGCCTGCCGGTCTGCGTGAGCAGATGGTACACATGCTGCGTGAGGGACTCTCGGTGTACGAAAATGTGTAAGCTCACATGATGCGCAAGTGCCTCACGCGGAGAGGGTAACCGCAAAGTCGCAAAGTTCGCAAAGAAAGGAAAGAGGTATTTGAAAGGAATAGTTAAAGAATATGCCGCCAACAAGCCCCATCCAAAAAAGCCCCCTTTACTAAAGGGAGCGACGCAGCACGTCGGGGATTTTGTTCAGCAACAACTACATTCAGTTCCCATGAAACTCAACAACCCCCTCTCAGTCTCCCCCTTAAAAAGGGGAGAGGTAGGCTCAAACCAACCAGACCCCAAAACATCTGCTGACTGAGATACAATTATTTTATTGAATCTATTCCCAGGTCCTTACATATTTTCCTTGCAAGGTTATCATTTATTTCAGTATGTCTTGGTACAGCTGAACGGCGGTTTTGTACGGTATTTATCCACCAGGAATGTCGCCCCCCTTCTCTCAGCAGTTCACATCCCTGGCTTCGAAGATATTTAAGAAGTTTTTGCCTCTTCATAAGGCAATGGGTATTTCCCGGTATTCATCACCGGCTGCAGACAACGCATCCTGTTTATTCAGCTCAAGAGCTTCTTTAAGAGTTTCCCTGAGTGTTTCGATAAGCTCGTCATGTGTCTTTTCCTGACAATTAACACCAGGAACTTCTTCTATCCATCCGATCCACCAGTCACCATCCTGTTTTACCACCGCAGTAAATTCATTTTGCATGAAACACACTCCTGTATAATACGCTATTGTTTATAATATAAATTATATCGTCACATCAATGTAAAGTAAAAATATTGTTTTCCTTCTTGATAGATAATTAAAGGATTACCGCAAAGTCGCAGAGTACGCAAAGAGCGCAAAGAAAAGAAATAAGAATTCGAAAGAAAAAGTCAAACACCATGCCACCAACAAGCCCCATCGTGGCAAGCCCCCTTTACCTCAAAGGGGGCGACGCAGAGCGTCGGGGATTTCGTTCAGTTACATCACTACATTCAGTTTCCATGAAAACTCAACACCCCCTTCTCAGTCTCCCCCTTAAAAAGGGAAGAGATCACCTCAAACCACCCAGCCCCCAAACCGTCCGCCCCTCGCGGCACGAGAAAAAGAACACACATACGTTCGCGTCTACTCATAGAAAAATACAAAAAGATTAAAGGATCACCACAGGGTCGCAGAGGTACAGAGAAAGTATTTAAAGGAAAGAGAAGAGGTATTCATAAAAAAAAGTCAACCATCATGCCGCCAACAACCCCCATCCAGGCAAGTCCCCTTTAGTAAAGGGGGCGACGCAGCGCGTCGGGGATTTCGTTCAGCAACATCAATACATTCAGTTACAACATGAGACTCAACAACCCCCTCTCAGTCTCCCCCTTAAAAAAGGGGAGAGGTTGACTCAAACCAACAAACCCCCAAAACCGTCCGCCCCCGGCGGACACCCCTGCGGCTGACCTGTCCGACGAGGGATCCTGCGAACGCAGGTCCCGAGAAGTTTCAGCCGAAGCCCTTGCGGCAACTGAGCAACGGCACAGGGGATCGTTAAGGGGATGTTTGCTGTTGAACATCCCCTTGACCTCCCCCTCGCGGAACGAGAACAAGAGCACACCACAAGTCACTTCTACTCCTAAAAAAACAAAAGATGAAAGGACCACCACAGGGTCACAGAGGTACAGAGAAAGTATTATTAAAGGATCACCGCAAAGCCGCAAAGTTCGCGAAGGGCGCGAAGAAAAGAAAGGGGTATACCAAAGGAAAAAGTCCTTGATTTACAAAAAATCCCCCGTTTCATATTACGCAATACGCAATTCAAACAATAAAAATTATGGATATATTCACATTCTTCACATACTACTATGACACCCTCTTCTGGGAAACCATACGTCATATCGAGATAATACTCTACAGTATACCCTTCGCGGTGGTATTTGGCGTCACCACGGGATTCCTGATTGCAAACAGGCCCCGGCTCTCACGGGTGGTGATCACCATTGCGGGTATCATCATGACCATTCCAAGCCTTGCCCTGTTCGGCATCATGGTTGTACTCCTTGCCCCCGTTAACCTGGGACTGGGCATAACCCCCGCGGTGTTTGCCATCACCATATATTCACTGCTGCCCATAATACGAAATACAAGTACCGCCTTAAACGAGGTCAATCCCGCCATCATCGAAGCGGCCCGGGGGATGGGGCTTTCCCCCCTGCAGATATTACTGAAAATCAAGGCACCCCTCTCCATACCCGTCATCATGGCAGGCATACGAAACGCCATGGTGCTGGGGGTAAGCGTGGCCACCTTTGCATTCCTGGTGGCGGCGGGGGGCATGGGATACTTTATCTTCTCGGGAATCAGCAGGTCAAACCTGCCCATGGTACTCACCGGGGCGCTGATAATTTCAATACTTGGCATCAGCATCAACTACGCCCTCATGCGGCTTGAACGCCTGATAACCCCGCGTGGGCTTACCATGGAAACACAAAAAGGAACCCCGTCATGATAACATTCAGCAGCGTTTCAAAATATTTCGAAAAAACCGCGGCAGTCAACAACCTGTCCATCGACTTTGCGCACGGCTCTGTATCGGTGATTATCGGACCCTCCGGGTGCGGAAAAACCACCACCATGAAAATGATAAACCGCCTGATCGATCCCGACAATGGCGAGATCACCCTCGATGGGAAAAGCATCTTTGACTACAACCTGGTAGAACTCAGAAGAAGCATCGGCTACGTGATACAGGAAACCGGTCTCTTTCCCCATTACACCGTGTACGACAACATAGCCGTGGTGCCCCGCCTGCTCAGGTGGGACAACACAAGAATACACAACCGTGTATACGAACTCCTCGACCTGGTAACCCTGAACGAAACATACAGCCGCAAGTATCCCTCCCAGCTCTCCGGCGGAGAACGCCAGCGGGTAGGACTTGCCCGGGCCCTTGCCGCCGATCCCGATATCCTGCTCATGGACGAACCCTTCGGCGCCATTGATCCAATCAACCGCCTCACCCTTCAGGACGTTCTCCTGGAGATACAGGAAGAGATCAAAAAAACCATAATATTCGTTACCCACGATATAAACGAGGCGATAAAGCTGGGAGGCAAAATAGCCATCATGGACCGGGGCAACCTGGTACAGTACGACACCCCCGATATCATTCTCACCGATCCCGCCGACGAATTCGTCGAAGAACTGCTGGGACACGACAGAAACGTAAAGGCCCTGTCCCTCATCAAGACACGTGAGCTTTTGCAGAACCACGGGTACATTACCATCACACCCGGCACCACCCATGAACAAGCCCGTGCCATGGCAGAAGAAAACCCCGCCTCATCGGTATTCATACAGGATGACAACGGCACCCTCATGGGACGCTATTACCTGGAAACCAGGAAAGACGGCAGCAGGCGTCTGAAGAAGGTAGACGACCCGTGGGTGGTTGATGCCAACATGAATCTCAACGAGACCCTTTCAAAGATGCTGCAGACAGGGGAGAAAGTCATCCCGGTGGTAACCCGCAAGCGAAAACTGCTAGGCGTTGTCACGCTGGGAAATCTTTTTAACGCCGCCAACAGGGAGTAGCCATGGAGGTCATTCATTATATCACCGATAACACCCCCCAGGTACTGCTGCTCTTCGGCCAGCATTTTGTGCTTTTCGCCGTTTCCATGTTCTTTGCCATTCTTACCGGCATAAGCCTGGCCATATACGTTACCGCCCCCGGCAACGAAAAAAAGGGAAACATGGTGGTCTCCATAACCAGTGCCGCCCAGGCGGTGCCCCCCCTTGCCATCGTCGCCCTCGCTTTTATATTCGTTGGGATCGGGGCCGCCCCCTCCATCATCGCGCTGATACTCTACAGCATAGTACCCATACTGTTTAACGCATCATCCGGCTTGCTCAGCGTACCCCCAAAAGTTATCGAGGCAGGACGGGGGCTGGGCCTCACCCAAAACCAGCTGCTGTGGAAAATACGCATCCCCATGAGTCTTCCCGTCATCATGGCTGGAATCCGCAGCGCCGCCACCATCAATATCGGCACCGCCACCGTAGCCTCATTTATCGGCGGCGGCGGACTTGGCGATCTCATCTTCATGGGACTGAAACTCTACCGCCCCGACATCATATTAACCGGCGCCATCCTCACTGCCATCATGGCAATCTCCATAGACTACCTGCTGCATATGCTTGAAAACATCATACTACCCGGGGGGCTGAAATGAGAAGGATCATCTCCGTACTTCTTACACTGCTTGTCGCCGCCGCCATGGCAGGGTGCGGCGGGCCGGGCAAAGATAAGGTAATCACCGTTGGCTCCAAGAGTTTCACCGAGCAGTATATAATCGGAAATATTATCACCATGCTTCTTGAAGAACACGGCTTTCGGGTTCAGGAACGATTCGGTGTGGGCAGCATGATCGCCAGGCAGGGACTGCTCACCCGCCAGCTGGATATGTACGCCGAGTACACCGGCACCGCGTGGACACTCTTTCACCATCACGAAGAAAAACTGACCGACCCCGAAAAACTCTACCGGCTGGTAAAACAGGAAGACCTTGAAAAACACGGCCTGGTCTGGCTTCAGATGACCGGTGTAAACAACACCTACGCCCTTGCCATACCATCCCATGCAGCACAAAAGTACGGCACCACCCTCTCAAGCCTTGCCCGTTACGTCAACACCCACGATGAAGACGTGGTCTTCGGCATCGCCCACGAGTTCTATCACCGTCCCGACGGCTTCAAGAAGATGCTTGCCCATTACAACATGAACATCGATGAAGCAAATATCAAGACCATGGATATCGGCCTCAGTTTCGAATCAATCAGCAGGGGTCAGATAGACGTTGCCATGGTATATGCCACCGACGGCAAGCTGAAAAAATACAATCTAAAAGTGCTGGCGGACGATAAAAAATTCTTTCCCATTTATACACTGTGCGTGGTCACAACCCGGGAAGCCATTGAAAAATACCCCGAGATCCCACAAATTCTCAACCCCGTTGCCACCATCCTCGACAACGAAACCATGCAGATACTCAACTACCAGGTAGACGCTCTGGGAAAACCATCCAGGCTGGTGGCCGAAGAGTTTCTTAAGACAAAAGGCCTGTTGAAAAAATAATTAATCGGCAAGATCAAACAACTCACCTATCACCTTCATGGCCCGTACAAGCTCACGGTCATAGGGCAGGGGATCGCTGTAGTCTTTCACCCGAACCCACCTGAATCGCTGGTCTTCGGGAATCATCACCTCCATGTCATCCACGATGGCATTGTGTTCTACCGGCACCATGCATCGGCGCAGGTCCTTGGTTGTCCCGTCCTCACCCTGGTCCCAGGTGATATACTCATACCGGTAGAGAAATTCTTCACCCACCAGGCCTTCTGCAAGAAGCTGACCGAACACGTCCATCACCTCTTTTTCTCCCAGCAGGGTATAGATGAATATCCGGTCAAAATGCTTCAGCAGAAAGGTAAGAAATTCTTTCAGCCCCGGGCGGGGACTCTTGTCAAAATAATTGGTTACCAGTGTACCCTCTATATCAAGGGTAATAAACCGCTTCTTCTTTACCGGCACGTCTCTCAGGGCATCCGCAGCTTCGCGGGCATTTGCGTATCGCCGCGCGGGATCAGGTGACAGGGCGCGCTCTAAAAAATCATGAAAATAAGACGGTATAGACCGGTCAGGTTCAACATCGCTGAACTCAGCCGGCACCCTGCCCGAAAGCATCTGGGCAAGCACCACCCCCGCCGAGAAGATATCACTTTCCGGCGAAGGGAAGGCTCCCTTCTGTAACTCGGGGGCCATATACCCGCTTGTTCCCACCGGCACGCCGGGGGTGAGTTCCCTGTCCTTTGTATTCATGTCAAAGGAAATACCAAAATCGATAAGCCTGATCTCTCCATCATCGGTGAAGAGGATATTGTCCGGCTTCAGGTCATTATGTATGATGCCATGCCGGTGTACCACGTCAACGGCTTCAAGAAGATTCACGGCGATCCACCGTGCCACAGTTTCTGCAAGCACCCCGTTGTGGATGAGATAATCCATGAGTGAACCACGCTCCGCGTACTCCTGGGAAAAAATAATCCCGTGTCCCCCCGGGGCTAACCTTTCGGGGGTGATCACATGCCGGTCGCGAATTCCCCGTGAATACTTCTCCTCGTTAATAAATCTCCAGTAATTCTCATCAAACCCCCCTTCCTGGTTCTCGAAGGTTTTCAGGGCCACGGTATTCTTTTTCTCCCGGTCAAAAGCCAGGTAAATGTCCGCGGTACCACCCCGCCAAATCACACCCCCAACCCTGAAGTCATCAACCGTGTCCCCGTCGTTAAACCGCGCGGGCACTTCCATTATTGATGCCCGCAACTGTTCATCAAGGGGAAGTGTTCCCGTGAAGGACCTTTCCGTTATCTTTTTCGCGTGTGAGGGTGCCCCGGCAACACCCTCTTCAACATAGAACCCCGAATTCCCCCGAACACGCCGCAGCATATACAGGTGACCAAAGGGACTTTTCTCCCCACGGCTCCATACCATTAGTGGAGACAGGGTAAGAAACCGGCCGGTATCCCCATCCATGAGAACCGGTGTTCCCTGCCCCACCAGTTCACACACCTCATCCTGCCCCGGGTTCCACACCATGTACTCCATGCGGGGACCGCAGAGAACACGAAACCCTTCCTCTTCAACAATCACCAGCCTGTACCTTGTAAGGTATTCCAGGGACTGCAATGCATGTTGCAGCAGGTCAAACTCTTCCTTTCCCGTCCTGCCGGCAAAGATATCAGCAAGCTGAAAGAGGTAGGGTGAGATGGAAAACGGAATGTCACCGGGCCACCCGCTGTCATCAACTGGCAGTTTCAGGTCATTTGCCCCCGGGGGGTTAATGGAACCCGACCCGTTTGAGGCGAGCCATGCGCACTGCTTCAGCATTCCCACGTAGCGTACCGCCACAGAGGCACACCAGGTTATCCTGCTGGTGCGTTCATCGGGATAGATGGCAAAGCAGGCAGATTCAAACGCCCGCGATACGGGCCGGGGATACCGATACCTGAGGGAAAACCATGATAGAAATTCTTTCTCGTCAGCCATAGTAAATGTTCATATCCTGTTACACGTCATAGTAAAATATTTGCGTTGGATGCCCGTCATTGTCGGTTTCATCTTCCATGTATTTCCAGCCCCGCCGGGTGTAATATTTCCCCAGGTCAATGTCCTCGCTTGGCCCGGTAAACAGGTACACCCTTGGAAACCCCGCGAACTTCGCCCCCGACAGCACCGCCTCTACCAGTTGCCCGGCGATTCCCCTGTTCCTGAATTCTGGCACCACGTACAACGAGGCCAGCCACGGGTTGAGGTCCTTGCGGCTCCACAGGTCATCCATCTTCAGGGAGGCCATCCCCACCGGCATGTCCTCCGCAACAGCGGCCCAGGCAAGGGGAAGGCTGGTAGTGCCAGTCCTCATCCGGTATGCCTTTATAATGGTATCATAAGTAATGTCACGTTCCCTGTACCACAAATTATACGACCAGTAGGCCAGCACCGCCGCGTAATCCGCACAATCCTCAAGCCGTAAAATCTTCGCCATATACGTTGTTTTCCTTCTTTTTTACCGCAAAGGCGCTAAGGTCGCAAAGTTCGCTAAGAAAAGAGAATTATTTTTCTATACTTTCCTTTTTCCTTTCTCTGCGTACTTCGCGTACTCTGCTACTTTGCGGTGTGCCTTTAACAGGTTACTTATCAAAAGGCAGTTCGAACTCTTTTTCTGCCAGTTCTACCTGCTTTTTAATTTCATCCGCGCTCCATCCCAGTTCTTTACCCGCCAGTTCAGCCGCGCGGCGCAGAACATCCTTGCCAGGATGCCCGATGGTGCCGATTCCCGTTCGCCTGAACAACACGTCATTCAGGGTCACCGCCATCTCGTTTCGCACCGCGAAGAGAACCTCGGCAAGGATCTCTCCATCAGGGGTGACCGGTGTTGTCATCTCGCTGTCCTCCCCTGCAATTTTTAATATATCATCATACTCAGTACCATAATGACGGGCCAGGTAATCAAGTGTCTTCTCGTCGTAATTGTTGCGTTCAATATTCACCGTTTCGAAAAAGGCAGCCAGGTCGGTAATTTCACATCCATACAGGTACTTTTTATCAGTTTCACTTTTTGGAAGCTTTACTTCAAGCTTCTTCCCAACCAGGTCTACCACGCTTTCGGCCAGGTTTCTGCTGGTTGTATACTTGCCCCCTTCAACCGTGATGAGGCCGTCAAACCCATCTTTCTTATTATCATAGATCTCGTATCTCCTGGAAGACTCGTAGGTACCCTCCACCTGGTCTTCAACAAGTGGACGAAGTCCCCCGTACACGTACCGAATGTCATCATAGGTTATGGGATCACCTCCAAATGTTTTATTGATCTCTACCAGGAAGTCATCCACGCTTTCCTTTGTTACCTGGTACTGGTCGGGGTTTCCCTCGTATTCCCTGTCTGTTGTGCCGATCAACGTGAACCCCCGCCATGGTATCAGAAAAAAGTGACGTCCTTTTTCTGTCATCAGGGCCACCGCGTACTTGCTCACCACCGGCCGGGTAACCAGGTGAATGCCTTCTGAACGGCGAATTGAATGGTCATTTTCCCCTTCACCGGCAAGTGACAATACTATATCCGCCCAGGGTCCCCCGCAATTAACGGTAAGCCGGCCTTTCACGTCAACCTCCCTGTTTTTCAGCCGGTCATATACCTTTACCCCTTTCACGCTGTTGTCTGCTCCCTTAATGAAGGCTTTCACCTCCGCGTAATTTGACACCTGCGCCCCGTTATGCACGGCAGACTTTATGAAGGCCAGGGTAAGCCGTTCTGGTGAAATACTCTGGCAGTCATAGTATATGGTGGCGGCAGAAAGCCCTTCTTCGTTAAGGTTTGGTTCACTCTCAAGGGCCTCTTTCCTGGAGATGGAAAAATGTGCTGGTATCTTCTTCGCCTTGTCCCATGTCCACCCCTTATCAAGTGAAAGAATATCGTACAGTATCATCCCGGCTTTTATTACCCAGCGGTTATTCAGCAGCCTGTGATAATTGGGTATCATGAATGGAAATGGATACACCAGGTTGGGGGCGATATTTTCAAGTCTTCTTCGCTCTTGCAGCGATTCCCTCACAAGCCCAAATTCAAGGTTGTTCAGGTAACGCAATCCCCCGTGTATAAGCTTTGAGGTGGCAGCTGAAGTTGCCCCACCGAAATCCATTTTATCCACCAGGGCCACCGAAAGCCCCCTGCTGGCGGCATCATGGGCAACAGCGGCGCCGCTTATGCCGCCGCCCACAACAACTATATCAAATTCTTTTCCATCGTAATTTTCTATAAAACGCTTCATGAATATCCTCCCTCATCTCCATATACTGCCCGGTAATATGCGTATATGGCTTCTTCGGTATATTCTAACACATCAGCGGTGATCTTGTCAGCTAAAGATTTATCTCCCCGGGTGATGGCGTCCAGGATGTCATTATGAAACTGCTTCGACCGTATCCTGTTTTCAGGTACCTCAAAATACAGGTAACCGTAATCCCTGAACACCTGGTTAAAAAAATTAAGAATAAAGAGGTAGAATAAATTTCTGCTTGCCCGGGCAACAAGATGATGCACGTTAAGGTCTTTTTCCAGCATGGGCATCTGCTCATCTTCAACAATTTGCTGCAGTTCGGCCAGCTCCTCCCCTGTCCTGTTTTCCGCCGCCAGGCCGGCCATTACCGGCACAATGATCTTTCGTATATCCAGTATATTCCGCAATACATCAATCTGTACCACGTCTTTCATGTAAATAATTTCTTTAAAGAGCTCCAGGTTGCCGCTTTCAAGGTAGTCCTTTACGTAAATACCGTTACCGTGCCGGATCTCAATAAGCCCCAGCACCTCCATCTTTTTCAATGCCTCACGAACCGTGGCCCGGTTCACGTTAAGCTCGGCCGCGATGTCCCTTTCAGTGGGAAGCTTGTCGCCCACCTTGAACTGCCGGGAAATAATTTTTTCCTGGAATTGCCGTACGATTTCCCAGTGAAGGGTACGGCGGTTTATGGGCTCAAACATCCCCTTGTTTTCATCCATTATATACCTCTCAGGCTTATTGGTTCGACCAATATGTCTTATTTCACGGGGATAAACAAGTTTTTTTCTTAATTTTTGTGAGGTGTGTATACGGCTGGGAATGTTTGCTATGCTGAAGGGATAAGCTCACGAACACCATCTTCCAGTACGCAATTATATATTTCAGGAGTGCGTCCGAATTCATCTTGGAATTTTTTTGTTATACGGTGAATAAACCTGTCAACGGCATACAGGGCAACCATGTTGATGGTACACCCTCCGAACCCTCCTCCCATCATCCGGGAGCCGTATACGCCATCAATCTCTTTTGTCCACTCAACCATCCGGTCAATTTCAGGTATGCTCACTTCGAAATCATCACGAAGGCTTGCATGTGACCTGAACATGGCATCACCCGCCTCATGCAGCCGGTAGGAAATCATGGCATCAGAAAATTCTTTTACCCGCAGGTTCTCGGTTACCGCGTGAACCGTCCGCCTGTATTCAACATCAGAAAGCAAATTTTTTATGACATCAATTTTCTCAGCAGGCAGTTCACACAGGTGATCGATCCCCATCCCACTGGCCTGCAGCTTTTCCAGCGCCTGTTCGCATTCCCTTCTCCTGTCATTGTACCCTGTATCCCTGAGTGAATGTTTTATTCCGCTGTTTACCAGGACAAAGTGCACGGCGTTAGAATCTACAGGAACATAGTTGAAAGAAAGATCCCGTGTATCCAGCATTATTGCGTTATCTTCTTTTCCGTGAATCACCGAAAACTGGTCCATAATGCCGCATGATACTCCTGCCACTTCCCACTCAACCCGCTGTGCAAGACGTGCCATATCATTTGCTTTTATGGTTGTATCATGCAGCATGGCCAACGCGTACATCGTGCCCACGGTTATGGCAGCCGAACTGGACATACCCGCTCCCGCCGGCAGGGTATTCTTGAAAGTAAAATCAAAACCTGATTTCCAGTCAATATCCATCAGCTTACATGCCCCGAAGGGATATACCCACCAGTGATCCCCGGGATCATTCATGTCCTCAAGGTTTTCAAGATGGATCTCAAATGGATCACCGAAATCAATTGAATTAAACCTTATAATACTATCATCGTTGGGAGTTACGGCCAGGTAAACATGCTTATCAACGGCAGCGGGCAGCACATGCCCCCCGTTATAGTCGATGTGTTCGCCAATGATATTGATTCTGCCGGGGCATGCGAACACACGCATTCTAGGGGAATCACCATATGAATGGGCATGCGCGGTTTTTAAATCTTCTATCTCTTTCATGTGTTGTGTACTTATTGACTGGTGACCAGGTATTATTCAGTATGCATGTCCCGGAGAAACCACCGACCAAATTTTGACATGGTTATTGATACCGGGTCATGTACGCCGGAAAAACGATAACTTACTAAACCAAAATGGTTCAGCCATGTCACCAGGTAAAAATCCAGGAAAGATATTAAAAATGCATTATTTATGTCTGCGAATCCAGTCATTTCGAAAAAATCGTTTGCAAGTTTTTCTACGGCCACCTCGTTGCCTGAGTTGCAGAGAAGATCAATAAATATTGTCCGCGTGGCCTGTATTTCTGCGGCAGCATCAGGGGCCGAGGGAAAGATATCTGCCCACTTGCATTTATTCCAGAATCCATTGAACAGTATCTTGAAATATTCCGGGACAGATCCGGGCATACGTATGCTGGCTACACCCATGTCATTTTCCAGCAATCCCGATTCACGCATAATGATAACCAGTTGTTTCACGTAAATCAGCAGTAACTCATCATCAATCGGCCTGGCAAAGTCTTTATCGAGCAAATCACCGGCGCATTCACGATAAAAATCATCATGAAACCGATTATTACTATCCAGCTTGTGGTTATCCGCCCTGACGCGTTCAATTATAAACTGGGCCAGTTTCATAACAAATGTTTCTTTCATTTTCTTTTCATGACGCTGTAATGATGACGGCTCACGTACAAGTCTCATATCGAATTGCGCGGAAGGCCCGGCCGGCGCAGGTTCAACCGTCCATACCTGCTGGTAGCATTCCTTGATAACACGATTAAAAATAAGATGCCTGTCGTTGGGAGAATAGCCGTTGAATGTGTGCTCTATTTCTTTTTTAAGCATATCGATTGATATTTCCCGATCTACAGCATTTTTTGCGATGAAATTAATTTCCAAAGCCACCCGATGCGCGTTCACATCAGAATTATAATTCATATTGCTGATGTTTCTCCCCCATGTTTTTCAAAAAGAAGGAAACGGTCAGAAATCCCGGTACGAACCTGATATGGAAGCAATGAAATTAATTGATTAACATATATATAAAAATTAATTTAAAGTCAATTATATTTTTTTTAAAAAAAGTTCCCTTGAAAAAAAATTCGGTTTTTTTATTAATTCTTTACCAAACTTCATGTTCATGTGTATGCAAACTGAAATAAAAATTGATTTTTAGGATATTTTTGTTCTTTATAATGAAATTAACTTGATTAATTAACCATCATCTCGTGAATTATTGACAGGTTTCTTTAATTGTCGTAATGTGTTATTATTTCACATGCGATTCCTGTTGGTCTTTTACAGGTAAGAAAAAGGCTGTATTTAGAAAAAATAAAAAATATACAATTTGTTCAAGGGACGTGGGATATATATAATGCTTGGTTCTTTACTATTGGATGATCTGCGGGAAAAACGGCAGATCTTAAGAAACTCGAGGGAAATTGTACGGGTACTGGCCGAACAGTTTGGTGAACGAACACTCCGCCTCTACGACAATCTCCAGGGGACGCGCTCATTTATCCGGCAGACAATGAAAGAGTATAGTGAGACAGTGTGGGAGCAGCCCTATGATGTTGATGGGTACGAAGTTGCAAACATAGTATCTGAAATACGGGGCTTTGAACAACCTGATAAAATTATACTTATCGGTGCCCATTACGATACCATAGAAGATACCCCGGGAGCTGATGACAACGCGACAGCGGTGGCGGGCCTGTTAGAGCTTCACCGCCTGCTTTCCCAGTTCAGCTTTAAGAAAACAATTCGTTTCGTGGCATTTACACTTGAAGAACCCCCCTACTTTTCCGGTCCGCAGATGGGCAGCATGGTGCACGCCAAATCATGCAGGGAAACTGAAACCGACATAGACCTGATGATATGCCTGGAAATGATCGGCTTCGGTGGCAAGCGATATAACCAGGATTACCCCGTTGGAAAGATGAAAAGCGAATACCCCATGTATGGCAATTTTCTTACGGTTGTAGCTTTGCCTTCATACGCTCCCCACGCCTACGCGTGGAAACGGATATACAATGAAAACTCAAAAAGAAAAATTTATGATATAATCGGACCCGCCTCGATACCCGGGATCAATCTTTCAGATCATTATTCGTTCAACAGGCATGATTACCCGGCCATAATGATCACCGATACTGCTTTTTACAGGAATAAAAATTATCACACCGAAAATGATACCTTTGATACTATAAACTTTAAGTTTTTAAGTGAAAACATCTTCAACATGTTTATAACAATCAAAGAACTGGTAAATTCTACGGGTGAGGCAAGTGAGTGGTAAAATTGAAATTCCGGTAAAAGATGCCCACAGGTTGATAAACCCCGGGCCGGTTGTGCTGGTCGCGGCACAATACGGGGAAAAAGCCACCATATCCACGGTGGCATGGCATATGCCGGTGAGCAGCTGGCCAAAGCTTGTCGCAATATCTCTTGCCTTCAACCGATATACCCTTGAATTAATAGAACAATCCCAGAGCTTCACCATCAATGTGCCGGTATACTCCCAGTTAAAACAGGTTACTTTCTGCGGCACCTATTCAGGTAGAAATGTTGACAAGCTCACGGAAGCAGGGTACACCTCCAGGCCGTGCACATCCATAGATTCTTTTTTTCTTAACGAATGCGTTGCCCATATGGAATGCTCGGTACATTCCATTACCGATTCAGGTGACCACAAAATTGTTGTGGGTGAAGTAAAGAGTGCCTACGCAGACGAACACCTCTTCAACGAGCAGGGGGTAATTGATATCAACCGGGTGCATCTTATCCATCACCTGGGTGGCACCCATTTCGGTATTTTGCATACATCAGATGACCAGGAGCAGTAAATGGGCTTACACCTGTTTCTGGTTATCCTTTTTTCAGATGTTTCAGGGGATCTTCGGGTTTACCAGCGTGATTTATCTGAAAATGAAGTTTTGACTCCCTTCTATCCATTCTACCCAGAACCTTACCGGCAGGTATATGCTGTCCTTTCCGGACGAAGACATCGTCAAGGTTTGAATACACGGTAAGATACCTGTTACGATGCCGAACCACTACGTAATTGCCGAAACCTCTCATGTTGCCGGTTTTTTCCACTACACCCGGCGCGCTTGACCGTACAGGTGACCCTGACCTGCTTTGAATATACACACCAATTGACTTAACCCCATTCCCCCCATCTTTCATATACTTGACCACTGGTGATACCGGCCAGTTAAACAGGGGAGCCCCGGAGGTTGTGTTAGCGGTCTTTTTACGGCTTGTCGGGGCAGACGCAGGAACCGTTAACACTGTACCCACGTTGAGCCTGTTCTTGTTTGAAATGCTGTTTATTTTACAAAGGCTTTCCACTGGTATCCCAAACTTCCTGGATATACCATACAGGGTATCCCCTTTACGAACCTTGTATTTTGTATTATTTTTACCGGTTGAGGGTATGGGGGAGGGTTTTTTATGTGAAACACTGGAACTTCTTTTATTCAACCGGCTACGCCGCGTATCATCATGATAGGCGGCAGCACGTATGTTATTACCCTGCGGACGGGACTGGTACCTGTCATTATTGTCCCTTCGGAGAGTTTTTCGTTCATAATCATCTTCAAAGAAAGACCGGTCATCATCTTCCCATGAGAAGTGCTGCTGATTGCCGTCATTGTTATGTGCCTTCTTTTGCCCATACCGTTGTGCGTGGTCCCTTCTTACCATGTTCTGTGGTGGCACACAGGACGTGCACAGCCAGAGCAGCAATATACTACCCGTAGATAACAGGTGTATCATCCGTGATGTGTACATGGAACATCTCCTTATGTTCCCGGCACTCAATTAAAGGGGCATTTACCGGTTATGAATGACAGATATCCCCTTATCTATTTTATCGGTGGCACAGGGGTGATAGTTTAGAATTTTATTCGTGGTAATGTCCGGCAGAGGTAACAGTTAATTTACCATGACGTACATTCTTAATAGCCAGCAGGTTATCCGCTATACGTTTCACTTCCGAGGCACTTCCTTTCAGCAATAGAACCTCAAGACAGTTGTGCTCATCCATATGCACGTGTACTGTTGATATTATCTTCCCAAAATGCTCGTGCTGCACATCATTCAGCTTATCAGATATTTCATGTACATCGTGACTGTACACCAGGGTGAGGGTACCGATCACCCCTGCCTCTGGATCAGAGGTTTCTTCCTTGACCAGCATATCCCTTATAAGATCCCGTATGGCCTCAGAACGGTTCACGTATCCTTTTTCACTGATTATAGAATCAAAACGATCGAGAAGCTTTTCATCAATTGAAACTCCGAACCTGATTATATTCTGCATTAATTACTCCAATATTGTATATTATATTTTTACATATATATATATTTTAATTGATTGACATACCCAACTGTGGCGTATAAGATATACCGTGTTAGATTGACGCGCAATCATTTTTCTTCTATGCCAGGTCTTTACACGAACATCAGGTTGCACCGTGGTGCAGGCTTATTATATTTTAACCATATATTCTTTACAGGAAAAGAAATATGAAACAGACATTGCATGCTGAGAAACAGGGTCAGGATACTGCACAGCGAAGTTCCTCTCCAACCAGAAAAAATTACAAGAAGAAGACCATGTTTGATCGTGTCTTCAGTATAATAATACTGTACAGGGATTCTAAATTATTTCAATGGGTACATCATCACCCCGGTTTGTCCATGGCTATCGTGGCTGCCTGGGGTATGCTGATTGTCATATTGTTCATTATTTTTGTGTTAACCAGGATGGTTCCCGCTTAACAGTATTCCTTCATCCCCGCGATAAGGGAAACCTGGGCGCGTAAATTCGCAATATACGCGTTCCTTTCCTGGTAGATAGTTCCCTTCTCATCATATTCTACACGTATCATTTCTTGTAATGCTTTTTCAGCATCACCATCAGCATTATCAAGGTATTCCTCCAGGCATTTTTTGTGCCTGATAGTGGCTTCCACTGATGTATCAAAAAATTCTTTCACGTCATCACCTGTAAATACCCATCCATGTCCCATCGCTATTGTTTCAGGCTGCAGCTGGCGCATGCGCTCAATTGATTCCATGTAGTCAGAATACGAGGTAAGAAATTCCGCCTGCACGTCAAGTGCATCTTTTCCCTCGGGTATCCCGATGGCTTCTCCGGGAAACAGTATTTTCTCTTCGGGTATATAGTATGCCAGCGAATCACGGGTATGCCCGGGCACCTCGTAAATTACACAGGTATAATCTCCAATATAAATTGTATCCCCTTCTGCCAGTTTCAACTCGAGGGTTACAGAATCAATTCGAACATCTTCATCTCCTGTTTCTTCTGAAAACATGTCCCTCTGAATATCACCCAGGTTAGTCATATAATCAATAACCGATTGTTTCCCCAGCAGGTCCTCAATTCGTTCTGCTCCTCCCGTTTTAAGGTTTGGAATTTTCCGTTTAAGGTATGGCATTGCTCCAATATGATCATAATGTGAATGTGTCATCACCAGGTAGTGCAGCCTGCGGGGATCCCCCAGTATTTTTTCCAGGTCACGAAAATAGGCGGGCCCAAGCAGGTTTATCCCCGCGTCAACCATGAGGGGGTTCTCTCCATCCATCACATATACCGGATAACTCACGGGGCCTGCCACGTGAATATGCGCACCAATTTTACCTTCTGCGTATTTTTTCACCCAAAACCTCCATTATACTATGCTTTTTTTACTACATTTCCCATGATTCCACGTCAATAGAAATTTCTCATGCCCGTTGTTTTGTCATTCCCTATCACGATATTACATGATTTTATCAAAAAATGTAGACAATACATTTATCTTTCTATACTATGTAATTCTCAAAAGGAGTAGTAACCATAATGCCCTCAATTTATTCAGGAATAATCATTACAATAAATCTTGTGAAAACCCGAATCGTATGAAATCTAAACAAAACGGTATCTTTCAGGCAATCATCGCCATCTTTGCGGGATGCATGATTCTGTGTTCTTCAGTTCCCCTTTTCTCTGACCTGGGTCTGTCTGAAACAAACACGTCATATCATTCCCGCTCCAAGCTAATCAATATCAGGAGTACAAACGGGAAACTGTATGCCTACATTGTTCTTCTCTTCAATGAAAACCCCCATTTTGTAAACCTGATCCAGGAAGACAGCATTCCGCTTGAGCTGATGCAAAATGATAGCTTTCACGTCAAGCAGTTCACCCATTACCTTAAAAGTATTAAAGATGGCTCACTGAAAAGACTGGCAAAAGAAGTGCTAGATCTGTATGAACATCCCTCAAAATTTAGCTCCAGGCAGATGGAAGCCCTTCAGGGTAAACTTGAAAAGAGAAATGTTGTGTTGCGTTTTTCCAGGTCACAACTGGGAAAAACTGACCGGGTAGTGCTTGATTATTGCATTTTCGGGAAAAAGACACCTGTTAATATTGCCCATCCTCTTTTCAATATCAGCGAACGTATATACAACATTCAGCCTTTCATATATTACGATGAATTCTCAACAAGCAATTCAACCTTTTACTTTGACATGATATATATAAACCCCGAAGAGGTACATAACGACTACATTATTGCCAGGAAAGTACTACAGGGAAAGCCGGTTAATTCCATGTTTTTTGTTGGTGCACACGTCTCTGAAGAGATTCGTTTTTGCCTCAAACACGCCTTTACCGGTAAAAAGGATATTAAAAATGAAATATGGCGGCTTTTCGAAATTCACGAATTAACACACAAGATACTCAATAACCACTATGACATGTACGACCAGGTAACCGGTGAAGAACTCGCTCTCTCCAGTACCGTGTTTTATAATCCTTACCTTGGACTGGCAGTTATGTACAGTTATCTTGATTATAATGCCATAAATCCCCATCGGATGGCTGCTTCCAATTTTCTTAAATTCATTGCCCGGCATACTGGCAACAATATGTATTTAAAGAAACCATCCAGTGTAAAAGATCTTTCCGCTGATGAAATAAAAAAAATCGCGCGGCAGCATTTCAATACTACAGTGAAAGACCTTAAATAGATTGCATTCTGTTGCAGGATAATTCGTCAGTAACGCAGTTTATGGGGGTTCTGCTGGGTCATATCACCTGCCCCCCTTCCCGCGGTACCGGTTAATGCGTCGGGTAGTACATCCATTATTGTAGTAAAGGTATCTTCAGTTTCAGGCATAAGGTAATATTCAAGTTGTTCCAGGTAATCAATGACCAGGTCCCTGCTTTTTCTCAGCAGGTCTTCTACCGATTCATAATGAAGCCCGTTATCACCTGCCGGGTAAAACCACCGTTCCCGGTGAAGATTTAACACGTGCTTTTCAATTCTCCTGGGATCTGGATATTGCACAATAAAATCGCTATATACCGGGAAATTCCGTCGAATATTCTTTAAACCATCCACAAGCCAGGACCGTTTACTGTGTTTCAACCGGTACACAGCCCGAACCGCATTGGGGACCAGGTCTATTATACCCATGCTGTCCCCATCTACATTGCCCTTTTCTTTTCCCGCTTTCCAGACAATTTTTTTGTATTCCCGGGGATATACTTCATGTAATGCGTGGAGTATAAGTGACTTTACCGGTCGAATCATTTCTTTTCGTTTCACCTTTCTAACTGGCGGCAGCATATCCCCCAGCCTGAAAGTATAGTTGTCGGTTTCATAATAAAATTCCACGTACCGATCAATGTTATACTCGTGCATCAAGTGTTGTTCTCGGTAAAACCGCCTTTCCCCCGTATCACCATTCGCCGGAAATCCTGACCAGTAATAGATATAGGGATGGAAGACAGCATCAGTGAGAAGGTGGGCACAATATCCATAGAGATAACCCCGCTGAAGGTTGTTCCAGGTGGTGCCGGTATCCCTGTTCTCTTTTACTGCGCGGGCCATGGCGGACACCACATCCTGTCCCCCTTCTCCATGCAGAAGAAATGAAAGTTTACTGCCCCAGAAAAGGTTTTCCCTGTTGCAAGGCAGGTAATCAAACATATTTGGTCCCAGCATACCAAAAAAGGCCGCGTTGCGAAAAGCAGCATCAGAAAAACGGACACGAAGCATACGGGTAAGGTAATTACCTTTTTTCTTTTTCGGCAGGTACCGTATAACTTCATGGCCCGCACGGTGATGTGTTACGATTCCAGGCATATTATCTTTTTAATTCTCCACGGGTAGTACCTGCAAGAAGGGGATGCCGGCACATTGACATCCCCCGAAATCATTACAGGCCTTTGTAAATTTATTTATGGCACTGTGTACAAACAATGGGAGCTTTTCCCTTCTTCGTTCGGTGACATCCCAGGCATGTTTGGTGAATGGCGTTGAATCCTCCATTTTTCTTGTCGAAATGACATTCCGCATCAGCACACGATCGCCCCGGCTTCCCAACGTGATGACAGGTTACACATTTTACCACCCCGTTTTTCCTGTGTATGGTATGGTCAAATGTTACCTGGCCATTAATTGGGGCGCTTCTTGATTTTTTCACCTGTACTTTCCCCTGCGCTAATAATACCAGGGGTATGGATACCACCAAAATAATAAACAGCATTCCCAGTCTCTTTTTCAAAATTAAATTCCTCCTTTTCTATTGTAAACCAGCTGAACCTGTTTACAAAATTGTGGGGGAGTTATTCACCCCTGTATTTATCATTTTCCCACTGCCCCTCAATTGTGGTTCCATCCGGAAAGGTATATACACCATTTCCATGACGCTGGTTATCTTTCCATTGCCCGGTATACCTTGATCCATCCGGCCATATATATGTACCTTCACCATTTCGTTTCCCGTCTTTCCACATACCGGTATACCTGGCAGTACTTTTCCATATATACTCACCCTGGCCTTCACGCTCACCATTCTCGTAATTGCCCTTGTACACGTCACCAGATTCCCACTTGTATACCCCCTGGCCATCACGCTGTTTTTCCTGGAATGACCCGATATATTTTCCATTTTCATATACAGTTGTTCCTTCCCCATCGATACAGTTGCCTTTTTCACAGTTTTTCGGCTGTCCCATAGAGCATCCACCCAGTGCTATCAATGAGAATGATATTATACAGATAATATATGATTTCATCATATCCTCCTTTTTTTATTAGTAATAGATTCATTTTTACATAGCTTACATCTCAATAGCAAACATTTTTTATATTAACTCCCATCACCCATTGTGTGGTATTTTTCATGATTAATGATCAATCTTTGCTATAGTAATAATGTAACAAGATATTGAAAGATAACGCCGACCATTTGAAGGATTAATTATGTACGAACATGAATCAACAGTTGTAGACATGGGAGTATACTCGAAACTCCGTGACATCGAAAAGAATCTCAAGAATGAAATGGAAGACAATAAAAATGAAATTCTTCACGAGATGAACAAAAAAGAAGAATACCTTGTACATATTATCAGGGTACTTTTGGCCAAGATTGACTCCCTGGAGAATCCGGACAAGCTTCGTATCATTGACAATAAAAAATCACAAGAGATGCCTAAAAAACCCAAAAAGAAGAAAATGTTTTTCAGTCTATGAAAATTTACTTGTATTTTTGTTGTTTTTTTGTTGACTTTTCATATATGCACTATACTTTAGTGTATAGCATGTTTCGGTGATAACCTCGCTGAAACAATTTATATATAAATTCCGTACCAAAAGTACGGAATTTTTTATTAATACCCCCGGTATAGTTAACCTGCAATATTTTCATCCATCCACTCCAGGTACTGATCATCACCCGCAAGTATTGGTATAGCGATAATTTCCGGCACATCATATGAATGAAGGGCCCGAATATCTTTTTGTACCTTTTCAAATATTGATACCCTGCTTTTTATGATTAGCAACCTCTCCTCATCATCACAGGTTTCTCCTTTCCATGTATACAACGATCGTACCGGGGTTATCATGTTGACACACGCGGCAAGTTTTTTCTGCACAAGGGAGTCAGCGATTACCCGTCCTTCCTGGTCTGATGATACTGTACAGTAAATTACACAGTACTCGGTCATTCCAATATCTCCTTAATACTGTCATCAATTTTCATTTCCCTTTTCTTTCAGCCTGTTCTTTCTTCTTTCAACTGCTTCCATGTTTCTACGCTTTTCTTCTTCTGTTGCAATTTCCAGGGAAGGGATCTTCACCGGCTTTCCCCGCTCGTCCAGCGCCACAAAGGTCATATATGCTGAGGCGGTATGCCGCACCTTGCCGGTTTTAAAGTCTTCTGCCTCAATTCGCACTCCGATCTCCATTGAGGTACTGCCCACGTAATTGGCGCTGGCGGTGATGCGAAGCAGGTCACCAACGAATACCGGGCTATGAAAATCAAGACGATCAATTGATGCCGTAACCATCTGTCGTCCAGAATGCCTAACCCCAACGATCCCCGCGGTATTGTCCACGAGCTTCATGATTGTACCTCCATGAACATTACCATACAGGTTGGCATCCTCGTGCATCATCTGCTGGATAACAGTAACACTGCTGTCACTTACTTTCCTTGCTTCCATTCATTCACCTCCGGTAGTAAATATTTTAACTGTAACAGTAAACTTTTTGCAACCAATTATTGCACATACCTGTCTGTATACGGGTGAAGGGTTGATGTGTTTTTTCTTTGATAAAAATCATGTCCCCATGTCAGCTATTTCAATACATTACATTCTAAAAAGGTTTTACGATGACAATATTACCAAGCGAAAGATTTTCATTTTATTCTCATCTTGCAGGTGCAATTGCCGCCGCGGTGGGTACAGCAGCGTTGATCTGGAAAACTGTTACCGACGCCACATACCTTACAACGGCCATCATATACGGGATATCCGTGACTTTTCTTTTCACGGCAAGCTCCCTCTATCACGCCAATAAAAGGCATGAAAACGAAAATTCGGTGTGGAGAAAAATCGACCACGTGGCAATTTTTGTCATGATAGCGGGTACCTACACCCCGGTCTGTATATTCTATCTAGATGGATACCTGCAGGTTGGCATAATCGCCGCCCAGTGGGCCATCGTGCTGGCAGGTTTCTTCTTAACGGTTTTTTACGTGAACGCTCCCAGGATACTGTATACGCTGATGTATCTCATGATGGGGTGGATGGCCGTTATTCTCATAAAAGAGATCATTCACACCATGTCGCCGCAGTCACTTTTCTACCTTTTCTCCGGCGGTATCGCCTTTACAACCGGCGCCATTATTTACGCGATAAAGAGGCCGCTGATTAAACCGGGGCTGTTCAGCTTTCACGAGTTGTTTCACCTTTTCGTTCTGCTTGGCGCAGTCTTGCATTTTTTGATGGTAAACAAGGCATTCACCCTGGCACTTTCAGGCGCGTTGTAATACGCGTCTGCTGGCACTTTCCCCTTATGCCAGCACCAGGATCATTGCCAGGATTGTAACAATCCCACTAAGTGCTATACCACCTTTTGTCTTTATGTCCGCCTTTACCCCATCTTCTGTCCCGTTCCTGTTCATCAATAAGTTGACAAATTCGTTCTTACGGGTAAGTATACCTGTATCTACATACCGGGAGACAGGCCAGCGATAATGGGACAGGACATACTCTTCAAAGATTACTATCGGATACTTGAGGTACCCCCGGATGCCAGTACGGATACCATCAAGACAGCCTTTCGATCCCTTGCCAGAAAGACCCATCCTGACGTGAGTGATGATCCCTCCAACTATGCCGCTTTTGTGCTTATACGCGAGGCATACGAGATACTCACCGATACTTCCCGCAGGGAGGCATATCACGCACTCTGGACACGATATCACGGGGATAACCATGAAAAGGGTGATGAAAATTATTATCATTCCGTTTTCAATGATTTCGGCGGCCCCCGTGAAGGGGCGTATGAAGACGAATGGGAATTCTTCGTGCGTGACCCTGATGAATACCTGGGAATGTTTGAAAAAACGGTAAAACTAATTACTGCATCCATGCTGGCATCCATGATCAGCGGCCTGGTAACCGCCGGTGTGTTTTCGTTTCTCTGTGGTATGCTGTGCCTGTTGCTGGTTCTGGCCGCTTCAATAATGTTTTTCGTATCCTTTGCCTCTTCATCAGCACTGGCAGGAGGCGTTATCACCTTCCTTTTCATCCGGCGCATCATGGAACGGCTGCATGTTTTTTCAGAATGGCTGATACCCCGTCTTGCCGGGCTTATCACCCGTCCCCTGAAAGGTATACCAATCGCCAGGGGAAAATGGGTGATCTATTGCAGTTATTCCACCACCATTCTCATGCTGGTGATTTACGGCTGGATCTCTGTCAGGTGGATCGGCGATTTTTTTGTTGAACAACCCCTCACACTCCATACCATACTGGCCACCGGCGGCATCAGCATCGGTGTAGTGCTGGTGGCATCATTCTCAACCGCCATAATGTTCGATATTATTTACGCCGCACTGGCCGCTTATCCCCGAATAACATATACCAGGTTCACCGCGAAAAAATATACTGCCATCGGCTATTCTCCCCCCCGGGTGGGCAATGCCACGAAAAACCGTATTGGAGATTAAAGATGATCACCTTCGATTCAGTTACCATTACCACGGGCAGTAACACAATTATCCGGGATGTAACCCTGCAGGTTCATAGCGGAAAGAAAACAGCCCTGTTTGGCAAATCCGGATCGGGAAAGTCAACCATCCTGCTTGCCCTTATGGGCGCACGGGTCCCTTCTTCGGGAATCATCCGGTTTAACGGTTTCAACGTAAATTCAAACACCGTCGGTACCCTGCGCCGGGAGGTCTCCTACATTGGCCAGGAGCCGGTTCTCGGGTCCGGAACCACCCGCGAGGCCCTTCTTCTTCCCTTCACCTTCAAGGCACAGGTAGCACCCAGACCCGGTGAGGATCACATAGCACACGTCCTCGGTTCCCTTGATCTTCCACCGTCAATACTTGAAAAGGATGTCTCCGTCATATCCGGAGGGGAGAAACAGCGGGTTGCCATTGCCCGGGAACTGCTTCAAAAAAAAGAAGTCTTCATCCTAGACGAGGTAACCTCTGCACTTGACAGGGCCAGCAAAAAGGCAGTGTTGAATCTTTTCAGCCACAACCCTTTTACAGTTCTCTCGGTATCCCATGATCCTGACTGGCTTGCCATGTGTGACAGTTTCTACCATGTTAAAGGGGGAAGGGTAGAACCCGTTGAAGACTTTCGCCGGTACCTTGACGAATTATAATGAAATTAACGCGGAGGATAACATCTCATGCAGACAATTGATATCAGTTTTCAATGGATGGGGGCCTTTTACCTGCTTCTGCTGCTGCCGGTACTTATACTCCATTTCCTGAATGCAGGCCTTACCAGGACTATACTTACCGCCACACTCAGAATGACTATTCAGCTCGCCTTCGTGGCGGTATACCTTGAGGTTATATTCGCCCTCAACAGCATCTGGCTGAATCTGCTCTGGATACTGGTCATGATGGTGGCGGCCAACATAAATATTCTTACCGGTTCAGGACTCAGGGTAAAGAGATTCTTTGTCCCCGTGTTTCTCGGTCTTTTTACCGGCGGCTCAGTCATTATCGGTTTTTTTGTGCTGCTTGCCGTACGGCCAGATCCTATCTATGACGCTCGCTACCTTATCCCAATCAGCGGCATGATACTGGGTAACTGTCTCAGGGCCAACGTGATATCACTCGAACGGTTTTACACCACAATACGGAAAAACGAAAAAGAATACCTGACCTTTCTCCTCATGGGGGCATCCTTACACGAGGCGGCCCGACCATTCATGCAGGAGTCCATAAAACCGGCACTGGCCCCCACTCTTTCCACCATGGCCACCCTTGGCCTGGTTTCGCTGCCCGGCATGATGACAGGACAGATTCTCGGGGGCTCTGACCCCACTGTTGCCATCAAGTACCAGGTGGCCATCATGATTGCCATCTTCACTGCCACGGTTTTCACCGCACTGCTCAACATCTACGCCAGCATGCGTACTGCTTTCAATGACTACCAGATGCTTGATACCAGTATTTTCAGCGGGTAAGAAGCTCTCCCCAGTTTCCCCGCAGGGTGGGGGCCTTTATTTCCTTTGCCAGGATGTCCAGGAAAACCACCCGGGGTATGTGCACTGCACCGAAACGGTCGAGATTTTCGGTATACACCTGGCAGTCAAGAATGGTAAAATTCTTTTCCATGAGTGCCTCAACAAGGGTCACAAGGGCTATCTTTGAGGCGTTGCTTACCCGTGTAAACATTGATTCACCGAAAAAACAGCTTCCCAGTGACACACCGTACATGCCACCCGCAAGTTTCTCACCCTCCCATGCCTCTACCGAATGTGCATAACCCAGGTGATGCAGCCGCAGGTAGGCCTCCTGCATATCTTGGGTGATCCAGGTGCCAAAGCCGTCACGCCGGGGAAGACTGCATCCCTTAATCACCCCCTCAAAATGGGTATCATATGTTATGGTAAATGGATGCTTATTCATGGCCCTTCGCAGCGAGCGGGAAACATGAAGCTGCTCGGGAAAAAGCACGAACCTTGGGTCGGGTGACCACCAGAGAATGGGTTGATCATCTGAATACCATGGAAAGATGCCGTTTGAATACGCCGCAAGCAGGCGCTCCGGCGAGAGGTCTCCCCCAACGGCTATGATACCCTCGGGGGATGAGAGTTCAACCGGTGGGAAAAGGGGGTCATCGTTTAATCTGAATACCGGCATACTGCAACGCTAATTCACAATGCGGATCACCACTTCATCGTTCTCGATGTCGGCCACTGCCTTGCCGCCTTCCTTCAGGCTTCCAAAGAGAACCTCGTCCACGAAGTAGGATTTAATCTTGTCCTGCACCAGCCTGGCCACCTCACGGGCACCGAAGTTGGGAGAATAGCCTTTTTTGGCAAGCCACTGGTAACACTCGTCTGTCAGCTGCAGGTCCACCTTCTTCTGCGCCAGTATGGCCTGGAATTCTCCCACAGTTTTCTTCACGATCTGTATCATGATATCATCATCAAGATTGTTGAAATAGACAACGCTGTCCAGCCTGTTTCGAAATTCCGGCGAGAAGAGACGTTCAACTTCAGTGTCAACCGCGTCCTGCTTCATCTCTGTTCCCTCAAATCCCAGTTTACGCTTCCCGATATCACGGGCGCCGGCATTGGATGTCATTATGAGGATAACATTTCTGAAATCAGTTTTTCTGCCGGTGTTATCGGTAAGGGTGGCATAATCCATCACCTGCAAAAGTGTATTGAAGATGTCCTGGTGTGCCTTCTCAATTTCGTCAAGAAGCAGAACCGCATAGGGATGTTTCCGAACGGCTTCGGTCATCTGTCCCCCCTCTTCGTATCCCACGTAGCCGGGAGGGGCCCCTATAAGGCGGGCCACTGTGTGCTTCTCCTGGTATTCACTCATGTCAAACCTGATAAGCTCTACACCCATGTGGGCCGAAAGCTGCCGGGCAAGCTCGGTTTTCCCAACGCCGGTAGGGCCAACGAAGAGGAAGGAGGCGATAGGCTTGTCCCCTTCCCTGAAGCCGGCACGTGAACGCTTGATGGCGTCCACAACCTTGTCCACTGCCGCTGCCTGGCCGTATATCTTCTCACTGAGGTCTGCCCCCAGCTCCTGAAGTCTCTCTATCTCGGCAGATGACACCGTTCTTTCGGGAATCTTGGCGATCCGTGATATCACCCTTTCAATATCCTGCTCGGTGATCTCGATAATGGTTTCGTCATCCCCGGGTGCCAGCATCCTGGCATAGGCTCCTGATTCATCCAGCACGTCGATTGCCTTGTCCGGCAGGTGCCGGTCATTGATAAACCTGTCTGAGAGTTCCACCGCCGTCTCAAGGGCGCGGTCACTGTAGCGCACCGCGTGAAATTCCTGGTAGCGCTCCCGCAGTCCCTTTAATATTTCTATGGTTTCATCATAGGTGGGTTCGGATATCTCGATTTTCTGAAATCGCCGGGTAAGGGCCCCGTCCTTCTCGAAGAACTTCCGGTATTCATCATAGGTTGTTGTCCCGATACACCTGATGGTACCCGATGCCAGCGCGGGTTTCAGTATATTTGAGGCATCCATCGACCCTCCGGAAACGGCGCCGGCACCCACGATAGTATGTATCTCGTCTATGAAAAGAATAACATTCTCTTTTTTATTCAACTCGGCGATAACCCGTTTCAGGCGTTCCTCGAAATCTCCCCTGAAGCGGGTGCCCGCCAGAAGGGCCCCCATGTCCAGTGAATATATCTTCACGTCCTTGAGGCGGACGGGAACGTTGCCAGCAACCACCATTTGCGCCAGACCCTCGGTAATGGCGGTTTTCCCAACGCCCGGGTCGCCAACAAGCACCGGGTTGTTCTTCAGTCGCCGTGACAATACCTGCACCGTTCTCTCAAGAACGTCCTCCCGGCCAATAAGGGGGTCCATCAACCCTTCGGCAGCCCGTTCGGTGAGCTCCATGGTAAATGATTCAAGCACCTTGCTCCTGTCCACGTCATACTCGTCATCGTACAGGTCATCATCTTCAAGTTCATCACCGGACAGTTCATCGTAATCGCTGTCAAGTACCGATATGTCGTGGGAGATGAAATTTAAAAGGTCAAGCCTGGTTATCCCTTCACGCGCAAGAAAATACGATGCGAAGGATTCTTTCTCGTCGAAAATGGACACCAGGATGTCCCCGAAATCCAGCACGCTTTTCTGCGCTGAATTGGTATGCCATATGGCCCTTTCAAGCACGTTCTGGAATCCTATGGACTGCACGGGTTCAGCTTCCACGGCTTCGGGGATATATTCGGTAAAGTGGGTTTCAAGGTTCTTTTTTAACTGCTGAACATTGGCCCCGCATTCCTCTATAATCTCCCGCCCCTCCCTGAAAAATAGAGAGGCATACAGCACATGCTCCGGTGTCATGTATTCATGTTTTCTCTTCTTTGCCTCGTTAAAGGCTGACATCAATATCTGGTTTAGATCTTCACTTATTTCCATTCGTACTACCTGTCTTTATTAAGCTTCTTCAACACTGCATTTCAACGGGAACTCACGGGCCCGGGCCATCTGGTGAACCTGCGAAGCCTTTGTTAATGCTATATCGTAGGTAAACACCCCGCATAACCCTTTTCCACGGTTATGCACTTCCAGCATTATCCCGGTTGCTTCTGCCGGCTGCTTTTTAAAAATCTTCACCAGCACCTCCACTACAAAGTCCATTGTTGTATAATGGTCATTGTGCAGAACAACCCTGTACATCTTCGGCTTCTTTACCCTGGTATTCTCTTCTATTTGAATCCCTGTGCCGGAATTGTTACCGTATTTTTGTGACATCTGCCCAAACTCCTGCTTACAAAATACCTATGTAACATGTACGTACATACTATGCAGTATCTTTCTCACTATTAATATATATGTGTCATATTGACACGACAATTCGTATACACAATTTTTTTTCGTGTCCCCGGTTTTTTACATTATTCCTGTTATCGTTTGGATAACTCCAAAAGCCTGCATTTCGAAAATTATAGTTCCGCGTATTCGGGGACAATGTCTTTCATGAAACTGTTCATACCTTCAAAGGTTTTCACATGCTTCAGCATTCCCTGTATAACGGTAAATGGCAGTGTTGCGATATCCGCTCCCACCAGTGCCGCTTCACGTACCTGCCGTGGATTTCGAAGGGAAGCTGCCAGAACTTCGGATTCAAACCCGTAATAATCCAGTACATCCACGCATTGCCGCACCAGGTCGATCCCGGAAAGAACCCCGTCATCATGTAAAAGACCGGCCTCTGTATCATGCCCCTCTGCGGGATAATAATCCGACTTTTCAAAAGACATGCCGGCATTCTTCCGTAAAAGGTCATCCACCCTTCCCGCGAAGGGACTCACAAAGGTGGCTCCCGCCTTGGCTGCAAGAAGTGCCTGTTCAGGGGTAAATACCAGAGTACAGTTAACCGGGATGTTATCCTCGGCAAGTGACCGTATTGCTTTTATACCGTCAAAGTGACTTTCTTCGTCATCAGTAAGTGCGGGATTTACCGGGATCTTGATATTCACATTCTGCGCGATGGGATTGAACATCTCGAAAAGTTTTTTCCCCTGGGCGATCATCCCTTCCGCGCTTCGCTCGGTTACCTCAAGGCTTACCGGGTTACCCTTTGACATCTCAAGAATCTGGGCCACGTAGCCTTTCATGTCCAGTTTTTTCCCATCGCCAACCCTGCGGTCAACCGCTTTCTTGATAAGAGAAGGATTGGTAGTAACCCCGTCAATCACCCCCCACTTATATGCCTGCTGTATCTCATCAACATCAGCACTGTCGATAAATATCTTCATTCCTCAATCCTCCGTTATGTTTAAACTCACCGCAAAGACGCAAAGGTCGCAAAGCAATGATGCTGGTAAAATATGTACACAACCCGGTGTGTTTCCCGTCTCTGGGGTAAATTCTTGTAGCAGTATTACACATAATAGCACATTACTGATAATGTAATACAAATTTAAGGGAAGTTTGTCAATTCAAATGTGAATTCGCACAGTGCGTTGTGATGCGTGAGAAGTGAACTGTTCACCCATCACAATTCACTTCTCACTCACAGTACATACTTAATAACCACGAATCCCCCAACCAGCAGAACAACGAAGAGTATGGAAAGCTGGTTAAACCTGCGGTCGATGAAATCACGTATGGGGGCACCGAATTTCCAGATGAGTCCGGCAACCAGGAAAAACCGCAGCGACCTGCTGATTACCGATGCGATCATGAACATGGGGAGGTTGATAGAAGCCACCCCTGCGGTAATGGTGATTACCTTGTAGGGAATTGGGGTAAAGCCTGCGGTGAACACGATCCAGAAAGAGAACTGGTTATACCACTGGCTGACGGTAAGAAAAGCAGCCTCGTCAAATCCGGGCACATAGGTGAAGAAGAACTGGGCAACCGGTGAATACCCAGAACCGGCGTACCAGAGCAGGTGACCGATACCGTATCCACCCAGCCCCCCGATTATGGAGGCGATGGAACACAATGAGGCGTAGAGTATGAACTTGTTTTTTCTGCCCAGCACCAGTGCAATCAGGAGCACATCGGGCGGGATGGGAAAAAACGATGATTCCGCAAGTGCCAGGAAGAAAAGAGCCCATGCCCCCACCCCTGAATCAGCCCAAGAAAGAACCCAGTCATACATAAACCTGTGCACATGCAGTCCATATTTTTCCCTGCTATACCGTACAACCACACCGTCCTCCCGGTAAATAATTAATATTAATATCCATTAGTTTAACCACGGAGGCACAGAGAGACAGAGGTGATATGTTTGGCTGGTTGCATATCATGCTGGCTGGATACATTTTCAACTGCCATATTGCTATAATGTGACATTAAGACAGCTAAAAAAATCCTTCCTCTGTATCTCTGTGCCTCCGTGGTAATTCTTTTAACTCTCGGTATTACTGGCTTTCCGGTCGAAGAAGCGGAAACAGTATGGTGTCCTTGATGGACGGGGTATCTACGAACAGCATCACCAGCCTGTCAATGCCGATACCCATCCCCCCTGCCGGGGGCATTCCGTATTCGAGGGCATTGATGTAATCGTAGTCCATCATCTGTGCCTCGTCATCACCGGCTTCACGCATCTTCACCTGTTCCTCGAAACGGGCCCTCTGGTCAAAGGGATCGTTCAGTTCGCTGAAGGCGTTCCCGATCTCCCTTCCTGCAATATAGGGCTCAAATCGTTCCACGAAATCAGGGTTCTCATCACTGCTTTTGGCAAGGGGTGAGAGCTCCTTCGGGTAATCCATTATGAAGGTTGGCTGTATCAGCTTTGATTCAACCAGTTCTTCAAATACCTCGTTTGCCACGGCCCAGACAGACAGCCCTTCTTCAGGTTTTAATCCCTTGCTTTCGGCGGCCCTGTAGGCCTCTTCCGGCGAAGTGATTGCAGCAAAGTCAAGGCCGGTATACTGTTTTATAATTTCAATAAAGGTTACCCGTTTCCATGAAGGGGTAAGGTCTATCTCTTCTCCCTGGTAGGTGATTACCGTGCTGCCGGTGATGTTTTCGGCAATGGTGGCGATCATGGTTTCGCACAGCTGCATCATGTCATGGTAATCGGCATAGGCCTGGTATAATTCCACCATGGTAAACTCGGGATTATGCTTGGTGGAGATCCCCTCGTTTCTGAAGTTCCTGTTTAATTCAAATACCTTCTCGAACCCACCCACTATCAGGCGTTTCAGGTATAGCTCGGGGGCAATCCTGAGGTAGAGGTCCATGTCAAGGGTATTGTGATGGGTAATAAATGGACGGGCCGCGGCTCCCCCCGGAATGGCCTGCATCATGGGGGTTTCCACCTCGATATACCCTTTCTCCATAAGAAATGAGCGAATCCCCGAAACGATGCGGCTTCTCAGCAGAAAGTCATCCCGAACCTTCGGGTTTACGATAAGGTCAACGTATCTCTGCCTGTACCTGAGTTCCTGGTCGGCAAATTCGTCAAACACCTGTCCATCCTTCTCTTTCACTACCGGCAGTGGACGAATACACTTGGCAAGCATCACCACGTCGTGCACCTCGACGGTAATCTCACCCTGTTTGGTTCTGAAGGTCTTCCCCGAAACACCGATGATATCACCCAGGTCAAAAGTCTTAAATAACGAGTATTTCTCTTCACCCAGCGTATCACGCCGCGCGTACATCTGTATGGTGCCAAGCTTGTCTTCAAGGTGGGCAAAAGAAGCCTTACCCATTACCCGCTTAGACTTGATACGTCCCGCTATACTGACATCCACTGGGTTCTCATCATCAAAATCAGCCATGATATTCGCGGAAAAATGCGTCCTCTTATATCGGATGGGATAGGGATTTATCCCCTTTTCACGCATGTCATTTACTTTCTCCACCCTCTGGCGGATCAGGTCACTTGTCTCTTCACTCATTTTTTTTATCCTGGATTATTAGTTCACTTGATACGTACAGTACTTCACATATTGTAGCACATATAATTCTCTGTAACTTCGTGTCTCCGTGGTAAAGTATAGTCACAGGCTAAACTATTTTGCATTACACGGCCCGTGTCAAATTATTTTTAGAATATACCAGTCACCGCAGTGCCGGTGATATGTCAAACATATATTTCGAGGAGTTATCAATGGACAACACTTTTGAGCTTGGTCCCATAAGGCCCCCCAGCGAAGCATTCAGCGTACTGATCAGGGTAACCAGGAACTGCCCGTGGAACCGCTGCCGTTTCTGTCATACCTACAAGGGTGAAAAATTCTCACGCAGAAGCGTTGAAGAGATTATATCAGACATTGATGCCATTCACAACATTTCCGGACGCATTTTGAGTACGGCACGTACATACGGTGACGACATGCTCATCACCGAAAAGATTCTGCAAGAGGCGTCCAGGGGTGATTCTGCCTCCCCCTTTTACTACAACCAGGTTGCGTTCTGGCTGCAGCACGGCATGAAATCAGTGTTTCTGCAGGATGCCGACTCACTCATTTTGAAAACAGACCAGGTAATACAGATTCTTACCCATATAAAACAGAAATTCCCATCGGTTGAACGAATTACCACCTATGCCAGGGCAAAAACCATCAGCAAAAAATCCGCCGAACAGATGCAGCAATTACGACAGGCGGGACTGTCCCGCCTGCACCTGGGAATGGAATCCGGATCTGATGCCGTTCTTGAACGCATACAAAAGGGTGTCACCCAGCAGGAATTAATTGACGCGGGTCAAAAAGCGGTACAGGCCGGGTTTGACCTGTCCTTTTACTACATGCCGGGAATCGGCGGAAAGGAACACATGGAGGAAAACGCCATTGAATCCGCCAGGGTGGTAGGGGCCGTTAACCCCACCTTTATCAGGATTCGGAGCACCGTCCCCCTCCCCGATACTCCGTTATACCAGATGATGGAAGCAGAGGAGTGGACTCCTCTTACCGAGGAGGAAAAACTTGCAGAGATTCGTCTTTTTATCCAGCACTGCCAGGATATAACCAGCCATTTGTTAAGCGATCACATGATGAACCTGCTTGAAGACATAGAGGGGAAATTCCCCGAAGACAGGGACATGATGCTTGGCAAGATAGACAGTTTCTTTGCCATGCCCCGTGAGGACAGGGAAAAATTTATCATAGGAAGAAGAATCGGTCTTTTCAGGTACCTTTCTCATTTTCATGATAATCCACAGGTAAACAGCCTTTATGCCACAATAAAATCCCGGTACGCCACCATAGACGAGGCGGTTCTGGAAATACTGAAAAATTATATATAACTGTAAAAAACTTGTGATTATGTTGTAAAATCATTGATAAAAATACTACCCATTATACACATGTACTAAGGGCAATACAGTGTCTGAATTTTTGTTCATACATATATTTTGACACATTTTCATATGGTATATTACATTACTATCATGGACTATAAGGAGTTATATTATGGGTAGCATGGTAAAAGAGTCTACACTGAACAGGTGGGTACAACAGCAGTTAAAAGTCTGGGAATCATCACGTAAAAAAGCCGAAGAAACCCCTGATGAACCCCGTCCCTTTATCACGATTTCCCGTGAATACGGATGCAATGCCATCAAGATTGCTGAAACACTAACAGAAGAACTGAATAAAATTGAGAACCTGGATAACTGGCATTTTTACGATAAAGATATTATAAATAAGATTGTAGAAGAACATAAAATTTCCGAAACAATTATCGAAACTGTTGACACCAGGCGAAGGGAAGAGATGAACGAACTCTTCAGAAACATGCTTACCGACCTTCCTCCCCAGGTTGCCGTATACAAGAAACTGGCCAAAACAATCCGGTCACTTTCCATTCACGGTCGTTCTATCATCGTGGGCAGGGCCGGGGTGGTGATCACCAGGGGGCTGCGCTTTGGTCTTCACCTGCGGTTGGTGGCACCCTATAATTACCGTGTACAGGAAATAATGCAGTTGAAAGATATCAGGGATAAACAGGAAGCAGAGAAGCTTGTTGATCAGAAAGACAGGGAACGGCATGATTTTCTCACACAATACATCAAGTTTGATGCCGGGAACCCCAGCTCCTATGATCTCACCATAAACGTGGCCAGCTTAAGTGTTGATGAAATCGTGGAAATTGTCATCGGCGCACTCAGGTCAAAGAAATTCATTTAAATATCCTGCATACAAAAGGCTCCCCGATTGGGGAGCCTTTTTAAAATATTCATATTAATTATTTTTAATACCGTCTGCCTTCTATCTCGTACAATTGTCTGAATACCGGCTTTCCTTCATTATCATATACCAGTATGGTTACCTCGTTAAAAAAGAAGTAGTTAGTCCTGTATTCACTCAGGTGGTAGGTCCTGATCAGCAGCTTGTCCTCAAGGTGATAAGGCTTTCCCGTATCCGGGTTTATCCCAGACGTGGGATTTTTTGGTGCTTTTTTCAGCATTGTTGCATCGGTTTTTCCCGGGTTTGGATACTGGTAATCAGCCTTGTCCCCCGGAAAGGGAACAAAAGACCTGATTCTTTCTTTCTCAGGTATTGGCATCTCGAAACTGGACCTTGTTTTTTCTTCTCTTTCATATGTTGCGATTACGTGCACATACAGGTCCATAGGGTCGTCGGTAAGGTTTTTTATAACCATCTCCACTTCCAACAGTTCACCCTTACCGGTTGTATCAATTCGGCGGTTAAAATAAATATCCGATATTTCAAAGCTGTTGCTGTATTGAGCCCCGATGGGAATATGCTGATCGCCTGCCTTTTCCTTTTCCTGTGAAAAAAGCAAAGCCGGCAGTGCACACACTAATATAACAATAAGCAGTTTTCTTCGCATTGAGATCACCCTCTACAGATTTGTATTCTATACAAGTATCGGCCATCCCGCAAACAAATTAAAGCATCTTCTAAAAAATCTGAATCACTCCCGGGTTTTCCACAAAAGCAGAAAAGGACGAAGTTCTGGAAATGAGAATGAATCTTCCGTATAGGGCTGGCTTAGCCGTGAATGGAAGCCAGTATATTCAGCATCCGGGGATGAATCAAGCCGTTTGAGACACACAGCTGTGGTATCTCCGGGTCAAAGGGAGACCCGTTATAGCGTGTCACCGTGGCCCCCGCTTCCATGGCGATAATGGCCCCGGCAGCGATGTCCCATGGGCTGAGGCTGTGCTCCCAGTATCCGTCAAATCGGCCGCACGCCACGTAACACAGGTCAAGTGCCGCTGACCCCATGCGGCGTATTCCCTGCAGTTTGGGGAGAAACATGTTAAATTCCCGTAGATTATTGGTTTCGCTGTTCTCTTTATCGTATGGAAACCCCGTGGCAAGGATGGATATACCCAGGTCGTCAGTGGTTGAAACCGTAATAGGGGTACTTCCCATGTATGCCCCGCCCCCTTTTCGGGCAGAGAACATCTCCTCTGAACACGGGTTATATACTGCCCCGCATACCATGCTGTTATCCTCTCTCGAGAAAAGCCCTACCGAAACGCAGAAATGCGGTATGCCATGGGCGAAATTGTTTGTCCCGTCTATGGGGTCGATATACCAGACGTACTCACCAGGAGCATCCTGCCGGCTACCCTCTTCCGCGATAATAGTGTGGGATGGGTATTTGTTTTGTATGGTTGAGAAGATGAAATCCTCTGACTCCCTGTCCACACTGGTCACCAGGTTGGTTCTGCTTTTGTACTCAATGCTGGTTGCCTCATTTCTGAAGCCTCCCATGATACGCTTGCCGGCATCCGCTGTAACGTCAATGGTAAACTGCAACACTGTATCGATGTTCATAGATCAGTACTGTCCCCCCACCCCGATCTGTAAGGCAATCTCGTGATGGTCTTCAGCACCGTCCACCACCTCGAACATGAGTTTCTGGTACAGGAAAAAGTACTTTGATACTGGCTCTTCAACCTTCACAGAAAAGATATGTGCCAGCGACCTGAAACCCGAGAAGGGGGCTCCCTTCATCCACTTGTCCGTATTGATACCAAACCAGCCCTGGCCATTTCCGAAATTCTTATATGGCTCGTCATTGAGCAGGTCCATCATGTACAACCTTTCGGTGATACCAACGGTAACCGACAAAAATCTTTCGCCGGTGGTCTTATCATACCTGCCAAGGGTGAGTCCCAGTGCCAGTTCATACATACCGTAATAATTCGAAACCGGAACCCGGTGATCATACACGTAATACTCTTCCGCTGTCATATGTGTATAATAACTCAGGTATTTATCGAAGGTATATTCATACAAAAAAGCAAAATAATCAGCATCAAATGTTCTTCCGGACGAGTTTTCACCGTCACGCATCAAAAGCCTTGGGTACAGAAGAACCCTGACATCCACTTTCTCAGTATTATATCCGAATACCGCCCCACCCTTGTAATCGTGCATGGTGATACCCGAATCAAAATTATCATCACTGTTATAATGGTTTCCCCACACACCCAGGCCCAGTGAATAGCCCCCCAGGTTATACACCACCTGAACCCGCTCAGTCCATGATATCATGTCAGGTGTCAGGGCGCCAAGGTAGGGATTGCCGGTGAGCACGTCAAGTTCCCAGCTGGTGCCGGGGGTAAGGTTTACATGCAGCATGTTGACATAATCAGGTCCGGCACCATTGTCCTTGATATAGGCAAAACCACTCCCCCCGAAAAAGTAACCTTCCCTGAAGAGAGAATCATACGTGACATACAGCAGGCGCTTCTGCTCTTCCTGTTTCTTTTCAGCTTCTTTTTTTTCTTCTGCTGCAGGTTGCTTTTCTGCTTCCTTTTTTTCTTCTTCTTTTTTTGCCAGAAGCTCTTCCTGGCGCTGCTGAATCTTCATCCTGTAGGCATCTGATAACCATTTCACCACTTCCCTGTTATCGGGATCGATTTTCAGCACGTATTCACCTGTGGATACCGCCTTCACGTACTGCCCGGTTGTATAATACAGGTACCCCAGGCGTTCATGAGATGGAACCTGCAGGGGATTACGGCGAACCGCCTCTTCGTAATTCTGTATGGCTTCGTCCGTCTCTCCCTTGAGTTCAAGAACCCAGGCCTTGTTATGAAAGGTTCGCGCAGAAGATTTATCGTATAAGCTGATTGACTTGTCAAATTTCTGCAGGGCCTCTTTGTATTTCTCCTGGCGACCAAGTTCCACACCCCTGCGGTTTAGCTCTGATGGTGTTTCTGCACTATACCCGGCCCTTCCCGGTGCCAGCAGGGCACATGCAAGCAGCGCTACGCACGCAACCTGTACCCTGTTTATGTTCACTTTTCTATCTGCCACTTTCTTTTTATCCCTGATCGTAGTAGTATTGCATTTTAATTTATCGGCGTTACCTGCTGTATAATCAACCCACTATACTCATAATCCGTGGTAACAGTGCAACTCATTTTCTCAATTCCCCGCGTTGTTCCCCTGTTGACTGTCCCCGCACAACCGGTCAACCAGCCTGCCGTCCTTTATGGTGAAATATTCATCTCCAAGCATCAGGCAGGCGTACTTCATGTGATCACGGGCATGTTCACCCATATCCTCCAGGGGCAGAATACGAACAGGCTTACGTGATTTTTCTTCAATAACAGTAGTAGTGGGCAGGTATCGCCGCAAGGGGAAGTAGAGCCTGTCTTTATGTTTTACCACCTCCAGGTAATATATGCAGCCGGTATTATGGGTTGTTTCTTCGTTATCAGTGACCAGGTTACCCAGGCTGTACAGTACAATGGCGTCCCTGCCGTCCCTGGTGCGGATATTCTCAACAGGCTGCAGCACATGAGGGTGATGGCCTACTATTATGTCCGCCCCCGCGTTGCACAGTTTTTTTGCCCAGCGCCTCTGCTTGTGGGTTATATATCCCGAATGCTCAATACCCCAATGGGCAGACACAACCACGCAGTCCACATTGGCTACCCTCCTGGCATGGGCGATCCAGTTATTAATTGACCCGTGATACCGCCATGACCTGTGCACGGGGGCAAACCGGCACACCTGTCCGTAGGGATTCTGCCGCCCGATACGGGGAAAAAATGGATACTGTCTCTGGGTGTAGGCAAAAAACGCGAAAGTGATGCCATTTGCCTTTATTATGCTGTATGGAGATATGGCCTTTCGCACGTTCATGCGCATTATTTTCACGCTGTTGTAATCGAATGTCCCCGCGTTCAGCAGGCCGGCGTTGTCCAGCATGTTCATGGTTTCGTCAATGCCGTTACTTAGCCTGTCCCGGATGTGCTCGTTAGCTGTGCTGACAATGGTAAACCCATTATCTTTCAATGACTGTGCCAGTGCGGGATGATTGTTGTGCAATGAGAATGGTGTAGTTCCGTATACTCCTTCATAATAAATATCATATTCTGAGGGCATCTCCTGCAAAGTCACGTCCCGTCTGCCCCGGGTACCTACCCGGGTTCCCAGGTTCCTTCCCAGTACCGTTTCCAGGTTACCAAAGGTGATGTCCGCCTTGAGAAAAGGGGCTATCTGTGAAAAGACAATGCCGTAGGCGTCCTTTATGGCCTCGTCAGAATTCTCCTTCTTCCGGTCAACTGCGCCCTGCAGTTTTTGCAGTATGGTATCCCTGAACTCCAGGTCACCCACGCAGGCAAGGCGAACCCGTTGTGTTTCATCCCCCGCGCTGACAGGCAGGGGCATTATATCTGCACTCTCACGCCGAACCTGGTCGTTCACACTACTGCCATACCTGGCAAGCAGCTCCTCCCTTGTTGAATGCAGCCATTGACCCGTCGGCCAGTAAATTGAATACAGTACATATCCCGCTACATTGAGTACCGGTTGAAATATTTTCCGCATGATACGCAAGAATGATGTCATAATTCCCTTTTCCCGTGTTTATTATACGCCATGCAATTGTATCCTATCTCAGCGTTATTTCAACAGTTTTATTTGAAAGGCTTCAGCGAATCAGTGACGGGAAACGGGTGACTCCCCCCGTCACCCATCACTGTATTATTTCCTTCATACGGGTAATAATTATTGACTATTTTGCCGATAATTTGTATATACTATGCAATGTTTTTTTAGAGACATAATCACGCCCACGCTCGCCAGTTTTTACACAGGGGTAGAGAGATGAAAAAGACCATAATGATAATCGGTGGGGGACTCCTACAGGTTCCGGCCATACAGGAAGCAAAAAAGATGGGATTGCAGGTTATTGTCACCGACTATAATCCCAATGCACAGGGAATGCGGTACGCGGATATTCCCATCGTAATGAGCACCCGGGATATTGAAGGTTCTGTGCGGGTAGCCAGGGCCCAGAATGATATAACCCCCATCAGTGCCGTTCTCACCGTGGGAACAGATGCCTCCATGACGGTGGCAGCGGTGGCCAACAGTCTCAGTCTTCCCGGCATAAAATTTGAGGACGCCGAGGCAGCCACCAACAAGATAAAGATGCGCACACGCTTCCGTGAACACGGCGTGCCGTCCCCGGATTTTTTTCCCGTATGGTCTCTCTCTGATGCCAAGAAAGCCTTTGAAACCCTTGCCCTGCCGGTGGTTCTCAAGCCCTCAGATAATATGGGCGCCCGCGGGGTAATGCGCATAGATAACAAGAACCAGCTTGGTGACGCATTTTCCTTCGCCAAGAACGCCTCTCCCAGTGGCGAACTCATCATGGAAGAATTCATGGAAGGACCCGAACTGTCCATTGACGCGGTAATATATAACGGTGAGATCACCATTACCGGTGTTGCTGACCGCATCATCGAGTATCCCCCGTATTTTATTGAAACGGGGCATACCATGCCATCTCACCTTGACCCGGCGCTGCAGCAGGCCGGCATTGAAATAATGAAAAAAGGTATACATGCCCTGGGCATCACAACCGGATGCGCAAAGGGGGACATAAAGATCACCCCCCATGGTGCAAAAATCGGTGAACTAGCCGCACGGCTCTCCGGCGGCTTTATGTCCGCCTATACCTATCCCTACGCCACGGGTGTAAACCTTATCCGCGCCGCCATCGAGGTTGCACTTGGCCGTGAACCATCAAACCTTGATCCTATCTATGACAGGGTATGTATTGAACGTGCCATTATTACCATGCCGGGGGTGGTAAAAAAGATAACAGGCCTTGAAGAGGCACTGGCTATCCCCGGTATAAAAGATATCTTTCTTAACGTGAAACCCGGCGACAGGGTTACACCCCCCAGGTCAAACGTGGAAAAAGCGGGACACGTCATCGCGGTGGGGCAGACTGTTGAAGAGGCCGAGCAAGCGGTTGTACAGTGCATGGAGCTTCTCACCATACAGGTATGTGAAGAACCCAAGATCAGCATGGAAGAGATCCGCCTGGCTGCCAGGGAAAAACTCAAAAAAACCTGTTACGCGTGTAAGAACTGTAACGGCCGTGACTGTCCAACCGGGGTTCCCGGCATGGGTGGAACGGGCACCGGGGCTTCCTTCAGGCGCAACATCGAGGCCCTGCATAACTATAAAATAAACACCCGTCTTATTCACTCTGTATCTGACCCCCATACCGGTTCATCCTTTTTCGGTATGCCACTGTCATTACCGGTTATGGTGGCCCCCATCACCGGTGCCGTCACCAATATGGGGGGAGCCATTGACGAACTGGAATACAACCGAGCGGTGGTAAAAGGCTGCATGGAGGCAGGTTCCCTGGCCTTTGTGGGAGACGGCGCAACACCAGGCAAGTACAAGATCGGGCTGCAGGCCCTTGAAGAGCATAACGGCCTGGGTGTACCCATCTTTAAACCCAGGAGTGACAACGATGCCATCATAACCCGTATCAAGGCAGCCGAGAAGGCGGGCGCCGTGGCAGTTGGCCTGGATATTGATGCCGTGGTATTTAAGACCATGGCCATGAAAAACCAGGCGGTGGGGCCAAAAAGCATCGAGGAACTGCAATACCTTATCTCAACCACTACCCTTCCATTCGTGCTCAAGGGAATCATGAACGTGAAAGACGCGGCGCTGGCCGTTGAGGCGGGGGCCCATGCCATCATTATATCAAATCATGGTGGACGTGTGCTTGACGAGATGGTGGGCACCATGGATGTGCTTGAAGAAATCGTCCGCGAAGTTGGCGGATACGTTCGCATCATCATAGACGGGGGGTTCCGAACCGGGGTTGACATCATCAAGGCCCTTGCACTTGGAGCCGACCACGTGCTTATTGGACGCCCTGTGGCCGTTTCAGCAGTGGGTATGGGAGCGCAGGGTGTGGCCTTCTATCTCAACACCATTAAGCGGGAACTTGCCAAGGCCATGATCCTTACCGGTTGTCAGAGCCTTGAAGAGGTCTCCGGAGAAATAATAAAGAAGATCCATGCCCGGTCATTTCAACCCGTTGAGCAATAAGTTCTAACGTGCGCGGTTTATGAAACGAGTTTTCACCATTTCGGCCATGCTTATTCTTTTTTCCTTTTCACTGGCAGGCACACCGGCCACGGTTAAATCTCTGCATGGCCGGTGGAAATTACTCTACAGTGGTCCTTACGGCTACGAATTCAGGTTTTACAAAAATTACCGCGCCGTGTGTATACTCTACCTTAAAACCAACGCCCTCATCTTCAAGGGGGTCTATACCGTGGAAGAGGATCACACCCTGAGAATAAACCTCTACGAGATGAAAAACGAAAAGAGGGTATATCACCCCGACACCCGAAGGGGTTTTACTAAAATTAAATCTTCTCATTTTACATTCAAAACTGAAATTATGGGCTCCGGAAAGAACAGAACCCTGGTACTTGACGCCGCATCAATTGTCATTGACGGTAATACATGCGAAGGCTATTTTGAACCCGGTATCAGGTTAAAAAAAACCAGGTGAACTGTACTTTATGAAAATTGAAAACATCAGCATTCCGGCCCGAAACAACCGTTTTCTGGATGGACGGGTATTTTCCCCGTCCGCAACCCCCGGGGGAGTTATAGTCTACAGCCATGGACTTTTCTCATCTAAAGACGCCTACAAGATTAATACCATGGCCGAAGACATCGTGGAAGGGGGATTCATTCTTCTTACCTTCAGTTACGCCTATACGGCGGATTACACCACCGGTAACCCCCTGCATATAACACTTGATGATACGGTTGCTGATTTGCACGACGCGTGCCTCTTTGCCGCACAGGAATGGTCACTCCCCCTGCATCTTTTCGGTTCAAGCATGGGGGGAGCCGCCTCACTCTGGCTGGCAACCGGCACTGACCTGCACCTTTCCAGCCTGACCCTGCTGGCCACACCGGTTGACCTGAGGGGGCTGGCCATGCTCCTGACGGGAGGAAAGGCTGCTGAAGAGCTTCCGGATGAAGGATCTCTTTCAGCCGGAGAATTTTCCATTACCAACCGGTCACTGAAAGAACTTGCAGTTGTGGATATACAATCAAGGCTTCACCGCATAACCACACCCCTCCTGATAATCCACGGGGGGATGGACGAGGTGGTTGACCCGAAAAACGCGTATCTCATATTGGAAAAGGCGGGTGGTGACAAGAAACTGCATATCATCGAAGACGGCGACCACTCACTCACCGCCCCCCATCAACTTGCCATTATTACCAGCCAGGTACTGTCCTGGCTCTCTCAGCATTCCTGATATTATCTCAAAAAACCGGCGGTATATTTGCCTTCGTCCCATGCAGCTTTGCCTGTATGAGACTACCCAGTGATGAAAGGGGGTTCACGCCGGCAAGTGCCAGTGTGCTCACCTTCATCTGTTTTGTCAGTCCGTGAATGGTCTCCGCCAGGTTGTTGCAACCATGGCTCATGGTTACCAGGTTTTTTCCCGCACGCTGTTGTATTTCCATGCCGTAATCCTGTATGGCACAGCTGCCGGCGATATGTACCGGGCCGGTTATCTTCGCCACCTCTTTCGGATCAATACCCTTTCCCATCAGCACAGTAAAGCCGCCCCTGCCGTCGAAATCCGAGTGGAACACCTCCATGCAGGTTTCAGTATTCCTTCTGCAGCCTTCCCTGCAGCAGCGTTCCTTTCCTCGAAGTATTATCACGTCAGGGGGATACCTATCAAGCAGTTCATGGGTAAGCTTTTTTTTACGCTTGTTGTATATGTCCCTGTTCACTATCTCGATGCTGGAAAGCCTGCTCTCCCCGAGGTTCTTCTGTGCGGCAAGGGTGAGGTGTTTTACATTTTTAAGAGAATACCCGATGAAAGATGCCCCCACCACGTCAACCGCCATGGGATCGGGCCCGCCGATGAGGCAGTTCATGGGAACGATACATTCATCAATGTTCTTTCCCGCAATATAATGCCCGTGGTTGGTGGCCACCAGGCCGTCAATTACCACGAAATCCGGCCGTATCACCTGGTAGATGTCGGCGAACTTCTGATGCAGCCTGAAGTTGTGATCGGCAATCCGGCTGAACTGGTGTACCAGCCCGAACTGGTTCTTAATGGAAAGGGTTACCTCCGTCATGGAGTGGGTCTTCAGCTTGGGCAGGGACACGTACAGGTTCTCATCCCCTTCAAGTATGAGCTTCTGGTATACGAAAGACGAGATATCGATGAACTGTTCCACGCCTTCCAGGTACACCGGCACCGAATCAGTTTCATCAAGGTATACCGGTATGGCACCCGTCTCCCTGCACACCTGTTCCATGCCGGTTGCCTTAAATACCAGGCGGGTAAAATTACCCTGGGTGCAGTTCTCGATCACGTATATATTCCTGGCTCCTCCCTCCCTGAAATACTGTATAACCCCGCGTATCACCCGGGGGTCGGTATAGCTGTACATCTTCAGGTCAATGGCGTTCACCTTCAGGTACACGTCACCGCTCTTTTTCAGCAGTTTCTTTGCCCCGCCGAAATGGTCAAACACCTGCCCCACCGCAAGGTCAATCCCGGGAAGAGTATCTGCGAATATCACCTGTGCGGCTTTTTTCTTCACTGTTTTTTTCTGAGATGTTTTTTTAACCGCCATCACCAACTCTCCTGTTCACGGTTACCCTATCCTGTTTCTAATCCTTTCCGTGAAAATTAAGATATTATCCTTCGTTACAAATATAGTATAACATACTATATTAATTACCGGGAGATTCACGCAACATAAAAAAAAATCATCTGTGTTAATCTGTGTGTATCGAGCGAAGCGGGCGGTTTCATGTCCTTAAAGCCATATAATAGTTTCCCAATATTCCCAAATGAGCCAAAAATTTTTTACACGAAGTCTTGACGAATGGTATACTAGCAGCATATATATACTATGCAATTATACTAACTATTTATGGAGCGTATGTAATGCTGACAATCTACGTGCTGGTATTTGGGATCTTCGTTGCGACGGTGGGACTGGTTGAACTGCTGCTGCCCTCGGTGATGATGAAAATTTGGCGCTACTGGGTATCCCACAGGCTGTTCTTTCTCTACGGCATACTGCTTATGGCGGCGGGGTTCCCCCTTACCATTTACAACGGGGCACGGTTTGATACTATTATCTTTATTATCGGGCTTGTGGTGGTATTCACGGGGCCTTTCGTACTGTTGTATCCCCATAAAATGGGGGGACTATTTCTGCAGGGAATGGAAGAGATGAGCCCCCGTGGACGAACAATTGCCATCCTCTTTGATGCCGCTGTCCGCATTACCGCGGGACTCATCTGTGTATTCAGTGCACTGGTGGAGCTGAAGATTCTATGACCGGTTTTACACGGCCACCACGTTTACCAGCTTGCCGGGCACCACGATCACCTTCTTGATTTCTTTTCCGTCGGTAAAATCTTTCACCCGCTCATCCGCAAGTGCCATCTTTTCCAGTTCGTTTTTACCCATGTCTGCCCCTACCATGGCCTTTGACCGTATCTTTCCGTTCACCTGGAATACCACCTCTATCTCGTCTTTAACCGTCAGTTCTTCATGGTAATCCGGCCATGTATGGTCGATGAGCAATCCTGAATTGCCCAGCATCTCCCACATCTCGTCTGCCACGTGGGGCACGAAGGGGGCAAGCATGAGCACCAGTTTTTCAAAAAGCTCAGATATCACCAGCCGTCCTTTCTCGCTTTGGGCAAGTTTTTCATCCAGCTGGTAGAGTGCGTTCACCAGTTCCATCATTCGGGCAATAGCGGTATTATACTGCATCCGATCGGCGATATCACGGGTAACCACCATCACCGTCCGGTGAAGTTCTGAGCGAAGTTTTTTCAGCTCACCCTCCAGGTTTATACCGTCAAATGAATAACCGGGGGTATACAGATCACTGTATTTCTGCAGTATTCTCCATACCCGGTTTACGAACCTGAAACACCCCTCCACCCCCTTCTCTGACCAGTCAAGATCCTTGTCCGGCGGTGAAGCGAACAGCATGAACAATCGGACTGTATCGGCACCGTACATACTGATAATCTCGTCGGGGTCAACCACGTTCCCCTTTGACTTGCTCATCTTGGCCCCGTCCTTTATCACCATTCCCTGGGTAAGCAGTTTCTTGAAGGGTTCCCTGCACTTTACCAGGCCAAGGTCATTGAGCACCCTGGTGTAGAACCGGGCATACAACAGGTGCAGCACCGCGTGTTCGATACCCCCGATGTACTGGTCAACAGGCATCCAGTAATCCACCTCGTCAAAGTCGAATATATCTTTCGATTTTGGGGAGGTAAACTTCGCGAAATACCATGACGAATCCACGAAGGTGTCCATGGTGTCTGTTTCACGGGTGGCCGCACCGCCGCATTTGGGGCACGTTGTATTAATGAATTCATCCATGGTCACCATGGGAGAGCGTGAGTCACCGTGAAAGTCAACCTCGGTGGGCAGTTCCACCGGAAGCTGGTCGTCGGGTACCGCCATCGCGCCGCACTTTTCACAATACACCACCGGGATTGGACAGCCCCAGTACCGCTGCCGCGATATCAGCCAGTCCCTGATACGATACTGTACCTTACGACTGGCGAATCCTTCTTTCTCGGCATAATCAGATATCTTCTCCATGGCTGTCACGTTGTCTATACCGTCAAAAGGACCGGAGTTCACGCAGACACCCCTCTCCACGTAGGCATCGGGCATCGTTGCAGCATCCAGCGGCTCATCAGGATTGTCTATGACGATCTTGATGGGTATACCGTATTTTTTCGCGAATGCAAAGTCGCGGGTATCATGGGCAGGCACCGCCATGATGGCACCGGTTCCGTATTCCATCAGCACGAAGTTACCAACGAACAACGGCACCCGGTCACCGTTAAAGGGGTTGATCACTTTTAGTCTCGTGTCCATCCCCTCCTTTTCTTTCTCTTCGGATACACGGTCAACCAGTGACTGCGCCCTGGCATTTTCAATATATTCACGCACTTTTGGATCGGTCACCCGGTCAAGAAAGGGATGCTCGGGGGCAATTACCATGAAGGTAACCCCGTACACCGTATCCGGCCTGGTGGTAAAGATGGGAAAATCCTCACCTGTCTCCAGCTTGAATATAATTTCAAGCCCGGTTGATCTTCCAATCCAGTTCTTCTGCATGGTCAGCACACGTTCAGGCCAGCCCTCTTTCAGGGTTTCGGTTCCCTCCAGCAGGTCATCGGCGTAATCGGTGATCTTGTAAAACCACTGGCTCAGTTCTTTCTGGTTCACCTGCGTCTCACATCGCCAGCACAGGCCGTTTTCCACCTGCTCATTGGCAAGCACCGTGTTACAGGTTTCACACCAGTTGACGGGGGCTTTCTTCTTATAGGCCAGCCCCTTCTCGAACATCTTGCCGAACACGTACTGGTTCCACCTGTAATATTGTTTTGTATGGGTGGCAATCTCACGGTTCCAGTCATATGAAAATCCGAGTTTTTTGAACTGCGCACGCATATGTTCTATATTTTCTTCAGTCCATTTTTTCGGGGGAATGTTGTTCTTTATGGCAGCGTTCTCTGCAGGAAGCCCGAAGGAGTCCCACCCCATGGGATGGAGAACGTTATAGCCACGCATTCTCCAGTACCTTGCCATGAGGTCACCGATAGTATAATTGCGCACATGTCCCATGTGTATCCTTCCCGAAGGATAGGGAAACATCTCCAGCAGGTAATACTTTTCCCGGTCATCATCACGCTCGCTGATGAAAACCTCTTCACTGTCCCACTTTTTCTGCCATTTCTTTTCAATCTCGGTAAAGTTATACTCTCGTTCTGCCATACAAGTACCCCGTCACGCAACTTCATAAATTAACATACCCGCGCCACCCGTGGACGCCATGTATAGTTCGATGTATTTTGGAGTTTGTCTAAAAGTCAAGTAAATCTGGAAAAAAGAACACGTTCTCTGTACCTCTGTGCCTCTGTGGTGCTATTTATTCTTCTTCCTGTCAAAGGAATAAGAAGACAAGAACCTGTCCGTTTCCCATGCTTCAAGGAGGGTGCTGTAGGCCTGCAGGATATCCTGGTGGCGCAGCATGCCAATGATAGTATACCCGTCCTTTGCCACTACCGGTATATTCTCGATATCGTATTTCTCTATCTTCTGAACAGCCGCGGACACCTGATCATCAGCGGTTACCGCCGGCACGGTGATAATGAGATCACCGGCAATCAGAAGGTCAACCAGCTCATTGTTGATGAGTGCCTGCCGCACCTCTTTTAATGATACCACCCCCATCAGTCTCTGCCTGTCATCAACCACGTTCACATCACCGTACCTGGAACGAAGCAATTCCTGCAGCAAAGCCTGGAAAGGAACACGGTAACTGACTGTCTCGTAGTCCTTTTTCATCAGGTCTTGCACCTTCACCTGCCCCAGCAGGTCCACCTCCCCCATCATGCTCACGTCTATCCCCTCTTCCATCAACTCCGAGGCATATATAGTTCCCTTGTTCACATACACCACCACGATGTATGCCATAATGCTTACCAGCATCAGGGGAAGAATGAAACGATAGTCACTGGTCAGTTCGAACACCAGCATCATGGAGGTAAGGGGTATAGAATTTATCCCGGCAAGCAGCCCGCCCATGGCCACCAGTGCAAACACAACCGGGTCAAGGGACAGGTTAAACAGGTAGTTCAATCCCGATGCGAAAATAAAACCGGACATCACACCGATACCAAGTGACGGGGCAAACAGTCCCCCGTAGGCGCCGGCGTGAAGGAATGCGGCAAGAAAAATTATTTTCAATACCAGCAGCACGCATATGGTAGTCACCGTATATTCATAATTAAGTATGCTGTTTATCATGCTGTACCCTGTGCCGTACAACTCGTTATACTTCATCAGTACTACGCCGAAAACCAGTGCAATGGGTATCAGGCGGGCATAGATGTTACGCACCTTCAACTTCTCATCAAACAACTTTTTAACCAGTTTTGAGAAGAAGAAAAACAGTATGGAAATAAATCCACAGGCAATCCCAAGCAAAAGGAAGTAGGGGAAATCAGAAACCACCTCAAATGTATATTCAGGTATCTTAAACAGGGCTTCATTTCCCAGTACAGCACGGGAAATGATGTCTGCAACTACCGATGAAATTATGAGTGAACTGAGTGCCTCGTTTTTCAGGTCGTTCAGCAGTATAACTTCTATACCGAAAAATACACCGGCAATGGGGGCGTTAAACACGGCCGATATTGCCGCGGCGGCCCCCGCGGCTGTATACATCTTCATGTTGTCACTTTTCAGCCGAAACATCTGCGACATGAATGAGCCTATGCCGCTGCCCATCTTGGCTGCCGGTCCTTCCGGGCCAAGGGGTATACCGGTACCAATGGTCATAATGGAATTAAAAAGGTGAAAGACTGTTACCTTAAGTGGGATGAAACCCTTTTTGATGATAAGTGACTTGATAACATTCACCACACCTCTTTCACGGGAAAGGGCGGGATACATCCAGGTGGTTGCACCTATTATCACAGCCCCGGCAACCGGAACAAGAAATACCATGTCCCTGCTAATTCCTGATACCTCTCCCTGGTGCCCGGGATCAAAGAGAACCCGCATGTATTCCAGGAGGAAATGGAAAAGCACGGCTCCAAGCCCCGCCAGGACCCCGAGTATCATGGCAAAAAATATCTGCGCCACGTATCGTGAAATGTCCGACTCCAGGTAGGAATCCTGTATCCAGCGTCTAAGGTTGGAAAAAAAACTCAGGTAGGGATCTATCTGCTCCTTCATCTTCTCAATTATTTGTTATTCATTATTTCCAGAATTTTCTCAGGTTTCTTCGCCCCGATAACCTGTTTCCTGATATTTTCATCCCTGAGTAGACCCATAATCTGGGAGAGAAGTTTCAGGTATTCCTTGTGCTGCCGTTCACCCGCGGCAACCAGTATTATGAGGTTTACCGGGTTGCCGTCAATTGAATCAAATTCAATTCCTTTTCGGGAAATGCCGATGGCAAAAGCGATCTTATTGACCGCACGTATCTTCGCGTGTGGAACAGCGATACCAAAACCAATACCGGTGGTCATTATCTCTTCTCTTTCTTTCAGTGCCTTCACAAGCTCATCCACGTCAGAACACACCTCAGACCCCTCAAAGACACGGGCCAGCTCTTCTATGGCATCAAACTTGTTCTTTGATGTAATATCCTTTATATAGCGTACATCAGTATATTCTATAAAGTTTTTCATGGTACCCTTTTTTTGGTTAGTCCCTGTATTTTAATTTTGCTGGCACCGTTATGTGCTAAGCCAGGGAGTAGGGTGATGTCAACCAAAAAACAAACCAGAATACCGGGAAGAAGCCGGTATTTCTATTGAAATCACTTCCTGGTTTTCAGTTTATCAATAAATATCGCACGGCTGCTCATGTCAAAATGGAAATCTTTTTCCTGGATAACACGTACGCACGCGTCAACCACCCGTTCATCGTATAATACCCCGGCATTTGCTGAAATTTCGTTAATGGCCAGGTCCATTCCCAGGGCCCCCCTGTAAGGCCTGTTGGTGGCAATGGATTCAACCACGTCGGCAACTCCCAGGATTTTCGCTTCGGATAAAATATAGGTGCCCTCAAGACCCTCCGGGTATCCCGAACCATCAATACGTTCGTGATGCTGCAGCACGATTTCAGCGATGGGCCATCTGAACTCAATCATCTTTAAAATATCATATCCCGCGGCGGGATGCATTCGTACATACTGCATATCAAGGTCGGTCAACCTGCCCGGTTTAAAAAGGATCTCAATGGGTACAGCGATCTTTCCGATATCATGCACCATGGCTGCTATGTAGATACCCTGCACCTGCTCATCGGGATAATCCAGTTCCTCCGCTATTGCACGTGCGAGGTGAGCCACACGCTGCTGATGCCCCCCTGTATAGGGGTCCCGCATTTCGGCCATAAATGATATTGTACTGATGGTACCCTCAATGGAACGTTCAAGCTGTTCAAGGCTGCGGTGCAGCGCGTCTTCGGCAAAGATACGCTCGCGCACCTCACCCTTGAGAAGATCGTTTACTTCAGTCAATTCTGCGGTACGCTTTTCAAGTTCCGCAGTATGTGCATGTATTTCTTCTTCAAGATGTGCATGGTAATTATTGTGCTCCTCGATAAGCCGGGCCCGCTCCACGCACTTTTCAACCGCATGTTCAAGAACCATCATGTCCTGTACCGGTTTCATCACGAAATCCCATGCTCCCAGCTTCAGGGACTCTATCGCCTCCTTCACATCGCCGGTACCTGAAACGATAATGACCGGCAGGTTGTCGTAATTGTCCGTTAGCTTCTCAAGAAGCTCAAGGCCATGCATATCAGGCATACGCAGGTCAAGAAGAACCACGTCGGGCACCTCTTTATGAAGTATATCCAGCCCCTCTTTGCCGGAACCAGCCTGTATAACCATGTACCCTGAATGCTCGAAATAGGCTGCAACAGTTTCCCTGAATGCCTTCTCGTCTTCGATTGTCAAAATTGTTGTCTTCTTCATGCCGTTGTATCCCCATGACCACGATACTTATTCATCATACAAATGCGTAGCAATATATGCCATCTACCAATATACATAGTCTAATAGTCCATTTCACTTTTTGTGTACACGTATCAATGAATTTTACTTGCGGATTGCCTTCATCGTGTCATTATGCGTTCACATTACGTTTGTTACTTATCAAGAAGAGGAGCCCGGTATGACAAGAATAATTTTCCCCTGTATCATTATTTTTATATTCCTCATGTCAACAGCGGGAGCACAGGCGTGCTCTTTCATCGCCGCTGCCAGGAGCTGCGATATCCCCGCTTCATTTTTTTAAATTAATGCTTTGACAATAATCTGTCCCTGTTATGTACACACAGTAAAGAACTGGAAGAATATGTCCATATGAAGTCCCTGTTTTATACACTATCCAAAAGAGTTGCCTCTTTAATTGAACGGGCCAAGATGACCGAACACACCTTCATGGTGATGGTGGCTCTTATCATCGGCGCCCTTGCCGGATTCGGTGCCATCGGTATCCGTACCATGATCAAGACAGTCTCTGATATTTTTTTCAGCGGTGAGGGCAACCTGCTGCAGAACATCATGTCGTCCCCCTGGTATGTAATCCTTTTCATTCCCGCCCTTGGCGGACTTATAGTGGGGCCCCTTATCTATTTCCTGGCCCGTGAAGCCAAGGGACACGGGGTGCCCGAGGTAATGCAGTCCATCATCATGAAAGGTGGAGCCATACGGCCAAGGGTTGCCATTGTCAAGGCCATAGCCTCATCCATTACCATAGGCACGGGTGGTTCGGTTGGACGGGAAGGACCCATTGTTCAGATCGGTGCAAGCCTTGGATCAACAATCGGGCAGTTCTTCCGGGTATCCACCCAGCGCATGAAAACCTTCGTGGCATGCGGTGCCGCTGCAGGCATCGCTGCTGCCTTTAACGCCCCCATAGCCGGCGCCCTTTTCGCGGTTGAGATAATACTGGGTGATTTCGGTTTTACACAGTTTTCACCCATTGTTATTGCCTCGGTTATGGCCACCGTTGTATCCCATCAGTTCGAGGGGAATTTTGCCGCCTTCCAGGTGCCCACCTATCACCTGAACAGTCCTTATGAATTAATCTTTTATTTTGTATTGGCTTTCCTCTGTGCCATCGTGGCCTACATGTTTATCAAGACCCTGTACTGGTCAGAAGAATTTTTCGAAGAGAAAGTGAAAATCCCGGAATATTTACAGCCTGCCATCGGCGGACTTCTCATCGGCGCAATGGCACTGCTGTTCCCCCAGATAATGGGTGTGGGATACGATTCAATAAATCATGCCCTTCACGGCGACACGATATGGCACATTGCTTTTCTTCTCATCTTTCTGAAAATTATAGCCACCTCCATTACCCTTGGTTCCGGCGGTTCCGGCGGCATTTTTGCCCCCTCATTGTTCCTGGGGGCCATGACGGGGGTAGGATTCGGATCTTTCGTTCATGATTATTTTCCCACTATCGCCGCCACACCCGGCGCCTACGCCCTTGTGGCCATGGGGGGGCTTGTAGCGGCAACAACACACGCCCCTATAACAGCTATTATTATCGTATTTGAACTAACCAATGATTATCGCATCATTCTGCCGCTCATGATCGTATGCATCATCTCCACCATAGTATCCCAGAAGTTCTCCAGGGAATCCATCTATACATTAAAACTGGTCCAGCGAAACATTCACATAAAGGACGGGGCCGAAATAAACGTGATGAAATCAATTTTTGTGAAGGACGTGTATACCACCCATGCTGAACCAATACCCGTGACTTCAACATTCGACCAGGTGGTCAATCATCTCATCTCGGGAAAGGACCCCTATTCGCCCGTCCTGGATTCCAGGGGAAGGTTGTATGGTATAATATCCATGCATGATGTGAAAGACTATCTCTTTGAAAGAGACATTTTGAGGAACGTATTGATTGCCTCTGATATTGCCAATACAGACGTAAGTACCGTTACACCCGAGGATAATTGCCAGGATGTGCTTGATATTATATCCAAGTATGATCTCGAGGGCATGCCCGTTGTGGACATACAGAACAGTCGGCGGGTGCTGGGCATGGTCTGGCGAAAGGATATACTGGACGCCTACAACAAGGAAATTGAGCGACGTGATATCACCTCCTCTTTTGCCTCCCGCATTACCATGCCCAATATCGACCAGGGTGTCCATTTCATGGAAGGCTATACAATTACCGAGATTCCCGCACCACGCATGTTCATCGGTAAATCCATTAAAGAGATAGGCATAAGGGCAAATTTTGGAGTGGATGTTCTTCTTGTCCGGTCTAACACCAAGCAGGGATCCAAGATCAAGGCCATCCCCGATCCTGATTACGTCATCTCCTATGATGATTCCCTTGTGATAGCAGGAGAAATCGGCAAAATAAACCTTTTAAAAAGCAGGATATAGAATTCCTGTTGCGAAAATTATACTTGACCATCACTTCAAAGTACATGTTAACTGATATTTCCTGAAGAACTAAACGCCTGATCCTGAAAAGGTCAGGCATTATTAAAATAAAAAACAGTGAAGAGGTCTGTCATGGGATATACACACTATTCACAGGTATTCTGGAATCAGGTCGCCAAATATGGCGACAGGGTGGCCCTGCGCCACAAGCCCGTTGACACATGGGAAGAGATCAGCTGGAAAGAATTCGGTGCACAGGTAAAAAGCATTGCCAGCGCTCTTGTGGATGCCGGTATAGGAGAGCAGGAAACCGTGGGTATATTTTCACAGAATATGCCCCAGTGGACTATCGCCGATATCGCGTCACTTTGTATTCGTGCCATTCCCGTACCTATATATGCCACCAACACCGCGAAACAGGCAGAGTACATTATAAATGATGCCGAGATAAAAGTAGTTTTCGTCGGTGACCAGGACCAGTACGAAAAGGCCATACAACTGCTGGATAACAGTAAGTACCTTGAGAAAATAATAGTATTCAAACCATCTGTAAATATATCCGCTTCAGACAAGGTAATGTACTATTCCGATTTTCTCAAGGCAGGACAGCAGTCCTCAAGCAGTGACGAAGTCGAAAAACGTATGGAGCGGGGCACACTGGAAGACCTTCTGACATTCATATATACCTCGGGAACCACCGGTGAGCCCAAGGGGGTTATGCTTACCCATTCAAACGTGATGTTCCAGAAGGGATCTCATGACGGACGACTGGTTGACCCCAATGACAAGGATATTTCATTATCCTTTCTTCCCCTGAGTCATGTCTTTGAACGAATCTGGCTGTATTATGTACTGGCATGCGGTATGACAAACTATTACCTGGAGAATCCCGCTGATATTATTGAATTCATCGCTGAAGCGAAACCAACCATCATGTGTGCAGTACCCAGGTTTTACGAAAAAATCTATGCCACCGTGTTTAACAGGCTTGAATCTGCTCCACCCATTCGCAAGAAACTCTTTAAGTGGGCAGTGAAAATCGGTGCCAAACACAACAACAGGAAAAAAGACAATAAATTCATTGGGCCTTACCTGAAATTTCGTTACAAGATCGCGGATACCCTGGTGCTGAAAAAAATTCGAGACATTGTGGGTGGTCAGATCAAGTTTTTCCCCTGCGCGGGGGCTCCCCTTTCACAGGAGATCGAAGAATTCTTTTATGCCTGCGGGCTGTTCATCACCTACGGGTACGGTCTCACCGAAACAACCGCAACTGTTACCTGTCACGAGCCATCGAATTTTATTTTTGGCGCAGTGGGAAAACCCCTACCCGGTGTTGAAGTGAAGATCGATGAGAGCAATGGTGAAATACTGATTCGCGGGGGTAATGTAATGAAAGGCTATTACAAGAAACCCGACGCGACCGCCGAGGTGTTTACCAGTGACGGTTTTTTCAGAACCGGTGATGCGGGTATATTTGAAGAAAACGGCGAATTGCGAATAACCGACAGGATTAAAGATCTCATGAAAACATCGGGTGGTAAATACATAGCTCCCCAGATGATAGAAAGCACCCTTGGTGCCGATCATTTCATCGAGCAGATAGCTATCATCGGTGACCAGCGAAAATACGTGACCGCTCTTATCGTCCCCTCCTTCGAGGCACTGGAAGAGCATGCGAAAACCAATAACATACAGTACTCTTCAAAAGAAGAACTGGTAAAAAAACCTGAAATAAAAGAATTTTACCAGAACAGGATCGAAGAAGCCTCAAGCGAGTTTGCCCGCTTTGAGAAAATTAAAAAGTTTACCCTTCTTCCAGGAGAGTTTACCGTGGAGAATGGAGAAATAACTCCCACGTTAAAAATTAAAAGAAAGGTAGTTGCCGAGAAGTACAAGGATATCATTGACTCAATGTACGAAGAATAAACTACTCACACGAATAACAATATTTAAAAAACCGGCACCATAAAATGGGCCGGTTTTTTTAATATCATTTCACTTTCTTAATATATACAGTAATTATTAAAAAAATATCTTGATTTATATATATAAATATTTATACATTGTTATAATGGATTTAGTTTTTTCTTATCCATGTTTTTCGCACTTATTAAGATCACTTCTTCTATTCATTGATTTTGAGCTATAACAGGCTCATGTCTTCTCAGAGCCTGCACGCAGGCTCTTTTTTTTAAATATTTAAAGCCGCAAGAAACCCGCCGTGAACCGCATCGTTGATCTTACCCGGTTGCACGCTGTCACCTGTCAACACGTGTGGTATACCTGAGCCTTTAAGAACAGTGGCGATATTCTGAACAGGCCTTGAACCTGCAGCAACAACCACGGTATCATACTTTTCCACAAGTGATTTTCCATCCCTCTGGTAATACACACTGCCATCCTCGATTTTATTTACCCGAGCACCAGTAACCAGGTTCACCCCATACTGCTGCAGGTTATTCATGAGCACCCACCTGGTAGACTTGCCAACATCATTGGCCACTTTCTTCTGCATCTCAAATACCGTCACCTTTACCGATCCCCTGAACATCAATTCCCGCAACCGCTCAACCGGCTCTGCCTGGTACTGAAAGAGAAAATGCAGCACCTCCGGTGTGAGTGTTCCTTTTTTTGCAATAAACAGTGCCGTCTCAAGCCCCACCGATCCTCCGCCAATTACCGCCACATTATTACCCAGGTACGGATTCTCACCAAGCACCTTCCATGAGTTCATAACCGATGGATCATCAACTCCATTTATGGGAGGAAGCAGCGGCTCTGCACCTTCCGAAGCGATCACGTAGTCCGGGGCAATTTTTTTGATCATATCCCCTGTCATGGTTGTATCAAGATGAAGATCAATACTGTACTTTTCTATCATCGCCCGGTAATAACGAATGAGTTCCCATATCTCCTGCTTGTGTGGGGGTGCTCCCGCCATCCATAACTGGCCCCCGATATCGCTGCCCTTTTCATACAATGAAACACTGTGCCCCATCTGCGCGGCAGTAACAGCGGCTTCCATTCCAGCTGGTCCGGCCCCTATAACCATAACTTTTTTTGCCGTGTCAGCCTTTCCCACAACACGCTCCCCCTCGTATCCTGCCCGGGGATTAACCACGCAGGTAACCGGCTGCCCGCTGAAAATAGTATCCGTACAACCCTGGTTACAGGCCATGCAGGGACGTATTTCCCGGTCACGCCCCTCTTTCGCCTTTTGGGGCCAGTATGGATCGGCCAGTAATACCCTTCCCAGGTTTACCATGTCAGCCATGCCGTCTACCAGTATCTGCTCTGCTTCCTGCGGGGTTGATATCCTGTTTGATGCCATCACCGGTACAGAAACTGCGTTTTTAATATTCAACGCAAGATACCCGTATGCACCCCGGGGAACCTCCATGGGAAGCTGGGGCACACGGGATTCGTGCCAACCGCCGGTTACGTTTATCATGTCAACTCCCGCCTGCTGGTACAGCTTGGCGAATTCCGGAGTCTCAATATCCGTATTGCTTCCCTCTACGAAATCATTCCCCGCCATTCTTATGGTGAGAGGATAATCATCACCAAGGGCCCTCCTTGTATTTTCGATAGCTTCACGGGCAAACCGTGTACGATTCTCGAATGAACCCCCATATTGATCGGTGCGCATGTTTCGTAACGGGGACAAGAACTGTGTGATCAGATATCCTGCCGAAGCGATAATCTCCACCCCGTCAAATCCAGCCTCACGAGCCCGTAAGGCAGCCCTAGTAAAATTTTCCTGTGTCTCATGAATGTCATCTATCGTCATCTCACGCGGGGTTTCCTTTGAATACGGAGAATATACCGCGGAAGGGGCAAGAGGCTTTTCACCATATACCAGCTGCGAATAGGAATACGCACCCGCGTGAAAAAGCTGTATCCACGCCCTGGCACCCTCATTTTTAATAATGCCTGTCAATTCCCTGAAAGAAGGAATCGCGTCGTCGTTATCCAGCGAGAGGGCAAAACCAGATCCTCCAAGTTTATCAACGGCTACCGGCCCCACCGTCACGATACCCGCCCCTCCTTTTGCCTTTTCGCGAAAATAATTCAAGTACCTGTCATTCAGTTTTTTGTCATACGAGTACAAAAGTCCCATGGCAGGGTAGGCAATCCGGTTCTTAATTTCAACGCCATTTATTGTTATTGGAGTAAACAGGTATCGATGCATAGTGCTTTCCCTCAAAAATGAATAAATCTAACATAACAGTGTTATGTTAATATACCCAGACCAGCAAATTTTTTCAAGATTTTTTTTGTATTACAACTAATATTTTATATGTATACACTTATTCCTCATATAGTCTTCAAGCAGGATTCATGTGCATATGTCGTGATCTTCCTCTAATTTTAGGTACTAGTGATACACATAAAAATAAGAAAAGCCACACCCGGAATGGATGTGGCTTTTCTTTCTTACTATTCCCTGGTACCCTTATGTAAGCTGAGTACCCAGTTTCTTCTGTATCTCTTTGGCTTCCTTAACTGTTCTTTCAATAACTTCCTTCACTGAAGGCACATCATTGATTAGCCCCTGGCTCTGCCCTATAAGCTGTACACCGTAATCCAGGTCACCTTTTTCTGTGGCCACCTTTATCTTGTCGAAGGCTGAGGCAAAATGTGCAAGCTGCATCACCATTTTAGGCCCCTGCACCAGCACACTGAGGGCAAGCTTAATATAAGGAAGGTTCATGTCCCTTGATATCTTATAGGACTGTACCATGGCACGGGGAAGGCTCATTCCCTTCTTTACTGCCTTTTCTGCCGATTTTGTCTTCAATACCCGACAGTGAATCCCGTCAAATCTTTTTGAATAAATAGTATCTTCTATTCCCGCTTCAATCTGCGCCTGTATTGTTTTATCATGCAGCGGACTTTCTTTTGTCATGGACATCCTTGTTCCCATTCCAACACCTTCAGCCCCAAGTGCCAGGGCTGCTGCCATGCCCCGTCCATCCGCGATACCACCTACTGCCACAACAGGAATATTTACTTTTTCAACGATGGCAGGAATCAGCACAAAGGTTGTTATCTTGCCTCCATGAGCTGCCGCCTCATGGCCGGTCACCTGCAGGGCGTCTGCCCCCTGTCTTTCCGCTGCCATGGCGTGTTTTTCGTTTACAACCGTGGTGATAACCTTGCCCCCGTATTTATGGGCCCGCTCGGCTATCCAGTCACATTTTCCAAGTGACACGTTGATGATGGGAATCTCTTCTTCCAGCATCACCTCGGCATTTTCTTTTGCCCCCGGCATAATAAGTGTACAGCCTGCGCCGAATGGCTTGTCCGTCAATTCCCTGATCCTTCTTATGGCCTGGCGTGTTTGCTCGGGGTTCAGAGGTCCTGTGGCAAGATAGCCGGTACCCCCCGCGTTACACACCGCAGCCACCAGTTCTGGCGTGCTTATCCAGCTCATTCCCGGCAGAATGATGGGATATTTAATTCCAAAAATTTCAGTTATTCTTGTTTTCATGGTCTGCTCCTTCAATTACACATTAGCATATATAAATAATAATAGGTACATGATGATTCACCTGTTCTTTTTATCAAGCAGATATTTTCACCTGGATCCCCCGCCATATCCTTACAGCATTCCCTGCACAGTTGATAGCTGGGCTTTAGCCTCTTCCGCAAAACGGGTTACCAATTCTTTACAGGTGGGGATATCATTTACCAGGCCAACCGATTGTCCCATCATCATGGGGGCAATATCGGTATTTCCTGTTTCCCAGGCTTCTTTTACCCTTGTACCCGCAATTTTTGGAATAAGTTCTTCTAGCCCGCATCCCCTTGTTTCCATCTCCAGAACTTCTTCTACAACCTTGTTGTGTATGGCCCTGCCCTGCAGTCCAATGGTTTTACAAATAAGTGATGTCTCGTATTCCTGGCGGGCCACAAGTTCCTTCTTGATGTTTTCGTGTACCTCGCATTCCTGTGTTGCAACAAATCTTGTTGCCATCATCACACCCTGGGCCCCCAGCATCAATGCTGCTCCCATGGTTTTTCCATTGGCAATGCCCCCTACCGTAACTACAGGCGCATCCACGGCTTCAACGATTCGCGGGGTCAGAACCATGGTTGACACGTCATCACTCAACGGATGACCACCTTCTTCTATTCCCGCCGCGTATATCCCATCGTATCCCGCCTTAATGGCATGTACAGCATGACGAACTGATCCCACCTTGTGAAACATCTTCACATTGGCTTTCTTCAGCATTTCAACATATTCAGGGCCGCAGGCCTTGTCAATGGGCGCACCCGAGATCTCAAGGCCGGCAACCTTCTCTTCTGCGCATACCCGCAGGTACATCTTATGCTGTTCCGGTCCAATATGCACCGATGGCAGGATTGTAACATTCACCATGAATGGTTTATCCGTGAGCTTCCGTGTTTCATTTATGGCGTCGCGTAACTCTTCTTCTGTGGGATAATTCCCCGCTGTGAGGTTTCCCATCCCCCCCGCGTTAGAAATGGCTGCACACAGTTTTGGTGTACACAGCCACATCATTGCACCGCATATGATGGGATACTCAATACCAAACATCTCTGTTATCTTAGTTTTCATAATACCCTCCGCCATTGATATTAACCATGCCCGCAACCAGTGTACACGCATAGCCGAATTATGGCTGACGAATAACATAACACTGTTATGTACCTTATTTTTCAAGAATTTTTTGTTTTTTTATCAATATTTGTAAATGGGGGCGTACTTGTTTTATACTAGCACGCCATGTCTGATTGGATCAGACATGGCGCTCTGACCCATGGCAACAATACATGCAAATTCAGTTATATGGATCAATCAGGAAATCCATGCAAGTCTTTGAAAATAGCCTTCAAGCAGTTCCTCTGGAAGTTTTTTAACCTTCTTGCAATCTGCATCCATACACAGTTTATATACTTTTTTCATTTTGGCTCCCCCTTTCTCTGACTTTCTAATTACAACGTATTAAGAATTGAATAGTAAGTCCAACTGAAGTGAGACATTTTAGGTTCTAATCCATACTTTTCCCAACTTTTTTTCTACTCTTTCCGGTTATAGAAGGGTAGAAACCAATTATCCTTAAGGCTCTGACCCTTTTCTTCACCTTTTCTTCTGTCCAGCTTGTTCCATCAGCGTATTAGTATTTCTCGATGAAAGTAGTGGCATTTTCACTGTTTTATTTCACTTTTTTGCTCTGACCCCTGATTTTTTTACTCTTTTTTTTCATACAGGCCCATTTCCTTCGTATAAGAATGTAGGAACATATGACTACATGTTGGAGGAACTTTTCATGGCACGACCACTGAGAACTATCATCCCGGGCATCACTTACCACGTCTATTCACGCTGCATCGAGAAAAAAGCACTTCTTTTCAGCAACAAGACGGCATATCTAATGGAACAGGTACTCATGGACACCCAGAAAAAGTACAACTTTGAACTGATCTCATACCAGATCATGGACAATCACTTCCATTTCATCATCAAAACCATAAAGAGTGAAGCATCCATATCCAGGATCATGCAATACATCAAGGCACGATTTGCAGAACGGTACAATAAAATGCATAACAGGACAGGCCCATTCTGGAATGAGCGATTCAGGGATCAGATTCTTGAATTTTCGAATAATCCACTCCTGTACCTTATCTGGTTGATATGTTATCTTGCCTATAACCCGGTGTTGAAGGGTTTTGTAACCAATCCACGTGACTGGCATCGTGGAAGTTTCAAGGCACATACAGACCCAAATTTTAAAAGCCGCGTGAAGATTACCACCCATGAGTTATTATATATGCTTGGAGATACCTTTGAAGAGCGAAGGGATGTACTTCTTTATTACGAGGAGTTGTATCGGAGAAGGATCGCCTTCGTGTTCGGAATTTGAGGAAGTTTATTGGTTGGGGTACAAAAAAGGGTCAGAGCCATATAAATCCACCCAGGATCCATAACAGATTACAGTACAAATACCCGACCAAAATAAACAAAAAAGGCAACCCGAAGGCTGCCCTTTGTTACTATATATTGTAAGTGCACAAGTTAAGAGATCCAGGCAAACCTTTCAAAGTAATTTTCAAGTGTTTCCCGTGGCAAATCTTTAACTATGTTGCACCTGCTATCAACACAAAGTTTATAAGTTTTTTTCATTTTACTCCTCCTTTTGACTTCCTGTAATTACATAATATAAATATATTCTAAAATAGTCAAATTATACACCGGTTTTCTCATCTTTTTTTAACAAAAAAGGACACGGTAAATACCGTGTCCCCGGGTTGTATCCTGTTGGGCCTGCATGCCACAATTTATTTTATTTTTTTTGACACCCTTGCTTCTACATCCTTTGTTTCTTTGACAATACGCTCAATAGCCTGTTTCACCGTGGGGGTGTCATGTATGATACCGGTTACCTGCCCCAGCGGCAGTACTCCCTTTTTCGCGTCCCCTTCCATGGTACCTACCCTGAATGCGTCAAAACCTATGGCCATGCGGGCCATCTGTATTGCCCGCTTCGGGCCCATCAGGGTAATACCCACCGCAAGTTTCAGCCATGGAAAGCCCAGCATCTTGGCGATCTGACGTGACCTGAAGAGGGCACTGAATGGATTCAATTTCTTCTTCATCAACCGCTCAACACCCTTTGCTTTCATCATACGAGCGGGCAGCCCGTCAACCTTGTCAGTATACACGGTATCCTGTATCTCACGCTCAATGCTGTATTCCTTTGCCTTTTGATCAACCGGGCTTTCAACAGTATTCATGAACCGGGTTCCCATTGAAATGCCGTCAGCACCCAGAGACAATGCTGCCATCAACCCCCTTCCGTCGGCGAATCCACCTGCCGCAATGATGGGGATGTCAAGTGTTTCGGCGATGGAGGGTACCAGCACCATCGAGGTAACCGGCCCGCCGTGTCCTGCCGCCTCGTAACCGGTTACGATAAGGGCATCCGCCCCGTCCCGCTGCGCGGCAAGTGCGTGCTTTTTAGTGGCAACCGTGGCTACCACCTTTCCCCCGTATGCGTGTACCGCCTTGCAGATTTTGTCCCCCTTGCCCAGTGCATAATTGATAATGGGCACCTGTTCCTCTATGAGCACATCAGCGTTTCGTTCTGCCCCGGGAAAGTACAGGGTAACATTGGCAGCGAATGGTTTTTTTGTAAGTGTACGGATTTTTTTTACTGCTTCACGGGTCTCATCTGCGGTAAGTATTCCCGTGGCCAGTATGCCAAGTCCCCCCGCTTCAGAAACCGCGGCAACAAGTTCGGCGGTGCTTATCCAGCTCATACCTGAAAGAACTATTGGATATTTAATCTTAAAAAGCTCGGTTATTCGTGTCTTCATACTATTGCTCCTGCAATTTACATTATTATTTCTGATTCACAGTAATTATTACTCAATAATTAGACAATAAGAAAAACTGTTTTATGAAAATATTCATCCTCAGCCCTGTGAGGTATACTGTACCTCCGGGCAGTACAGATGGGGCAGGTTTACTGACCCAATCCAGCGGGTACTGTTAGAAAGCAGTATATCACCCTTCATGAGGTCAAACACGTTGTCAGACAGCATGCAGTCCTTTAACCGGCCTGTCACCTCACCCTTTTCCACCAGGTAGGCAAGGTCAAGGTTGGCAGTGAACTGCCCGGTGAGCGTGTTTGACTGCCCGAAACCGATAAACTGCTCAACCAGGATACACCTCTCCGGCATCTTCATACATTCATCCACCTTCATGGAACCCGGATTTACAAGAATATTGCTGAATCCTGGTGAGGGAAGCCCCGCGTAACTCCTGGATGCATTACCCGTGGGCTCAATTTGCAGCTTTTCTGCGTATTTCAGATCGGTCACAAATGTGGAAACCCTCCCCTTATCAATCAGTGCCTTCTCCCGGGCCTCTACACCTTCATCGTCAAATGGATAACTTCCCACCGCGTCATCAAGCAGGGGCACATCGCGGACGGTTAAGGCGTCATTAAACATCTTCTCTCCAAGTTTACCCTCATATGGTGATATACCCTTGTACACCGCCCTGGCCGAAAGTCCTGACGTGCAAATACCAAGTAGTGAAATGAAGGCCCCGGGAGTAAACAGCACCGGGTACCTGCCGCTTGGAAGCTGACGCAGGGTCATACCCATCTTCATTTTTTGAATTACCTCTTCTGCCAGGTGATCAATGCCCGATGGAGAGAGACATGACATGCTTTCGTGCACGTTCAATCGCACCCCGTCTTCCATAACCATGAGGGCGCCTATTGAGGCGTTATAGGTGGAATACGAAAATTCCGAGTCAAAACCTTCAGAATTCATTATCGAACGCTTCCCGCTTCCCCCCGATATTCCCAGGTCTACCTGGGCGTCGGGAAGTTCATCAAGAATCCGCTGTATGGCTTCCTCACCCCTGGCCACTTCCTGCTGCACCGAGAAATTATCGATGCCATCATCCCTTGTGCGCACCTGTATATCCGAAAGGGAAGAGGGAAGGGTAAAATGTTCCTCTTCACCATAACTGCTCATGTCAATGGCCCTTTGAAGGGTTTCGTCTGCCATCCTGTCATCATTGGTATATGAAAAGCCGGTTCTGCCTTCCACGTTTACCCGGATACCCATGCCTGCGTTTTGACGCTCTGTTATGGAATACAGTTTGTTATTCTTGAAAGATAGTGGTGTGCTGCTGCCAGATGACTGCAGAACCTCCCACCATCTGCACCTGTCTTTGCATTTCTCAGCTATTTTTTCAATCATGCCTGTTTCCCGCCTATAAGTACATTCTTGATAAGGACGTGGGGGCCGCCAAGGGACACCGGAAGGGGTGACTGTCCCTTCTTGCCGCATCCTCCCAGTCCCCCAAACATTTTCCGGTCATTGGCCACCATGTCAATATTCTTCATGGTGGTGAACACGTTCCCCGAAAGCATTACATCCTTGAACATCTTTCCCAACTTTCCATTCTTTACTTCAACCGCGTAAGCGGGAGAGAAGGTAAACATCTCCAGGTTTGTCTGCCCCCCCAGTGCATTGACCACGTACAGCCCGTCAGAAAGGGATGCAAACAGGTCTTCCCGGGTGGAGGTGCCGTTATCTATGTAGGTATTGGTCATACGCACAATAGGCTGTGCCATTGAAGAGATGGCCCTGGCATTACCGGAAGGCTCCTCCCCCATGGCTGCCGCCGTTTCACGGGAGTGAAGACGGCTTCGCAGTATACCGTCCCTGATAAGGTATGTTTTCCTGGGAAGTATGCCCTCGTCATCGCAGGGAATATAACCGGTAAGCCCTTCAATGCTGCCATCATCAATAATGTTCAGAAAATCAGGTCCAAACTGCCTGCCCAGCACCATCTGTTCCTTCATGCGTTCATTTTCGTACACGAAATCAGCCTCTGAAAGATGACCGAAGGCTTCATGTATGAACACACCGGCAAGCCGGGGATCAACAACGATATTGTATGTGCCCCCCCGTATTGATTCTGCTTTCAAGAGGTCAACCGCGGTTTTCACCACGTCCTCCGCCATTTCCTGTTTGTTCTCTACCAGCTCAAATCCCCCGTATCCGGCCACTGAATCACCGTAGGGCTGCATCACGTTGCCGTCTTTAGCTATGGAACTGAGGGCAACACCGCAAAAAGACCGCTGGTATGTCACGTCAGAACCTTCTGTATTCATGTAGATCGAATCAACATTCTGATCCCGGTATACCGCCCTTGTGGTCTGTACGGCATCTGCTCCCCGAATAATATCATTGTATCCGGAAATCAGTGACACCTTGGTGTCCAGGTCAACCTGGTCAAGTGGCGTTGTCACAGAGGTTTTTTTGCTTAGATGTACGGGGGATCCGCTGACAAAAGGTTCTTTTTTTTCACCCGGGAAAAGGGAGGCAAGGTGCAAGGCACGTTTTGCGTATTCACTCATACTGTCCAGCGAGTTGAACGAAACGAAACCCCAGGCCCCCCGGTGATACACCCGTACCGACCCCCCTACGGAGTTTCCCATCATTACCTCTTCAACCTGGTTACCCGCAAAGGATATGGAGGTGGTGCTTCCGGCGGCACATCGGATTTCCGCGTAGTCACATTCCAGGCTGCTGAGTATTTTCTCTGCCCTGTCATGCGCGTCATGTAGTATCTGGTTCATATTATATTCCTGTTTTAACTTGGTACACCCATCGAATCTATACTATACCACATTTTTGAGATCAACATGTTTTTATGCATTCTGTCACCTCACCGGGAAGAGCTCCCCATGACCTGTTATTATCGACATATAATTGCTGGTTCATTTCCAGCTCAATTCCCGTGTACCTGTTATCCGGGTACATTTTTCGAAAGGCAGCCACAAGCCCGTCAGGCCAGCCCCTGAAAGGATAGTTTCTCCAGACCCGCAGTTCGGTTTCTTTCTTCAATTTTTTCTGCAGTTCTTTGCCCAATTCATATTCCCACGCGCGTTTGGGATCATACAGAATACCCACATCAGCCTTTCTTTTCCTGCCATTTATCACGGGGGTGAATGTATGTACCGACAGGTGAACTACCCTGCCATGTTCCTTAATAAGTGCCTGCAATCTGCCGGTTGCCTCGTTCCTGTATGGAAAGTAGTATTTTTCCAGTATATCCTTCTTCTCGGCATCAGTCAGGTGACGGGTAACCAGGCTGAAAAGGGTTTTGCGATGCAACGAGCGGTTACAATCCACCAGCAGCCTGGTAACCGTGGTAGACACAAGTGGACAGCGCAGGATGGACGAAATGGACTGTGCCATGTGAAGGGCACCGGTATCATATCCCCGGTGGCTGTTCAGCAGTTCATCCATGTCTTGAAAATACTGGCTGTATTCTTCCGGTACGTGGTTCCCCCCGTGTTCACAGGTAAGAAGTAATTTTGTTTTTTTCATTAGAATGCTGCTCTCATATCAGAAGTACTATAATCACAAAAGAATACTGGACAATTCAGAATTTTTCCAGTCATTATAGTGTACCAGGCAACAATTGTGATACAATAACTGTATACATCAACATAAAGGAATATAATCATGTGGCTTGTATGTGGACTTCTTATCGGGTTAAGCGCGGGTATATTAAGCGGGCTTATGGGAATAGGTGGTGGTGTGATCATGATCCCCGCCCTGGTATTCTTTATGGGTTTTGATCAGCATATGTCGCAGGGAACCACCCTTGCAGCCATGGTACCCCCCATCGGCATTCTCGCCGCCTACGAGTATTACAAGGGGGGACATGTAAATATTCCCGTGGCCCTTCTTCTGGCCCTCGGCTTCGTAATCGGTGGTATGATCGGCGGTCGCTTTGCCGTAGGCCTTGATCATCACACATTAAAACGGATTTTTGGAATCCTTATGCTGATAATATCACTGTATATCATATTCTCAAAGTAAATATTGCTATGCCTTTTTCTCAGCAAGAAACTGTTTCAAACCTCCGATACAACAGGTACTGCTGTGGGTTAGCTGCTGATCAAGGGTAATATTTTTAAGAATGGTATCCTTCAGTTTACGCATAATCAATATGCCATGCAGGTTACCCCAGAATGTGAGTGAACACTGACGAACCGTTTCATCGTCAACTTCAACATTAATCTCTGTACCCATATCCCGTATCACCTCATCTACACAGGAGAGTATATGATCACCATGCATGTCCACCCTGGACTTCATTTCAGCCGAGAAAACGACATCCTGTGAAGCAAGAAAACTGTTAATAATATCAAAATAATTCTTATTCTCTTCACTGAAATTCCTGTACGCCCTGGCTATAGCATGCAGTCTCTTCTCAGGAGTTCCCTTCTTGTCTGCGGCTTCTCTTATCTTTTCATATAAAAGGTCAAGTCCCTCTTCCTGTAACGTGGCAAAAAGCTCCTCCCTGCTGGCGAAATACAGGTAGAGCGTACCAACGCTTAACTCCGCCTTGCGGGCAATCCTGTTCATGGATACCTGGTGATGACCATCACGCAGCAGCAGCTCTCTTGCCGTATCAAGGATTTGTGCCTTTCTCTGCTTTTTTTCTCTCTTCCGTCTTTCCGTGGTTCCCATAATAATCTTTCTGCTCCCCCTACCTTTCTATTTCCTTTTTAATTCTTTTAGACATTATCTTCTCGTAAAATCGGGGCACAAACCGCACCATGTAACATGAAAGTTTTCCAACCGGCGAAAGCACCAGGGTGGGCTTGCGCTTTAATGCGCCTTTGTATATTTCATCAGCCACACTTTGGGCTGTATACTGCTTTCCTACCGTTGACTGTGGATGTTTTGTTACTGAACCATCCCCGTCAAGGGCCCGTGTCTGCAGGCTTGTGGTGGTAAAACCGGGACAAACCAACATCACGTGTGCCCCGTTGTCTGCAATTTCACATCTCAGCGTTTCAAAAAAACCGTGCAGGGCATGCTTGCTTGCGCAATATCCCGTTCGCCCGATAAGGGGGGCCACACCCGCAATGCTGGATGTAACGATTATCATCCCCTTTCTTTCAATGATGGAATCGATGGCGGCCCTGGTGCAGTATACCGCACCAAAAAAATTTACATCCATCACCCGTCTGTACACGGATATATCGGTAGCAACAAAAGAACTTCTCTGCGTTATCCCCGCGTTATTAAACAGTATATCAATACCGCCATAATGGCCTGTAACAGCTTCTATGGCAGCGGTAACTTCTTCCTGGTTTGAAACATCACACTTTCCTGTAAATACCGGAAAGCCCTGTTCAGCAAATTCCCCCGCAGTTTTTTCCAGGGTATTCAGGTCAAAATCAAGCAGCGCGATTTTCGAACCCGCCATGGCAAAACGCATCGCGGTAGCCCTGCCGATACCACTTGCTCCCCCGGTTACAACGACAACTTTATCCCTGAATGGATTTTTCACAAGACAAATTCTCCTTTTTGTTCTTTTTTTTAAACCGCGGGGGAAAGGGAGATCAGTTTTTTTATTCACATATTGAATACTATTCGTGTTAATATATGTCAAATACTATTCCGGTTTTTTCTTGTGAGGGATGACCGCAGAATACACCCCGGGTATATAACGTTTCAGAAGAAGAGAGAGACTTACCACGGTTACCGAGCTCATTGCCATGGCAAGACCTGCAAGTTCCGGCCTGAAGAGGATGCCAAGTGTTGGGTACAATATACCCGCTGCCAGGGGCACCAGCAGCATGTTATAGGCGAAGGCCCAGAACAGGTTCTGCCCTATCCTCTGCATTACCTTTTTGCTGAGTTCAAGGGAGGCAACCACGTCCACCAGCCTGTTACGCATAAGCACCACCGCGCCGCTCTCTATTGCAACATCAGTTCCGCTTCCCACGGCTATACCAATATCAGCCTGGGCCAGCGCCGGGGCGTCATTTATACCGTCCCCTACGAATGCCACAACCTCACCCGCGTTCTGCAGTTTTTTCACGGCCTCTGCCTTGTGTTCAGGCAGCACTTCAGCCATCACCTGGTCTATACCGGCTTCATCGGCGATTCGACCGGCAGTTCTGCTGTTATCACCGGTAATCATCACAACCTTTATGTTTTCCCTGCGCAAACGGGAAATAACACCGGGCACTTCATCCTTCAATACGTCCGTGAGTGCTATTGCACCGGTTAGTTTTCCATCTGTTCCCACGAGCACAACCGTCTTTCCCTGTTCTTCCAGCGCATGTATACTGCCCAGCACCTCATCACCTGTGCGGTATCCCTGTTCTTTGAACAGTTTCAGGGTGCCTGCCGCCGCCGGCTTCCCGTTTATCACACCCGTGACCCCCTTACCCTCGTGAGTATCAAAGGATTTCACTTCTGCAGTGGGAACCTGTAATTCTCCGGCCCTGCGGACAATGGCATCTGCCAGTGGATGGGTTGCATGGGCCTCAAGGGAGGCGCAGATTGCCAGTACATCATCCCTGCTGCTTCCAAAACTAATAATATCGGTAACCCGGGGAACCCCGGTGGTAAGGGTTCCTGTCTTGTCAAAGATCACGGCGGTCAGCTTTCCGGCGCGTTCCAGCACCTCACCGTCCTTGATGAGTATGCCAAGCTCGGCCCCCCTGCCGATACCAACGGTAACCGCCGTTGGTGTGGCAAGCCCCAGGGCGCAGGGACAGGCCACTACCAGTACGGCAATCAGAACCGACACCGCGAAAAGGGCGGTGCTTCCGGCAATAAAATACCATGCAAGGGATGCCCCGATGGCAATGGTAAGAATAACGGGGATGAACCAGCTCACCACACGATCGGCCACCCGCTGAGCGGAGGGCCGGGTGCCCTGGGCCCGTTCTACCATGCGAACAATCCTGGCCAGAACCGATTCACTGCCAATCTTTTCAGCATTTATCCTGAGCACACTGTTCTTGTTCATGGTGCCGCCGATCACGTATTCACCGGCAGAGCGGAATACCGGCACTGGCTCACCGGTGATCATCGATTCGTCAACGTAGCTGCCCCCCTCGATGATGGTGCCGTCTACGGGTACCCTGCCTCCCGGCTTCACGATAACAGTATCACCATGACGCACTTCACCTGCCGGGATGGTGATTTCCTCTCCATTGCGGTATACCAGGGCGGTATCGGGATTCAGTTCCAACAGTTTGGTAATGGTATCCGATGTCTTCCTTTTTGCCCGTGTTTCAAGGTACTTGCCAAGATTGAGAAATGATGCTAGAAACACGGCAGTTTCGTAAAATATGAAATTGTCCGGAAGAATCCCCCCGGTAGCAAGCACGCTGGCCCCGTAGGCAACCCCGGTTCCCATGGCGTACATGACATCCATATTAAGCACCCTGTTTCTCAGGGACCTGTAGGCTCCACTGAAAATATGGCCACTTATATATACAAATACCGGAAGAGAAAGCAACAGCATGACAATATCCACCGGCAGGGGAAGGGGCAAGGACACATGCATTAGCGCGAAAAGGATCACACCAGTGACAAGCCCTGTAACGATCTGCCATTTTTTTCGCCGCAACTGGGCCTGCACCAATTCTTTGTCACTTTCCCGGGTTTCACCCTCCAGGCCGAGAAATGTATATCCTGCCGATTCGACCGCCTCACGCAGCACATGCTCACCAACCTTCCCGGAAGTCACCTCTACCACCGCCTTGCCACTTGCATGGTCAACGCGGGCACTGATAACCCCCTCAACATCCTGCAGTGCATTGGTGACAGCCTTTGAGCACATCACGCAGGTCATATCAGATATCTTCAGTTCAATCTCTTCCATCTCCGTTTACCTCTATATATAAGTATTATATAATATACTAAATATTATTATTATTACAAAATAAATAGAACCACAGAGTCACAGAGGTACAGAGAAAGAATTATATTTTTTTACCTCTTATAAATAATTATTTCTTTTCCTTGCGAATTTAACGATCTTTGCGCCTTTGGGGATAATCCTTTTACATATTTCCTCTGTACCTCTGTACCTCTGTACCTCTGTACCTCTGTGACTCTGTGGTTCTATTGAAATTCAAAACAAAGAATAAAATTTCTATTTTAATGGTTGCATTCAATATTAGAATCTGCATAATCGTGTACGATGTGTGAACATTGCAAAACTGGAGACACGTATGCGTATCAGTAACGAGGCCCGTGTAGGTCTCATGGTTACCGCCAGTTTCACCCTTTTTATCGTTCTGGTGGGGGTTCTGGCGAAATTCAACATATCCCAATCAGGATATCATGTACGGGTGTACTTCAGCTTCCTCAACGACCTGAGTGCGGGTGCGCCGGTGAAGATCGCCGGTGGTATCAAGATCGGGCAGGTATCAGAGATACGCCAGTCCGGTTCACGAACGGAGGTTGTGGTATGGATTGACAACCGGTATAAGCTTGTGAAGTCTACCACCTTCTCCATTTTCACCTCCGGAATGATCGGTGAAAAATACGTGAACGTTATCGTACCGGCAATAAAAGACGAGAAAGAATTTCTCAAAGACGGTGACATCAAGTACGGGATCGATCCTGCCAGCTTCGACCAGATGATGCAGACATTTCAAAGCTTCATGCAGGACAAGAGCGGTGGTGAGATCCTTGCCGATATTTTCAAGAATTCCAACCGGTTCGTAGAGAACCTCAACAAGGTTGTGGACGAGAATAAGTACGATATACGAAAGTCCGTCACCCTGACAAGGTCAACCTTAGCAACACTTTCAGTAGAGTCCCAGATGCTGATGCATCAGCTGAACCTTCTTACAAAGAACATGGCACAGCTTTCCGAACGGAACAAGGAAGACATCGCCATCACATTGAAAAATCTTTCTGAGATTACAAGCAACCTGAATACCATTGTGTTCCGTCTTGAGAAGGGTCGGGGTACCATGGGAAAACTGATCTACGATGAGGAAATATACAACAACCTGCGGGACGCGTCAGTCTCCGCCAAAGACCTTTTCAACAGGCTGGAAAAAGACCCGTCCCTTTTACTGTTCAGACCAAAGAAATAGCAGAGATTCATGGCAAAAAAAACTAAAAGCGTCTTCATATGTACATCATGTGGTGCGGAACATTCAGGATGGATGGGCCGTTGTGCTGCATGCGGTGAATGGAATACTATCGAAGAAGATATCATGGAAAAAGCCACTTCACTGGCCACCCCGGGGGTAACACCCCCTTCACGTCTCCTCTCCCAGATACAACCTGATGAGCATCAGCGGGTCCAAACCCGCATGGATGAATTCAACCTGTTATGCGGCGGCGGCATCGTGCCGGGATCGGTACTGCTTATCGGGGGTGAGCCGGGAATAGGGAAGTCAACCCTTGCCCTGCAGCTGGCACAATCATTTTCAACCCTGTACTGTTCCGGTGAGGAATCACCACAGCAGATACGTCAGCGGGCCGACCGTATCGGCATCAACTGCGAAAGAATAACCGCCACATCGGCAACCATCCTTGAGGACATATTACATCTCATAGAATCTGAAAAGCCCGGTTTTGTCATCATTGACTCTGTGCAGACCCTCGTGTCAAGGGAACTTGCCTCGCCGGCGGGTTCAGTAAGCCAGATCAGGAATGCCACCTCGCGCCTGGCAGAGGTGGCACGTCAAAGCGCCATTCCATTTCTACTTGTGGGACATATCACCAAGGAAGGCAGCATCGCCGGCCCAAAGCTTCTTGAGCACCTGGTGGATACTGTTCTTTACTTTGAGGGTGACTTTACCCGCGAATACCGAATGCTGCGTGCCTTCAAGAACAGGTATGGTTCGGTAAACGAGATCGCCCTTTTTGAAATGACCCGGCAGGGGTTAATAGAGATCAGCGACAAGAGCCGTCTTTTCATGAATCCATCATCTTCAGCAGCTCCAGGCAATGCCATATCCGCAGCAGTTGAAGGCAGCCGTACCGTTCTTTTCGAGGTGCAGTCGCTGGTAACCGCTACAGGCTTTACAAATCCCAGGCGCATGGCAGACGGTTTTGATCTGAACAGGCTGGTGCTTCTACTGGCAGTGCTTGAAAAACATGCTGGTCTTGGGCTTTCTTCATTTGATGTGTTTATAAACGTGGCAGGGGGATTTCGGGTGCACGATACCGCGTCAGACCTTGCCATAGCCTGTGCCGTGGCCTCAAGCCTGAAAAATACCCCTGTTGATCACCGCACGGGATTCCTTGGAGAGATATCACTTTCTGGTGAGATTCGCCCGGTCACACAATCCTCACGGCGGATACAGGAATTTTCCAGGTCGGGGTTTACCAGGCTGATTCTCTCCCCGGCCGACGCGGCTGAAGCTGAAAAAACAGCATTTTCCGGCGAGATTGTATCTGTGCGGGGAATCTCTGAAGCTATACAACTTCTCCTGTAGCGGTTACATCAGCTGAAAGCTCATCAAGTATCAGGGTGAAAAGACCTTTCGCCGCGAATACCGGATCAATCCTTTCACCCACCACCGTGGCCATCATGCTGAACAGCTCTTCCGCCTGGTTAATCTCTTTCACCTGTTTCACATTACGAATTGGTACCTTGCAAAGATCCGGCTCCTCAAGTGAATGGTACGACCTGCATGATACCGGCCGCATTGGATATACAAGGCATTCACCTTCTGAAAGGAAGGGGCATGCTACCCAGCGTTCAATCCAGGTGTCGGGTTTGTTCTCACCTGGTTCAAGGTAATCCTGAAGGGTTGAGGCATGCAGATGGACAGCCTCCCGCAGCTGATCATCCCATTTATGAATACCCTGCAGGTACTCCATGACAGCCAGGGCTTCCACACGGGTGCAGATAACCATCCGGTGGCAGCATGCGTCACAACCCTTACTGCAGCGTATTTCCTGGCCAGTAACGTTTAAAAGCCCGTCCAGGGGTTCATACACCGCCCGGTGTATTATAGCACCAGCTGATGTGTGTTCTTTAAACGCCTGCTCAACCCGCCCAGTCAGGACGGAAAAAAGATCATCCATGTTATTCTCATGTTATGAAAAAAGTGTTGCATAAATAATGGGTAATTTCGATATAATAGGTAGAATGTGTACTACATGTAAACTACTTTATCATAACATGTGGTATATACACCAATAAAATGTGATAATATTACTATTAAAAGCGGGATATGCGAAAGATCATGCGAAGCACTCTGAAACTTTTCAACAGCAGGATAAAAGGAAAAACCATGGAAAAATGGGGACTCCTTAAAAAACGTACCGGCAAATGGTGGGACCGTTTCATTGAAAAGGGACATGAGAAGATGACCGTTATGTTCATACCCCATAACGAGCGAAAAATATTCAACTTCCAGATATCCAAGTTTACCGTTTCGTTTTTCGTATTGCTTTTTATGGTAGTAATTGCCACCTCAACCTACGCGGTTATCAAGAATACATCCATCAAACGTGAAGAAGAACGTTTACTCACAAATTACAAGGACATACGGTCACAGCTGATACGTTTCGAAAAACTTACCGATCAGATCAACTCCGAAATTGACGACATGAAACCCGAAATTGAAGAATTATATGAGCTGGCAACAGGTAATGATGAATATGATGACATATGGATGCAGGTAGCAAGAGAAGAGCTTTCAGATGAAGACCTCAAGAAGCTTGCAAATATTCTTCCTTCTGAAGTATTTACCCTTCGGAAAATGCAGAAAGATTTAATCTGCACAACCAATACAATTAAAACAGTAAAAAACTTCATAGATGTGCGAAATAAAGTTATAAATGACACCCCCTCCATCGTACCAAACCGGGGACACATTACCTCCCTTTTCGGCTGGCGGCGGTCTCCCTTCGGTTTTGGCAGGGATTTTCACACGGGAATAGATATCGCCGCCCCCCACGGCACAGAAATTCGGGCCACCGCTCCGGGAAAGGTGATGACATCCGGCTGGGGAGGAGGCTATGGGTACATGGTGCGGGTTAAACACAAGTACGGTTTCGAATCAATATACGGACATTGTTCACGTATCGTGGCTCGCCAGGGAGACTACGTTCGCAAGGGACAGGTAATCGGGTACGTGGGACAAACCGGTTCGGCAACCGGTAATCACTGCCATTACGAGATCCGGCTGGGCAACGTGGCCATCAATCCGTACCCGTACATGAGCCGCATGTGGTAATGTAACGCGACAATGCGTAAAATTTCCATTCAGCACCACTTCATATATAAAAAATGGACCTACACGGCAATAAACAGGTATGTCAAATTTACTGTCCCGAATAGGTATAACAATAATATGCACGGGGACACTCTCAGTCGGGGCACTCCTTCTTTCCCAGGATACCGCTTCACGTAAACCCTTTACCACCCTTCTTCGGGAATTCATTGATGCCCACGCAACAGCACAGCCCCGCCAGGAACCGAAATACACCGGTCCCGGGTATAGTGGTGATCCTTTGCAGGATTTTTACTGGCAAAATGCCGGCACAGTGCTCCAATACCAAAAAGGTGACTGGAACCGGTATATTGTTAAACCCCGATACAATTTTTCCGATGATGTAAACCAGCTCCTTGAAGTTGATGATCAGCAGGACGTGAACATAATCTCTTATGGTTCCATGAACATGGATTTCACCTATGGAAAAACCATGTTTACCGATGATAAATACAAACGCTTCGACGAGGACAAGCCCGTTTCACAGGTTGTACAGCCCGGCTTCAACCCGGTCAACGAGATGCAGCTGCACGTTGAGGGCCACGTGGGTAAGCGTCTCACCCTCTACATCGATCACGACAGCCGCACCAGGGACAACCATTATCTCATGCAATACCGTGCCGTCGAAGAAGACGAGGTAATCAGGGAGATCAACGCCGGCGAGATCGACATAAAGATGAACAAGTCAAAATACGCCGTGTACGATGACACCACTTCAAAGGGACTGGGCATCGACATGACCCTGCGTAAAGATGATTTCCAGCTGAAGGCTTTCGGCAGCGTCAGCCGTGGTGAAACCATGGTCGAAAAATTCAGGGGATATTCTTCGGCAAGTACTGTTAATCTCAGGGAATACCAGTACGTTACCGACACCTATTACCAGCTTGAGGCTTTTAAACGATATGACGGCCTGTCATCTCCTCCTGCAATTCAAGTTAGTATGTATACATCTTTCATTACTTTTACATCAGCACCTGTCAACATCTCCACATATGAACCCTATAGTGTAAACATCGATCGTGAAGGATTCGACCTTTACATGGATGATGCTGATCCGTACAACAACATAAATGAACTGCGATTGACAATAAACAGTAACGACATGGGAACCTATACCAAATTACAGGCCGGTAGTGATTATATCGTAAACTATACTACTGGACTCATCACCATGAGACGTTCGGTGCCTACAAAATCCCGGATATTTGCCGTATATAAACTTGAAGGCGGTGCCCCCTCTACCGACCCGTCAGCCCACCTCGGCCATCCGGATTTTCCAGGTAAAACGCTGGTTTTTCTCAAGTTTGGTTCCAGCCTTCATGAAGACAATGATTTTGACGGCAACTGGGCTGATCCCGCTGATGACAAAAATGGTGACGGTGAACCCAACCTTGACATCTACGAGGTTCGCGGCGTCTACTACATCGGCGACCAGCAGCTACTGAACCAGAATTTCAAGATCAACTTCTATGATAACAACAACCTGCTGAGAAAAACCCAGGTTGCATCTCTTGGACGCTATACCATAGACTACAACAGTGGAATAATACAGTTCGTGCTGCGTGAACCATTCAGAGAACTTCTCCCAGTTAACGAACAGGATTACAGCAGCACCCAGAAAATATACACCGAGATACAGGGTGATGCAACCTTTGACAGCTCACAATATTCACTCAAGGTAAACTATTACAAGGAATCACGAACATTTCAGCTTTCAAACTTCAACATCATACCCGGCAGCCTGCGGGTCAAGATAAACGGCAGGGAGATATCCACTTCACTGTATACCGTTGACCATACATCGGGCTTTTTACAGTTTTTAAACCCCAACAACCCCCTGATTGGCCCTGATACCGAGATCGAGATCAAGTACGAGTACCTTCCATTGAATGGGCAGACCCAGTCATTCGTGGGTGGGTTCAGGGCCGACTATCATTTCAACCGTAACCTTGACCTGGGGGGAACACTGCTCATGAACCGGAGCGGTGGCGGGGAGATCATACCTCTTCCCGGAAGCGAGCCCACACAGACGGTGGTACTTGAGGGGGACGCCAGCTTCTACGCCGGCGAGAAACAGCTTGGCCGCTGGTACAGTGCCGTCAGTGGTTCAAGAACACGCCATGTACCCTTAAAAATAAACGCATACGCCGAGTACGCAAAAAGTTATCACCAGGTGAACACATTCGGCAAGGCACTGATCGATGACATGGAGTCATCCAATGTCACGGTAGATCTTTCAATGTCGGAGAAGGACTGGATACTTTCATCTCCACCTTCATCGTTTAATCAGAATGACCGTGGTTTACTGCACTATCTCTTCTACCGTGATCCTGACAATCCCGATACTCTGCATGGGCCTTCGTTTTCGGCACAAAGTGTACCTTATGAGAAAAAACCCGGACCATATAATGTGGCAACAGGTCATATAAGTGATTCAATTCAATCAACCACATCACAGCGATCTCTGGGTTTTAACTTTGAATTTGCTGGTACTAATTTCGTATCTGTCGCAACAAGAAATCTCTCTTCAGAACCAGTAGATTTGTCGGGATTACAGTACGTGGAGATATGGTACAGGGCCGTTGAAGGAACTGGAAATGTGAACTTGCAGCTTGATGTTGGATCAATTGATGAGGATTCTGATGGTGATGGGGTTTTCGACACGGAGGATGAGAATACCAACGGTTTTCTCGATTACGATCCCCGGGCGGGTATCAATGAAGACCTGGGATACAGTTTTAATGGCAACAACCAGACCATAGTTGGTTCAGGCCCCAACCTCAGTACATCCACCAGGGGCAATGGTGTCCTTAACAGTGAAGATCTGGATGGTAACGGTGTTTTTGAAACCGGTTCCGAACGAATAGTAACCCTTCCCTCTGATATAACCAGTCCATCCGATGCAACAGGAATAACTGTTGATATGGGAGATCGCACCTGGAAAAAGGTTCGAATCTATATGAACCGGTCATCGGGAACCTATACTGAAGACAATGATGACATATTACGCCAGGTAAAAACAGTCAGGTTTTTTCTGAGAAACAACACAGCCTCCACTGGCACACTGTACGTGGACAGCATTCGTTTTATTACCGCCAGGTGGCGTATCACCCAAATCGACGGATCTTCGCAGGAAGATCCTTCAAAGCTTGCGGTCACCCTCATCGACACCTACAACGATGAAGACTACCGAAACGAGTCATTCCTGTTTGCCAGGAAAGACCTCTACCAGTCACTGTACGGTGACCGGGACGACGATGAATTGAAAAGCACACAGGAATCGGCACTTAAGGTTGAATACAATACCATAAACAGCGGTGTGATCACACGAAAGTTTGCCCGCCCCATGGATCTGCGTTTCTATAAGTCCATGCACGTGTGGTGTAATTTCAGGTCACCAACTCCCCTCTCTGATGCCCTGCTTATTCGGGTAGGTTCTTCTGAGAATGATTATCTTGAATACCGGTATCCCATAAGCAATCTCAACGTGTGGTCTGACATCTCCCTGAAGCTTCGTGACGATTCATCAGCCTCCCTGTCTCCCGTAACACAGGTGGGCGATCCGGACATGAAACGCATTCAGTATATCATAGTTGAAATAGATGGAAGCACTTCCACCGGCGAGTTCTGGTTAAACGATATCTACGTGAGTGACTCGGTCACCCTGGAAGACAGTGCCCACTGGCTTGAAGGTGAAATAAAGATCACCCGTCCCCTGGCCCGCACAAAATCGGGAACCCCCATACTTTCAGATATTACGGTAAAATACATACACAAGGGCCATGGCAGAAATTTCAGCACGGTGGGGAAGACCCTTGAAGATATTGAAGAAAACTACCAGCAGCTTTTTACCTCCGCCACCATCCTGCCCCACTGGACAGCTTCAGTTGACCTGATCAATGAAAAGTCTTATACCGAAAGCCTGAACCAGGATGTTGAAGAAGAAAAACGAGGGGATACCCGTAGAACCAGCATTTTCGCCAGGTCAGAATACACTCCGCCAGACAGGGGCATCCCCCATGTCATCGTGCTCTACCAGCAGGAAAATTATCGCAACAACAGGGACGAGAACATTTTCTCATCCGATATGCAAACGGTCACCCGCAGGGATATATATACACCTTCCATACAGGTGCGCCATACATCTGACGACTTTATCGGCGGTGTGCTAAATACGTCACTGCAGCTTGACACCTCCTTCAGAGACAACCTGGTAACAAGGAATTCCAGTGAACTTTCCCGTAGTGAACTTTCAAGCTACATTAGCTTACGTGAAACAGAAAAACGGCAGAAAGAGATGACCAGCGTAACCCTTGACTACCAGCATAAAAAGTTTTACCTGCGTCCCTCCATTGACCTGTCCTCCCAGGAGGTAGTTACGCTCTATGGCCGTGAAGACCTTCAGGATACCGGCATCTATGGAAACGTATCAGGAGAATATCACCTGCCTTTCATATACGGGAAAGACTTTAAATTCGTTGAAAGAAACAAAAAAACCTCTCTTGTACTTGGCCTTAAAGACATCCCCCTTACCCGGCCTTCTGTACGCTACGAGTTGTACTATAACGAGAACAGGTTTACTGATTATCTCGATTCAAGCCAGGTACGGCAGGCAGGGTATGACAGGTCAAAAAACGTACAAAGTTACCTGTCACAGTCATGGTCATTCCCCATATTGCTGGATACTATTAATGCCCTCAAGTTTATAAAGAATTGTACTATTTCATATTCACGATCCATGTTTCTTCAAGAATCAGATGTGCCATACGAGGGGGAAGGCACCAGTTCTTTTAATGAAAATTACGGGCTCAGCAGGGTGTACAACACACTCTCAAGGGCAGGGATGAATACCTGGCAATACCCCCCATGGCATTTTTTCACCGGCAGGGACACCGCGGCCAATGGAAGGGATTACGTAAATACCAATCTCAACAACACTATCATGGTAGATGATTCTACCGTGGCCCCGGACTATACCAACCGGCTGCGTCTCATAGATAACGCCTCTGTCAATACATCCATGGACTTCCAGATGATAACCCTCACCACCTCAGGCGGCATCAACCAGGTTTCAGAGCGGCAGAGTATACAAACTGCCCCACAACAGGTTGTCAGCCTGAACGCGCAAAGCGGATTGTCTTTTGATCTGATGCGTATCTTTTCTTTCAGCTTTTTCAGACCCAACAGGCCCGACATACCCTATCACGCGGCAACCACCACCATTGATTATACTTTCAGCCGAAACATGCTCATCACCTCAAACACAAGGGAGGACAGCCATCTTCCTCAATATGCCATTACCTTCAAGTGGGACAGGTCAAGTATAGCCGCCCGTTTCGGAATTGATTACCGGGTACGGAAGTTTTATGAATACATCCCCCTTGATGATGACAGGCGAAATTCATCTGATGATATTTATGTTGAAAACATGACCAATACTGAATATTTCAAGAATGTTGACAGGGGATATACCATGTCACTGTTGTACGAAACCGACATTACATGGCTGTATGATTTTTTAAGCAAATGGTACGATTTAATAGCCCGGCCGATTTTCAGAACAGAATATTCCCTTATTTTGAACCGCTATAATTATACATATACCACCTCACCTGAACCGTACGATCAGCACATGTTGTCAGCAGAGATCACCCTTGACCTTCACAAAAATCTTCAGGGTGGATTAAGTTCACGAGGGGTGCTTGAGCGCTATAGAAACCGGGATACCGGTGGCATAAACCGTGAAATCATTTCATACGAGATCGGGGTTCATCTTTCATTGATATTCTAGCAGGGGGTCACTTGAACAGGTTTCTGAGCCGAGTTCTGAACCTGTGGTAAAAACTTTTCAATTCAACCAGGTGTATCATATCCCTTTTCTTTTTCAGGGCTTCAATAGTAGTCATATGCACAACATCCCACAGCTTATCCATGTCTGGACAGAAAGAGAAGTAATCAAGGTTAACCTGGTAGGCTCCCTTATACTGCCGGCCCCCTCCATCAGAGGTTATCTCTTTAATAAGATAATCCAGGTCAAAATCTTCTTCGTTCGTTCTGAAAGAGGCATCAAGCTGCAACTTATTGTGATTATCCTTGAATACAAGGGCAAACACCACTACCATTTCCACGTCATTGTTATTCAGCAAAAAGTCAGAGATAATTGCAATACTATCCCTGTTATTCTCTTCAACATAACCAACACCGGCCATGATCCAGTCCCTGTAACATACCTGGCTGCTCACCGCCTTTCTCAGCAGACGCACCGTTTCCCCGGACAGGGGCACATCCATGATACTGGTAAGCAGGCTGCTGTCAGAATAGATGGCAAGAAATTCAAGTGCGTCGTAATCCAGTTTCGAAGCGTGTGTATAATTGTCCGTGTCGTTTTGAATGCCGAAGACAAGTGCGGTAGCTATCCGCTTCATCATCTCTTCATTGAATGCAGGTTGCAATTCTTTAACAAGGTGTGCCAGCACCGTACTAGTTGAACCAACTTCACCTGAAAGAAACTTGAGCTGCACTTCAACTTCATCATCTGCTTCTACATGATGATCGATGTGAATAAGGCAGGGTATCTTACTTGAAAGGTTCTGCACCTTTGCAGTCTGATAATCCAAGATTGCATACCCGTCATATTTCGACAGGGGGGGCAGCGATTTCCAGACATCAAAGTGAATACCGATCTTTTCCATAAGCTCCCGGTTCTGCGGCAGCGAGGGGCCGCTCATGGCAGCAATCACCCCTTCACATCCATACATGCGGGCTAACTGCTGCAGGGCAAATGAAGACGCCATCACGTCGGGGTCAGGAGACCCCTGTATGTAAATAAGCAGGTTTGAATTTTGCTTTAAGATATCTTCTAATTTTTTTGCCAGGTCACTGAATACCATATCAATCCAGCCTGAATACAACAAGGCTTACATCTTCCGGGATTGGCCGATCACCAACAAAACTCCGAAGGTCTGACACAATTTTTCGTACAAGGATTGCCGGTGATTCATCCTTGTTAATTCGGATAATGTCCTTGATACGCCCAACCGTATAACTCATACCCTCGGCATTAGTGGCAGTATTAAATCCATTTGAATAGAGAAAACCTATGGTAGGTGTACCCGCCTTGTAGGTTCTGGACTCGTAGATGAAATCACGCTCAATACCAAGGGGTACTCCCTTGGTGTCCAGTTCAATATAATTGTCCTTCTGACCATCAAAGAGGATCAGCGGGGAAAAGGCGGCATTTACATACCTGATCTCTTTTGTGGGGGCGTGAAATACGATGCAGTTAACATTAGCGTACATGTCTGAATATTGCGAAGTAGACACCACCCAGTTCATCATGTGCAATATTTTTTCAGGCGAATCATACCCGGAAGAAATTGAATGGAATGCCGAGTACAGTTGCAGTCCCAGCAGTGAAGATTCAACACCCGCGTCTGTTGTATCCGCCATGATTATTGCCATCATATCAGGACTCAACTCAACGGCATCATAATAATCACCACCATAGGAAGAATTATCCATATAAAATGAGCTGATTCTGATTCCCCGTATCCTGGGCAGTACGGTGGGAATGATCCTTTTTTTTATCGCGCTTATTACCATACGATCATGTACGTCCACCTGTTCAGTTTTAACATTTTCAATCTGAAGGGCGTTTGCAAGGGTATTGCCAAGCTGTATCCTGTATAAATCAAGAACTGAAAGCAGGTTGTATGAATACGGTTTCCCCGAAATGAGATGACCCAGGCATAAGATGGCAACCAATTCGTTTTCCTGGTTGTAACATGGTATTAAGACATGAATACCGTTCTGTCTCATCAAATCAAGTGCACTGCTCCGGTATTCAAGCAAACCGCTGTCAGTATAAAGAATTGAGCGGTCGATGATTCTTCGCCTGTAGGTCAACAGCTCAGGAAGTATGTCCCCCTCTCCAATTTTTCTAAGTGTAAATGACTCACCGTAACTATGACTGAAAATATATCCTCTCGCGTCTTCATTGTACAGGTACAATGCCGCACTCTCGATCCCGAATGTATCACACAGCCGGTTAATCGTAACGGTAAAAAAGGCATCCCAGTATGACTGCTCCTCAGATATTTCCGAAATCTGTGAAAACTCCTGTATAAGCATATTAAAACTACGTTCAAGTCGAATGTAATCCCTGCGAAAAAAATTAAAAATTCGCGGGTGAACCACCCTGAAGAATATAAAGAAATACGCAAAAATAGGAAGGGCCACTGCAAGCGATGGCAGTTGTCCCCCTCTTCCATAAAACATCGTAGCCGCCTCAAGAATCAAGTAAGCGGGAAAGAGCAGTAAAATGATAGTTAATGCCCATGCCCCTATCAGCAGGTAATATCCCTTAAAGTCAATAATTCGTTCGTCCGAGGTTGCGTACACGTTTATTATATTGAGTATAATGGCAGCAACAGGGATGCCAATAGCATGGTATCGAAAATCATTGAATACGTACGGCATTAAAAGAAATGTTACCACGATGCATAATGCCCCCACGTGATTTCCCATAAACTTGTAGAAGAGCTGGTACCGAAAAGATTCGTTTTCAAGAACCCTGGTTTTCCATAGTATATTCAGAAATGTTCCAAGAATATAAAATCCAAAAGCTATCAGGTACACGTAGAAGTATTCACCATACTGGAAGGAAACCACTTCCCGGTAGGCAACCCCCGAAACCACGTAATCGGTTAGCAGGGTAATACCGGCCACAGGAAGTCCTGGAAGCACGCTTAAGAAAATACCCCATGCAGGGGTTCGCTTTTCCCAGCGGGGAAAAATCTGGGTATAGTGGAAGAAAAGCTGGTTAATCAGTATAATCAGCGCAAAATATATCCGCACATACAGTATAAGGTCATCTGAATGCGGCAACAGGAGCTGCAGCAACAGGCTGATCAGCATACCAAGGGTAGCCAGGGCTACAAGGCTGTACACCTTGTTTACCACGAATTTGAAACGTGTGAATACGTTAATTCCCAGTACGTATAACGTATACATAATGGCTAGAACAGTTACCGTAACCTTAAGATACAACAAAGCTGTTTCCCCGCTTTTTATATTTTTTTATTTATATCACCATGAACAAGAAATTTCATTCTTCATGAAGTATTGTCCAAAATCATGAATGAAATTTCAAGCGAAATATCTTTATTACCGGTTATACCCACCCTGTCAACATAAACACATCATCAGAATTTTAGTTCTTGACATAAAAAAGGGCCAATAATAAATTTGGCTCGCTTATTCTGGTAAAATGCAATCACATGTTAAGCGAAATCAAAGCACACGCCAAAATCAACCTTCATCTCAACGTATTGAACCGGCGAGAGGATAGCTATCATAACATTATATCGATAATGGCGTGCGTAACATTTTCTGATCTTTTAAAACTGATGGAAGTCCGCCTTGACAAGCACGCAGACGGCCCGGTGTCAATACTCATTGAGCCGGTTGACGGTCTTCATGATGAAATCGTGAAGGAGATGCCATGTGAGGAGAACCTGGTCTACAAGGCAGCAGCCCTGTACCTGAAAATGGCAAAATTATCAGGAACCGTGATTTTCAGCCTCACCAAGAATATTCCCTCAGGGGCGGGTCTTGGTGGTGGAAGCAGTGATGCCGCGGCAGCCCTGCGATTGCTGAATAATCACCTCGGTCTTTTTGAAGAATTCCAACTGTTTGCCATGGCAGCATCACTGGGAGCAGATGTTCCATTCTGTCTGCAGGGTGGTACGGCCCTGGTAGAGAATACCGGTGAAAAGCTCACTTCCCTTTCTCCACCACCATTTAAGGGTTATGTGCTGCTGGCATGTCCCGGAATTCACGTACACACCGGAAAGGCATACAGGGCATTGAACCGTGAAAATAGTATCCCGGCACATAAAGCAGAAGCTATGCGCAATCGGCTTCGTGTTCTATGGGACGAGGGTGATTTTGAAAAACTGACGCAGGTTCTTGCTAACGATTTCGAGGAATTTGTGTTTGCGGCCCATCCCCTTGTAAAGGATATCTATGAACATCTGGCAGGCACTGATCCCATTATTACCCGTATGACCGGGAGCGGATCTACCCTTTTTGCACTGTATCACACAGAGTCACAGGCCCGTGCAGCAAAGGACTTTCTTTCAGGTAAGGTTGCGGATATTTTCATCACACAATTCTGTAATTAAGGACAACCAGAGCTATACTATACGTATCAAATATATAGTGATGATTTATTTATTACATACTATTGAGGCGTAGCCAAGTGGTAAGGCACCGGGTTTTGGTCTCGGCACTCCCAGGTTCGAATCCTGGCGCCTCAGATATTCTCATTTGTTGAAGACATTAAAGCGGAGAAAGCACTATCAGCACACAAAAGGCAATCATTCTTGCGGCCGGAAAAGGAGTACGGATCAAATCCAGTCTCCCCAAGGTTCTGCATCCCCTTTCGGGGAAACCACTGATACAGCATGTTCTTGATAACATCAGGAAAGCGGGCATCAGCGGGATTGTGGTTGTAATCGGGTACGAGGGATCACAGGTGCAGCAGGCCGTGGGAGATACAGTGACCTGCGTATGGCAGCATGAACAACTTGGCACGGGTCACGCGGTAATGCAGGCCCGGCCAGTGTTGAAAGAATATGATGAGAACGTGCTTGTGGCATGCGGCGATGTGCCGCTGATACGACCAGAAACTTTTCGAGCGCTTGTTGAGGCTGCCGATGATCCTTCGGTGGGGGCGGTGGTTCTCACCATGGTGGTTGATGATCCAACGGGGTATGGCCGTATCGTGAGAGATGATTCAGGATATCTCAACCGTATCGTGGAACATAAAGACGCATCTGAAGAGATTCGAGTAATTAAAGAAGTGAATACAGGCACCTACGTGTTCAATGCGCAGGACCTTTTCAATGGACTTGCAACCATAAATACTGATAACGCCCAGGGAGAGTATTACCTGCCCGACGCGCTGCAGTATATACGTAATAACGGCCAGAAGGTGGCACTGGTGACCCTTGAAGATCCAGTGGAAGGAAGCGGCATAAACTCACGGGAAGATCTGGAATACCTGGAGAGTATCATTCATACGTAATCATTTGATGAAGAAGGTAATTGTTTAATGAATATACCCATGAAATTATTTTCAGGATCGTCAAACAGGGTTCTTGCGCAGGAAATTGCAGAATACCTGGGTATTGAGCTTTCGGAAACGGAGCTTCGTAAATTCAAAGATGGTGAAATATCCATCAAGATCGGTGAAAATGTACGTGGTGTTGATACTTTTATCGTGCAATCAACAAGCTTTCCCGCAAACGATAACCTGATGGAACTGCTGCTTATGGTTGATGCTGCCATGCGGGCTTCGGCACAGCGAATTACCATCGTAATACCCTATTATGGATACGCACGACAGGATAGAAAAGTTGAGCCCCGTGTACCCATTTCAGCAAAGGTGGTGGCAAACCTGCTGCAATCTGTGGGTGTGGACAGGGTACTCACCATGGAGCTCCATTCAGACCAGATACAGGGCTTTTTTGATATACCCGTGGACAATCTATTCGGTTCACCACTGATGATCGACTACCTTAAATCATTGAACCTGCATGAGCCCACCGTAGTATCACCTGATACGGGTGGTACCGAACGGGCCCGGTTCCTGGCAAAAAATCTGAACGCGGAGCTGGCCATCGTTGACAAGCGGCGCCCCGTTGCCAACGAATCAGAAGTTATGAATGTTATTGGCGAAGTAAACGTAAAGGGGCATGACTGTATTCTTATCGATGATATGATAGATACAGCCGGTTCCATTACAGGGGCTGCAAGGGCGTTGCGTGAACTCAATGCAAAAGATATATACTGCGTGTCAACACACGCGGTTCTTTCTGATACAGCATCTGAACGATTGAAAAAAGCAGACTTCAAGGAAATCATTGTTACAAATACCATTGCCATACCTGAAGAGAAAGTTTTACCGAATATGACCATTTTATCCATGGCACCACTCTTTGGAGAGGCTATTCGTAGAATCCATAACGGTGAATCTGTAAGTTCGTTGTTTATTAAAAGTTTTGACAATTAAACATATTTAGCGTATACTAAAGTGAAGCAAGAGAGGACACTATGCAGAGTAACACATTGACAGTTATGCCGAGAACTGAATTCGGCAAAAATGCCAGCCATCGATTAAGAAAGGCGGGTTTTATACCATCCGTAGTATATTCACATGGTGAAGCGGAATCCATCAAGATACCAACACGGGATTTTAATAACCTGTTCAAAGGGTATATCACCGAAAGTGTGCTGATAGATCTCGTCTTTCCTGATGATCCAGGCAAAAAAGTAAAGGCGTTTGTAAAAGATTATCACAGGGATCCAGTAAATGAAGACGTACTCCATGTTGACTTTTACAAGATAACCGCCGGTGAAGCAATTCAGACATCTGTACACCTTGAAATTGTGGGATCTGCCGCAGGTGAACGGATGGGTGGAGTTCTCGAGGTTATCGAACGAGAGCTGGCAATCGAAGTGCTTCCCGTTGATATGCCTGAAAAGATTGAAATTGATGTAACAAATCTTGAGATCGGTGACTCAATACATGTACGTGATCTTGAAGCAAAGGATTCTTTAACCTTTCTGGTAAATGAAGACCAGGTTATTGTTACCTGTGTTGCACCGCACATGCCGTCTGAAGAAGAAGAAGCAGAAGAACTTGCAGAAGGCGAAGAAGCTGCTGAAACTGCTGAAGCTGGTGAAGGTGACACAGAAAGCGAAGTGGAAGAGAAGGAATAACGGCAGTACCACCTGCCGTCTCCTCTCAAAATATTAAAAAGGGGTGATGTTTCTTTGAAACTCATTGTAGGCTTTGGAAATCCGGGAGAAGAATACTTTAACAACCGTCAGAATATCGGCTTTAAGGTTGTCGATATTCTCGGCAACAACGAGAACATTGATATACGGGTAAAAAAGAAGAAGTCCCTCATAGGACGGGGAACTATTGATGGAGAAGAGGTAGTTCTGCTTAAACCGCAGACATTTGTCAATCTCATCGGCGAATCTGTTTTGTATATTGCATCTTTTCTGCGGATCAATGTAAAAGATATCATCTGCGTTCTGGAAGACCCTTCATTACCCGTTGGCGATGTTCGAATAGATACCATCTATTCGAAGTTGACACATCCTGGTATCCTGTCCATGACACGGGCATTGAAATCCGACCGGTTTGCCAAGGTACGGATAGGTGTGGGACAACCCGAAGAAGGAAAAACCATGGAAGAACACCTCCTGAAAGACTTTCCCATGGAGGAAAACCTCATATTAATCGATGTACTCAACAAGTCGGAAGATGTAGTACGCATGCTCATCACGCATCCAACCGAAGAAGTTCAGGAGAAATTTAATCCTGAAGGCGCGCCAAAAGTCAAGAAGCGACAGGTTCGCAAAATCAGAATTCGTCGATAATATATTTCTTTCAGGACAGAAGCCCTTCCGCGGTGTATCAAGATAGGATATTTCACCAGAATGGTGGTGCCGGTGGTAGTGGGTCATTATTCGATAAAAATCTCCACGTATTAACCGATACTAGTAATATGAATATTAAGCTGAATACAACCAGCATCATCCTGGCCGTATTCCTGTTTGCGTATGGGTCCATCTTATACCCGCAGGATGCATCAACTGGTTACAGGCAATTGATGGAAAATGGCCGGTACCAGGAAGCCCTGGATCAACTGGAGCAAACCCTTCAAACAGCATATGCCGGCAGGGTTCTGGATAAACGAATACCAACTGATTTCATATCCGTTCGGCAAACAGAAAAGAATATCGACCTTGAAAAACTTTTCACCCTGCGAAAGGCAAAACCTTTTTTTATCGAGGAAAACCCCGAACTATTCGCCCTTCATTATAATGCCGGGATTTGTGCCCGAAAGCTGAATGAGCATGACAGGGCGCTGAATCACCTCATCCAGTCTCTCAGGTACAGAACCCTCAAGCCTGAGGAAGACCATGGTGTATACTACCAGATATCCCAGACATATAAAGCAAAAGGGGACACAGGGGCCTATCATGCCGCCCTTGAAACAGCATATGAACTGCAGCCGGAAAATTACCAGTATTCACTGGAACTTGGTGGTTCACTGGCAAGGTCAGGGCAGAAAAAAAGGGCCATATACCACCTGGAACGATATGTAGAATCCATGGACACCGTACTTGAAGATAACAGTATTTATCTTACCCTGGCCAATCTGAATAGTGAAATCGGTAAATACCTTGAAACCGTAAAATATTACGAAAAATACCTGTCGGCCCAACCAAATGATTCCCACATTCATTTCGCACTGGGCACCCTTTGCTACACCCGCACCGGGAATCATCAGTTGGCCCTGAAATCTTTCGATACAGCCCTTGCGCTACTACCTGAAGATGATCTATATCGTCGTGCAAAGTCTCTTGAATACAGCGGCAATATTTATTCAAGTGACCTCAATTTCGAAAAAGCCATCAGTTACTACATACGTACATTTAACTACCAGGAAAAGTTAAGAGAAGACATAACCCGGCATGAATCAGAAATAACCCAGTTAAAGAAAAAAATAAATTCAATAAAAGCTTCTTTACTGAAAAACCGTAATTATAACGCGTATAACGATTACGAATACGCGGAAGAAGAACTTGCAAAAAAGCAACTGTCATTACGGTTAAAACACCATGAACTGGAAAAGCTGAATCCAGGCAAGGTTCGCTGGAATATGGCTGATGCACATGAACACCTTGGACAGCTGGAGGAAGCCCTCAAATGGTACCGTAAAGCTCTTGACATGGCGTATCGCCCCCGTGAAGCTCGCTTAAAAATATCAAAATTACAGTTGAAAATTCAACGCGGGTATTGAAAAATTGCTACCGTTTGCTATCTATTGACTGGTAGTGAATAATTATTGAACAGAGGTATTACATGGCTGGACATTCCAAGTGGGCAAATATAAAGCATCGCAAGGCATCACAGGACGCGAAAAAAGGAAAAATCTTTACAAAACTTATACGGGAGATAACCGTCTCGGCCCGTGAAGGTGGTGACGATCTTAACTCCAATTCACGTCTTCGAACCGCGGTCAACAAGGCACGTGAAAACAACATGCCCAACGATAATATTGACCGTGCCATCAAAAAGGGAACCGGCGCACTTGACGGTTCAACCTATGAAGAAACCCGTTATGAGGGATACGGACCGGGTGGTGTGGCTATAATGGTTGACGTGTTAACCGATAACAAGAACCGAACCATGCCTGAAATACGAACCATATTTTCCAAGAACAACGGTAACCTGGGAGAAAACGGTTGTGTGTCATATCTTTTCGACAGGAAAGGCATCATAATTATTGACGGTTCAGACCATAATGAAGATGACGTCATGGAAAATCTGCTTGAATATGATATTGAGGATATAAAAACAGAGGACAATAACATTACGGTAACCATGACTCCCGAATCATTTAATGATGTACTGGACGCCATAAAGGAAATCAAGTATCCTGTTATATATAATGATATTACCTTTGTACCGCAAACAAACGTTCCCCTTGATGAACAAAAAGCACGGCAGTGCATGAAACTCATTGATCTTCTTGATGAACATGATGATGTACAGAACGTATATTCTAATTATGACATATCTGACGAGGTCATGGCAAAGTTAAGCGAGGAGCAGTGAGCATTCTGGGCATAGATCCTGGTTTTGGCAGATGCGGCTGGGGGGTTATCGGCAGCGAGATGGAAGTACTGGAATACGGGGTTATTGAGACGTCCCCATCAATGCCGATTGAAGACAGGCTGCTTGAGATTCATCAATTCCTGTCAGCAATAATTTCAAAACATCAGCCTTCATCATGCGGTATTGAAAAGCTGTACGTATCCCGAAACACAAAGACCATCATCAACGTGGCCCAATCACTTGGTGTAATACTACTCACGTTACGCCTGGTATCCATCCCTTTTGCCGAATATACCCCAACCCAGGTAAAACTGGCGTTGACAGGATATGGCCACGCGCCCAAGGAGCAGATGCAAACAATGGTAAAGAGAATACTTGGCCTGCAGTCACTACCACAACCAGATGATGCGGCAGACGCACTGGCAATCGCCCTGTGTCACTCACTATCAAGTAACCGGCATAATGCAATAATACGGAGTGTAGAAAAAGGTTTATGATTTCACGGTTACGGGGAATGATAACAGATATACGTCCAACAGAAATGATTATGGACGTTCATGGAGTGGGATATCATCTTCATATTCCATTTTCAACGTATGAAGCCGTTAACGTTACTGCTGAGGAAGTAATACTGCACGTGTATACACATGTTCGCGAAGACCAGATACGTCTTTTCGGTTTTGCCACGCCTGAAGAAAGGAAATTGTTTATCCTGCTTATCCAGATAACAGGTGTAGGCCCCTCCATGGCACTGTCAATACTTTCAGGAATAACCATTGGAGAGCTAATCGAATCAGTTCACCTGAACAAGGTTGACCGGCTTCTTAAAATTCCCGGTATTGGTAAAAGCAAGGGTGAAAAGTTACTCTTTGAAATGAATAGAAAGATCAAGCAGCTTGAATCACTGTCACCGGGCTATATCGCCCCCGCGTCAGCGAAAACTGAAGCTGTTGAAGCATTAACATCCCTGGGATTCGAAGAAAAAAAGGTAATTCCCGTTATTGACGATATACTTGCCAGCCAGCCAACCCCGGGAATAGAATTGCTGGTGAAAACGGCATTAAAGCATCTTTCCTCCTGACATTGTATACCATTTCAGCAACTCATTTGTTGTACAATATTATACCATACTGTACCTTCAGCAATGTCTTATTGGTCATCATCTGCCGTATCTCGGAAGCCATATCAAGGTCTCGGATACCGCTTTCAGCTGCCTGCAGGTTTATGTAATAATATCGCTTTCCCTGTATTCGCATCTTCAGAATATTGTCCTGCGCCCCAAGCCTTGAACGCATTTTCCTGATACGTTTCATCGCATTGTCTATTATCTCAATAGCCTGTCCGGGATTTTGCACCACGTTTACGTTCCCTACTCCCAGCTCTTCTGAAGTCAGGTCAGCAATAACCTTCTTTGTATTAAACGTCGCGAACCTGGAATTATGATCAATGGCATCTTTCATCATATCGATCTCTGACTGCACAAGCTCCCTGTCATCCCTGTTAAGAATACCTCCAGAGGCCCGCAGCACAAGCTGCCGCATTCTCATAAGAATTGTTGAATCCTGCTCAAGTGTAGATTCCACGAACTTCATGTAATTACGAAGATCTTCCTCGTTCACCGACTGCTGTTTTACCTGCTGAAGTACAGCCTTCATCTTCTCGGCTACCGCGAACCCCGCGGGATCATCCGAAGGATTGATAATACGCAGTCCGGATGCAAGCTTTTGAATATTCTTTCGTATCTTCATATTCATAAAATGCTGCCTGTTCACTACAAAATAATCGCTACCCCTGCCGTAGATCATCACATTGCTGGCATCGGGCATTATCACATAGGATAACTCCCTGGCATCACTAATTGTGTTCATACCAGCAACTAATACGGTCACCATCAGAATACTCCGAACTATCCATTGTATTGAAAGATTGTGTTGCATTTGTATTCCTCCTGGTATACAATTACTAACTCATTACTATAAAGTATATCATCTCTGTTTGTTTTTCAAATAGACTATAAATTTCTTATTTCAATAGTATTAAATTTTGACTATCACGATTTAATATTTTATAATAAAATTTAACTTTTATGAGTGTTTTTTTTATTATATTACATAATGTCATTGCTTTATTTAATATTTTAATTTATATTATTAACATACTAACTAAAAGGCGATGCGAGGTGCACCATGAAAATTGAAATTACCATACTCGGACTCCTCATGGAAGAGAACCTCTACGGCTATGAGATCAAGAAAAAGATTGTAGAACGGCTAGAAGATTACGTGGATATTAAATTCGGTTCAATCTATTACGCCATTAAAAAGTCCGTAGAGAACGGATGGGTCAAGAAAGTTGGTACAGAAAAAGAGGGCGGCAACCCCGAGCGTTATATTTACCAGATTATGCCTGCCGGCCGAAAGTATTACAAGAAGATGCTTAAACAGTATTTTGAGCACAACATGATTCATTTTGATATTGATATCGTTCTAATGTTTTTAAACAGTTTAAGCCCGGAACAGAAAGAACAGTTCACCGAAGACAGGCTTGAGTATATCAAGGACAAGATGGACGTTATCAGGGAAAAGATTGAAGCAGAAGAGAAAAATCCCGAAGAGAATTCCCAGGTACATGTCTATACATATCTTGAAAACCACCTGAAAGCCGAAATGAACTGGCTTAAATCAATCAAGAAAGGCGAAATTTCGCTTGTTGAAATGTAGCATCGGGACAGGATACATCAGTGGAGGATGTCAGCCAGGTACTGTGCATCCTTCTGCTGGGCTGTCTTTTCAACCTCATTTTTTAAGGACATAAGTTCAGTATAATTTTTTGAAAAATCCAGTGTGCCTGGAGCTTTTTTCTGTTCATCATCTCCACTGAAATATTTTTCAGCAAGACTTACATTAATCTCGTGGATACGTGATATGTTATTGGTGTGTTTTTTTGACAGGGATAAAGCAACACTTTTTAAAACTACAATGCCCTTCTCTGATTTTCCCTGAAGGTTTTCCTTGGTAATCCTGGTAACCACCACGTTATTTCGGGCTTTCAAAGATGCTGTACGTTTCTGCCCCAGCAGCATGGCAATCTCCCCGATCACGGAACCCTTGTCCTCCAATGTTGCTACTTTTTTTCCATGTATCAATACATCAAGTGTACCTGATTCCAATATATACATTTCCTTGCCCATTGAATTCTCTTCAAATATGAATGAACCCGTAGTATATTCAATCATGTTATCAGAAAGTTCATGAGGTGTGGTAATCAGCACGGGCTCTATTGTTCTGCTGAATGCCTCACCTTTCTTATAGGTAAGGCTTGTTTCATATTTTGTAACGATATCCTTCAGCCAGGGCATTTTACGTTTTTCGTATTCATCCCTGATTCGTGACACTATACGGAAATATTCAACACAATTGTCCTTGTCCTTTGTCTGCTCCGGATTTACTCCTGCAATGCTTTTGTCTATAATATTATTGGTCAGCACTACCTGTTTTGCTATAACCATTGAAACGTTCAGCAAAAATGAAAACACGTTAAGCCCGTTTAAAAATCTCTCGCGGGATATTTTTTTTATGGATGCGTCACGAGTTGATATTGCGGTTTCAAGCCTTCGCATCATTGGATTGCTGTCACTGAGAATAAGTTCTGAAGCACCCACAATTATATTTTTTCCTTTTATAACATACTTATCACTTTCTGTTACAAAAAAAAATACCTGCCCCCCGTTTAAGAGGTACGCCGCGTCAGGAACAGCATCAATCTTGTACAACTGCAGGTATTGACTTGCTGTCATATAATCTTCTCAACAATATCAAGCAGTTCTTTTTTCTCAAACGGTTTGGTGAGAAATGCCCTGGCATTAATATTTTTCTCGTTAAGGCGCAATGTTTTCTCACTAAGGGCTGATATTACCACGATACGTGCATCCGGAAAAGACTCTGAAATCTCATCAATTGCCTTTAGCCCATCCTTTCCCCACATGGTTATATCCATGGTAACAAAATCGGGTTTGTTCTCGTTATACATACTTATGGCATCAACACCATTATCAGCTTCTGCAACGATATCATGTCCGCCCTCTTCCAGTGTTTCCCTGATAATTCTTCTCATAAACCTGGAGTCATCAACAATCATAGCTTTCGCCATTACAACCTTCCTGAATATTTATTCTCGACATTGTGCCATACACATCATTCATAATTTATGATGGGAATAATCACGTAACATTGTAGAAATTTTGATTTGACTAATCAATCATTTTTACCCAGTTTTTGGAAAAATTGATGGTTTACCAGGAGTATACATTTGATACAAGAAAAGAGAAAAAGGAAGTACCTGTCAAGACTTCAAAAAGAAATAGGAAGGGCCATTAATGAATACTCAATGATCGGCAAAGATGATTCTGTGCTGGTTGGTTTTTCCGGTGGAAAAGACTCAAAGGTACTTGTAGACGCCATAGCTGAAAGAAGGATTCATCTGCCCATACATTATTCTGTACATGCTGCCTACATCCATGTAACTAATTTTTCTGATGGCAGTGAAATACAGGAATACCGGGATTTTTGTCAATCCTGCAATGTTCAGTTACATGTAAAAGAATTAACCCTGGATTTTTCAGATACTCGGAAAGCCCCGTGTTTCATATGCTCATGGCACAGACGAAAGGCACTTTTTCAAATAGCACAAGCACTGGGATGTGGAAAAATCGCTTTCGGCCATCATCGTGATGACATTCTTGAGACATTTATGATGAACATGGTATATCATGGAAACATGTCCACAATGCCACCCAGACTGGAAATTTTTAATGGTGATATCGATATTATCAGGCCACTGGCATATCTTTCCGAAAAAGAGGTGATATGGTACAAAAATCTGAAAAACTTTCAGATTTCAGAGAACAAATGTCCGCATAAAGATCAATCGAAAAGGAAGGAAGTGAAAGAACTGCTCAGACATTTCGACAAGCTCTATAAAAATGCCAGGTCAAATATTTTCCGGTCTCTTTCACACAGGCATGACGAGTATCTTCTATAGCCATCAACCCCCACCGGAAGGCCTGAAACAGGACAATTCATCACCCTCATGCAATTTTGTCCACATTCCCACACGTTCTCCGTTTATGAAATATGCCAGTGAATATGGATGAGGTATATCCAGTTCCTTTGCTACTTTACGAACCCGTGCACCTGAAGAAATATGATACACAAGACCACTGTAAGGATCATACTCTTTCAACCCGATATCCTTGTGTAAACCGCTGTACAGCTTCACTGTAACCTGTATCTTTTTTTTTCTGAACATTTACTGAACCTTTAAAAACTATTCGCTGGTTTCATTCTCCTGCCGATGTTCTGAACCGATTATCAAGTCTTTCCCATACTTATTGAATCCGGCCATAAACACAAACCTTTCCATTGTAATAGAATCTTTTGGACAAATGTCAACACATTCACCACAATAGGTACATCGCGAGAGATATATAACAATTCGCTTGGATTTCTTCTCACCATCTGCAACCGGATACAACTCAATAGCATTTGCCGGACACACTTTTTCGCACATACCGCACCCTATACATGTGTCATAGTCATACATCAATCGCCCACGCAGGCCATCTGGTAGAGGCACCGGAGGATTCAACCTTCCATTTGTAAGAGTTTCAATGGTTGAATCGGGAATATATCTGCCCGGAAAGGGGTTGGTTGCTTTCTTCGAGAAAAGCTGTTCTATTACTTTATACAATATACCAAACATTAACATCTCCTTCTGGATTTACAGGGTACGGATCACGGGATCCAGGGTAATGAGAACGTATCCGGCCAGGCACATAACAGTTATGGTAACCAGAAACAGTTTAGCTACCTGTGATATCTTCAATCGAGCCATGGCTATTCGGACAGTTGTCACCGATACAAAATATACAAGAAAAACTTTCATCATGAAAATCACCACATCAACAAGCAGGGTGATGTCATACCCCGCAGGCGCTATCCTGTAGCCGGTCATCTGCACAAATCCATTTGGGAAAAACAGGATTACCGCAAGGGATATTACCGCAAGAGATTTCACCCCGTCAGCAATCTGGTAAAAGGCAAGGTATTTCCCCGAGTATTCGGCAAGCAGGCCCTCCGCGATTTCTGTCTCTGCTTCAGCCTGGTCAAAAGGTATCTTTGCCAGTTCGGCAGGTATCACAACCGCGATTGAAAGGGCCAACAACATCCCTCCCAGGATACCAAATGGGCCCATACCCTCCCAGAGAGGATAGGAAGACATGGTAACCAGCGAAAAATGAGAGGCCTCCGGTGCCACGTGCGATAATCGCCACGCGAAGGTAACCGCGGTAACCGCCAGGGGCAATTCAGTACTCATTAAAATTACCATCTCGCGCTGTGCACCCAGGGTGGCATAAGGTGAACCAGAGGCGAATCCACCCGCTACCAGCGCGATTGAAGGTATCATCAGCAGGTACAATATTAAAATAATATCCCCACTTTTGCTGAAAAAAAAGTTAAAATCGCCAATCCAGGCAAAATACGGAACTAAAATATACACAAGAAGAATGACGCTTGAAGCCAGTGCCACAAATGGTGCACCGCTGAATATCCAGCCTACGGCATTTTCAGGGATTATGGTCTGTTTCTGCATCAACTTGCCGATATCATAAAAAGGCTGCCGCAGGGGTGGGCCTATCCGGGATTGATAATACGCGGCAAATTTTCGGTCTACCCCTTTTGCATACAGCCCGATAATTCCACCGCCGATAAGCACTACCACGGGTATCAGGAAAATATATATCAACCACTGCATCTGGCCTTGACCTCCTTCATCTTATTCACACTTAACCGGTGAAGGTATTCGGCATTCAACGTTTCAGTTGCCCCATTATCACGAAGAATGGTCATACGGTCAGCACATGCGATACAGGGATCAATGGAGGCGATAACGATTGGAATATCTGCAATTTCCGATCCCTGCAGCATGGGAACCCACGCGAAAGCGTTGGAATATGTTGGAGCCTTTACCTTCATCTGCACCGGGCATTCACTCATATCCAGGATGTCATAATGGGCAACTTCACCCCTGGGGGCCTCGTAACGGCCTATGCCTTCTCCCTGCACCTTTTTAAGCTTGTTTATAGTTTTAATGGAACCATTGATAGACGCGATTGGCCCCTCTGGAAGATTGTCCAGGCAGTAACGAATAATATCTATGGACTGCTTGAGCTCAAGCACACGAACAACCATCCTGTCATATACATCACCTGCAGGCTCCTTGCCGATATCCCGGGGGGTTACCGGCTGCAGCCAGTCCATATCAGGATAGGCAAGCATGGGATAATCAACACGAACATCCTTTGCAAGACCGGAAGCACGGGCTGTGGGACCAACAACGCACAGCGCCACCGCCTGGTCATAAGTGAGAATTCCTGTCCCTTCACACCTGTATCGTATACTCTGATCATCCAGCAGTATTTCAGAAGTTCTCTGGTATAATTCAAGGTAATATTCAAGGGTCTGCTCTATTACCGGTATAAGATTTTCGGTGAGGTCTCTTCTTACACCCCCAATGGTCAGCATGGCATAATTAACCCTGTTACCTGTAAACTGTTCAAGACAGTCCAGCACTTTCTCCCGTATGTTCCATGTATACAGAAAAAGGGTATCAAATCCTATCTCGTGCGCTGCCACCCCTGCCCAGAGAAGATGGGAGTGCATTCGTTCCAGTTCTCCAATTATTGTGCGTATATACTTCGCCCTCGGGGGAACCTCGATCCCCGACGCGTCCTCAACAGCCATGCAGTAGGCCATGGGATGGGATACCGAACATATACCGCATATTCTCTCCAGCAGATAAATGGTCTGTATAAAGTTTCGTTTCTTCGAAATAACTTCAATAGCGCGATGAGTATACCCCAGGTCTATATCAACTCCGGCAACCCGCTCACCTTCAACCTTGAAGGAAAACCGTACGGGTTCCTTAAATGCCGGATGTGTTGGCCCTATTTGTAATGGATAGGTGATTGTTTTGTCCATTTTTCAAAAACTCCATTTATAATTAATGCATCATCCCTCTAATCCCGCATGGGATATGTATCTCCCAGGCTATCGGGGGTAAACAGCCGCCTGGGATCGGGTATGTCCTCGATAATAATACCAAGCATTTCCATTGTTTCACGTTCCATGTACAGGATACCCGGTACCAGGTCACACACACTTCGAATTCTCAAATCATCCCGTGGAATATCCACAACCAGAATTACAACCAGCTCACCGAAAGGCTCCGCAGCATAATTCATGGTAAATGGATATATAAGCTCAATGGTATCACCATACTCTTTTGATGCCATGGGTGTACAGATATGGGGTGGCCCGAATTCTTTTAAAAGCGAAACCGCCCTGTGGAACACGTCACGATCTATGCTCAACCATAGTCGTACCCTTTTTTTTGATCCATCAAGACCTTCTGCATTCTCCTGAATTCTTGAGGCGGTAAAATGTCCCTTTAATTCACTGCTGAATCGTGCCACTATATCATCAGGATGCATTATTATTTCCCTCTTTCATTATTGTTTCAAGTTTTTCCCATGCCCTGGCCACTCCATACAGAATGGCTTCCGGTCGGGGAGGACATCCGGGAATAAACACGTCTACCGGTATACAATTATCCACGGGTCCGGTCATTGCGTATGACTCCTGGTACACTCCCGTGGTGGAACCACAACCACCGATAACGATTACAAGTTTTGGATCGGGTACCTGCTCATACACGCGAATTACCTTGTTCCTGATTTTCTCAGTGACAGGCCCCGTGACCAGAAGTACGTCTGCATGACGCGGGGTGCCAACAAGCTTTATACCGAACCGTTCGGCATCATACCTGGGCATAAGTGTGGCAAGTATCTCGATATCACAGGCATTACAGGAACCCGTATTTATGTGAAAAGCCCAGAGGGAGCGCTTAAAAGATTTTTTCATTTTCCTTATTCTCATAACAATCCCCCGCTTACAAGTAGCAGCACAACACCTATTGACAGAAACAACCATACCATGTAGTCATTCAAGTCACCCTTATGCAGCGACTCAATGAAAGTAAAATATGATTGGAGGGCCTTCTTAAAACCCCAGTACAGGTTTCCCGAGCGAACGGGATAATTGATCTCATCAAGGTTCCCCGAGTTAAAGGGTTTCACCTGGGCAGTATTTTTATTATAATCATTTCTAAAAGAATAGCGGCCCCATATCCAGAGTATACATATAAGCAACAGGAAGATGGCTACCAGCAGCAGCGGATACCAGATAATACCTGTATTTTGGGTAAATATTTTTTCCACGGTAAACATATTGTTTTCATTACTCCTGTTAGAGTATTGTTACCAGGCTTTCAATTGCCGGTTCTACTATTGTGCCCACTACAAGGTCGGGAAACAACCCGAATCCAACAACAAGCACACACAGTATGCTCATTCCCAGTATCATTCCCTTTGAAACAGGTGTAGCATCAACTATCATGTCCTTTCTTTCCGGTCCCATGAAGGCGCTGTAAAAAACCTTCATAAATGATGCCAGTGTAAGAACCGAGACGAATATGGCAATAATGGACAGGAGCGGACTGAACTGGTACACCGATTCATATAAAAGAATCTTGGAGGAAAAACCATTTAAAGGCGGAATCCCGGCAATGGCCAGGGCGCCGATAACGAAGGCAACGGTGGTAAATGTATCACGGTGGGCAAGCCCTACCATTCGATTCAAGTCCCGGGTGCCAAACCTTCGGGCCATGACCCCTGATGTGAGAAACAGCAAGCCCTTGTAAAATGCATGGTTCATCATGTGAAAGATGCCCCCCATCATGGCCACCCTTCCAAAAAGTTTGAATGCGCTGCCACCATCAGCCTGTGCGTGTACCGCAATTCCCACGCCAACACCAAGAAGCATGTATCCTGTTTGTGACACCGCGTGATAGGCCATGAGGCGTTTCACGTCATTCTGTACCAGGGCCATGGTAACCCCGACGAACATTGAGAGTACACCCATTACGATGATAATCCATCCAAGAGTATGATAATTCATCCCTGCTCCCTCCAGGGGATTGCCGAAAAGGGAGAACGAAAGTCTGAAAAGACCATAGAGACTTGCCATGCTGGCTGTTTTCAACAGGGCACTTATCGGGGCCGGTGCCTCCGAGTAGGTATCGGGTACCCACATGTGCATCGGTATTGCCCCTGCTTTCATGGCAAGGGGTACAAGCATGAATACCAGGGCCATCTTGTCCAGCAGGGTGTATTTCATCATGCCATGAATATAGTCTATATTAAATGAGCCGTACTGGGCATAACAGAGGGCAATACCCATCAGCAGAAAACTGGTGGCGATTGCACTCACCAGCATATACTTATAACCCGCATAGGGAGGATGTTTCCTGTCAGTACGGTACGCAACCAGGGCCGCCGAGGCTATGGAAAGTATCTCCAGGAACACGAAAAAGTTGAAGAGATCATTTGTGAACTCCATGCCAAGCATGCCAACAAAAATCAACAGCATGAGCAGCTGGTAATAGTTTTTCCTTTCCCCTTCCTTAATATAACTCAATGAAAACAAAAATACCACGAAGGTAATAACACCGGAAATCAATGCCATAAAAAGAGAAAACCCATCAATTTTAAGCACAATACGAATAGGGAAATCAAGCCCCTCCCTGATAACCTGCAGAGGGTCTGCCGCACCTACCACGTAATGAAGCACCTCTCCCCCGATGGACACCCGCTGTATGAGGGAAATCAGCATCAGGTTGACTGCAGCAATAACCAAAAATACGAAAATATTTCGAAGACGTGTATTAATCATCCCCACAATTGGCAATATAAAAGCGGTGAGCAGGGGAAGAGCAATTATCAATACGGGAATATGATCAGTCATTGTTCTCTACACCTCTCAACTTGCGAATATCAAGGGTATGATTGTTCTGATAGGTCAAGATGGCCAGCGTCAGCATCAGCGCGGTTGTGCCAAACCCGATCACAATATTGGTAAGTATCAGCGCCTGGGGGGTGGGCAGTACCATCTTCAATTCACCCAGTGCCGGGGCCAGGGTAAAAATGGGAGCCGTACCATTGGGACGGTAAGCGAGTGCAATAAACAACAGGTTGATACCGGCCTCAATTATATTCAATGCGATCACGATCTTGATTAAATTACGTTTATATATCAGTGCCACCATGCCAAAAAAGATCAGCAGCACCACGGTCATGTATAGAAAGAAATCTGTCATAGCGAATTCTCCAGCCTATTCTTCTTTTGCCGCGTGATACATTGTCACCAGGATTATACTCAATCCGAAAAATACCTCCATACCAATGGCCAGGGAGAGCAGTGGCAGTGTACCTGCAGATACCAGGTAGCCGGGATTGGGTCCAAAAGCTATTGTTTTCCCAAAGAAAAGAGGATTACCGTTGGCAAGAAAATTGGACAAAAAAGAAACACCAATTCCCACAAAGCCGATGCCTATAAACAGGGTTAAACCCAATGATTCAAAAAAGGAGAATATTTTTTTAGTTTTCTGCACATTCCTGGTCATAAGAGAACTTATCAAAAGCAGAGCCGTTGCAGATGCCATTACCGCTCCACCCTGAAAACCACCACCCGGCGACAGGTGACCGTGCATCACAAGGTATATGCCGAAAGTTATAATAAGGATATACAAAAGAAAAGAACCAAAGGTGATAACCCTGGACACTCCACCGGGAAACTCACCAATCCTGCTTACCCCGATTGTTTCAGGGCTCTTCCGCTTGATCATGGTAAAAAACAGCATTGAAATACTTGATACAACAATAAAAAGCACCGTGGCCTCACCCAGAGTGTCAAAAGCCCTGTAGTCAAAAACCACGCTGGCAACAAGGTTGTTAGACCCTGTCTCTGTCTGTCCATTTCTCAGGTAATAATCATCCATGGTATCGACATTTTTAATATCTGTAACAGCATCTCCCCTGTCCTCAAAAACATCAGGATTGCCCAGCGGCTCTCCTACCGGGTGTAACCTGAGTATACCCACGAACAAAAAGCCGGCGATAAGTACCAGTGATAAAAAACTTGCCAGTCTCATTCTTCTCTTCTCCTGGTCAACTTGATTGCAATAACAAAAATACAAACGGTCAGTGCCGCGCCAATTCCTGCCTCGGCAATTGCCACGTCAGGAGCATCAAGGTGAAAAAACATCACCGTCAACACCAGTGACATTACCGAGTAACTGACAACACTTGCCAGCAGGTCGCGAAAATAAAGGCTGATAACAGCGGTGACAAGCATTACAATAGACAGAATTATAAATATTACCGATGAAATCATCCCTTTGCCTCTTTCTTCTTTTTATCACTAAACTCGTTAATCTTCGCACCGAAGGGCTTTATACCTTCAATTAATGCAGCCCTTGCGATGGCATGGGCACTTATGGGGTTGGTGAATATTACTACAACCAGGGCCACCGCCGCGTGTATGATGATAGTAGTACTGGCAGCGTCAGAGATCATCACACTGTGTAGAATCACCGCGATCACCATAAATATTCCCCCGAAGGTGGTGGTCTTGGTGGCCGCATGCAGTCTCGTATACATATCAGGAAAGCGCAGTATGCCAACGATACTCATGGCATTCACGAATAATCCTGTAGCCAGCAAAATATAAATAATAGTATCCATTATTTCCCCACATCAATTAAGTAACGAGCAATATACAGGGTACCGATAAACGAGATGATCCCATACACAATACCAATATCTATGTACAGTGCCTTACGCTCAACAGCACCCAGGACAACCATCATGGTTATTATCATCGTATTGATGGTATCAAGGGCCACGATCCTTTCGGGTACATTATGGCTAAAGGCGATTCGGATCACGATTAAAAGTATATATACGCTCAGTAACAACACAGAGAGTAGAAGCATGTTTTCCATGAATTGTGCTCCTTTAACCGAATATCTTCTTAATAAAAAAATGTAATACACCCGAGACATCCCCTGGTTCAGCCTTTTCTCCCTTTTCTTTTTTCCAGTTCAGACAGTGAACATAAAGAACATGGGTGTCGGGTTCTAATTCAATAGTAAGTGTACCGGGTGAAAGGGTAATGGAGTTGGAAAGTATGTACGCGCCCGTTTCACTTTTCAGGCCTGTTTCAACCTTCACAATGGCAGGGTTAATCTTTCCTGAAAGTACCCTGTAAATCACTTCAATGTTAGCCACAAGCAGCATCAAAAAAAACGGACCGATAAGATAGAAAAGAACCAGGATCCATCGAATTGGATTAAAAACCTGTATGGTTACAGGCCTGGGTAGTATTCTATGACACAATATTCCCAGAAAAATGCTGATACCAATACCGGCACACAGTTCTTCAATTGACCATAACTGAAGTATTTGTCCAGACCCGGCGGTTAGCACCATATACGAGATAAAACTGATCAACGCGTAAAAAAGAATTCCCATGCTGCATCCTCCCGGAATATCTTACAACAAATAACGCAAAGTAACGGTCTTGGTTTCATCATCTTCCTATATATATATTTTGCCCCTTTTTGAATGATTGCACAAAAAAAAGGTTACCTTTTTAAATATTAAAATTTTTACGAAATTTGATTATCCCTTTTTTTATCACGACAGAACACCAATTTCGACCTGATTTATAATTTCCTACCAGAATTATAGTCCTTTCTGTATTTTTGAGGAGTTTTGCCGGTAAATCTTGAAAAGGCATCATAAAATGATGATTTAGAATTGAACCCAACCGCGTAGGCGATTGATAGTACAGACCTGCCGGGTTCATTGATAAGCATAAGCTTGGCATCACGTATCCTGAACTGGTTTACGAATGTATTGAAGTTCATATTCAACTTTTCATTCAATAACTGTGATAATTGATGAGAGGTCAGGTTAAGCTCATCTGCCAGTTGTTTCAGTGTAATGTCCTCATAGGCATATACCCGTTCAGAATCCATCAGTTGTTGCAGCCTTGAACAAAGTTCGTCCGTGGCATATCCCTTCAGAAGGGACCGTTCGTAACGTTTTTTACGGGCTTCTTTGATCAATATCTGCAAAAATTCAGGATGACGCTGCCCCACAAGGTATGTACCCATAAGCAGAAGGGTTATAAATACCACGCTAACCTGCAACACCGTTACCGATCCCGTAGCGAAAGCAGCCGCAATGAGAATCAGGGATATTGATGAAATTACAATGTAAATAAGAGTGATTGTGGTTATGAAGGTATAATCCCGAAATTTCCAGAATGTAAGAATATTCTTCAAGAGCAGCCCCAGGTACAGTGAAGCCTGTACCGCGGCCCCCAGAACAATAATGCGAATCGTCACTATGGGGGTAGACATGTTCCCGCTGAATAAACCTGAAATTACCATAGTTTTATATGATGCCGGCTGTAGTATAAAAAGGATATCCAGGATCACTGCCGCCATGGCGGGAACCAGGTATAACAACTTGCTCAGGGGAAGGGAATCCTCAAATCGTACAACCAGGTAATATGCGTAAAATAAAAGGGGACCAACCAGGTATAAAAAAGTAAGATGGAAGGACATAATTCCAGGTAACTGAAATACAATATCACTGAGAACGAATCCATACTGCATGAGAATAAGCCCCACGCAGGTGAAAAGAACCGCCAGGTTTATATTCTCCAGCCGGCGATAGGTGACTACCAGCTGCCCAACAGCAATCAGAAAGGATAACATCCCCCCGAAAAACGCTGCGTATGTAACCACGGCGTCAATCATCTATTCCTCGTTGTACCCGCAGCCTTCATATGGGCTCAGCGGTTCATTCCGGTTAAGATGTTCAACCTCATCATAATAAGGGAAGTCTTTGCACATGCGGGGTCGAATTTCATATATAGAGCAGCCAGGACTGCCATCAACATCGGTGTTATAATGCTTGCAGTAGTAATGATATGGGAGGTCTTCTGCCGTATTTTCAAATTTGAAAACCAGCATTGGATAAATAAGGTATATTTCAGAAAACCCCGGATCCACCTCTGCTGATTTTCGCCAATATTCATAGGCTTTCTTCAGTAATTCAGGAGGTTCAGCCAGCCGCACATCCTGACAGCATTGACCGCATCGTTTACAGGTTCCCATGTTTCCCCCATCATCCCTTGCCTGTGACATAGATATAATAACAGTATTTATTTATATTGACAAAGATTACATTTTTCGCAAGAAAAATACATATACTAATATATCATTTACAAGAATTATTATTGCAAATTCTTGTTGAAAGATGCCAATTAGCAGCTACATTTGTATAAACCAATAGCTGCAAACCCCACATGCTATTATTCTATCAACAGGAGTAAACCATGACAAAAAAAGACGGATTCAGTGCACAGGAACTGTTCGATACCGTTCATGGCATCGCATACAATGACTTCATTATTTTACCGGGATTCATCGATTTTAACCCAGAAGATGTAGAGCTGGAATCCCGATTGTCCCGTAATATCATGCTGAAACGCCCCATCGTTTCCAGCCCCATGGATACGGTAACCGAATCTAAAATGGCGATAACACTGGCCCTGCTTGGTGGTATCGGTATAATCCATTATAATAATACCATGGAAGAACAGGTTGAAGAGGTGCGAAAGGTTAAGCGCTTTGAGAACGGTTTCATTATGGATCCCGTGGTCCTGTCACCGGATCATACAATTCATGATATCGACAATATTAAGGAACAATACGGATTTTCCGGTATACCAATAACTGAGAATGGCAGCCTGTACTCTCCCCTGATCGGTATTGTGACCAACAGGGATGTGGATTTTGAACCTGACAGGGGCAAATCCGTTAGAGATGTAATGACTACCGACCTTCTTACCGCCCACGAAGGGGTTACCCTTTCAGAAGCAAATGATATACTTAAAAAATCGAAAAAGGGAAAACTGCCAATAGTCAACGATGAAGGCATGCTTGTAGCCCTCATGAGCAGAAACGACCTGCTCACCAACAGGGAGTACCCCTGTGCCTCCAAGGATGCACGGAAACAACTCATGGTTGGTGCGGCAATATCCACAAAAGATGAATCCAGGGAGCGGCTGCATGAACTGGTGAAAGCAGGTGTAAACGTGGTGGTTATTGATTCCGCTCAGGGTAACTCGGTGTACCAGGTAGAGATGATAAAGTATATCAAAAAGACCTATCCCGAGCTTGAAGTCATGGCGGGTAACGTGGTTGCCGAAGAACAGTGTGAAAACCTGATCCGCGCAGGTGCAGATTCATTACGAATTGGAATGGGTCCCGGTTCGATATGCACTACACAGACCACCATGGCCGTTGGCAGGGCACAGGCAACTGCCATCTACCGTTGCGCCAAATATGCCCGTAAATACGATGTTCCCGTTGTTGCTGACGGGGGAATTGCCAATATGGGACACCTGGCCAAGGCCATATCAATAGGGGCATCCGCCGCGATGATGGGATCCATGCTTGCCGGAACTGAAGAAGCGCCGGGTGAATACTTTTACGAGAACGGCATCCGATTAAAACGATACCGGGGCATGGCCTCACTTGAAGCACTTGAAAAAGGAGGATCCAAGCGGTATTTCTCAGAAGATGCCAAGATACTGGTAGCCCAGGGTGTTTCAGGTGCCGTTGTTGATAAGGGATCCCTGCTTGACTACCTGCCCTACCTGATACAGGGATTGAAGCATTCATTTCAGGACATGGGAGCAAAAAGCGTTGATATCCTTCACCAGAAGCTGTATTCAAACGAGCTCCGATTCGAGATGCGGTCAATGTCAGCGCAGATTGAAGGGGGAGTACATGATATGCATTCCTACAAGGAACCCAAGTACATGTAGTACCCTGCACGCTACAAGCTTGTAAAAAAACCATCCTGTATACTGTATACGTGGATGGTTTTTTATTTGAACGTTATCTAAATCAACCCTGGTTACTTAAAAGAATACCCCTCAGAACTGATAAGCATTTCACATGCATCCACAACTTCAGGGTCATATAAAACCTCCCTGTTTGTTATTATCTCTTCAAGTGCGGTTGCAATACCCAGCGCGGGCCGGTATGGACGGTGTGAGGCCATTGCTTCAACCACGTCTGCCACTGCCAGTATCCGTGCATGCATATTTATCTCTTCACCGGCAAGACCGTATGGATATCCTGAACCGTCATACCTCTCATGATGCTGCAAAACGATATGTGCCAGTGGCCAGGGGAATTTTATGGTCTTGAGAATATCAAAAGCGGTAAGCGGATGGCTCTTAATCATTTCAAATTCAAGCTCACTTATCCTGCCCGGTTTGCTGAGTATTTCAGCGGGAACCGATATTTTGCCAAGGTCGTGAATGATCCCTCCCAGCCGTATACCCTCGATCTCATCGATACCAAGACCCATCTTTTGCGCAATTGCCCGGGCAAGGTCAGCAACCCGGCGCTGATGACCAGCGGTATAGGGATCCCGTGATTCAACAGTCAACGCCATGGCCTGAATCACCCCGCCCATGGCCGTGCGTAATTGATGCAGGGTTTCCTTGAGCTCCTCGTCAGATTGTTTACGCTCACGCGCATTGGCAAAGATCTCTCCCACCATTTTCATCAGGGTAATGATATCACCATGCCAGTTCTTTTCATTGTACACTGTACTCAGACCGATGATGCCCCGCACATGACCGCTGCTTACTACCGGCACCAGCACAAATGATTTAATTGGCAGCTCTTTAATAAAATCCTGGTCTCGGGGGGTCTGCAAATCCTCAATGGATTTACATGACACAGTTTCTTTTGCCAGAATCCGGTCTGACAGGAAAGGAACCTGTTCTCCGGCCATACTCACCATGGCGTCTCTTATGGAAGGGACATCATCATGGCACCACTCGTATCCGGATTCAATGATACTGCAATCGTGGTTAAAAAAATAGACACCGGCGCGATCGGCTTCAGAAAATACTGCTATCTTCTCAAGGGCATCAACAATCCCGTTCTCTATTTCACTGTAATCAAGGTTGATGAAATAAGTCGAAATATGGGTAACGATCCTTTCAAATCCAACCCTGAACCGCAAGAGCTCCCTGGCCAGCTTCTTATCGGATACATCACGAATAGAGATCATCACATGATTCTCATCAAGATTTTCGCCGATGATATCATACCAGCTTTTAAATCCCCCCTCGTCTTCAAAAAGAACGGTGGTTGAATAGGGGACCCCACGGGGAGCTTCACGAATATATCGATTGATGCTGTTTGCCGCATCGTTATCAAGCTTTAGTTTCTCAGCCAGGTTCTTCAAAGTCGGCATGCGGTTTTTATTAACGTCCAGAAACTCATTCATGTTCCGGTTAAAATACACCATTGAACCGTCTCTACCACATATGGCCACTGCTTCATTGAGGTGATCAAGAAGTGATACCATCAAGCCATTATTATCAGTTTTATTATTCTTCATAATATTGCCTGCATACATACCCTGCAATAGTAGTATATCCGTAATGAACAGTAACTCCGTACTGGTATTCTGCAGAAATGATACAATATTTCAATATATTTTTTTTTAAATGTGTATATTTTATTGAGGAATTTTCTTCACTATATCGGTAACTTCATCAGGGGATTGCAGCACGATGACTGCCCCGTTTTTACGAAGTTCATCTTCGTCCCTGAATCCCCACGCAGCTCCGGCAGCGAACATCCCTGCCGCTGTCGCCGTTTTCATGTCAGTTGCCGTATCACCGAGATAGAAAAACCCTTCCGTGTTAATCCCTGTATCACGGGCAATCTTCAGGGCCCCCGAAGGATCAGGTTTTCGAGGAACATCCCCCCCAACACCCAGCACCATGTGAAAGGGTATATCAGGAAAAAACTTCTTCACCATCTGCGTGGTAAAATCATGGGGTTTATTCGAAAACACTGCCATGGGCTTATTTGTTGCTGCCGCAACCTCAAGCATGGTGATGATCCCCGGATACGGGGTAGTGGTATCATAACATCTTGCCTCGTATTCAAGCCGCATCTCTTCTACCAGCTGATCAACAATTTCTTCTACAGGTGTCTTCCCCGGCAATACCCTTCGTGCCAATTCCCGCATACCGTCTCCCACAAAATAACGATATTGATCAAGGGGGTGGACAGGGAGGCCCCGTGCCGCCAGCACCGCGTTCATGGAATCAGCCAGGTCACCCAGCGTATCAAGCAAGGTCCCGTCAAGGTCAAAAAGAAAGGCTTTGGGTGAAACAACAAAAGCGTCGTCATTATTGAATCTTTTATACATCCCTTATTTCTCTTTCATAATAGTTCGTTTCATTTTACGCTGTTCAATTTTCGCGTAAAGAAAAAGTACAAATGGAAGAATCCTGTCCAGCTGCATAATGAAATAGAACAATCTTGAAGGATACACTGATTTTTTATTTTTCCGAATACCCTTTACTATACACCTCGCCACATGCTCTGAGGACTGGGCGGGAAAAGGAACCGGTGTATCTTTACCAGCAGTTCTAAAGAATTCTGTTTTCGTGGCAATGGGATACACTATGCAGATATTGGCTTTGGAATTTTTCTCAAACCTGTATGAATAGGCAAATGCATCTATAGCTGACTTGGTAGAAGAATACAGAGCGTAACCGGGCAACGGTAATTTCGCCATCGCGGATGCGGTAACGGCAACCGTATACTCACTATCACCATGTATACTTTTCATCTTCTCCATGCAGTATACCGGGGCAAATACGTTGACCCTGTATATTTTTTCAATATGTTCCCAGTCTTCAGTGTCAAGTACCTCGTAGTAGGCAAACCCGGCATTGGCAATACAAATATCAATCCCTTCCATTTCGCTCATGGCATATGAGAATAGAAGATCAAGATTTTTTGCCATGGATACGTCACACTTCATGGACATCACCTTTCCCGGCACATCTTCAATCATATCGGGATCAAGGTCGCCAACTACAATTTTTACATCATACTTTTTTAATTCTTCCAGAAGTGCTTTACCGATTCCTGTTGAGGCACCCGTAAGCAAAATTCTCTTGTTATCCAGCTTCATCTCATTTCTCCTGTTTTTTAATCCGGGGTACCGGAAATTCAATTGAAAAATCCTCAACATGCACCACTGCTAATGGTTTCACTTTTGCAATATCGGGAAAATACTCATGGTTCACCTGCATTTCTTCTATGACTGCCAGGCGCCCACGACCCCGTCCATTAAATTCTGTAAAGAATGTTTTCTGATCATATTTCTGCACAAGGGGAAAAGGGTAATACCTGGTTCGTACAGGAAAAGGAAAACCCCTCGTTTTCATAACAACATCAAAAACCATTGTGCCGTCTTTATGCACCACCACCCTTTCCCTGTAATTGTCAAGCTGCACAGATGAAAACTCGGCAAGCTCCTTGGGAATACCCCAGTTTCTTCTACCGTTTTCCACGCTCTCCATGGTGGACACGTAGATCCTGGTAATACTGTAGAGTTTCTGGTCATCATAGTTGAACTTGCCCGGCATGAACAGCAGTTCCCTGTAGGGTCCTGCGTTTGATTGCAAGTAATTTACCAGCATAACACAACCCAGTCCGGAGAATACATTATCGGATAAATATCCGGGACAGAAACACTCCTCACGTATAAATTCCCTGGAAAAATTATAAAGAAAAATATACCCATCCCCATACAAGTGCCAGGGTGGAGGGAAAACCGTTTTCATACTGGAGCTCCTTTTGCAAATACTTGCGAATTGCAAATAGTATTGTGGGTATCCATGTTTGTCAAATACATTACACCAAAGAAAGCATTGACATATGGTTTCCAACATGAAAAATACTTACTACACATTACTGAAATACACCGGCGCAAATCTCTACAGGGAGTGTACCCATATGCCCGCTGCACCTGGTATGAACAAACCGCACATTACTATTACACGGTTGCAACATGGGAAAAATGTAACCATTGCCGCCCTTGGTGATTCTCTCACCCATGGATGGATGGTTTCCAGGGGATACATTGACATCCTGTATGAAATGCTCTCAAATAAATATCCTCTAGCCACCCTCAGCATTATAAACTCCGGAATTCCAGGGGATACCGCCGAGGGAGGTTTGCACAGGTTGCAAAGAGCGGTACTCAATCATGATCCCCATTGTGTATTTATTCAGTTTGCCCTGAACGATGCAGTTTCGGGTTACACCCCGGCTACGTATGGTAATTACATCCGGGCAATTATACGGCAGACACGAAAAGCCACAAAGGCTGAAATAGTACTGATATCATCAACCTGGCTTGATGGAATGCCCGAAAGCAAAATCGCGGATTCTTTTTACGAGCAACTGGAAGAAATATCAGGGGAGCTGGATGTCTCCATGGCCCCGGTTCATCGATACTGGGAACAACAGGTACGGGCGGGAATACCACAGAAAGAACTGGTACAATTTGACGGCGTTCACCCCACTGAAAAAGGATACCGGATCATGGCAGAAGCTGTATTAAAACTTTTCACGTAACATCATTCTGAAAAGGGATATACAACCTTACCTCCGCATATAGTATATTCAACAGACCCCCAAAGCTCTTTTCCCATAAATGGAGTGTTCTTGCATCTTGAAATAATAAAAGATTCATCAATGGTAATTTTTTTATCGGGATTGATAACAGTAACATCTGCAATCCCTCCTTCTTCCAGAACACCCCTTCCAAGCTTCATAATTCGCGATGGGTTTATGGTCACTTTCTCAAAGGCTTCAATATAAGAAAAACCGTTCTCACGCACCAGCACGGTGATAATAAGGGGAACAGCTGTCTCAAGCCCCACGATACCGAAGGGGGCATACCCAATCTCCTGCATCTTTTCATTTTTAATATGTGGAGCATGATCAGTGGCGATCACATCCAGCTTGCCGCTTCTCAGCGCCTCTATAACGGCAACCCGGTCTTCTTCTGTTCTCAACGGGGGGTTCATCTTTGCCATGGAAAGTTGCTCTGCCACCACATCATCTGTTAGTGAAAAATAATGAGGTGCCGTCTCACACGTTACCTGTATGCCCTGCTCTTTGGCAATACTGATAATATCAATGGATCCCCTTGATGACACATGGGCAACGTGTAACCTGCTTCCAGCCAGCCTGGCAAGTATCACGTCACGTGCCACCATCACTTCCTCGGCTTCACGGGGAATACCCTTCAGCCCCAGCAGAATAGAGTTCTCACCCTCGTTCATTATCCCATTATTGGACAGGGTAAGGTCTTCAGCGTGTGAAATAATGGGAACATCAAACATGCGGGCATATTCAAGGGCCCTGCGCATGGTAATGGAGCTCATTACGGGCTGACCATCATCACTGAATGCCACGGCCCCCCCGTTAACCAGCTCACCCATTTCTGTTAATTCTTCACCCAATGAGCCCCGTGTCGTTGCTGCCACGGGAAATACATTTATTGGCCCCATTTCAGCTTCAAGCTTGATAAATCGCACCAATGCCTGGTTATCTATTACCGGTGTAGTGTTGGGCATTGTACACACCGACGTGTACCCGCTTTTTGCCGCCACCTTTGATCCGCCTATGATGGTCTCGGCCTCTTCTCTTCCCGGTTCCCTGAAATGAACATGGATATCCACAAGTCCGGGCATAACCAGGCAGCCAGCCGCATCGATCACTTCCATGTTTTTCTCTTTCCGAATACCGGGGGCAATTTTAATCACCCTTTCCCCGTCAAGAAGTACATCGCTGTCCTGGTCTTTCCCTGATGCCGGATCAATAACCCGGCCGTTTTTTATCAATAGTGCCATGTCTTTTTCCTGTACTTATTCCTGTTCATCCCCGGGGTCTTCCAGTGGGGCACCGCCGGTCAGAAGGTAGAAAATTGCCATCCGTACCGCCACGCCATTTGTCACCTGCTCGTTAATTATGGCGTTCTCGCAATCAGCCACATCATCATCAATCTCAACCCCCCTGTTAACGGGGCCGGGGTGCATCACGATTATATCTTCTTTACACCGTTTAAGACGTTCACCGGTAAGGGCAAACTGGCGATGATATTCTCTTATAGATGGGAAGAAAAAGCCCTGCTGCCGTTCACGCTGAATACGAAGCATGTTGACAACGTCCAGGTGGGGCAGCACATCATCCAGGTTATATGAAATATCAACATCATATATTTTAAACTGGTCCGGTATCAACGTCGGTGGCCCCACAAGCGTAACCCTGGCCCCCAGCCGTTTAAACACTTCAATATCCGATCGTGCAACCCTTGAATGCAGTATATCACCAATAATACCTATATGCAGCCCCTCCAGGGTGCCCCTTTTTTCAATAATTGAATATGCGTCAAGAAGTGCCTGTGTGGGATGGGCATGATACCCGTCTCCAGCATTTACAACCGATGAGTTAATATTTCGGGATAAAAAATGCGGCGCCAGTGACGCCGCATGTCTCATTACAATAAAATCAGCCTTATAGGCTTCAAGAGTATGCACGGTGTCGATAAGAGATTCACCCTTTACCACGCTTGATGTTCCCACCGAAATATTGATAATATCTGCAGAAAGACGCTTGGCTGCAAGTTCAAAGCTTATGCGGGTCCTTGTTGAAGGCTCATAAAAAAGCAGGCAAACTGTTTTACCCCTGAGTACTGGCACTGTTTTAATAGACCGTGTAAACAGGTCTTTGAAATAACGGGCTGAATTGCAGATAAGGTTTATTTCATCTGTGGAAAGAGATTGGATATCAAGAATATCTTTACGTTGTAAACCGCTCATAACCCCACGTGCCGATGTTAAGTTAGGTTCATATATACAGGCATGTTCTAATATTTTCAATTACTTTTTCCACTCGTCTCCACTGTTCTGAAAAATTCTTTACAAGACCCTGCACCCCCATGTAGCATCTGTGTAACTTTCCCCTAAGGGAGTACTACACTATGAACCATTATATAGCCTTTTATGACCTTGACATGACAATCCTCTCAACAAGCAGCGGAAAGTTATTCATTAAGTATCTTTACCAGAAAGGTCTCATCACCTCCCTTGATCTTATCACCGGCATGTATATCAGCCTCATGCATCGTGCTGGTTTCATACATTCAGATGCCATTATCCGAAAGTGGGTTACCAGGTTCAGCAGCTGGAGTGAAGAATCATTGGAAGCCATGTCACGTGACTGGTTTTTACACATGGTTAAACCCACCATACGGGATGATGCTGCCAAATCTATTCACTGGCACAATAGTAACGGTGCCAAAACGGTCATCCTTTCCGCCGCTACCCGCTTCATATGTGAACCAGTGCAGCATACCCTTCAAATGGATGATAGCATATGCACAGAGCTTGATATCAGAAATGGTTTTTTTACCGGAAAGATTACCGGAGAGTACAATCACGGTGAAGAAAAACTTAAAAGGGCCAGTGATTACTGCAGCAAGAAAGGATACGATCTACGCTCAGCTTACTACTACGCGGATTCAATATCAGATCTTCCTGTTTTAGAGAAGGTACAACATCCCATGTGTGTAACTCCAGACAGGCTATTGAGAAAAACAGCCCACAAGAGAGGGTGGAAAATTCTTGATTGGTAATTATTCCGGCGGGCTTACAACCCGCCGGAAAGACATATTATTCAAACCTGGAAGGAGGAATTATATCCATACCATATTCATTTTTGGCATCAACCAGTCGCTTTTTAAGCATAGCCATTGATTCCTTGAAAGTTTGCGGTACAAACTCTTCTCCCGCGTATACCTTTTCCATGCGATCAATCTTATCAAGATACATATTGACCCGTATGGCAAAGGACTCTTCATATTTTTCTCGTGTAAGGTTCTTTCCAAATACTTCAGAGAATAATTTCTTTATATCCTCGTATTTCGGTATGTACCCCACGGGGGTCTCAACAGCATCATATTCACCATGTACACGGCCTTCCATCCAGTAAATCCATACTTTTTTATCAATTTTATCATAATAAAATTTATTATCAGGATCTTTCAAAAAGTAATTGGTGGCAAATACAAGGGGTGTTTCTTTCAGCATTCCACCAAATTTCAGATGGTTCTCAATATATTTGCCAAGAGGAACAACAAGAAAATCCATGTTTGCCATGGGACTATGATTCCGTACGCCTACCGCCCCAAGAGTTGCCGCGGTACTCTCTGATTCAAGTGTTGATCCGATGAGGACACCATGCTGCCAGTCAAGACTCTGGTACACCGGAACCGAGGTATCCGAATCCCGTCCGCCGTAAATTACGGCATGCACCGGCACCCCTTCGGGATCATGCAGTTTTTCGTCAACGTTTTCCAATTCTTCAATTCGTACCGTATACCGGGCATTTTTATGAGCGGGACCAACTTCCTTTCCACTCTCATCTTTCATGCCTTTTTTCCACTCACCATAATGGTTAATTCCCTCATCCGGCAGTTCCTGTCCCATGCCAAGCCAGTATGGTTTCCCATCATTCACCAGTATGTTGGAAAATATCAGTTCTCTAGGCGTGGTCAGTGTTTCGTAAATGAGTGGATCATCATCCGGATTCACATCCTCAATAATTCCAAATATTCCCTGCTCAATGTTTACCGCGTACGCATAGCCGTCTTTGCCTTCCCTGAGATAGGCGATATCATCACCAATAATTGTCTGTCCGGGAATCATGGCTGTTGAAGTTTTTCCGCACGCACTGGGGAAAGCACCGGTAAAATATGTCTTCCTGTTCTTCCCTGCCGCCTGTACACCCATTACGAACATATGCTCGGTGAGCCAGTCTTCATTGTTCGCCTTGAAGATTGCAAGACGCAATGCAAGCTTTTTAAGCCCCAGGCTGTTACCCGCGTACTGGTTATTCATGGTGAACACCCGGTTACCGGTTACATCAATATAGATACGCCTGTTATCTATATCTATACTGTTGCCCCGCTCATCCAGCTTGCCCGCCGAATGCACCAGGTAGAAAAACTCATCAGAACCGTTAAGTTTTTTAAACTGCTGGTACCCCGAACGGTACAGTATGTCCTCACTGTGCGCAACGTACGCTGAGTCGGTTATCTGAAGGGCCGGGATAGAGAATCTTGAGTTAAGGGGTCCAAGACAGAAAAACCGCACCAGTACCTCTTTCCCCTCCATTATGCCATCCATAATGTCATATATCTCGTTTATGCCTTTTTCCCTGTCAAGTGTATTGATAACCTTGCTCATCTTCATATCCGGCGTTACAAGCACCTTGGTGTTGGCCTTGTCTCTTGCCTGGTCGGAATAGCCGTCGAAATGTACCGTATGGCCTTTTGTGGCAAGAGGTGTTTCTTCACCATTTTTTTTTGCAAGGTTACGTACATATTCGATGTCTTCACTGCTGTCGGTTATTACCGTCACCCTGGCAGGTTTCATCATGTTGATATACTTCTCTACCACCTCTTCAACGTGTGGATTGTTCAGATCATTGATCTTCTGCGCATTCACCGCATCCAGAATTGCTGTATCAATGTTCATGTGTACCCCCTGTATATTCTTAATATTGTAAAATTTTCAAACAGTGTATATACTTCTCACACCCGTCCCTGGCATAAGTACAACCTATGTCAGCACGCACGCTCCGTGTATGTATATATAGCTTATAAATTGCACACGTAATAAATACTGGTGTATTCCTGCAACGGAACGGGGACATGTGGGAGAACGCTGTTATCTTTCAATGGCAATTTTCAGAGTACCTGGAATTTATACAAGCACTTTTTTATAAGATATATTCTTCTCCAGGAAGGATCAATAAAATTACTGTTCATACTTCTGTGCAATGGGTATCCTTCTGCCTATACCAAAAGCTTTTGAAGTCACCTTTATCCCGGGAGGGGCCTGCCTGCGCTTGTATTCGTTTCGGTCAACAGTTTTCAAAATACTTCTTACCGTTTCTTCCTGGAACCCTTTATCAATAATTTCACTGGCAGAATATTTTCTCTCTATGTACAGCTCCAGCACCTGGTCTAGAAGTTCATACGGTGGCAGGCTGTCTTCATCTTTCTGATTTTCCCTGAGTTCGGCAGAGGGCGGTTTCTCAATAGTGTCCCATGGAATAATTTCCCTTTCACTGTTAATGTGCCTGGATAGTGAATACACCATCGTCTTTGGAAGATCAGAAAGTACCGCAAGCCCGCCTGCCATATCGCCGTATATAGTACAGTATCCCATGGCAAGTTCTGACTTGTTACCCGTTGTGAGTGGTAGCCGGCCAAACTTGTTGCTGACAGCCATGATTATATTACTCCTGATACGTGCCTGCAGGTTTTCTTCAGTTATATCCATGGGTAGCCCCTTCATAAGCGGGGTCAATTCTTCGAGAAACAGATCATACATTTTTTTAATTGGTACCAACTCAACCGAAATACCAAGGTTTTTTCCCAGCATGAGGGAATCATCAACACTACCCTTCGATGAATATTTTGACGGCATGGTAATTCCCATTACGTTTTCCGGGCCAAGGGCTTCTGCTGCCAGTGTGGCGGTCAGTGCTGAATCGATCCCTCCTGAAAGACCAATTACCACCTGTGAGAATCCGCATTTGTGTACGTAATCCCGTATTCCCAGAACCAGGGCCCTCCGTATATCCTCCATGTCACGTTCAAGTGGAAAGGGTAACAGGTTTTTACTTTGAAGGTCTACAACCAGCAATTCTTCTTCAAATCCTGAAGCCATTGCGGTACACTCTCCCTTTTCGTTTACCATGAAACTGTTGCCGTCAAACACCAGGCTGTCGTTGCCACCCACCTGGTTTGCATACACAACCGGTATCCCGCTTATCCCGGCCAGCTTTGAGATACGTGACCATTTCATGGTATTTTTCCCCTTCACGTATGGAGAGGCAGATATGTTCACTATGTATTCTACACCTGAATCCAAAAGATTCTTTACAGGATCAACAGAGTATCGCCTGTTTTCCATGAAGCGGTCACCGCTTACGCTCATATCATTCCATATATCTTCACAAATCGTAATACCGATACTTGTTTCGTGTACCATGACGGTACACTGCTCTTTAGCGGGAGAGAAATATCGTTGTTCGTCGAACACATCATAGGTAGGCAGCAATGTTTTGTAATGCCGTGATACCAGTTTTCCGTCATGAATAAATGCCGCCGCGTTATACAACATGGGTGGATTATCCACATCAAAATCAACATACCCGCAAATCACATATATGTCTTTGCTGACATCCACAATTTTCTGCAGGCCTTCAAGGTTGTCTTTTATCAATTTTCTATGCTCAAGAAGATCCATCGGGGGATACCCAATAATCGCCATCTCCGGGAATACTACCAGGTGAGCATTACTATTTTTAGCTCTTTCAATATACTCAATGATTTTATCAGTATTTGCCCCAACTTGTCCTATCGTTGGATTAATCTGTCCAATTGCTATTTTCATTAGTTCCCCCGGTTACCGTATACCATACTCCCTGGTAGTTTTCCGTATAAACTCTTCAATAATAGTATCTATAAGGGCTTTCATAACAGGGTCTTTTTCAGTACCGTATATCCTGTACAGTCCAAGCAATGCGCCCGTATCCCCAATTTTTTGAAGAGAATACAACGCGGCTGAACGCACATAACGGCTATTATCCTTTTCCATAACCCGTAAAAGAGAGGTAACCACCTCACTTCCCTTAAACACACCAAGGGCACAGGCAGCCTCTGCCCTTACCCTGTATTCATCGTCCTCCAGGGCCTTTATAAGAAAGGGTATGGCCTTTTTCTCGCCGATGGCTCCCATGGCACAGGCCGCCTCAATTCGAAGAACCACGCTTGGATCATCTTCAATAATTCCGCGTAATCCCCTCACGTCCCCCATTTCCCTTATAGCCGCAAGGGTCTGAATAATATGCAATTTCACATGATGTTCTGTTTCTTCAACAAGTTGACGGGAAAGGGGCCATGCTGATTTTCTATACCCCAGCCGGTTAAGTGCCATAACCGCCGCATCACGCACCTGTTCATGTTCATCTGAAAGATTTCTCACGAAGATACTGTAAGAGCGGCTATCATTGAAGTCTGAAAGCAGGTTCATAGCCCGCACCCGTACCTCATGATTATCATCATTCATGGCTGCCTTACGCACATAAGGCAGCCCCTTGTCGATTGAATGCTCCTGGATACATTCAAGTACTGCGTATCGAATTGATTTGTTCTGATCATCTAAAAGAGACATCAGCATGTAGTACAGTCGACTATCATAAATATGCATCATGGCTTCAACCGCGTACATCCTGTATACCGGGTTATTATCCTTTGACATGGAAATAATAAACGGGAAAACCCTGTCATCCCCATATTTACTGAGTGCCGAAGCAGCGCTTTCCCTTACGGTATAAAAAGGTGAACGTAAAAGCGGTATAAGCTCTGGTACCACACTGCGGTTCCTCATGCCTGCAAGAGACTGGATAACCTGCTTCTTTATAATGAATGATTCGCTATTCTCAAGCAATGATGTCCATATTTTAATCATCCTGTTATCGTTATATTGTCGCAATCCCCGAATGGCACGAATTTTAACATCGTTCTGTTTTCCTGATAGTACCACTTCTACCAGTTTTTTAATGCATCCACCTGGCTGGGTGCGATTAATAACATCCAGTGCATTTTCATGAATTTTTTCATCGCTACTGAGCACATTACTAATTATAGTACCCGGACATTTCTCCTCTGCCTCTGCTCTTTCTCCCATAGAAGCAAGGAACAACAGGAAGGCTGAAACGGTAATCACCAGCAAACGAATTATAATACGATTTCTTTTTTTCATTTCCACTCATATACCCTGATTTTCAATCATAAATGAAGAAAGCTCATTAATGTCATTTATTTTCAATAAAAAAACCCGGAAAATATCCGGGTTCTTTATATTTTTATTTTCAGTAAATATCGTTACTTGGACACACCAGCCAGGTAATTACTCACAACAGCATTAATGATTTCTTTATCCATGATATCCTTATCAAGCCTGTCAAACTGGTATACCATGAACATAACCGCCCCGATCAGCATGATTGCGGTAACCTCTGGATTGAGCCCTTTCCTGTATATACCTTTTTTCTTTATTTCATCGATGTCTCTCTGAACAACCTGCACTATGTAATCAAGGAATTTCTGCACCCGGTCTGTTACTTCTTCGTCTATTCCTACGATATCTTTAAAAATCAGTTTAATAACTATAGGTTCACTGATGATCACCCTGATACATTCACCAACACGCTCGGTATTGAACTTGACCAGTTCTTTCTGTGAGGGATTTGTTTTTAGAAAATCTTTCAAATCATCAGGATCAAGTATATCATCAATCTTTTCTTCAATGGATTCAAGTATTGCGTATAGTATCTCCCTCTTATTCCCAAAATACTGGTATACTGTTCCCCTTGCAATATTCAGTTCTTCACAGACTTGACCTATATGGGTACTCTGAAAACCCCTGTCAATAAACATAACTTTCGCAGTGTCAATTATCTGCTGTTTTCTTTTTTGTCCCTTGGCTGGCATTAGGTAACACTCCTTTTTCTAATAATGGTTATCATTATTACCGTGCTATTTATAATTCGAACATTTAATACGCTTAATTTCTTTACTGATGGGGTCCAGGGATTCTTTTAGTTCCCGCATCATCTTGTCTGCCCTGTCCTGTATCTCTTTACTCATATACTTACCCGTATCATAAATAAATATTCGACGCTTACTAGTATATCGATTATTTGTCTATTATACTTAAGAATACCATGTTGTTGTTGATATACAAAATAAATTTATTATATACAAAATATTTTTCAATAAACGTAATATTCTGCAAACCTGTAAGATTATTCAATCGCGAAGTGTCAACAGGGCACCAAACAGTAAAGAATATTTTTATAGATATATAAACAGTAAAGTAAATGTGGGGATAGTCAACAACTTTTTAAATATTTCTTTATGTTATAATGCAACATATCAGCTATATGATATATGTAGCCTGTAGTAGGCGTTTTAACCCGGTATGTTCAAATCTTTCGGCAAAGATTATGCCCTTGCGTTAATATTACGGCCGCTCTGACCAGCTGAATCAATAGTGGTAAGCCCTTTGGCGCCAACTATCAGGTAAAGGAAACTCTTCATTTCATCAAGATTCATAAGTACACTTTCATAATTGAAAGATTCAATTTTCTTAACCTGGCTGGTGAGGTCAGCAGTAGTATTGCCGGTATTCTGCCTGTTGATATGTGGTGTTACATGTAAATTGTATTCCATTACTCTCATTTCTACACCTCCTGTGTAGAATAGTTTCTATATATATTTTCGGCTTTTTTTAATAATATTAATAAAAAAATTTATTTTTTTATGCTTTTTGGTTGTCTGGTAAATATTTGGAAGGATCACCACAGAGGCGCAGAGGTACAGAGAAAGTATGTTAAAAGATCAACGCAAAGGCGCAAAGATTGGGGAGGCGCGAAGAAAAAAATTTATTTATCCAGTTGCAGAAGTTCATTGATGTGCTGTCTGATCTCTATTGAATCCGGCATCAGGGATAGGGCTTTTTTCATGTATTTTTTCGCAAAATCAGGCTGTCCTTTCACCATGTACACGTACCCCAGGGTATCGCAGTAGGCTGGATTGTCAGGGTTCGCGTCAAAAGCTTTTTTCGCGTATTTCAGTGCCTTTGAATGATCCCCTTTTTCCATTCTTGCAAGCACATATGCCAGTGAATTGCATGCGTTACTATTTTCGCTGTCTATCTCAATAATGGCTTCAAATACATCAGCCGCTTCGGATAATTTTCCTTCCTGCTCAAGAAGGTATCCCTTCATATTCAGTAATATTGTATCGGCTGCTGACAATTTCAATGATTCATCAATTACTTCATGTGCCTCTTCACGCGATTTTCGCATAATGAGGGAATATGCCAGCAAACGGTTTACCGTCAGTATATCGACAAATGCCGTGGGCAATGCCTTGACCTTCCTGAGATAATCCACTGCCCTGCCATAGTCTTCCATACGTGAAAAGGTGACCCCGAGATTATACAGTATTTCCGGATTTTCCCTGTCAAGTTCCTCTGCCTTAAGAAGTTTTTCAAGGGCATGCCCGTATTTTTTCCGGTCAAGCAATCCAAGAGCCTGGTTGAGAAATGTGCGTATCTTCTGATTCAAGCTTATTTCAGCCATTGTTTTGCCCTGTGTGGAATATGTTCAAGATATGTATAATCTGTGCTGTCAAGGGTTAAGGGTGTTATGGATATATATCCATTTCGTAATTCTGTCACATCACTTCCCTCAATTTCATGGGAATTGATAATGCCGTCCATCACCATGCTGAAATCACCTTCCTCGTTCCCATCCCGACGATACGAATCACGGTATTCCCGCCTTCCAAGGGTTGTATACTGCACCCCGGTGATTTCATCAGCAGGAATATCAGGATAGTTAATGTTTAAAAACAACGGGCGTTCATGGGCAAACAATGGAAAATCGCCTATATAATCCATGAGAAAGCCCGCCGCATCTTCAAAAAAATCAGACGACCCCAGTGAATCAACTGATATGGCTATACCGCTCACCCCGAAAATGTATGCGCTCCTTGCTCCCGCAACCGTTCCTGAAAAGTACACGTCTTCTCCCAGGTTTGGACCATGATTGATTCCGGATATGACCAGGTCTATTCCCGGTATCAATTCACCGTTCAGCCCTATGTTCACACAATCGGCGGTATACCCATCAACGGCATACACACCATCCCCTTTCTTTTTCACTGGAATTTCCCTTTTTATTGTAATCGCGTTTGAACATGCACTTTTCTCACCCATCGGAGCTACCATAAACACTGAATGTTTCTCAGCTAAAATCCTAAAAAGGGCTGTTATACCGGCAGCGTCAATTCCATCATCATTTGTCAGTAATATATTCATTTGGCCTTCCTGTTTGATGGTGTATATAAGCACCATATATCAGTGCTGTCAAGTCTCCTTTTCTTAATGGACTTGAAGTATTACCACAGAGGGGCAGAGATACAGAGAAAGAGTGTGTAAGGATAACCGCAAAGGCGCGAAGACAGGAAAGACGCAAAGGAAAAGATAATGTGTTTGTTTAAAAAAAGTTGACAAAACTGTGATTGTTTAGTATATTCTAAATTATTAACATTACATGGTTAAATGTATATGATACACATGTATAATATATCGGGGTAATTGTAATGCCTGTATACGAATTCAAGTGCACCCAGTGCGGTCATTTGTTCAGTGAACTGAGGAAGATGGGTGATTTTTCAAGTGGGAAATGCCCGGGCTGTGGCAGTGATCTAACGGAAAAAGTATTTTCACTTTTTGCCGCTGCCGGTTCAGATAGAGGAGGGGGAAATTGCGCTCCCTCAGCAGGTGGTGGATGAGGCATCTAAATACGGGAGCCGGTTCGGCTTCACCGTCCGCAAATAATGCATATCTTTAACTGGTACTCTTACATTTATACTGTATGGGTACCATTGGTTTATGTATCATCCCTTTCACTGCCAATTGAGCCGAGGCGCTCTTTCACGGCGTTGAGGTATTGCCCTGTTATATCTGCGAATCCAGCCCTGTCAAGAATCCTGAAGGCATGTTCTGTCAGTCCCCCGGGGGTGGCAAACTGATCTGTGCTTACTTTCTTACCCTGTTTGACCTGTTCCAGGAACAACGAAAGGGTGCTCCGTATAATTTTCGCAGGATATTCTACGGGAATATCGTCACCACACCATTGTTGAATGGATTCCATGAGATAATACGTAAACCCTGCAAGGGGTGTAACCACTGTAAACTTTTCAAATTCTTTTTCACTCTTAACGGGGATCACTTCACCCATGGTAGTACATATGGTTCGTGCGGGTTCTTCATCCGGAAACAGCATAGTTGGACTTTCTCCAAGTGACGCCGAGGGAAAGGGCAGCACCCTGAAGATACGCTCACACTTGAATGCCTCTCGGAGGCTGGCCGTGTCGACCCCAACCAGGAATGAAAGCATTGGAAGTGATCGGGGCCAGTTCACCTCTTTTGCCAGTTCACGATAATTATCTGGTGGAACCGCAAGTATTGCCACGTCACATACCCCCAGCACCTCCTGGTTTGACCGTCCGCGCCTGCAGCGGGGATACCGTGCATCAAGGTCTGTAGATCGTTCCTTACTTCTTGGTGACATTATCACAGTGAATTCATCTCCTGCTGCCATCATACCCTCGATAACAGCCCCGGCCAGGTGTCCTGTTCCGATTACTCCAATTGTTACTCTTTTCTTCATATTAAACCCCGGTTACATTTTTCTTGACTTTACATCTTACTATCGTACACTTACAATACTAATAATTACCATCTTTAAAGTGATTATGACCATACTCTCAAAAGCAAGGAGAATAACACAATGAGAAAAGGATTTCAACTCACGGCACTGATACTGGCTGTTATATTATTCAATGTGGCATTACCCGCACAGGAAGCCACCGAAGAAGAAACCCCCGAGAAGCAGTTTAACACCCTCTATGATACTGAAGCAGTTATCAACAGGCTCAGTTATGAAAACTTCAAAAATATTAAGCTTCTCAGAACCGCAATATTTAACTATGGCAAAGGTGAATCGCAGTTCGAAGAGCTGGTAAATGATTATGCCCGGGCAAGCGCATTGTATTACAGGAAACAATATATCAAATCGGCCAACCTGTTTACACAGAACGAGAAAAACATTCAAACCGTGGCCACAGAACTGGCAAAACAGTACAAGGAGACATCCGAGAAGCTTCATATTGATGTAATTAAGATGGGTGTCAAGCATCAGCTGAAATCTTCAATTGAAGAGCAGAAACCCAATGCAACAGTAGAGGCTCTTATCAGCAACGCCAGCTATGCCATACAAATGGCAAATGATTTTCTTGAACGTTCAAAACCCATTGAAGCTATATTCTACTTTCGCCGGGCAAAGGAAAACTGCTTTAAAGTGTATGAGATTCTGAAGATAGAAATTCCTGATACCTATGAGAAAGACATGGTTGATGTGCAGAACAAGGTCTATATAGAAAAAGAAAAGAAGAACTAAAAGTGACAGGCTGCCTTATGCCTATAATAATTCCAGGGCGTCCTGCCAATCCTGGTTCTTTTTAAGCACCCTCAGGGCCATCACCCGCACCGTGCGGTTACGATGGCCCAGCAGTTCTACCACCCTCTCCCGTGTCTTTTCATCAAGCCGGTATGACATCAAGGCTTCCAGAACCACTGCCAGCAATGTGGGCCTTGTCCCGGCTTCCTTATCAAGTTTTTCAACCAGTGCTGTATATATACGGTCATCGATAATGCTGAGGTTCTTTATGGCTGCTATCTGTACACTCATGCTTGAATCATTCAACGTATCTACAATGGCGGGAAGGCATACATATCTTGTACCGTAATCTTCTACCGCCAGCAAACCGACGATGGAAGCTTCACGAATCAACCAGTCATCACTCTCAAGGCCTTCAATGTAAATGGTAGCATCCAGGGCATCCCTGTAGGGGGTTAGGGCCTTGATGGCATACCATCGTACATTCTCATTTCGGTGATTTTTCGCCAGTTCCCTGATTTTATCATGAGCTTTTTCTGACTTTCTCGGCGTAAGGGACTGTAACGCGTGGATAATAACCGCATCATGCCGGTCCTCAAGGGCCTGGATGAGGGCCCGGGTGGACTTTTTCGAAGAATAGTTGCCAAGTTCTTGTACAGCCTGCTTCCGTGTAACCCAGCTTGTACTGTTCATTTGATGTATTAATTTTTCTACTTCTTCCCTGCCACTGTCTCTTAACACAGAATTTGAACACTGTATGCACACAAACCCCGTTATGAAAACAACAAGCAGGCAGGGTAGTGCATCAGTAATCCTTTTTACGTAATAACCTGTCAAACAGACTATCCTCCCTGTCTCTACGGATGATCTTGTTTCTCCGATCATCGATAACATAATAGTCAAACCACGAAGACAGGACATTTGATGGAACAACACGTGGTGAGGTAGGTGCGCTGTTTTTTTCCACAACTACCTCTTCACGATCTTTCAGCACGTACGACTTAAGTATATTTTCTTTAACGTTGGCTACTTCTACTTCACCTTCAAATACTGCCACCCGTGTCTCATTTCGCGTGGTTATTACGCCGAAATCCGTACCCCGCACACCGGCAATGGCCGTAGGTGTTTTCAGGACCAGTGATCCTCTCTTAAAAGTTTTTTTCACGATCAACCTGAGTTTACCCGTTAACATGCGAACCTTTGTGGGGGGATCTGTGTCCTTCAGTTTTAATCCAGCAACGTTAACCACTGATATTTCTTTAACAAAGAGTTTTGTTCCATCATTCAAAAGTATGGTCACAAAAGACTGCTTCCCTGTGCGTATCTTATCATCATTGTATATCACCGTATTCAAATCGGGAACAGTGCGTTTCCCTGTTTTCATGGAGGTAATATCAACATTTCCTACAAGCTGCACAACTTTGCCAATAGGTTTGGCATACACACCGGTGGCAATCAGCAGAATACAGGATATTAAGACCGCATTATATTTCAGGTTCATCATTCTCTCCCATTTTTTCATATTACACTACAATATACCCGGTATATTTTTTTTCAGGCAATAAAAATTGCCTTCACCGCCTGGCATTTAACAGTATGTCATACTGCAGAAAGAATTTCTTAGTGCGAAGAATATATTTCCTTGTTTCATCATAGGGCAGCAAAGCAGTAAAATAGTCATCATCGGTATAGGTACGATTTGATTTCCACTTGTTCACATTCCCCGCGCCGGCATTATACCCCGCCACCATCTCCTCGAAATCATCGTTGAAATACCCCTTCAACCACTTCAGGTAATGGGTACCCATACGTATCGAGGTACATGGATCCTTAAGCGTATATGATTTCATGTTCAGCTGTCTTGCGATGTCCCTGGCAGTTGGAGGCATAAGCTGCATAAGCCCCACTGCTCCCGCCGGAGAAACTGCCTGCGGATTATACATTGACTCCGCCTTTATGACCGCGTAGATCATCTTCCTGTCAATTCCAAAATTCTCTGAGGCTTCATTCACACATTCACTAAAGGCATAAGGCAGGAGGGCAGAAACAAGATTTTCAGGTAATACCGAAATATCCTCATTAAGGTCATAGATCTTTAAAAAATCAAGAAGGCCACCAGCCGCAACAGAATAGTGATTGAATTCCTTACCGTAATGAAACGCCATCAGGGCCCTGTCGTGGGCCACTTCTTCTGTATCCGGAAGAATACCCAGTTCACGGCTAATCCCCTCCTGGTATCCCACCCTGAAAAAATGCTTCAATGACTGTATATATTTTGCCGCAGATGAACTCGTTTCCTTTTTCGATATTGCCTCTACCATGCGCTCACTGGTCTTATTCCATGACACTGACTTCATGACTTTCAGCCGCTGGTCACGGCTTTCGAAATTTTTCTCAATAAAAAAAAGCATCAGGTGGGCATAACGTCCCCCAACACTGTCATTTTTTTTCACTGCCGTATTAAAATCTTTCTTAAGCTCATCAGTGTCTTTTCGGCCTGCAAACTTTTCCATGTAGAGCCAGGTATAGGATGATCCTGGATGCATGGCCAGCAACTCCCTTTCCATCTGCAGGGCTTCGTTTTTCCTGTCATTTTTTCTATACAGCTTTTCCAGCCAGTACCGCGCCCTGTCGGCATCCTTTCCGTCGGGAAACAACCGTAGTGACTGTTCAAGGTATGCCGTTACCTTCTTCTCATCACCACCTGCAAGAGAATCACGGGCAAGAAACCAGAGCAGAACTTCAGAGTAACGGTCATCGGGATAATCCTCTAGATGCATGGTACAATACTTTCTGAAGTCAGCGTTCTTTCGCTCTTCAAGGTATACGGCAATTCGCCTCAGGGCTCGTTTCCTGGAATCATGGGTACCCTTGAGAACTGACTTGTACAATTTCACCGCCCCATACCTGCTGCCCTTGCGCCACAGTTCATCTGCCATTGTCACCCGGAGACTGGTATACTGTATGCTGTCAGCTTTACGGGCATCTACCAGCTTCTCGGCCGCATCCCTTTTCCCCCCGCGAACAAGCGCCCTGATTGCGTATTTCAACGCTACCTCTCCATCATGGTTGGCAAGAAGAGCAGCTGCACTTGCATATTCACCCCCGTAATACAGGGCCCTTCCAAGTTTTACCTGCTGCGGGGTTGTCAACGCCACACCCTGTTTTCCCATCAACTCTTCAATTCTTCTGGCTGCGATTGCCGACTGCCAGGTGGACACGTCTATATCAAGCACCCGCAGGTACCACTTCACCGCTTCGGCAAAATCATCAGTATTTTCCTTCACCGAACCAAGACGGATCCGTATAATCTGCAATGAAGGGTTATCACTGTATTCCTTTTCAATAGCCAGCAGGGTCTTTTCGGCGTCACCGAATTTTTTCATTCTCCCCTGTGCCCGGGCTTTCAGTATGCAGGCATCCCTGTACCGGGCAGTCTCGTCCGCGTCAAGCAGGTCAACGAACTTGATCACGTAGTTATCTTCGTTGTACAGGTAGAATAACCGCGCCACCTGGTATACGGATTCATCATACAGTGAAGACTTGAAATGAAAACCGGTAACAAAGCTGTATACCGGCTGGGCATACAGGGTCAGATCCATGTTACGATGGGTTGAAAAGCAGCTATTTGCAAAATGAAGCATGGCTTTTTTGTAGTCTTTCCTGTCGTTATACGCCTGCCCAAGCAGAAAATGCTCGCCCCACGAAAGATTTTTTTTCCCTGCCAGTTCTTTGATAACATCTTTACTGCTTCCATAAAAACCCAGGGTTGAAAGGTCATTTGAACTGCCCTCCTGCTGGGCACATGAAAGCATAATAACGGTAATAAGCAGCACTACTGTTTTTTTCATTTCATACCTGTATAGTATTTAGAAGTAATCTTTATATTCCGGGAGTTCCTGAAGTTGTGGATTATCCCAGATCCGGTCATAAAATGACTTTTCATTCCGCAGCCGGTAATAGTTGTCGTAATGTATAGTGAGAAATCGTTCTTTTTTCTCTTCGGGGGCCAGCCTGTTAAGATGGGCAACCACTTGATCGAAGGTAAGTGGTTTCATTTCCAGCTGCTCCCGTATTGTGGCAGACCCGTAAATATAGGCGATGAAGGCATACCGCTTGCCATGCTTCGCCTTTTTTATGGCCCGTACATATTTATACAGCCGCATTGAGAAAAGGGTATCCCGGTAATGATCAGCCATTATCATCTGCGTCTCAGCAACCTTTTTATCCCTGTATCCCAGGTGCAGGTAATGCCTGGGCTTTACCGCGTCTGAACCGGCAATAAGCCCTGCAAAACCATTTAACAGTGACATGGTATCCTCAAGGTCTCTCTTGAGCACACTGCGATACAGCTGGATAAGCAGTTCCTGCGATTTGCGTATTTCCCTGTACGACTCACCGAACCTGAATTTCATATAAAGAAACTGTGCAAGTATATCGTGCTGAATGGCTTTCTTGAAAATATCCCGTTCCTGTTCGGTTCCGAAATTTGAAACAGTTGAGTCGATAAAATAAAAGAAATACCTGTTGTCTTTTAATCCCTTTTCAGCTTTTCGCTGCTCGCCGGCGCTTAAGCTGCTCTTCGTTCTTTGTGCCCACAGGTTCTGTGTCATACAGCCCGAAATACACATGACACAAAGAACGAATGCAGTACATGACCATTTCCCCATTCCGTGTAACCCCTGTATAGGTATCCATATCCCGTAGCGGTCTTTGCCGCCATATCCTGCTTCGGGCCAATGTACCTTCATCTGGCAAATATGGTAATTATACATCAGATACCCCCTTCGGTTTCAAGTAGAAAATGAAACCGGGCTTTGCTTGACAGCCGTAACCGTAGTATTTATACTTTTCATACTTTATACAAGGGTACGTTCGCCCGGGGGGACATGATGAAAAAAAAGATACTTCCTGTTGTTATTATACTCATTGCGGGTATGCTGGCCCAGTGTGCAAGCTTTGACCCGGCCATGTTCAAGAAAAAACCTACCGCACGCGTTACGGGGGTGGACATAGAATCCATTACACTGAATGATATAACCTTCCTCTTTGATGTGGCAATTGACAATCCTTATCCAATCACAATACGGCTGGCCGGGGTATCCTTTGATTTCCTGGTAGAGAATGACCGCGTATTCTCTTCAAAAACCAGTAAAGAAATTCGGGTAGGACGGCAATCTTCCAGCACCACACCCCTCAGTGTCACCATAACTTACAAGGAGCTGGCCAGGGCGGTTTCTAACTATACCAAACGTGAGTACATATACTGTACGATCAAGGGTGACATTCTTGTAAAGGTTCCCAGCCTGGGTATTCCTGATGTGCCCTCTTCACTCAAGTTTCCCTACAGCGTGAAAAAGAAGGTACCCGCGTTGAAACCGAAACTTTCGCTGAAAAATTTCAAGCTGCACATGCCATCCATGCAGGAAGTACTTAACTCCCTTGCAAAACAGGGTTCGGGTATAAACCCCCGGCAGGCCTACGGGATGCTTGATTCCCTCCTGTCGGGAAAGAGCAGCGGTTCACAGGATATTGATCCTTCAAAATTAGACATTCCAATCAAGATGAGTTTTGACATAGTTATGAAAAATGAAACCCGTGCCAAAATGAACTTTACCAACTGCGCCTACAACTTTTTCATGGACGGTGAAAGCCTTATCACCGGCGACACCAATAAGACCTATACCAGCGGAAGCACTTCGGTGATACGGGTGATGAACACCTTTTCATCCAGAAAAATAAGTTCTAATATACAACGGGCCCTGAAAAAAAACAGTGCCGATTACAAGCTGAAGGGACAGGCATCCATGAAACTGCCTGCCTCGGTAAAGAAAAGCCCCCTTCTTCTCAATTTCGATGAAACCGGGGGACTTAACTGGTAACCCTGTTAACTGGTTGACAGTACTGCGTCCATTGATACACAGGTTGGAAAATTATCAACACTGGAGAAACCCAAATGGATTTTATACCGGTAATTCTCGCCGGCGGAGCAGGTAAACGGTTGTGGCCACTGAGCCGCGAAGATAAACCCAAGCAGTTTCATAACCTTTCCGGTGAGGGAACCCTGCTTGAAATGACTATAAAAAGAATGATCCCCCTCAGCCCCGAATACTGTCTTACCGTTACATCGAAGGCATACGAGGAAGCCTCGGCTGAACAGATTAAAAAAACGGGGGTGGACGGGGCCATTATCAGCGAACCCTTCCCCCGCAACACCGCCGCGGCCGTACTGTATGCCGCCACCTATCTGCAGAAAAAATTCGGCGATGCCATAATGGCCGTTCTTCCCGCCGATCACTATATCAAGTCACCCGGCAGCTTTATACAGGTCATGGAAAAGGCCATGCACGAGGCCGGGGAAAACAAGCTGGTCACCATCGGAGTTACCCCTACCTACCCGGAAACAGGGTACGGCTATATCAAGGCTTTTCAGGATCCCGGCGAAACCAAGCAGGTGGAGATGTTCGTTGAAAAGCCAAACCTTGAAACCGCCAAGAAATACCTGTTAGAGGGTAACTATTTCTGGAACAGCGGCATTTTTGTCTGGAAGGTATCGGTTATCATAGATTGCTTCAAAAAACTGATGCCCGATCTGTATAACGCCTTTGAACCCATGCGAAATCTTGATACTGATGAGCTTGCAACAAGCAGCGGAAAATCCTGGGAGATCAAAAAAAAGGTATTCGAGGCCCTTGAATCTGTCTCAATCGACTACGGCATCATGGAGAAGGCAGATCACAGGGTTGTTATCCCCGGTGAATTCGGCTGGGCTGATCTTGGCAGCTGGCCGTCCATTGATGACATTCTGCAGCCCGATGACTGCATGAACAGAACCCCGACACCGGAGAAGGTAATATTTCACAACTCCCGCGATTGTTCTGTCTTTACAGAGCAGCGAAGGATAGCCGTTGTAGGCCTGAATGACGTGGTGATAGTTGAGGCTGGTAACGATGTACTGGTAATGGATAAAAACTCCGCCCAGCAGGTACGCGAGGTGGTTGATATGATACGTGAGAAAGAATGATTTATCTATATTCTTGAAATGAAGGACTTGATAACATTTCGTTCTTCATCCATATGTTCTTTTGGTGAGGCCAGTGAAAAATCAACGGCCGCGGCAGTATACTCGGAAAGGCCATAATTGAATACCGCAATACCCCGGCTGTTGAGATATGCTGCATGTATCTCAAGTGCCCCCGCTACGGGGTTCTCGTTACCGGCCCTTACCTGTCCATGTATTGACCTGCATTCCTCAACGATCCAGGTAAATGACAGCGGGTCAATTATCCCCACGCTGTACACGTACCAGTCATCAGCACAGTCTATCAGCACCTGGCGCATGTGCGTGTCAAGAATGGAATGGGCAGGACAGAGAAATTCACCGCAGATCTTGCTTCCAAAAAGTGACAGGTGCCTGCCCTCATCACCGTGGTGCACCAGGGGATGGGCAAGACATCCAGGCCTTCCGGGTGAAAGATACCCCTGGAAAGGACAGATATGGGAAGTGAAGTCCCGCACCACAGTCCTATTCCCGGTGCATGGCACTGCTACCCCATCACCGGTGTCAGGGCGTGATCCATGATCATATTGCCCGGTAAAATATTTCAAGACACGGTCACAGTTTTCACGTGATATATCCTGCAGGTTAAAGATGCCGCAACAGGCGCTGCATCCCAGGTTTTTTCCAGGCTGACACAGTGAAGATGACATAAAAAACCAGGTACTCCTGTATTTTTGATTGTTAAACGGGAAAATACATAATATATTTCCCTTATACCACGATGCACGGGGAAGGATATCCCAATGACCTGTATCCATTATAATACCAGCGGCAATTTCATCAATTATTATTCATTGCTGCACATAACCCCTGAAGCCTCAAGGGATGCTATTCGTGCATCCTTCTGCAGCATGGTGAAGCTTCTTCACCCGGATATCACCGGCACAGACTCCATGGTAATAAGGGAGGAACTGGGAATCCTGGTACAGGCATACCGTACACTTACCGACGAACACAGCAAGCTGCAATATGATTCCCAGCTCAGGCAGCATGATATCAAAGCTGTGGCAACAGGGCATATTATTCCCAGAAAAAGGGTTAAATATTCATTCTCACTCAAGGACCTCCTGCATTCACGGCTTCTCAGTAAGAAGATACGGCGGCGTGACCGTATTTACAATTTCGGGCAGGATATCGAAATTTTTATAACGCCCCGTGAAGCAGAAGAAGGGGCCCTGGCATTTGTGGAACTGCCATCAAGGATGAGCTGCCCACTGTGTTACGGCAGCGACCGCGACTGTCATCTCTGTCATGGTGTAGGACGCATAGCAAGCACTACCAATCTACAGGTGGATATCCCGCCGGGACTTCACGACCAGACCTACGTAGACGTAGACCTTCTCAGTATGCGTCCCGACCGTTTTACCAGTTTTACCATGAAAACTGTACGCATCAAGTTTACTATTATTTCCCATGGTCAAAGCGGATCCTGACCGAACCACCGTGTTTATCGTCAAACCCTTCCACTTCCGCCATGGTTGTGATGAACTTCTCCGACTTTTTCAAAGCCCTTTCAGTGAGAAACTGAAAAGAGGTGCGGCGCAGAAAGGTTTCAACCCCCAGGCCCGATGAATAACGGGCCGCACCACCGGTGGGAAGTACATGATTTGTCCCGGAATAATAATCCCCCACAGCCACCGGCGCATGTCCCCCAAGGAAAAGGGAACCTACGTTTTTAATGGATGTAAGATACTCCAGCGGATTGTGTACTATCAGCTCCATGTGTTCAGGACCGTACCTGTTTGAAAATTCGATGCATTCTTCCAGAGAATCGGCCAGCAGGATAAGGCCGCTGTTTTCTATGGATGTTTTCTTGATCTGGTGGCGTCCTGATCCACTTTCAATATCACTGGTTATACCCTGCTCTACCTTCTTTGCCAGCTCAGGAGAGGTGGTAATCAGTACCGCGATTGCCCGTTCTTCGTGTTCAGCCTGCGAAAGCAGATCGGTGGTCACCCATTCGGGGTTGGCGGATTCATCAGCGATAACCAGCACTTCGCTTGGCCCCGCCATGGAATCAATCTGAATTACCCCCAGGCTGAAGAGATATGTCTTGGCGGCGGTCACATAGATGTTCCCCGGTCCAACGATTATGTCGGCGGCCGGCACCGTTTCCGTTCCAAATCCCGCCGCGGCGATGCCGTGGGCTCCCCCTGACTTGAGTATGTTCTTTACACCCAGCACATGACATACCGCACCTATGGTGTGTGGAACTGCACCATTCTCATCAGGGGGGGTAATCACGGTTATCTCGCTGGCCCCGGCTATCTGCGCCGGTACCACCCCCATCACCACCGATGAAGGATAGGAAGCCTTGCCGCCGGGTACGTATATACCAACCTTCTCGATAGGCTGGTACATCATCCCCAGCGTGGTTCCGTCCTCCCTGGTATATATAATGGAATCCCGCTTCTGATGTGTATGAAATTCCCACACGTTATCCCGGGCCATTTTAAAGGCATCCAGCACTTTTTCAGACGTATCCCGGTAAGCAAGTTCAATCTCCTCTTCTGTTGCCATCACCGAGTCAAGCTGCACCCCGTCAAATTTCATGGTATATTCTTTCACCGCCTGGTCACCTTTCTTCTGCACAGCGGTTACTATGGGGACAACGTCGCGTATCATTATACTGCTGAAATCTTCACCGAAACGATTGAAAAGACCATCAAGTTCGGTCTGGCTAAGCTCTTTCAGCCGTTTAATTGGGATCATATACTGCTCCTTGCAAAGTATTATATACATGATAAAGTATCACATTCACAACTTCACACCAATATATCAAGCAACATTTATTCTTGACTTTTCGCCATCAAGCAACCACCATTAATTGTAAAATCATAAATGGAGTTTTTATGCGATTAGTAGTTCCCTTTTTATCTGTTATATTTTTTTCTCTTTTCTCTCCTTTACATGGAGAGGCAAAAAATATTACACCGCAACTATATTTAAAAATCGAAACCAGGATTCTTGAATCTGACATGAAAGAAGAGACAAGAAATCTTATCATACGAAAGCATGGGGTATCCGTTGACCAGTATAACAGGTACCAGAAAAAAATTGAGAACGATCCGCAATTAAAGGCAAGGCTTGGGAAACTCAGAATGAAGATGTACAGCGACCTGTATACAGAATAACTCAATTTAGAGGTCATGTAATGAACGTGAAATGTCCACAATGCGCCCACCAGTACAGTCTTCCAGACCAGGATGTGCAGGGGAAGAAAACCTACTTCTACTGTGATAACTGCGGACACAGGGTAATCATCGACAGACGAACCCGGGCCATCTCATTAAAGGGCACAGTGGGTGAACTCTGGGAGGCCATTCCTTTCAGCTGTAGTGCAAGACTGCTTTTAATATCTGTGCTTTTTCTCATAGTATCTTTATTAATTGGCATCATATCCCTGTTTATTTTCCGTGCGAACATGAACTACCTGGTTACCCATCCCATGGTTGCCGGTGGACTTACCGCGCTAATACTTGCAGTTCTGTATCTTCTATTTCTAATCGCCTCATTCTACATGGCGGCATTTACCAGCAACAGGATCCGTTTCCATGAAGACCGTTCTCTTTCTTTTATTACACCACAGTTCAGGGATAGCTTTCCTGTATTGCTATTGCTTGCCTTCTTTCCCATTATACTGTATGTACTGCTTCTCCCGGTTTCCTTTTTAAAGACATATGGACTTATCTATGCCGGTATACTTTTTCCCATACTGCTGCCTTTTCTTGTTATATTTATCGTGTTTTCCGCCTCTCCCCAACTTACCTGCGCATTCCTTGCCTATGAAACCCGTACATTACGTGATACCATCAATAATTATTTTTCATTCATTATCAGGGAGAATTTCACTATTTTTCTGTATATATGTTTCTCACGCATCATCAGTATGCTCACAGTACTGGTTGTTCTTCTCATTACCATTGGGGTTACATCTTTTTTTCTCGGTTCAGTAGCAGCACTTGCTGATACCTCAATTTATTCGGTAATTCCCCAGTTTTTTGTCTCCATCCTGGCACAGGTTACAGACCCGCAGGCTGCAGCTACCGGTTTTCCGCCACAGGTAAAACTTGGTCTCAGTATTCTCCTTGCCATGGGTGTTATTGTATTCATTGTGATCATTTCCATATACCTGATCATCTACCAGGTGTTATGCACCCTGTCATTCCATATAATGGAAACCAGCCCAAAGAACTCATTGAATGCCAATTCAATGATTATCGCCGGGATGCTGGCGGTGTTTCTCATTGCGGGATCACTTTTACTGATGATTCTTGTATAGCGGGCCCTTTACCACCTGGCTTGAAGAAGCCTCAGGGCGTTGTTATATAATATCATTGAACGGTCTGACTGGTCTTCTATCATTCGCCCAATGGGTTCCAGGTACCTGCGGCTTTTCAGCAGGGGAAAGTCAGTGCCAAAGAGAATCTTCTCCGGTCCGCAGGCATCAACGGCCATGCGGTATATCTTCTCGTTATACAGGTAGGGGCTTGCCGCGGTATCGTAATAGACGTGGGAAAGGGCTGCCTGTACCTCGGGCATCAACTCGTAGAACAATAGTCCCCCTCCCCAGTGTGAGAGTATAATCGGTACATCGGTATATTCTTTTACTATATCATAGAGTATATCTATATCAGGACTGTATTTTCCCTTGTACACATGCCCAACGGGTTCGTTCACATGCACACACACCGGCAGCCCGTACCGTGCGGCTTCTTCAAGTACTGTTCTCAATATAAGTGGATTATCACCTTTCATCCCTTCCCGGTAAAACGAGATCTCCCCCACCCCGTGAAGTCCCATTTCATGAATTGCGGCCACCTGTCGGGGTATGCTACCGCTTTCCAGGGCAATAGAGCCGAAGGCCCAGACTTTCTTTTCACTTTTCTCATGGGCCGCGGCAAGATATCGGTTATGCATTTCAGCATAATGGGGAACCTGCCATGTAAAGCCCATGGCCACTGCACCCTGCAGGTCATCCTCTTCTATTACCTGCAGCAGGTCTTCAAGGGTTGCAATCTTTGCCCGCTCCTGGTCGTATATGCAGAACAATTGTTGATCATCCAGAAACCTTGACCTGTTTTTCACCAGGTCGGGGGGGAAAATATGGGTATGAAAATCAATAACCTTCATAATACCGTTACTTTTTTTCAGAAGTTTGCCTCGATAAATGTCGATGACAGTAGCGTATGGTACAATATCCATTATGCATTAAATACAGGATAGCGCAATATTTTATTACAATTAACCCTAATTCATGGAAGAGAATTCATTGGCGTATTCACTGGACAAAGCCAAAAACGGGGCACCAACCCTTTCTGTCATTGATGAATCAGGTTCACGTGTCTACCTGCACAGCCGCTATGACCCCGCAAGGGAAGCCGGTGTGGCGGCAGATTCCATCGACCCTTCCCGGTATGATGTGCTGGTGGTGCTGGGAACAGGCCTTGGATATCACCTTGCACCTGTTCTTGAATCCATTGACAGGTATCAACAGGTATTACTGGTAGAATACCTTGATATTCAGGGTGAAATAGCAGAAAATTTTACCTGTCCTGACCTGTTACGCAACAGTAATGTACACCTCATCTCCGGCCAGGATACCGCCACGGTGCTTGATATTCTTACTGCAAACCTTGATATTGATAACGCCAGGGGGGTACAGGTGTATGAGCACCCCCCTTCTGTACGTGCCTATTCCCGTTACTATGAAGAAATACGACAGGCACTGGGTACTCTCATATCACGCAAATCCGGTAACCTCATCACCCGCATGTCCCTGGGCTGGAAATACCTGAAAAACGGACTCATGAACCTGCAGCAATTTTCACGTGTATACCCGGTGGGTGCTTTAAGTAATACTTTTAATGATATGCCGGCGATAATCCTTATACCCGGTCCATCTCTTGACAGCCACCTGTCCCTCATTGCCCGCAGTCAGCAAAATGTGTTTATAATTGCCGTGGATTCAGTTCTGCACTCATGTACCGCCTTCGGTATCGTGCCGGATGTATGCCTTTCAATTGATCCACAGTCACAGGTAAACGCTCACCTGTTCAACTGGCATAACAGCGATACCATTCACGTGCGGGCGGCAACTTCACATCCTGCCGCCATGGGGAACCCGTATACGTTTTTGTCCCTCAACAGCCACCCCACGGCACAGGCAATCGAGGAGATGTACCCCCGTGTCATCGGTTCGGTGGACAGCAAGACGGGAACGGTTGCAGGGGATGCCATTCTTTTTGCCGATAAAGCGGGATTTAATCCCGTTATGATAACGGGACTTGATTCCTCATTTCCCGGTTTAAAGATTTACGCATCTGACAGCCAGTATCAACACACCTACAGAACCCGGGCAAACCGCGTGTTGACCGCTCCTGGCCTTAACATGGAATATATCATGCATTCATCCGGAGGTATCATACGCGAGGGCCTGCACACCAGGAAATCATTTCTTCAGTACATGAATACTATCGAATCCCTGGCTGGTGATACCGGCAACATGTTATACCAGTCGCATGGACCCGGCCTGGCTCTGAAATCCATACAGGGCATAGACCCCGCTGAATTCATACGCAGCCACGCACGGGTTACACTATCCAAAAAAAATTACTGTAACCGGCTCTTGACAGGTATACAGCCCCTTGACAGGACAGTATCCCTGCAGGAGATCCGCAGAGTTTTCACAGACCACACCATACAGACCCGTATTATTGACGCATCACTCTATAACCCTGAAGAGAACATGAGGGTAAAGGCATTACACTTATTTCATGATTTTACAAAGTAATTTTCTATATACACAGGAGAGAAAGAATGAAAGTGGGAGTAACAGGGATTTTCGCATCCGGTAAGGGCACCGTATGCGGGATGTTTGAAAAACTTGGAGCCGTTGTCATCGATACTGATATTCTGGCCAGGGAAGTGGTGGCACCCGGTACGGAGGGATTACAGAAACTGGTAGAGATATTCGGTGATGATATTATGAGCGAAGATGGTCAGCTTAATCGCCGCTACCTGGCAAACGTGGTATTCAAGGATGACCAGAAAGTACAGCAGTTAAACAGCATTACCCATCCATTAATTCTGCAAAGAGCCATGGATATCGTCGAAGAAAATCCCGGGCGTATATTCATGATTAATACCCCCCTGCTGTTTGAGAGCGGTTTTGACCGGTTTATGGATTATAATATCGTGGTAGTAGCCCAAACCGACCAGGTGCTTGACCGGGGAGTGAAGCGTGACGGTATATCCAGGGAAGAAATACAGGAAAGATTGAAATACCAAATTTCACTCAATGAAAAGAAAAAATTGGCCGATTATGTAATAGATAACTCAGGTACGCCCGAAAATACCAGGAAACAGGTAGAAGAAATATGGAACATTTTGAATATGAAAAGCAAAAACCGGTAAAGGAGAAGAGTGTCTACCTCCTTCACCTTGATGCGCCGAGAATAATTATCATATGCTCGGTTGTTATCGGTATAGTGATTGTCACTTTCCTGCTGGGAATGAATTTGAGCGGTAATAAAGGTCCCTCCAGTATGACTTCCACTGAAAATACACTTTTACCTCCCGGACTTGATGATGGATCTTTTAACTCACTTCCCGGTGAATCATCACTTCTGGATTCTTCAAGTAATCCCCTGATCATGGACCAGGAAAAGGAAAACATGCTTATGCCAGGTCAGGAGAAAAATTCAGATGACATAGATAAAAGTGAAAAAAATATCGCCGATTCAGGAAAAGATTCCGGGGATACAGAAGATATTCTCAACCGTGAAGTTATTGAACAGGTGGTGCCTCCGAAGAAGATCGAACCCGTAAAAAAATCAAGTGCACCGAAAAAATCAAAAAAAATTGCACGTAGTGAAAAGCCAAAAAAAACCACCCAAAAGAAGAAGGTGGTAGAAGTTTCATCTACCCATAAAAAACCTGTTCATAAGGCTATACCATCCGGACAGTATGTAATTCAGGTCGCCTCATTTGATACCAGCTCAAAAGCTTCAAGTGAAGTTGGCCGGCTGAAGCGACTTCGATTTGACGCCTTCATTGACAGGGCAAAAGTGAATGGAAAAACCTTTTACAGGGTACGCATCGGTCCCATTCCATCAAAGACACGGGCTATCTCAATGCTGAATAATATACAGGACATGGAACGATACCGCACCAGTTACATGGTACAGGAATAGTTTCCTGTCGAGGATCACCGCAAAGACGCAGAGGACGCGAAGTACGCAAAGATATATAGAATTTTTTCATGAAGAACAAGGGGCTTAAGCCCCTTGTTCTATATTTTCTTTGCGCTTCTCTGCGTACTTTGCGTCTTTGCGGTAAAAAAACAATTCAATTTACTCTTTTTCTTCGAAGATTACCGCGAAATCTATAACCGCGTCATCCTCGTCTATGCTGAGCAGGGTAACCCCCATTGTGGTTCTTCCCTGGGTTGATACATCCTTTGCAAGCAGGCGTATGGTCATGCCTTTCCGGGAGGCAATGATTATCTCGTCTTCGGGAAACACGGTATGAATTCCCACCGCGTTTCCATTTTTTGCCCCCTTCTTAAAGTAGGTCATTCCCTTACCACCCCGTCCCCTTGTGGCGAAGTTCTTGTAGCTTACCTTCTTTCCAAATCCCTTTTCCGTTACCATGAAAAGATCTGCTTTCAGATTTACCACGTCTATGCCAATAATTTCGTCATCCTTTGCCAGGCGCATACCGATTATACCTGCAGAGTTTCGGCCCATGGATCGCATCTTGGATATATTGGTACGCAAAAGCAATCCGTGGCGGGTTGCAATAACCACGTCATCGTTCATATGCACATACTTCACGTCTACCAGTTCATCATCTTTTTTCAGGTTCAGTGCAATAATTCCACCCTTCTTGGCATTGGCAAAATCTTTTACCGCGGTCTTTTTCATGATGCCATGCCTTGTAACCATGCAGAGAAAGTCTTCATCGTTAAAATCAGGAACAGCACATATGGCGGTAATATTCTCCTGGCTTGAAAGGTTGATGATACCCTTCAACGATTTACCCCTGCTGGTTTTAGACGCAACCGGTATTTCATATATCTTCATACCGAAGATCTTTCCCTTGTTAGAGAACAGGAAAAGGGTATCATGAGTGGAGGCTATACTCATCTTTGAAATATAATCTTCCCGCTTCAAGGCAGCCCCGGTGACTCCTTTTCCACCCCGACGCTGCTTTTTAAAGGTATCAACCGGAAGCCTGCGAATAAACCCGTCATTGGAAATAGTAATAACCATATCCTCTTCGGCTATAAGGTCTTCAACATCGAAACTGGTAGAGGCATCACCTCCGGCCAGTATCTCGGTTTTCCTGGGATTACTGTACTTACTTTTAATTTCCTGAAGCTCTTCTTTAATGATAGTGAGGATTTTTTTATCGCTTTTTAATATGGCCTTGAGTTCGGCAATAAGCTTCATCAGTTGTTTCAGTTCATCCACAATCTTCTGTACTTCAAGACTGGTAAGGCGCTGCAATCTCATGTCAAGAATGGCTTTTGCCTGTACATCAGAGAACTTGAAACGCTTGATAAGATTTTTACTTGCTTCATCGACAGTCTTTGATGCCCGTATGATCTTAATAACTTCGTCAATATTATCCAGTGCTATCTTCAGTCCTTCCAGTATATGGGCACGTTCTTCAGCTTTTCTAAGCTCATACTGGGTACGACGCACAACAACGGTTTTTCGGTGCAGAATGTAATGGGACAGCACCTCCTTCAGGTTAAGCATCCTGGGTTCACCATTCACCAGGGCCATCATGTTCACACCGAAGGTGGATTGCAGCTGGGTATGTTTGTACAGCTGGTTAATTATTATACTGCTGTTGGCGTCCTTTTTAAGACCAATCACTATTCGAAGCCCGGTCCGGTCAGATTCATCCCGCAGTTCATTGATGCCCTCTAACAACTTGTTGTTCACCAGGTCGGCGATACGGGCAATCAGCGAGGCCTTGTTTACCTGGTAGGGAAGTTCCGTTACAATGATGTACTCCTTGTTCCGTTTTCCTTCTTCCACATCCAGTTTAGAACGAACTATAACACTTCCCTTGCCTTTGGTGTAGGCCTTATAGATGCCATCGGTACCCATGATAATAGCCCCTGTTGGAAAGTCGGGACCCTTGATTATTTTCATCAACTGTTTCGGGGTGATATCCGGGTCATCTATAAGTGAAACTGTGCCGTCGATTATCTCTCCAAGGTTATGAGGAGGAATGTTGGTGGCCATACCAACAGCGATACCGGATGACCCGTTTACCAGCAGGTTGGGAAAAGCGGAGGGAAGTACTACCGGTTCCTGCCTGGTCTCGTCAAAGTTTGGAACAAAATCAACCGTTTCCTTGTCAATGTCCTTCAGTAATTCCTGGGCAATAGCGGTAAGGCGGGCCTCGGTATACCTGTACGCGGCGGCGGGGTCGCCATCAACCGAACCGAAGTTACCCTGACCGTCAACAAGCTGGTGACGCATTGAAAAATCCTGGGCAAGCCGTACAATGCTGTCATATATAGCTGCATCACCATGGGGGTGAAAGTTACCGATAACTTCACCAACTATCTTCGCCGACTTTACATAGGGCCTATCGTTTCTCCACGCCCGTTCATTCATGGCATGAAGAATTCGCCGGTGAACCGGTTTTAATCCATCCCGCACATCAGGAAGGGCACGACCGGCGATTACGCTCATGGCATAATCCAGGTATGAACGCTTCATCGAATCTTCTATCTCAACATTATACACCTTTGCAAAAAGGTCACCCTGCGCATTGTCTTTTTTCTTATCTTTACTATTCCCTTTTTCAGCCACGACAGATTAACTCCAATATAAAAAATTATTTCTAATAGAACCACGATACCATTGCCACACATAATAATAACACCCGTGTAACGAAAGGTTGCCATAGTTATTCATATATTACAGGTCGAGGTTCTGCACGTGTTTTGCATTGTCCTCTATGAACTTTCTCCGGGGTTCAACCGCGTCACCCATCAGTATGGAAAATACTTCTTCGGCCTCTACCTCGTCTTCCAGTGTCACTTTCAGCATCATACGTTTTTCTGGATCCATGGTTGTTTCCCATAGCTGGTCAGGATTCATTTCACCAAGACCTTTATATCGCTGCATACTGACTTTAGATGTTGTCCTGTCAACTTCACTGAACAGCTTGTCCCTCTCTTCATCATTGAACACATAATGAACCTCTTTACCTATCCGTATATTGTATAATGGCGGCTGCGCAATATAGAGATACCCGTTACGTATAAGGTCAGGCATATACCTGAAGAAAAAGGTTAACAGCAGCGTACGGATATGTGACCCGTCAACATCGGCGTCGGTCATTATTATTATTTTATGATATCGTGCCTTGGTTATGTCAAATTCCTGGTCACCAATACCTGAACCTATGGCGGTAATGATAGTCTTTATTTCCTCGTTTGAAAGGATCTTGTCAAGACGTGCCTTTTCGACGTTCAAAATTTTACCCTTCAGCGGCAAAATCGCCTGGAATCGCCTGTCCCTTCCCTGCTTGGCGGAACCACCGGCAGAATCACCCTCAACAAGGTACAGCTCCGTCTGTGAAGGGTCCCTCTCTGAACAATCCGAAAGTTTTCCAGGCAGGGTATCTGTTTCAAGGGCGCTTTTTCTCCTGGTAAGGTCTCGTGCCTTTCTTGCGGCTATACGGGCATGGGCACTCTGAATACATTTTTCCAGGATCTTTCTGACAACCTGCGGGTTTTCCTCGAAAAAATATACCAGGTTTTCATGAACAGCCGATTCAACCAGTCCTTTCACTTCGCCGTTTCCAAGCTTCATCTTCGTCTGTCCCTCGAACTGGGGATTTGGAAGTTTTACGCTTATTATGGATACAAGCCCTTCCCGCACATCATCACCGGAAAGCTGTGCTAATTTTTTTTCATAACCTTCTTTCTTAAGAAAATCGTTCAACACACGTGTAAGGGCTGATCTGAATCCTATAAGGTGTGTACCACCTTCCCTCGTGTTTATATTGTTGGCATAGGTAAAAATTGTTTCTGTATACGAATCAATATATTCGATTACAACCTCAATATCCACGTCGTTCTTTTCACTGTGAAAATATATGGGTTTTTTAGTAATGGAGGTCTTTGTTTCGGTAAGGTGCTGTACAAAGGATACTATACCTCCCTTAAACTGAAACACGTTCTCTTTGCCCTTTCCCCGGTCATCACGAAGTATAATCTTTATGCCGGCATTAAGGAAGGCAAGTTCCCGAAGACGTTTTGACAGTGTATCAAAGTTAAATTCAAGGTCAGTAAAAATCTCTGTATCAGGTTTAAACCAGATCCTTGTCCCGGTTTTTTTTGATGCTCCTGCTTCTTTTACCTTGCTTTTTGGAATTCCCCGCACATAGTTCTGTGCATACTTTTTATTATTTCTTGATACTTCAACATCAAGGGTTTCCGAAAGGGCGTTCACAACAGAAATACCCACACCGTGAAGACCCCCTGATACCTTGTATGTTTTATTGTCAAATTTTCCACCCGCGTGCAGCTTTGTCATGACAATCTCAAGGGCAGACTTTTTATATACCGAATGCATCTCCACCGGTATTCCCCGTCCGTTGTCTATAACCTCGATTGAATTATCATTGCGTATTGTCACTACAATAGTATCACAATGTCCCGCAAGTGCTTCATCTATTGAATTGTCCACTACCTCGTATACCAGGTGATGAAGGCCGTTTCCATCGGTAGACCCGATATACATTGCAGGTCTTTTTCTTACTGCCTCAAGTCCCTCAAGTACCTGAATTTTATCTGCACCATATTCCTTACTCATCTGCTCTACTCCACACACAGTCTTTATTAATATTAATTCGCTTAATTACCGTAAATGAACTCACGCCACTTGTAATAATTGTATCCATGGTGTCAATAACTACCGTTTTCACACCATCTTCAATGTGTCCCATATAACGTACGTTTTCTTCTGACATGGAAATGGTTTCAGCGTTAAAAATTCCAACGACATTTTTGTCAGATATTACTTTTCTTTCACCCACATGTATAAACATGTCTACCTCTTCCTGAAACCCTTACCCCGTGTACTATTCCCTTCTACACGTTCTATGTCTGTTCGCATATGTTTTATCATCACAAGCTTATGTTTCTCCTGTAACGTGACAATGATACTGTTTTGTATCATGGTTAACTCGTTGGCATAAACCGGATGATCAACGCTTACATACAGTGTACTTTTAATTATTTTCTTGGGAACAGAATGAGTTGCGATTATTTCGCCAACAACATCGGGCCATATTACCTGTATCTGTCCCAGAACATAATCTTCGTCAAGATTAAAATCATGAATAACAGAGGGAAGCAGGGATTTAAACGACCTGGTTCTGTATTCCCTTTTCTCACCCAGCCTGAATCTCATGATTTAACCTCCACCCGGGCGTTCTCTCGTATGTAAAATTCACGTTCCTGTTTTCTGCTTCCCCATATTCTTGCGGCATCAACCATGGTAAATATTATTTGATTTTCTTCCTGAAAAAATGCAACAACATTATGTCTCCGACGTTCATCAAGTTGTGACATTATATCATCAACCAGTAGTATGGGCTTCACCCTTTTCTGCCTTTCAACCAGTTGCATTTCTGCTACCTTTAACGATACGGAAGCCATTCTTACCTGGCCCTCTGAGGCATAATATACAAATCCCCTGCCATCACTGCTTTCCAGTATAAAATCATCCCTCTGGGGTCCAGATGTTGTAGTCCCCGCCTGTATATCCCTTACCCTGTTTTTTTTCAGCACTGATATTAGCACATCTTTCTCAAAACTTCTCATGGAAGGGCGGTATCTCATTACCGGTATATCTTCATACCCGGAAATAGAGGCATAGGCGTTCTGAAAAAGCTTCATTGATCGTTCAGCCGTGTCACTTCGCCTGGTCATGATAACGGATGATGTATCAGCAAACATATGATCCCAGACATCGAGATGCCCGGCATCTTTTCTCCCATCACGAATATCTTTTAAAAGCGAATTTCTGTTCTTTAAAATTCGCCTGAATTCCTGCAAATGGTCAATATAAGTAGTATCAATCTTGGATATTACACCGTCAAAGAAACGTCTTCGTATATCGGGTGATCCATACACAAGTATTGTATCACCGGGGGAAAAAATTATGGTAACAAGCTTTCCAAAATAATCTGATATTTTTTTTTCTTCCTTACCATCTATTTTAGCTTTTTTTTTTATAATTTCACCATATTTCGCACATCCCATCTCAAACCGTTGATACTGTGTATCCATCACTTCAGCGCTGCAATAATACTGTTCTTTCCCCCACTGTATAATCTCGGTGTCGGGAACATTTCTAAAAGATTTAACCTGCGATAATATCGCAAGGGCCTCTAGAATATTAGTCTTCCCTGTACCATTCCGGCCGGTAATAAAATTATTTCCGGGACAAAAATCAAGGGTCAGGTATTCATAGTTTCTGAAATTTTTTAATGTTAACGTAGACACATGCATATGGATATATATTTCTATCCATCACAATCAGGATGATTTTACCTGTATTGGCATTATAACCGTCAGGTACGCATCGTCACCTTCAGGTACAATGGTAAGGGGACTCATAACCCCTGTCACCCCGATAGTAACCGAATAGGCATCAACATCTCTTAATATATCCATCAGGAACTGTGCATTAAGACCAATGGTTATCTCTTCAGAAGAATCACATTCAACCTGCACTTCCTCTTTACCCTCACCAAGATCAGGGGTGTTGGCCTCAATGGTCATGACATTTCCGTTAAAGTGCAGCAATATCTTCCAGGAAGGTTCCCTGGTGAATATCCTAACCCTGCTCAGAGATTCCCTGAACTTCTTTGTCTCAACAACGACTTTCAGTATGTAATCCTTGGGGATAACCTGTGTATAATCAGGGAACTGTCCCTCAACGATTCGTGAAATAATTTCTGTAGTTCCAATCTTGAAATAACACTGCTTGTTATCAAAGGACATCATGCAGGTATCTTTTTGTCCAAGAAGACGAATCAACTCATGTATGGTTTTAAGGGGTACAACCACGCCATTGTCCATTGTAATGTCGTTGTTAATATTCCTGTCTATCAATGCCAGCCTGCGGGAATCAGTGGCAACGGCACTTAACTTGTTTTCTCCTCCTGAAACAAAATACAGGCCGTTGAATACCGGTTTCACGATATCATGTGCAGCGGCATGAATGGTTTTCTTGATCATCTCAAGGATGATGGACTGGTCAACCTCTATCAGGTTTGACTTATCAATTTCGGGAAGCTCTGGAAATTCTTCTCCGCTTGTACCTACAATTACATACTCACCCTTTATGGACCCCGACTTTGACGTAAGGCTGACACTGAAAGAATCGCTCACGTCAAGAATAACCGAACCTTCGGGAAACTCTTTTAAAAGGCTTACAAGACGTTTGCCGTTAAGGGTGAATGACATCTCTCCATCAGCAACAACATCTACCCTGCTCATGATTGCAATCTCGTTGTCTGTACCTGTAATTTCAAGAAGATCCCTTGATACAGAAAAAAGGCAATTGGTAAGTATGGTGGCAACATTTTTCGAAGATATAACCGAGTCAGATATGCTGACTCCCTTCATCAGGCTTTCCTTGTCGGCTTCAATTCTCATTGTAAACTCCAGCTGTTATTAATTAACATATTATTTAATAAAGTACCAGTAGTAGCTGTAGGCTCTGTTAACATGTTGATAACTCTGTAAACACTGATACTTTCAATACTTATAAGAAAAAAGGATGTTAATAGATTATGTATTGATAATGGTGAAACTGCCTGTACTGTTACTATGTAATAATAATTAAGATAATAAAAAAACTATCAACACTAATTCACAACCCAAAGGGTATATTATTAACAGGTTATACACAGCACATTAACTGCGTATATCTGTGATAATGTCCTCTATCATTTCTTTGAATTCTTCGTCGTCACGAATCATTTTTTCAACGTTGCTCATGGCATTCAGCACCGTCGAGTGATCCCTGTCACCAAATTCCTTTCCGATTTCAACGGTGGTTAATTCTGTCAGTTTTCGTGCCAGGTACATGGCAACGAAACGAGGCTGCACTATTCTGCTGTGACGGCCCTTTGAAATCATGTCTTCTATGGATACATCGTATTTATCAGAAACCTTCATCATAATATCTGATGTTGTTATTTTCTTTCCCGAGTCCACGTCAAAAAGATCTTTAAGATGTTCTTTGGCGTGATGAATGCTTATGGGTTCATTATATAATGTGGCTACCGCGTTTAAACGCACCAGTGCTGCTTCAAGGGCACGTATACTTGATTTAATTCTCCTGGCTATAAAGTAAAGAACCTCGTCACTGATGTCAATGTTCTCCCTTTCAGCCTTGTTTCTGAGAATCGCTTCGCGTGTTTCAAGGTTTGGAAGATCTATATCTGCGGTCATCCCCCATTCGAACCTGGTACGCAGCCGATCTTCAAGTGTTGAAAGATCCTTTGGAGGACGGTCACTTGATATGACGATCTGTTTCTTGTTGTTGTGAAGGGTATTAAACGTGTGGAAAAACTCTTCCTGGGTTTGTTCCTTCTTTTCAATAAATTGAATATCATCTATCAACAGGATATCCACATTACGATATTTAATCTTGAAGCTGGTCAGGGTACTGCCCCTGATTGCCTGTATAAACTCGTTGATAAACTGTTCACTGGGCACATACAACACCTTGAGATAGGGGCGTTCTTCCATGATACGATGACCGATGGCCTGCATCAGGTGTGTTTTACCAAGCCCGGTACCCCCGTAAATAAACAGGGGATTATACTGGGTCGCAGGAGCCCGTGATACCGACATTGCGGTGGCATGGGCAAGCTGGTTGTTGGGCCCCACAACGAAATTCTCAAAGGTATACCGTGGATTGAGCATGTTGGACAACTCATCCCCAACAGATGTCTCCCTTGCCTGGGGTTCTGGTGCCGGTTCTTCTTCCTGTTGTTTTGCATCGGTGAACCCGTTACGGGTCACAAACTCACATACAATATGCTCACCCGTGATTTCATAGATCACGTTGTGAATAAGTGTGGCATAATGATCAGAGATATGCCGCCTGGCTACATCATCGGGAACTTTCACCATAAGTGTGTGCCCGGATATTGAAAGGGGTTCGGTGCTTTTAAGCCACATGTTAAATGACTGTTTGTTAACGGTACCTTCCACGGAGGAAAGTACCTTGCTCCATATTTCTTCGCTAGTTTGTATCATATGCATAACCCGGAAGTTATTAACAATTGTTAATAACTCTGTTTATAAATATCCAATATTTGTTTAGTATTACTTCTTTGTATGGTAGACTTGGATAAAAATGACTTAAAATATATGAAAGGGTCTATAGTTATGTCCCTTTATCCCTGCGCACTTATTTTCTATAGTTTATGATATACTTTTTTGCAACAAATTAATTGGCAAAATTGCTGGCATGAAAAAAAAAATTAAATTTCTTAATAGTCTGAGGATAACCTGTGAATTAGTGGGTATTCATGTTGATAAGCCGGTGGATTAATGTGGAAAATTACGGTATACTTTGTGTATATCTATTAATAATAAATTCTTGCGTAAAGTTGATGGGTGTTCTTTTCTGGTTAGCTCAAAAAGATATGAAAAGGGGGCTTAAGTGGGTGTAATTATTAAGGACATAGAGAGAAACAGCAATGAAATTATTCGTGTTGAGGTATCAGAATTCAAGGGCAGGGAGCTTATAAACCTGCGCATCTGGTACCAGTCGATGTCTGATGGGGAGATGACATATAAGCCTACTCAGAAAGGTGTGGCATTGAACATTGAAAAGTATGAAGAGCTGAAAGAAGCCATAGACAAGATTGGTGAGTATATACATGATCGTGAAACCAATGCTACACCCGAAGATGTATGATACCCTCTTCCTGAAGATGTATCATCCGGGAAACACAAATCTCCCGTGCATGTCGTATCTGTGCCTCGTCATGCAATATGTTTGGATTTAATATACCCCGTAACACGTCTTCAACGAGGTAGCGGGCACCGGAAGGCAGATTGGGCATATACATCTGTACCGTACGTGCCGGCATCCCCTTGAGGGCCGTTGAGAGAACAAACCACCCGGTGTCATACAGCACGTGCCGTATTTCTTCAGGCTGTAAAAGGTCATTCATAATCTTGATAAAATTTAGACCAGGCCTTGCGGCGGTAGACATGGTATACCACAGGTAGCGGTAGGTTCGTATCATGCGGCAGCGTGAAATCTGAACTTCAGCGGGTGAGACCGATGCGGTATCGAGTGAAAGAATATCAGAAAGCTTTCTAGCTGATATGTGCCTTCGAAGCAGTGCAAGTATTTCACTATCCCCAATGTCAAGGGCACGGTACAGTTCTGCATCAGGCAGTGTTATCACGGTATCATACAGGAGTTTGTCTTCTGCCATGTTTTCAAGCCAGCTTTTAAAGGGTTTTATCTCGAGAAGTTCAACACAGCGTATACATGACAGGGTTTGCTGCATGTTGTGCAGGAACCTGGAATAGGCTACGGGTTCATCCTGCCTGAGCAGCATAAAGAGGGCCTCCTCTATGGAATATACACCCGCCTGCAGGTCTCGCCGCGACAGTCCCCCTTTTTTTTCAAGTTGGTTCATCATATCAATCACGTCCCCCGCCATATTTTTTGACAGGTTGTGTTTTACCCGCAGTGCGTGTGAGGGAAATGCCCTGACAAGGATGCACAGCTGATACGTTGATAAAAGATTTTTTGTGTGCAGATGAAACAGCAGCTGCTGCAGTTCCCTGTCACCGAACATTTGCAGTAACAGGCGAAGAGAGGGAAACACATTCGCGGTGTTTCTGAAGAATGCCTTCATTGATTCTTCCATGGAATGTCCATCCCTGGCTGTTCTCTGCGATGATATCAACCTGATAAAACGATGGGGGACATACATGGTAAGAGTGCCCATTTCTTTTTCATGGATGAAGGACAGGGATAGCCGGGAGAAGGGTTCATCTTCCCCGATTTCTGAATGTACATCATCTGCATGGTGATGGGACAGACTTGATGTAAATTCACGTTTTCTGAGAAGGCTTATGATCACTTCACGCTGGTAGTGAGAGTCTTCAAGGTAGTGTACAATATGCCGCCATATGGCTTCAGGTATATTTTCGGGGTACAGTAGAACCTGCAGTGTGCCAGCCTGTGAGGAATACAGCAGGCGGATGTGGGGGGTGTCGGGTGGTGTGCCCGCGCGGGTGTCCAGTGGTGAAACCGCGCAGTGAAGACCATCATAGAGTTGCTGCAGGAATCCGTCGATTCCCGGTAAAACTACCTGCTTGATGATATGTGATCCCGGGTTTATCCACATGCTGGTATGTTCTTTCCATGATGATACAGTAAATAAGTGCTACAGCAGAAGGGAAGGCAGCTCAAAACTCGATGTATACCAGGGCGATATCGTCGGTACGGTTGTCGAGGGTGGAAAAGGATTCAAGGTGTTCCAGCAGGCTGTCACAAAACTGGTCGCCATGAATATGGCCGTTCTCCCGCACATACCGGGCAAGACGGGTTTCGCCGAACTCTTCTTTTTTATCATTCTTGTGTTCTGTTATGCCGTCGGTATACAGCAGAAGCCGGTCACCCTTTTCCACCTTGATTGATTTTTCCTCGTAATAGGTATCGTCCTTGATGCCGATGAAAAGGCCGTTGGTATCAAGTGCCATAACCTTGCCCGTTTTTCTGCGATAGAACATCGGCCGGGTATGACCCGCGTTGGTAAAACGAAGTATTTTTGATTCTGTGTCGTATATGATATAGAAGGCGGTTATGTATTGCATATCAAGCAGCAGTCCCCGCATCTCTTCGTTCACCTTTGACATCAACTGGCTTGTGGTGTCATAGTCGGGTGCGTATATGCTGAATAACATCTTTGACATGGTCATCACCAGTGCCGCTGGTATACCGTGGCCGGTTACATCAGCTATGACAATTCCAGTTCTGTGTTCGTCAATCAGGTAACAATCAAAGAGGTCACCGCCAATGTCCGCGATTGGAAGGTACCTGCCCTTGACCGAGGGGTAGGTTAGGAACTCGAAATTTTCTGGTATTATGTATTGCTGCAGCTTCTTGGCGTATTCCAGTTCTTTTTTTATGATGAGGTTCTTTTCGTATAACTCATCGTGTGTATTTTTCAGGCGAAGCAGTGACATGACACGTGCAGCCAGTTCTTTCTCGTTGAGGGGTTTCAACAAAAAATCATCTGCCCCTATACTCAGTCCTTTTATCTTGGAATTGAGATCGTCTGACCCTGTCATAAGGATAACCGGTACAAAGTCATCGCCGGCATGATGGGGGAAGCGTTCAAGAAATCCGAAACCGTCAAGGTTGGGCATAATAATGTCAACCAGGATAAGATCGAATGTATGAGTACCCAGCAGTTCAAGGCCTTCCATTCCGTCAGATGCCTCGGTTATACGCATGCCAAGATCGGATAATGTTTTTCTAACAATAGCACGACTGAGCTTGCTGTCATCTATGACCAGTATATTCCAGCTGTGACCGGTGAGTTGCTCGTTATCGGTAACCATGATCATAAGTTTTCATGAATATACAAATTAGTCAATTATTCTTTTTTACTTCAAAGCGTTAATGTTCACCACAGAGGTACAGGGGTACAGAGAAAATATGTGAAAGGATTACTGCAAAGGCGCAGAGAGCGCGAAGGGCGCAGAGAGTTTTTCAATAAATTTTGGCCAGGTTGAGTATTGTAGCAGTGGGTGGTTAAATGGTTTTTATAAGAGATGGTTTTTCAGGCTGAGAATAAATTTTATACTGCCATTAGGAAAACCTTATCCCTTAAAAGTACCAAATCGGAAAAGGTGTAATAACAAATGACACTCAATACACCATACTTCCCAACAAAACTCTTAGCGAACTTTGCGCCCTTAGCGCCTTAGCGGTAATCCTTGTACAAAACACCTCTGTACCTCTGAGCCTCTGTGGTGAACTATGTAAGAGGTGATGTATGCATTTTTTTTATTATCTGTTCCGGGTAGGGGCCGGTGCAGAATTCTATCTTGAGGTCGCGTATAAGTTGAAACTCTTCTTCGTTTATTATATTTCTTGCGCACAGGGGTATTCCCAGCTGGTCGGCGAACATCTTTAAACCGTTGATAATCTTAATGCGCTCTTTGAAGAAATGGATATTCCTGGTAATACTTTCTGAGAGTACAACGAGGCTGATATTGATCACAGAGAGTACCTGCATAATCTGGCTCCCGATAAAGCAGTTATTCAAACCAAAAGAAATGTTTTTTGGAAGTTTCTTTTCGGCATTGGCCAATTGTTCAATAGTTACCGTATCAAGGATCTGTTCATCAAGAAGCAGTATTATTTCCTTTTCAGGAAAAAAACGGATCAGTAGATCAACTGTATCCTCTATGGGTACAGATGGTGGATGGTAAAAAAGCAGGGGAATAGTTTCTTCAGGCTCCATTATGGAGGCGATATGTTCTGTAAAAAATGTACCGTTATTGATATTATCGAATGCTTTATGCATCAATAAATCACCGTAATCATTTCGGGTGGTGTAATGATGATTTGAGATGTACAGGTAAGCTGATTTGCCGCTGAAAAGTGAGAATACTGTACGGATCACAATAAAATCATTAACCCGCTTGTTATCTTTTTGCTTTAGGGCCTTTGTGAAACCATCAGAAAAACTGCTGAAGTCATCTATCTTGCCAAATATCCTGAAAGTCTTTTTGCTGGCATCTCCTATTGACTTCAGCATCAGGTGTGCGGATGACCTGTCAAATTCCATCACATGGTTCGCGAATACTATATCTACCGAGTAGTTGTTCATAGAGAGGTAGATATCAAGGGCAAGCTCCCTGCACAGGTTAAAAAATCTGTCCCTGTTCTGAGAAACATTGGTAGGGAAAGGGAACAGGGTGGTGATTGAATGGGAATATATATCACTGACTGCAAGGTAGCGTTCATATGGAAAATGCGTGTCAAATATTCGTTTTAGAAAGAAAGAAAGACTTTCGATGTCATAGAGGTAGTTTCGAATCCCCCTGATTGTGAAAGGTTCATATATGGGGGCAGCCTGCACTGAAAATGTTCCGACGCTTGTTATAGGGTGATCATTTATAAGTAGTTCCTCGATCACGAAAGGAAGAAAGGGAAACCCGGTGGTGGATTCGTTGTAAGGAAATGTTATCAACGTGCCCCGTCCACCCCTTGTTGACTTAATGTATTCCCAGAACCGATCATTTCGTGCCATGATGGGGCTGAACACGTATGACCTGTTACGCCCGTCATTCTTTGCCGCGTAGAGTGCCTGGTCGGCCCGGGCAAGAAGGCCTGACATGTTCTCAGCCATGGCAGGGTATTCGGCGATACCCGCGCTGAATGTTACGTTGAATGAGTTTTCACCGGTTGGTGATTTAAACTCCGTCCTCTCGAATGTGCTGCGCAATTGTTCGGCAACTTTTTTTGCTTCCGTGGATTTCAAACCCGGCAACAATATAACGAATTCTTCACCCCCGAAACGGGCTGGAAAAAACGAGTCACCTTCCAACTCCCGCAGCATATCCGCAAGTGAAACGAGAACCATATCACCTACCTGGTGGCCATAATCGTCGTTCACGTTTTTAAAATAATCAATATCAATAATGATAAGGGAAATTATATCGTGTACCCTGTTGTCCACCTGGTAATTGAAGCGATATGTGAATTCCTTCCGGGTGGCAAGGCGGGTGAGATCATCACTGATGGTCATGAGGTAAAGATCGCTTGCCTGGGATATCTTTGTTTTTACAAGCACCCGAAGTTCGTCACCGTTGACCGGTGTTGTAATATAGCTGTCAACCCCGGCATCTATGGCCTCAATCTTGCTGGATATGTTATCAGGGGGACCTACCAGTATGCACGGTATAAAGCGGGTTTTAACCCCCTTCTTCAGTCTACGAATGAATTCTATGCCGGAGAATTCCGGGATATCTATTTCAGTGATTATCAAATGGGGAATGTGATATGTGAGAATGCTGAGTGCCTCCATCCCGTTTGCAGAGGTGAGTACCGTGTATGTGTCAGGGTCAAGGTGAGACGACACGAGCGACACGAAAACATCGTTAGACGAAACAACAAGCACCACGTAATTACTGTTTTCAATATGCCTGAGCATTACATTACAAGCCTATTTCAATGTTTAAATCAGACAGTGCATCTACCGCCGCTTCAGCAAAGGGCACCCCCGTTTTCTGCTTGTACGCATAGTTGATACCGCTTGACGAGTTGATGCGGTGCAAACGGATATCACCGTACTTCCTGAGAATTTCGGTTATATCAGATGCGCTGCCTCCCTGTGTGCCAACACCTGGAATGAGCAGTGGGATGTCTTTTCCGCTTGATGAAAAAATGTCAAGTATCTGTGAAAGTTCACGGGGATATGTGGCTCCAACCACGGCCCCCAGGCCTGGCATATGCCACTCTACAATTTTTCTTGAGACCATGGCATAGAGTGGCTCTTCATTTACCACCAGGTCCTGTATATCCACCGCGCTCTTGTTGGAGGTGCGGTTGAGTACATAGTATCCCCTGTCGGGTGAATGGTCCATGAAGGGCTTGATGGAGTCCAGTCCCATGTAGGGGGCAAGGGTTACCGCGTCGGCATTGAAAAAGTTAAAGGCTTCATCAGCATAGGCGGCGGCTGTCTTTCCAATGTCACCCCTTTTCACATCGAGGATTACTGGAAACCCTTCATCCTTGAAACGGTTGATTACATGCAGCAGTGCTTCAATTCCTTCCATACCGTAACGGGCGTAGAAGGCAAAATTCGGTTTCACCGCGGCAGGGTATATCTTTTTTTTAAGAACCTGGTTCAGTATCTGCTCGTAAAAAAATATTATCCGTTCCCGAACGGTGCCGGTTTCCAATGGAATATCTTCCATAACGGGATCAAGACCCATGCATACGATGCTTGAAAATCGATCGGCTGAAGAGGTAAGCATTTCATTGTAATTCATTGTTCAGTTCCTTAATATAATTTATGTAAATTGTATAGTTTGTATTGTCAAACAGTACAAAATAGACATCCATATGATACTCTTCTTTCTCCATGAAATCAAGAACAGTATTCACAGCAACCCGGCACGCGTCTTCTTTGGGGTAACCATATACCCCGGTTGAGATGGCAGGAAACGCAATGGATGACAGGTTTTTCTCCTTTGCCCGCATCATGGAATTATAGTATGAATTTCCAAGTGTTTTTTCTTCATCGCTGCTGCCGTTCTTATACACCGGGCCGGGTGTGTGAATAACATGTTTTGCCAGCAGGTTATATCCGCCCGTTATCTTTGCCTCACCCGGCCGGGCTCCGTTAAGTGTTTTGCACTCTTCAAGAAGCCCCATTCCTGCAGCACGGTGAATGGCGCCGTCAACACCACCACCGCCCAAAAGACTGGTATTTGCAGCATTCACGACGGCGTCTACCTCGAGGGTAGTTATATCACCCTGTACAACGTGCATACTATCAAGAAGCCCTTTTGCAGAAGCCATAAGCACCTCCCCGAAACAACGTTATACGAAACAAATAAAGGCTCACTGTATTCATTATTCCATTCCCACTCAAATGAAGGATATTGATGAAACAGAATAAAATCAATCAAAAAATACTTAACTACGGATCACCACAGAGGCACAGAGATACAGAGTTTTTATTTACAAAGATCACCGCAAAGTCACTAAGTACGCTAAGAGCGCTAAGAAAGGAATAAGATATATTTTGTAAATACTTCTTCTTGGCGAACTTTGCGCCCTTGGCGCCTTTGCGGTGATCCTTTAACATATACTCTCTGTATCTCTGTGCCTCTGTGGTGATCCTTTTTAGGATAAAAAACGGAAAAGGACACACTATTGTATATATTAATACTTTACAGGACTTTAAGTACTGATGATTAATGGAAATGAAATAAACGGTATAACGTAATAAATAAACGGGGTAAGAAAAGATGAGTGGGGACGTTGATGTAATTGTCGTAGGGGGAGGACATGCTGGAGCCGAGGCGGCGCTTGCGTCCGCGCGAATGGGGTATCAAACCATGCTTATCACTGGTAACCTGGATACCATATGCCAGATGAGTTGTAATCCTGCAATCGGAGGGCTGGCAAAGGGGCACCTGGTTCGGGAGATAGATGCCATGGGCGGCGAGATGGCAAAAAATATTGATGCTACCGGCATACACTTCAAGATGCTGAACAAGAGCAAGGGGCCGGCTGTTTGGTCACCCCGTGCACAGGCTGATAAGAAGGCCTACCAGTTCAGAATGAAAGAAGTACTGGAACAGCAGGAAAACCTCGCCCTGCAGCAGGATATTGTTACCGGGATAATCGCTGATGGGGGAGCGGTAAGCGGCGTGGAAACCATACGGGGACGCCGTCACATGGCACCGCGTGTTATCCTTTCGACCGGTACTTTTTTACAGGGGCTCATACATATCGGTGAGTATAAAGAAAAGTGCGGCAGGCTTGGTGACTTCTGCGCGGAGCATCTTTCAGACTCGCTGCGGCAACTTGGTTTTCCGGTACACCGGCTGAAGACGGGAACACCGGCAAGGGTAAACGGTAACTCCATAGACTTCGAGAAATGCCAGGTGCAGCATCCTGATGAATGTCCCATACCCTTTTCATTCAGCAATACTGAAATCAAAATGCAGCAGGTTCCATGCTGGATCACTCACACAACCGCAAAGACACATGAGATAATAAACAGGAATATCGGGAGATCACCACTTTTCTCGGGAAAGATCACCGGGGTGGGGGCACGATACTGTCCTTCTATCGAGGACAAGGTGGTACGCTTTGCAGAAAGACCAAGACACCAGCTGTTTCTTGAACCGGAGGGGCTGCATACAAACGAATTTTACATAAACGGGTTCTCAAGCTCACTGCCGGAGGAAGTGCAGCTTGAAATGATTGCCACGGTGCCCGGGCTTGAAAACGCCCAGGTAATGCGCCCGGCGTATGCCGTGGAGTATGATTTTGTTCCGCCGGTAGAGCTGAAATCTTCGCTGGAAACGAAAAGGATACAGGGCCTATACCATGCCGGCCAGATAAACGGTACTTCAGGCTACGAGGAAGCCGCGGCACAGGGTATGGTCGCCGCCATAAATGCCGTGCGGTCTCTGCAGGGAAAAGAACCCATGATATTGAAACGTTCCGAAGCATATACAGGGGTGCTCATAGACGACCTGGTAACAAAGGGTACAGAAGAGCCCTACAGGATGTTCACCTCAAGGGCTGAACACAGGCTTTTGCTGCGGCAGGACAACGCGGATTACCGCATGATGCAGTATGGTCGTGATAACGGCCTGGTGTCAAAAGAACAGTATGAGAAAATGAGTGAAAAGTACAAAAATATTAATGCAACCATAGACAGTCTATCCTCAAAAATAATAACCGTTGACCAGGAGCTGAAAAGAATAATAGAGGAAAGGGGAGGATCTACCGCAAGCATACCGGGTAAGATTTCTGCCGGGAAACTGCTGAAACGTCCCGAGATAAGGGTAGAGGATGTTATAAAGTTTGTGGATATAGATATCGATGATGAAAGTGCCCCCGTGATCGAGATGGAAATAAAATACGAGGGGTATATCAGGAAAGACCTGGAGAAAATAAAAAAGATCGAAAAGATGGAAAACAGGCGAATACCCGAGTTCCTTGAGTATGATTCCATGCGGGGATTGAAAAACGAGGCAAGGGAGAAGCTTAAAAGGGTACAACCGCAAACACTTGGACAGGCCATGCGTATATCGGGGGTTGACCCCTCTGATATATCCATACTGGTCATCCATATGGAATCATACGAAAGAAACGCAGCGAAGACATCACGCAGCCAGGAATAAACTTTCCTTATAAAAACGAGGTTCCACGTGGAACATTTTGACCTTAAAAAGGCATTACAGAACATGGGCCTTGACCCTGCGTACATGCGGGTTGATAAAATGAAACAGTTTGCCGGAATGGTTGTGGACCACAACAGGCTGGTAAACCTCACGGGCTGTAAAACTGTCGCCGAAGCAGAGAAGGTTCTGGTTGCTGACAGTATACGACCGTTCTCCGGTTGTAATGTTCCACGTGGAACATTACTTGTTGACATGGGAACTGGAAGCGGGGTTCCAGGGGTGCCCATACTGCTGGCATTTAACGGAATTGATGCCATACTGGTGGATTCAAATGGAAAGCGAACAGAATTCGTCAAGAGGGTGGTCGCTGAACTTGAAATACCCGGCTGCCGGGTGGTGACGGCACGTGTTGAAGACCTGGGTCATGATGATCTTTACAGGGAAAAGGCAGACCTGTTGGTGAGCAGGGGGTTCGCACATCCGTATGTTGCCATGGAGATGGGGGCACCCCTGGTAAAAAAAGGCGGTATGATGCTGGTGTATGCCCGGGGAAAAGAAGGAGAATTGGCCCCTGAGATGCTTGGGCATATGCGTGAGCTGGGCCTTGATCTTGCCGGCGATGGCGATGCAGCCCGGTCTGGCATAGGCGAGGGGCTGCTCTGGGTGAAAAATGAGCAAACACCGCCACGATATCCCCGCAGGTTTCCTGTAATAAAGCGTGAGGCATCACGAATTGCTATAGTGAATAGTGAATAGTGCGATGACATGTAGCTTAAGACTATGTATCATGCTTAATCGGTATCACGCAGAGGCGCGGAGACGCTGAGGAAGGACACAAACTCTCCGCTTTCACGGCGTCTCTGCGTGATACTGTTGTTTATATTGTTTGTGGTCTCGAAAGTTTCATGCTTTGCTTTTAGGTCAACACTGATCATATGGTACTTTCATTGCTTGTTGCTAAAATAACAGTTTTTTGTTCCCGGGTATCCGGAATGAGCGTTAATATTAATTATGGATGGAATTATGAGAAATATGAAGATGCTTGTTTCCACGATTTTAGTTCTGTTAGTCGCGGTTATGGTGTTTGCCTCTGTTCCGGAAAAGGAAACAAGATCGAAAGAGGCGTCAAGGGTTGTATCTGATTCAACCCTCATTGTTCCCGGTGTGGGTGCTGAGGGTGTGCTGCTGGGCATGACACTGAAAGAAATAAAAGAACTAAAGGGTGAACCCCGGCGGGTAACTGAGAAAAAGCGATGGAAGCTGTTTCGTGATGTATTTCAACTGAAAGAGATAGCCGATGTGCCATTTGACATGATGGTGGAGTATGGATATCCCGGCATCACTATCGGCCTGAAGGACTCTAAAGTGCAGTTTGTGATCGGGCAGTCGCAACAGCGGGTAACCAACTCCGGGGTATCACTTGAAAAAGGTGTGTCATACGTAATATTCCAAATGGGTAACGAAGGCCTGTATATACTTGAACGTACACAGAAATCACTGTACATGTACAGGAACAGGGGTGTGGCTTTCTTCGATGACGGGAGCAATGATTCAATTGATATGTATGCAGTGTTCAATCCCTCTGATGTAGACGATGATGACTAGATGGCCCCGGCCGGGGATGCCAGGGTGTCCGTGATCCTGTGGGCGTCCCTGTCGCTGATGCCATACCGTGAGAAAATGATGTCCTCCATGTTCTCCCTTGTTGTACCCTCTGTAATCCCTGATTCACGCATCTCAATGGACAGTCTTTTCAGCATCCTTGCGGCATCCCCGGTAAAGCTGCGAAGGGGCAACCGCTCCAGGTTTCCCCGCAATACTTTAACCGTAAAGAAATTATGCTGGTAGTAATACTGCATCAGCCTTGAATTGAGAAGGGCCACAAGGCTGTCAGCGTCAAGATGGGGATCTACGGGGACAAACCCGTTCACGTTGTTTAACGAGTAGTACCCCTGTGTGTCAACCGCGAAGGTGAGCTGCCTGCCTATGAACTTATAGAGTACCTTATGAGGGGTAATATAGAGATCCCCAGGGGCCACCTGTTGCAGGGTTGCGGGATCAAACTTGAAATGATGACCGCTGAAATTGATTGTGAAAGGATGCATGTCTTTTCCCACGATGATGGGATCGGTGTGCAGCCTGGTGCGATGACTGCTGATGTGCATGGGGTTGTTCCCCGTGACGATGCCAAGAAAAAAACGAACCCTGTCTTTCAGAAAGAAACAGTGCCCATCATCAATGGCAGAAAGCAGAGATACTGCCTGCCGTGAATAGTGGATGGTGAAAATGTTTTCGTGAGTATTCTCATATGCTGCCTGGGGCACAAGAAGAGCGGTGCCGTTTGTTGCCGTGGTTCGGGTGTGAATATGTACGATATTCCGGTTTCGCTTTTCATGCCGTGTTTCCTTCTGAAGATGGATGGAAACCGCGGGTGCATATACTTTTTTAAACCGGTCGCCCCACAGGGATATCCCCCGTATGGATGTGTTGTCAAGTGCAAGACGACGCGAACTGCGATGGGCCTTGATATTGAGATATGCCTCGGGCACCAGGAATCCAAGCATACCCCCGTCTGAGAGATGCATAATGGATTTTTCTATGAACAGGGTGAAGCTGTTTATACCAGAAGCCGCCGAAACATATCTTCGACGGTAATGATTCTTCTCTGCAGGTGCAAAACGGGCTCCCCAGGGGGGGTTGCCCACAATGGTGGTAAACCTGTTTAAGCTTAGAATGTCAGAAGGGAATGGGGGCTCGTTCATTCGTAAAAAGTTACCCGTAATAATGTTGTTAATATTCTCTATCGGTACTGATGCCACATGGGCAAGGTTGCACCGTGTAATGGCCACCGATACCGGGTCGATGTCTATGCCAAAAAGGCACCTGGTGCAGATGTGAACGGCGGCTTCACCGGGATCCCAACCACGTTGGACGAAATTGCTAAGCAGTCGGTTGAAGCATGACACCATAAACTGCCCCGAACCGCAGGCGGGATCAAGTACAGTGATTTCTGTTTCTCCCGGTGCAATGGAATGTTCTACGATGTAATCAACCACGTCGGGAGGAGTGAAGAACTGCCCCTCGTTTTTCCTGGCAGCGGAGCTTTTAAGCTGCTGGTATATGTAGCCCAGCATATCACCGTCCCGGGTAATATCCCAGCGCAGGTACAGCTGGTAGAGTTCATCAACAGCACAGGCAGCATCAGCATCAATGAAACCAGGGGGGTCGCCGTATGCCAGGTGAAGCATAATACGGCTGATGGTGTCATGCCCTGGATGGTCATTACCGGGTTGATGCAATGTGCTGGCAAGCACCTGGATACGGGCATCAAGGTAATGACGGTGTTTCCTGATATAGTCTGAATGGCTGACTGTTTTCTTCATGGCCTTTTTTCATTGCGTTTTTTTAGTTTATCGTAAAGATGGGTAAAAAGAATGAGTGTTATACAGGAGAAAAGAGTGCACGAACTTTCAGTCATGTCCAATATACTCGATATCGTTGTTGAGAATGCCCAGAAGAACAACGCGAAGCGGGTTACAAAAATACACCTGGTGGTGGGTGAGCTGTCAGATCTTATTCCCGAATGGATGCAGACATATTTTGATTTCGTCAGCAAGGACACCATCGCCGACAATGCCGAACTGGTAATCGAGAAGATCCCTGCCGTACTCAAGTGCGACGAATGCGGACACGAGTTTACCATCACCCGTGAGGATTTCCAGTTCACCTGCCGCAAATGCGAATCAGCCGAAGTAACAATACAGTCGGGCAGGGAATTCACGGTAAAAAGCATCGAGATCGATTAGCTCCGTTGAAAAGATCACTGTAGAGGATTACCGCAAAGACGCAGAGAGGGCGAAGGGCGCAGAGAGTTTGTCAATATATTTCAGACAGGTTTTGTATTATTGCAGGGGATAGTTGTAGAGTGTTTTTAAGAGATGGTTTTTTCAGGCTGGGAATAAATTTTATACTGTCATCAGAAAAACCTTATCCTTAAAAATACCAAATTGGAAAGAGGTGTAAAAATAAATGATACTAAATAAACCATGCTTTCCAACAAAACTCTTAGCGAACTTAGCGCCCTTAGCGCCTTCGCGGTGAATTCTTTTAAAAGGAGGACGTGAATGGTTCGTATTGGGATAGTTACTGTCAGTGACCGGTCGTTCAGGGGTGAGCGTGAAGATCTTTCCGGTCCCGCCATCAGGCAGTGGGCAGAGGGGAAGGGCTACACCGTGGCTGAAGAGACCGTTGTGCCCGACGAGTATGACGCAATCGTTGCTGTACTTGGGAACCTCTGTGATAAAAAAATGTCGCTGGTGCTGACCACCGGGGGCACCGGCTTTGCTCCACGGGACGTGACCCCCGAGGCAACACTGGCGGTAATAGAGCGCAGCGCTCCCGGTTTTGCCGAGGTGATGCGTATGCGTTCACTTGCAGTGACCCCCCATGCCATGCTCTCGCGGGCCGTTGCCGGTATTCGAGGCACAACCCTCATCATAAATCTCCCCGGCAGCCCCAAAGCCGTGAAGGAAAACCTGCAGTTTATTGAAGCTGCCATCCCCCATGCCATGGACCTCCTTCGTGACAGTGTTAGCGACTGCGGATCTGGTGAATAGAACCACAGAGGCTCAGAGGTACAGAGATTTTCTAACTGTTTATCATTCTTTTTTTTACTTACTATTGCATATCAATCTATTCGAGTTTTGATTAAGGTATGGGGTTAGTATGTTGTTAAAATTAAGCTGTATCTAAATCTTTACCAGCTATACATTTCAAAACGAATATTGACAACTATAGAATACCAGGCTTAGAAAAGATAATGATGGGTTATTGATCTTTTCTTCGTGTCTCTGTGGTTCTATTTTTAAGATGAAAAAGACTCCAAAGATAGGCCCGTGAGGCCGATACTTGTAGTATCAAACTTGTATATAAATCCGGGTTATAATGAAATTATTCACACGTGTACTCACATTTGTACTGACTGTAACCGTGCTGGGCGCGGCTGTTCCTGTGATGGGCGGGCCGCTGATTCGTATTGACAGTGTTGATGCCCGTTCGGATTTTCCCACGGTAAACATGACGGTGACGGTACGCAATCCCGACAGCACCTCTATTCACGGCCTTACCGAGGAACACCTGATGGTGTACGAAGACGGGTACCGGGTGAATTACGTGAATGTGAAAGACCTCTCAGATGATGCCCGGCCGGTCTACCTGATGGTGGCTGTGGATTCAAGCAAGAGCATATCAAGAGAATGGCATTCGGTGTTGAAGAAAGCAGCGTCAAGGGTCGTTGATGACGCGGGAAGCCTTGTACAGATTGCCCTTTACCGTTTCAACGATAAGGTACAGTTTTTAAATAACTTTACCAGGAACAGGGAAGAGATTAAAGAAAAGATTGCCGGCATCAGCCGTCATGGAAAATATACCCACCTTTATGATTGTATTTACGATTCACTGAACATGCTGTCCGAAGTGGAAAACACACGCAGGGCCGTGGTTGTGTTCACCGACGGCAAAGACGATGGAAGCAGCCTTACCCCGGATGATATAATTCAGTTTGCCAGGGACAGTGAAGTTCCGGTTTTTTTCGTGATGCCGGGTAAAGACGCACGAACGAAGAATCCCGCAAGAATTGCAAGGATGACCGGCGGAAAAATGATTGCTATTTCGCATAACGCTGAAATTGGAAGCCTGTATTCCGATCTTGTGCGCACCATTGTAAACAGGTACAGCATTAAATACAAAACCATGGCAAGCGCCAACGGCACGGCCCACCAGGTTGAAGTTCGGCTGAAACACGGCCAGCTGCGCGACCGTGATGTACAAAAGGTCACCTATGACAGTGGATTCTTGAATATCGCACTGCCCGGGCTGTCCACAATAATTCTTATTATACTGGTGTTTCTGCTGCTGGTTGTGCTGGGCGTTCTCTGCGCGGTGCTCTTTAAACGTGGCCGTGAAAGGATGGCAACAGTACAGCCCTACATCATGCCATCAAAAACACGTACTGATTACCGTACACTGTTTCGCGAGGAAGAAGAACGCAAAATAAAACAGGACGTGCTGCTTACCCCCGAAGACCCCGAGTACAGCTACGCGAAGGCCTGGCTGGTAGAGAAGGGGGGGCCGGAGACCGGGAAGAAATTTCCCCTTTTCTGGGACGAGATAACACTGGGCCGTGACCCGGAATGTACCATCGTGATAAAAGACGATGCCGTCTCGCTGAAACATGCCAGGATAAAAAAAATGTTTAACGGGTATTACCTCTTTGACATGGCCAGTGACAACGGTACCTTCCTCAACGGACGCAAACTGCTGCGCCCGCGGCCACTCTATGACTGGGACGAAATTAAAATGGGACGTTCCATGTTCCTCTTCCGCGGTTCTAAGGGTTAACGAAACTTATTGACATTTCACGCGCATGCTAATAATAAATACTATTCATTAACATGCGAGGTAAAACCATGAAAATTGTAAAACGCATTTCTGCCGTTATTATCAGCCTGCCGGTTGCGGCACTGCTGGTTTCTTATATCATGAGTCCCACCTGGGCGGGTGAGGACATTGCCATTGAGAAAAAGCTGCCCTACGAGGCAGTGTGCGCCCACCGGGGTGCGGCCTACCTTGCGCCGGAGCTTACCATGCCCGCCTTCGAGATCGCCCGTGACCTTGGTGCCGACTACATAGAGACGGACGTGCAGCGCACGAAGGACGGGGTGCTTATCAACTACCACGACGATGACCTGAAGCGCACCACCAACGTGGAGGAGGTCTTTCCAGGCCGTGCGGATGATCCCGTAGGATCGTTTACCTACGCCGAGCTGAAGCGGCTTGACGCGGGTTCATGGTTCAACGAGAAAAACCCCGACCGGGCACGAAAGGGATACGAAGGTATTACCATTCCAACCTTTGAGCAATATATTGACATGGCTTCTGAAGGGAGCAACAGACCCGGTCTTCTCATAGAACTGAAGAAGCCTGAGAACTTCCCTGGCATTGAAAAAGAAATCGTCGCCCTGCTGGTAAAGAAGGGCTGGCTGAACGCCGACCATACCGTGAAAGAGCTTGACCCGTCGGGACTTGGCGAAAATTCGGTGAAGGTGGGGTACGGCCCCAACAGGGTGATCTTCCAGTCCTTTGACTATGACAGCCTTGTACGCATGAAAGAGATCGCCCCGAAGGTTATGCGCAGCTACATCGTGGACGAGGATACCGAGAAGGACCTTGGCGGGTTTGAACCCATACTGCAGCGTGCACGTGAGAACGGCTCGGAGATAAGCGCCGTGGGCTATCTTGGCTGGCCGTGGTACGTTGGCGACGTGCACGATGAGAACAAGTACCTGTTTGTCTGGACCCTGGACGAAGGGTGGCATTTTTACATGTTCTCCTTCTTTGGGGTGGACGGGGTGATCACCAACCGCTTCCAGGACTACATGGCATATACCGGGCGTGAGTTGTCTCTGCCGCTTGACCAGGTGATGGCCAGGTATGATTGATACATACTGAGGTGAAAGGATTTACCGCAGAGACGCAGAGAACGCGAAGGGCGCAGAGAGTTAGTCAATATATTTGAGACAGGTTGTATATTATCGCATGGGATAGTTGTGGAGTTTGTTTAATAGTTGGTTTTTCAGGCTGTGAATAAATTTTATACTGTCATCAGAAAAAACCTTATCCTTAAAAATACCAAATCGGGAAAGGGGTGTAATAATAAATGATACTAAATACACTATGCATTCCAACAAACCCCTTAGCGAACTCTGCGCCCTTAGCGCCTCTGCGGTGAATCATATGCTGATGGCCTTTGGTATAAATATCTCCTGATTGTTTATATTCAGGTTCAGGGGCTTGAGAAACTCTTCCCTGAGTATTTCGCCCGGATGTATGTTTGGCAGTTTTTTCATTCTAATATCTCTTGCTCATTTCGGAATATTTGAAACCGCCCGCTTCGCTCGATGGACACAGATGAACACGGATTATTATTAATGACAACCCCTATTTATAATGGACTCCTGATGCCCTTTAGTACCGGGTGGGCAACCTTCGTGTAGATGGTGGTGGTTGCGATATTCCTGTGTCCCAGGAGAAGCTGGATGTGGCGTATTGAGATGCCGTTCTCAAGGAGGCATGTGGCGAAGGAATGACGCAGGTCATGCGGGGTGATGCGCCTGCGGAAGCCTGCACGTCCCACTGCGGCTTCAAGCACCTTCTGCACCGTTCGCCCGGATACGTGACGTTTCTTCTCGGCATTCACGTCCTGCGCTGTTGTAAAGACATAGGCGGCAGGATCTTTTCCACGCATGCAGTATTGTAGTCCTTCAATTAATGATTCTGAAAAGACGGTAATGCGGTCTTTGCGACCCTTGCCCTGGCAAACACGTATGATGAGTTCATCAAGGTCGACGTCCTGCACACGAAGTGACACCAGTTCAGACAGCCGCAAACCCGACGCGTAGAGCAGGCCTATCATGGTTTTATGCTTTGTATTAGTAATGCAATCCATGATGATGGTGATCTCACGCCTTGATACTATATTAGGAAGATGCCGGTTGTTCTTTAGTCCCTCAAGGAAAGAAAGATCAAGGGACCTTTTGACAACTGTAAAAAAATAAAACTGTATGGAAGATCGGCAGATACGAACCATCGATGTTGACACCTTGAGCTCTTCCATGAGTACGAGAAAATATTTTCTGGCGTCTTCGGTGGTGATTTTGTTCAGGGGTATGTTCAGCTCAGACATGAACCAGTTGTGGGCCCGGCGTATGGCGCCGGTATATGTTTTAATGGTTCGCTGTGAATATCGTTTCAGCACCATTTGCTCCCGGCACCTGTCCAGGCCGGGCGGATCTTCGTGCAAAACAGGGTGGGCATGCTGCCCGGGGGAGGGATGCTCACTGAACTGTTTTTCCAGGGTTGTAAAGATGTATCGTGAGAGGCCCAGTGTTTCAAGAAAATGCGTTTTTACAGCCAGGTAATCTTCACGGGTGATGCGATCTTTATTCTCGGTGAAGAAGGTTTCGATGTCGTTGTTAGATATATATTTCGGATGGTTTTTGTGGCGATATCGTTCAAGTAATGCTGCAAGTACCTTGTTTTCCATAGTGATGTCCCTCCCTTTTCGTAATAACGATGATTAATTTCCCTCTACCTGTTAATACGAAAGAAAGGCGCCTATTGTAAAAATTTTTTATGTTTTTTGAATTTTTTCTTCACATAAGGTTTCGTTGTTATATAATTTCCGCAAATCGCATAAGTGGAGTTTTATGAAAGCGGCGCGCTTGACTGGTTCGGTTCTTCTGCAGTGATGCGAGCGTCCTGCTCGCTCTTACTGTGGAATGAAAATATTATAGATTTATAGATTTAGGAAAATTCTGTGCAGGGAGGATTCCGGTAACGGAAAAAATAATTAAAAACGGCAAAAAGTATCTCATAAAACCCCCTATCTGAGGGACATAGAATAGCTTATCTGAAGCTAAAATGTCCCTGCATTAAACATATATTCCTGACAGTGCAGATATGTATTAAATTTTGCGCCGAAAAAATTTCGCAAAACCATAGATGAACCTGCACAATGCCGAATACTTTATGCCTATACCTGAAAAGATGTCAATAAAAAAAATTAAAAAAATCAATACTATGGAGGCAAAACTTTCATTTCTGCTTTCAAAGACGGCTTGAAATATCCCCTGACTATTTTATGTGTTTTTACAAGCTTTTTAATCTCTTTATCAGCTGAAAATGAATAGATTGTATCAGGCACCATCCGTGTACCGCAATCTGGACAATTCTCTGGCTTTTTATTAAACGAAATTTCAATTGCCTTTGCCCACATGGTTTTCTCAATATCTTTAAGCTTCTGATCTATCTGGTGAGTATATATTCCGTAATACCGAATAAGTTTACGATTTTTTTCAGGCAGATAAAAAAGCATCCGGGCCATAAAAGAAAATATATCCATCGTTTTTACAGCAAAAATCTTTTCTTTTGTTTTTCGATCAACCCATTTCTTATATCTGAAAGTTACTGTCTTCTTTGCGAAGTTTACCTCTGTAATCTGGCTGTTGTGAAAATATCCGGCAGCAATGTATTCAGAGGTTCTGAACAAAATGTCATTATGGTTACCGGTTATCGGATTGAAGTAAACATGAAATCCATTGCTGAACTTTTTATCAATAGCTTTAAATTCTTCCGCTGTTATTATTTTTTGTTTCTTGAGGTGATTCAAAAATGCCTTTTTCCAGATATGCCTGATTTTGTTGTAATTGATAAATGCGATATCATGCACCTCCCCTGTTTTTGTATCTACCAGTTCCCGTGTGCCTATAAGATGAATATGAGGGTTGTAGTTAAGACTGTTGCCGCTTTTATGCAGAGTGCTGAGTATGCCGGGCTGTATCTCTCTGCCTTTTAACCCCGCTGATGATAATAAAAAATCTCTGTATAACTTTGAAGCAAGTTTTATCATCTGCTCCGGTTGATATCTTCTCACAAACAAAAGACGAGATAATGTTCCGGGCATTGTAAATGTAACATGATTATGCTTCAATGAGGTATTCATAATTCTGCTCAAATTCAAAGACCAGCCGAATAACTTTTTTCTGGCACATGATAGGCATAACCTTGACTTGCAGGTGAAAGGTACTATAAGAATAATACCGCAATCCGGGCAGGTATGGCGTTTAAATCCGTTTTGAAATTTTCCGCAACTAATGAGTTTTTTTACTTCTTCAATCTTTTCGTCATCAAGCCTACCGTATATTTCCTGAAATTTATTTGGATATATTGTAATAAATTCATTCCAGTATTTAATCCAGATAGTTTTATAATAGCTCCACCTTTCAAGTCCTGGCGTATAATCGGGCTTTTCGTTGTTGTATAAGTTTATGTACATACATACTAAACGAATTTTTAGTATGTATTTTAAAAAATTATTGACTTTTTTTCATAAAAATGATTTTTTTTGAAAACGGGCTCATACGTCCTGTATTCGCCCGCCTTGTTGCTGAACAGCGCGCCGCCTTCATAAAACAGCGGCTGAAACGCTGCGGCGGTGTACCGCCTTGGCCTACGGCACATTGGCTTCCGCGAGTACGCTCCAGCCAACGTCGTTTAGCCGCGGGACGTTATGCGATAGTGGCTAAATTATAAAAGATAGTAAAAAGATAACCCATAATACTAGTATTAAAGTTTTCCCTAGCAAAGTAATGATAAAAAAAGACTTTAACTGCGCCTGATTTTTTTGTGACTCATTAGAGTAGTAGTATAAGCGTATGTAATATTTATAAAACGGAAGAAATATATCAAAGAAGTTAAAATTGATGGTATTCTTGTAATTTCTAAGGTAGTAATGATTAATAATTATTTTTATTAATACTAAATCAATTACCATATAAATAATTGTAATATTTAGAGGGTAAAACTCATAAATAATAGGAAGTAGTTCGTAGACATCTTCGCCGTTAAAAAAAATGCTTAATGCATGGAAAAGTAATCCAATAAGAAACAGTGACATACCATATATAGTTAATAATAAGCAAATTTTCGTAAATATAATAAAGCGTTGAGAAACAAGATTCTCTTTCTGACATAAATATATATGGATATAATCATTATATAAACCTGGATTATAAAATTTATCTTGGATAATATCATTAGCCTTAATTCTCAAGTAGTGCAGTGGGAAAATGCTTACTAATAAAGCAGAAAATCCAAGAATAAATATTGCTGTAATGTAAGAGGACATCATTCTCCTAAAAGATGACTAAGCCGTTCGACGAAATTTCCCAAAAATGTATTATATTTTGATATTTCTAATATTATTACCATAAGTACTGATACAATAAACATTAAAACTACATTATTTATGGACCAATTATAAATAACTTTAAACATAAATAGTCCGGCTATTGTTAAGAATAAAAAGAATAATATTGATTGTAAATCCCACATATATTTATATTGACAATAGGAATTAATAAAATTGGTTTTTATTTTTTTATAGAGTAAATACAATGTATATGTACAGTCAATAAAATATTATTAGGGAATAAATTACTTAACTGACTGTGCTTATGGAACATTTATTGGACATTGCCGCCGTCATCGCATAACAAAGCATAAGCCGCTGCGCTCCTCGGCAACTACGTTGCCTGCAGTGCTCGGCCTGCGGCACATTGGCCCTGACGGGCCAACGTCGGCTATGCTGAGACGTTATATGCAATGCTGAGCTATTTTTTTGGTTCTATGCCGCCGTCCGTGGCGGCAAAAGAGATAAAGGAGGAAACAAAATGAGAACGGAACAAAATAAAACCATCCTTCTTGTAGAAGATGAAGTTATAATAGCCATGAGTGAAAAAATGCAATTGGAAAAGATCGGCTATAAAGTTCTTTTATCTCATAATGGGGAAGATTCAGTTCAGCAAGTTATTCATAATAATAATATTGATTTAGTGTTAATGGATATCGATTTAGGTAAAGAGATTGATGGTGCTGAAGCAGGGAAAAGGATTCTTGACTATAGAGATCTACCTATAGTCTTCTTATCCAGCCATACTGAACCTGAAGTAGTGTTAAAAACTGAAAAAATTACTTCATATGGTTATATTGTAAAAAATTCAGGAATTACTGTTATTGATGCCGGTATTCAAATGGCATTTAAACTTTATGATATAAATAAAAAATTAAATCTTGAATTAGAATTACACAAGCAATTACAGGATAAATTATTTCAATATCAGCAATACTTAAAATATGCATTATATAGTCTACCAATAACGATTTTTGCTATTGACAATAACGGAATATTTACTATATCCGAAGGTAAAGGGCTGGGCAACGTTAATTTGGAACCTGGAGAAAATGTAGGTGCTTCAGCTATTGAGATGTATTCTTCATTAGAAGTTAAATTGGATAATGGAGAAGTAATAAATGGCAAAGAATGGATATTTCGAGTACTTGCTGGTGAGAAAACAATTGCTTATACAAAACTAGCTGGTAGAATATTTGAAAATTACTGTAATCCTTATTATGATATGGCCGGGCAAATAATCGGAGCAGTTGGAATAGCGATGGATATAACAGACAAATCCATGTGATAACATATAAAATACACTATACCATTTCAAAGTTAGAATTATATTTATTTGATAAAAATAGTTTTTTATTGTTTATAATTATAAAATATTTTTATAATCAAGCTCATACATCCTTGTATTCGCTTGCCAAATGTAAGTGCTCAGCACTGCATATAACCCGGGAACGTTATTTGCAATTGCCCTTTCTTAAATTATCATAGCAACTGGTTTTCATGTGTAATTGTATTTAATGTAATTACTTGATTTAATTAAAAAAAAGAGACATTTATATTTATTTTAAGTTATTGAATTTGCAAAATTGAACAGTCTTAATTATAAAGAAGCTAGTTATGAAAATTGCTATTTCAGGTGCACACCATACAGGCAAAACAACACTTGGCAATCAAATGAGTACTTTGTTAACTGGATATTCTTTTTTAGAAGAACCATATTATCAATTGCTTGAGGATGGGTATGAATTTTGTGCTAAACCTAGTGTAGAAGATTATGAAGTACAGCTTGAACTATCAATACAACAAATAATAGACTCTGATGAAAAAACAATTTTTGACAGATGCCCATTAGATTTTTTAGCGTATATTAAAATTCATAAAAACTCTAGTTTTTTTGAAATAGAAGATTGGAAAGAAAAAATTGATGATGCGTTGAATCAACTTGATGTTGTCGTTTTTGTACCTGTGGAGAGTCCGGATCTAATACCTTGTCCTCTTTCGGAATACCCTAAACTTAGAGATGAAGTGGATACAAAAGTTAAAGATTTAATATATGATTTAGAATCACAGTTCAGTTTTAAGGCAATAGAAGTTAGCGGCAATATAAATAGTCGCTTAAATCAAATATTAGAATTAGGAAATTTGCTTAAATAATCGGGTAACAGCATATAACAAATCTTATGCGCTTCACTCCCTGGCGGTCGTTCGGGCTGCGCCACATCGCGCAAAAGGCCGCGCGACGTCGCATAAGAAAAACGTTATGCGGCATAAACGCGGGTGAAACCAGGACATAGGTAACGAATTAACCTCATGACATAGGTAACACTTTTCAGGTAAAATCCGGTCAGTAACTTTCTATGGAGGTACTGGCCATGCCCTGGAAGGAGATAAATGTCATGAGTCAGAAACTAGAATTTGTACTGCGCTCTTTTAAGAATGAAATGAGTTTTACCGAGCTCTGCACGGAATACGGTATAAGCACAAAAACCGGTTACAAATGGAAAGAGCGTTTTTACCAGGAAGGCATTGAAGGCCTGAAGGACAAACCCCGAACACCTCACAACAGTCCTACCCGGTTATCAGAAGAAGTTATATGTGAACTTATCAGGATAAAGAATACAAAAAAGCGATGGGGTCCGAAAAAGATACGTGAAGTATATGCGAAGAATCATCCCAACGAAAGAATACCTGTACGAAGTACCGTTGAACGCATACTTAAGAATGCCGGGTTTGTTGCCACTCGAAAGCGCAGACGACATGTTATACCTGAGAGAGTCCAGAACAGGATAGTACCGGCAAAACCAAATGATCTTTGGACAGTAGATTTTAAGGGCTGGTGGTACACAAAAGAACGTGAAAGGTGTGAACCGTTGACAATTCGTGATGAGTTCTCTAAATATATTTTTTCGATAAAGATCGTTGAAAAAGCAGATATTACAAACGTTAAACAGGAATTTGAACATGTTTTTAAGCGATATGGTCTTCCTGAAGTAATCAGATCAGAGAATGGGCCACCATTTGCAAGTGCCCTGTCAATTCTGGGTCTCACACGATTATCTGCATGGTGGCTGTCTCTTGGTATCAGGCTTGACCGGATTGATCCCGGATCGCCACAACAGAACGGCGGACATGAACGGATGCACCTTGACATTAAAAGAGAACTTGAATGCAAGATAGACGGAAGCTTGAAGCTGCATCAACAGGTATTTAATGCATGGAAAAATGAATTTAATACCGAACGACCTCATGAGTCATTGAAAATGAAAACACCTGAGATGGTATATGAGAAATCAAAACGTAAGTTTGATGGCCATATACATTTCATTGAATACCAGGGCGGCTATACAAACAGACAGGTAAATGACCGTGGATATATAAATCATAAAGGACATCGGATATTCATTACCAATGCCCTGGGTGGTTATAATGTGGGTTTAAAATCAAAGGGGAGATCCGCACTTGAGGTGTGGTTTAATATAACATTACCTGGAGAAATTGATTTGAATTGTTTCATGTTTAAATCTATACTTGCACAATGAAAAAAGGGCATACTATGAAAATTAATATGTTACCTATGTTATGAGGTCAAAATGTAATCTATGTCATGAAGCCGGACCTCAAGGACATCAGTATTAAAAATTAAACTAAAATAGGAGGATAAAATGACAAAAATTGGAATAATAATTTGCGAAAGATATATAAACTGCGGTGGAGGAAAATGTTTAAAAGCATTAAAAGAACATGTTGGGGGATTTGCCAAATATCCCAAAGAAGAAAAACTTGAATTGGTAGGATATTCAAATTGTGGTGGTTGTCCAGGGGGAAATATAGAATATGTTCCTGCAGAGATGATTAAAAACGGAGCAGAAGTAATTCATTTTGCTACAGGATTTGTTGTAGGATATCCACCTTGTCCATACATAAAACAATTTAAAGAATTTATTGAAACTCAATATAAAATTCCCGTTGAAATTGGCACACATCCGATTCCGTTAAAATATCTTGATGCTCAAAATAAACTATCATTTTGGAATTCAACAGATATGGCCAGCATTGCAGGGCATTTAATGGATGAAGATAAAATGATTATGGAATCATATAACTAACAATATTAATAAAAACAATGGATAAACTGAATGAACTTGTTTTGCCAAAAGACTTTCAATATTGAGAAAAGACTTTTAAAGCAATACTAAATTGTTATATAGAAATAAACAAATGCTTCGTATAACAAGAAAGATATGCTGAGATCTTCGGTCTTGGCCTTCGGCAAATGGCACCTGGCACGGTATTCTGCATGCGCAGAAACCCTGCCACAGCAAAGCTGTCATGTCATTTCGTTTACCCAAGACGTTATCTTCTTTCTTCATTGCCAGTCTACTTATTTCCAGCCCCGGGGATTTTTATAGAATTCCTTTTCCCAGTCGGTCATAATTTTAAGCATTTTTTCGCCTACCCGGGGATAGCTTTCGATAAGATTATAGTTCTCTCCCTTATCGGTCTTGAGATTATAAAGCATGGGGAATGAACCCATGACGGGAATGGTCCTCTCTTTGCCTGAAGAATCTTTTCCCGTGTAAGTCTGGGCTTTTTTAGTAATCAGTCCTGAAAGGGTTCGCTTCGGATTGTCCACGACAATGGGGTGCACATAGTGATTCATGTAACGGAAATACTTATAGTCACCGGCCCGTACACCTTCAAGGTCATTTTCATGAAAAAAGAAAAGCGCATCATGCGGGGTCTTTTTACTGTCCCCATTCAGGAGGCCGGTGATGTCCTTTCCGTCAATAATCCTGTCCTTTGGGATTTTCAATCCCGCAAGAGATAGAAATGTGGGAAAAAAATCAATGTTCATGGACGGCTCCCGGCAGATGCTTCCTGCGGGGATCTTTCCCGGATACCGGGCGATCATCGGTACATTAAACCCCCCCTCGTAGCTCTGGCCCTTACGGCCCCGGTTGCTTCCCGGAGACCCATTGAACCAGGGGCCATTATCACTGGTAAAGATAACCAGGGTCTTCTTATCGATTCCCTGTTTCTTCAGGGTCTTCATGATCTCTCCTACGCTCCAGTCTACTTCCTGAATGACATCACCGTGGGGCCCCGCCTTCGACGAGCCCTTGAATCGCTTCGAAGGAAAGCAGGGCTGGTGAGGGTCCTTATGGGCAAGGTAAAGGAAGAAGGGGGCCCTGCTGTTTTCATTGATGAAATCCACGGCCTCTTTCGTGAAGATCCCCGTATACTTTTCCTGGTCCAGTTCGATGTCGGGTGTAATCTCCTTCTGGTTTCGCCAAAAGGCGGATGGCCAGTCATCATTGGATCCATTAAAACCGGTAAAAAAATCGAAGCCGTGGCGATGTGGGTGATACTGTGGCTGTTTCGTAAAGTCGCCCAGGTGCCATTTGCCGATAGCCGCTGTTTTGTATCCTGCAAGCTTCAGCGCTTCTGCTATAGTAATCTCTGAAGGGGGAAGACCGTCGTTGAGGCTCTCTCCATTGGGGAGATCAAGGGCCCCGAGTTTGGCCATCATGGTACCGAAAGCCCGGCTGACACTCCGCATCAGGTTATCATTCTTCGGCCAGATAGGAAAGGTCACCCCTGTGCGGTGGGGATAGCGTCCCGTCAGGAGTCCAGCACGCGAGGGAGAACAGAGGGCATTACATGAATAAAAATCCGTAAAGTGAACACCCTCCCTGGCAAGCCTGTCAATATTGGGTGTTTTTATTGCACTGCTGCCATAACAGCCCAGGTCGCCATACCCCATGTCATCACAGAGTATGACAACCACATTTGGTTTCTCGCCAGTAAAGCCTTTCTTCTTTCCTATAACATCGGCAGTGGATATATTATCACGTGCCTTGTCTTTATAAATACCTGTATCAATATTGCGTTCAATGCCGTCATCCATTGACTCTGAACATGCTGTAAGTAGAAATGATGCACTGGTTGTTGCTGCTGCAGCAAGTGCTGTTTTTCGTAATGCTTCCCGTCGGGTACATTTTCCACTCATTGTATGCCCCCTTAATTACCTGATTCCACCATAATAACTATTTGTATCTGGCTTTCGCATACAGTGTTTTACAATACGAACAAATTTGTTATATGTCCAGTAACTTTTAACCAGACAGGTTCTATGTGTATAAAAGAATCATATTGCTTACGTTCATCAAAATTTTATTAACAAGCCGGGATGGGTCATTGTGTATAACCCGTTAAACCATGGAAATTGTCGAAATCATAAACCTCGCGTATCCAGCGCGTAACACCGCATCAGCAGCTGGGTTCCCCGGCAACGTCGTTGCCTGCAGTGCTCGTGCTGCGGCACATTGGCCCTGGCGGGCCAACGTCGGCTATGCTGAGAAGCTATCTGCAAGTTTGGACTTTTAACTTTTGACTACCCTGGCCATTAAATTTCCATGAAAACTTTTTCACACTAATATTATATTTGACAATCCTGTCTTAATATAGTACTATATATAGACCATAACATTTGAGGTGTCACATGGACATAAAAGAAGATATACGACCTATTTCTTATGTTAAATCCCATGCTGCGGATATACTTACACAGATCAATGATACTAAGCGACCTGTTTTTGTAACTCAGAATGGTGAAGCAAAAGCTGTTTTGATGGACACGGAAAGTTATCAAAATATGCAAAAAGCTATTGGTATTTTAAAAATGGTTGCTCAAGGGGAAAATGATATCCGGAAAAATAAAGTCATTCTCCAGGATGAAGTCTTTAACATGCTTGATAAAAAATTCAAGTAATTACTATGCCAGAATCAAAATTCACTGTTTCATGGACCGAGACGGCTTTCCGGGATCTTGAAAATATTATCGATTATATCTCACCTGATAACATCGATGTGGCGCTTGATAAATACAATTTAATCAAGAAAGAAGCATTAAAACTAAGTTCTTTCCCCAAACGCAGTAGAATTGTTCCTGAATTACAAGCTCATAATATTATAACCTATAGAGAAATAATTATTAATCCCTGGAGAATAATATACCGTATCGATCATAATACTGTTTATGTTTTATCTGTTTTTGATGGAAGACGAAATTTTGAAGATATTTTATTGGAAAGATTTATCAAAGAATAAATTATTTTTTGATAAAATTAGCCAAACCTGCGGATAACACCGCATCAGCAGCTGCGTTCCTCGGCAACTGCGTTGCCTGCGGTGCTCGGCCTGCGGCACATTGGCCCTGGCGGGCCAACGTTGGCTATGCTGAGACGCTATTTGCAAGTTTGGCCGGTGAAACCAGGACATAGGTAACGGATTAACCTCATTACACAGGTAACACTTTTCAGGTAACATTCGGTCAGTAACTTTCTATGGAGGTGCTGGCCATGCCCTGAAAGGAGATACATGTTATGAGGTCAACATGCAAACTATTTCCTGAAGCCGGATCAATGGGAGGAAGAATGATTCGAGAAGCTAAATTAAATGATTCAGAAGCAATTGCAGAAATAATTGTTGAAGCCTGGCAAGGTGCGTATGCAGGTATCGTTGATCAAAAGTATGTTGATAACATGAAGATCCAGAGATTTGTTCATATAATGAGTAAAAATATTAAACAGAAGAAAGAGAAAATATTCATATATGAAGAGAATGAAATAACCAAAGGCTTTATCTCAGGTAAATTCATAGATGATAAAGATCATCAGTGTGAAACTGTAGGATTTTATGTTTTACCAAAATACCAACGAATGGGGATTGGAGAGAAATTATTACTAAAAATGAAACAATACTTTTCTGAAAACAGTTGCCGAAAAATGATGCTCTGGACTTTGATGGGAGCGAAAAACAACGCATTCTATACGAATAATGGTGGTACAATAACTGATGAAAAAATGTTGAACATTGGTGATAAAGAATATTCAGGGGTGAGGTTTTCATTTAAGCTTTCTTCTATCTCCAATTGATACTATGCAAAATCGCAAAATGATGTATGCCATTGGCGCACTGACTTATTAATAACATTGCCATCCGTGGCGGTGAAAGATAAATAAATTCAGGAAAAATATGGACTTATTTGAAATTAAAGATGAGTGTAGAAAAAATTTAAATAAATATACCAATAAAGCATTTTTAACTATTCCAAAAATTGATAAACCTATTATTTTAGATGCAGGTTGTGGTACAGGTGTTCCAACTCTATCAATAATTGAATTATGTAATGGAAATATATTTGCGGTTGATCCTGACAAGTATAGTATAAATTGGTTAATAAAAAAGGTAACAGCACTAAAATTAAAAGATAGAATTAAAATTTTCAATGACTCAATACTTAATCCTGCATTGTTTAACTTTAAATTTGATATAATTTTAGCTGAAGGATTGCTGAATGTTATCGGTTTTGAAAAAGGAATACAGATCTTTATTAATTACATGAAAGATGAGGGATATTTAATAATTCATGATGAATATAAAAATGATTCAGAAAAGAGAGGATATTTTAAAGGCAATAACTTAAAATTGCTGCATTCATTTGAATTAGATGAAAATGTCTGGTTAAATGAATATTTTTATTGTTTAAAATCAAAAATCGAAATTTTTAAGGAGAATCATTTATTTGAAAGCGAATTAAAAGTAATAAATGATAATATTAGGAATCAAAACAATTTAAAATCGATTTATTATATTTTGAAACATGATACACAATATTAAAATGCCTTCGCCACATTTTCACCTCCGCTGCGCTGCGGTAACACCATTGCATATGCCTGGAAAGTAATATGCCATTACTCCGTGTTAGAATGACATATCTTTGAAAAACAACTGGCATCAGTGTCAGTTGAAACTTTAAGTATTTTTCTGATTAAATGGAGCGCCGTTTAAGCGGATATATTGCTCATATTGTGGAATGCAGTTTTATAAGATGTTGGACGACAGAATTGATAATATATAAGGAACTGTGGCATGAAAAATAAAACATTAGTTAGACTATCAATCGTTCAATTATTAATTCTTTTTCTTTTCCTGGCTTTGACATTGGGAAATGAAATTGTAGACATTCCTCATTATATTTTTAATGACACTCCCACGTCATTTACACAAAGATTAGGTGAAGTCATAATTGAACTATCAATCTTTTTTATTGTGATGGCAATTCAAATTGGGCTATTAAGAAAGCTATATAAGCGAATCCGGCTTTTAGAGGGATTTATAACAATTTGTGCTAATTGTAAAAAAATAAGAAATATAGAAGATCAATGGGAACAGATGGAGCAATACATAACTGAACATTCTCTTGCTCAGTTTTCTCATAGCATTTGTCCTGATTGCGCAAAGGAGCTATACCCTGATCTATATAAGGACAATATTTGACCTCCTAACCAACGAATTCAGCGGATGCAAAAAGCCGCGCCGCTGATTTAAGCATTATCAATTTTCTGTTAAAAAAATGTTGTATAATGAAGCAACTATCTCTAAAATTACAAGCTCAACATCCTGTTTTGCTTGAAAACTTAACGGGGGTGGGGCAACGGCATATAACACGGGGCATAAGCGACGCTCTCTTCGGTCGCTTGGCCTTCGGCATATTTTCACCACCGCTGTGCTACGGTTAAAACATCGCATGTGCCGGTTACGTTGTACGTAAGGCCGAAAAGAATAATTTTAGGAGGTTTAAAATGAAACCAAGAGGACCCTTGATGATAGAACACCGACTGATTGAGAAAATGTTGATAATTGTCAATAAAGAATTAGAAAATATCAAGAAAAACAAAACCGTTGATCCAATTTTTATTGATACTCTTGTAGACTTTATAAGAATATATGCAGATCGCACCCACCATGGAAAGGAAGAAGATATTCTATTTAAAGAATTAGAAAATAAAAAATTAAATGATAAAGATAAAAAGGGAATGCAAGAATTAATTGATGAACATGTATCTGCCCGAAAAATTGTAAAAGAGCTTGTTGAAGCTAAAATAAATTATATTGAAGGAGATGCAAATAGTATTAATATTATTATAGAAAAATTGACTTTTTTAATTAATTTTTACCCTGAGCATATTAAAAAAGAAGATAAAGTATTTTTTCCTGATACTGAAAAATACTTTTCAAATGAAGAGTTAGATAAAATGTTAAATGATTTTTGGGATTTTGATAAAAAAATGATTCATGAAAAGTATAATAAATTATATGAATCATTATCAAAAAAATACTAAACGATTTTCGGCCCTTCGCTCAACACAGCATAGCCGCTTCATCGCTGCGTTTTTCGGCCTTTGGCACATTGGGCCCTGGCGGGCCAGCGTTGGCTATTCCGGTTCTTTATATGCTATACTGCGCCAACTGGTACGGAACGCCGCTGTCCATGGCGGCGAAATACAAAGAAGGAGTATTATAAATGAACAATGGGAATAAAAAGACCGTTCTCCTTGTTGAAGATGAAGTTATCATCGCAATGATGGAAAAAAAGGAACTGGAGAAATACGGGTACATTGTTCATCATGTTACTTCCGGAGAAAAGGCAGTACATACTATTCTGGAAGAGGATTTCCCAATAGATTTGATTCTCATGGACATCGATCTTGGTTCCGGTATTGACGGTACACAGGCAGCTGCAGAAATATTAAAACATAAAGATATACCCATAGTTTTCTTATCATCACATACTGAACCAGGGGTAGTTGAGAAGACAGAAAAGATTACTTCGTATGGTTATGTTGTGAAAAATTCGGGGATTGTTATTCTTGATACGTCAATTAAGATGGCGTTTAAATTGTATGAAGCAAATAAAAAATTGTCGAATGAGTTGACTGAGCGGAAACGGGCGGAAGAGAAGATTCAAGAAATGGACATTCGCATGAGAAAGCTTTTCGCAAATGTTCCGGATCTGATTTTTCAATTTACACGAAGACCGGATGGTAGTTATTACGTGCCCATCGCATCGAAAGGTATCAGAAATATTTTTGGCTGTTCACCAGAAGACGTTCGCGATAATTTCGAGCCTATCAGCAGGGTAATTTACCCGGAGGATGCTGCCAGGGTAATCGATGATATCGAGTACTCAGCAAAACACCTTACATATTTCACCTGCGAGTTTCGGGTGCATATACCGGGAAGAGATATTCAATGGATATTATCCCGATCGACGCCGGAGAAATTACCGGATGGCAGCGTTACCTGGTACGGTTTCAATGTGGACATTACCGAGCGTAAGCAGATGGAAATACAATTGCAAAAAGTAAAAGATGACTTGCAGACAATATCTGACAACATGCTTGATTTGGTTGCTGTAACTGATATGGAAGGAAATTATAAATTTGCTGGTTCTTCCCACACTATATTAGGCTATGAAATTGAATATCTTATAGGGAAAAATGTAATGGATTTTGTTCATCCTGATGATTTACCAGGAGTACAGGCGAAACTTGTAGATTTTGTAACCAACAAAAAATCAATAGCAGATGCTATATATAGAAATCGATGTGCCGACAGCTCTTATTTATGGTTTGAAACAATTGCAACTTTAATTACAGATAATGATGGTAATCAAAAAGAAATACTCTTTAACACAAGAGACATCACCGATCGCAAGCAGGCGGAGAAAAAGCTTGCTGAGAACGAGGCGGTAATTCGAAATAAACTCAAGGCAATTACAGAACCGGAAAGCGATTTAGGTGAATTGGATCTTGCTGACATTATTGATGTTCCGGCAGTGCAGTCCTTGATGGAGAATTTTTATAATGTCACCGGTTGCGGGGGTGCCATAGTGGATACCAATGGGAAAGTTATAGTGGGTGTCGATTTTAAAGACATTTGCGCTAAATTTCATCGTTTTCATCCCGAGACACGAAAGAATTGTATAGAGAGCGACACGATTCTTGCAAGTGGCACAACCCCCGGGACGTTTAAATCATACCAATGCAAGAACGGCATGTGGGATATGGCTGCACCTATTGTGGTGTCCGGCCGTCATATGGGCAACATCTACTTTGGTCAATTTTTCTATTCTGATGAAGAACCGGATGAAGAGCGTTTTCGTAACCAGGCCCGGCTATATGGATTTGATGAGGTAGAATATCTTGCCGCTCTCAGACGGGTCCCGCGGTATGACCGGGAAAAAGTTGAGAATATAATAACTTTTTATTCCAGGTTGGGAGAAATGATTTCTGCTTTGAGTTTCAGCAACGTCAGCCTGTCAAGAACACTCACCCAACGTCAGCAGATGGAAGAAGCCTTCAAACGAGAAGATATTTTTTTATCTTCGGTATTGGATAACGTAAAAGAAGCAATAATTATCTGCAATGAGAATGGAGAGATAATTCGATTTAATGAAGCAGCACGTAGACTCCATAATTTGCCGGAAAAACAGATTCCGGCTGAACAATGGGCAGAATATTATGATCTCTACTCACCCGACGGGTCTACTCTCCTCGCTACAGAAGATATACCTCTTTTTCGGGCACTGAAGGGTGAGGATGTAATCAACGTTGAGATAATGGTGGCTCCTAAAGATAGCAACCACCATTATCTTCTTAGCTGTAATGGGTGCCAACTGATAGATACTGAAGGAAAAATAACCGGCGCTGTTATTACGATGTTTGATGTTACCGAGCGCAAGCAGGCGGAGGAAGAAATAAAAAAACAGCTCTCCGAAAAAGAGACCCTTCTGCGTGAAGTCCATCACCGCGTGAAAAACAATATAGCTAATATTGAAAGTCTTTTATCGCTGCAGGTTGATTCTACCGTAAATGATGAAGTAAAAACAGCATTGCAGGATGCCATCTCCCGTATTCAAAGCATGAGAGTTCTTTATGAGAAGTTATTGTTAAGCAGGGACCTCGATGAGATATCGGTTAAAAACTATGCGGAAAGCCTTATTGATTCGCTTGTTATGTTTTTTGATCCTGAGAAAAACATAATCATCGAAAAGCATTTTGCCAATTTTGAAGTCGATGCCAGGAAAGCGGTTTCTATCGGAATAATCATCAATGAGCTTTTGACAAATGTTTTCAAATATGCGTTTAAAGACCGTGACAGTGGGATGGTGTCCGTATCTATTGATAAGGAAGGAAACAGGGTAACTCTCATCATTCAAGATAATGGTATTGGAATTGATGAAAGAATCGAAGCAAATAAATCGCCTGGCTTTGGTCTAACTATTGTTAAAATGCTGGTGGAACAATTAAAAGGAAAATACAGCCTGGTAAATGACAATGGGACCAAAAGTGTTATTCAATTTGAAATATAATTCTGCAGACATGTGCCTCCGCTCGTCCGTGGGCTTCGCCACATCTTCACCTCCGCTATAGATGAGGTGAAAACGTTGCAATCATTAAGCGCAAGACCCGCGGGAATGAAGTATGTAGTAAAAAATGTAGAAATTGTAAATGATGTATTACAAAAGGAGTTAGCAATATATTATGGAAGCATTAAAATCACATATTGAAAATATTGCCAAACCGGGTATACCTTTGATATTACTAGGAGTATTGAAGGGATATATTAATAATCCTATTGGATTTATTATCAAATCAAAAATATCATTTAAACAATTTAAGAGAAATATTGAAATTGATCTACCACAAGATTTTATAGATTCAACAGGTTTTATCGCATGGCTGTATATTCGATTACAAAGGAAAGTAGGGCAAGAAAAGGCATTTGAAGTAATTCGAGCAGCGGTTTTGACTTCTGGATTTGCTGTTCAGCAGGCAAACTTTAGGAATGTTGAAGATAGGAGATGTTTTGAGAATTTGATGAAATATCAACAGAAAGCAAATAATGAAGGGAGTACAAAATTAAATACCATGGAAGTCATAGAGCAAACCGAAAGCAAATACGAATTTCGTGTGACAAGGTGTGTCTTTTATGAGCTTTTCAGTTATCTGAATGTTCCTGAATTGATAGAAATAATGTGTTCAATTGACAATGCGATTTTTAATACATATCTGCCAGAGACATTAGTTTTTCATAGAAATGGATTGAATAATACGATACCCCTGGGCAATAAATATTGTGAATTTGTAATTGAAAAGAACTTTGCACAGCACGGCGTAACCAACACTGCAAAAATAGTTGCTCAAGATTAAATTCTAGATGACATTTTCCCATTAAGTAATGCTGCAACTATGTTGACACATAGGGCATCCGTGCCGGATAAAATAAAGAAATAAACATATACAAGATTTTAAAACATATTTGTCTTGTCGAAAATATTTCGAGCATATAAATGCTAATTTATCAAATTATTTAATATTTACAGATGATGAGAATATTTATTGTTGCAGTTTCCTGTTTTATAATGAACATTACCTAAAAGTTAAAAAAATAAACATAAATGAGGTTTATACATGGACTACGCAGAAACAAAATATGAAATTTTTCAACCTGATGCAAAAACGAAGTTAGCTTCACATATATGGCTTCCTAAAGGCAAGCCCAGGGCGATTCTGGTAGCAGTTCATGGTGGTATGGCCTATGCCGGAGACTGGGTAAACACCGCACTATATTTTAAAGGCAAGGGACTTGCTACCTATGCTTTAGATTTAAGGTGGCATGGAGACTTTCCAAGGAATAATCCCGGAGAAAAAAATTTTTTTCATATAGATTCATATGATACATATGCAAGGGATCTTGATCTATATTTAAAGGACGTTAAAGAAAAAAATCCCGGAATACCTGTTATTATTCTTTCACATTCCAATGGAGCCTTGATATCGCTTTATTATGGATTGACTATCGGGAAAAAATCGGATGTAAAAGGGGTGATTGTTTCCTCTCCATGGATCGTAAACAAGGTTAAGGTTTCTCCTGTTTTACTTGCCGCGGCAAAGATCATATCTATTTTTCACCCTAAAATGGCGGTTGCTCCAGAACCATTGACAGATGTGTTAACTCACGACAAAGAGATAACTGCCCGCCATCATGCTGATGAGGCATCAGGTGTCAGGGGAACACAAGGTTCAGCAAAACTTGCAGTTGCTTCCGCAATGGCTCAAAAATATGTAGCGGAAAACATGTCACAGTGGAATGTGACTCCACTTCTTGGTATTATCGCAGGTGATGACCATCTTGCTGATCCTGAAGGCAGCGAGAAAGCTCTCAAGTCAGTAACACTGAAGCCTGTTGAAATAGTGAAATATCCCCAAAACTATCATGAAAACTTCAATGAAGAAAACCGTAAAGAGGTATGGGATGTTTGCATGAAGTGGATTGAAAAACTGATATGAATTTTCTTTTAGGAAACTGCATTGTTTAAATTGGTTATTTAAGCAAAGGTATTTTCCTACCCCTTATCAGCAGCCACAGGGTAAATGACAGTTCCCCTATTACGCCCGGTATTATTACCACCATGGAAAAGATATTCGCGTATCTTGCGTAATCTTCCAGAAGAAATTGTGCGAAACTGTCAGTGAGATAACCAATTCCTGCAATAAAAAGCAGTATCCCCAGTATTTTGGGAATATAGCCGGATTTGATCACAAGATATCCCAGGAGTGGCAGGTGTATGCCAAAAAAAACCAGTCCGATAAGCCAGGTGTAATTGAATGCGCCAATGTATAGCATCACCTGTATCTGCAGCCAGCCAGTATCTGGCAGGTAAGTGGTACCGGTGTTGTTTACCAGAGGTAATATGCTGACAAGGTTGAACAGGGCAATGCTGAAAATAGAGGCATTGATAAGTCGAAGCCAGCCAGAAAGCAGTGATAGTGCACGGTTTACCGGTATGAGCAACACGTACAATGCCCAGGCAAGTACCACGTCAGAGATGACCATAATAATAAAGGCGAAAATTCCCACACGAAACTGAAATTCGTTAGACGAGATGTTTTCAAATGTTGCGGCAGCGTTACCATTTATAACCAGCCCTTCCAGTATGAAAAAATTGGCAAATATACCGGTGATGAAAATCACCAGGTATCCTATTCCTGCAGTCAAGGCTGCATTCCGCAGTGATATACTTATTGAAGTCGAAATGCTGTTTCCAGTATTCATGGCTCGTTCCTTTTCATATGTTTAATATTTAATAATATGAATTCGGCTAAAAGAAATCAAGTAAGTGTTATTAAGATATTATCGTATCAAGATCTTTAATCACCATGAACTGGCTTACTGCACAGGCAATAAAAACAAGCCATACGAAGACATCTGGTAGAGTATAGATATGGCTGAGAACAAAGATAGTAGGGGCAGTTATGAACATAAATATGAAAAGAGCAATATATATTGATTTAACATTTTTCAGATCAAGCCGATGTTTGAAGAAATAATAGCTAAGGGCAAATAACAGAAATACAGTAATTGGACAAGCGAAAAACCTGTTTACATCGGGTGATATATCCAGCCACCAGCTCAGGCGGCCTCCATCAAAAATGCGCTGAATATATACGCTGGTCAGGAGAGGAAGTATCAATACAATGATTTTATCATATACAGTTCTGTTGCAGACCATGTGTTTTTATATTCCTTTTCAATTTATTTTGGCAAATAAGAAAAGAAGGTGTTGTTTTTGTGTATAATAATGTTGTAATTGTTTTGAAAACAAAAATTTAATTTTATGTATTAATAAATATGGACTATTTTGAGATTATAAGACATATACTACATTATTCACTACATTTTCTATTTCCCTTTGTGATTGCATATTTGTTTTTTAGAGAAAAATGGAAAACAGCGGGAATATTAATGGTCTCAACTATTATAATTGACCTGGATCATCTTTTAGCTAATCCAGTATTTGATCCTCATCGCTGCAGTATTGGTTTTCATCCTTTGCATACTCCATGGGCTTTGGTCGTTTATTTTTTGATGTTATTAATACCCTCTTTTAAATGGCGGGCAATTGCGTTTGGATGTATTTTGCATCTGGGTACCGATACAATTGATTGTATTATGTCGGGGACATGGTAATACTATATTCTTAATTCCAGCAAATGATGGTACAACAGCTGATATCTGCAATGATTTTCCTCTTCCATTTTCATTGGTGTGGAAGATTAAAAAGGAGGCAAAAATGTCTCAAGTAATAAATGAATATATAACTGTTCCACTTGAAGAAACGGTTGATAGCGCCCTGCTAAATGGCCATATTCTTATAGCGGAACACACTGGGGATAGTGAATTATTTTTTGAAAAGACATTTCCCAAAGAAACCCATTACGAAAAAAAAGAAGAATCATTATATAGCGAACATATCAATAAATATCAAATAAAAGAAATTATAAAATCAGATACATTTAAAGTTGGTGAAATGTTCTGGACTTGGGAAGAACCCGCTTACTCTTTATCTGACATAAAAAAGTATCATGAATCAAATTTCCTGTCATCACCAATAATTTTACAATATGAACCCAACTATCCTTCTGGCGATGAACAAAAGATTCTTTTTATTCATATAACAGGTAAAGAAAATGAAAAACATCATAAGATATATACAATAACTGCTCACGAGGGCATTGAAGCTAAAGACGAAATAGTAAGAATTCTAAAAAGAAAGGTTTGGAAATGGTGGCATTTTTGGAAGTGGCCATATGTATGTCGCAAGAAAATAAGAATAGCTTACCAGCGTATTGTTCTCATGAATATATTCTAAAAAAAGAGAATACTATTACCTGAGAATATACGTCTCCATCATCCCTTACCGGAAATAACGGATAGGGCATTGCTGATTTAGCAATGATACAGAAAATAATAACCGAATAATGAGAATCATTGTAATAGAATGGTTGAGGATGATTTCTCTTTTGTCAACGGTGGAGAGGTCCCTGTCAATCCTGGAATATGATACTTTTCTTATTAATGTTTTCAAAATGTTTGCTTGAAAAAATAAAAAAGGTTTAGTCAGTAATGGTAAAAATATTCACCTGAATAGTAATATTTTCAACTTCTTTTACGTTCCAGTATAATCCTGCGCAATTTGGTCTATGTTCATGGCAGACTTTTTAAAAATATCAACCAGTATGTCCATTGGTGTGTGCATCTCATGCTCAAACCATTTATTTAAGACCATGTACACTCCCCCGGCAAGGTAATACACCAGGAATTGCTGTTTTTCATCCAGTTGTTTGAGATTTTGGGCCTTCATGTGAAACTGGGAGAAAAATGCAGATAATTTCTCCAGAACCTGGAAAGCAAGGCCAGATTTTTGGAGGGCCTTGAATAGTGCTTCATTACGCTGCCATTCATATACCAGCTGTTTCACTTCAAAATCAAAGTATGGGTCATCCTTTGTCTCCAGGTTTTTCTGCACCTTCTTAAAGTATTCATCAAGGATCTCGTCCATTTTATATAGAAGAATATCATCCATGCTGTTGTAGTTACGGTAAAAGGTCTGTCGTGCAATATCAGCCTTTTCAGTGAGTTCGGTAATGCTTATTTCAGAATAGTCTTTTTCTTCAATCAGCTCCAGTAAGGTTTCAAGGAGCCATGCCCTGGTTCGTTTTGCCCGTTTATCCTGTTTCATTTTATGCACCATTGTTCGTGATTTTGTAGCGTAAATTCGGAAGCAGTATTATCCCGCCCGGGAATGATAAAAAATATATTGTCACTTTTGTCAATTAAGATACATTTGTCAATTATGTGTTATATGTAGTATATATGTCACGTGTCCATTATTTCACAGATGTCATAATAATGGAAGACAAATTTAAAAAAATTACGCTAAAGGAGTAAAAAAATGTCCAGTTCACTATTGTCCGTTGATAACGTGGAAAAATTGATGTACATGAAAGCAAGGGTTACAAGCCTTGTGGATTATGGGGCAACAGCTTTCGGGCTTCGTTTTGATGTGGGTTTCGAAGGCCAGTTAAGCGGGGAAACCATTAATGGGAAAATGCAGGGTGTGGACTATTTTCTTATGCGTCCGGATGGGGTTGGGCATATTGATGTCCGTGCAGCCATTCATACGGATGATGGGGCGAAAATAGCCGTTTCCATTACCGGGTTTATGGTTGGTGCTGAGATCAAGGATTCACATGTAAGTTTTGAAACCGCTGATGAACGATACCAGTGGCTCTGTAATGCCGTTGTGTTCGGTAAAGGACAGAATATGCCGGTTGAAGGCGGCGGACTGCCGGAAGAATTTGAAGTGATGTATTACGTGGTTCGTTAAAACCACAGGCCTTTTTACAGGTGATTTGAAAAAGGAGCTATAAGGAGAAAACGATGAAAAACACAGCTAAGCCCTTTGAAAATACTAATCAATGGTACGGCTCAGAACCTGAAATACCACGGTCGGCAATAAGTGAAACAATTGAAACCGAGATACTAATCTGTGGTGCGGGAAACGCGGGCATGGCGGCAGCTATTGTTGCCGGCAGCCAGGGAGCAAAGACCATTGTCATAGAAAAAGACAAAAAGATGGGATTGATCAAACCGTACATGGGTGCAATTGATACCAGGGCACAAAAAGCGGTTGGCGATAAAGCAAAGATCGACAAGGAAGAGATCATCGATGAACTGGTAAATTACGGAACCAGGTACACCGATGAGAAGAAGATTTATGGCGATTACAAGCGTTCTAAATACCAGGGAAGAAATAAAGTTGATGAAAAACTGGTACGGCTCTGGGCGGACGAAAGCGGGCCAACCTTTGATTTCCTGGCCGATGAACTGTCAGAATACGGTATCAAGCACGTGGCGGAATATGATATTGGACATGGTCACCATGGGCCGTTCAAGGCCTTCCCCGTGCATACGAAATTACTGGTCCCCTTTCGTAAGGGGGGTCCATTTGCCATAGCCCATGCGGGTGTATACGTGTTAGAGAAATTCTTCGTAAAGAAGGTCAAAAGCTATGGTGTCAAATTGATGTTCAACACGGGCCTGGTCAAAGTCATAAAAGACGGGAACAGGGTAGTGGGAGCCATTGCCAGGAAGAAGAATGGTAAATATATCAGGATCAACGCAAGTAAGGGTGTACTGATATCCACCGGCGGCTATGCGGCCGATGAAGAACTGGTTGCCAAACTAAATCCCGAAGCGGTAGCCGTGTCAGCACTCAGGTACGAACAAAAAGAGAACAGGGGTGATGGCATAAAAGCAGGAGTATGGGCAGGGGGACAAAAGGACGAATACCCCTCAGCCATGGTGTTTGATCGGGGACCCACGAAGCCTGGCGGGCGATCTGGTGTTCCCATCAAAAAAGGGAGTACTTTTGATTCACTTTTCTTTGGGAGTCAGCCCTACATGAAGGTGAATATGAATGGAAAACGTTTTAACAGTGAATCTGTTCCCTATGATATTATTCTTCATCCGCTGCAGGACCAGAAGAACGGCGTGTACTGTATCATCTGGGACGCCAACTACTGGAAACACGCGAAGAGCTTTCACACCATCGGCTGTTCAAGACTCATACCAAGTACAAGTAAACCCAACACATACGAGGGAATGCGGTTTCTGCCCAATTACGGCTTATTGACTTTGATGAGACTCAAAGGAATGTTAAAGAAATCAAGATCAATTGAAGGCCTGGCAAAGAAACTCAAGTTACCCCCGGAAGAACTGAAAGCCACGGTTCTGCGGTATAACAGGATGGCAAAAGCTGGTAAGGACGAAGATTTTGGCAAGGATCCTCATACGCTTCTGCCCCTGGTAAAGCCTCCTTATTATGGAATTACCAATGCTGGGTGGCTCTTGACCACCATGGACGGACTGCGTATCAACGAAAACACGCAGGTGCTGGATAAGAAGGGAAACGCCATTGAGGGACTGTACGCTGCAGGAGATGTTGCAGGCGGTTTCTTCGCGGACAACCTGTACCCGGAACTGGTTGTAGGTGTTGCCGTGGGAAAAACGATGACGTTAGCACGACATGCCATACTGCACATGACAGGTTCGATTTAGTTTTTTATTCAGTACTATCTAATCTTGATATAAAAAAAGCGCCGGAGATGCTTCCGGTGCTTTTTTATACTCTTATCCTTCCTCCCTCCCTCTTGCCAAAAAGTTGTTGCATTCCTGATCTTTCATCTCAAGTATACCTGACTTTCAAAAGGAATTAAATGAAATGAAAGAACTGGTACTAATCGGTAACGGTAAACTGGCAGATGCCATTTATGATGGATTTCACAACTATTCAGATATCCCCGTTAAAAAATACGCAGAAGACCTGGAAGTGGATAAAGACACAATTTTCGTACATGTGGGCTCGGGACGGGAATACCTTGAAACCCTGGCACTGGCAGAAAAGCACGGTGCCTCGTATATACAGGCTGCCACGGAAAGGGGCATACAACTTGATCCACCACCGGGTACCGGCATTACATACATACATGCCCCCAACCTGGACATCAATATAATAAAGCTGTTTTACCTGTTGAAATCCGCAAAGGACCTTTTCAAAGATGAATCCATATCTATTATTGAAAGCCATCAAAAGGAAAAGAAATCACAGCCGGGGACAGCGTTGAAATTCTGCGATTATTTACAGGTGCCGCGTGAAAGCATAGTGAGTATTCGTGACCCTGATTATCAGAAGAAACTGCATATTACCAACCTGGACCATCACGCCTTTCACCGGATCCGGATCGGGAATGAACATTCCAGCATAACCATTGAGACAAAGATAGAAGGGGCAGCCAGCTACGTGGAAGGCCTTGCACGTATAGTACAATGCCTTCCAGAGCTTGACAAGGGTATTTATGAGATAGATGAACTGGTCACGTTATTATAGAATAACTGAAGATCATTTCCCGCCCGGATTAAGCATAAGCACATTCTCCAGTTCTTTCCCCGATGTAAAGTGCAGGGGCACCTGCCCGCCGTCAGCCCAGAGCTCTGCAAGGTCGTCGTAGTAAGGGCTCATGTAGACACCGGACTGCCCCGGTGGGCTGATAATCGTGGTAGTATCCGGGTTGGCAAAGTCTACGGTGATCCTGATCACTCCGCCGGAGTCCATCTTGAAGGGTTCTGCCAGTGACCAGAAACCGGAGTTAATGGTATGATGTGAACCGTGGGTGGGTATGGGATCCAGGTTGAAAAATGAAAGCTTGCTTCCCAGCGGGTGCTCGAAATACATCCTGTGTCCTCTTCCCCATTTCCACGATGCAATATCATCGCCGAACATGTCTTCAAGCTGTGACAGCGCTTCCTTCATGCTTTTGCGTATGATGTCATCACGGGTCTCTTTTGCACCGGTAGTTGTTTTATCGTAGTAAAGGACATGGCCCGGTGTGTCATGTATGCGGGCCATCACCAGGTCTGGTACGTAGTAGAGGTATGACTGGCTGAGTCCTTCCTCCCAGAGTTTATCCCCGACGTTATCACGAAAGGTATTTTTCAGCATATTCGCGTAGAATAAATTGAAGGCGGACGCGGCAACGCTTTCCCTGTCAACCTTGAAGTCCCACCGGCTTACATGTTCCATGATATCTTTAAACTCGTCCCCGTCACAGGCCCTGATGATATGGGGTACCCAGCGTTTTGCCACGACGGAAACTTTATCAAGCTGCATATCTCTCACGTCGTCAGGGGAAACTTTCTCGTCCCCCCGCTGCTGCATGATCTGCTCAAACCGGATGGCCCGCTCGAAGAGATAGTAGTTGGTGAGATGGTAGGACACGTTCCCCGGGTCGTTGTTGAAGGAGGCAACGTACCCTTCGGGTGGATTGTAATCATACGGGAGCTTTTCGTCGGGGACGAAGCCTGTCCATTCGTAGGTGCCAGTCCAGCCCGGTACGGGGTAGGTGCCGTCGCCCTGCATCCTTATGGGAGCAGAGGCGGTAAACTGCCAGCCGATGTTGCCTTTGCTGTCACCGTAGCCGATACCAAGGTTGTTTGCCGCAACTGAACGCAGTGCCGCCCTGAACTGGCTGAAATTTTTCGCCCGGTTCAGGTAAAGAAGTCCTTCGGGGTCGGTGCAGGGACGCTCAAAGGCCGCCCATTTCATGGCGCAGTTAGCCGGGGCCAGGGGCATCACCCCTGAGATAATGGGACCGTGACGGCTCACCTTTACCGGGAAGGGGATCTCTTTTATACCGTCACCGGATTTTACTTTCAGGGTTTCTTCTATTATGGTGAAATTTCTGTAGCCGTTTTCGGTCAGGTACTGGTTCTCATTTTTGGGATGTATCTTTTCAACGTAGTAGTCAAGTTCGTCCCCACGCCCGTTCACGGCGCTCCAGGCGATATGCCCGTTGTATCCCAGCGGGCCGATGCCGGGTGTGCCGGGAAGGGCGCCCCCTGCCACGTTAAAGTCACCACCCTCAAGGTGCATCACGTAAAACAGCGCCGGGAGGGTGGGTTTCAGGTCGGGGCTTCCCGCGAAAATCACCCTGCCTGTAGTGGTGACGCTGCCTGAGAAGATCATCCAGTTACTGGCTGGAAGTTCCATGTCCAGGGGGGTACACTGAAGGGCTGTACCGGCTTGTCCTGAAAAACTGTGAAAGATCCCCCTGAGTGTTCCCCTGGGAACGGGACTGCGCTGCTGTCCGGTAAGGGTGGGAGCGAAGCCGGGATATGAGGGTGAGATCATTTTGAGAAAGTCTTTACCGGCCTCTTCACCTACCTGGTAGAGTACCAGGTCGACCAGCTTTGACCTGGTGAGGCTGTAGGCCATGAGGAGGACCGTGGCCACGCAGTCCTGCGGCTGCCACTCTCCCGGTTCTGCGCCAAGTATGGTGAACTCCCGGGAGAGGCTGTCGGTGGTTTGTATGCAGGTGTTGATGCCGTTTACATACGCCGACAGGTACTCCCTGGCAGCGGGAGACATGGCGTCATACCCTTTTTGGGCAAGGCGGTGAAAGCCCACGGTTTTTAGAAAACGGTCTTTATCAAGGGTGGCTTCTCCGAAGAGGGAGGACAGTTCTCCCCGTCCTGCAAGCCTGGTGAGTTCAAGCTGGAACATACGGTCACGGGCAAGCACGTAGCCCTGGGCGAAAAAGAGGTCGTGGTTGTTTTCCGCGTAGATGTGGGGTATACCGTGGTTGTCATACCGCACCTCAACCTTCGAGGTAAGACCTTCCAGCTCCAGTGTCCCGGAGTAGTCGGGCACTGCAGTACTGAAAAAGATCCAGTATGATACTACTCCCGTCACCAGCAATGCTATGAGAACGGTAATGGTAATCTTTACGTATTTCATGGTATCCCCCGGGCGGCTTTAATTAAAATGATTGCTAAAGTATAATTATTGTATGTGAACAATCAACAAGTTTTTATAGACAGGTCGTGATATAATTATGACCCGGGATGGAAACTGTGAAGTTAATACTAAAAGATTATTTTTATTATTGCAATTACAGCAAGTGGTATTATGATTCAATGGTTTCTAAGAAAATTGGTAGAATTATGAGCAAGCGCATCCGGCGCTTTTTCTGTGTTTAATGGATATAAATAATCATATGAAATTGTATGATATTCTATTGGTGTAAGGAATTCAATGTGAATAAAGGCTTTTTAACAGCATTGTTTTCAATAGTATTGTTACTTTCTGCAATACCAGCTTATTCATCAAATCCTGTTCTTTTAAAAAATGATACAGAAAAAATTCCAATAGGTTTGAATCTTGAAATACTGGAGGATGTTAAAAAAGCATTTACCATTGATGATATACTAACTCAAAATGTATCCAGGAATTTTGTTGAATCCAATAGCCTGTCTCCAAGTTATGGCTTTACCGATTCTGCCTACTGGGTGCGGTTTGATGTGGTATCAGAAGCAAAGGATAATCATAAGTGGCTGCTTGAGCTTGACTTCCCATTAATGGATAAAATCAGTTTATTTGTCCCTCAAACTAATAATACTTTTATTGAAAATAAATATGGATTTTCATTCCCCTTCTCACAAAGAGACATACGTCATAGAAATTTTGTATTTAATCTACCGGTAACTGGAGAAGGGATTAATACATACTATCTTCGCTTTGAAAATGCTGACAGAATGGAGTTTCCTTTGACCATTTGGTCAACAACAGCATTCCAGGAAAAAGACCATATAGAAGAATTTATTTTAGGGATGTACTATGGAATATTACTGGTTATGGCTCTTTTTAACTTTCTAATATTCATTTCGATAAAAGATAAAACATATTTCTACTATGTTCTCTATATTATTACTTTCGCATTATTTCAACTTAACCAGAACGGACTTCTATATGAATTTATTTATCCGGATGCTTTAAACAATCACATTGTTCACCTGATTGATATAATAATGCTTCCCTGTATGATATTGTTTATCCAATCATTTCTCAATACACATCTTACTGTTCCACGAACACATATTTTATTTACAGTTCTTAAGTATTTATTCCTGTTATCATTGATCCCATCATTTTTCTTAAGTTATGCTGTAAACATTCTTATAGTAAATGTTCTGGTGGTTATTACAGCTATTACTACATTAACTGCAGGTGTTATACTGTTAATAAGAAGATACAGGCCCGCAAAATTCTTTATGATAGCCTGGTCACTTTTTATTGCGGGTGCTCTTGTTTATGTCTTTAAAGCATTTGGCAAAATTCCCAATAATTATTTTACTTCTTATTCAATACAGATCGGTTCGGCTTTTGAAGTAATTCTTTTGTCACTTGGTCTTGGTGATCGCATCAACATGTTAAGGAATGAAAAAGAGGCCGCTCAGGAAAAGCTGATATTAAATCAAAAACATGCACTTGACATCCAGACAAAAATGACAAATGCATTCGTCCGCTTTGTTCCTAAAGAATTTCTTACTTTTCTTAATAAAAAAAGTATTGTAGAAGTTGAACTTGGTAATCAGGTAGAGAAAATAATGTCAGTATTGTTTTGTGACATTCGTTCCTTCACTTCATTATCAGAAAAAATCACACCGCAGGAAAATTTTAATTTTTTAAATTCTTATTTAAAAAGAATTGGACCAATTATACGTTCAAATGGTGGTTTTATTGATAAATATATCGGTGATGCTGTAATGGCTCTTTTTCCCGACCTACCAGAAAATGCAATTGATGCAGCATTGCTCATGCAAAATACTGTTTCAGATTATAATATTCATCGAAAATCAATGGGATATGAAAAAATCAAAATAGGCATAGGCATACATACTGGAAATTTGATGCTTGGGACCATTGGTGAAGAAAATAGAATGGAAAGCACGGTGATTTCTGATGACGTAAATCTTGCTTCAAGAATTGAAAGCCTTACAAAATATTATGGGGCTGAAATACTGATAAGTGGTAAACTGTTCAATAAAATTTCGGATAAAAAGAGGTATAAGTATCGAATTATTGATACAGTTATTGTAAAAGGCAGGAATGAACCTGTTACATTGATTGAAATTCTAAATAACAATATAATGGAGAACTGTGCTCTCAAATTAAAAAATAAAAACAGATTAGTCGAAGCTATAAAACTATACAGAGAAAAATCAATTAAGGCATCATTGAACATTTTTAAAGAATTGTCAGCTGAATCCCAGGGTGATGATAATGTCTATGAAATATATATTAAACGCTGTAATAATCTGTTAATAAATGGTATTCCAGAAAATTGGAGAGGAATAGAAAAACTCGCGAATAAATAAACTTCCAGACTGGCGTTTGGAAAAAGTACTTTGAATTAAATTTACAGGAGTTGTTCACGTGGAAGGCACTAAGCGTTCAAATATAAAACCCGGAATGAAGGTTGCAATTGTACTAAAAAAAGATCAGCGAACGGGGACGTTCACCGAAGGCATTGTAAAAGATATTCTCACCAGCTCACCCTCACATCCCCATGGGATAAAGGTTCGCCTTGAAGACCAGCAGGTTGGCAGGGTGAAGTCAATTATTTCAGATCTTCCGTAACTGCGCCACCTGGCGGGAAATGGAAACCAGGTTGCCGGCGTCGTCCCATATCTCGCTGTCCCCCTCGAGAAGACCGCAGGTGACAAAACGGGTTCGCAGGCTGAACCTGAGCCAGTCGGTTGAGGGCATGTTCCTGATATTGGTGGAAAGCTCTATGGTGGGTACCCATGCTGCCGGTCCCTGGCTTACGAAGATGGCCGGCGGTATGGAATCGGCGATAAGGAAGAGGGACAGGAGGTCATAATCCCCGCCGTCCCTGAACTGTACCCAGCCCTTCTGTTCGGACTTTTCAGCAGTCTTTCCCTCCATCCAGACGGCGCTGTAGGGGTCAAGCCGCATATCAAGATTGTGGAAGAGGGTGTATTTGGGCATTTCGGGTATGGGAATGCAGGATTCCAACGGTGCCAGTTCCGGCGCCCCGGTTTCGTAGCGGTCAATGTCGCATTCAGGTTTATCAACCGTGAAGGTGCCCAGGGCGCGTATCTTCTCTGTGCCATCCTGCAAAAGCCGAACGTCATACCGATTAAACTGCCTTGAGCGGGAGAACTCCTCAAGGCGAACCTCGGCCTTTCCCGGTACGCACCGGGATATATAGTTGGCGGTGACGATGGGGGTTGATTTCTTGTCGGAATGTGCCGTCATGGCATTGGCAAGTATAGCCATGAGATATCCCCCGTTGGGGTTGCCGTTTACCGACCAGTTGTCTGATACCGTCCCCTCGAAAACACCAGGTTCGATCTCTGTTACCGCTATATCTTCATCGAATATTCCCATAATGACCTCCGGTGTTGATAACAATATGTGAACATAGTACATGATATATGAAAAGGATAAAATTAGTTATTGTAAAAACCGGGGTGGCTGGTATGGTAGATGAGTTTTGTAATTGTCTTCACGTAATAGATAGTTTACCGGCAGCAAGGGTCGTATCAAGACTTTCTGAATTAATTGAAGACGGGTATAGCTTATAATGGAGGCAATAACCATGGAAATTGAAATACGGCATGAAACAAAAGAAGATCACAGGGAAACCGAAACGCTGACCAGGAACGCCTTCTGGGACCTGTATAAACCAGGCTGTGATGAGCACCTGGTGCTGCATAAAATACGGGACCTGCCGGTATTTGTGAGTGAGCTGAACTATGTTGCAGATACCGGTGACAGGATAATCGGTAATATCGTTTTTTCTAAAGCCAGTGTGATTAATGATAACGATGATGAATTTGAAGTATTGACAATGGGACCGGTGAGTGTTCTGCCGGAGTACCAGGGAAGGGGTATTGGCACCCGCCTGATAAATCACGCACTTGATCATGCAGGAAAGATGGGGTTTGCAGCCGTGCTGATCTTCGGCAATCCTGAATATTACAGCAGGTTTGGTTTTATGAATGCTGAAAAGTACATTATTAAAACTTCAGAAGGTGAAAATTTCGATGCTTTCATGGCACTTGAACTGTTTGAGAACAGCCTTCAGGGTGTAGAGGGAAATTTCTATATTGACCCGGTTTTCTTTACCGATGAGAAGGAACTGGAAGAATTTGAGAAACAGTTTCCCTTCAGGGAGAAACATGTAACCGATACACAGTTGCAGTGATACGGAGAGCTGGCCCTGGATAAAGGAATTACATTCGCGTTGCTCAGCCTTTTCTTCGCCGGGATAAATGACGTGGTTTTTAAAAAGTACGCGGTGAAAATTCGTTCAAGGGGCATGTACGTGTGCGGCATGGGAGTTGTCTGGACAGCCTCCCAGTTCATATATATGCATGCAGCATCAATGCAGTTTTCACTGGATCATACCACCCTGGTCTACGGGGCCATTGCGGGGCTGCTGCTCACGTTAGCCAATATACTGCTCATTGAAAGCCTGGCGCATATACATGTGAGCCTGGGGTCCACCGTGTACAGGCTGAATACAATCGGGGTGGTGGTGCTGGCGGTTATCTTCTTGAATGAGCCCCCGGGAGCCTGCAAATTAACCGGTATTGCTATCGGGATAGTGTCCGTGCTGCTGCTGTATGATACCAGCAGGGTTGATTCTGAGCGTAATATCTATACCGCGTTTTTCATGATGGCGGTCATGGCTTCACTTTTCAGGGCACTGTACGGTATTGTCTCGAAAATGGGACTTGTATCAGGGGCAGACCCGGGCAGCATGCTTCTTATAATTGCCGGCAGCTGGGTAGTGGGGGGGAGTGCATACGCCCTGCTTCATGAAAGGACGGTGAGGGTCACGAAAAAAACATGGGTGTATTCCGCAGTGTCCGGGGTGCTGGTATTTCTTATCGCCAGTTTTCTCATGCTGGCCCTGAATTACGGGGAAGCCAGTATTGTCATCCCCGTTGCCAACATGAGCTTTGTGCTGGCACTGCTCTTTTCAGTTTTGCTGAAAATGGAAGCGCTGACATTGAAGAAAGCGGTGTCTATTCTCCTGGCAGCTGGTTCCATCGTACTGTTAGCGAAGGTGTAAAAAATTCTATGCTTTCAATGCTGGTGAGTTACCTGGTCCTAACGATTCGGAAGCCCACATGATCAAAATAATAAAATGGGTTGGCATATCCAAAGGCGCCCACCTGCAGGGAGCTCAGAGAAGATACCTCACTATCAAAAGAACCTCCACGTATTTTGTTGGTTCCTCCACCGTGTGTGTCGAAACACCATTCCGAGACGTTACCGGACATGTCGTAAAGACCCAGCCAGTTATCACTATTCTCACCAAGAGATATAACACTTTGAGCTTCAGTGTATGGATCGGGATCAGTATAGTCATATACGGCTACAAGCTGGCAAGCACCGGCGTCATTCCGATCAGCCGTGGCTCCGCTGGCATAGTCCCCGGGTGTCCAGTAATACCCATCAGTAAGGGATGGATCATCCGTGCCATTTATGACTTCGGTATCAAGGGAGTCACCCGTGGCAGGGGCTGTTGTGCCAAGGTACCGGGCGGCGAATTCCCATTCAGCGCTGGTTGGTAGGCGATAACCGTTTTTCAAAGTATCCTGAACAGTAGCATCATACGACCAGGTCCAGTTATCTGCATCTGGTATCCCTGAGTATACTAAATTTGTGGTTTCATCAACCCCGTCCCTCATCATGGTTAACCACTGGCAAGCCATGACGGCTCCATACCAGGTTACCCCAATAACCGGATAGTTATCGTATCCCGATTGAACAGAGAACTCCTTAGTAGTTGTATTAAATATGATCTCTGAGATCTCTGACGGGTCTGAGTTTCCAGATAGAAAGAGGAGCGTTTTCCCTGCATACCTGACTTTTTCCTGATCAATACTGTTCGCCTGCCCCGATAAATCACTGAACATGCCGTTGTCATAGGCCCATTGCAGAACTTCTGCCATCATGACATTGGTTACCTCTGTTTCTGACATGAAAAATTTTTGAGATATCGTACCTGTTCCATCATCGAAAGGTTCTGTTCTACTACCATTGTCCATTGGGAAAACAATATCAGTGTTTGAATTATTGACGTATATCATGTTAATGTTTTCTGTTACAACAGAAACTGAAACAACATCACCGGGTGTGCTGGCATTATCAAAGGGGTCCGGTGTTGAACCACCATCGTCATCACTGCCACTGTCAAAGCACGCGGAAAAGAATAAGGATACTGCAAACAAAAGAACCAATAAAAGTCTCTTATTTTGTTGTAATGTCATAGTAGTCCTCCAGAAAAGAACATGTTAATGAATAGTTTTCACTATTCTACAATGCCTGTCATCGTGGCAAACTCGTAGATTCCGTAAAAAAAGCAAACGTGATAAAATCGACTGTTACTTTTTTATTTTACGTGACCGGGGATTACGGTTGTAGTTATTGACCGCCCTGTCCAGGTACTTCCAAAATTTGGCGTCGAGTTCTCGGTGCGGTCCAATAACAACATACAGGGTTCCCAGGGGGAATAAGATCATAAGAGGACACCATCGGAACTTTCGATTTCTGTACTCGTGGGCCAGTTTCGCGTTCTTGTGGCTTACCTTGTACTTCTCAAGTTCTTTCATCAGATCTACTGCATCTACTTGCCTGCCCCTTTGATAATAATTATACATGGGTACATCTCTCATCTCTGAGAATTTTTCCTTCTTTATACGTACGCCGGGGGTAAAACTGGCGGCAGAAACTGTCGATACAGAAAAAATTACTATCACGAGAATTGAAAGTACTCTTTTCATTATGGTGAAAACTGATGGCAGATGTCTCATGAGAAGCCTCCTTCAAGGGTGCCACTGGTGTTTTTTAGTTAAGAAATAATTATCCTGCAATTTAGTAGCATTTTCCCTGGATCTTGTCATCGTGGTAAACTCGTAGTTTTTGAAAAAAAGCTTGGAGTTAAAATTTTTGTTGCCGGGTGCTTTAACGCCCTACGGGTCGGCCGGGGAGGAAAAAAGATCACCGCAGTAGTTGATGAGTTCAATGCGCCTGTTGACACCCAGCTTGTTGAAGATGTTTGTGATATGTGTTTCAACAGTGCGAAGGGTAATATCCAGGGTGGCGGCGATGTCCCTGTTGGAGTTCCCGGCAAGGACCAGCTGTATTAACTGGTATTCCCTGTCGGTGATATTACTCTTTTCCAGCAGGGAAAACTGCTCACGCATCTTACGGGCGGTAATTAAAAAACCCACGGTATCACCAAACCGGTCTTTAAAAATGGACAGGGCTGCTTCAACCAGGCCGGTTTTCCCTTCCGATACACGCAGGTTAAGGGTGATGCCCCAGAGGGTTGTATCTTCAATGGAATCCAGCAGTCGATGCACCAGGTTGTGCTCAACAACAATTTCATCAAGGGAATAACTGTCCTGCCGGGTTTCCAGTTTTTCACGCAATGCACGGTTTATCCTGAAGACCCGTTTGCTGCTATCAGTTAAAATTACCATTTCATGAAGGGAATCAAGCACATCATGTAAAAGAAATTTTTCGTACACGCCCAGGAAACGGTACCTGACCATGGCATACCATATCAGGGAGATCCAGGCGATGCTGTATATGGGGGCCTGCCCGTAGGTAAGGTAATCGAAGAAGATGGGTGCCAGGAAGGGTTCAATGTTGTAGCTTGCTATGGTAAGAATTATGGCAATAAATATTAAACGGCTCTGTTTTCGAATTCGTATGCTGTCGGTATTTTTTATGTGAATATAGAGCAACATCAGTGAAACAAGATAATATCCCAGGTAGTTAGCCATGAACAGGTAAAAGGAGATGTTATCGTAATCGGGAACCATCACCCAGTATTCACCCGAACGGTAGATATCAGAAAAAACAAGATGATGGAACAGGCTGACGTATAAAAAGTAAAAGGATGGCAGGTATAAGAGGTATAGCCAGTTAGTTCTGAAAAAGCCAGTGTGCCTGAGCGTAAAATGCAGTACAAAAGCATGCAGGAAAATGTAGCCGGGGGAGCAAACCTTTAACCAGAAAAAGCCCTCCTCCACCGTGTTGGCGGAATAGCCGAACGCGCCTCCAAAAAGCCACAGGGAAATGCTGAGGCAGATTAAAAGAAAAAGCCGGTTGTTTATCGACTTGTAATCCCTCAGGAGAATAAAAAGTCCCTCAACCAGGGTTAAGGCCAGTGCCATGACTGCAATGAAAGATAGTATGTTCACAAAATCTATAAGTTCACTACTTTTGCGGGTAGATGTCAATTTATAATTTACAAAAAGTGCCTTAGCTGAAAGAGATAGATAAATCAATTAAAGGACAGGGATATCCAATGAATGAAATACTCCCCATACCCTTCAACGGCCTGTGCGGCAACTGTTACCTGCTGAAGAACGGTGATAGCTACGTGCTTGTGGATACGGCCCTGCGGTCGAAAAGAAGCAGGCTTGAAGAGAAACTGTACGAGCTTGGCTGCACGCCTGGAAAGCTGAAGCTTATCGTGCTCACACACGGAGATTTTGACCATTCGGGGAATGCCCTGTACCTGGGGAAGAAATACGGTTGCCCGGTTGCCATGCACCGGGACGATGCACCCATTACCCGGAATGGCAGGATGTTCATAAACAAGAAAAAGAAAAACAGGCTGATTGACTGGCTTAGCAGGAGATTTTTGCAAATTGATACCTTCACCCCTGACCTGTACCTGGAAGAGGGTATGGATTTAAAGGAATACGGGGTAGACGCGAAGGTACTGCATCTTCCCGGTCATTCCGCCGGTTCAATAGGATTACTTACCGCGGAGAATGACCTGCTCTGCGGTGACCTGGTAGAGAACCGAAAACGCCCCCGCCTGTACTTCGTGGACGACGCGGGGGCCGTGCAGAAGAGCATAGAGAAGCTGAACCAGTACAACATATGTGATGTGTATCCCGGACATGGTTCACCATTCCGGTTCTCAGATTTTTCAGGTTAGCTGATCCGTACCCCCTGCTTTTTCAGCCGTTCCTGTACACTTGAGATATTCACCCTTCCCGTTGACCGTCTTTCCTTCACCGAGGTAGCTGCGGCAACGCCGGCACCCTGGCCGGTGACCATGCAGCAGACCATCTGCCGGGTTGCGGCGTGGGATATCCTGTCACCTGCAACACAGCGCCCTGCAACCAGCAGGTTCTCCACCTTCTGCGGCAAAATGATGCCGTAAGGCACCTGGAAATACCTGCCTGTTGTGGGGATGTAGAGCTGGCCGTAGCCGTCGATAAACTCCGGGCACACCCCGATGGAGTCGTCGAACCGGGCCTGGTTCTTCACGTCCTTCTCGGTGATGTTGTAGGCCCCTTTTATCTTGCGTGATTCACGCACACCCAGCGAGGTGCTGAAGTTGCGGAGCTTCGCGTCTGAAAACCCGGGCTGAAATTCACGCAGTGCCTGCATTGAAAGGATTGAGCGCCTGCGTCCCTCGATCTCGGCCCTGGTGAGGTCAAGCACGCTGGTGGGGTCAACCCCGTGCATGTGCACCGCGTCCATGGAGAGGATGTCCCCGTCGTCGGTAAGGCCGCTCCACCAGCCCACAATGTCCCAGTCCTTTTCCAGGATGCCGGCTTTCTTTCCCTTTTCAAACGGCATGGCCATGACGGTGCTGGCCATCTCGTCTTCCTTGCCGGAGGTCTGCAGCCCGTAGTCTTTCATCTTCTTCGTGTTGGTCAGGCTGTGGAACATGAATGGCCAGTAGCCGATATTGGTGCAGCTGAAGTTGGTGGTCACTTCCATGAGCTTGTCCCTGGGGCTCTTGCGAAAGGGGGCCCCGGCGAAACTGGCGATATCGGCATCGCCGGTGGCGTCGATCACCCGTTTTGCCAGGATGGCCTGTCTCCCTGACTTGCTCTCGGTGATAACCCCCTTGATCCGGTTCCCTTCCATAACAGCGTCAACAGCATAACAGTGCAGGACGGGAACGGCGCCCGATTCTATCAGCATGGCATCGGCAACATGCTTGAACAACTCGGTATCAAGCATCTCGTAGGTGGGCTCCCCGTCAACGATGAGCCCCTCGTCCTCAAGTATGCCGGTGACAAAGGGGATCTTCCGCATGGCCTTGAAGGGGTCAATGCTTGCACCCATGGCCTTCGCCTTTGTTTCAAACTCATGACACATGCCCCCCGCGTCAATGGTATCCCTGTAGCGGTACCATGACGTGGTGCCGATATTGGCCTGGGTGATCACCCCGCCGAAAAACCCGTACCGTTCAAGCAGTATGACGTCTACCCCTTCACGGGCAGCCGAAAGGGCTGCTGAAAGGCCCGAAGGTCCACTACCAACCACAAGTACATCGGTTTCGGTAAGGACGGGAACAGACCTTGCCGATTCCCGAACACTTTTACCGGATCTTTTTGGGGCTTTTGGCTTTATATCAGCGGCCTTACTGGTTTTCTTCTTATCAGTGTTTCCAATTCCAAAGAATACACCCAGCCCCACAACAGCTGCCGATACTGCCGTAATAGTAAAAAAACCTTTCCTTGTAAGTTTCTTCTCTTTCATGGTACCTCCAAGATTGTTATAACCATGGTAGTTATTATACACATCTGATGAATTGTCAAAGAGTATTATTCAGTACCTTTAAAAGCTTGCCTGGTCTGTACTCAACATTGTTCAATCCTTTTTCCCCATCTGTGAATAAAGAATGCATATATATGAGTTTTATACTTTAACATGGATGCCGCAGAAACGCGGCAATGAAAAGTATTTGTAAAAATGTACGGGAGATGTTTTAAATAAGAGATTATGGTTTGCCGTATAGACCAAAGCCCGCGGTGGTGCCGTTGGGCATGACTGATACAGGATAATGCAGAGAGAGTTTATGAAAAAAGCAGTACTGTCCATGATATCGTTACTTGTTACGGTTATGATTAATGCCGTTATATTTTATTCTTCACCCATGGCGGCAACACGGGAGGCACAACCTGTTAAAGACTTCACCGCAGGGCTTGACAGCCGAATCCCGCAACTTATGGACGACTTCGACATCCCGGGGGTGATCATTGCCCTGGTAAACGACGGCAGGATTGCCTGGTCTGCCGCCTACGGCTATGCCGACGTTGAAAAAGACCGGAAGATGACCATCGATACCTGGTGCAGGGTGGAGTCCATCTCAAAGTCGGTCACCGCCTGGGGTGTGATGAAACTGGTGGAGCAGGGACGGGTTGACCTTGACTCGCCGGTGGTGAACTATATTACAAGCTGGGAATTCCCGCCATCAGAATATGACATTGAGAGAGTGACCCTGCGCCAACTGCTCAGCAACAGTTCGGGCATGCCGCTGGGTACCATCGGTGAACGATACGATCCGAAAGGGGAAGTCCCCTCGTTACGGTCCCGCCTGGATAAAGACGCGGTGCTGATGCAGGAGCCGGGAAAGGGGTTTTCATATTCCAATACGGGTTTTAACATCCTTGAACTGATGATAGAAGAGGTTACCGGCCGTGATTTCGCCGAGTACATGAAAAACGAGATACTGCTTCCGCTGGGGATGGAACGTTCAAGCTTTAGGTGGAGTAACACATTTGACCCGGCTGTTCCCAACGGGTATGACCTGGAGGGGAACCCCATACCCGTATACGTTTATCCCGATAAGGCATCGGGAGGTCTCTTCGCATCTGTTGAGGACATCGCCAGTTTTATTAGGGCGGGGATGAAGGTGAACGGACAGCAGGGAGGAGATGTGCTGGCAGCAGAAAGTGTTGAAATGATGTACACCCCCGTGGTGGACATTACGGGCTACATGGCCATGGCCTTCGATTCGTATGGGCTGGGTCACCTGGTAGAATTTTTCCCGGAAGGGGAGAAAGCTGTTTCCCACGGGGGACAGGGCAGCGGCTGGATGACCTTCTTTTACTCGGTACCGGAAACCGGTGACGGCATGGTGATCTTCTGCAACAGCCAGAGAAGCTGGCCCTTCTTCGGGTATATTCTATCCGACTGGGCGAAGTGGTGCGGCTTCTCATCCGTTGGCATGGGGAACATTGTTGCCGGCAGGAAAGGGGTCCTGGCGTGTATCAGTCTTCTGCTAATTGTGCTTTTGTGGCAGCTGTTGCGTATTGGAAAGGGTCTGGTAGCAGGGGGCCGTGCGTTTGCCCCGTGGTCAGATGAATCCCGTGTTGTTCGGGGAATAGAGCTGGTTGTTTCGGTTGGACTTGCCATGATCATGGTATGGATCACCGGCCTGGACTATTTCTTCCTCACCTCAATCTTCCCCATACTTGCCGGGTGGCTTGGAATGCTGGTTGTATTCAGTGCGGTTGTGCTGCTGCTGTCGGTGTTGTTTCCCGTGATAAAAAAAGAATGATAAGGATATATTCATGATACTGAGCAAAAAGAAATTCCGCCTGGTCTCAAAGGTAATCGATGCCTGGGAAAAAGAAGGGGTAATAGGCGGTGATATACCCGGCAGGCTGAGAAACTCTATTGAACCGGCCAGGTTTGACTGGATGCGGATGGCCCGGTATTCATTCTGGATCGCCGGTATCAGCCTTGCCATCTCGGTGTTCGCGGTACTGCTTGACGAGGTGATCATGGCAATGCTGATGGAATTGTTTCGCATGCCGGATATAGTCAAGTCAATACTGCTGGCCCTGGTATCGGCGGCCTTCTATTTCTGGGGATTTAAACGGCGAAAGATAAAACCGGAGAAGTTTTACACAAACGAGTTCCTCCTGTTCGTTGGTGCCATGATGACCGGTGCCGCTGTTATCTTCTTCGGACAGGCGGTTGACACCGGCAGCGGGCATTACTCACTTCTTATTCTGATGGCCACCCTGGTGTATCTTGGCATAGGTGGGGCCTTTCCCTCTGTTCCAATGTGGGTGCTGGGACTGATCAGCCTTGGTTCGTGGTTTGGCACGGAGACGGGGTATGTTTCCGGCTGGGGGGCGTATTTCCTGGGAATGAACTATCCTCTGCGTTTCGTGTTCTTCGGGGCGGTGCTTGTACTGCTGTCCATCCTTGCCGGCAAAACAGGGCTTCGACCATTGAAGAAATCCACCTGCATTATGGGATTCCTCAACCTTTTTCTTGCACTGTGGATCATGTCCATATGGGGAAACTACGGGGACATGACGGTGTGGCACGCCGCATCAGTACTGGAACGTTTTATATGGTCACTGCTTTTTGGCGCGGCTGCAATAGGGGCCATAGTCTGGGGCCTGAAAAATGACGACGCCGTGGCGCGCGGGTTTGGTATTACTTTCCTGTTTATCAATCTCTATACAAAGTACTTCGAGTACTTCTGGCAGGTGTCTCACAAGGCAATTTTCTTTGCCCTGCTGGCCATAAGTTTCTGGTTTGTCGGGCGGTATTCAGAAAGGGCCTTCAACGCGTTGAAAGAAAAGCTTGTGGAGATGCCCCAAGAGGATTAGAATATACTTTAAAGATATGTAACCGCCCTCTTCGCTTGATACACGCAGATGAACACAGATGGGTGAAACGTGAAGAGTTAACAGTGATATCCTGAATTAACTGTGTTTACCTGTGGTGAAAAAGTTTTGAACTGGAATGTTTATGCGTAGTACTACCATACTCATAGCTGCTGCATTCGTTTTTTTCTGGAACTCCGGCTTTATCGGGGCCGAATACGGTCTGCCGTATGCCCGGCCTTTTACCTTCCTGTTCTGGCGCTATGCCGGTGTAACACTGGTGATCATGGTATACCTGCTTGTACGAAACAGGCTGCGGCTGGTGAAACCGGGTGTTGCGCTTGCAAACGGAATTGTGGGGATCCTGGCACACGGGGTGTGGCTGGCCTGCGTGTTGCTGGCCCTTGATAACGGTGTGCCTGCGGGAATCGTTGCACTGGTGGTTGCCCTGCAGCCCCTGGCCACCGGTGCACTGTCGGGCATTGTGACGGGGGAGCCCACTCCCCTTTACCGGTGGATGGGGCTGGTGCTCGGGTTTGCCGGGGTTGTCATCACGGTTACGGCACGGATGGATTTTAACAGCACGGCGTCAATCTTCGGGTATCTCATTCCATTTGGATCTGCATTGTCCATGACAGCCGCCACCCTGATCCAGCGGCGTCTTGTGATATGGGACAGGACGTATAAACTGCCGGTTGACCTGGCCCTTTTTTACCAGGGGCTGGGCACCGTGCTGGTGCTCGCTGTTCCGGCGGTGCTGCTGGAGGGGCTGGCAACTCGCTGGGAAACGCCCTTTATATGGACACTGGCATGGCTGGTGGTGCCCGTATCGGTGGGGGCATATGCCCTCATGTGGATGCTGGTCAGCCGAATGGACGCAACACGGGTGGCCTCCCTGTTCTACCTGGGGCCGCCGGTCACCATGCTGATGGCATGGCTTGCCTTCGGGGACACGCTGCAGGTCTTTGATGTGATTGGATTGGTGGTGGTGCTGGCAGGTATAGTGGTCACATACACCCGTTTGCCAGTAAGTTCGTTTTATAAAAATAAATTATGAAACCGCCCGCTACGCTCGATGAACGCAGATTAACACAGATGATTTTTTTAAATAAAATGTTGAAATTGTTTACGAAAAACGTATACTTTGTATATAAATATTACATTGTATACAATGGAGCCATGTATGGGAACATTAACCGTCTCAACACGTATTGATAATGAAACGGCGGAAAAACTGGAAGAATTATCGAAGGCCACAAAAAGGTCACGGTCATTTTTAGCTGCCGAGGCAATACAGAAATATGTTGATGAACAGTCATGGCAGATAGATGCAATCGAGAAGGGTATTGAAGAGGCTGATAAGGGAAATTTTGCAACTGATAAAGAAATGAAAGAGTTCTTCGCCAGGTGGAAAGTGAATGAGGGTTAGGTGGCTTCGACTTGCCCTTGCGGACATTGATGAGATGGCGGAGTTTATCTCAAAGGAAAACAAGACAGCAGCTGAAAAGGTGGTCAAGTTGATATATGACAGGGTTCATCTGCTGGTGCAGCATCCTGATATTGGAAGACCCGGTCGCGTACCGGGTACAAGGGAGTTGTATATTGATGGTACTCCGTTTATTGTTCCTTATAGAATACAAAAAGATGAGATACAGGTGCTCAGAGTTTTTCATGGTGCAAGAAAATGGCCCGGCACCCTTCCATGAAAGGAAGGTGCCGGTTCTGCTCTAAATATGAATGACTGAATTATCTTACCCGTAACACGTCCTGTTAATAATAATCTTCTTCAAATCATCAGAAAGCTCGTTGAAGTAGGCGCAGTAGCCTGCCACCCGTACCAGCAGGTAGGGATGTTTCTGCGGGTCTTCGTATGCTTCAAGCAGTATCTCCCTGTTGATGACGTTGGGTTGAAACTGCATGCCGCCTTTTTTGAAAAAGGTGCTGATAATTGACGCCAGGTTGCGCACCCCTTCCTGTCCCTGGAAGAGGGCGGAGTCAATGGTGAAGGTGACGGTGGTACCGTTGACGGCATAATCGGTGAAGTTCACCCCGGCTATGGCGTTCAGGGACGAAAGCAGGTCCCCCGATTCCATGCCGTAATGGGGGGTGACGCTGTTGGCAAGGGGCACCCCGGCAGACCTTCCCGATGGGAGTGCGGGTGTCTTCTTGCCGTATATGTCACTGACATTCAGGGCGTAATACCCGGCAGTATAGATGCCCCCACGGGGCGGATTGGGTACCGACTCAAGTGCGTTGTTGTATATGCACATGACCCGGGTGACCCATTCTGTTGCCCTGTCAGAAGAATCGTCGCCGAATTTTGGTACCGAAAGAAGCGCCTGGCGGATCTTGCTGAAATACTCTCCCTCGAAGTTGTGGTCAATGGCCTCGATTACGTCTTCAAGCGTGTACAGTTTTTCCTGGTAGACCACCTCCTCTATGGCATGCAGGGAATCGGCAACGTCGGTCACCCCTATCGCCTGTATGCCGCTGCTGTTGAAGGTGGTGCCTCCCTCGTAGACGTCCTTTCCGCTTTCGATACATCCACTGAAAAGGGAGGAGGCAAGGGGGGTGGTAAAGTTCTCACGGAGCTTTCCCTCGATATGCTGATGGTCGGCAAGTATGGATGCGGCAAGGAGGTTCAGGCGTTCCTGGAACCGTTCAACCAGTTCGTCTATGGTTGCGGGTGGATTGTACTCAGTCATGATGGTGTCTTTCAAAAGGGTTTCCCGATACTTTTCATACCGTGACCTGATGAACCGCGAGAAGAAATAGTTTCCCTTGAAATTGTAGTCAACGAACTTTGTAAGAAGCTTTTCCCGGCGTTCTTTCTTCCCGAAGTTCCACAGGTCACGGGTATCACCTTTTAAGGCCTGCAGGAAGGCAAGTGCAAGGTTCATGTTGGCGCAGTCGGTATTCCCGAAATGATCATCCGACGCGTTTGGTTCAACGCAGCCCACGATGGAATAGTTGCGCGCGTTTTCCAGGGTGGTGGGGTAATGCTTCTGCAGGGACTCAATGTATATGGTGTCATTGAACAGTTCGGGCATTGGTGAACCGTTGATGTATACCTCGGCGATTCGGTTAAGGTATTCAGCAGGGCTGTCCGGGTGTATACGGGCGGTCATGTTGATGGCAAGGGGCTGAAGCTCGCAGGCGTCCAGCAGCATGCAGGTGAGGTCATTGGTTGCATCGTTGCCCTCATGGTCTATACCGCCGATGGTAAGGGACTGGTCGGTGGACAGGGTCTCGAACAGCTTGCTGATGTTGAGATACGAGTCGCCGTCGTTTACCAGGATGGCCTCGTCCATCTTGAGTACAAAAAGCCCCAGCAGTTCCCTGGCCTTCTCATAGGTGATGAGGCCGGCGTCCCTGTCTCTTTTGTAATAGGGATAGAGTACCTGGTCAAGCCTGCCGAAAGAGACGGCGTTCTCGTAGGACTCCATGCAGAGGGCGATCTGTAAAAAGGTGATGCTCTGCAGGGCCTCGTGGAAGGTGCGGGCGGGGTGTACGGGCACGTGACGGCATATGGCCGCCATCTGCTCAAGCTCTGCCTTTCGCACGGGATCCGTTTCACGTCCTGCCATATCTGAAAGGGTATTTGCGTACCTCAGGGCGAATGCCTCAAGGCTCTTAAGTGCCGTGATGGCACCCTGGTAGAAGTCAGGGTTGTTACGGGGTTTTGTCTCCATTGCCCTTTCTATCTCATTGATGATGCCGCTGGTACCAAGTTCAAGCAGGCGGTCAAAGTTCACGATGAAATGGGCAATGGCCGCCATATTGTTGTTGAAGCCGGTGTTCATCTCCGATGAACGGGCAACGGTCATCATGAGATCATTGAAGGTGGGGTTAACCTTTCGCAGAAGGCCGTGTTTCCACCAGAATGGGAATATGCGGAAATAGAAATACAGTTTATCTTTTAAAGAGATCTTGAATGATACCGGTTTCTGCCGGTTGATCTGGTGAAGGATGCTGATGAAAAGTACCCCGTAATGCTCTTCCCATACCTGGCCGCCAACCCGTTTTGCGGTGAAGTTGCCAACCAAAAGCTCGTCGGGATAGACCTTTACCAGCTTGTGTTTCAACACGTGGGCCAGCCGCTCTGCCCGGTGAATGGGAGTTGGTTTTTTAAAGCCGTTTTTGCGGTAATACCGGGTTTTCAGTTTTGATGACTCGATGCAGAGGCTGCGGCCGCTTTCCCGTATGGCGTCCCGCACCCGGTATACCCGTTCGGAAAATCGGGACTGCTTCCTTTTATAGTTCAGGTCAAGGCATTCAGCGGTGATGCCCAGTGAATGGAAAAGGTCAACCGCCTTCTTTACAGATTCAAGGCTTTCATCCCGGGTTATGTGCAGCGACTCCTGCTGCAGGTCAAGGCGTATGGCTTTATCCTCGTACATGTTGTGGTATTTCAAAATTTCAATGGAGGGTATATTAACGGAACGCAGAAATTCGGCGGCATCACATATGTTTCGTTCAGAATCGTTGTATCCCGGAACCATCACCATGCGAAACCTGATGGTAACGTCAAGATCGATGAGCTTTTTGATGTTATCATTGATTAGTGTGCTGCTTTGCCCGGTAAGTTTTTTATGCAGGTCATCATTGCCTGTCACCTTAAGATCGACCAGGAAGAGGTCAACGTATGGGGCAACTTTCTCAATGGTCTTCCACGGAACATGCATCGAGGTTTCAACGGACACATGTATATCTTCATCTTTCAGCAGCTGCAGGAGCTGCACCAGGCCGTCGGCGTTTTGCAAAAGGGGATCGCCGCCGCTGAGGGTGACCCCGCCGCTGGTTGAATGGTAGTACTCCCTGTCACGCTTTACCACGTCCATGATGTCATCAATGGTGTAATGCCCGTGGGGGGCAAGGTCGGGACGAACGGTGAGGGCCTCGGGGTTCTGGCACCACAGGCAGCGGAGGCCGCAGCCCTGGAAGAATACGGTGGTGCGGATGCCGGGCCCGTCATGCACGCAGGTGCGCTGCAGCTGCAGTACCCTGAGTGTCCCCGATGAGTTGTCTGCAGCGGTTTTCAATGCATCGTGACTATTCCCCGTTGGTGATGGCTGGTATTGTACTGTGTCCATTGTACACTCCTTAAGATCATACCTGTATTTCTGAAAAATAGCTAATATGTACTGACGGTGCATATTAGCTATTTTTCAACCCGACCGGTCAGTTCGTCAAGTGTTTTTTTACATTTTTCCGATGGTCCCATATTTACGCTATAAATATAATTGAATATTCAATATAAATGAAAACATAATTTGATATATGAAAGTAATTGAAAAAGTAAAGGCTCATGGCCGTCATTATCGTCGGCGTGTGGATAGCCCTGCTGGTCCTTGTTGTACATGCCGTCATGTCTTTATTTGTTACTGGCAGTATTATTCACCATGTGAGATAATAGTTATAGATGGTAAATAATGTAAGGATAACATTATGGAAGAGAAGAATTTCCGGGCCTACGTGGTGGAAGAAAATGACGGGGAATACAATGGTGCGATAACTACACGATCCATCGATGACCTGCCCGAAGGTGACCTGCTTGTAGAAGTGCATTACTCTTCATTGAACTACAAGGACGCACTGTCGGCAACGGGGAACAAGGGGGTCACCAGAAAGTATCCCCATACCCCCGGCATCGATGCGGCGGGGATTGTGGCAGATCCTGGTGTTGAGGGGTTTGAGAAAGGTGAGCCTGTTATCGTGACAAGCTATGACCTGGGCATGAATACCGACGGGGGATTCGGCCGTTATATCAGGGTGCCTTCAGAATGGGCAGTGAAACTGCCAGCCGGGTTAAGCCTTAAAGAGTCAATGATCATGGGAACTGCAGGGTTGACCGCCGGTATGTCGGTGCAGCGCCTTACTGGACTGGTACAGGCTGAGGACGGGGCAATCGTTGTTTCAGGTGCCACCGGCGGCGTGGGAAGCATGAGCGTGGCAATACTTTCAAGGCTGGGCTACCGTGTGGCTGCCATAACCGGGAAGCAGGAGGAAGAGGGGTTTCTCAGGGAACTGGGTGCGTCCGAGATCATTCCCAGGAAGGACATTGACAGTGAAGAGTCCTCACCAATGCTGAAGGAATCATTTGCAGGGGGTATAGATACGGTTGGAGGGCATATACTGGAAAACATAATTAAGTCGGTGGGTCCCATGGGGGCGGTCACCTGCTGCGGCCTGGTAGCATCACCGAAGCTTGGCCTGACGGTATTTCCATTCATACTGCGAGGAGTAACGCTGATGGGGATTGATTCCCAGAATTATCCCATGAAATTTCGGAAAGAGGTGTGGGAAAAACTTTCAGGTGAATGGAAGCCGGAGCAGCTGATGACCATGTACAGGGAGATATCCCTTGAACAGGTAGGCACCGCAATCCATGATATGCTGGAGGGAAAAAGCAGGGGACGGACGATTGTGAAGTTACAATAGCATTCAGGTGCACCTTTATTGTCTTCGCATGTTCTTCCTGGCATGCTCACCTGCAAGTTTTTTCAGGGGTCCTTCGTATCCCAGTTCAGTGTAAATGCTGTATGCCTGCCGGTACATACGTGCAGCCTCAGCGTAATTTTTCTGTTCTTCGTGCCAGGCGGCGTAATTGATGAGCAGGGTGGCGTGTTTATACGTGTATTCCATGTCCAGCGCTATGATCATATCCATGGCGGTGGTGTAAAACTTTTTTGCCCTGTTGTAATCACCGTTCAGGCGGTACACAGTACCGGCGTTTACCAGCGTTGAATCGTAGAGACCCGGATTATTTTCACGAAGCTTTTTTACGATAAAATGAGTTTCCCTGTATATCTGGATGGCTTTCTGGTACTGTTCATTATCAGAGTACACGTTGGCAATGTTATTCTGGACATTGGCATATCCTATAGAGGTTTTCAGTCCCAGTGAAGAGTAGATGGACTGTGCATCATGGTAGAATGCCAGGCTTTTATCATACTTCTTTTCCATGAAGCTGATGTTGCCAAGAGATATCACCAACGATGCATAGTTGGATGATCGTTCCTGTCCCAGGCACTTCAAGACGGGCATGGCCTCAAGGAGGTATTTCCTGGCACGTTCTAAACGGTGTTGTTGTCCAAGTGACATGCCGGTTATCATAAGTACATAGGCGTACTTGTATTCACACCGCTTCTCTTTCCGCACTATTTCACCAGCCCGACGCAGATAGCTGTCTTCAAGTGAGGACATCCTGTCAATGGTCTCCCTTTCAGCAAGTCTTCCTGCAACCAGGGCTGCTTCAAGGAATGCCTCGAAGTAGGCGGACTCGATCTTAATAGCATTTTGGAAATATTCCAGCGCCTTTTCCGGATCAGTAATACTGTTTTCCAGTCCCATGGCATACCAGCGGTACGCGGTATATTTCCTTCGGGGAACGTTCATAATTTTTCTCTTTTCATCACCAGTCACCACCAGGGGGAGCGGAAGAACTGCCCCGTCCACCCCTGCTTTTTCGTCCATCAGGTCCACAACAATTTTGTGCAGCAGGTCAGTCATCTCCCCCGGGGATCCATCCAGTTTTTTTGACCTGTAAACCTGCGCTGTCTGCACGTCCATGAGCCTGGTGACTATTCGAAGATTGCCATCTGCTACCTGTATGCTCCCGGTTAAGATGAGGTTGGCACCCACAAGGCTTCCCAGCTTTTTGGCCTTTTCATCCGTTGAGAGCCCTGCCATGCTCTTCTCGATCTCCCGTATTGCCTGCAGCCTGTCGTTTTCAGAAAAGACATTTAACGACCTGATCTTCATGAGGTCAGTAATAACACTGTCAGTAAACCCGCTGCTCATCCATGCCAGTTGCGGAGGCCCCTGGTAGTGAAGGGGGTAGACAAGGATATTCAGTTTCTGCTGGCTTGATTGAAGGACAAGGGGGATGGACAGGCACAGTACAGTCACAATGGAAAGACACTTCCATATTGTATATTTTTTCATGATATGGTAACCCCGGTTCGACTTTTACCTGTTTTGTTGTTTTATTAAAACATATTCAAGAATACAGAAGTTTGCTGGAATTATCCAAACCGGGAGAAAGAAAAAATGAAAAAAATACCCGTAGTAGTTTCCGCCGGTATCCTGTTACTCTTACTGTTCACGGGTCTCCTCTTTGCTGAAAAAAAGAACATAATGGTAACACCCTTTATCAACAGGGGAGACGCAAAGTACAACTGGGTATCACATGGAATTTCAGATACGGTGATGACCGACCTGAACAACACGCAAGAGTTTACTATTCTTTCAGAGGAGAGCAGGCAGGCTGCCCTTCGGGAGATGGAACTGGGGCAGACAGGAATATTAAAAGATGCTGTTGCGGCCAGGCTGGGTGAGATTACCGGTGCTCACCTGGTATTATCAGGTCACTATAAGGTGAGCGGGGACGGTATCACCATTTATTCAAAACTGGTTGAAGTAAAAACCGGGAAGATAAAAAAGGACTGTAAAGTTGAAGGTGCTGTTAAGGATATTTTTTCACTGCAGGACAGGATCGTGAATACCCTTTTGAAAGGATCGTTAGAAGCAAAGTCCCCCGGTTCGGAAAAAAGTTTCCGTCCGGCATTCACGGCATATGAATGGTACAGCAGGGGACTGGAGGCCAGGTACGTGGACCCGGAGAAGGCACTGACCTTTTTTCAAAAGGCTGTAGAAATTGACGGTGATTACGTGGATGCCCTGCTGAAGGCAGCCTATGTTTCCGGGAGGACACTGGACCGGTACAGGGAGGCAGAAAGGTACCTGCAGCGTGCCGATAAGGTAATAAAGAAGAAGGGACAGGAAAAATCGCTGATATACGCCTATATGCTGATGGTGCGTGGCGTGGTATCGGACAATAGTGGAAACTGGGAAAGTGCCCGCAGGTATTACCGTGCCGCAAAAGACCTGAGGGAAGAGCTAAAATTCACGCAAGACGAGGGTTACGCGGTATTGCTCATTAACACGGGACAGAACTACGAGTACCATGGTGACCTGGACCAGGCACTTGATCATTACACCCAGGCCCGGTTTATACTGGACGATCTTGACCTTGCTGAAACAGGTATTTATTCCACCCTCTTAAATGACATGGGAATAGTGTTTCACCGGAAGGGGACGTATGACCGTGCACTTGAATTTTTCACAAAGTCGAAGATACTGAAAGAGAAATTGAAACTTGAAGGATCGCAGAAGTACTCCCTCACATTGAATAATATTGGAAACGTGTATCTCGAGAAGAATAACCTGGAAAAAGCGTTCGAATATTTTCAGCAGGCCAGGATACTGAGGGAGAAACTAAAGCTTACCGGGACAAAGGAGTATGCATCAATCCTGATGAACCTGGGGATAATTTATTCACGTCAAAAAGAATATAACAGGGCACTTCCCCTGTATAATTCTGCAGACAACATATACAGTGAAATCGGCAATACCAGGACGAAGTCTTACTCTATGCTGCTTATGAACCTGGGGACCACCCTGCGGTCTCTTGGCAAAAAAAAGGAAAGCATGAACTACTACATGCGTTCAAAGAAACTGAAAGAGGAATTGAAATTACAAAACACCTCGGGGTATGGGCACCTGCTTTTAAACATGGGGGTTCTTTATTACAACATGAAAGACAGGAAGAACGCGTGCCGGTATTTCAGGGAGGCGTACAATGTGTACGTACGGGCAAAGTACCGGGGTCAGTTGAAGACTACCGCCCTGCGTTTTTCACGGCAATGTTCGCCGTAATATCTTTCTGTCAATCAGCACGAAACCCGGTGCAATTGATGTAAATCAACCTGACCGATTATCTTTCGAATCATAGAATAAGCCGGTAAGCCATTATATATAATATCCGGGTGTGGATGTAACTATATCGCATCTTCAAAAAATGAAATAATGATCTGTTTGACAAAAAACTGATAACTTGTATTATAACATATATTCGAAATAATACATTTACAGGAAATAAGATATGAAACCAGAACGTAGTTACCTTAAAGCAGGTATACCCCTGGCGATTATTCTGCTGGTATTAATCCTGGTGGTTATCATCAAACCCGCAAATAACGGTGGTGATTATGATCCGTATTTTTCAGAAATGAATTCACTGTTTAAAGCAGAACAGGTCCCCTCTCCTGTCATATTTATAGACATGAACAGGCTTGATGCCAATATCAACATGGTGAAGAACAATATCCATCAACCACAGCAATTCAGGCTGGTTACCAAGTCTATTCCTTCACTGGATATTATCAGGTATATACTGGGAAAGACAGGCACCAGGAAGTTAATGGCATTCCATCATCCCTATATCAGCATCTACCTGCAGGAACTGGGATACGATATTGATATCCTGCTTGGGAAGCCGGTTCCGGTGAGTGCAGCCAGGGAGGTTTTTGTACGAACGGGATATGCCAACAGGGCAAAAACAGCAGAGGCGATTGCATGGCTGGTGGATACACCCGGCAGGCTGATGCGCTACCTGGAACTGGCAGGGGAACTGCGGCAGAAAATACGGGTAAGCGTTGAGATTGACGTGGGGCTGCACAGGGGAGGTGCAACTACCATTGAAGAACTGGATGCTCTTCTTGCCATCATTAAAACCAATAGTGAGTACCTGCAGCTTGATGGATTCATGGGATATGACGGTCATGTGCCATATATTCCCGTTATATTTGGATCCCGTGAAATGGCGGTGAATGGTGCCCTTGAAGACGCAATGGAAAAATATGGCAATTTCGTTTACTACCTGAAAGAAAAATATCCCTCTCTCTATAATAAAAATCTCACATTCAATTCCGGGGGCAGCAAGACATATACATTGTACAGGAAGGAACATCCCGTAAATGATCTTGCCATTGGCGGGTGCATTCTGAAATCAACAACATATGACCTGTTTACCCTGAATGGTCATAGCCCGGCGATTTATATCGCAACCCCTGTGCTGAAAATACTTGATAAAACTGAGATTCCCTTTGCAGAATGGCTGCATGGTCTGTTTGCATGGTGGGACCCAAATACGGAACAGTCCCTGATAATATACGGCGGGGGATGGGCGGCCGATTACGTGAATCCGCCGGGACTGCAGAGCAATCCCATACTTTCTGACCCTGACAACGAGAACCTGATGCCCAACCAGTCCACGGTGAATGCTTCCCGTAGAGTCAGCCTGAATGTGGGAGACTTTGTATTTTACCGTCCAAGGCAGACCGATGCCATTTTCCAGTTTGCCCGGTATTATCTTGTTCGGGACGGGAAGGTAGTGGATAAATGGAAACCTGTAGAAAGAAGATACTGATATTGAAAAGACTTATCTTCCGGGAATGCCTATATACCGGGGAGTCCTTTCCATGAATTCATGATAAGACCTGCCGTATTTTTGAAGCAAAAAAGATTCCTCTTTCAGGACTGACCAGTGAATAATTCCGATCCATGCAACTGAAATTGCCAGGAAGGCCATACTGGCGATTGATTGGGGCCATCCCATCACGTTGAGGCCGGTTATCAAAAGTATTCCGCCTACGTACATTGGATTGCGCGAAAAACGGTAAATGCCTTCAGCATTAAGTCCTCCGGTTGACTGTGCGAATGAATACATTGCCACCAGGTTCAGCAGTACACCTGCAGTGAGAATTGAAATACCCGTAATGAATAAAAGTCCGCTGTGCACAGGTATAAATACTGATAAGACCAGCAGAAGGATAACGGGAGCCTGTCCCACAAGGATCATCTGGAATTTGCTGAAGTAACTGTAGAGTTCCGGGTCTTCGATAGGGTTGCCACGCTTTTTATCTGCCCGGATCATTGATACCCAGATGATGGCGTATGCAGTGACAAAGTAAAGCCAGAGATTGTTTAAAGCCGGTGTAGCATTCATGTTTTCTCTCCTGCCCTTTATTTTTTCCGTGCGACGGTAAATACAAGGGGGATCAGGTCATCGATTATTTCAAACGTTACTATATCGAATTCATGTGATTTAATAAATTCTTTAAAAGAAGATGTTGACCATTTCTGGTGTGCCCTGAACCCCACGATGGACATTATTGAGGAGATCATCCTGGTAAAAAAACTGTTCCCGTGGCAATAGGTAGGCGCGATTATAATTCCTCCGGGCTTTAATACCCTGTGAACAGATCGCAGGGCCTGGTCGGGGTCCATCATGACATGCAGGGTGTTGGAGGCTATCGCAACGTCATATGTGGCATCATCAAAGCCCAGGTGGTAGGCGTCCTCAACCGAGAATGACAGGTTATTTAGATGGCTTTCTTCAAGTTTCTTTTGGGCAACCTTTATCATTTCCGGAGAGATGTCACATCCTGTTACTGTACGAGCGTTATCGGCGATTGCCAGAGATATGATACCCGTACCCGTTGCGATCTCAAGGATATCCTGTGACGGATCAATGGTTTTCCTGGTTTTCTCAATTATGAGATCGTAGGTGGTCTGAAGCCTCTTGATAAAAGAATCGTATTTGCCTGCAAACCCGTCCCAGAATTTTCTTTCAGTATATGTCCGTTCCATTGATGCTCCATGATGAAATTGTATAAAACAGTACTAATAGGAAAAGGGTATATACTATGGGTGATTTTATGTCAAACACAAAGTTAGAGATGACTAATATTTAAATGTATTTTTGACTTTTCCATGTTACCTTCGTATCCTGTATAATCACTGGGTTGTAAACCAGCATTTATAAGAGGTGAGATAATGAAACTACTATATTCCCTGCTGATATCAACAGGAATCGCCATATTGTTTTCTGCCTGCTCGTCTGTTCAGGAACCGGCATACAGGGTGCTTGATAAAAGAGAAGGGTATGAAGTACGCCGATACCAGCCATATGTGGTTGCAGAAACCATTGTAGAGGGTGAACATGACGAGGCACTGAACAGGGGATTCAGGCGCTTGTTTAAGTACATTGACGGTGCGAATACCGGCAGCAAAAATATCCCGATGACAGCACCTGTAATTGCCGAACCGGGTGATACCCCGGAAAAGATCCCCATGACTGCGCCGGTGATACAGGAAAAAACCGGCAACAGTTACAGGATAGCATTCGTTATGCCTGAAGGATCAACCATGAAGGATATTGCAAAACCAACTAACCCTGATATTGTATTGCGGGAAGTTCCTGCCAGGGATGTTGCAGTCCTCAGTTATTCGTGGTACGCGGGTGAGCAGAAAATAACGGATAAGGTGAAGGAACTGATGACCTACCTGGAAAGGGATGGTGTTGAGTATACACCCGGTTTTCAGTCTGCCCGTTACGATCCACCATGGACGCCTCCCTTTATGCGCCGGAACGAGATATTCATTGAACTGAAATAAGAAGTATCAGCCAAGAACAAGAAGGTTTCCGCAGTACTTGCAGTAGCGTGCGTCTGGGTCATGATTATCAGAACCGCAACCGGGGCATATCCGTTCATTGGATGTTGTTGCCATCCCGGCGGATGAGCTCTTGTCACGTGCAGAGGTAAGCTCGGCGGTGACTATGCCGGTAGGAACTGCAATAATGCCGTATCCCATGATCATAATTATGGAGGATATGACCTGCCCTACAATTGTTTTCGGGGCAATGTCGCCGTATCCCACCGTGGTGAGGGTGACAATGGCCCAGTAGATGCTTCGCGGTATACTGGTGAACCCGTTCTCGGCACCTTCAACCAGGTACATGATAGTGCCCATAATAATGACAATACTCAATATGGTTACAAGGAATACCGTGATCTTAAAGCGGCTTGCCTTAAGGGCATCAACCAGTACCCGTGCTTCACCGAGGTAGCGGGTGAGCTTGAATATGCGGAAAACCCGAAGCAGCCGTATGGTACGCATTACCAGCAGGTACTGGCTGCCTGCAAGTACCAGGCTGAGATAGGTGGGTATGACAGCCAGCAGATCGATGATGCCCAGGAAGCTGAATATATATTTAAAAGGACGGGGAGAGGCGATTATCCGGGTTATATATTCTATGGTGAAAAGTATGGTAAAGAACCATTCCACGGTCCTAAGGATAAATCCAAACTGGCTTTCAATGTTTCTGACACTCTCAAGCATTACCGCGAACACGCTTAACACGATGGCCCAGAGCAGGGCCACGTCGAAGGCCTTCCCGGCCGGTGTATCGGCATCAAAAATAATGACGTAGAGCCTTTTGCGGAGTGAGTAGAGTGATTTTTTATCCATGCCAGGATGATGTATCAGGGCAGAATAAATGACAAGTTTTTTTACAGAAGGTTATATTATTTTTGCCATGGTAACAAAATATTACTTGATATATTTGCAAAAGTGTCCATAAGTATATGGCATCCCTGGATAATGGTAAAAAGATGAAAATTCAAATCCTCGGTAACGGTGGAGCCATAAGTGACGGGTTACCGTATAACTCTTTTCTGGTGAATGATACATTCCTGGTAGAAACCCCTCCTGATATAATGAACAGCCTGTTCAGGGAGAATGGTTCTGTTACCGGTATCAGGATCATATATATTTCCCACTTTCACGGGGATCACTATTTCGGTCTCCCATTTCTTCTGCTTCGTGTTTTCCTTGATACGATAAATTCCCGGGCAAAGGACAGCCTTACCATTATTGGGCCGCCTTTAATTAAACAGAAGGTGGATGATATCTGCAGGCTGGCCGTTGGGATCGAACATCCGTTGTTACAATGGATGGATCAAGTGCTGACCTTTGTGCAAATATCAGAAGAGATGACAATACCGGTTGATAATAATACATATATTTCATCTTTCCCCATGAAACATTTCATCGAAACATGGGGCTTTACATTCTTCAACAGGGACAGGGCCCTGTTTTCCTATTTTGCGGACACCACCTGGGATGACTCCTTACTTGACCAGGTACGCCTCTTCCCAAAAATCATTATTGCTGACCTGAACGGTGAACCCTCTGACCCGGTGAAAGTGCACATGTCCGGGGATGACCTGGTGGAGAATGCGTTACCGGTAAGCGGGGACAGGATCATGTATTACGGCACACACCTGAAATACCAGAAGGAATCTGAAAATGAATATATACAGTATACCAGTCCGGGAGAAGTGATAGATTTTTAGTTTAAATTGATAAATAAAAAAATAAGGAGGATGTTTATGTCAAGATCACCAGTAGAAGATATTTATAATTTTGACAGGGAAACAGAAATACAGAATGACAGGCTCACGGAATTTCTCATAAGGACGGGACAAAAACTCTACAGCATCCCGAAAATAGTATTCTTATCAGTATTGATATCCGAAGTAATCGCCTTAACTATAATTTATTTTGCCTGTGTGTATATTTTCAAAAACCATAATATATGGTCATATATCATTACCTTTATAATTACCTTTGTATGTGCTGCCACGATACCGTTGCTTGTTGGTATTGTTATAAAAAGGTTCACCGACCTTGTGGCAAAGCAGAAAGCGATTATTGAAAGAGAAAAGAGCATGAGTGACAGGCTTTTAATGAACGTGCTGCCATACAAGATCATAAGTGACCTGAAGCAGTACGGCGAAACAAAACCGCAACTTTTTGAAGATGTTACGGTTTTCTTTTCAGATTTCGTAGGGTTTACCAGCATGTCTACAACTGTTGAACCTGACCACCTGATCTCCGAACTGAATGATATCTTCACACGGTTTGATGAAATAATGATGGAAAATGGATGTGAAAGGATCAAAACTATTGGTGATGCCTTTTTAAGTGTGAGCGGAATGCCTGATAAGAATGAAAAGCATGCCGAAAACATGGTGAAGGCTGCACTTGATATTATTGATTACCTTGTGGAAAGGAATGAAAAAAGGGAATTAAAATGGCTGGTTCGGATCGGAATACATACCGGCCCGGTTGTTGGCGGTATCGTTGGGGTGCACAAGTATATTTACGATGTATTCGGCGATACAATTAACACGGCAAGCAGGCTGGAATCACTGAGCGAACCAATGAAAATACACGTATCTGAAATCACTGCTGGTTTAATTGGTAATATATTTAGTCTAACCGGGTTACCCGAAATTGATGTGAAGGGTAAAGGGATGATGAAATCATATTATGTTGATAAAGCATAAATGGCGGAGCAAAACCATGAAATGGAATAAGTTCATCATAATGTTTTCCCTGGTGTTTTTTTGTACAGCCGGGTTTGCACTTATACAGGTGAACACGAAGGCACCCGATTTTCGCATTATGGACGGGAATGACAGGTGGCTGACCCTGAATGACCTGAAGGGAAAAGTTATAATCGGTTTTTACGAGCACAGGTCTTCAGTTGAGAAGAATCAGTGTCTAAAAGATGAACTGAATGAATACAAGAAGCAATGGTCACAGTATTCAGAAGGTAACTCATTCAGCCTTGCGGTGGTTGATGCAAGTGAAGCTAACCTGCTTAGCAAATGGGTGTGGAAGAAAAAATTCAGGGAAACGTCACGTGAACTGGGTATAACCGTGTACGGCGACTGGGATGGCTCCATGAAAAAAGCCTACGGAATACCTGCTGAAGAATCGGTTTTCATGATAATAGATAAAAAGGGAATTCTGCGATACCGTTATGCCGGCAGGGTTCCCGGGAAAAATTTTGGGAATATCAGGAAGATGATACGCACACTTGTGCGGCAATAATCAGGCATTTATATAAAAAGGCGGCCTTTCGGCCGCCTTTCCTGTAGTATTTAAATATATCATACGTCTTAACGGCAATGGCTCATGTTTACTTCTTTCAATACCTTAACTGAACCGCCCTTGGTGGGTCCGTTATTCTCTACCTTGGTTTTGGCCAGTCTTTTTGAGTGGGCCTGCATGTACGTGATATGCCTGGTATTGTTGTACTTATTTTTCCACTTTACCTTGTAGCACCTGAGCTTTGCAAAACCGCTTGCAGTAATAAGCATGAAAATGGCACAGAATGCGATGATCTTGACAGGTTTCATAAACCCTCCTTGTTTAATAGATGTTATTTTGTTAAATTTTGAGACTTGTAATAGTTAAATAATGATAGGTGTATTTATTGAATCGCTTCAACAGGTACAGGTTTTCATGTTTCAAAAATGATGTCCATAAAAATTGTAAAAGAACTGTTCCCGCCTGTTACAACGGGATGCGATGCCAGGGAGGCCAATTCAATGAATGATATACTGAGAAGTGTCCGACAGGATTTAAGGGAACATAGTGATGAGAAAACGAGAAAGTCAGGTGAACGGTTTTTTAAAGAACATGTAGTGCTGTATGGTGTGAAAACCACTGTGGTCAGAAAAATTTCCAGTGAACATTTCAAGACCATCAGGAACATTGATAAACAGCAGATATTTGCACTCTGCGATGAGTTGTGGCAATCCGGTATTATGGAAGAATCATTTGCTGCCTGTCACTGGGCTTACGCACTCAGAAATCAATATGAGCCTGAAGATTTTGATATATTTGAAAGATGGGTGCATGAATATGTCAGTAATTGGGCCGCGTGTGATACCCTTTGCAATCATACAATCGGTACTTTTCTTGAGACGTACCCTGATTACCTTGAAAGGTTGAAAAAATGGACGGGATCAGAAAACCGCTGGGCAAGACGTGCTTCGGCAGTGTCACTTATCGTCCCTGCCAAAAGAGGGAAGTTTCTTGAAGATGTATTCCAGGTAGCCGATGCGCTGCTTAAAGACGATGATGACCTGGTGCAGAAGGGATATGGCTGGATGCTGAAGGTGGCAAGTCATCAGCATCAGCAGGAGGTCTTTGAGTACGTGATGAAACACAGGGCTGTTATGCCCAGAACGGCACTCAGATATGCCATCGAGAAGATGCCAAAAGACCTGCGGGCCAGGGCCATGGAGAAATAGGATGTAAAGTGTTCTGAGAAAAAATTAGAATTGAGATCAAACACTTATCGGTATAATATCATGTATATGTGATAATTCTGTTTTCATACTAACTGGTTCAGTTTTACACAGGAGGTATACATGGCCAAACCGGATACACTCTTCATAGAAAGGTTCTTAAAGCAGGAATCAGCCGGCGGTATTATTCTAATAGGAGCTGCACTGGTTGCTATTATTATGGCAAATACACCGCTGTATAAGTATTACATGGTGTTGATCAATACGCCGGTGGCAATACAGGTGGGGGCCCTTGTAATAGATAAGCCGCTTTTACTGTGGATAAATGACGGTTTGATGGCGGTCTTCTTTTTCCTTGTGGGGCTGGAACTGAAACGGGAGTTCCTTGAGGGTGAGCTGTCAAAGTTGAGTGATATCGTGCTGCCCGGCCTTGGGGCCATCGGGGGCATGGCCGCGCCTGCTGCCATATATATTTTTATCAACAGAAATGACCCGTTGGCTCTCCAGGGGTGGGCAATACCGGCTGCCACCGACATCGCCTTTGCCCTGGGAATACTCGCCCTGCTTGGTTCGGCAGTGCCCAAAAGCCTGAAGGTTTTTCTTACGTCTGTCGCCATATTTGATGACATCGGCGCCATACTGATAATCGCTTTTTTCTATACCAGCAAGATATCTATGGCGGCATTGTTTGTTGCACTGGTGTGTATTATCGTATTGTTTGCCATGAACAGGATGGGAGTTGCTGAGAAAAGTCCCTATATACTGGTTGGTATCGTTATGTGGACCGCACTTCTCAAATCAGGTGTACACGCAACACTGGCAGGGGTGGTGCTGGCCATGTTTATACCCAACACGGTGAAGGACAGTCCGGGAGAATCACCACTGAAAACGCTGGAACATGACCTGCATGCCATAGTAGCATTCGCCATCCTGCCCATCTTTGCTTTTGCCAATTCAGGTATCAACCTCAAGGGAGTTGGTATAGAACAGCTGGTGCATGGTGTCCCCCTGGGCATCGCCCTGGGGCTTTTCGCAGGGAAGCAGCTGGGTGTTTTTCTCTTTTGCTGGGCAGGGATTAAGCTGGGTCTTGCTGTTTTACCCGAAGGGATGAACTGGAGATCCCTGTACGGGACAGCGGCCCTGTGTGGTATTGGATTTACCATGAGCCTTTTTATCGGTTCCCTGGCATTTGAGGAGACCGGGGTCAATCTTCTGTTCGATGAAAGGCTGGGTATTATCATTGGCTCACTGGCATCAGGGATAACGGGGTACATGTTGCTCAGGTACAGTCTTGCTGCATCAAAGAAAAAGCAAAACCAGGGAAGAACATAGAAAAGGGGGATGGTCATGGAAAAGAAAGTAGTGCTGGTAGCATTTAACGGGGAAGCAATGTGTTTCGTACACGTGCTGCTGAACGCCCTGGATATGGCGGAAAAAGGATACGATGTAAAGGTGGTGATTGAAGGAAGTGCCACAAAAACAGCTGTTGAAATGAATGACCCCGAGAAGCCTTTTGGAGAGATGTACCTGCAGATAAAAGAAAAGGGATTGATCGATTGTGCCTGCCAGGCGTGTTCTTCCCAGATGGGGGTTCTGGATGATATCAGGGAACAGGGACTGCCCCTGTGCAGTGACATGAAAGGGCATCCATCCCTTGCCGGGTACATGGAGGACGGATACAGGGTGATAACTTTTTGATTGCTACTTGTGATCAGCTTACTGCCAGCACACTGTGGTAAGGGTGCTTCGCCATTGTTTTTTTGTTAATAAACGGTCCTCTCCTGTCAGTTCCCTGTAGAGCATGTTCACCTCGGCGATGGTATTCAGGGTGCCCACTATCTTATGCACCTTGTGATACTTATCGAGAGCTCCTTCATGGTCCAGGTGATAATGGGCCGTGCAGGCATACCGGTCAAGGGCGTTGATAATATCATCACGGTGTTCCCGGCGGAATCGGGGGGAGAGGCTTTTCCAGGCGATCCGCATCCCATTCACTGCGTCAAAATCGATACCCTGCGGGAAGGCACCGTTAAATACCCTGGCACCCCACAGCCCTGTCTCCCGTTGCAGTTCAAGTATGCCGGGGATCACTTTTTCCGGGTAAGGAATGGGTTCTCCAAGGTGGTCATATATCCACCAGAAATGTGCCGCACCCCCCAGGTCAACTGTTGTTGGTTCCTGGAGAACGGGATCAAGGATTCCGTTTTTCCAGAAACCCGTACGTGGATCGACCCTTCGGGTGAAGGCAGCCAATACCATCTCGTCCCAGTTATCCGGAAGATCGATTCCCCATTGTGCGTCAATAACTGCCGCAGCGGCACCCGCCTCGTGGGAGCCGGTCCAAACCTCGTCCCACGAGAAGCTGTCAAGCCAGGTATCAACCTGTACAGGAGTAGAGAATATATCCTCTGCCCAGGTATGAGGATATATCGGGCTTGAGCCCAGCAGCTTCAGCGCCGCTGTGGCAAAGGCTGTAGCATGTGTCGAACTTTCCCCGGAGAGGTTACCTCTGTCAAACCTGCCAGTTTGCGGGTCCTGGTAGGACCGGATCAGATGTGCCCAATCAGCACGCCCTGCTTCGGTTGTCCTTTCATCCAGTTCATCCAGTATCCAGAACACGTACACCATGTCACATGCGCCGTAAAGATCAGTGGAACCTCCGGGTGTAATGGAAAAATGACCACGGATATCCTCCCGGTTATATTTGAAGTTGGGATCATGAAAGTTTTTTATATACTCATCAAGTTCTGAGTAGAATACATCAAGTGTATATGTTTCTGACGGATTGCACTGGTCCAGCACATAGGGGCCGCTGTAGAGGTAATATTTTGCAGCAGCATAGAACCCGACAGTAACAACAACAATAATTGCAGTGAGAATGTATAAATTTTTCTTCATGGTGTTTTCCTGATGTTATGGTTGCACAATTATAAGAATGATGAAGCGTGCATGCAATCAATTAATAAATAAACTGAGTAAAGGTTATCATGGCTGGCCATGAATATAGTCTTGAATGTGTATGATAAAAAGTGTATTATTTTTTGTCTGGCGAATAGATGGAAGGGGGATAAAATGAAAAGAAAAACCACTCTCCTGGTTGATGCATGTATCAACATGGTACTGGGTGTGCTGCTTCTGGCATTCAGCCCGGAACTTGTTTGTTTCCTGGGAATGCCGGCTTCCAGTACCAGGTTTTATCCAAACATACTTGGCGCGGTGTTTATGGGGATTACCCTGGCACTGCTTATTGAAGCGTTTAGAGAACCTGAAAGTGAAAAGGTTGGGCTTGGACTTATTGGCGCAATATGTATTAACATGTGCGGCGGTGTGGTTCTGGCTATATGGCTGTTATTCGGTGATCTAGCCATACCCCTGCGTGGACAGGTTCTTTTGTGGGGGCTTGTGGTTGTTCTGCTGGTTGTAAGCCTTATTGAGCTTATATTCAATCTCCAGGCAGGCAGCCATAACGAGGGGAAAAAGGAGTAGGATATGTCCATTATGATGAAAATCGTTACAGGTCTTGCAGTGGTAGCGGCCATGCTCATTATCATTATACTGGTAATGGCCGTTATACATGACAGGGAAATTTCGGTTAAGGTTGAAACCCTTAAATCCATTGATAAAGAAAAAAAAGGGGACAGGGTGGATTTTTCCAGGTTGGAAGGTCTTCCCCGGCCGGTGCAAAAGTATTTCAGGATGGCATTGAAGGACGGGCAGCAGTACATACTCATGGCGAAAATTGAGCAGGAAGGTGAATTAACCACTGCACCCGAAGCGGAGAAGTATTTACCATTCACAGCAACACAGTATGTAAATGCCATGGATCCAGGATTTACCTGGAACGCAAAAATATCCATGGCACCAATTCTGCATATTCGTGTGATTGATTCATACCTTGACGGGAAGGCAGATGGAAAAGTGATATTACAATCCGCGTTTATTGTAGATTCGCAGAAGGACACCGACACGCTGAACAGCGGTGCCCTGTACCGGTACCTGGCCGAGGGTGCCTGGTATCCAACCGCATTGTTGCCGGAAAACGGGGTGACATGGACGGCCATTGATGAAAGCAGGGCCCTTGCCACACTTTCGGATTCGGGTATTACAGTTTCAGTGGAGTGTACCTTCAACGATGCAGGTGAACTGGTTAAGATATATACCACGGAAAGGTACGGGCATTTCGATGGGGAATACAGGCAATACCCGTGGGAAGGGCATTTCAGCAATTACGTTGAAAAAGACGGCATGATGATTCCCTCAAGGGGCCAGGTGGGCTGGCACCTTCCCGAAGGGTTCTGGCTTTTCTGGAAAGGACAGGTACAGGAAGTAACGTACACCTATGCAGCAGAATAAATTCAATACTGAAGGATTTCAATAGAATGCTTCGTGAATCAACAAGGGTTGGACAGAAAGAAGACGGTGTATTTCGCAGATGGTTTCAGGATGATTTCTTTGATCTCATCGTCTGGTACAGAAATGATGACCTTTCGGTAAAGGGTTTCCAGTTATGTTATGATGATACAGAAGACCGGTATGCCATAACCTGGCATAAGGAATACGGTTTTTCCCATGACATGATCGACGAGAGCAGGTTCAAAGGCAGCATACCCGGCTCCCCGGTGCTGGTTGCTGATGGAGAAATTGATTTTAAGAAGATAATTGTTGAGTTCAGAAAACGGAGCCACACTATTGATACCACGGTAGTTGAACTTGTAATTAAGACTCTCAATACATACAGTAGACAATAGAGAGCTGTGTCCTGGCGGTTCTGTAAGGTATTATTATTGACATAAATATAACTCTGTTATATGTTCACGTAATATAAATATTATTCATTCCGGTATATTGTTTCTACCTTCAGGAAGGGGTGAAACAATTACAAATCAATGGAGGAGCATATGAAGCAGGGTTTACGTGTGAATTTTCGCATGCGCAAAACATTCCTTTCATTACTTACCATGGTAATAATGGCTGGAAGCATTTCCATGGCTCATGCGGACGAGGATATGTACCGGGTTTTCATGAACATCACCCAGGGTAAGGGTGACAGTGAGCTTTTTGAAAAACTTAATGCCAGGGCAAGGAATCTTGACTGGGACAGCGCGAAGGAAGTTGAGTTTGAAGGTAACCTGCGGCTGCTTAAAATGGAGGATGCTGCTGAAAAAGATGAGAAACTGTACATGGTGCGCAGTATCGAGGGTGTTCTGTACCTGCTTTCTCTCCCTCCTGAAAATGCCTCTGAAGACCTGAAGAAGAATTATTCAGGTCTTGACGAGATGCTTGGAAATAAATTTCTATTCAGTCTACATGTTGTAAAGGGTGAACTGGAGGGAAAAGAATACAATTTCGCACGATTAGAACAAAAACCGCTACGAACAAAGCTTGATCGAATCTTTAAAATTTCAATAGTGTTGATGCTCTTTTTCGTAATGGTTGGGATGGGACTCACCCTGACGGTTGATGATTTCAAACGGGTGTTTCAAAAGCCAAGGGGCATCATTACGGGAGCTTCTTTACAGTGGATTATAATGCCGCTTGTTGCAGTTGGATTGGGAAGAATTCTTGGCTTTTATGAAACATTTCCATTTATTTTTGTGGGTATGGTTCTCATATCGGCAAGTCCGGGCGGAGTAACCTCCAACCTGATGACGTATTACGCAAAAGGGGATCTTGCACTTTCAATATCGCTTACTTCCTTTTCAACAGTATTGTCGTTATTTTTCACTCCCTTTCTCCTGGCATTGTACTGTGCCAATGTTCCGGAAGTGACCATACCTGTAGCGCTTATTGTGCAAACGATTATAATTCTTGTTATAATACCGCTGGCTGTTGGTATGACTGTACAGGCCCGAGCCCCGAAATTTGCCAACAAGGCAACCCCTGTTTTTTCTGTGCTTGGTATCATAGCACTGCTGTTTCTTATAATCGCGGGTATACTCAGTAATATAGAGGTATTTTCAGATACAGCGCGTTATGGGTTCAAGTTCTATAGCATGGTCTTTATGCTTACCCTGATGGGAATGCTGGTAGGTGTCTTTATTCCGAAATTATTGAAAATCAGCAATTACCAGGTGAGGGCAGTATCCCTTGAAACAGGACTTCGTAATGCATCTCTTGCCATGGCACTGGCGTTGCTTATTCAGGATTACATGGGGGATTTTTACAGCTCCATGTTTGTCACATCAGCCATGTTTGGATTACTGATGTACGTGGCAGGATTTCTGTCAATATGGTTCTATAAGAAGTTTCTGCCGGTTGAAGGTGAACCGGAATGGGAGATGGAAATCTCTGCCGAAGATGAAGTTGCCGGTTAGCGTCTCACGCACAGAAATTATTACTCCTTGACAGGACAACCTTTCTGTGTGAACAGTTATAAATAGTTGGTTTTTCAATGTGAAGTTATGGAGAAAAAGAAGATGAATATTTATGTTGGTAATCTGTCGTATAATATGACAGATGAAGACCTGGAAAAAATGTTCCAGGAATTCGGCACCGTCTCAGAAGGTAAAATAATTACTGACAGGGACACAGGCCGGTCAAAAGGTTTCGGATTTGTTGAAATGCCCAACCAGGCAGAAGGTGATGAAGCAATCAAGGAACTGGATGGGAAAGAGATCGACGGCAGAAACATTAAGGTAAACGTAGCAAAACCCAAGGAAGATAGACCGCGTAGAAGAGAGAGATATTAAGAACTGAATTTTGTTTATTCTTCTTTCCGTCCCGAAGGCTTGTCATGGTTTCGGGGCGGAATCAGTTTAGAACGCAAAGCAGACAGCTAAGGATGGAAAATTGGCCAAAAAAAACTATAAGTATGAAAAGCGGCAGAAAGATATTGCCAAGAAGAAAAAGCGGGAAGAGAAACTGCAGCGAAAGATCAACAAAAATGTTGATGCCGCTGATGAAAATTCTGAAACAGTAACCGATGGCAATGAAATTGAAGAAAATGCAGAAAATGAAGAAAACATAGAAAATCAAGATAAAACTGACATGTAATGCTATACTGGTAGTATCCTCAAAAAGAGCTAAATTGATATAGGTTACCCTCTCTCCATTGTTTCGTGAGTAACAATTGAAATCTACGGATAAACTGAACTGTAAAAAAGTATAGTATAAACCCGTTGTAGTGTAATAACCCCTGTTCACTTATAGCTCCAAATACAATTCAGGAAAAAATAATGGATCTACAGAAATTTCAAGAACTCGGACTATCCGAATCAATCCTTAAAGAAGTGCAGAAAAAAGGGTTTGAAGAACCTACAGAAATACAGGCGAAGATTATACCCCTTCTTCTGAATTCAGATGTGGACGTGATAGGCCAGGCCCAGACGGGAACGGGAAAGACGGCAGCATTCGGCCTGCCCCTGCTGGAAAAAATGCAGAAAAATGCCTTATCGGTACAGGCTCTTATACTTGTTCCCACCAGGGAACTGGCAATACAGGTTGCTGAAGAGATCAATTCATTCAAGGGAAAACAAAAAGTTCAGATCCTTCCGATTTACGGGGGACAATCAATGCCCGATCAGCTTCGGAGGTTAAATGCCGGTGTGGATATCGTGGTGGGTACGCCGGGAAGGGTGTATGATCACATTAAAAGAAAAAGCCTGAAGCTTGAAAACGTATCCCATGTGGTACTTGATGAAGCTGACGAGATGCTGAACATGGGATTTATAGATGATGTTGAAGATATACTAAAATACACCAACAGTGACAGGCGAACCCTGCTATTTTCGGCTACCATGCCGGATCGCATAAAAAATATCGCAAAAAAATATATGCGGAATTATGAAATTATTACAACGAAAAAGGGCCAGCTTACCGCCGACCTGACCGACCAGATATATTTTGAAACGGCAAACGCGGATAAATTTGAGGCACTTTGCCGGATCATTGATATTGAAAGTGAGTTCTACGGGTTGATATTCTGTCGTACCAAGGTATCGGTTGATGAGCTTACCAATAAACTGATTGACCGTGGGTATGCTGCCGATGGTATTCACGGGGATATATCTCAGAATTTACGGGAACGCGTACTGGACAAATTCAAGAAACAAAGAATTAGAATGCTGGTTGCCACTGATGTTGCCGCCCGGGGTATTGACGTGGAAAACCTTACCCATGTAATTAATTACGCCCTGCCGCAGGATCCTGAGTCTTATATTCATCGTATTGGCAGAACGGGAAGGGCAGGAAAAAAGGGTATTGCCATAACCTTTATCAGTTCCGATGAATACCGGAAATTGATGAATATAACCAGGATTACAAAAACCACTATTCGCAAGGAAACCCTGCCGAGGGTGTCTGATATATTGAAAATTAAGAAATCCAGGATAAAAGCGGAACTGGATGAGATTATCAGTTCTGGCGGGCACACCGATTACATGAAGGCAGCCACCCAGATGCTTTCCGATGCTGATCCGGTTGACGTGGTAGCCGCTATTTTGAAATATTCCCTGGAAGAAGAATTAAGCGAGGCCAGGTACCAGAAGATTGGAGGGGCTTCTGTTAATAAGAAAGGCAAAACGAGACTTTTTGTCTCTTTTGGTAACAGGGATGGCCTCACACCGCGAAAACTCATTAAGCTCATTAAAGATGAAACAGGTATCAGTTCCAGTAAAATAAGTGAAGTGCAGGTAATGCACGGGTTTTCGTTTATTACGGTACCCTTTGAAAATGCAGAAAAGATACTGAAGGCGTTTCAGGATCGCAAAGATACAAAAAAACCGCATATCAAAAGAGCGAAAGCACCGGTATCAAAATCACAGAAGGGTAAGAAGAAGAAATAAATAACTCATTCCGGGTGAATCATCTCATCGCCGGTGTGCCAGTTGGCGGGACAAAATCCGCCATCACCCTGGCGAACCGCTATTGCAGCTTCCAGCTTTCTTAAAAGTTCAGACGCGCTTCGTCCGATAGATTCACCTGTCATTTCACAGGCAACGATTTTTCCGTCAGGATCAACAATAAAACTTGCCCGAACAGAAATTCCTTTTGAAGCATCATAGACCCCCAATGCCTTTGAAAGTGTGCCGGGCCTGTCAGAGGCCATGGGATACTTTATTGCCTTGATGTCGTTATGTTCCCGGGCCCAGGCACGGTGTACGTACACCGAATCGGTGCTAATGCTTATCACCTCCGCCCCGGCTTTTTGAAAACGGGGGTAGTAATCTGACATCTCTTTCAATTCGGTGGGACATACGAAAGTGAAATCTGATGGATAGAAAAAAAGTATAAGCCATTTTCCCGTGTATTGTGATAACCTGATCGTGGTGATCTCGCCACTGTAGAAAGCTTCTAGCGTAGTATCGGGTATTGTACTGCCCGGATATGGATGGGCCTTCAGGTCATGTATAGTTGTATTACGGTGTAATGAACCGAGGTGCCCCGTGCATGCTGGCGGCAGGGTCATCATCAATATGATGGTGGATAGGATAATATTTTTCATGGGAAATCCTTTCGATTTCAATAAGGTTGCCTGTCCTGGTATAATGATAATCTTTTCCAGTTTGTATATCAATGAAAAAAACAGTTTAGCCCGGGTTGATGGCATCAAAAATAAGCCTGGTGATGTCCCTGCTGAGTGACTCCACGTCAATAGGTTTGTTAAACACGATTGGATGCAGGCAGGCCCGGTCCATGCCGCCGAATAAAAGATTTCGCAGCAAAAGGGGATCCATGTCGTTACGGATAACCCCTTCATCAATCCCTTCCCTGATAATGGTGAGAATAAGATCCCCGTATTTTTTTAATATCATGTAGGACTGGCTTTCGTAGTAATCGTATGAGTTGCTTACCTCCAGCAGTACCACCCGGGCGATGACCCTGTCCTCGTTGTAGGCGTTAATATAGCTGTGCATGAAATGTTCCAGCTTGTGCAATGACCCGGTGATGTTGCTTAACTCGTTGATAGCAGCCACGAACCTGGTTTCCAGGTAATCCTGAAGAAGGACATGAATGACGTCGCGCTTGTCACTGAAATACTTGTAGATAAGGGGCTCGGTGACACCTGCCGTCTGGGCCAGCTCGGCGATCTTGATGGAGCTGAAGTCCTTTGTTTCAAGCAGGGTGCGCATGGCATTGAGTATCTTGGTACGGCCCGGTGGTTGAGTCCTGTGTACTTCTTCTTTCATTTTCAGGCAAACTCCTGTTTTAAGAAATATATTCAGTGTATATGTGGATTGAATTGAAAAGACAAGGTTTTTTTGAAAGTGGTTAGTAAAATTAACTAAATTTACTTGACCTGGTTAGTTAATTTTACTAACTTGTTTTGTATTACAACATATGTAATATATTTTTTTGTAATATTCGGTTAGTAAAATTCACTAATCGATGATCAACTGTTAAAGGAGATTTGCAATGGAAAAGTTCTTTAACCCCCAATCGATAGCCATAATCGGCGTAACAGAAAAGAAAAAAAGCATTCCCCGTTACATCCTGGATAATACCCAGCGATGGGGATACAACGGGAAAATATACGGGGTGACTCCCGGGTACGGTGGACAGAGGGTACAGGGTATACCGGTATTCGAAGGGATCCGTGATCTCCCGGAGATACCTGACCTGGCGGTTCTTCTTATACCCGCGAAGTATGTTCCAGTGGTACTTGAGGAATGCGGTAAATTCGGAATAAAACGTGTGGCCATACTCTCCGGTGGATTTAACGAGTCCGGCGAATCAGGCGCGTCACTTGCCAGGGAGGTGAAGTTAATAGCCTCACAGTACAACATTCGATTCCTGGGACCAAACGGCCTGTCGGTTGCCGACGCGGTGAGCGGGGTGTGTTTGCCTTTTGTCCCCCATCAAAAAATGAAGCGTGGAGGGTTTTCACTTATATCCCAGAGCGGGGGTTTTTTCCTGGTGCTGTGGAACATGATGCGGGATGAGAACATGGGTATGGCACGGTTTGTCAGTATCGGCAATAAGCTCAACGTTGACGAATGCGACATGCTGGAATACCTGGGCTCTGACCCCGAAACGAAGGTGATTGGCATGTACCTTGAGAGCATACAAAACGGGGAAAGGCTGGTAGAGGTTGCCTCGACGATCGATAAACCCATCATCGCCATTAAGGCCAACAGGTCAGAGGCGGGTTCACGGGCAGCCATGAGCCATACCGCATCCATGAGTAACAACGACAGTATCGTGGACGCGGCATTTGAGCGTGCGGGGATAATTCGCGTGGAACATATCAACGACCTGGTAACCGTGGCCCGGGCTTTTGAACTGCCCCCCATGCGTGGAGAGCGGCTTATGGTGATGACCCCCGGCGGGGGATCGGCTGTCATGATGGCCGACCTTGCCGAGAAGAACGGGTTTACCTTTGCCGATCCGGGTAAGGATTTTTTCGAAGGACTGAACCGCTATACCAACGCGGGGGGTATCATCAGGTTTTCCAACCCGCTGGACATGGGTGACATATACGATATTCATTCATACCCCGAGATCATCGGTGACGTGCTGCACAGTGACGGGGTGGACGGGGCGGTGTACGGTCACGCGTGGCCGCTGCTGCCCGAAGATGACGACAGTATTTTTAAAACCATGTTTCACACGGATATCTCAGAGGAGGTCATTCATACCATGGAAGCAGCAGGTAAACCCCTTGCGGTGTCCATGTCCGCCTCCACGGAAGTGCTGAAAAAGATGAAGCATAACCTGTCCTACCCCATATTTGACCGGGTAGAGGACGCCATATGGGCATTGCGAAAACAGGCTGATTTTCATGCCAGGAGAAATGTTTCGAAAGAAGAACATACTGAACCGGATGACATGGTGCTGGATGACATGGAATTATACCTCCAGGAAAAATCAGGCGACCTGGGAGAGGACATGCTCTTTCCCCTGAAAAGTGTGGGCATTGACAGCCCGCAGACAGTGGTTGCCCGTAACCGCGAGGAGGCGGTAGAAGTTGGCGGTGAAATGGGATTTCCCGTGGTGATGAAGGTGGTATCCCCTGACGTGCTGCACAAGAGTGACGCGGGCGGGGTGGTTATCGGTGTTGACAGTGAAGTCGCTGCAGGTGAGGCATATGATGGAATTATGGCAGGGGTGAAAGAGTACAACCCCCATGCGCGGGTGGACGGGATCCGTGTGTCCGCCATGGCCCCAGAAGGGCATGACATGTTCATCGGCGGCATGCGGGATGACTCCTTCGGGCCGGTGGTGGTGTTCGGTTACGGGGGTATATACACCGAGGTGTTCGAAGACGTTGAACGGGTGCTCTGTCCTGCCGGCACTTCTGAGATCAGGGAAAAGCTTGAAAGGCTGAAATGCCATACAATTCTGCGGGGGACACGGGGAAAGCCTGGTGCTGATATGGATGCCCTTGTTGATATCATTCACCGGGTAAGTTTTATCATGAAGAGATTTCCCTGCATCAGGGAACTTGACCTGAACCCGGTGCGTGTATTTGATAGTGGAGAAGGGGTGTGTGCCCTTGATGCAAGGGCCCGCATTGTGCATGATGCAGAAGAAGCTGTAGGTGAAACGATACGGGAAGGTGCCGGTGACGAGCAGTACCTTTCGTGCAGCAGTTAAACGCTGGCAGGGCTATGGTCTTTTCTCTACGCGGTACAGACGTAACACCATGGCCCCCAGCAGTATAATGATCAGGGTCATGAAGGCTGCCATGTAGAGTATAAGCTTTTCGGTGGCCCTGTAGTTTTCTCCCTCTCTTCTTTTCTTCTTCTCCAGTGAGCGGATCTGGCGGTAATAGAGCCTGTTGAAATGACGGTAGGAGGCACTTCTGCCTATATCAGAAATAACGTTCACTTCCTCTATGGTGCGTGGTTTTATGATTGAGAATACCTTTACCCCTTCATCATATGCTTCCAGGAGGTATTCGGTCAGTTTATTCCCGTAATCATCAACATAGATATCATCAAGTGTTCTGAGGCGTCTTTCAAGGGTGGTGATGCTGTTTGTTTTAAAACGATCATGGGCATTCTCGATGGCAATATCCATCGTTTCGGGATCTATCCCCTGCTGAAGGTTTCTTTTCTCATGGGGAAGAAAACGCTTAATGCGGTATTCACCGTACCTGCCGCTGAATACCCGGCGGGCCGTGTCCCTGAAGCCTTCCCCCAGCTCTTCTACGATTGAACGGGCAAGGTCTTCCTCTTCTGACAGGTCTGCCCCGTCCTCAATATCATCGGTTTTTGCAAGGTTCATCTTCACGAAATCAGACATGCTGAATTTAACTTCGGGGTAATCCTGGAATGATGAAACCACGTACGCCTGGTATACCAGGAGGCAGGCTGAAACCAGGATGATAAAAGCAGTCATGAGAATCAGCCGATTTCTGGAAGATTGTATCCAGCGCTTTATGGTATCTAAAATAGTTTTCACATCTGGTTTTTTCATGATATCCTTTACAGGAAAAGGTATTGCCTTATTAACCGATACAGGGTAGTTGATAAAGGTGAGTCAGTCAAGACGAATTGAGTGAAATGATTTGAGAATAGCATGAATTAAAGGAGGAAGGTCTTTATGGAATCCGGGAATGTTCTCTTCGCACTTGGGCTTACCATGTTTGCCGGTTTGTCAACCGGTATTGGAAGCCTCATGGCGTTTACGTCCAAAAGTTTTGATAAAAGGTTTTTATCGGCAGTACTTGGATTCTCAGCCGGCGTGATGATATACGTGTCCCTTGTGGAAATATTTCCAAAGGCGAAAGAATCGTTGTCCGTGGTGTTTGACGCGAAGACCGGATATGTGTACACGGTGATAGCATTTTTCGCTGGAATTGCTATCATTGCCCTCATTGATAACCTGGTGCCCTCTTTTGAAAATCCGCATGAATTTCAGCACATTGACCAGGAACAAAAAGGTTTTATAGAAGATAAAAAATTAAAGCGAATGGGTATCTTTTCAGCACTTGCCATTGGTATTCATAACTTCCCTGAAGGCCTGGCAACTTTCATCGGGGCACTGGAAGATCCCACACTTGGTATCAGTATCGCGGTGGCCATCGCCATACACAACATCCCCGAAGGGATCGCGGTATCAACCCCTATCTACTTTGCAACGGGGAATCGAAAACAGGCATTCATGTATTCATTTCTTTCGGGTTTTGCCGAACCAATCGGTGCACTTCTCGGTTATTTTCTGCTCATGCATATATTCAATGATGCCATGTTCGGACTGATATTCGCCGGAGTTGCCGGGATAATGGTATACATATCGCTGGACGAGCTTCTTCCAACCGCTGAAGCCTATGGTGAACATCATGTGGCCATACTTGGCCTGATAGGGGGCATGGTGGTGATGGCGGTAAGCCTCCTGCTGTTTGCCTGAAATGGCACTTCAGGTATTTAAAGGTATATCCTGAGGGTGTTCCCTGAAAAATCCAAGTCGGTTACTTCAATTCCTTCTACGCTGGTAAAGGTCTCCCTGATGAGGCGGTTGAGATGTACCATGAACATGTTCCCGTTAATGGTGAACTCTTCCCTTATGGAGGAGGGGAGACTCCCTGCCACCTTCCTGATGCCGGCCTTCACAATGGCCCGTTTAATCCCGTTACCGAGGATCCTGAAAGATATCGTTCCCTGGTGAAAGCGGACATACTGCACCTTTACAACAACCGGGATCCGTTTCAGATTAATATCAATCCTGTTGTCTTCGGGCATGGTTACCTGTGTAATGTACCTGCTGTTTTGTGAAAGAATGGTGGAGAGATGCTCCATGTCAAACTGCAACTGTGATATTCCCATTTCCCGTGCGTATCCTCCACTGCTGAATATTTTCTTTGCTGTTCTTCCCACTATGTAGCTTTCCATGGAATCGGCAACGCCACCAACAAAGCCCCCCATCACCGGTGCAAGCCGTAAGAGGTTTATCCCTCCCTTTTCTCCGGTATGTGAAAGAAGCCTGATCCCGATCTTTTCATTCAGGTCACGGAGAAGCCGGGAGGGGATCTTTTTGATGGCACTGGTGGTTATCTTCCTGGCAGCGTCTACTCCAAGTTCACGGATTACCTGTTTTGCGGCGCTTCCCATGAGTGAAAGCAGCACGAAGGTTCGTACCCTTTCGTCACTAAGCTGGTACCCGTACAGGTTTGCGATGGCCCCAGCCATTCGGGCCTGTACCAGCCAAGAGGCGTAGATTGACGCGGGTATGGTGACAGGAAGGGTCACCGCCCCGCCAAGGCCAGTTAAAAATCCCGTACCAAAATTACGTGATGACTCCCAGCGCACCAGTGAATCAACCAGCTGGTCTGTGGACCGTGTTCCCCGGTTTTCAAGGTATTCGGCGGCCAGCTTTTCTGCCCCTTTCAATGGCCCCGCACCGTCAATGGCCTGGTTGAGTATGCTTTTTACCAGGCTGGTGATCTTTTCACGTGATGTATATGTTCCGTTGTTTTGTACTTTTTCCATGTCACCATTATGCTATTTAATAGTTGTACGCAAATAATAAATATACTACATTTTATTCTCAGGGGGAAATACATTTTGAGATTCACTAAGTAACCTTTGAAAAACATTACTTATTTATAAATATTTGAAACCGCCCGCTTCGCTGGATAAACGCAGATTAACGCGGATTTAAGAGATATTTTAAAAATTAAGAACACTATCTGCGTTTATCCGCGGTTAAAAATGTTAAGTCTTTTTATAGAATAAAGATTGTGTAATGAAAATAATACAGGCAGGACATAAAGACCTCAGGCAGGTTATGGACACCGTTGCTGCATGTGTGGCACATCTGCGTGAGCAGGGGATTTACCAGTGGAACGAAATGTATCCCACGGAAAAAGTGCTGGCGGACGATATTCGGGAGGGTACCCTCTACATAGTTAAAGATGGTGAAACCTGCAGGGGGATGGTGGTGTTAAACCAGGTGCACGATAAGGAATGGGAACACGCACACTGGTCAGAGGATTGCAAAAACCCATTGTGTGTGCACAGGCTTATAGTGCATCCAAAGTGGCAGAACCAGGGTGCAGGACGGGCATTGATGGAGTTTGCCCATGGCTATGCAGTTGACAACAACCATGACTGTATACGATTCGATGCCTACAGCGGTAATCCACGACTGGTTGAAACCTACCAGCGGATGGGATGCAAAAAAACCGGGGAGGCCATGTTCCCATACAGGGAGCTGCCCTTCTGGTGTTACGAGATGATGGTGGAGAGAAAAAGCTGATGGAAGTGATACTGATTATTGCCGGAATACTGTTGCTGATTATAGGGATAGTGTTACCGGTTATTATAACCGTGATGATGAACCGCCGGCCGCAAAGATCCTACCTGGACAGTTATTTTATTACACCCTTTGAACTGCAGGTTCCCTTTGAGAATGTAAGTTTTACAGCCGCTGACGGGGTTACCCTTCGTGGATGGTGGATGAATGGCAGTACAGGAAGCGTTGTCATCGGCTGTTCGGGCAGGGACGGCACCAAGGCTGACCTTATTGGTATAGGGACGGCCATCTGGCGCTCGGGGCACAGCGTGCTTCTTTTTGACTGCAGGGACAGGGGGGAGAGTGACAGTGCTCCCAGGACGCTGGGGTATAGTGAACAGAAGGACGTGGATGCCGCCATTCGGTACGTGAATGACAGGATGCCTGAAGCCAGTATGGGAATACTGGGGTTTTCAATGGGCGGGGCCCTTGCCATCATGGCCGCTGCCGCCAACGGGCATATCAGGGCGGTTGTGGCGGATTCACCCTATGCCTCGCTGTATGAGCTTGTAGGTGACAGACTGAAGTCCACCGTGATTCCCGCAGCCCCGGTTATGCCACTGGTAAATCTTTTCAACAGGCTGCTGTATGGTTATAACCTGCATGATGTGAACCCTTCAAGGGATGTAAAAAAGATTTCACCCCGTCCCATACTCCTTATACACGGGGAACTGGATTCGGTTATACCGGTTTCAAGCGTGCAGCAGGTTTACAGGAAGGCGGGTGATCCGAAGGAACTGTGGATCTCCCAGGAGGCAGATCACTGCGGAACCTACTTCCTTGACAGGCAGGCATACATGGAAAGGGTGGCAGGATTTTTTACCAGGCACCTTGTACCCCCATCCCCTTCCACTTAATACCTTCTCTTGCAATATACCCTCTTTTCGTAGTATACTTACCATACTCCCGTAGAGAAACGGGATCCTGGAATCTCGTGGAAAGGAGATACGCAGTCATGCCTGTACATAACAGGGACGTTGCAGAAATATTCAATCACATCGCAGACCTGCTGGAGTTGAAAGGGGACAACCAGTTTCGTATTCGTTCGTACCGTAATGCGGCACGCACGGTTGAGAGCATGTCAAGGAACGTGGCTGACATGGTGGATGCGGGTGAGGATCTCAGCAGCCTGAAGGGTATCGGAAAGGACCTTGCAGGTAAAATTGAAAAGATCGCAAGAAAGGAAAAGATAGATCTCCTGGAAAAGCTGAAGAAGGAAGTTCCCGAAGAGCTCACTGAGCTTTTAAAGATCGGAGGACTGGGGCCAAAAAAACTTAAGAAACTGTACGACGAACTGAATATTAAGAACATGGATGACCTCAAGGAAGCAATAGATGCACAGAAGATACGTGAGCTTGAAGGTTTCGGAAAAAAAACAGAAGAGACCATACAGAAAGAGATCACGCGTCTTGGTGAAAGCGGGAACAGGTTCTCCATAGCAACCGCTGAGGGAATGGCAGCTCCCCTCATGGAATACCTGGGCAACGGGAAGGGTGTGGAAAACATTGAGATAGCAGGCAGTTTCAGGCGCAGAAAGGAGACGGTAGGCGATATTGATATCCTGGCCGTCTGCAAGAAGGAAAACGACCTTATGGAACGCTTTACCGGCTACGAGGACGTGGAGCGGGTGGTGTCAAAGGGGGAAGCTCGTTCTACCGTTATTCTCCGTTCCGGCCTGCAGGTTGATGTACGGGTCTTTGAAAAAAAGAGTTACGGTGCCGCCCTGCATTATTTCACCGGCTCGAAGGAACACAACGTGGCAATGCGTAAGATGGCGCAGAAACAAGACCTGAAGATAAACGAATACGGTGTGTTCAGCGGAGAAAAGATGATCGCCGGTAAAACCGAGGAAGAGATATATGACCATTTCGGCCTGGCATACATTGAACCCGAGTTAAGGGAAAACCGGGGAGAAATAGACGCAGCCGCCAGTGGAAAGCTACCGAAGCTGGTAGAACTGGATGATATCCGTGGTGACCTGCATACCCATACAGATGCCACCGACGGCAGGATGAGCCTTAAGGATATGGCTGAGGGAGCCAGGAACAGGGGATATGAATACATGGCGGTGACCGACCACTCGAAGCGGGTAACCGTGGCAGGGGGGATGGACGTAAAAGAGGTGCGGGAACAGCTGGAAAAGATCGACAGCCTGAACGAAGAGTATGATGACTTCACCCTGCTAAAGGGGGTAGAGGTGGATATACTGGAAGACGGCAGCCTTGACCTTCCTGATGAGTTGCTGAAGGAGCTTGACCTGTGCGTGTGCGCCGTTCATTATAAGTTCAACCTCTCACGTGAGAAGCAGACAGAGCGTATCATTCGTGCAATGGAGAACAGGTATTTTACCATACTGGCCCATCCAACCGGCAGGATGATCGGGGAACGCGACCCGTATGAACTTGACATGGAAAAGATATTCAGGGCAGCAGGTGAGAATAAATGCTTTATTGAACTGAGTGCCCATCCGAAGCGGCTTGACCTGGTGGATTATCACTGCAAGCAGGCGAAGGAAATGGGGGTGAAGGTGGCCATTTCAACCGACTCACATTCAACCGGCGGATTGGAAAACATGAAATACGGTATCGGGCAGGCCCGGCGGGGCTGGCTTGAAAAGGATGATGTGCTCAATACCATTTCCCTTGATGACCTTGTAAAGGTGATAAAGAAATAATGAATTTTGGCAACCGAAAAATGTGATTCATGTCCATATCCGCAGTGAGATATAATACTAAGGATAATGAATCATGAAAAATGAAAATTATTTCAGCGAACAGACGCGAATGGAAGAGATAGCCAATAGTATTTCCCATGGGATCGGCATTCAGTTGAGCGTGGCCGCCCTTGTGCTCATGATCATGGCCACAAGGTTGCAGGAGAATAACTGGTTACTTTTCTCCGTCATCATGTATGGTGTAACTCTCATAATCCTGTACAGCAGCTCTACTTTGTACCATTCTTTCAGGTCAGTAACCCTCAAGCAGTTCATGAATTACTGTGACCATATTTCCATCTATCTTTTAATAGCGGGAACGTACACACCAATTGCAATAGGAATGGGAAACAGCCGGGGATGGATCCTTTTTGGTGTCATATGGGGCCTGGCGGCGGCAGGAGTTGTTGTGAAGATACTGTTGATGGAAAAATTCAGGTTCCTTGCTACCATGGCTTACGTGGCAATGGGATGGATATTCCTGTTTGCAATCCCATCTATCATACGCATTTTTGGAGAAGAACTTCTAATATGGATAGTGGCGGGTGGATTGATGTATACTCTCGGGGTGGTGTTCTACCTGAACAGGCGTATTCCCTTTAATCACGCTTTTTGGCATATGTTCGTTCTGGCCGGGAGTGTTCTACATTTTATGGGTATTTATTACGTGGTATTGCCGTAGATCCAGTAAAGCCAGGTAAACATGTTTTCTCACCTTAACGTTTAAATCACTTGAAAAATGGAGAGAGTTGTTACAGCATGTGGATGCATTTGGCAATGAAACAATAATGAGTTTTTAGTGTTGGAGCCTCCATTATGTTTGAAACACGATCCCTGGATATACTGAAAAATGCTATTCATATTATGGAAAATGGTTTTAACACTCTCCCCGAATATGAAAGCGATGTTGATATGGAGGCTGTCGCAGGTGTTATTGAAAAAGCAGCCGAAATGATGCATGATAACTATCCCTATTTTCATCCACTGTATGCCGGGCAGATGCTGAAACCACCCCACCCTGTGGCGCGAATTGCCTATATGCTTGCCATGTATATGAATCCCAACAACCACGCACTTGACGGGGGACCTGCCAGCTCCCGCATGGAGAAGGAAGCGGTAAGTGCAATCGCCACCATGCTGGGATGGGATACCCATCTTGGCCATCTAACCTCGGGGGGGACCATGGCAAACCTTGAGGCATTATGGGTGGCAGGACAGTTGCATCCCGGGAAGAAAGTGCTGGCTTCAGAGATGGCTCATTATACCCACCAGCGGATAACCGGTGTGTTGAAGATACCTTATGAAAGTGTTCCCTGTACACCTGATGGAAGGATGAACATGGGAAGTCTTGATAACATACTACAGAGGGGTGAAACCGGTACGGTGGTGGCCACCCTTGGCACAACCGGTACAGGGTCGCTTGATCCGCTTGATGAAATAGTTTCACTTTGCGGAAAATACAACTGCAGGGTGCATGTGGATGCAGCATATGGCGGGTATTTTATCCTGGCATCTAACCTCTATGAACGGGAGCGAAGCATATTCCACCAGGTGATGATGGCAGACTCACTGGTAATTGACCCCCACAAACACGGCCTGCAGCCCTATGGATGCGGATGCGTCCTCTTTCGTGATCCGGCAGTGGGAAGGCTCTATGCCCATGATTCACCTTATACATATTTCACTTCGGATGAGCTCCACCTTGGAGAAATAAGCCTGGAATGCTCACGTGCGGGGGCATCGGCGGTTGCATTATGGGCCACCCAGAAGCTGCTGCCAATGAAGCCGGGTGGTGAGTTTGCCGGCATGCTTGAGAATTGCAGAAATGCCGCCCTGCGTCTTCATGAGAAGATGAAAGCGGATGAGCGGTTCATTGTACTGATGCCGCCGCAGCTTGACATACTGGTATGGGCGGCCGTGGAGAATTCCCTTACCGGTATATCACGACGTTCACAGGATATATTCAACAAGGCCGCGGAAGAGAACCTGCACCTTGCCCTCTTTTCCTATCCCGCCGGGCTGCTTGACGGGGACTGGAAGGACATCGAGAAAGATGCTGATACCGTCACACTGGTGCGAATGTGCCTGATGAAACCCGAACATGATGATTACCTTGATGTACTGTGGGACATCATAACACAATGTATGGATGAAACCGGGTAATACCGGTGGTGGAGACAATAATGAAAAGGATACTGATTATCATAAGCCTCTGTATGCTGGTATTTTTCAGCTGGTCAATGACCCATGCTGAAATGGGTGGTGATGAAATACTTGAAAAAATCGCTGCCTTCAGGCAGTCCCTGTCCCAACAGGATACAAATAAAATTCGCAGTGGGAATATTGTGAATAAACAGGAACTTGCTGAAATGATCCTGGAATTCGGGAAGAAGAACGAAAGTCAAATTATTGCATACCAGGAAAAGCTGGTTGGCAGAATGGAAAAGAAAGCGATGCCCACAGAAGAGGCCTATAACCGTGTGTGCATTGCAGATGCTGCCGGTAATGAAGGGTTTGAGAAAATGGTGACACTATACAGTATTCTTAACCCGGATCCCACCACCCTTGCCCTTTTTTACGCCGGTACACTGCTTCCGCCGGTATTACACAATCGCCAGATGCAAATGGATGAGATCACAGGATGGTTGTCCTTTTTCAGTTTTGCCGCTCCAGCCTGGTACGTATTCGAAAAGAATGATGACACAATAATAGTGAACGGATATTATGGGAACAGGGATGTTCTTACTTTCAAGTTTACCAGGGATGAAATGGTGTGGGTGCCTGCCATGATGTACTGGTGGCAGAAGAAATAAAAGAAGGAGTTTTCCATGAGAAAGGTACATGGTGTCATAAGCCTTACAATGTTGATGATCCCTTTTGTGGTGGGATTGTACGCCGTGATCACCGCCTCTCTTAACGCGGGTATGTTGTATGCCGTGTTGCTGCTTTTGTTGCCGATGATAATAATTTATTCTTTCTGTACTAAGTGCAGCTGCAACATGGAGGGATGCGGTCATGTGCTGCCGGGAAAGATAGCTGCCTTAATGCCTGATAGAAGAGGACAGAAGTATAGCGGCCTTGACATGGCAGGAGTAATTATTCCTTTTCTTGTTCTCGTTATTTATCCCCAGCCATGGTTATATGTGAATACCCTGCTCCCCATAATCTTCTGGATTGTTCTTGCCGCCGCACTGGCATATATACGGCTGTATGTATGCATTGGATGTGAAAACACCGAGTGCCCCTTTTGCAAAGATATTGATGAAGGAGGACAATAGCCCGGTGAAACCTGCCATTGCCATGTTGAAATCATTTACCCCCTGTGCACACAGGGGAGCCTCGGGACAGCTTCCGGGAAACACTATTGAAGCATTTCAAAAGGCTGTTGATATCGACCCTGCTACCCTTCTTGAGATGGACGTGTGGCCCACGAAGGACGGGCACGTAGTGGTCTTTCATGATGATGACCTTGCCTTAAGCACGAATGGTGAAGGCCCGCCTACTGAATATACCCTTGAAGAGATTCGTTCACTGGACGCGGGATACTGGTTTACCACTGATAAAGGAAAGTCTTTCCCCTTAAGGGGAAAGGGGTATCGTATAGCAACCCTCAGGGAAGTGCTTGAGGGTTTTCCCGGGGTATTATTATCTATTGATATTAAATATAACAGAATTGATTTTGCCGCAGATGTGATGAACCTGCTGGAAATGTATGACGCCCAATCACGTGTATTTATGGGATCCTTCTTCCCAGTGATAATGGGATTTATTAGAAAACAATACCCGGATGTGGCACTGAGTTATGACAGAAAGGAATTGATACGCTTTCTAGTGTATCACAAGCTGCACCTGGTATTTTTCTACAAAAAGAAGAGTGACGTGATGATGATACCCGAGTTTTCCCGTTCGGGATTTTCTGAAGACCTGGGACGGTTATTCTCTATATCACAGGGCCTACGTGTTATCACCAGACGTTTCATTCGGGATGCCCATCGAAAAGGTATACCAGTTATCGCGTGGACAATAAACAGGCCGGAGAATATGCAGAGGCTTATAGAATGGGGGATTGACGGTATCGTTACCGATTACCCTGAATTACTCCATGAGGTCTTAACAGAAATATCATAAATAATTTATTACCATCTCATCTTTCCTTTACACTTCACCTCTAAATAGTAAACATAAATTTGATTTTGTTTTGCATAATGCAGGAGCCTTGCGCATGAACACGGTTGCCGAGGGAAGTGTTAAAGTGCTTCCAAAAGTGAAAGGAGGTAATCCTTTCCTGGCCTTTTACAGGTTGTTTCTATTTTTTTTTGGGACATGCTGTATGCTTGCATGGCATTTGGGTGGCGGCATGGTGTGCGGCTTTTCAAACGGACACGGGGCCCGATCCATTCGCAAATGGTCAAAAATGATAAACATGCTTACCGGTATAAAGGTTAGAGTTTCAGGTACTGTTCCCTCTGAAGGTGTTTTGCTGGTAAGTAATCATCGTTCGTATATGGATGTTACGGTGCTGGGCCAGTGGTTACCGGTTACCTTTCTTGCAAAGGAGGAGCTTCGATCATGGCCTTTGCTGGGATTTGCCACGGCCTCTGCCAACTGCGTGTTTGTAAACAGGAGTAATCCTGAAAGCAGGAAAAGGGCACGTGAAACGGTGAGAGAGCATCTTTCCGGCGGTACATCCATCATGGTATACCCCGAAGGTACATCCTTTGAAGGTCCGGGCCTGTTGACTCTGAAACCCGGTATTTTCCAGATGGCAGCAGAGGCCGGGGTGATAGTAGTTCCCGTGGCAATCGAATATGACGATCCAGGCGATGCATGGGTGGGTGATGATACCTTCATCCGGCATTTTTTTCAGGCATTCGGGAAGAAAGAGATAGGAGTTGCTCTCAGGTTTGGCCCCCCCATGAAAAGCAGTGATTACGAGACTTTACGGACTTGTTCAAGGGAATGGATCGATGGTGCACTTAATGATTTAAGAACTTATGGAGGCAGTTGTGCAGAAAGCAATAAAGAAGAATAATAAACCGGCAAAAATGACACAGGGTAAAAAATACAGGTACCAGCTGCTGTATACTCCCGGACTTACCATGAGTGATTCGGAGATACACGATCTTGTATCACAACTGAGGGACGTGGCATCCACGGCCTTCGAATCCCTTCCTGATTACCAGGTTCTCCAGGGAACCAGGCAGGAACTTGAGGACAAGGTAATTGCCATAGCATGGCGCCAGGATGGAACCATGGCCGGTTTCTGTTCAACGGTTATCCTGTCGGTTGAAGGTGTAGGCGACGTGTTGCACCTGGGTCTAACCGTGGTTAGACCGGAGGACCGACGGCACGGCCTGACGCATATTCTTACAAGCAGGGCGGTTAAGGGTTACCTGTTGAGGCATAAACCGCTTGTGGGCAAGGTGTGGATCAGTAACTGCGCGGCAGTACTGAGCAGCCTGGTAAATGTTGCAATGCACTTTGAGCACGTATACCCGTCCCCCTTCGTAAAGAAGCAGGGTAAGATCATGGATAAATACATGAATATAGCCCGTACAATTGATGAAAAATACAGGGCAAAGATATTTATCATGGAGCATGCTCACTTTGATGAAAGAAATTTCGTGTTCAGGGGAAGCGTGAAAGGAACTGTGTTCCAGAAGGACGGGGCCGACAGCCGTTACTATCACAGGAATTTACATTTAAACGATTTCTATAAAAACCAGATGAATTTCAACGATGGTGATGAGGTGCTGCAGATAGGGTATGCCAGCACTTTTGCCGCAATAAAGCATATGTGGAACCGCAGTGTGCAGAAAATGCCATTCGTAAAACTGATGCAGCAGCAGGCCATGTTGCAGAATAAAAAGGCGGGCTGATGCTTTTATTCGGGTAGAATTTTTTTTGCCACCTTATCCATAACCGTGTTAAAAAAGTCATCAGCCTCAACGATTCCCTTTTCCAGGTGGGTGCGGGCAGAAACCTCGGCGTTTTTCATTTTATCCAGGTCTTCCTGCATTCTTTTATGCTGTTTTGTGAGATCATCAATGTGCTGGTGGATCTCGTCTTCAGCATCCATGCCCTGCGCTTTTTTACGGTATTCATTTATCTTTTTTTCATATTCTTTCAGCCTGTCTTCGATTTCCTTCTCAAAATTTTCATTGCCAGAAGCCATTTTTTTCCTCCGTTATACATGTTATAATAGCAGTACTTTATTTTATCAGACATACCCTGAAGTGTCAAACTCTGAATACATGGCTTTTATCTAACAGATAATATATTTATTTGTTGAAAGGGTACATCCTGTTATGCTAACAGGGAACAATATACTGGTGAGTAAAGAAAATGCAGAATGTAGAGGACATAGCCCACATCATACATGATTTCTTCATCGATGGTATTCACCTGGATGATGAAACGGTTCGCTTTTTAACAGAGGTGCTGGGAGTTGATAACAGGGAAGACATCGCTGCACTGTTAAACGATAAAGATGGTCATGGTGAAGGGATAATACCCCTGGTCTTTTCACCACCCTCGTTGTTGAAAAGAAAAATTGAGCCACATGTACCGGTTGAAGGATTGGATGAGAATGCCTGTAATGAACTGGTCAGGGTCATTGCAGCAAACACAAAAAAAACGGTAGTATACGTTCCTGGATTTTCAGGCGGAATAGATGTTTCAATAGATGAAGAAAAGGTCAGCATGATCACTGCCGGGTTGCACCTGCAGTCTGATATACACAAGGTGGTACCACTGAAGATGACGCAACGTGATGCTGATGAATTTTCTCTCCGTGCCCGTATACTGCTTCGTTCCAGTGCACATCACAGGGGGGATGAAGGAGATATATATATCCGTACGCTGCTTGAAAAAATGGCAGAAGAGACACGGGAAAGGGAAGAAGAAAAGCTTGCCATAGTTGAACTGGTGCTTCGCATCTTTGGTGAAGGAGACCCCCATGGGGATATATTTTCTCTGCTTTGCCGCAGGAAACAGTCCATGGAGAAGCAGCTGGAGATGGCGGGACAGTTCGAAGAGATGCGATCCAGGTACAGCATGGACATTATAATGTCCATGAAGCACGCCGCCCCGGCAGTGGACCCGCTGCAGGTAAGAAAGGACATACAACGGCTTGACAGGGCAAGCTTCCTGGTGCTTGGCCGGGTGCCTGAATCACGATTTGACATGCAGCCTGTCCGGTTTAACCCGGATGATATATGGGGGTGAAGATGGTAGATATACTTGATGTGCAACCTTTTGAAATATGCTCGATTCGTCCGCCAACGGAAAACTATAGTCTCACTTTTCGGCTTGCGCGTAATTGTTACTGGAACAGGTGCGCATTTTGCCCGGTGTATAAATTCGGCGCGAAATTTTCCAAGAGGTCACTTAAAGAGATAAAACAGGACATACAGAACGCGAAGAACCTGGATGATTATCTCTTTGAAAACGGTGTTGGGTTTCCCGTCTATTCTTCAGCTGATCATGGGAAGGCCCTGTCCCTTGTTGAGCGTATACAACGTGAGCAGTGGGAAGCGGGTATAGTTCCCCAATACGAGGACAGCCTTCCACGTGAACTGCCAGAAGACCTTGATGAAAGACTGGTATGGTTTTTGTCATGGATTAAGGACAGGCCAACCCTGCGTGACAGCGTGGAGCACCTGGTGACATGGAGAATGGGGGGATCCCGCACCTGTTTTCTGGGTGATGCCGATTCCCTCATCCATAAACCGGCTTTCATGCAGGAGGTTATGGATTACATCCGCATACATTTCCCCTCACTTGAACGGTTCACCATATACGGCAGAACGAGAACGGCTTCGCGCAACCGTTCGCTGAAGGAACTGAAAGGATTTACAAAAGCGGGTATCAACCGCGTCCATTTCGGCCTTGAAAGCGGCAGCGACAGGGTGCTTGAAATGGTGAACAAGGGTGAAACCTCCCATGATCATGTGAAAGGAGGTGTGAAGACCCGTGAAGCGGGATTGTCCTGTTCGGTATACGTGATGCCCGGTCTTGGCGGTATGGAATTCAGTGGGGAGCATGCCCGCGAGACTGCCCGGGTGATATCAGAGATACAACCTGACTTTGTGCGGCTGCGGACACTTGAAGTGTTTCCCGGGACACCCATAGATGAAGCACGAAGACGGGGAGAGTTTACCGAATGCCCGGAAGAGATGGTGGTTGAGGAATTGCGGATCATGATAGAAGAGATGGACGTTGATACCGAGATAATGAGTGACAGTGCCACCAATCTTTTACATGTAACAGGGCGGCTGCCCCGGGACCGGCAGCCCATGCTGGAAGAGATTGACGGGTACCTGGCATTACCCGAAAGGGAAAAACGGGAATTCAGCCTGAAGGCACGGCTGCAGTCCTTCATGGGGCAGTACGGTGAGGTGACCGATGATATCATGGAAAAGATTGAGCCTTATCTTGATGGTTCTTCACTGCGCATGGATGATATTTCCGACCTGCAGCTTGAAGAGATTACCCGTTTGATTCGTGGAAAACTGATGCCATGAAAAGGAGAAAGAATAATGATCAAGGATCTTGGTGATAAAAAGGTAACCCTTCCGGGAAATAATTTTTTCGTAGCTGAAAACGCCACCGTTGTGGGTGATGTCACCCTTGGAGAGCATGTGAGTGTGTGGTTCAATTCTGTGATACGGGGAGATATGAATAGCATCAGCATAGGTGATGGAACTAATATTCAGGACAGTTGTGTGCTGCACACGGGTGCAGGGCACACCCTTGTAATAGGTAAAGAAGTGACGGTTGGACACATGGCCATGCTGCATGGCTGCAGGGTGGGAGACAGGTGCCTGATTGGAATCAATGCCATAGTATTAAACGGTGCCATCATAGGGGATAACTGCATCATTGGTGCCAATGCACTGGTGCCGGAGAACAGGGTGATACCGGACGGATCAATTGTGCTGGGTTCTCCGGGTAAGGTAGTGAAGCAGGTTTCTGCTCTGCAGCGTGAGGAGATTGCCCATGCTGCCAGGGTTTACATGGAAAATATTACCCTGTACCGTCACAATGGTCATGGTGACGATAGATAAAAAAGTGTAACATATCGATTAATCACGCCGTATGCGTAGACCTTCCTGAAAAAAATTCCACAATTAATGTAAAAAAATAATAGTGGAATGGATGGGAATCATGAAAAAGGAATTCTGTAGTGTACGGCTTGAAGAATGTTTCCAGTTATATTATCAAGAAGTAGTTCGTGTTATCAGGCGGTATTACGATGACGAGCACCTGGCCGAAGACCTGGCACAGGATCTGTATACCAGGATGATGATGCGTGAAACCATACCTGATCCGGAGAATCCAGCCTGTATCGGGTATATGAGAAAGGCAGCAAGGAATATCTGTTTCGATTATATTCGCAACGAAATTCGCAAAGAGAACAATCGTTGTATGTACTCCGACAACATGGATGAGTATGCGGGAGATTACCACGATATCGAGGAAACATTCGTGAATGGAGAGGTTATCAGTACCATGATCGACTCCATTCGCCAGATGGAAGATGTTCGTCGCAGCATGGTGATAGAGCGGTACTGCCAGGATAAAACCTACGCGGATATTGCCAGGGATATGGATCTATCGGTATACGTGGTGAAAAAACGGTTGAGGGATATTCACACAACCATCCAGAAAAAAATTGTCAGGGATTTTAAGTGAATACTTTCAACCCGTCATGGGGTGAGGGTTTGTGTGAAGACATAATGATCATCCAGGGTATCATGTGAGAGTGGAAGTACCTGGTATCTTCCTTCAAGAAAATAGGGGATCATATCATCGTAATGTGAGCTTGAAGGGTGTCCTGATTCTCCCGGAGTGGTTATTATGTGCATTGGGTTTTTACTGTTGAAGTCTACGATCAGGCGCATCGCGGGTATCATCCATACGTCGAAGTTCTTTCCCCAGGTAAAACCAGCCACGTTTACCGTGTGTACGTCACCTCCTGCCGGAAATGGTCCCCGGTCGAGATATCCCTTCAGCAGTCCTGTTTTTTTAGATATGTCATGCTGCCAGTTATATGTATGCAGCGTTCCCCATTTCCACTTTTCTTCGTCAACTCCCATTTCTTTGCGGCACAGGGTATAGGCGTCATTCAGGGATTGTGCCAGTATATCATACTTGTTCTCCATCACCGGGGTGTTGATGTTATCGAAAAACACGGAGCTTTCCCGGTATACAAGGAGATGATCGGTGGCCGCGTATGATGTCATGCTGGCCTGGATAAATGCTTCCCACTGGAGAGAATCTTCCGGCCCCAGTTCATCCAGAAAGGCAGCCCTGGTAAAGGCATGGTAAAAGGCCCCCATGAGGGCCGCTGCGGGTGATGATTTATCCATTATACAGTCAAACCGGTCCGGATGCAGCATATACAGGGCCCTGTTGGCATTTCTTTTGTGTACCGGTTTCATGGCATCAATTCTTTCCTGTATAAATGACCCTCGATGGGTTGAAAAAAGAATTTCCTGTACTTTGCGCGCCATGTTTGAGTAGCGGTCATTCTGAAGTTTGGTCATATGCTCTACCGTTGCGTTTGTGGTAGTGGAAAGTACCTGCTCCAGGCGTTGGGCCCGTTCCTGGTTGTACCAGGAGGATGACATGTGCAGTGGGTAATTCTTCGGAACGGTTCGATGGTTGGCAGTACATAAATAGCCGGCAGATGGGTTCTCGCTATGGGGCAGTGATGAGAAGGGAGCAAATCCCTGCCATTCATACTCCCCCGTCCATCCCGGAGAGGGGAACTGCCCCGTTCCTTTTTTACGGAGAGGATAGAGCCCTGTTACCTGCCAGCCAATGTTATTTCTATCACCGTAGATAATATTCAGGTATATACTGTGAATCCCGGATATGGCGTTTCGGGCTTCTTTCATGGTGGATGCCCTGCCCAGCCTGTAGAAGGCGTCAAGTGTCACGTCTCCATCTTTTACAACCCATGACAGGGAAAGACCGAATGGAATATCAACCGGCAGCGGTTGTACCGGCATCTCGGGGGGCAATGGCATAAGGGAAAGAGAATTATTAAGCAGGGGGCCGTGATGTGTTTCATATACAGGCAGGGTAAGAGGATCTTCATCCTTGATGCGATATGTTTCTTCCCTCTTCTTTATCGGCAGCCATTTGTCCCTGAACAGATAGAACAGCTTCCCGTCTTCCTCTTTTATCCGTTCGATAAACAGGTCCTGGCTGTCAGCCATAACCATGGTTTCACCCCAGGCTATGGTGCCGTTAAACCCCGCCGTTATTACCGGGATGCCGGGAAGGGTCACCCCGGCACAACGGTAGGTGGGACATTCAAGGTGCAAAATGATCCAGGGTGAGGGAAGTGCAAGCATGAGATGGGTGTCGTTGGCTATGATACTTCGTCCACCTTTTGTCCGTGAAGGGGCAAGCGCCCAGTTGTTGGATGCGGGTGTTCCCGGCCTGGCAATACTTTCCATCTTCTTGAGTGTCTGCTGAAGCTCTTCCATGTCTGACAGGGGCAGTTCGGGTATAATATGACGAAGCTTTTCTGCCTCCTCCAGGGGTATCTCCTGGTCGTGGTAGACAGGGAAAAGTTCGGCGGCTTTTTTATATCCAAGCCTGTGGGCGATAATGAGAAAGTGAAGTTCTTCTATCAGGTTGAATGATACGTTGAGATTTAACATGGCAAAGATATATAATGAGTCTTCGGGTTTCCAGCGGTCGGGGGTAAAACCGGTTAGTACCAGCTCAGGCGGCAGCTGCGGTGTGGTATGTATGTAGTGATTTACTCCCCTGGCAAAACTTTTCAGCATCATGCGGCCATGTTCGTCCATCTGCTTCATTGTGTTGTCAACAACAGCCTTCACCCCCAGGCTGCGCATAAAACGGTCTATTGGGAGGGTGTCACTGCCGGCAATCTCGCTGAGCCTTCCCTGTATGGCATGTTTTAATATTATCATCTGGGTAAGCCTGTATGACGCGGTAACATAACCGGTGGCACAGAACAGGTCGTTCTCGTTTTGTGCCTGTATACAGGGGATGCCCAGTGAATCCCGTTTAACCGTTACCGGTTTATCCAGGCAGCCCATGCGTATTGTTCCATCGAAGGGCAGCAGTGACTTTTTAAAATGGTTATGCATCAGGGCACATTGCAGCGAGAACAGGGAAATACATGATATGATCATAAAATGACGGATTATTTGTTTTTTCATAATACCATAAAATTTTCAGATAGTGTTGAAAAAATCAATACTTATTTGAGAATTTAAAATAGAACCACAGAGACACGGAGGTACAGAGATCTTACTATCAAATTTCGTTACATATAACGTTAATACTACTTATAAGAATTTCTATATTATTGCAAATGACCTGGATTATTGTACCCATTTATTCTCTGTGACTCAGTGTCTCTGTGGTTCTACTTTAACGTTATAATGGAAAATGCTTGCCAAAGATTGCGAGGTGTTGTTGGTAAAGGGTAAAGACTAAATGGAAGAGGTGTAGTGATGAAGTATCTGGTAGTTGGTTCAGGGGGACGGGAACACGTGATCTCGTGGAGGCTTTTGAATGATGGCAGCGCGGATGAGGTGTACGTGGCACCGGGTAATGGGGGCATTGAAGAGAAATACAGGGTAGATGTCGGGGTGACCGACTTTGAGGGTATATATTCAGCGTGTATTGAAAAGAAAATCGATGTGGTGATCGTGGGTCCCGAGGTGCCCCTTGTTGAAGGGCTGGTGGATTACCTGCAGGAAAGAAATGTGGCGGTATTTGGCCCGACCGCCAGGGCAGCCATGCTGGAGGGGAGCAAACTTTTTGCCAAGGGAATAATGAAAAAGTACGGGGTGCCAACCGGGCAGTACCACGAAATACATGGCAGGAAGGCCATGCTGTCCCACCTGGACGGGGTTCGTTCATTCCCAATAGTTATCAAGCTTGATGGTCTGGCCGCGGGGAAGGGTGTTGGTATTCCGGATAACAGGGAAGAGGCCATAACCTTTATAAACACGATGGTGGGTGAGGACACCAGGGTTATCGTGGAAGAATATCTCGAGGGTGAAGAAGCCTCGGTGCTGGGAATCTGCGACGGAGAAACGGTGCTTCCCTGTATTGCAGCCCAGGACCATAAGCGGATCAACGAAGGTGATACCGGCCCTAATACCGGCGGCATGGGAGCATATGCCCCGGCACCGGTGATAACCGCCGAGAGGCTGGAAAGGGTGCGCCGGGAAGTGCTGCAGCCAACCGTTGACGGGATGAAGGCAGAAGGTTTTCCTTTTAAGGGGATATTGTACGCCGGTGTTATTATCAAGGATGATGACATCCAGGTGCTTGAATTTAACGTGCGCTTTGGCGACCCCGAAGCACAGGTGGTGCTTCCCCTGATGGAGGGGAAACTGGGCGATTATATAACAGCCGCCATCGAGGGAAAGCTGTCAGGGATGAATCTTTCTTTCAAGAACAGTCACGCTATTACAGTGGTGATGGCATCCGGCGGTTACCCGGGAAGTTATGAAAAAGGTAAGGTAATTACCGGCCTTAACAAGGTTCCTGATGACATAATGGTGTTTCACGCGGGCACAAAAAGAGAGGATAATAACATACTCACAAGCGGCGGACGTGTTCTGAACGTCACAGCAATGGCGGATACCCTGCATGCAGCTGCTAAAAAAGTGTATGAGAATATTGACCGGGTATCTTTTGACAGGGCATATTACAGAAAGGATATAGGGCACAGGGCGCTTGGGTAAAATTGTTTGACTTGTCAGTCGGTATGATATATTACCTGGTAAGGATTTGGGGATATAGTTATTTTTAGCAAATGGAAGTGTGACATGAGTCTACGTGTTATAATAATCACTGCACTGTTGGCGTGCCCGACGTTTCTTTCAGCTGTCCCGATTAATTTAAATACCAGTGACATGTACGTGCGTGAGGGGTTTGCCAGGAGCTGGACCAATTCTTTACCGGAAGATGGTAACTGGGTCAGGCTGGAAGGAAGAGTTGACGGTAAACGGCCTGTTATCATTTCTGAGCTGGATTTTGAGAATATACCCGAGCGTACGTTTCTTTCTCTTCGTACCTATCCTGCCAGGCAGTATACACTTGTGACATCCTTTACAATGACTGAAGACGCAATTCGATCATCGTCTGTACAGGGGGTATTGCTGGCTCACATCGGCGAGAACTGGCAGGTATACTGCAATGGCCACCTGGTTCGAGACGAGATGTTTCTTGATAAAAACGGGGACGTGGAAACCATCCGTATACTGCGAAAAGTGCTTATCCCCATTAATTCCAGGTACCTGAAACCCGGAAGCAATGTACTTTCCATACGAATTGCGGGTGATCCCACAAACAGGCTTACGGGGCTGTACAGGGACGGCCCACACCTTGTTGGTGAAGTGTTGTCACTTGACCGGATACGTTCAGAGCGGATTACCCTTATGCTGCTCTTTCTCTACCTCGGGGTGGGACTGTATCATATCTTCCTGTTCAGAAAACGCCCGGGTGAAAGGTATAACCTGCTCTACGGCCTGTTCTCAATAGTGCTCTTCATCTATCTTTTCAGCAGGACATATACCATATTTGAATTTGTCCATGATACTGATATCATTCTCAGGCTGGAATATTGTTCACTGTACCTGGTTATACCTTTGATCGGGGCCTTCTTCGATGTGCTTCTGAAAGGGGGGTTGACCAGGTTCACCAGGATCTATTCACTATTCAGCCTGCTGCTTATATTGTTTTCTGTTGTGTCACCCATCCCATTCATAAATGACGTGCTGCGGGTATGGCAGGTAAGTGCCCTTGTCCCATTTGTGTTTTACCCGGTGTTTCGTATTGGTATCCCCTTTTATGGCGAGTTGAAAAGGAACAAAAGTGAGGTATCAGATGAAGCCCGGTTAACGGGCATTGGTGCATTGAAAAAAACCCTTTTGTCCTCTATTCCGGGTAACCTGGTGCTGGGCCTTTCGGTAGTGATGATTACCGCCATATATGACCTGCTGGACGCAATCTTTTTCCACCAGGGGCTGGTGCTTACCCGGTACGGATTTTTCGCATTCGTCGTGGGAATTACCCTCATACTTGCAAATCGTTTCCTCTATATCCAGGAGATGATTGAATCCCTGAATGTTGATCTCGAAAAGAACCTGGATGAACTGCACCAGGCTCACGCGGCCATTTCTCTCTCCGAAGAGCGTTACCGGATTATTGTAGATGGAACCAGCGACCTGGTGTTTTCATTGACCACTGAAGGGCTTATTCTTTCAGCAAACAAGGCATTCCTTACATATACCCGCAAGAGTGAGGAGGAAATATCATTTCTTCCCCTTGTGCACCTGGTATACGAAGGACAGGACGAACACGGGGTTATGTATCAGCTTGTAAATGAGAAAATTGAAGAATGCATAGTTTCCCGCAAGCCCGTTATATTCAAGGCAAAGCTGAAGTCGCGAATTGAAGGTGAGCCACAGGAAATGCAGGTGCGGCTGGAGTACGTGGATATTGGTGAAAGAACCGAGATAATCGGTAAGGCCATTCCAGTTATTGATGACGCCCTGCTGGAATACTTCATCTCGGAACGTCAGACATTCGAGATGGGAAACTACCTGACCACCGCCGAAGAACTGAGCCACAGGCTCGTGCGAAATGTTACCAAGTACTTGGACCATAAAGAAATAACCATGCTTCGTATCGCCCTGAGGGAAATAATTATTAATGCTATCGAGCATGGCAACCTCGGCATTACCTATGAAGAAAAAACTGAAGCCACCATGGAAGATGATTACCTTACATTTGTGGCCAAAAGACAACAGCAGCCTGAATACAGGAACAGGAAAGTAAGTATCGAATACCAGTTGAAACCACAGAAAGTGGCCTACAAGATATCAGATGAAGGTGAAGGATTTGATCACCGTTCCATAATTGAGATGACGCAGGATGCAAACCAGATGCAGCATGCCCATGGAAGGGGAATCATGATGGCATCCAATGTGTTTGATGAAGTTACCTACAACAGAAAAGGCAACCAGGTGCTGCTGGTGAAGTACCTGCAGCAGTATTGAATCTGAAGCTACTTGATAATTATCTCCTGCATCTCTGGTAGTTCCGTACCTGAACCATCGAAGGTTTGAGTTACCGATGCCTTGCGTATGGCTTCAAAAACTTCTTCCTCGCTGTATATGTCCCTGAGACCGAAAGGCCTGAAAAAATCATCTCCCGGGGGAAAAACCGCCAAAAATGGAATAGACCTGCTTCCCAGCTGTTGCAGCAGTGATTCAGCTTCCGGGTTTTTCCGGGTGAGATCGGCGGTAAGAAGCCGGGCGTTATACCGTGATAAGGTTTCTCTTACCTGTTCTGTATTCAGGGAGGAGGCTTCAACCAGCCTGCAGTTGGGACACCAGTCGGCAGTAAATTTCACCAGGGTTATTATACCTTTCTTCCTGTTATTGTAGAGTGTATCAATTGAGAATGATTCGCTCTTAATGGTGGCCTGTGATGTGGCTGCTCCGGGGTAGGAAAGATAACGAAATGATATAACCTCCCCCATGGTAATGATCAGTAATAATATGATCAGGGAAACCAGACGTTTTCGTACCGGTTGGCCGGGGCCCGCGTATCGTCCGTACTGCCATAATCCCAGTGATACAAAGAAGAGAAACCACAGCATGGGGTACCTGGAAACCGGATCAAGTATACCCAGAAGGTATATCACCGTGGCACCCAGGAGAAATGCCATTATATGCTCGAAGGTGATCATCCAGTTTCCCGGTGCGGGAATGTAGCGCATGAGTCCGGGACGGGCAGTCAGAACCAGGTAGGGCAGGGCCATACCCGCGCCAATGCTCATAAAGATCACGAAAATAACGCAGGGGGGCTGCAGCATGGCCCATGCCAGTGTGCCCCCCAGGAATGGCCCGCTGCAGGGTGTTGCAAGCAGGGTGGCAAGCAGTCCTTTCAGGAAAGAATCAAGGTATGGATTACCCTCATGTTCAGATGACCTGGCGGCAAAAGAGGGGACGTTAAACGTAAAGACACCGAACATGGACAGTGCCATTGCAAAAATTATTGTAATCATGGCCACAAGGAACCATTGCTGCTGAAAAAGTTCACCCCAGTTATAACCGGCAAATGTGGCAAGTGCAGCAAGTGCCGTAAATGACGCCAGTATTCCCCCCGCAAAAAGAAGTCCCATGAGGGTGACCTGCCGCCTGTCTTTACCCGCGTGGGTTATAATGCTCATAACCTTCAGGCTTACTACGGGAAGAACACACGGCATAAAGTTGAGTATGAAGCCGGCAATAATGCCGAATATGATGGCGGTCAGTATAGTGTTAACAGGGGATGTATGAAGGTAACGGGTTTTAAACCCCTCAATTGTTACAGGGTTATCGCTTTTAACGGCAATATCTTTCGTTTCAGGAGCAACACGTGCCGCATCGGCAGAGTGTATCCGTTCATTATCAAATACGGTAGCCGGTTTCTCCGGGGGGATTACTGATATATCCTGGGTGATGGTTTTTCGCAACGGGATACACGCTCCCGCATCACACAGCAGGGCGTCAACGGTAACTTCCACAGAATACAGGCCCACGGACAGTGAGGATGCGGTTGAAAAGGGAATGGTGATGGAGGTGGATTTTTCGTATATGTTCACATGTTCACTTTCACCTGGAGCCACGTACCTGGTGCCCCTTTCAAATACGGGTTTTCCCGTGCCAATCCCGTCAGGGGATTCAGTGAATACCATGGTTGCCTTGCCGGTTCCCGGTCCCTTGGGATTGGCATATATGTGGGCATTGACCGGTATCTTGACGGTAACTGTAAAATAGCCGCTGTCCCCTGCATGTACCGCGGGTAATGTGCCGGGAACCAGGTGAAGGTCTGTCAGTTTGTCCTTACTGCATGCAGTCAACAGTACTAATAGAAGCAGCACGCTAATAACAGTTATAAGCCGGGATACCTGGCGAAAGGTCATAGGGGTCCTCCATTATTTTACAATTATTTTACTATAGCATTAACTTCAGGGGTATCCTTTTTTTCTTGAACAAAAGGACGGACTGTTGTACTATACAGGTACCTTAAGTAAAGGATGTAACGCAAATGGGAACAACACTGGTTATGACATTCATCATTATGGCATTGTTCTTTATCGCAATGTCAATACAGGTAATAGCAGGAAGAAAGAAAGAATTCACCCATACCTGCGCCCACAGTGCAGTTGATGGTGACCACTGCCAGGCATGCACATGCCAGTCGCATGACAACAGCAAACCGGTACTGCGTGCTGAATTTCTGAATCGAAGACTTTGATTAAATAAAACACAATTGATCATGAATAAAGGATTAGTATGGCCGATATCATTTCAATAAAACGCGGATATGATATTCGCATTGAGGGGGCAGCTGAACCGCGAATTGAGTCGGCAGTTGAATCAGAAAAAGTCGCCCTCACACCGGTAGATTGCATGGGAATCAGTTCTCGAAACGCTGTTGAAGCCGGGGACAGGGTACAGGTGGGTACCAGGCTTTTCTTTGACAAAAATGATGAGCGGATAGCGGGTGTATCTCCTGTAAGCGGAAGAGTGACTGATATAATACGGGGTGAAAGGCGGGTAATCGAAGCCATAGTAGTTTCCCGGGAGGGTTCGCAAAAATCCGAACTGAACTTTTCATCCCGTGATCTTTCATCAAGTGACAGGGATACTATAATAGATGTGCTGCTTGCATCAGGCCTGTTTCTGCAGTTAGTGCAGCGTCCCTTTGCCACGGTTGCCAGCCCGGATGATGTGCCCCGTGATATTTTCATATCGGCATTTGACACGTCCCCCCTCGCCCCTGAAACTGGCATGCTCCTTGCGGGTAACGAGGAATATATCCGAAGGGGCATCAGGGTGCTTTCCGCGCTTACTAGCGGTTCTGTGCACGTGGGTGTTGACGGAAGAAGGGAAATCCCTGAATTTTTTCAAACTATTGATGATATAAAGATACATCGATTCAAGGGGCCCCATCCCGCGGGTAACGTGGGTGTGCATATCCATCACATCGCCCCGGTGAGGGGACGAAATGATAAGGTGTGGACCTGCTCACTGCAGGGGGTTATCCGCATCGGGAAACTTTTTGCAACGGGAAAACCTGACAATACCGTCACTGTCGCGGTGACCGGTTCTTCTGCTCCATCGAGAAAGTATTATACTGCCATGGCAGGGTCGCAGATCAGTTCCCTTGTTGCGGGTGCAGGTGATACTGCTGATACAAGATTTATTTCGGGAAATGTGCTTACAGGGAGAAATGCCGGGTATGAAGGTTTTCTGGGAATGTATGATTCGCAGGTTACGGTTATTCCAGAACCCCGGGATTATGAGCTGCTTGCATGGGTGAAACCCGGACTTTTCCAGGAAAGTGTTTCAAGAACTTTCCTCTCACGACTTATGCCGTGGATGCGGTTTCCGCTTAACGCGAACAGGAATGGCAGTGTTCGGGCATTCATCGCTACGGGTATATATGAAAAGGTGCTGCCCATGAATATATACCCGGTGTTTCTCATGAAAAGTATAATCGTTCAGGATATTGACGAGATGGAAGGTCTTGGTATTTACGAGCTTTCAGAAGAGGACGTGGCTTTATGCGAGTTTATCTGCCCATCCAAGATAAGCTGGCAGAAAATACTCCGGGATGGGATAGAGCTTATACAGAAGGAAGGATAATACGGTGAAATGGCTTTCCCGCAGGTTTGAAGGGGTTAAAGAACAGTTCGAGGAAGGGGGCAGGCTGCACAAGGTGTGGCCGCTTTTTGATGCCACTGAAACCTTTCTTTACCGGCTTCCGGTAAGAACAGTGGAAGGTGCCCATGTGCGGGATGCCTTTGATATAAAGCGAATGATGATGACGGTGGTGCTGGCAATATTTCCCACCATCATATTCGGCATGTATAATATCGGTTACCAGTTTTACCTGGCACAGGGTGTGAATGCTGCTATTACTGACTGCTTTGTGAAAGGTGCATTCGTGCTTATTCCCATGTACGTGGTGGTGTTTGTTACTGGCGGACTGTGGGAGGTGGTGTTTGCCCTGGTTCGCAAACACGAGATTAACGAGGGATTTTTCGTAACCGGCACCCTTATTCCGCTGATAATGCCTCCCGACATCTCCCTGTGGATGGTGGCCGCGGGTACCACCTTTGGCGTGGTAATGGGGAAGGAGGTGTTTGGGGGTACCGGCATGAATATCTTTAATCCCGCCCTGGTGGTGCGGGCATTTGTATTTTTCGCCTATCCACAGGCTATATCAGGGGACAATGTATGGACCCTGCTGGAGGGAAAAGCGGTGGATGCATATACCATGGCAACACCTTTATCCGTTGGAACAGGGGCAACGGAGAATATCATCTCATCACTACAGAGCCATGGGTATACTTTGCAAAACATGTTTTTCGGCTTTATTCCTGGTAGTATAGGGGAAACATCAACACTCTTGATCTTGATTGGGGGTATATTTCTAATTATTACCGGCGTTGGAAGCTGGCGTATCATGCTCTCTGTTTTTGCGGGGGGATACCTGGTAGCCCTGTTAATGAACACCCTGTCACCATCACCGGAAAGCCTCATGTCGCTGCCCCCCCATTATCATTTTGTTATGGGAGGGTTCGCTTTCGGTGCCATATACATGGCCACTGACCCGGTGTCGGCGTCAAATACCAACGCGGGTAAATACGTGTATGGTTTTTTCATCGGGGCACTGGCCATAATCGTGCGGGTGATGAACCCCGCCTTCCCCGAGGGGATGATGCTGTCAATTCTGTTTATGAACCTGTTCTCGCCCCTTATCGATTACGGGGTGATCAGTATACACATGAGAAGGAGAATGCGTCGTGCGGCGTGATACCAATACATATACCATACTATTCGCCCTGATGATCGCAGCCCTGTTCTCGCTGCTGCTTTCTGTTATATCACAATCACTTGACAGCAGGCAGCGCTTGCAGCTTGAGGCTGATATCAAGTTCAATATTCTTATGGCCACCGGGCTGCGGCAGTGTCCCCGTGATCCCCGTGAGTTACAGAAGGTAAAAGGTCAAAAGGAATGCGTGGATATACAGTGCTGCTATGATAAGTTCATCGAAACGATGGTGGTTGACCATGAAGGGAACCCTGTTGACATGGAAACCCTGGAAAAGGCCCCCTTCAGAATCAACCTTGAAAAACAAAAGAAGAAGCCTGCTGAAAAGCGAATACTGCCTGTGTTTAAACGGGTAGAAAACGGTAAGGTGATAGCCTACTGTGTACCCGTGGTGGGGAAAGGCCTGTGGTCTACTATTAAGGGCTATATCGCGTTGAAACCTGATATGAATACCATATTTGGTATCGCATTTTACAGCCAGGGCGAAACACCGGGCCTTGGTGCCGAGATACAGACCCGCTGGTTTCAGAACCAGTTCAAAGATAAGAAGATACGTGACCAGGAGGGAAACCTGGTGTCTGTAAAGGTGAAGAAAGGGAAAGTTCAGCCGGATGAAAAAAACAGGGAACACAAGGTGGACGGTATAAGCGGTGCAACGCTGACCGGCAACGGTGTGACCGATCTTCTGGAAACCAGTCTTGAAATATACGAACCCTATTTTCAGAAGGTGAGAAAGGGAGGATGATATATGGCACTGAATAAAAAGGTGCTGACCGAACCAATCAGTGAAAACAATCCCATAACAATTCAGATACTTGGAATCTGTTCAGCCCTGGCGGTGACATCCATGCTGAAGCCGTCCATCGTTATGGGGATCGCGGTTATATTTGTAATCGCCATGGCAAATGTTGTCGTTTCATTAATAAGAAATCTTATTCCCGGAAAGATCCGTATTATTGTGGAGATGACCGTTATTGCGTCACTGGTTATCATCGTTGACCAGTTTTTGAAAGCGTACGCGTACGAGATGTCCAAACAGCTTTCCGTGTTTGTGGGGCTTATTATTACCAATTGTATCGTGCTTGGAAGACTGGAGGCCCACGCCATGAACAACCCGGTGCCGTCATCCTTTCTTGATGGGATTGGCAATGGTATAGGGTATGCCCTTATTCTGCTGATCGTCGGGTTTTTCAGGGAGCTTTTCGGATCGGGCACTCTTTTGGGTTACCAGGTGGTCCCACAGGTAATGTATGACGCGGGGTACGTGGATAACGGTCTCATGGTCCTGGCGCCGGGGGCGTTTATTATACTGGCACTCACCATATGGCTTCAGCGTACCTATACCGGATACAAGGAAGAAGAGTAGGTGTGTATATGGATCTACTGAATATCGGCATAAAGGCAATTTTTACAGAAAACATACTGCTTGCTTATTTCCTGGGCATGTGTTCATTCCTGGCCCTTTCAAAGAAGGTGTCGACATCGTTTGGCCTGGGGATCGCGGTCATTTTTGTGTTGAGCATCACCGCCCCGGCAAACTGGCTGCTGCACGAGTATATACTGAAAGAGGGAGCCCTTACCTGGCTGAACCCGGAGTTTGCAAGTGTTGACCTGAGCTTTCTGACCTTTATCTCTTTTATCGCCACAATCGCGGCTATGGTACAAATAGTGGAAATGGCTGTTGAAAAGATATCAACTGCCCTCTACAGCGCGCTGGGAATATACCTTCCCCTGATAACGGTAAACTGTTCTATCCTTGGGGTTTCCCTCTTCATGGTTGAGCGTGAGTATACCCTTGCGGAGTCGACGGTATTCGGGGTAGCTTCAGGTATTGGATGGTTTCTCGCAATCGTCAGCATGGCTGCTATACGGCATAAGATCCGGTATTCCAACATTCCCGATGGTATGCGGGGGCTGGGAATCACCATGCTTTTGACAGGTCTTATGGCTATTGCTTTTATGATATTTTCTGGAATTACACTAACTGGATAGGATTATATGGTAACTGTTATACTTGGAGTTGCGGCATTCAGCATCATCGCGGTGTTTCTCTCGATGCTGATCATCGGTGCGGAATGGAAACTGAAAGAGACCGGCGAGGTCACCATACAGATCAACGATGATCCTGACAAGGATATCGCTGTTCAGGCGGGATCAAACCTGTTGAACACACTGGCGGCCAACGAGATTTACCTGCCTTCCGCCTGCGGCGGCGGCGGCACCTGCGGCACCTGCAAGTGCCAGGTGTTCGAGGGAGGCGGGGATATACTGCCCATCGAAGAAAATCATATCAACAGAAAAATGGCACGCGACCACTGGCGCCTGTCCTGCCAGGTGAAGGTGCGTGAAAACATGAAGATAGGTATTCCGGAAGAACTGCTGGATATAAAGAAATACCATTGCAGGGTGGAGTCCAATAAAAACGTTGCCACCTTTATCAAGGAGCTTGTTCTGCGGATGACAGAGGGTGAATCGCTGGATTTTGAACCTGGAGGATATGTACAGATTGATATTCCGGAATACAGCATAGATTTTTCCAGGGACATCAACGTGGATACAGAATACCGTGATGACTGGGAAGGGCAGGGACTTTTCAACCTGGTTGTTGACAACGACGAGCCCATCTTTCGTGCCTATTCAATGGCAAATCATCCGGCAGAGGGAAACATTATCAAGCTGAACGTGAGGATTGCAACACCCCCATGGAATGAAAAAAAACAAAGGTATGAGAAATTACCCGCGGGAATCGCCTCTACTTATATTTTTTCTCTGAAGGAAGGGGACGAGGTGGATATCTCAGGACCTTTCGGTGATTTCTTTATACAGGAAACCGACAGGGAGATGGTCTACATCGGTGGAGGTGCCGGTATGGCTCCCCTCAGGTCACATATATTTCACCTGTTCAAAACTCTTAAAACAGACAGGAAGGTTACCTACTGGTACGGTGCCCGGTCGGTGCGGGAGATATTCTACGAGGAGGACTTCAGGCAGCTGGAAAAAGAATTCGACAATTTTTCTTTTCATATCGCCCTGTCAGAACCACTGCCTGATGACAACTGGGATGGCCCTACGGGATTCGTTCATAATGCAGTATACGAACATTATCTCAAGAACCACAAGGCCCCCGAGGATGTAGAGTATTACCTGTGCGGCCCCCCCGTTATGCTGGGCGCCACCCATGACATGCTATACAATCTTGGTGTTGAAGAGGACATGATCCGATTCGATGATTTTGGATAAAAGTGCTCAAGTTCAACTTCCATGTGCCGATAATAGATTATGGGCGCATTCGTCCGGAGGATAAAATATGGTACATGGAATACAGTCGTCATCACTTGATCAGAGCATCGTGAAACTTGGTGAGCTTTTGAAAGACATGGCCAGGGCGCAGGAAGGGCTTGCCGGAAAGATGCTGCAGGCAAGCGTCACCACCCGGGTGCAGGGCGCACATGTTGAAGGGCTTGGAGAAATCCTGGACACCATCGCCTGAACATATTATGTCTTGACATCAGTACGCAAACCCGCCATCATCAACGTAAACAAACATTGATATTATTCCAAGGAGATTATCCATGAAAAAAGTATATGGTGTTATTCTTATTCTGGGAATGCTGTGGTGTGCCGGGTCTGAAGTATTTGCCGTTGAAACTGGAATTGACGGAACACTTGGAACATCGTATGCCACTGACCCTGCTAAATTCGGTATGGATCTTTCGCTGCAGTATAACTGGCTGCTTGATCCATTCTTTGTGATGGGGTTTGAATCAGGGCTGTACTGGGTACAGTGGAGCAGAAAGGTAGGAGAAGATGAAGTAACGCCTGCGTTAAGTGGTGACCTGAAGGCTGATACAAATGCTTTTTATATTCCAATAATGATTGATGCCCAGGTGCGTCTGCCTAACCTTCGGAAAAAACTTGTTATTGCACCATACATTACAATAGGCATCGGATACCCGGTAATGATAACACATTTTTCACAACCAGCGTATACAGATGAGACCCTCGAAGACCATCCTGAAGAGAACAAGACAAAATTTTTCAGCGGTTTCGCATGGCAGCTGGTTGCGGGTGCGGGGTATAAGCCTTCTGATCAATCCAAGGTTGAGTTCCTGGGTGAATTCGGGTATCGTAATGCGCAATTGAAGAACGAAGATAACATTGAAATAGACATGTCCGGTTTTATGATCCGTATTGGGGTGCGATATCCTTTTGGCGGTTCTTCGGCTCAATAATATTCAGTTAACTATTACGCAAAGATTCATCGATGCTCCCGTCAGGGAGCATCCAGTCGGGGTGGTATACACCTTCTTCTTCCATCCGGTAGCGTACACAGCTACTCCAGTCTCCCCGGCAATAGTGTTCTACCCAGTACTCATCAAGTTTTCCCTTATCAAGGTATCGCTTCATGGGACATACCGGGTACCATTTACATTCTCGTCCTGCCATGTTTGCTCCTTTTACCGTATGTATAACCCCATTAATTGCTTGAAAATAGTACATATAATATATACAGTAACCATATAACAAAAAGATGTAACAGTCCATGACGTCTGGAGAAAAAAATGATACCCACTGCATACCTTTTCGATCCCGTGTACATGGATCATGATACCGGGTGGGGCCACCCCGAGCGCCCCGAACGTCTTGCAGCGATTGACCAGCGGTTGCGGGGAAAATCGTATTACAAGGATCTTGTAAAAGTGGAGCCGGCAGTTGCCGATATTGCCATTATTGAGAAAATACACTCTCCTGATTACATACGGCGTGTAAAAAAAGAGATCGAATCCGGTATCCACTACCTGGACTCGATGGACACCGCGGTATGCAGTAAGTCTTATGAAATCGCACTCCTGGCAGCGGGTGGGGGTCTTCGCATGTGTGATGTTATCATGAAAGACGAGGCCAAACGGGGATTCTGTGTAGTCCGGCCGCCGGGACATCATGCTGAATATGATTACGCGGCGGGATTCTGTATTTTTAATAACATCGCCATTGCGGCCAGGTATCTTCAGGATACGCACAATATCAGCAGGGTAGCCATTGTTGACTGGGATGTACATCACGGCAACGGTACCCAGCATACATTCGAACGGGACAACACGGTTCTCTACATAAGTACTCATCAATATCCCCATTTCCCCGGTACGGGGGCAAAGCATGAACAGGGGAAGGACGTTGGTGAAGGCTATACACTGAATTATCCCATGCCTGCCGGAAGCGGTGAGGATGATTACCTCGAGGTATTCAGGGATCATATTTTGCCGGCACTGGAAGATTTTAAACCGGAGATTATCCTGATATCAGCGGGATTTGATGCCCATAATTCAGATCCCCTGTCATATATCGGGCTGTCATCTGAAACGTATTACCTGTTTACCACCATGTTGAAAGACGTGGCAAACAGGTATTCAAAGGGCAGAATGATAGCCTTCCTTGAGGGGGGGTATGACCTTGACGCGCTGGCAACCAGCGTGGAGAGGGTTATTGACTGCTTCCTGGAAGACTAGAAGTACGTAAAAACCGTACTATTCCGCTTACACCTGTAAGCGCGATAAGGATGAGTATCCCTCCGGATAGTATCCTGAAGGTAAGGGGGTCGCCGAATATGCTGAAACCAAGAATTCCCGCGAACAGTATTCTGCTCGCGGAAATAAGCGACCCGGGAGCTGCGTCAATGAAACGGTACCCCACGGTGATCAACACCTGTCCCGCTACCGCGGTTATCGCTGACAACATCATAAAGATAAAGATATATAAATCAGGCATAACGAACAGCGGTATCATGATGCCCGCGTTAATAAATATACCGATAAACATCAGGTAGAAAAGTATGACAAAACTGTTGTCATACTTGCGTGCTTCCCTGAGTGCGGAGATGGCCATGCCTGCACATATCCCTGACATAAGGGCAGAAACGTCACCGGGATTGATGCTTTGAAAATCCGGTACCACGATAAGGTATACACCGATAATGGTGAGAAAGAGAAAGATGTAATTTTTTTTCCTGTTGGCCTCCCTGTTGAAGTAGGGGGCTATCAGGAATACGAATACAGGATATGTCATGTTCAGCATATTAGCATTAGTAACAGTGGTGAACTGAATTCCCGTGAAGAAAAACAGCACTGCCGCGGTATTGGTTACCGCACGTAGTATAACTAGCCTGGGATTGTGGGGCCGAATGGGTATTTTACGATAGTACAGGTATAACCCGGCAAAAACGAGTCCAACGGAAAATCGCACAAAGGTGACTTCAATACCCGGAACAGGGGAGCCCGTGGTAACAACCTTTGCGAACACGGTGGACAGGGCAAAGGCCATGGCTGAAAGAAGAAGTAACAATGCCCCTTTCAGTGAAATGGACTTGAATGATTGCTGTTTCATTGACTATCTCTCCAGGGTATACTATACTAAGTGATGTAATACATGGAAAAGAAAAAGTCAACACCTGAATGTAAAAGATGCGGTGCGTGTTGTTTTACCAACATGATTGCCTATGTTACCGATGAGGATATGACGCGCTGGCAGGATGAAGGCAGGGATGATATACTGCACGTTATTGACAATGAAAACCCGGTATGGATGGGTGATCACCTGGTGTCGGCTTCAACAGGCAAACAGCTTCAAGGCTGCCCTTTTCTTGTATTAGAAAACGGGTTATGTTCCTGTGCCATATATGAAACAAGGCCCCTTGTCTGCAGGGCGTATCAGCCGGGTGAATCCGAACTGTGTCCCCTTTACAAAAAAGACTTTACGTGACAGGCGGGTGCTGATTTGTAAGAATATACTATTAGTGAACAAAAATTGCAGGAATGAAAGATGAACGGCAGAAGTGGATCGGCGTACCAGGGAATCGCGATAAAACTCATTATCATAAACGTGGTTGTATTCGTGCTGCAGATGTTGACCGGCAACATGCTGGAGCAGCACCAGGTTGGCAACATGTCGGTGAATTTACCTGCCTTGACATATTATTTTGGCCTGATTCCGTCCATGGTTGCTGAGGAAGGGTATATATGGCAGATCTTCACCTACATGTTCCTTCATAGTCCCCAGATGCTTCTTCATATCTTTTTTAATATGTATGCCCTCATGCTCTTCGGTATTCCGGTAGAGCAGGTATGGGGTGGAAAGCGGTTTTTACAGTATTATCTCTTCTGTGGTATCGGCGCGGGTATTACCATATTTGTTATCAACCTGATCACCGGGGGTATGGGATATTATATTCCCACTATCGGTGCATCCGGCGCGGTGTTTGGCCTGTTGCTGGCATTTGGAATACTGTTTCCCAATGCAGAATTGCTGCTGTTTTTTATTATCCCCATAAAAGCGAAATACCTGGTTGTACTGTTTGGTGGGATTGAGCTATTCCTGGAAATATTTGGCGGAAGAACCAGTATCTCACACCTTGGACATCTCGGGGGCCTGTTCTTCGGTATCGTGTTTTTTCTCATCTTCAAAAAAAGGGCATTGCGTTTTAAAACGAAACTCTACCGCGCCTCAGCGGCAAACCAGCGAAAAAGTCCTCCTAAAATTTCTTCACGGGATGAAAAAAGTCGTGAAGAAAGCATCAACCAGATGCAGCAGACAATCATGAAAAAACTGCACAGGGGAGGACAAAAAGAGCTCACTGATGACGAGATCCAGTATATCAAGTACCTTGAGATCATGCTTGGGGATGATGCTGAAAAATCCTGTGATGATACAGAATATGATATAGAATCGGGCACCTGCAGGGGATGTGACAACAGGGATGCCTGTTTTTTGATTGAAACCAGAAAATTTGTGGATTAAAATTATCTTGATTACTAGAATTGTTATTATCATAACAATGATATTCATATAGTGTTCTTCTTACCCTGCGTCCGCATTGATGATGTGACGTTAATACCGAATCGCGATTTCCCGGTTGCGTAGAGTATTATTGCGCTGCCGGTGGGTAATATACGATTTGCAGAAATGTAAATTCTATTAAAAGATTAGAGGAGTAGAGCAATGTCTAAAAGAGTGTATTTATTCGGTGCCGGTATTTCTGAAGGTGGTGCTGACATGAAGAACCTCCTTGGAGGAAAGGGTGCGAATCTGGCGGAGATGAGCAAGATTGGTATTCCTGTACCTGCCGGATTTACTATTACTACCGAAGTATGTAACGAGTACTATGATAATAATGAACAGTATCCAGAAGGCCTGAAAGAAAAGGTTAATGAAGCCTTGAAGAAGGTTGAGGACGTAATGGATGCAAAATTTGGTGATACGTCAAACCCCCTGCTTCTATCTGTTCGATCAGGTGCCAGGGTTTCAATGCCGGGTATGATGGATACCGTGCTGAACCTGGGTCTCAATGATGAAACGGTTGAGGGAATAATCAAGAAATCAGGAAATGAGCGATTCGGCTGGGATTCATATCGACGCTTTATACAGATGTACGGTGATGTTGTAATGGGCCTTAAGCCTGAAACCAAGGAAGAGGAAGACCCCTTTGAAATAATAATGGAAGAAATGAAGAAAAAAAGAGGGGTGGAGCTTGATATCGATCTTACAGTTGATGACCTGAAGGACATGGTTAAAAGGTTCAAGAAGCTGATCAAGGATAAGGTGGGAAAAGATTTCCCGACCGATCCGATGGAGCAGTTATGGGGTGCTATAACCGCCGTGTTTGGTTCCTGGAACAATGAACGTGCCATTCTCTACAGGAAAATGAATAATATTGAAGACAGCTGGGGAACCGCCGTGAATGTGCAGTCCATGGTTTTTGGTAACATGGGAGATGATTGCGCAACAGGTGTTGCCTTTACCAGGGATCCTTCAACCGGTGAAAAGATATTCTATGGTGAATACCTTGTTAACGCGCAGGGTGAAGATGTGGTTGCCGGTACGAGAACCCCGCAGAATGTAACCAAAAAAGGTTCTCAGAAATGGGCACAGGAAAACGATATACCCGAAGATAAAAGAAAGAAAGAGTTCCCCTCACTTGAAGAGAACATGCCAGAGGCATATGATGACCTGGTGAAGGTATACAAGAAACTTGAAAGTCATTACAAGGACATGCAGGATATTGAATTCACCATACAAAATGGCAAGCTGTGGCTGCTGCAGACTCGTAACGGTAAACGTACCGCTGTTGCGGCAATTGCTATTGCCGTGGATATGGTTGAAGAAGGTCTTATAGAAAAGAAAGAAGCCCTGATGCGGCTGGAACCAGAAGGCTTGGATCAGCTGCTGCATCCGTGGTTCGACCCAAAAGCGGAAAAGAAAGTGATCGCCAAGGGCCTTCCCGCTTCTCCTGGTGCTGCTACCGGTAAGATCGTGTTTTTTGCCGATGACGCCCATGATTGGAAAGAAAAGGGTGAAAACGTGGTTCTTGTTAGAATCGAAACTTCTCCCGAGGATTTAAAGGGGATGCACGCGGCTGAAGGTATTCTCACCGCCCGCGGAGGCATGACATCCCACGCGGCTGTTGTTGCCCGTGGAATGGGTAAATGCTGCGTTTCCGGTTGTGGCGCGCTGGAGGTCAGTTATGCCAAGCGCCAGGTAAAGGTGGGCGACCTGACTTTAAAAGAAGGGGATTTCATCTCTATCGACGGGTCTACCGGCGAAGTGATGGAAGGCAAGGTACCTACTGTTGAGCCCGAAGTATCCGGAACATTTGCTACTGTTATGGAATGGGCTGATGAAGCACGAAAATTGTTGATTCGCACGAATGCGGATACACCCCATGATGCAACGGTGGCCAGGAATTTCGGTGCCCAGGGTATTGGTCTTTGTCGGACGGAGCACATGTTCTTTGAAGGTGACCGAATTACCGCCATGCGGAAGATGATTCTTGCAGATGATTTCGAAGGAAGAAAAAGTGCCCTTGAAAAACTTCTTCCCATTCAGCGTGAAGATTTTTACGGCATACTGAAAGCCATGGAAGGACTGGGGGTTACCATTCGTCTGCTTGATCCTCCGCTTCACGAGTTTGTTCCACATGATGACGCCAGTCAGAAAGAAATGGCCAAAGAGCTGGGTGTTAATGTTGAGAAGATTAAGCAGAAAGTGGAAGACCTGCATGAAACAAACCCCATGCTGGGACACAGGGGCTGCCGTCTTGGCATAACATACCCGGAAATAACAGAAATGCAGGCACGTGCCATCTTTGAAGCAGCCTGTCAGCTGGACAGGGAAGGTGTGGACGTGAAACCTGAAGTAATGGTACCCCTTGTTGGTTCTGTGAACGAATTGAAATTGCAGAAAGAGATAATTGTGACCACCGCGCAAAAGGTTATGGATGAGATGGGCGTGAAAATTGATTACATGGTGGGTACAATGATAGAAGTTCCCCGTGCGGCGTTAACGGCTGACGAGATCGGGGAGGTCGCCGAATTCTTCTCTTTCGGCACCAACGACCTTACCCAGATGACCTTCGGTTTCAGTCGTGATGATGCCGGAAAGTTTTTAAGAGAGTACATTGACAAGAAGATATTTGCCAGGGATCCTTTCCAGGCACTTGACCAGAACGGAGTTGGTAAACTGGTTGAGATGGCTGTTGAAAAAGGTAAAAAAGCAAGACCGGATATCAAGCTTGGTATCTGTGGTGAGCACGGCGGAGAACCAAGTTCAATCGACTTCTGTCACAGGGTTGGGCTTGATTATGTAAGCTGTTCACCCTTCAGGGTGCCAATTGCACGTCTTGCGGCTGCCCAGGCCGCCATACGGAATGGCTGAGAGATGTTAATTTGAAACGGGTGCCTGAAAAATGGCGCCCGTTCTACTATATCCAATTACATGGTGTACGGGAGGAATTATGAAGCGTATTGCAATCAGTATGCTGATGGTTATGTGTTCAGCGGGGCTGCTTTTTGGTGACTATAAAGATGCGCTGAAATTGTACGAAGAAGGGAAGTACCAGGAATCACTGGACATGATCGCTGAACAACTGGTGGTTAGTGAAGATTTTACACCGGAATCCTCAAATTACAAGCTTCGCTACCTTGCGGCGCATAATCACTGGAAACTTGGGAATGTTGATTCGGCTGTAATACATCTGAAAAGATGCGCTGAAATCAGGAAGGAAACTGCTGATCCGTACATTGACCTTGGTTTGTTAATGATAGATCACAAAAGGTATCGACCCGCGGCTGTCTTTGCCCGTGAATCTATAAAAAGAGAAGAAACCGCACTTGCATATTACATATTGGGGCTGTCGTATTCAGGAATGAAGAGTTACTGGAAAAGCAAGGAATACCTTGAAAAGGCGAATTCAATGAACCCCGAGATGTACCTGTCCTACAATGAACTTGGTAATGTTCTGATGAAATTGAAAAGATATAATGAAGCACTGACAGCCTACGCTACCGCCCACGCATTATATCCCGGATCAGCTAAGGTGTTGAATAACCTGGCCGTGTGTAATGAAAAACTGGGCAACGATACGAAAGCGCAGCAATATATAAAACAGGCGCATGAGCTGGACGCATCAAACGGGGTTATTTCCTCAAATTATAATTCAATGGTCACAAAAACCCCCTGATAACCGGTATTACAGGGAGATACGCATTGCGTTCGAAATTCATCAATAATGATCCACTTCCATGGCTTTGTGATGGCAGGGATCCTTCCGTAGCCTACCTGACAGGTATACACATTCTCAACGTATCAAAGGATTCTGCAGAAGGAAGACGACTCTATGAGGTGGTCTTGCGCTCTGATGCTGTGGAAAAACTGCTACTGCACGCGCGGGATGGTATCCTGGGGGACAGCCGGCATTTTGATATAATTCCCAGGGGAACCATGTGGAGTTTTGCGGAAGCGGTAACACGGGGGCTTGATTCCAGGGAAGAAATTGTTGCCCGCACGTCCGCATACATTGTGGAAAACTTCCAGATGAAAAACGGGGGATTTACCCTGGGATGGACACCCCGGGTGTCGGCAGGTTGCAGAACGGGTGACATGATTTGTTACCTGCTGCAGTCTGGGGTAGATGATGTCAGGGTAGATGATGGTATCAGGTGGATACTGCAGCATCAGCGCCATGACGGGGGCTGGCTTCATTGTCCCGTAGCTGGAACTTGTGATATGCTTCGTTTTTTTATGGCAAGAAGATCGGGTAAGGGGCTTGATTATGAGGGTGATCATGGGGTTGCCAGTTGTGTGTATGCTACTTCAGCGTGCTGCCGGGCCTTAATGCAGTATAATCAGGCTGAATTAACGAGAGAGGCGTTGCACAGGGCCGCAGAATATTTTCTTCAGCATGGACTATTCATGCATGCGCAAGCAGCAGGTATACGACATTTGTGCGGGCAAAATGATCAGTTTAGCCTGCCAGGGGTGCCCGTACTTTCACAATACGATACCATCGATGGGTTGTACATCATGGCCTATACCGAACGTATGGGGGACACCCGATGCACAGAGGCCTTTAACGACCTGATGAGCCGTCAAAATAGTGATGGATCATGGGACCTGGGCAGGGTTAACACAGGTATGCTGCTGAATGGGCGTGCCGGCAGAAAACGTAAAGGGCGGCCAGACAGGTGGGTTACAATGCGAATACTGAACGTATTGAAAAGAGCGGGAGAATTGGAAATTGACAATTGATTGTCAATTTTAATTCATGAAGGCGTAGCCTGCTTCCAGCATAAAACAGATATTATCGATGGTCCCGGAAGTTGCACCCTCCATGAAGGGGTCCCCACCTGGATATGTTTCCGTGTATGGACTCCCTAAATTTAAGGTATTTCTTGTCCATTCCCCGCCAAACGAGACATACAATCCACCACTGAAATAAATGGTACACAGCAGATCGGCTCCATAGGATAATCCTGAAACGGATCGCGGGTTGGGTGCATCATATGAATCGATTAGTTCGCCTGCAACGGGGGTGGCATCATATTCACCATAGGAATATCCGATATAAGGAGTGAGCACGAAATCCCATGTTTCCCTGGTGGTGGCATGAAAGCTTGGCCCCAGGTAGAGGGAATAATCACTGTAGGTGACCATGCGCCAGTTTTTGTACTCGGCCCCGAACACGGTTCGTTGAATAATTAATGAGCGACGAAACCTGGTTTTAATACCCAGGTGGTTGATGGGCATGTACTCACCGGTAATTCCCAGTCCGAAGGACATGTGGGAAAGCTTTATGCGTTTGGTTACTTCGTTTTCGAATGTGTAGGTCTGTTCCTCTACAAAGGCGTTTTCCGCGTCGATTATATTTCCAATTGGCATCCCCACGGAAATGAAACCACCCAGCAGAATCTGTCCTTCGTGGGCCCCTTCGGGAGGCTTGTCAAGTTCATCAAACTCGGCCGCGTGAATCACGCTTAAAGATATTATAAAAAGTGATGCTGCCAGAAGGAGCATTATACGTGAATTCATCAAAGCAGTCTTACCCCTGGGGGATCTTTTCCTTTTCCATGATTGAAATTATTCTTTGAACTACCTGCCGGGCAATTTCATCATACCTTGAGCTCTGCACCAGGATGTCTTTGCTGTCCCATATAAGGGTGAGGCTGCAGCAGTATTTTGCCCTGTATCCCCAGGTCCACGCCTTTCCGGGCTCTTTTCGAACAGTACAGAGTAATGAACCGGATTCAACGCCAATAGCCTTAAGACTGAATGTATCAATAAGATTGGGAATCTGGCGTCCATTCTCATACTGCCTGAGTTCATGTCCCCGTCCAAGAATAATGCAATCGGCACCAAGCATTTTTCCGATTTTAACTGCCTGCTTGTCATCAAGAAGACCGGTCATGGAAAGCTGTTGTTCCTTTAGAATCCGCTCAATTGCCTCCCGTTCAACAACTTCAATACGGGTTTGCTTAAAGAACTGGTGAGAGATGGCATCTGCAAATTCATCACCCCATGTTGCTCCCTTCACATCAAAAGGAAACACTGCTACCTTTTTCATCTTTTTGTGCAGCTTTATTTCCTTGTGAGTGGCAACATCAATAGAAGTGCATGCGGTAACCATTGCCAGAATACTTATTACACATAAAAAACGTACAAATTTCATAAAGGATCTCCAGGATCAATGATATACTTTATTAGGTAAAAATGATGAAGAAATAGTACTTTTATTATGATAGGATGTCAATTCTATTTGAGTTGTGAGTACATGGATTTGTGAGAATTTTTTTAAACATGTATTTTTTATGTATAATTGTTGAATTATTGGAAGTTGCTCTGTTATATTGTCAAAATAAAAATTAACTAATGAATTCAGCAGCTGGATGAAATAATGAATACTGCATCAGAAAAAAAAGTAGAAAGGATTTTAATCATAAACTATGAATTTCCACCTCTTGGAGGGGGAGGAGGGGTGGCAACCTATGATCTTGCCATTGAATGGGCAAAAACAGCCCGCGTTGATGTGCTCACTTCTTCCTTCAGGGGCGTTCCAAAGTATGAAAACATGGATGGAATACATGTATACCGGGCTAAGATTTTCTTCAGGAAATCCCGTGACGCGGCAACCTTTATGTCAATGTTTTCATACCTTGTTACCGGTTTTATCAAAGGTGTGGGGCTTTGTAGAAAAAACAGGTATGATATCATCAATACTCATTTCGTGGTGCCATCAGGTCCGCTGGGACATCTGCTCAGTAAAATCTTTTCAATACCCAATCTTCTCTCACTGCATGGGGGTGACATATATGATCCCAGCAAAAAAATGTCACCGCATAACAGCTGGTTTTTCAGCAGGGCTGTACGGTGGTTGCTGAAAAAGGCCGATGCAGTTGTGGCACAGTCAAGCAATACACGGCAGAATGCCGTTACCTATTATAACCCGGGAAGAGAAATCGACATCATCCCACTGGCCTTTCATCCTCCTGAAATACCTGTAGTTGATCGTGCAGAACTTGGCCTGAAGAAAGATGATTTCGTGCTGGTTACTATCGGGCGTATCATCAAAAGAAAGGCTATCGATGTTCTTTTAAAAGCTATAGCGAAACTTCCCCCCACCCCCTACAGGCTGCTTATCATGGGTGACGGACCTGAACGGGAATACCTGGAGGGCCTTGCGCACGAACTGGGTATTGAAGAGAGGGTGCGTTTCCTGGGGTTTATTGATGATGGTGATAAATACAGGTACCTGTCACAGTCTGACCTGTTTGTTCTTACATCACTTCATGAAGGTTTTGGTATAGTGTTTATGGAATCCATGTACTGCGGTCTTCCCATAGTGTGTACAAATAACGGGGGCCAGGTTGATTTTCTTACCAACGAAGAGAATGCCTTGCTTATAAACGTGGGGGACGTGGAGGCCTGTGCCAGAAGTATAAAGCGGTTTCATGATGATGGTGCCCTGTATGAATATTGCGCGAAGAACAACCGTAAGAGGGTGCAGGATTTTTATGCTGAATCGGTAGCAGAAAAATATATGGAAAAATATACTAAAATAATTCAAAACCGGGGAAGATAATGCCCGAAAAGAAGCTGGGCTTGATATCAGGGAACAAGGATGTTATCGCTGAGTTCAGGGAACATACTACCGGGTATGATATCAGGGTATTCAGCTCAATGAGTACGCTGAAGCCCGAAGAACTCCTATGCGCGGCACTTGACATAGATTCTATAGAAGATTTTGATAATGTGCAGTTCCAGCTTTCAAGGATCAGAAAGGTATTGCACAGCCTTCCTGTCCTTTTGATACTCCGGGTTGGACATCTACACCGACTGGAGTTTGAATGGTTTTTCGATGAATTCGTGCTGTACCCCTTCAGGAAAATGGAAGTGCAGAGAAGACTTGACAAACTGATATGGGAGAAGAATCTCGGTTCAAGTGATAACACCATAAAGATCGGTAATCTAAAAATTGATATGGACAAGTATTCCGTGTACTTGAATACCGAGCAGATAGATCTGACATTCAAGGAATTCGAACTTCTGCGATTTCTTGTTGAAAACAGGGACAGGGTGTTCTCTCGAAAAGATCTTCTGAACAAGATATGGGGTATTGAATATATTGGGGGCACGAGAACGGTTGATGTGCATATCCGAAGGCTGCGTGGTAAGCTGGGTGAAGAATTCAATTCAATAATTGAAACAGTGCGCAATGTTGGATACCGTTGTAAAGCCCAGGAGTAATGAAAATTGCTTGCCATTTTACAAAGTGTTGCCATAGTGTACCGGGTACCATGCCATATTATCTGTGATGACAGTGGTCGGTTCGAAAAACCATTCCAGAATGAATCCAGAAGCAGTACTTACATTGAAATAATATGAGGAAATATTTATGCATCAGATGAAAAAGATTGAAAAAATTTTTGATACAGCCATGACCGAAGATCTAACTCCTTATGCCGACCTTTTAAAGAAAATGAAGAAAAAACTGCCCTTTTTCGGGGGGACAAGAAGAATAGCCGCGGCTGTATTGTGCGAGTATCTTGGCGATATATCAAAAATTGACATGGACGCTCTGCCCGAGGTAACAAAAAGAGATATGAGCGGACAGGTTGTGTTTGAGGATGTGAAGGACGGGAAGGCAAGAATCTTTATCAACGTGGGGAAAAACCATCGAGTATCCCCCGGCGATCTTATCCGTGAGATTGTGAAGAGATCGGGAATTGATGGTAAGCTGATTGGAAAAATTGATATTCATACCACCTATTCTTTTATAGAAGTTCCTGAACAATATGCCGAACTGGTACTGCTTTCAATGGACAATATTAAAATGAAGGGTGTACCGGTTGTGGCTGAACCGGCAAAACGAAAAAAACCTGTAACGAAATAGTGTGAGTCGTGCACGGCACAGTTACCCGTAATACTTCTGTTGATTCATGTCCACTGTGTGGCAGTGGGCAGAGGGTGCGTATTGTTATGGAAAGCCCCCTGCGTTACTGCCGGTATTGCAGAGTAGTTTTTAACACCGAGCATTCTCCCGCAGGATATGACAGCAGCTACTTCCTTGATGATTACCAAAGGCAATATGGAAAGACATATGCCGAAGATTTCAACTGGATTTATAATCAAGGTCTTCAACGCATCAATGATATTATCCGCTTCTCCGATAAAAATGAAGTAAAAGGTCGTCGATTACTTGACGTGGGTTGTGCCCTTGGTTTTTTCCTCAGGGCAGCCCGGGACAGGGGATTTGAGGTTGAAGGGATCGAAATATCACCATATGCTGTTGACTATTGCAAAGATACCTGCGGGTTTACAGTGCATAGCCTGCCTTTTGAGGAGTATGATCAGCATGATTCTGCTTTTGATGTGATAACGGCATGGTATGTTATTGAGCATTCGGGCACACCAGTTGACGTTCTGAAAAAGATATATTCTATGCTGCCTGCAGGTGGGGTTCTGGCCTGTGCGATGCCATCTTTACGGGGTCCAATGTTTTATTTGCATCGTGATGAATGGATTTCAACCCACCCGCAGGACCATTACATCGATTTTTCGCCAGCAGGTATTACCAGGATGCTGAAAAAAATTGGTTTTACCCGGGTAAAATGTGCTCCCGCCTCTTTCCATCCTGAAAGGGTATGCAAAAAGGACTCTTTATTCTATCCAGCATTTTCATGGATGTATAAAAAAGTGTCAAAAGTGTTTTGTTTTTCTGACACCATGTATATCTATGCGCTAAAATAGAAAAAAATTACAATTGACAGCAATCACCATAAAATTATTATTGCTACTTTCGTGTTGGTATGTATAATCTGGGCAATAATGGATACGTGTGCATGTAGCTATAATGTACGGTTTTCTGGTTATATTCATGAGTGATTGTGCATTATCAATGTAATGATGATATTATCGCGTGTTGATATATATTGAAATTTTAATATTTGGGGTATTTCAAATGAAACGAACATTTCAGCCAAGTAATTTACGCAGAAACAGAAAACACGGATTTCGGGCAAGGATGAGTTCTGCTTCAGGACGTGCAGTATTAAGGAACAGGAGAAGAAAAGGGAGACACAAGTTAACCGTTTCGGATGAACGACACTCGGCCAAGTAAGCTATTCGGGTACAGGTGAAAAGAGAGTATTCGTTAAAAGGCAGGGAAAGTTTTCGTGAACTGTTTGCGAAGGGAAAAAGAATTAATGGAAAAAGTGTGCGATTGATGGTTCTCGTGGGAAATCTACATACAGAAGTGAAAAGGATTGATAGTACAATCGGGAAAGAAAGTATTAATCCAAAGATTGGTGTAGTGGTGTATAAAAAATACGGAAATGCGGTGCAGCGGAACAGAGCCAAGCGGAGAATTCGAGCCATATGCAACCAGTTTTTGCCTTCTATACGCAGTGATTGCAGTATAATAATCAGCCCAAAGGAACGTTTTAGAACGATGTCATATAATGATGCAGTACAGGATATTAGTGAATGTTTTCAAAAAGCAGGGGTCTTGTCATCATGAAAAAAAAATCACCCGTGGCCATGTTGTTTATAATGCTGCTTCGGATGTACAAGTTAATCATATCTCCCTGGTTGCCAAACGCATGCAGGTTTTATCCAACCTGTTCGGCTTACGCGGTGGATGCGGTTACAAAACATGGTGCAATAAAAGGATTATACCTGGCTGTAAAAAGGGTGTTGCGATGTAATCCCTTTTTTGAAGGCGGTTATGATCCGGTTCCCTGATTAAATGAAGTGTAGTGTTAATTCTTAAGTCCTGCCTTACGCACGCACCCTCTTTCCCTGTTATACGCGCTTAATCATAAGTTACCGTTGCGCAGTATCAATGTATTCGGCTTTTATACAAGATTTGATTTATTAAGTTAATACCCGGCTTATGAAATCGTAATGCTGTTCGGGTGTTACTATTTTTTTACAGGGATTGAATTATGGAAAAAAGAGCAATAATTGCAGTAGTATTATCATTAGCAGTATGGATTTTATGGTTTTATTTTGTATCCCCACCTGAAAAACCCGGGCAGAAGGTGACACAGGATGGGGAACAGGTTCAGCAGCAGGCTGTACAGGAGACCACACCGAAACCCGTACCACAAAAAAAGTCAGCGTTTACTGGTGTAACAAAATCAACTGACTACGCGGGTACTGTAAACGTGGTATCTAAAGCAGGCAGCCAGAAACAGTATAATGTGCAAACAGATCGTTATGCGGCGGAATTAACGAACAAAGGTGCTGCCATTGATAACCTGTTGCAGAGAGAAAGAGATATTCAACTGGTTGTTAAGGACACTCCATTTAAAGCAGAGGGTACTTTTGATTTTGCCCTGCATTTTAATGAACGGGAATTTCTCGAGGGCAATGCTCTCCAGGATGTAAAATGGAATTCTAAAAAGATATCTGACCGGGAATATAGTTTTACCACCACCCTAACCCTTGATGGCGTACCGGTTCGTGTTGAAAAGAGGTTCATTTTCGTTGAGAACGCCGATTACTTGAGAGTTGTCTTCAATATTACCAATGTGGGCAGAAGGGACGTTACTGTACCAAACGGGTATGTTATTTTTTCTCCAGGGGATATGATGGGCCCCAGGATGGATTATGAAAGCCGCTACAATATCATCGGCAGCGTGTACTACATCAATGACGATTTTGAGCAGCCGGGGAAAAATGGCGACTTGAATGACCCTGATGAATGGATAGAACGTGAAAATGGAACCACCGGCTGGGTGGGGGTGATGAGCCGTTATTTTCTGATTATAATGATGCCGGAGAAATCCAGTGGAACCGGTGTAATATATGACAACAGGGAAGGAACAGGATATAGAACAGGGATGTACATGCCGGTTGATCGCTTTAAGAAAAGCGAGACCATAACAAACTCATTCAAGGTGTATATTGGCCCAAAAAACAAGGAGAGACTTGTGGCAGTGGACAAGTCAATGGCTGGCGGGGCTGATGTGAACAAGTGGATCGAGCCAATACGGGACCTGGTGATGTGGAGCCTGTTGAGTATTGATTCGTTGATAGGTAACCTTGGATGGTCACTTGTTATATTCTCTTTATTAACAAAAATTGTTTTTCTACCACTGACACAGAAATCGACCCAGTCGATGAAGAAAATGCAGGAATTGAATCCGCAAATACAGGAGCTTCGGGATAAGTACAAGGAAAAACCGGAGGTTATGAACAAGAAGGTTATGGAGTTGTATAAGAAGAACAAGGTGAACCCGATGAGCGGGTGTCTCCCCCTTCTTCTCCAGATGCCTTTTTTCTTCGCGTTATACAGCGCGCTGATCAACTCGGTAGACCTGTGGCAGGCACCTTTTATCTTCTGGATACAGGACCTGTCTCTTCCGGATACGGTAATGCAGATCGAAGGTTTCAACCTGAATATTCTGCCCATTATCATGACAATTACTACATTCATGCAGCAAAAACTGTCATCGGTGGATGCGGCATCTCAACAGCAGAAATTCATGATGTTTATGCCGCTTATCATTCTTGTGGTTCTCTGGAATATGCCCTCAGGGCTGGTAATTTACTGGATTATGCAGAATATGCTGCAGGTGCTGCATCAGTTGTATATAAATCACAAGGGTAAAACCGAAGCGCAGGAATTATGAGAGAAAAAGGTATGGTTATGAGAAAGCAGCAACGACATAATTCAATATTCCTATTGTTATGAGGAGGCGTGAAAATGAAAGTTATAGATGTAGAAGGAAAATCGGTTGATGATGCCACCAGAAAAGCGCTGGAACAGCTGAAGATTGATAGTCCTGACAAGATACAGACCGAGATAATTGATGAAGGGAAAAGCGGTATATTCGGTTTCGGTATGTCAAGACCGGCGAAAATACGGGTATATTATAATGACAACATCAAGGATGTAGGAGAGGTAACCAGGGAGATCATTAATAACCTGTTGCAGATGATGAATATAGATGGAAGTATCGGGGACTTGAAGGAAGGGGAAAGCAAGGTATATGTTGAACTGGAAAGCAAAAATTCAGGGCTGATAATCGGGAAAAGAGGGAAAACCCTGGAGGCATTGCAGTTTATCGTAAACCTCATGGTGAACAAGACATCTGAAACAGAAAAGAAAATTATTCTTGATATTGAATCCTATCGGGCGAAGAGGGAAAGGGCATTAAAACGGCTTTCCAGGGAAATTGCCACGAAAGTTATACGAACGGGAAAGCCCTGGACACTGGAACCCATGAATCCTTTTGAAAGAAGGTTAATACATCTCACTCTTCAGAATGATTCAAGGGTAATAACCAAAAGCGAGGGACAGGGCATATACAGGAAAGTAAAGATTATGCCTTCTAATCGCAGGTAGCAGGTTGTATGATGAGGGAAGAAACAATTTGTGCCCCGGCTACACCGCCGGTACATTCACCAATAGCCATAATAAGAATAAGCGGCCCTGATTCTATCAGGGTCGTTTCTGAAATATTCAGTGGTGCACACCGCTTGTATAACCGTGGGGTAGTATACGGTACTATCAGGCAGGATGGACTTCCTGTTGATGACGTGATTGTAACCTGTTATGAGAAACCACAAAGCTATACAGGCGAGGAGATGGTGGAGATCTCATGTCATGGAAATCCGATCATCGTGAACCGAATACTGGAAATGCTGACAGAGGGAGGGTGCAGACTGGCAGAACCGGGAGAGTTTACCCGTAGGGCTTTTCTAAACGGAAAGATGGACCTCACCGAAGCTGAAGCGATTCATCATATAATCACCGCCCGCAGCGAGTGGGAGATCGAATCGGCTGTTCAACAGATGCATGGATCACTTCGCGAAAAGATAGCAAAGATACGTGAAGAGCTGATTCTCTTGAAAGCTGATGTTGAATGCGGAATTGACTTTATTGAAGATGATGTCGAGATTGTGAGTTGTGAAGAAGCTGCAGGGCGTATGGAGAAGGTTGCAGAAATGATAGAGGATGTTTTCCAGAGATGTAAAACCGGAGAAACCATCAGTCACGGAATAGATTGCGCAATTGTTGGAAAACCAAATGTTGGTAAATCGAGCCTTTTAAACTGTATTTTAAATAATGAAAGAGCAATAGTATCAGATATACCCGGCACCACCAGGGATATCATTCGGGAATCAGTATCAATTCGGGGCCTGCAGCTTAATATAATTGATACCGCCGGAATTAATGACTCGTCCTGTGAAATTGAAAAAATTGGGATTGAACTAAGCTTGAAGAACCTGCAACAGGCAGCCCTTGTGCTGATGGTACTTGACGCGGTTACCGGGATAACAGCCGCCGATGAGAGAATCCTGGAGGCAGCCAGGGACAAAACATGTATATTTGTCATTAACAAAATGGACAGGGCAAATGATGATTCATACCAGTCCATGGCTGCGGCTGTTGGTGAGGAGGTTGTTCCTTTTTCTGCCCTGAAAGGAGATGGGCTTGATGAGTTGGAAAAAAAGATCGTCAGCGTGGTGCAGCGTGATTTCGTTCATCATAAGAATTCCTTTCTGGCTGACTTCAGGATGCTGTCGCTGTTAAAGAAGGCACTTCAGACGTCTGAAAACCTGAAAATATTGTTTCAAGAAAATGAACCTCCCGAAATAGCAGCCTTTGAATTACAATCCATGATTGACTATATGGCAGCAATCACCGGGGAGATCACCCCGGATGATGTGTTGAATTCAATATTTTCAAGGTTTTGTATAGGGAAATAGTTTTTACAGTTTTTTTAAAACCGGGTCATTTTCAATGATATCCTTGAAAAGTGATAAAGGAATTACTTTTGTTAATGAAGAATTGCCTTCAGCTTTTTTCAGGATATTCCTGCATTTTGATAGCTCAGCCTTTGCGGCGTTTTTTTTACCTGCTTTCGCGAATAAACGGGCCCTCCAGTACCTTGCAATGAAAATATGACGGGAATTTGATGAAGTGGTTATCACCCTTTGCAGGTATGGAATAGCTTTTTTTGTAGTACCGGCAATCAACATCTCATGGGCAACCGCAAGTTCAGGAGATAAGCCAAAGGGTTTTGACCGGGCCAGGGTAATGGTGGAATCAACTATAGTATTTGGTTCACCACTGGTTTTGCCTTTTGTCCTGCAGCGATCTTTTAATTTTTTATATGCGTTTGAATTTCTTAGCCTTCTCCAGGAAGGATCATGGTTGATGAGGTCAACCTGGCAAAAACCTTTTCTGAATGCTTTTTCCAGGTGATGCAGGGCAGTTGCACTGTCTCCCTTTTTCGCGTATCGGGATGCCCTTTCGTAATCGATCCAGTACGAGTTATCGGATTTTTCAAGGTGGGTCAGCATCCTGTTGTATGTACCCGGATCGGTTTTCGCTGTATAATGGAGAATATACGTGGTTCCCCTGATTCCACTTGATAAGGATTTCTCGTACCAGTTGATGGCGCTGGATTGTTTACCCTCATAGTGGGCTATCAGCCCCCTGTTGATAAAAGCAGATTCCTGGTATTCTTTTTTATTCATCGCTTTTTCAAGGATTGTCAGGGCCTCTCTTCGCTGGTCATCGTAATACAGGTAGAATACATCATACATGGGGTTATCAAGGTCATATTCTTTCACTGTAGAGGAAATTACATGTGGATAATCCATGAGTGCTGAAAAGGTTATTACACCCAGCAGTACTATTACACCGCGGAATAGCGTCAGGGTCGATAGTTTCATTTTTTTCTTGTAGTTATTCCCATTCTCATTATTATAAAGGCATATATGGTAAGAATATTATGATATTATACTATAAAAGGTCAAAGGAAAAATTTGTAACAGGTTGTTCTCTTTTGTTATGCTGCATGTGTATCGCATGCGCGGGGAGCAGCGTGAGGAATATGCCCGAGGAAATTCGCCTGGAGGGGGCCGGGCAGATACCCTTTATACTGCGATACCCTGCGGGGATGCCTGATAGAACCGATGAACTAATGTCAGAAGATCAACGGCATATTTCAGCAGAAAAACGATGGGTTTTGGCCCGCTATTATCATTTACAGGATACCACGGATGGACATCTCAGGCGGGCCGTACAACAATATGAGGGTATAGCTTCAAGTGATAAAAAAACAAGAATGCTCTCGTTAACCAACAAGGCTTGTGCCCTCTCCCAGATGGGGCTGTACAGGGAATCGGAGCAGCTGTTCCAGGCATTGGTAAAGGAGGGTTCTTCTGTCATTACCACCTATTATAATCTGCACATGCTCTACAGGGCTGGTGAACGGCAGGATGACGAAATAATGGTTCTTGCTGTTATGCATGATCGGTTCCCTGAAAGCATATACCCCCTGGTTGAATTGGGAAACATTTATAGTGATAAAGAAGATTTTAAAAGGGCTGAAACATTTTACGTGAAGGCGGTGAATACCGGTAGTGGCAATCCTGTACCACTGTACAAACTTGCCCTTTTGAAAGAACGTATTGAAGAATACGCAGACGCGTCAATCTATTATGAGAGATGCATTAGCGAATACCCATTCTTTCATCCCGCCTACCTTGATTATTCCAATATGCTCCTATCACGGGGAGAAAAGGAAAAAGCAGCAGGGGTGCTGAAAAAAGGAATGAAAATTATTGAAAAAGGGAACAAGTAAATACTATCACATCGCTGTCCTGCTTGTGCTGTTTTGTTTGGTATTGCCAGCTGTTTTTTCCGGAACACACGGTACTGTATGTACTGATGCGGCAGGATCAGTTGATGGGAATGAATCATTTGAGAAAAGATACGTGGGCGCACGTATCAGGGGGGACGTGAAAGGGGAACTGGAGGTTTTACGTCAATGGATTCCCAAAATACGTAATCCTCTTGTCATGGAGGTGGCGCTCTGGAGGATATATGAATGTACCCGTCATTATTCATTAATCGATTCCTGTCTCGAAGAACTGAACCGGGCTGCTGAAAAAAATGACTTGATCAGAAATTCATTGCTTCTTGCGGGCAGGGTAAAACACCTGCAAAAAAAGCTATATATATCTTACGGTGAGCCGGAGAAAGCGCTTTCTATCAGTAAGGACGTGAATACCATTCACAATTATAAGGTTGCAACAGCTAACCAGGAATTGTGGACCTCGCTCACGGCTGATCCCTCGGGTATGGTTAATCTTGGATCATTGAATGGGAACAGGGGAAATTGTTCGTATGTGCTCAAGTCGACTATATACGTGGAAAATGAAAAAAGGGTATATCTCGGAACCGGTTCAACGGGAAGGATGATTATACATGCAAACGGGGAAAAGATATTCCATGACAGGAGCAGGCATGAATTCTGTGAAGATCAATACATAGTTCCCGTGTCTTTTAATAAAGGAAAAAATTTTCTAAGAGTAAAAATTAATTCTGCAAGCCAGGATGCCTGCAGCTTCTCCATGCGTATTATTTCAGCGACTGTTTCGGATATGCGTAAGGAGTATATAAATTTTGGAGTTGTATCATCCTACAGTACACGGAAGGCAATGCGGCATCCTGCCATTGTTCAAGGTGTTGAACAGGGTAAATCGATTATGAATAAATTTTATACCGGTTATTGCCTGTATCGGTATGGATTTCAGAACAATGAGATGAGATTTCTTTTATACAACCTGGCAGGAAGTGAAATAGCACCGGCATTATGCCATTATTATGCAGGTGATAGTAAGGGTACAAAGGTGACCCGCTTACAGTCACTCTATGAAGCGGCACGCCTGGGTATGCCTGAAGGGCAACTGAAGTTCACAAGAATTGCATTGCGGTACGGTATGGGTGAGGCCGCAATTGACAGTGTACGGTCAATGAATTTTTCGGGTAATACCCCATATACAGTTATGGCAAAAGCCCTGCAGTATTATGATGCTGGAATGTATTATCCTGCCATAAGAGAACTTTCGCTAATGGAAGAAGAGATACTATGCAATGATGTATATTACCTGCGGGGAAGGATATATGCTGACATGGATAAATACCGGTACTCATCCCGATCATTCATGAGTTTCATCAGGGCAGGCGGGTTCAAGCCTGAATACATACTGAGTTGTGTGAAGGCACAGAAGAATGCGGGATTATTCGGGGAGGCGGAGTCTTTGCTGGTGCGGGGGATCAGGTGTTTTCCTCATTCCATTGACCTGTATGTGGAGCTTTGCATCCTTTACAGGGATTCACACAGGTTGACCATGGCACTGGGAACGATTCTTGCCGCAAGAAAAAAATCCCCATGGAACGAAGATGTTCGGCATCACCTGGGTATTGTGCTGGGCATGCTGGGTCATGGGAAAACAGCTGAACGTTACTTGAGAGATGTAAAGTGACATTTTATTTTAAAAACATGCGGAGGAAAGCATCCACACTGACATGTGCGGTGATAATGTTTTTTTTGCCGTTGAGCGCACTCTATTCTGCACACAGTTTTCATCAAGCTGAAGAGAGAATGATAGCGCACGCATGTAGCGGTAATACGAAAGAATACTTCACAGCGCTGGGAAATATTATTGAAAATTTTTATTTCCACCCCAGTGCCTGGGTATACCTGGAAAAGGCTGGGAAACTATCCGGAGTTTATGGTCATGACAGGGTCCTGTCATTGCTCAGGGCAACACGAAATAAAGTGTACTCTGATAAATCCCTTGAATACAGGAACCAGATGCTTCTTCACCTTGATCTTGAAATCGAATCGATTATCCGTCATTTGGCTTCTTCAAACAATGGACATCCATCATGTATCAACCCGGTGACAAAATGGATAATTAACGGTCCATACAACAGGTATGGGTACAGTGACCTGTGGCACACTTTTGTACCCGAGATCAGCGGTTCCATGGAATCACTTGTCGAAGATGGGAAAAAAATAAATGCGGAGAAATCAAGGGGGTTAGTGAGGGTAGATGAAATTATTGCTGAAGATAGCGGTATCATTTTCGCGTCATCATCTTTTTCTGCCGCCGGTAATGTAAAAATACGGGTGTATTCAGATACGGAATACATTTTATCCATTAATGGGAATGTGGTAATTGAGAACACTAAAGCGTCAGTTATGCGTACGTGCAGGATAGTTCAGGTAAATGTTAAAAACGGTATTACCATTATGCTGAAAATGCGGAACGGTCATGACAGGTATTTCAGGGTTCTTGTGACCGATCACAGGGATATGATGATCCCTGTACAATATACAGATGATGTATTTTCTGCAACAGGGGGCTACATGGAATCAATGGATTATCCATTTGGCACCCTTTCCCGTGATGTACAGGAAAAAAAAGAATTTGGGTTGAGACGGATGGGTATATATTATGAGAATCTGAAAAGCATGGAATCTCATCAGTATTACCAAAAAGAATTCGTGAAAAGTAACCGTGGCTATGATGCTGCGAGGCTTCTTGCTGTGCTTTTGAATAATAGAAGTAACAATGTTGACTCGGCTGAATTGAAAATCGCTTCAGATTTTCTTTCAACATCCGGAACATTAAAGAGTGACTGCATCCCTTTACGCTTTCAATACGCACGCCTCCTGGCTGGCTCAAAAGAATTTAAAAAAGCAATTCATGAAGGAATGGCTATCTTGTCTGTCGCACCTGCATATTTGCCAGTGTATGAACAGTTGTTTCGATGGTGCACCAACACTGGCCGGGTAGACCTTGCTGAGCGATGTATTGCTCAGGTCAGGATACTGTTTCCATATTACACGAAAGGAAAATTGATGGAAGCTGAATTTCTGCGATTACGCGATCCTGAGAGATGCGAGAAAATATGCAGGGATATTCTTTCAAAAGAGTATTGTGATGAAGCGAAAACCATATTGATAGATGTGCTTTCCTCACGGCAGAAATATGGTGAGATGATCAAAGTGGCGGAAAAATTTGGAAATAAATGGATGTACACGAAGAAGTTGTTTCATGGATACATGGCAATAAAAAAATATGCCGAGTGCAGGACCTTCTTGATGAAAGAGATAGTGAAAAGGAACAACATGATGGGATTGTATTATCTTGGCATGATGGAAATAATACTGGGAGAGGATACGGATTTATACTGGGATAAACTTTTGCGGGAAAGACCCGGTTGGTACTGGTTTAGAAACAGGTACTCCTTCTATCGTGCAATAAGTGGGAAAGGCAGGGAAAGTGGTGAATCAATTCCGATAGTGAATAAAAAAACAAAGCACACAAAATATATATCGATGAATAGAATATTCCGGATAACCGGTTCAGGGCATTGCGAAGTGAAATGTCATGATCTGCTATATACAGGCACGGCCAGTGATCAACAGGAGGGGATAGTTATACAGGTTCCATTTAGTGGCGATACCTTAATAAGGAAGTTGAAAGCCACAAGAAATGGTGTTTCATACAGTATATTGCCAGAGATTACCCATGATGATGGAAGAACGGTAATATCATTTTCAGGAATCAAACCGGATACAATTATATCTTGTACATTCGATGTGTATAATGCGCTGGATGATAGATTGGGGGACAGGTTCGTAACATTGGCAAAAGTACATATTGCGGATTCTCCCTACCAGGTGGATATGACACATGTGGGTATAATGTATCCGGGAGACATGTATATGAATGTCGCAATCACAGGATTTGCCAAAACAAAAGAGTATACCAGGGGTGAGCATAGAATATTTGAAGCTGAATTTGAGAAAGGAAATACTGCAGAGATATCCTTTACTAATTTTGAGTCCTGGAAGGATTTTGCGGTTATGTTCAAGGGAATAGTAAAGAAGAGTGGTGAAGGTTTTTACCTGGTAAATAATCTTTTCCCTGGTAGTGAAGATGTCCGGTCATTGATCCGCAATGTTCATGACAGGGTTCAGGAAAACATTTCACTTGAAAATGGACACATCCTTCATGTGAGAAGGTCTGTTGATGTACTCAGCTCGGGGAAAGGCACCGTTGCGGAAAAAGCGGTACTTGCAAAATATATGCTCGCAGTGAAGGGGGTTAAGTCCTACCTGGCATTTACAATGAAAAAAGGAAGTGAATCATTTTATGGAAATAACGCCAATTACGGAAGAATAGAAAGAGCAATGCTGTATGTGCCCCTGAATAACAATGATTCTGTGTGGCTTGATTTTTCAAAGCATGGTTGCAATGCTGGTGTGTTGCCCGAAGATGTGGATGGGGCTGAAGCCATTGTGCTTGCGGGTGATACTATTGAATGGATGACTGTGGGGAAAAACTAAATTCCCCTGACTTCGCATGTATCAGCGAAGGTGGAAACGAATTGCCTGAAAGAAATCAGCGTTTCCGGTGGATATGGCTGAATTGTATGAAATGCGGCATCAAGTGTGGTGGTGTTCACGAATTGTTGCAAAAAATATGCGTCTACATGTTCAACCTTGTCGCGAATGGCAAACAGGTCATCCATGGTAACGTATTCAGGTATGCAGGTTGTTCGAAGTTCATACAGTACACCTGAATGACGTAGAATATCAAGGGTGTCGATTATTGTGTCAAAAGGACTATCATTTCCAGTGAGCAAATGGTATTTCTCCGGCGAGGTTTTGATGTCCATGGCTATATAATCAAGCAACCCCTCACCTACCAGGTTTTTCACGATATCCGGGTTAAACCCGTTTGTATCAAGTTTTACCTTAAGCCCGAGGTCTTTTAGTGTTCGTGTAAAGTCTTTTATTCGAGGTGAAAGTGTCGGTTCTCCACCGGACAGAACAACCGCGTCTATCAGGTGAATTCTACTCATGATAAAAGAGAGTGCCTCATCGTTACTGTATCCCTGGAGGCCGCAAGAATTACATGCCAGGTCAGGATTATGACAATAGCGGCATCGAAGGTTGCAACCCCCACTGAAGATTATGGCACTGATACTGCCGGGAAAATCAATTAGTGATGTTTTGTGTATACCCTTGATATTCACCGGCGCATGCCTTCTCTATTGGTTGTAATTTATACTCTTTTCTTTCTTTGAATTCTTCCTGTTTACCCTTGTTCCACTGGTTAACCGGCCTGAAGTAGCCTACTACCCGTGAATACACTTCTACTGGTATCTTTTTCTGTGTGTTAGAATGATTCATGATAAAACTCCCTTTGATAAAACTTATGAAATTTTTTCTCTAATATTATTATCGGAATTTACCGGTACATCAATACCAAACATTTCCAGCTCCTCGGGGGTGTGCTCATGAGGGCAGAATGAATGAGATCCCGGTATGTATCCGTGCACGGGACAAATACTGAAAGTGGGGGTAATAGTAAAATATGGAATACTGTAATTTTCAGAAATTTTTCTGACCAGAAGTTTTACCATGTCCGGATCATCAATTTTTTCACCGATATAACAGTGAACAACTGTACCACCTGTGAAGCGTGACTGTAGTTCATCCTGATGATCCAGCATGTCAAAAATGTCATCTGAATAGCCAACGGGCAGATGAATTGAGTTTGTATAATAGGGTTCCTGCTGACCGGAGGCGCTGATGTCGGGGAATTGTTCCCTGTCGTGACGGGCAAAGCGATAACTCACCCCTTCGGCGGGTGTTGCTTCCAGGTTATACATATTGCCTGTTTCTTCCTGGTATGTCAGAATTCTATCACGCATGTAATCCAGCACACGAAGTGTAAATTCTTTGCCATCAGCAGTGGAAATGTCCTGGCCAAGAAGGTTAAGGCAGGCTTCGTTCATCCCAACCATCCCGATAGTGGAAAAATGATTAATCCAGTATTTTTCATTTCGTTGAAATATATCCCGAAGGTAATGCTTTGTGTAAGGATAAAGATTATTCTGGGTGAAGCTTTCAAGTACCTTTCTTTTAATTTCCAGAGATTTTTTGGCCTTATCCATAAGAGCAGCAAGGCCTTCAAAAAAATCTTTCTCGGTGGATGACTTGTATGCCAGTCGTGGCATGTTTATAGTTACAACACCGATACTTCCTGTCAGCGGGTTGGCTCCAAACAGTCCACCACCCCTGCTTCTGAGTTCCCTGTTGTCCAGCCGTAATCTGCAGCACATGGAGCGGGCATCTTCCGGGTCCATGTCAGAATTCACAAAATTAGCAAAATAGGGTATCCCGTATTTCGCGGTAATTTCCCAGAGTTTATTAAGGGACTTGTTGTCCCAGTCGAATTCCTTCGTGATATTGAAGGTTGGGATGGGGAAGGTGAAAATCCTGTGCCGGGCATCACCTTCAAGCAGGCATTCAGCAAAGGCATTGTTGAATATGTTCATCTCTTCCTGGAACTCACCGTAGGTAGACTCCATGATGTTACCGGCAATAACTACGTGTTCTTCGGCAATGTTAGAAGGAACCTGCAGGTCCAGTGTCACGTTGGTGAAGGGAGTCTGAAAGCCCACACGTGTGGGAATATTCATGTTAAAAACGAATTCCTGAAGAGACTGTTTTACTTCGGCATAGGTAAGCCCGTCATAACGGATGAATGGAGCAAGATAAGTGTCAAAATTTGCAAAAGCCTGGGCGCCGGCAGATTCACCTTGCAGTGTATAGAAAAAGTTTACCACCTGTCCCAGCGCGGTACGGAAATGGCGTGCAGGTTTACTTTCGATTTTTCCGGGAACACCTCCAAACCCCCTGATAAGAAGATCTTTCAGGTCCCATCCCACACAATATGCAGACAACAGGCCAAGGTCATGGATGTGCATATCGCAGTTAGTATGCAGTTCGCGAATTTCTTCCGGGTAAATACGTTCAAGCCAGTATTTTGCGGTTATAGCGGAGGCAATATGATTGTTCAATCCCTGCAGGGAATAGCTCATATTGCTGTTTTCATTAACACGCCAGTCTGACCTGTCAAGGTAGTCTTCAATAAGCTGGATTCCCTCGTTAAGCAGACTTTTCCCTTCGCGGATTTTTCTATGCTGCTCCCTGTAAAGAATATAGGCTTTTGCAACTTTGGCATGACCTTTCTCGATCAGCATCTTTTCAACGAGATCCTGGATATTCTCAACAGATGGTATATGGTCACCCTTGTAGAGGATTTTAATAATGTCCACAACAGAATCTGCCACGTTTCTGGCAGTTTCCCTGTCTGTACCACCTACCGCATTGGCTGCATTGAAGATGGCATCGGTAATTTTTTCCGGGGTAAAAGATACTATTCGACCATCCCTTTTACGAATATACGGGAGGCCTGTGCTTTCTTTTGCCATGTGAAGACTCCACACGTAGTAGAATTATTGTATTAATGAAACTTGCAACATTTGCAATCAGTGATCCCGTTTGTTATTAGACAATGCAAGTTGCTGAACTTATAATTTATGTAAGCAAAAAAACGTGGAAGCGCTGGTTACTTGAGCCGTTTGCTATCCTGAAACCGGTACTTTTAAAAAATATATTTATGTATAGTTGATAATTTATGAGCCGTCAATAAAAATATTATGTCTCTAAGGAAAAAACATGAAAATTTATCCTGAATTGGTATAACAGGACATCCGAATATAAAAGTACAGGTTGTAACTGGTAGCGCCAGTGCATACCAGTGTAAAGAACATTTTACGCATGGAGATAAAAAATGAAACGCGGCAGGCTATTATACAGCATTTGTATAGTTATACTGGGTATGACCATGGGTTTTTCAAGTGTGTCATTCTCAGATGATCTTATCGAGCAAATAAAATTGAATAATGATGAGATTCCCGAAGGGTTTATTCTTGGAAAGATACCAGCATTCGCACAGAAAGTGTTTGAGGACAATCCCTGCTATGTTAATGACAGGGGTATAAAAATAATTGCGGATAAGATTTATCCCGGAGGATACGCGGGTAATCTTAAAACAATACATGTGACCATACTTGCAGGTTCGCGTACACCGTACGGGGACGACATGGTCTGTTATATCCTGGTTTTCAAGGATGACATTGCCGCGAAAAAGGAATTAAAAAAACTGAAAGAATATACAGATTCGAACAGGGACAGAACAATGCTGATTGTAAAAGACACACTTGCTGTATTCATACACGCCGATGATACTGAACATTACCGGTATATTGAGTCAATGGGCAACAAGATAAAAGCAAGGCTGAAAAAAACTCAGTAAATATTCTTTTTTAACAAAAGTTCCTCCAGCTCATCGGCCTTGGCAGCAATATAAAACAGAGATTTCATGAAGCGCTCGGGATCACAATCTTTTAGAAGAATGGAGTTTCTGAGAATCAGGGTTTCATTGAGAAGTGCAAGGGCACCATAATTAAGGGTGCTGTTTACCCGGAGTGCATATTTGTAGAGTTCAAATGAATCGGTCTTTAACTTTCCGATTATTGAGTAGTAATTGATGATCCTGTCCCCGGATTCATCTTTGGTCAAGGTGATTAAAATTTCCTGGTTCCGGTTATTTTCGAATTCAACTGTTGTAGTATAGGCGCCCTCTGAATCCTTGTGGAATTTCATCTTAAATTCCGATGCTATTGCGGCAATGAAACCATCAAAAACTTCCATTCTATTATCTCCAGTTACCAGTATTGTACTTCATTTTTGCTATGATTGTTTATATTAGTTTCGCAGTATAATCAGTATTCAGATTACCCTGGGATTGCAATGCCATAACCGGGTTATCGACAATTGACTGAGCAATGTTACCGGCCAGTTGTGACGCGGATTCAATGTTGATGATGTCGGTTTCCATTTCAGGAATATTTTCCCCGCCAGCTATGGTGTCAATAAAAAAATCGACATTTTGCCGGTGTTGCTGCAGGCTGCCAATAATTGATGAGGCCTGTTCGTGAACGTTGCCCGGGTTTTCCCCGATAGTGTTGACCATTGATTCTAATGACTGCATGGTGCCGGCAATCTCACTGATGGGAAGTGAAACTGTTCCACTGCTGTTTTGTGGGGATGGCATGGCAACAGCTGTTACCCCGAACCTGTTCAGCTGGTTGTTCATCGATGAGACCTGGGCTTGTATCTCTGCAATATCCATCTTGCTGTTGCTGAATGATTCCAGCACTTCCCGTTGTATTTGCATGGAGACATTGATAGCCTTGTTCACTATTGCCTGCGCTGTCTTTGCCATGGTTAACGCGTGCACTGCCTTCCGGGACTGCCCATGACCCGTTGGTGCAGAAGGCACTGTGACATGTGATTGAGACATCCCTTTCCCTTGAAATAATGTTTCCTGCACATTCCGCCTGGATAGGTTCCTGCTGGAAACAGGAATATCCTGAATATTGGTAAATATTTTCATGACTCCCTCCCTGAACATCACTTAATATGTTTTTACCTGAGTATTGCGCTTTTGTCAATATATTTGTCATTGTCAGGAAAGGTACTGTAAATGTATTATGGTAACAATATTTTATGAATGTACTCACATTGAATATATGCAATATACTTGATGATGGGGCTTTTATTATTTAAAATATAAGCATAGTCACAAGGAGATAAAAATGAAGATTTTACGCATTTTGGCAGCTTGTGCCATTCTTGTAACATTTTGCGCGTGTGAGAAAAAAACTGACAACAGGGTGTCACGTCAGCAAATATCTTCTGATGGTTCCAATGATTATAAGTTTATGTTTAGAGAGGAGATCGAAAAGGACAAAAATACCGATGAAACTGGGAATTCAGACGCATTCAGATGAAAAAAGCAATTATGGGGCACAGTGATTTGGTTCAAATAAACGGTGATAATTTACTGGTATACCTGCTGGAAAAAAATGAACCGGTAATGGAAGCGACAGTTTTCAGGGAATTCTTGTCTGAGCAGCCATGGTACGATGATCAGCAAAGTCTTTTTGTAAGGCATTTTTCCCTGTTTCATACTTTGTATAATCTGAAAGTGAATATTGCCATGGATGGGTATTATATTCATACTGATCCAATGAGAATGGCAGCGGTACCATATCCCGAAAAAGGATTATGCTATCATTATGATGCGGAAGAAGGTGGATTTTGCGGCAGGGTGGTGGGAGATGCAACATATTGCAGGATGCATGAATCCATATACACGAATATAATGAAATCTCTTGTGTTCGATCCCCTGCGGGAATTTTACCTTGATGAAAATAATATTGAGTATGGGGATAGCCGTCAGTTCAATGATGTTCTCAACGGGGTGAAAACATACGTTATCCATAAAAGGGACGTGGATAATGCCCTTGAAACCTTTGATATACGTAACCCAACCAGGAAAATAATACAGGGGAAGTACAGGGGCCTGGTAAAAAAGTTTCATCCGGACAGACCAGGGGGAGATCTGAATAAAATAAAAGATATTAACAGGCAATACGCACTTCTTTTAAAAGTATTTACTGTGTAGAGAAAGAAAAATGGAGTTGCGATATTCTATTTCTTATCATAGGATAAATTAAAAATGAATGTACTGAAAATTTTTTAAAAAATATACTATGTAATATTAAATCAGGAGGACTGAAATACCATGAAAAACAGGATTAAATATATCATTCCGATAATACTGGCAGGAGTGGCGGTTCTTACACTGAATACATTTTCATGTTCTCAGAACCAGTCATCATTGTTTGGTGATATGAACCAGTCTCCCCTTAAGGGTAATGATGCAAATAAATACGCGGTGCAAATGCAGGAAGCATTCATACAGGTATATGACCTGTACAAGGATCGTGTGGTGACAATCACCACTGAGCAGACAGTTCAAATGCCCCAACATCCATTTTATGATGATCCTTTCTTCAGGCAGTTTTTTGGTGCGCCAAAAAACCGTCAGCGGGAACGCAAACGTACCGGACTTGGTACAGGATTTGTCCTTTCAGAAGACGGATATATATGTACTAATCATCACGTGATTGCGAAAGTTGACAAGGTTACCGTTAAAGTGGATGATGAGACCTTCGACGCGAAAGTTGTGGGATCTGATCCCAGGACGGACATAGCCCTGTTAAAGATTGATGCGGGGAAAAAACTGAAACCGGTGTTTATCGGCGATTCTGACAAGGTCCAGGTAGGTGACTGGGCAATAGCCATTGGTAATCCTTTCGGCCTGGATCGAACTTTTACGGTTGGTGTTATCAGCGCCACAGGCAGACGTGATGTGGACATGATGGGTGGTTCCCAGTCCCATATACAGACGGATGCTTCAATTAATCCCGGAAACTCGGGTGGTCCTCTCATTAATATAAATGGTGAGGTAATAGGAATAAACAGGATGATCTATTCAAGCAGCGGTGGATATATGGGAATCGGATTCGCCATCCCAATGAATACTGCCAAATCCATACTGGAGCAATTGAAGGAAACGGGAAAGATAAAAAGAGGTTTTATCGGAGTTCAGATAGTACCGCTTACTGAAGAATACGCCAAAGAGCGGGGACTTGATGATACCAGCGGAGCACTTGTTGGTGGAGTGATGGAGGATAGTCCCGCTGACAAGGGTGGAATAAAAGTTGGTGATGTCATTCTATCTGTAAAAGGAAAAGAGATAGAGTCTTTTGAAACCCTGTTGGATATTGTGGGGAAGGCAAAGATAGGGGAGACACTGAAGATTGTAGTATGGAGAAACAAGTCCCGTGTAACACTGTATGTTACAGTAAAAGAAAGACCATAGACCCACATGTAATAACATCAGGGAAATAGTGTAATACCCGGGGTATAATGTATATGCACTCCGGGTATTGCAGTAACTACATATCAGGCAGGAAAGCTATGAAAAAAATACTTGGCAGGTTCCAGGATTTCATGGAGGGAAGTGCATATGCGGGCATGGTCACCGGTGCCTTCCTTTTCATTATCATTTTATTTCTCAGTTTTACGACACCGTATCACCTGTTTAAATTAAAATTATATGATATAGCTTTTGAGATAAAACCGTCACCCCCCGAATGGGAATTTATTTCATTCATTAATATTGATGACAATAGTCTTAATAATGTTGGGCAGTTTCCATGGCCACGTGACATATATGCCTACGGGATGGAGGTATTGCGGGAGGCAGGGAACCGTCAAACCACCATGGACATACAGTTTCCGGATGCCTCTCCGGTGGGACTGGACATGGAGGCCTACAGGACATTGCTGGATAATTTTCGTGAGGGAACCCGTATACAGCCGGACGATGTATCTGGTCTTTTAATAGACAGGGATGTGATGCTTGCAAACGGGATGAAGTCAGTGGGGAATGTGATTATTCCTTTCTCCTTTCTGAAAGAGGAGCTCACCCCACGACAACTGTCGGCCGAACAAAAAGAACGCCAGCAACGGGCACGACAGGAATTTATACGAAGATCTTCTGTCCCTGTTCCTGAGGAAAACAATGATAGGTTCATGGGTATGGTTGATAGAGAACGGGTTGCAATACAGTACCCAATACCTGAAGTGATTGGAGCCGCTAAAACCTTTGGATTCGTGGACAGTGACTTCGACATGGATGGTACCGCAAGAAGGATACGATTGTTGCGAGTATTCGACGATCGCGTATTTTTTCATATGGGCCTGGTTATGGTCATGGATTTATGTGGAGTTTCCATGGAAGATGTGGAAATTCATCCAGGAAAACGTGTTGTATTGAAAGAAGCGTTGAATCCGGTAACACATGAGAAGGAAGATCTTGTAATACCTGTCGACGAAAAAGGAATGATAAATATTAACTGGGCCGGTCCACTGGAAGAAACATTCAATCACCTGTCCTACTATGCTCTTCTTGAATACAGCATGGTGGCAGAAGAGGTGCATGGCTTTCTTGACGAGCAGGAAATAGCCATGCAGAAAACCGAGCGCAGTGAGTTTATTGGCAAGCTTGCCGAAGCTGAAAAACTGTACCAAAAGTCAAAAGATCTTGAAAAAAAACGTGAATTGTGGCAGTCCATAGTAACATACCGGCACAAAATCGATGTACTTGAGAAAGCATTAATTCAACCATTACATCAGGAACTCAAGCGGTTGAAAGAGATAGAAAAGGAAGACCCTTCTGCATCAGAATCAGTTGCCGGACTGTCAAACTTCATTAAAGCCATTAAACTGGTAAGAGAAGTGGAAAACCTTCGGCATCATTCAGCTATTCTCGGTCTTACCGCCACTGGAACACAGGATATCGGCGTTACTCCCCTTTCATCCCATTACATGATGGTGGGAACCTATCCAAACGTGCTGAATACTATTCTTCAGAAGGAATTTATAACGGAAGCTTCGGACGTGGCAAATTATATTGTCATGCTTCTTATTGCTCTTTTGAGTGGATTTGTTGTTCAGAAACTCAATGCGAAGCAGTCGATTATTACCATTGTTGTATCCGGTTTCATGATGTATGCGATCATACTGCTTGTTTTTTCTACTATGAATGTATGGTTTGATCAGCTTGGCATTTTGCTTTCCATTCTGCTCCCTTCACTTACCATTGCTTCAGTTAAATTTTTAAAGGAGGAGAGTCAGCGGCGCTTTATCAAGTCGGCATTTGGTCACTATATTTCTCCACGTGTTATTGATGAAATAATTAAAAACCCTGAAACCCTGAACCTTGGGGGTGAGATGCGTCAAATAACCACGTTCTTCTCTGACGTGGCTAAGTTTTCAACTATATCAGAACAGCTTACCCCGCCTGAACTTGTACTGCTTCTTAATGAATACCTGTCTGAAATGACAGATATTATTTTAAAAAATGATGGTACTATTGACAAGTACGAAGGGGATGCCATAATGGCATTTTACGGGGCTCCAAATTTTCTGGAGGACCATGCACTTCGGGCATGCCATGGTGCCATGGAGATGCAGAAACGCCTGGCCGACATGCGGGAAGTATGGAAAAAACAGGGAAAACACGAACTATACGTTCGCATGGGTTTGAATACGGGTGATGCCGTTGTTGGTAATATGGGCTCCCATACAAGAATGGATTATACAGCCATGGGTGATTCTGTAAACCTTGCCTCCAGGCTTGAGGGGGCGAACAAGCATTATGGTACATACCTGATGATCAGTGAAGATACCCATACACTGGTGAAAGATGATTTTGGATACAGGGAGCTTGACACCATACGTGTGGTTGGAAAGGAACAGCCGATAAAAGTTTTCGAACTAATGGAGACCTGGGGCAACCTGTCTGAACAGATGCTTGAAATGCGTTCAAAATATAATGAAGGCCTGAACCTTTTCAAGAAAAGGGACTGGAAAAAAGCCAGGTCAGCGTTCAGGGCCGCTTTGAAAATTATCCCTGGAGACGGCCCCAGCAGTACATACGATGCGAGATGTACCGAGTTTATTCAGAATCCTCCATCAAAGAACTGGGATGGAGTTTACAGGCTTCGGTCAAAATAACCATAGGCATTAATGCTGCAGTCTGCGAGGTGAATTATGAGACAGGAATGGAGCGTAATAATATATTTACTTGGGGTTGTATCGGCGGTATATCTTATGTTCCGGTACCTGATTCCTTTTGTCCTCAAGTTTCTCGGGGTTGTGCTTGGTGCGGCATTTTACATGATTATGTGGATAGTAATTGCATTCTGTGTGGTTTTCCTGGTTGCATACCTCGTAAACATGGCAAGAAAGAGATAACCCGGTTCAAAGAATTTGCTTGATAATTTTGTATACCTGTTGCAAAGAGGTGTATAAATCTGTTAAACCCGGGATATGTAAAGGCGACGTACAATGAAACCAATTTTTAATGATTATATAATGAGACTTCGGGCAGGATTTGTCATTATCATGCTTGTATCCCTGATGGGAGGCCTGGTATTTGGATATATCCTTTCCGAGGTGCGCAATTTTTCCGGCATAGAAAGTCTGAAAAAATTTCAGCCAAGCATTCCCACCAAGATATATGATGTTAATGGTGAACTGATTGCTGAACTTTTTCATCAAAAACGTGACCTGGTCTCATACCAGAATCTTCCACAACCTCTCATTAATGCGTTTCTTGCAACCGAGGATCAGTCATTCTATTCTCATATTGGTATAAACCCGATGGCAATAGTACGGGCAATGCTGAAGAATGTTGCCGCGGGAAGGATTGTTCAGGGCGGATCAACGATAACTCAGCAGCTGGCAAAAAGGCTGTTTACTGAAGGTGAACGTACCTATGCAAGAAAGGCTGTTGAGGCGGTGCTTGCGCTGCAGATTGAAAAAAAATTTACCAAGCAGGAAATTCTGGAAATGTATTTCAACCAGATATACCTTGGACGCGGTTGTTACGGGATATCTTCTGCAGCGAAATTGTTCTTTGACAAAGATGTGAAGACCCTGAATGTGGCTGAAAGCGCGGTACTGGCAGCCCTGCCATCGGCACCGGAGGCGTATTCTCCCCTTATGGATACACATGCTGCCTACGAGAAAAACAGGGATATCCTGAACAGAATGGTAGACATGGATTTCCTTACCAGGGAACGGGCTGATGAGATATACAGGACTTTCTGGCCTGAATACGTGAAAAAGATAAAAACTGAATATCCAACAAAAACTGCTTTCACAAGGGAAATCGATAAGGCTCCATATTTTACCGATTATGTGCGCCAGATCCTGGTATCTCGGTTTGGAGAGGACGCGGTCTATAACGAGGGACTGAACGTATATACAACACTCAATCTTAAAAGACAGAGGGCCGGACAGAAATACCTGCAAACCGGAGTTGAAAGACAGGATGACATATCTGCAAAGGCTAACCAGTATTATTCGAACGCTGTTGACCGGGGGCTTTTCTCCGCGTACAGCCGTTTGCGTACCATCTTCAGCCTGCCGTCTGTACTTGTGAAAAATGATCTTGAAACCAGGTTCAAAAAACGAATGGTTGATGATCTGAATGACAGTCTTGAAGTATTATCACTTATCAGCGGGGCCCCTTCAATTCACAGGCATGTACAGACCTTTCGTGAAATTACAAGTGGTATCTCTACCACTTTAAATGTGGAAGGTGCCCTGATCGCTATTGAACCGCAGAGCGGGTATATTACCACCCTTGTGGGAGGTTCGGGATTCAGCGTTGATAACCAGTTTAACAGGGCAATACAGGCGCGGCGTCAGCCCGGATCAGCCTTTAAGCCATATGTATATGGGGCCGGGATTGAATCCAGACTGATTAACGCGGGTATGGCATTGCCTGATGCCCCCATCATGGATATAGATGGTGAAGGTGGCAGCTGGAGCCCGGATAACTACGAGGGAGACTATATGGGGCTTGTGCGGGTGAGAAAAGCACTGGCAGCTTCTATTAATATAATTTCCGTGCGCATATTTGATATTATTGGTGCTGACAGAATAATAGAGTTTGCTTCCCGGGTGCTCAAGGTGCCTGAGACGCGTTTTCATCCTAATCCATCACTGGCACTGGGAACTACAGAGGTCACCCCCTTTGAAATGGCAACCGGATACGCCACGTATGCAAACAGGGGAAGGGAGGTAATACCTTTTGCCATACGATACGTGGTTGATCGGGACGGAAATGAACTTGCTAACATAGAGGAAGAAGTGGGTAATGTGATCGCGGCCAAGGAAGAAGATGGCAGTATCCAGGTTATCCCAGAGGATGTAGCATATGTGATGACATCCCTGATGGAAGGGGTGGTAAACAGCGGCACCCCAACCCGTACCATTCGCGGAGAGGCCAAATTCTACCAGGATTGCGCGGGAAAAACGGGTACAACCTCTAACTGGACAGACGCGTGGTTCTGTGGTTTCACACCGGATATCGCGGCGGTTGTGTGGGTGGGGTATGATAAACCATTTATGTCACTGGGGAAGCATCAGGCAGGAGCATCTGTGGCAGCCCCTATTTGGGCACAGTACATGAAAGAGATATATAATGGAATGAAAGAGTCTAGGTTCGGGCCGCCCCCTCCCGGAGTTTATCACGGGGCGGTTTGTGCCTACAGCGGTTGCGCGCCTTCAGAAAAATGCACAAAAATTGTTTCAGAATTATTTGTACAGGGTGGTGGACCCCGTTGCAAGTGTAGTGGCGAACATATGCAAATGAAGTCGATACTTGAACGGTACATGGAAAAAGAAGGACTTGTGCTGGAAGAGTAGCAGTGGAAAAATATTTCTTGATATATGGCTGTCCTGTGATATATTAATTAAGCTTAAATCAATATTTATATAAAGGGGATTGCTGGTAACGTTCTATCACAGCAGGAGCAGGGAATGTATAAAGTAGGTGATAAAATTGTGTATCCCATGCATGGAGTAGGCATTATTGAATCAATAGAGCGGAAAGTGGTTTTGGGAAAGCGAACAGAGTATTACATTGTAACAATTATTAACAGCGGCATGAAGGTGATGCTTCCTACGGAGAAAGCTGACGAGATTGGGATTCGAAGGATTATTTCGAAGAAAGAGGTCTCGAAGGTTTTGAACTTGTTAAAGAAACTGGACGTTGAAACAGAGGACGACTGGAAACTCCGTTACCAGGGAAACATCGACAAGGTTAAAAGTGGTTCAATATTTGAAGTCGCTGAAGTAGCCAGGGATCTTTACAGAAGAGGCCGTGAAAAAGAACTTTCCATAATGGAAAGAAAGCTTTATGAAAACGCGTATCAGCTTGTCATTCATGAAATAGCCCTTTCAAAAGATGTGAACATAGAAGAGGCAGGAAATATAGTATCAGAAGCACTCTCCTCTGTGTAATGTAACCTGCATTCCCCATTAAAAACTGTACGTGTGAATGATTCGGTTTTTTTTATTTTTTGAATCATCATAATTGTACAGGGCTTAATTTTTTCATTATCTTATATTGTACTGTTGCCTTATGCATGCAGGTTGTTACCTGATACATGCATTTTTCCGGGCTTATGCATTATTCCCGGGCGAACAAATATTTTAAGAGGTATTATTGATATGATTACAGTATTTAGAGTGTTATTTATTCTTATTTCTGTACTTTTCAGCGGTGTATATTTTATTAATGTTTCAATGAATGCTGCACTTATTGCCGCGGTAACTGCGGCGGTAGTTGCTTTGCTGTTCATTATTGTGGTTGAGTATATTTCTCACACGTTTTCTGCACGTGTTATTCTTGCTGCCATTCTTGGTCTTATCACTGGTTTTGTCCTTGCCCATTTAATGACACTTGCCATTACCATGTTACCAATGGCTATCTCACCCGGCAAGGTTTTGGTTTTTAACGCAGTATTGTATCACCTGCTGGGATTTGCGGTGATGATGTTCTTTGTTATCAACAACGAGGAAATTGCCTTTCTGGATAAACTGGTAACCACTCCCCTTGAAGAAGGTCGTGAAGCGGTTATTTCATACAAGATTTTGGATACAAGCGTTATTATTGACGGCAGGATCGCTGATATTTGTGATACAGGATTCATTGAAGGTATACTGGTCATTCCTAACTTCGTTCTTAATGAGCTTCAGATGATCGCTGATTCGGCTGATTCAATTAAAAGGAACAGGGGTCGACGGGGGCTTGACATCCTGAATAAAATGCAAAAAGACCAGTCCATCATGGTTAAAATATCGGATATGGATTTCGTTGAAATTCCAGAGGTTGATGCCAAGCTGGTAAAACTGGCAAAAGTAATGAAAGCAAAGGTAATCACGAATGACTTTAACCTGAATAAGGTAGCAGAATTTCATGGCGTGAAGGTGCTGAACATTAACCAGCTTTCAAACGCATTAAAGCCTATTGTGCTGCCGGGTGAAGAAATGTCAGTATCATTGATTAAAGAAGGTAAAGATCCAAACCAGGCAATTGGGTATCTTGATGATGGTACCATGGTGGTGGTTGAAAACGGAAGGCCGAAAATGAACCATGAAGTTGATGTGGTGGTTACCTCTGTTCTTCAGACAACTGCAGGGAGAATGATCTTTGCGCGGCTTAAAGAATACTGATCCACGGGTACTTGCCATTTATGGAAGTCCCAGGAAAGAAGGAGTGACTGCATATATTCAAAACAGTATTCTGGAACAACTGGGACTTCCGGTATTCATAAAAAAAATATACGTATATGATGAGAACATTAACCCTTGCGTGGCATGCGGATATTGTAAGCAGCATTTTGGATGTATTTTCAACGATAGTATGACAGAAATATATGATTTACTTATTAGGTCCAACCTGGTTTTGATCACATCACCCCTGTATTTTTCAAACATTACAGGTCCCCTCAAACTACTTGTTGACAGGTGCCAGGTTATCTGGGAACGTCAGTTGCGTGGAGAAAAAAGTTCAATATATCAAAGAGGTTTTTTCTCTGCCGCCGGTGCCGGTTCATACTCAAATATGTTTATTCCCTCGGTGATTACCATGCGGCATTTATTCAATACGTCAGGGCTGATATATAACGAGAATGAGTACGTTCTCCTTGATTCATCACCTCCAGTACTGAATCTCCCACAACATCATTCCCTTATGCAAGAAGTAGAATCTGCAGCTGCTGTTCTGACAAAAGATCTTAAACAACACTGCTTGTGATTTTTTCATGCAGGTAAGGATCTCCGAGTTCGCCGAATGAAAACATTTTAAATGCCCTGTTCCCGTCATAATCAAGTATTCTCAGGTCATCGCTTTCGTGAAGGTCCTGAATTACAACATCAAAGTGACCTGCATACTTTCGCTTTGCCTCTTCAACAGGTATTTCGTATGCAATGAACTTGGATATACCTTTTGATTCAAATTTCCTGGTCAGTTGCTCATTCATGAAACTTTCGTGCGAGGTTAAATAGACCAGGGCACCATTTCCTGTTAATAATAATCCTGCTTTCATATCAACCCCCTTTAATTTTTCTTTAATATACGCAAAGAGGCATTCGAAGTCAAGATACGGGATGATTATGTATGCGGGATACAGTTTTCAGTTAATAATACCGATAGAGGTACTAGTATAATCACTTGATAGCAGGTAGTAGTATGAAACTAATTGCAGAATTAACTCTACAGTGTCAACCTGATAAGCTCCCTGTCATGATTGAGACAATAAACAATCACGATTGTGAGGTCCGGGTGATTGAATTAAAAGAAGAGCGAAATTCCAGTGGAGTTTATTACTGTGAAATAATGTATACCAGGCGGGATTCATATAAAGATCTCGTTGAATGGGGTTTCGATGCACAGGGAATTGTTTTGCTGGAATTGCGAGACACGCTGGGAGAGCAATTAAAAGGCGGACTTATTTCGGTAAGATCCAGGAGTGACATACAGAATAGCAATGATTATGATTTGAAGGTTCTCGCGCCTTATGCGGTGGCCCTTGAAAAAATTTCCGTACATGAGATGAATGTAGAGCTTCTCAGTATTGAAACGAACATTGGCATGGTAACCGGTTCTCATAGCGCCCAGGCTGAATATTCCACAGAAGAGTTGATAATGTATCTCAATTCTGAAAGAGATTCAGCTTTCATGGGCATGTCTGCCAACCTTAATGGATATCCATTGCTGGTCAGGTTTGCCCAGGTAGAGGATTTTGTGAAGACCATACGGCAGTTTTCACCAGGATTTGCCGCATTGCGGATTACCGGTATAATTTCTACTCAGGCATTTGATATTTATCAGCAGCTTAATGATGAGAATTTGCCACCGGTGCTTCGCCATGAACTTGACGAGGTGCCTCTATACCTGTTTATTATAATTTCCAGGGCATTAAGGCAAATTGCCAGCGAGGATAGCAACGCCACACTTGGTATCATTGGAATAGATGCCGCCGGCCTCAGGTTAACGCGATTATTATCAGGTGCAGGATACGGAAGGGTGCTGGGATATGATCATAATGAACGATTGATGCTCAGCTTCGAAAATGAAGGGGGGATGGCTACCAACCCGGAAAATGTGTTTGGCAATGCTGATGTCATTATTCTGTTAAAAAACCATTATACAATCGACGATTTTTATCGCATACAGCCAGGCCAGATAATTTATTACCAGGTAGATGATGATGACATTGATTTTGACGTGGTTGAAGAAAAGGGATTAAGGGGTGCTTTCAAAATATATCCCTCCCGTGCAGCCATGCTGTCGGCGGGGTTGTTGAAGGGGATGATAAATGCTGATATTCGTTTACTGAATGATTCAATGCTGACGGGAATCGCGGTTATGCTGGAAAAGAACAAATGTAACCTTGATTCAACCGAAGATATGATGGGCCAGGTTCAGGAAAAGATTATCGCGTATTGCATGGAAAATGTTTAAGGTTCACTGGTGATCAGCCAGTTTATGTTTTTATAGATTACCGGTGTAAGGTGGTAATTCTTTTTATTATAAGATATGCTGAAAGTTATATTTTCCTGTATTTCTACGGGCATAACATTTTCCGGAATTATACTTTTCCCCAGGTTTTTCAGGTGTGCGGTTACTGCCAGGTTCCCCGAGGAGTTAAGTACCAAAAGATCACGTGGTTTACCGGCTACCAGAAGATCGTTTTTGATTACCGCGATAAGAAGGCCTGCTGGTGAGTTATCAATTGTCACAGGGAATGAAATAAAAAGAAGAATACTTGAAGACAAACGCTGATATTGTGCAGGTTCGTGAATGAAGATGTTTCCCTTGATACCGTTTGTGTAACATCGAAGCAATGGTGAGCTTTCATCCTGCCGGGAAATAACCGTATTAAACAATGTGTCATTATGCATGGTATACAGAACCCGTCCACCCCTGTCTGTGAGGATTATATCATGATATTGTTCTATGGTGATGGACTGAAGAAGGGCAGTGAGGGATTTTCTTTCAAGAAGGTAATACCTTTTACCACCTGTATTCATGCGCTGAAGATGTGATAAATTTTGTATCATGTCATTTTTCTTAACAACAGTTTCAGCCCTTTTCAGATCTTCCATGTAGCGATCAAAAAATGAAATAATAAACTGGGAATACCTGTCGGCAGATGACATATCCGTGCTGCCCTGAGTTGTGCTGCATGATAGAATGGATGCCAGCAGAAGTATGGACATTACATGTTTCATATGTGAGAACTCCTGTGTATTTGTTTACTAAATCGATGATAAAACGAGTATGCTTTAGATATTTAATTTGACAAGAACTATGGAAACTGATATAGTTTCCATAGTTTCCACTGCTAAAAATAATGAATGTATGGGAAAAATCATGAAAAGAAACCTGGGATGAAGCAATGGAAGTTCGTGAGAAGATCATCGAGACGTTCAGGGAACTGATAATGCGATTTGGAGTTCGTGGTATAACTATCGACAGGGTATCAAAAGGATGTGGTATATCAAAAAAAACGTTTTATAAGTATTTTTCCAGCAAGGATGTTCTTGTGAGACTCATTGCAGATCGTATTATCAACAACATGAAACAGAAATTTAACCAGATATACCAGAAATCAATGAGTCCTGAAGAAAAGTTGAATCAATATTTTCATGAAGCATTTATCGCAATAGGTGAGGTATCAATGCCTTTGCTGCAGGACCTGAAGTTTTATTATCCTGATGTAAATGAAAAAATTGTAGAGTTTCGAAAGGCACAGGTGCGTATAATAGAGCAAACAATCCGCGACGGAATGAAAATCGGCAAGTTTAAGAAATTTAATCCTTCACTGGTAACTAGTTTTATCACGGGTGCTGCCAGTACAGTATTAAATCCTGATTTTATTCTGGAACACAATATGACACTGGAAGAAACATTAATGACGTTTAAAAATATACTTCTTGAAGGCCTGCTTGTAGAAGCAAATCAAAACAATTACATGAGCCATGAAGCAATGTAGTTACCGGGGAGAACTATGGCAAAATATATCGATCTTGTTTTAAAAAAACCTGTCTTATTCATCACAGTACTGTTGATTGTAACGGTAATTCTTGGCACGGGTCTGGGGAAACTCAGATTTGACAGTTCCGTAGATGCCATGATGCCCAAGCGTGACAGTGAATACCTGGAGAACCAGAAGCTTAAAGAGATATATGGTAATAATGGCAAGTTCATGATTATGGGGGTGAGCCCGGATAACCTCTGGAATCATGAAACCCTTGACGAGATCAATCTGCTTATCAAAGATATTGAGGAATATAGCGAGTTTGATAAAGAGAAGGAAGACAACAGGTTAGAATCTTTTAAGTCCCTTGCATCAAAAAAATCGATATCATTGCTAGAATTACGCAGGTTGTATAATAATGACAGGCCCTATTTGCGTCTAATACTCAGAAAAATTAACAAACTGGGTATTGATGATGTACGACTGACACAGGGTGATATTGAAGATATTTATGAAGAACTCCAGAAGTCTTACAGTCTTCGGCAAAAGGAATACGTTGATAGTATAATATCACCTCTTACCATGAAAGATATTGTGGGAGAAGATGACACACTTCGAGCCATTCATCTAATACCCGTAAATGAGAATGATATCCGCCAGATACCCAAAACCAGTGAAGAGATAGAAACGTTTAAAAAAAACCTTACCCGTAACCCCGCTTTTGACAAAGGGTTGTATTATCGCGATACTGAAACAGGGGAAATTACGGATTTTTGTATTCTGATCAGGTTTATCAATGTTCGTGATCAGGGCGATATTACTGAAGAATTGTGGAACCTTACTAAAAGCTACCATACTCTCAACATAACTGTTCAGGGTATTCCAATTATTAATCATCAGATAAATGAGTACATGCAGCATGACCTTGAAACTTATCTTCCACTGGTGTTGCTTGTAGTGGTAATAATTTTCTTTTTTAACTTCAGGTCTGCCAGGGGTGTAGTACTGCCATTTGTTACCCTGGTGATGGCTGACCTCTGGGTTATGGGTCTGATGGGCCACCTTGGAGTACCGTTGACAGTGATGGGAATTTCGATTCCCCCTCTTATGATCGCGGTGGGGAGTTCGTACTCCATTCATATCTTAAACCAGTATTACATAGACTTTGATGAAATTTCCAGCCAGGGAAAAAGAAGAGGCCTTCTATTATCAATGTCACATATTTCGGTCACAGTAATGCTTGCCGGGGTAACAACTTTTTTCGGTTTCATGACACTGGCCACCAACCAGGTATCTGCCATACAGGAATGGGGAATTTTTTCAGCCGTGGGGGTTCTGTTTACAATTTTGATATCAACTACAATGATACCGGCCATGCTGGTACTTTTGCCCCACACAATGCCAAAGCTTCTTTTAAAGAAGGATAAACGGGTGAAAAGAACCCTGGTTGACATGGTTGTAAAGTTTGTAACATGGCTTTCACTGAAGCATTCATTGAAAGTTATCATCGTCGTGGTAGTGCTCATGATAGTGAGTATTGCAGGCATGACCCGTATCAATGTTGAAACATCAATAATCGAGTATTTCAAAGAAAAGGATTATATTATCACAAGTCTCAAGGAAATTGGCAGTAAGTTCGGCGGGGCATCCGGGTTAAATATTCTGGTTAATTCAGGTGAAGTAGACGGGGTTAAAGATCCTGAATTCCTTAAAACCCTGGAAAGTCTTCGTACCTGGCTGGAAGCCGAGGAGAACAGTCATTTAAACGTGGGCAGGACGGAGTGCTTTACCGATTTTATCAAGCGAATGCACATGGCCATGAACAACGGGGATCCTGATTATTATGCCATACCTGATAAAAAAATGACCATCTGGGATTACCTTGAGATTTATTCGGGGGAGGATACAAATTTTGATGGCAGGTATGATGAATTTGAGCCCTATGTCGATACTTATTTTCAAACGGCAAACATCTTCGCCCGAACCTGGGAAAAAGAGGGATATCGGCTTGGTTCAAATGAATATAAAAGGATTCAGAAGGACATAAGAGATCACCTTGAAAAGACATTGCCAGACAAATACACCTACGAAGTGACAGGCGAGCCCGCCCTCATAGTTCGCATGGCTCATTACGTAGTTGTCGGCCAGATTATGAGCCTGATGCTTTGTGTTATCGTTGTCAGCTTGATTGTTTTTTTATTATTTAAAAACTGGAAGGCAGGGGTTGTTGCACTCATTCCCATGAGTACAGCGGTAATAATTAATTTTGGTATTATGGGTTGGTTCGGGGTTTCACTTGACCTGGCAACCGCCATTATCGCATCAATGGTAATTGGTATTGGGGTGGACGACACTATACATTTCCTGAATTCGTACCGGCACCTGCGGAATAAGGATTATTCTGTGGATGAAACTATTGCAGGTACACTGGCAGTTTCTGGGAAAGCCATTATATATACATCAATGGCATTGATCTTTGGATTCTCAGTGCTGGTCACGTCTAACTTTAAACCCATTATACTCTTCAGCATCCTTGTGGCAATCAGTATGATAGCAACTACCCTTGGTGCGCTTGTAGTTTTGCCGGCAACAATTAAATTAACCGGCATATCACTGCAGGAATCGGAATCTACGTCCAGGTTCTGGGACTATTTTTATATTGGCAGGTTCTTTGACCTGGACAGGGAAAATATCTAAGCAAGTATTTTATAAACAGGAGGAGTTTATTATGAAAACAAAAATTTGTATTACACTGCTGCTTGTATTTTTTGCGGCACAACCCCTGTTCGCGTTAACAGGAAGAGAAATAATGGATAAAAGTGATGAACTAAAAGAACCTGATACCGCAAAGACCATGGTAACAATGCATATCAAGAAAGGTGGTAGAACCATGGAAAAAGAGTTCATCGCCATCGCTAAAAAGGTTAATGGAAATGAACAGGTGTTAATTTCATTTACCAAACCAACCCGGATCAAACTGCTCACCCATACATACAAGAACAGGGATGATGACCAGTGGCTGCGTCTTTCATCTGGCAGGGTAAAAAGAATTGCCGCGGCAGATAAGGATAAGCCTTTTGTTAATTCTCATTTCTATTATGAGGATTTATCATCACGGAATATTGATGATTATACGTACAAGAAGCTTGGAGATGAAAAGGTTTTAGGAGCAGATTGTTACAAGGTGGAAGCGATTAGTAAAAAGGGAAACAAGGTCTATGACAAGTCGATTATATATGTTCGTAAATCTGATTATTTCGTAGTTAAGCTGGATTTGTACCGGGATGGAAAGCTGCACAAGGTGCTGGAAAATTACGAAATTAAAACTATCAATGGGATAATTACTCCGTTACGTGTAGTAATGAAGAGTGCTGAGGGATATGGTGAAACAGAATTGAAGGTGGAAAAAGTAGTGTATAATACACCTGTCAGCAATTCACAACTTGCCAAGGAATCCCTTCGATGAATTAGAGTTAGATGCCATGCCTGGGAGAACAGTGAATTTCTCCCAGGTTAAAATAAAATTGTCTCGTATCCGCCTTTTTTTACTTCACGTAAAAATTCTTTTTGCCAGTTCTGGCCAAGAAATTGTTCAGCACAATATACAACAAGAGATTTACCCTTTACGGAGACTGTCCCGTCAATCCTGGTTAAACCCTGTACGCAACTGGGACACGTGGTCAGAATAGTAATATTGTGGTCACGTGGTTCGGTTACCAGCAGGTTCTCTTTTTTCCTCTCGCGGAGTGTGTTGGCAATGTCAGGTGTAGATAGTGCCAGGGTTCCCCCTTCACCACAGCAGTTAGGAATACAGGTGGGGTTGTTGTTAAATATCGAATGAAATGTATTTTCATATCCACTGTGTTTGAGTGGTGAATGGCACGGTTCATGGTAAAGAAGAGAGAGACTGTTAATATCACTACGGTAAAGATTGTGATATGCTATATATTCATTGACATCATATAATGAGGCATCCTGGAAAACATTTTCAAGTTCATACTTACTAAGCATCTCGTAACAGGTGCCGCAGGTAAGGATTATTCCATCAATATCCATGTAAGAGATAATATCAGCCATCCTGTGAAAAATGACCCTGTTCTCGTTAATTTTTATTTCGGCATCTGATATTTTACCATTTGCCTGCATAGGGTAGCCGCAGCAAAGATATTCAGGCGGTATTACTACCCGGATACCAGCATTGTAAAGAAGTGCAACAGTTGCTATGCTGATCTCTGGAAACATCCTTTCGGAACCACAGCCGGGGAAATATATTACACTTTTCTTAATAGTAATACCGGGTTTTTGAAATGTGATGAAGGCGGTACGTTTACTCAAGCCCAGTCTTTCCCTGAGCGACCTGGCTCCCGATACGGGAAATTTACCCTTGAGATATCCTGCAATCAGCGGCACAATTCTTGAGGTAAGAGCTGAAACAGGTCGATTCACATAATAGCCAATCCTTTGCGCCCTGTAACCGAGTTTGAGAATAAGGATTCTGAACAACTTGTTCATGTAATACCCTTTCTGCTTGAGGTAAAAGAGTGTAAAGGTGGTTACCGGCTTGAATCTGGATTTCTTTCGATGTACCAGGAGAGCCCGTGCTTCAAGAGTGATGTCACCGAAATCAATATTTACAGGACAGGGAACCTGGCAATTATGACAGATAGTACAATGGTCAGTAATCTCTCTCAGCTTTTTAAAATTACGAAAACTCAATGTATTTGAAGTCTGTATGTCATATAAAACAGCTTCCATGATAAGTGCAGTACCAAGTATCTTATTTCGCGGGTTGAAGAACATTGTACCACCGGGATAATGTGTATTACATACCCCCTTGCATTTTCCACAACGAACACATGAAGCGATTGACGTTGAAAGTTTTTCCAGGTCTGTAGCTTTTAATATGAAGGCTTCAAGTTCAAGCAGGTTAAAAGATGGTGTATATATGTTATCGAGATTCAAATGGCTGCTCAGCTTTCCCGGATTGAACATATTATCAGGATCGGCCAGTTTCTTATAGGACGCATAACTGTCAAGGGTTTGCTGGTCTATGAATCTGAGCTTAGTCAGGCCTATACCATGTTCACCAGATATTACCCCTCCCAGTTCAACAACTTTTTCCATTATGATGCCTGCGGTAGTGTCAGCTTCACGCATCATGGCGTAATCATTTGAATGTACGGGGATATTCACATGCACGTTCCCGTCTCCCGCATGCATATGTGTGGCTATTATTATACGCCTGTTTTGCTGGGCACCTACCAGTTCATCGAATTCCAGAAGGAGTTGGGCATATCCATGAAAAATGCTGTGAAAAACGTCCACTACATTCGTTTTGAAGTTCAGAGTGACCTGCTCTTCCTGTAGAAGCTGGAAAAGTGAACGGGCATCACTGGAATAGGATGAATCATACTTAAAAAACTCCCTGGCCGTGGTATCAAGATTACACGCGTAATCATAATAAGTTTTACTAAGAGGTTTTAAGTTGTTCAGGTAGTCAGAGATTTTACCCCCAATAAATTCATCATCTCCGAAATTTTCAGCTTTTGATAAAAATGCTTCAATATCATTTATGATAGCTGTATAATTAGCGAGTTCCTTCTTAACATTCAGTTTTTCAATAAAGTCAGCGAAATCAGGAATTTTCTCGAGCGGTATTACAATATCTTCGTTGAGTTTAAAGGCGTTGGTATGACGGGCTATGGCTCCAAGGTTTTTTCGATCTTTCCAGAATCGTTCACGTGCAGAACTGTCACTTGCAATCATTCCTTCGGTGTTATACTGCTGCACCATGGATATCATCGTTTTACAGGAGTTATCAAGCTTGTCTTCATCGTTACTTTCAATATCTATAAGCAGTACCGCCTTGGGTATCTCGGTACGCCTGGACTTGTTTCTGTATTGAATTGCCTTCACGTACTTTTCATCAAAATGTTCAAGTGCGGTCAAATAGACAGTATCATTGCTTGAAAACCTGTCCATAATATCGACGATGGCTTTGGATGCATGTACCATGTTGTTCCCGAAAAACTCAAGGCAAATGGTTCTGCAATGAGTAAAAGGACGGTACAACACGAAAGTGGCAGAGACGATGATGCCATCTCCTCCTTCTTTCTGAATACCCGGAACACCTCCAAGAGCCTTGTTTGTAATATCTTTTCCAAGACCTTTTTTTCTTATATCCGTACCATTAAGTTCAATGGTTCGTAAATGGGTTTTCCCTTTTGCCGGATGAATCCTGTATACTTCGAATGTAATTATATCGTTCTCAAGAATTTTCCTGTATGGATGATGGATACGTCTGATTTCAAGGAGATTCCCATCGCTGTCTACAAGACGGTATGAAAGAAGATTATCTATACAGGTGCCCCACATCACACATTTTTTTCCACCTGCATTTTCCGCAATATTTCCTCCAATGGTTGATGCCCATGCAGATGTGGGATCAGTGGCAAAGATGAATCCCCTTTGCTGGCAGTAATGTATAACATCATCGGTTACAACTCCTGCTTCAACCTCGATGGCAGGTATCTCACGTCCAAGATCCATTATATTATGTATGGGATTTATGCCGGTAAGCTTTTCTGTATTGATGACCATGGTATTTCGGTCAAGGGGTACTGCTCCTCCGGTTAGACCAGTTCCTCCACCGCGGGGGATTATGTGTAGTTCCAGCCGGCGGGCAGCTTTTACAAGTGACCTGATTTCCTGTATGGAATCAGGGTATACAACAACAGCCGGGTATTCCACTCGCCAGTCTGTGGCATCGGTGGCATGTGATACCTTATGAAAGGCGGTGAACTGTATGTTTTCAGTACGGGTAATGGTCTTGAGGGTGAGCGCGATTTTTAATCGTTTTCTGCGTTCGTGCCTGAAATTTTCAAAAAATTCGTCTTCTATGGTTCGAACACGTTCAAGGAGATCGGTAACCAGCTCTTCATCATTGGCACCTCTCTCGATAACAGAAAGTCGTTGCTGATGCTGCTTCCTGAGTTTTTTAAGTTTTTTTTTGTTCTCAAGCAAATCGTTAAAGATGTAGGGGTTTCTATCAATGATAAAGATATCACCAAGATTCTCAAAGAGAAGTTTCGCGCTTCGACCTGTCTTACGACGCTGTCTGAGGGTGTTGATAATTGACCAGGTTTCATCGTCAAAATACTTTAGTATAATTTCCCGGTCTGAAAATGATGTATAATTATAGGGTATTTCCCTGAACTTGAAATCTCTTTTCATTAAATAATACCGTTTCTTAGTTTGAGGTTGTAGTATATACTATAAACCGAATTTGATGGTTTTCTAAAATAATTAGATTAATCTTCAAATAGCAGTAGTAGTGACTGGGTGTGCGTCAATCAGTATCTTCAAAAAGTGTACTGCCTTCTTCCTGGTTAGAAGAATAACGTAATCCGAGGTGATCAAAGGCCTGCCTGGTTGCCATACGGCCACGGGGTGTGCGTTTCAGCATCCCTGCCTGTACCAGGAATGGTTCATAATAATCCTCGAGGGTGTCGATTTCTTCGCCAACAGAAATAGCTATGGTTTTTATTCCAACAGGTCCACCATCATACTTGTCAATAATGGTGGAAAGTATCCGCCGGTCCATTTCATCAAGACCCATGGCGTCAATATTCAGTTTCTTAAGTGCAAATGAAGTAATATCAAGATCTATTGTATCAAGTTTTTGCACTGTAGCAAAATCAGTAACTCTTTTCAGCAGCCTGTTCACAATCCTTGGTGTACGGCGTGACCGCCTGGCAATTTCAAGTGCCGCGTCATCAGATATGGGTACACCAATTATTTTAGCGGTACGCCTGGCAATCTGCTGAAGTTCGCCGGGTTCATAGTAATTAAGCCTTAATGGTATGCCAAACCTGTCACGAAGAGCGGAGGTGAGTAGTCCTGTGCGGGTTGTGGCACCCACCAGGGTGAATGCAGAAAGTTGGATCTTTATACTTTTCGCCCCTACTCCCTGACCAATTATGATATCAAGACATCTGTCCTCCATGGCAGGATACAGTATTTCTTCAATGGCAGGAGAAAGCCGATGAATTTCATCGATAAAAAAAACGTCATTGTCTTCAAGGCTTGTAAGTATTGATGCCAGATCACCTGCCTTCTCAATTGCCGGTGCTGATGTTGACTTAATGTTAACCCCAAGTTCCCTGGCTATTATCAGGGCAAGGGTCGTTTTACCAAGGCCGGGAGGGCCTGCCAGGAGCACGTGATCAAGTGTGCATGAACGCATCCTTGCAGATTGAATGAATACCTTGAGGTTTTCAATCAACTGTGACTGCCCGATGAATTCATCGATATTATGTGGCCGGAGAGAACGATCATCGTCATCTTCAAGCCTGCCTGTATTGGTTAGACGAGAAATCTGGTCCATGAAGGGTTATTTCTTTTGTGGATTTTCGTATTGTTTAATTATTTTTAATATTGAATCTGCAGTTTTCGCGTTAATAATTTCCTCTCGTAATTCATTGTCATTCATAATCTTGGCAATATTTGCAAGTGTCTTGATATGCTGTGTGAGTTTATTTTTAGGTACGATCAATAATATAGCTATTTGCACAGGAAGATTGTCAATAGCATCAAAATTAATACCCTTATTGCATATAGCCATAATGATGATCACGTCATCAACTTTGGCGTTGGTACAGTGTGGAATTGCTACACCCTTACCGATGCCTGTACTCATTGACTTTTCCCTGTCAAAAAGGGACTTGCGTATGGTTTCCCTGTCATCGGGATTAACATACTTATTCTTTACTGTCTGATCAAGCATTGCATCAATGAGGTCCCATCGATCCTTTGCCTTGCAATTAGTAAGAATATCGCTTTTTTTCAGATTGTTTGATAGAACCATAAATTACAACCGATCATAAACTGATGCCAATTTCAGGAAAAATGTCATTATTTTCATACTATGTAAATAAAGAATAATAATTTGATTTAGTCAAGTGTATTATTATGAGTGTAATGAACGAAATTTTTAAGATATCTCAACATTAAAAAATATAATTGACTATTTCCATATCATTCAATTAGAATCTTATTGTCTGATATCATCTAAATAGAATTTGTTCTTTATTAATTATTGTTAAATCAATGACGGTGTTAAGAGGTAGGATATGATAGAGCTTCAGGACAAGGGTAATGATCTTTACGTGATAAAGATTAATATGCAGGAGGTTCATACGCTTGATGTACCTGACCTGAAGGAGAAGCTTCAGCAGGCGATTGTGAGCAAGGGAATAAAGAAAATGGTAATCGATCTTTCCGATGTGAAGATGATAACCAGTTCCGGCATTGGAATATTCCTGAACATTAACCAGAGTCTTAAATCACAGCTCAGGCTGGCTTCCCCTAACCAGGAGGTTCAGCGTGTTCTTGAGCTGACAAAGGTTACATCAATGATAAAGGTCTTTGATACGGTGGATGCAGCCATCAATAGTTTTTAAAAAAATATTTTGTAAAATATTGACTTTGACGCATAAGGTACATATTATAAATTCAGGAAAGTGATGTACAGGAACTACAACTCCTTCACTTTACCGGTTATACCGTCATAGACGGTAAAAAGAGTTAGGTACAGAATTGTACCCACTAAGCATTAAGTTTTTTTGAAAAGAAAGAGGATGAAAATCCTGAATTTTCATCCTCTTTCTTTTCAATTACATGATTTTCCGGAGCAGGGTCGATGTCAGGAAAAGATATTATTGATATTAAAGTAGTACCGCGCTCATCCAAAAACAGCATAATATGCCAGCCTGATGGGAAAATTAAGATTCATTTAAATAGTCCCCCTGTAGATGGGAAAGCGAATGCTGAATGTATAGGCATTTTGTCAAAAAAGCTGGGTGTAGCAAAATCCAGTATTCATATTGTACGAGGCGAAAAGAGTAGAAATAAAAAGATCATGATTGAAGGAATGAAACCAGCTGATGTCGTAAGAATTATTGGTGGAGACTCATAGGTGCGGGTAACCACGTATATACTGTCAACCGTCCTTTTAATAGTAATCGGTTGTGCACACAGTGAAAAAAATAATGCAGAATTTGAAGGAATATACGGGAAAAATAAAATACGTGTCTTCGTACAGGTACAGGCTGATATGGCAGATCCCCACTGTGAAGGCAGTAAATGCAGGCAGATGATTGTTCAATCAGCGCGGGAAAGATGCACAATTCTGTTGCTGGCATTGATGCAATATAAAAATAATGATAAAAGTATAATCCACAAAAGAAAAGATATAGCCGATGCGATCGACTTGCCGGTGATAAAAAAAATTAAATGCAAAGAATTTTTATGCGGTGGAATTGTAGATTTCACGGTAAATGCTGGAATATTACGCGATATCAGGAATACAGAAACGACCAGCATGGATGATGGTTATGTCGTGGAAAAACTGGATGTACTCAAAGATGACTAGCTGTAACAATAAATCGTATTCATACGTTGAAACTGATGATGGTTCAATAAGTGTATATGCTCATGAATACGGACAAACAATGCATTCAATCTCAGGAGGATATGAAGAGGCGCTCTATAAGCATGTTGTTCCATCAGGGGTAACTACTTTACAAAAAGATGAGATCAATGTGCTGGACGTGGGTTTTGGTCTTGGCTATAATATCCTGGCGCTTTTACATTGTTGTGAGAGGGATGACCGATTTTCAAAGATAAAAGTTATTTCGCTGGAAAGTGAAAATACTGTTGGCAAACTTGTGGAGGGAATAAGGTTCAATGATGAGAAGGATCATGTATATGATAAAGTGAAGGCGGCAGCACGATCAGGAAAATATACTGATAAAAAAATTCATATTAATATACTCTTTGGTGACGCCCGGTGCACTTTAAAAACAGTAAATAATACCCGTTTTGACGGGGTATTTCATGATCCATTTTCTCCAGCCAGTAATCCGGAATTGTGGTCGGTTGAGTTTTTCTCACTTCTCAAAGAACGAATGAAACCTTGTGCTGTGTTGACAACATATTCCGCTGCATTACAGGTACGCATGGCCATGATGGAAGCAGGTTTTAATATTGGCAGGGGGCCTTCTGTGGGAGGCAAGAAAGAGGGAACAGTAGCGTCAATACATGGTTCTATTAAAACATTGAGTTTAGATGAAACGACAGGTATTCGTTCAACTGTACGTGCTACCCCTTATCGGGAAAAATCAGGTTTGGATACAAGGGATGATTTGTTAAATCGGCGCCGTGAAGAGATGAGATTGATGAAAAACACTGTCTAAACCAGGTCATCAAGTTCTTTCAGTATTGAACTTTCTTCTTCTCGTTTACCTGCTGTACCTTCTTCATCTTGTTCGGTTTTACTTTTTATACCAGGAGCATTGTCTGCGGTAAGTGGTTTGTCATCCCCGCTGAAGTCAAGTTCTCCATGCAGGTCACCATTTTCGCTGAGACGGTATATGAATGCAGTGGCAAAACAATACGCCTCGTAAATAACCTGGTAGATCTTTTTTCCCTGCAGATTTTTTTTGTCTTCAATATCCAGATCGAAATCCAGCACCTCTTGAGGATTCGAAATTACCCTGTTTTGGCCTTCCATGTCATCAATTAGAAAACGGAACTGATCGCTGATTTTCTCCATTACAGATTTTATCAACATCCGGGTTTGTCGTCCCTCGTTGTTTCGCTTTTTCTCCAGCATGTTAAGCCGCTTTGTATATTCAATATAATGTTCGTTGCTCTGGGGACGTTCTTTCCTTGTCTTCTCGTATGCCTGTAAAATATGCAGATAATTTTCGTAGGCGCTGTTGACTTTACGCATCTCGTTATAAAGGTCGGTCAATCGTGAGCGGTAATCAATTTTCCCGTCAGGAGTAAATTGTGTTTCAAACTTGATTTTGCTTGTAGTAAGTATGAAGGAATAAATATGGTCAAATACATGGAACAGCAAGCTGGCAAAAAGGATCTTGTCATCACTGGAGATGTGCTCAAGCTGTTTCTTGGGGTCAAATTTTGTTCGTAACTCTTCCATGGAGTACCTGTTTATCAACTGCAATCCCCTGTTGACATTGTTGGGGAGAATATCCTGTTCATCTTCTGATGATGAATCTTCCCCGTTAGTACCTTCCTGTTCTGATGGTGTAGCAGTTGGTAGATTGAATGTCGGGGAATTATTCTTTTCTCTTTTTCCGGGTCGCTCATCATCAGTAATATTAAGCACCATGGACAGGGCAGGATCAGTCAGATCAATTATTGTATTATTATAATGACAAAATAACCAGTGTAATCTTGGAAACAACTTTATGTAACTAATATACAGACTGTTTTTTATTCTTTTCCTGTGTGCTGAATAGGTTGAAGATTTTCCTTTTTCAATTTTCAACCGTAATTCAAGGGCCTTTTCAAGAGAACTGTGAATCAACTGTTGATAGGGATACAGTATATATAATTTCCGGTATAACTCGATAAGGGGTCGCTTTAAATCGCTTACTCTCTGTGGTACATCCGGCATGGAGATAGAATGTTCCAGTATGTCATTAATCATGGTTCTGTCAAAAACCCCGGCAGCCATTTCAATTAATTCGAAGTAAAGTGGGTTTAAATTGTCCAGTTTCTGGATTATTGTGTTTCCGGTTTTTTGGTTTTTTGAGAAAATATCAAGATATTCAAGTTGTAATTCAAGTAGTGAAGATTTGTATTCATGATTCAATTGCGAGAGAAAGTGTGGGTTGAAATATAAAGTTCTGAAGTCAGTAACCCGCATAAAGTAGAGCTGTAAACGAATTGACCAACGGGTGACTATCCTGTCAATTAATGACGGGGTCTTCTGGGGTGCAGTGATTTTCTTTTTCTCCTGGCCGGAGGGAGATTTCTTCCTGGTATCAGCAGTTTTAGTTGCGGGCGGGGTCTTTTTTTTTCTGCCATGTTCTTCAAGGCGTTGACGGTATTGTTTTTGTTTTTCACGGTCGAATTCTGTAAAACCGCGTTTTTTGTTTTCTTTTATTACCTCTCCGCCGGCATCAACAAAACGGTTATAGAGATCCTTCCTGGACTTTTCGTCCAGGTCGGTTATCTTTACGTTTTCACGTGTCTTGTCAATTTTACTCATCACAGGATTCCACTATTCACAGTGAGTATGGTATAGTATAAAAGTACCGATAATCAGGGTAATATGTCAATGACAATGTATAGTCATCCGTTGATTTACATTAATTTTATTGCAATATTGTATTGCAATAATTATATTATTAGATAAAATATAGTTGTATCATGTAATTTATATTATTGGAGAACAAAATGCCAGCACAATTAAAGTTATATGAAGATTTTGAAGGGTATAACGCGTATCCCCTTCAGGATGCTGAAAAGATGATTAGAACCAAAATTGGGAAGCAGGTTCGAATTATGCGTGATGAGGTTGACAAATGTCTTTCAAATGCGAAAGAACATGGAAAGGAAAAGCTGATCTCCGAGATTCTTACCCTGGAAAAGAGAATTGATCGAATGATTACCCAGATCGAGGAAAGAGACCGTATATATGTACCGGCGTATCTTCGGGAAAGGATTACACAACTTGATGAGGAAAAGCTTGAGGAGATTGACTCCCGGGTTGAAAATATTCTTAACACGTGCGAGGCGACAATACAGCAACTTTCCTGTGCAGAAACGGATATGCATATTATAGACCGGTTTACAGAAATAAACAAAAACTTGCGGCAAATGGAGAACCTCTGTCATGAAAGGTCAAAATTGCTTGTGAAAGATTCGGCGCAGGGTTGAGTTATGTATTCATTTACCGTGAAGACCAATGGAAAGGAAGAACTTGTTGATATTTCATCCCAGGTGCAGCAATATGTGAGGGATTCCGGTAAAAATGAGGGAATTTGTTGTGTGTACACACCACATACAACCGCCGGGATAACCATTAATGAAAACGCTGACCCAACTGTACAAAAAGATATTCTTAAAGGACTTGCCCACTTGAAACTGGAGTCGGTACGCTTTTTACACATGGAAGGGAACTCTCCGTCTCATGTTAAGTCATCAATTATCGGGTGTTCGGAGATGCTGCTTGTGGAAAACGGAAAGCTGGTTCTGGGAACATGGCAGGGCATCTATTTCTGTGAATTTGACGGTCCCAGAACCAGAAAGGTTATGGTGAAATTTGCCTGAATATTACCCATTCATCCACGGGTATTTAGAAATAATAATTGAAATCTTTTAGTACTTTGTGGCCCATGGTACTATAATACTACTAATATGTAATTAATATAATTTACGAGGGATCAAGATATGGATTACTTCAAGGGAACAAGTGATTATGTGCTCTCCCCGGAGCTTAAGGATAATGTGAACGTGGCTATAGCGCTTGGAAGGCCTTTACTTGTTAAGGGAGAACCTGGAACAGGCAAAACTCTGCTGGCCCATTCAATCGCGCAGGGTCTTGGCATGGAATTGATGGTCTGGAATATTAAATCAACAACCAAAGCGCAGGAAGGACTGTATGTGTACGACACCGTGCAACGTTTAAATGATGCCAGGTTTGGTGAGGGCGATATATCAGATATTAAAAAATATATTAAGCTTGGAAAACTTGGTGAAGCATTTGCCGCTGAGAAGCAGGTGGTACTTCTTATCGATGAAATTGACAAGGCTGATATTGAGTTTCCCAATGACCTTTTACATGAACTGGATGTAATGGAATTTTATATACCGGAGACACACGAGACCATACGGGCGAAACAGCGTCCTATAGTGGTAATATCATCCAACAGTGAAAAAGAGCTGCCGGATCCGTTTTTACGTCGTTGTGTCTTTCACTTTATAGAATTTCCTGAAGAAGATTTGATGGAAGACATCATCAAGGTCCATTTCCCGGAAATTGAAAAAAAGCTGATGAAAGAATGTATGAAAAAATTTTACTGGATTCGCCAGTTTGATATGCTTCGGAAAAAGCCATCAACGAGTGAACTTATTGACTGGATTCAGGCTTTGATGGCTGGTGGTGTGTCTACAAAGGTCATAGAAAAAGAGATCCCCTTCCTGGGTGCATTACTCAAAAAGAAAGAAGACGTAGACCTGATCTCAACCTCTGGGAAGAATCATTATGCGTACAATTCCAGCATGAGGACAAGGGATGTTTATTAATTTCTTTTTCAACCTGAAGGCCCGGGGGGTGCCGGTTTCTCTTCACGAATGGTTAACCCTTCATTATGCCCTGGCGGCAAACCTGAATGATACCAGTCTTACGAAGTTTTATCACGTTGCCCGTGCTATTCTTGTGAAAAACGAGGTATATTTTGACAGGTATGACCTTGCCTTCCTCGATACGTTTAAAGATATTGAAACCACTGATGAAATACTTGAGCAGATACTGGAAGGGTTGAAGAAGGTTGAGGAGCTGAAACTCAGTGAGGAAGAAAAACGCCAACTTGAGCAGCTTGATCTTGACGAGGTGATCAGAAATTTTGAAGAACAGCTGAAGCAGGGGCATTTTAAAGAGCATGTCGGGGGTAACAAGGCAATCGGCACAGGGGGAAGATCTACCCAGGGCGCGTGGGGATATAATCCCGCAGGTGTTCGTATCGGCCAGGGTGTATCACGCCATAAGCGGGCGGTACAGATTGCCGAGAAGCGCACGTTTAGAAATTATTCAAACCAGGTAACCCTGGACACCAGGCAAATGAGGGTTGCCCTTTCACATCTGCGCGCTCTCCTTCCTATCGGTCCTGAAGAAAAACTTGATGTGGAAGAGACAATTGATGCCACAAGCAGAAATGCCGGAGAGATAGAATTCGTGTGGCAGAAGAAAGAGAAGAAAGCAGCGAAGCTTGTACTCCTTATGGATGTGGGTGGTTCAATGACACCCTACGCGAGGCTGGTGGAGCGGCTATTCTCTGCGGCATCATCCCAGATAAACAAGTTTAAACATTATTATTTCCATAACTGCATATACCAGGATCTCTGGACAGACATGGAACGAAATGAATCAAGATCAACCATGGATTTTCTGAGAACCATCGACCCGGATTACAAACTGGTTATAGTGGGGGACGCGGAAATGGCCCCTTCGGAACTTACCTGGGTGAATGGTGCTATAGATTACTGGTATCATAATGATGTTCCAGGATTGGCATGGTTGCAGAAGGTGCGGGATACCTTCAAGGATTCAATATGGCTGAATCCATTACCTGCCAGGTCGTGGAACTATATTCAGACTACCCGCATGATAAAAGAAATATTTCCAATGTTTGAATTGACACTGGAAGGCCTCGATGACGGGGTTAAACATCTTGTAACCGGAAAGAGTAAAGTCTACAATTAATTTGCCGAGAGAGATCGTTGTATTTCAAGTTTGGCCAGCGCCCTTTCCTTGTATTCCCGTGCTTTTTTATGTTCAGGATTAATGAGCAATACCTTGTTCCATTGATCTATGGCCTGTTTGAATTGATTGTTCTCGTAATAACTGATCCCCTTTCGATAATAAGAATTAATATTTTTTTCAAGCCTGCTTTTGATGATATTCAGGTAATTGCCTGTATCAAGAAAACCGGGTTCTTGTCTTTCGACCTTTCTGAAAATTTTGTATGCGGTAAAATATGAACGACGCTTGTAATATTTTTCTGCCTGAGAGTACATCCTGCTTAACCTGATTTTTTTTGTGGCATTCTTTTTTACTTCTTTTGCCTTGTCGTCCCATGGATTGATTTTTAAAGCCCGAGTTGCCAGCCTTAGTGCCCGGGTATATCTTTTTTTGTCATAATGATCCTCTGCTTTTTCGGTTGTTTTACTTGATTTCTGGTCAAGGGCAAGTGCAACCCGTAATTTCAGGGTAGTGAGTTCAATGCTGTCCGGATCGTATTTTTCCGCTTTCTCACAGTAATAATATGATGCCTTATACTTTTTTTGGGTATGCAGTTTCCAAGCGCTTGTATACATTTTGTTAAATTCATTTCGAACCTGATCAGTTGCGCGAAGTGATCTGATTTGTTCTGAAACATCTTTATAACCGGGATCCTTCTTCCGGGCTACCAGGAAATTATCAAGTGCGTTCACGAAGTCTTTTCGGTTTTTATAGTAGATTCCCTTTTCGTAATATTTTTCCGCACGTTGCTTCATAGCTTCCCGGGTGATTAGCAGGTAACGTCTTGCCTTGCGATGCTCAGGATCAATGGAAATCGCTGTTTCAAATCGATCTTCAGCTTCACGGTATTTACCTTTTCGGTACAGTTCGATTCCTTCGCTGTAACTGTCCTCCATCTTTTGCTTCATATGACGATATATTGTTGCGCATCCGGAAGTCAGCACAACAGTGCAAAGCAATATACAAACTGGTATCTGTCTTGAAATTATTGAAGGTACATTCATGGCATGCTCCCTGATTGTTCTTTATGTAATTCTCTTGAAAATAATATGGCTCAATGCGATCATGTGTCAGTTAGTGTTGAATACAACTTTATCTGGCAATAAAGGATGTCAAGGAATTTGCAGACTATTATGAATAGTATAATGTTAGATGTAAGAAATTTAAAGAAATATTTTACCCCGAGAAAGCGCGGGATTGGAGAAAAACCTTTACTGGTAAAGGCAGTGGATGATGTGAGCTTTACGGTTACCAGGGGAAAAACTCTCGGCGTGGTTGGAGAGAGTGGGAGTGGAAAAACCACTGCTATACGGTCCATGTTACGGCTCATTGAACCTGATAGCGGGGAAGTCTTTGTCCAGGGAACCCCTGTGCATTCTCTTGGAAGAGAAGCGTTGAGAAATTTTAGAAAAAATATGCAGATTGTTTTCCAGGATCCATTCAGCTCGTTGAATCCGAGAATGAAGGTTGGTAAAATTATAAGCGAGCCACTCAGGGTGCATGGTAATGATGTTTCTAAATTCCAGATAAGGGAGTCTATGGAATCTCTTCTTGATATGGTGGGTTTGCAACCTGAACATGAAGACAGGTTTCCCCATGAATTCAGCGGTGGTCAGCGGCAGCGAATAGGGATTGCCAGGGCACTGGCGTTAAATCCTTCATTACTTGTGCTTGATGAACCGGTCTCTGCTCTTGATGTCTCAATACAGGGCCAGATATTGAATCTTTTAGAAGAATTGCAGGAAAAACTGGATCTCACCTATGTTTTTGTGGCACATGACCTGGCAGTTGTAAAGCATATCAGTGACAGGATTGTCGTTATGTATCTTGGGAGAATCGTGGAAGAAAATACAAGGGAAGGATTATTCGCTGAACCACTTCACCCGTACACACGCAGCCTGCTCAATTCAGTTCCAGATGCGAAACCGGTTAAACACGGGTTTTCTGTTATCAGGGGAGAAATACCCTCTCCGGAAAATCCTCCCACGGGTTGTCATTTCCATCCCCGGTGTCCGCATCGTATGGAGATTTGTACCAGTGAATACCCGGAATTTAGGATGCGGGGTGAAAATCGTGTTGCCTGTCACCTGTATTAAAATGAGGGTGATTTATTCTTATGTTTTCCCCATTCTGTGTGTTTTGCTGTTTCAGGTTCTATTTGTTCCTGCCTCCTCCCTGCATGGACAAAAATTGAATCCTGATTCACCACCATTGAAACTTCTCAGGGAAGAGCCGGTAACAAAAAAAGCTGCAGAATCAATTTACGAAAAACAGGATGTGCTTTTCTGTACCGGAAAATCCCATGTGGCCACAGCAAACAATAAAGGAGCTGAATTAATGATAAATGCTGAATACAAAAAGGCTGAAAAGGTTTTTTTGGAGGCACTTATCCATGCACCATTGTTTTATCCATATCATTATAATATTGGCTTAATATATCTGAGACTGCGAAAATTTGACAAGTCCAGGATTCACTTGAAGAAAGCGCAATTGCTGGTACCAGAGTATGCGAAGGTATATCTTTTACTGGGAGAATTATATAGTGAGACGGGTGACGACAGTATTTCCCTCGAATATTTCAGGAAGGCATTTCGCATCAATCGAAAAGAGTTAAAGGCATTAATAAAAATAGGAGATGTGTATTTTAAACGAAATCAACTGAAACTGGCAGAAAGGTATTATAATGCAGCCCTCCTGGTAGATCCGAACTACTCCAACGGCTTACTGGGTATTGCGAAAATTCATTATAAAAAGGACAATTATTTCAGGGCTATTGTCACTTTGAAGCAGGTTGACACTGAAAAAGAGTATAATAAGGCATATCATTATTATTATGCTGAATGCGCGTACAAATTACAGGATTATAAAACCGCGTATTACCATTACAATACATTGCTGAAATTTAAAAACGATCCGTTTTTTATATACCATTCATACAACCTGATCACACATAAAAAAAACCTGACCAGAAGATTTGTTGATATTGAAGAAGTTGAGTGATATCTACAGGTGGATTCCGGCCTGGGTGTATATAGTCTGGTCTGTTTTTTTTGTCCCCGGCAGGGCATCCGTATTGTATCCATGAATATATCCAGCCTTTATAGATACATGTTTGGCCACGTATACGGTCATTGAACTGATGAAATCAGTCCTGTAGTTTTCATAATTGTTCCATTCTGGTATATAAAAGGCGGTCACATTAAGTTTAAGCCATTCAAGAGGTGTCATCTTAATTCTGAAGCGGATGGACCATCGTAACTCATGGGTCTGGTTCCTGTCTTCGTAATCCTCGTAATCTTCGTACTGGTAGACTGGAGCACCACTGAGGTCGACTTTCCAGAAATAATTTTTGAAAAAGACAAACTTGGCTCCACCACCACTGTTGTTCCGATAGGTTAGGAGTGCCGGTTTATTATATTCTGACTGTGAAAAGATGAACAGTTCGATTCGTGGAAATATATAATGATCAAGCTTTATTACCCCTCTTCCCTTTTTTTCATTTCTTATACCACTTGATTCACCGTAAAAGCCGCTGAAACCCAGCTCAAATGCGGTTACATTATTATCATATATCAACTCTGTGCTTATATTCTCATTGAGGGTATCGGTATTCCCTTTTTTTCTGTTGTACATTCCGGTTAAATCGAAGAACCATTTCTTTTCATCAGGACCTTTTTTCTCACCTGGTACAAAGGATAAAATTCCGGGCTCCCTGATTTCTGGTTCTTTTATAACAGGTTTTTCTGTGCCGGGTTTTTCCTGTGTGGTTGTATTCTGGGAAAATAACATACAAGGTAGTAGAAGAAGTATGGCTGTAATAATTATTAGACGGTGGTACATTGTTTCCCCCATTACATTATTATTTTTGCTATCTCAGTTATGAAATGGCGATGAACTTTATCCAGCATCTTTTCAACATTAACGATCATTTCCCTGTCTGTTGTTCGCTTCTGTACATAATTATTAATTGATTGCAGTTCGTTTTTCAGCATGATGTTGAGATTATCGAGGGCCTCGGCGTATTCTATTGTTTGAGGGTTGCGCATTTGTATTTTCTTTTTCCTGATCTCATCTTCAATCTGTTCACGGCGTTCACGCTCCTTATTCTCTGTCAGGATAATTTGATTCAGGTATTGCTCTGCCAGCCGTATCAAGTTTCTTGGAGAAATCAACATAAAATGCAGTGAATGCGCAAGCGGGAGTTTCATATTCTGCTCTGGATATGGAAGGGAAAAATAATCATCTACTGTCTCGTCGTGTACACGGCTATCGATTATAAGAGCTGTTCCGAGAAATTGTGTGGTAGGACTATGCAGGTGATACCCCGGAAATGAAAGGATTTCCCCGTTAAGCACATTCAGGGGAGCATGAACTACCTGCACATACGCATTAATCCTGCGTTCATATCTTACCATTGATCTGAAAACAGTAAGGGCAGACTGTACTTCTGAAACAGCTTGAATCGCCTTCCCGGGATCCTTAAAATATGCGATGACATTACCATCAATAATGCTGCTTACGGTTCCATCGTGATTTTCCAGTTTAGTAATGATATAATCAGATATTCGTGTATGCAGGAAGGTAAGTTCAATTATACTGGTTCGCTCCAGTAATTCTGAAAAATTTTGAATATCAACCTGAACCAGTGTTGCCTCAAATTTACTTATTGACTTTAAAAATATTGATTCTTCAGTTGATGAGGCAGCTGATTCTCTTTTGTAGTCCAGGCCAATGTTTTCGTACTTTTTATACAGGTTTAAAATAAATGTTTCGATGTCAATAAGGTGCTCATCATCGAGGTTGGTAAATAGAGATACGATATCATGCGATATTGCATAATCCTCTGAAAACAGGGATATGAGAAAATATGCGAATTCAAGGTTGATGGAATTTCTTAATATGAAAAGGAGTTCCCGTTGAATAAACTTATTTTTAATTACCATCATGTCCTTGAGAGTCTGGAATGCATCCTTGTTGCCAATATTGATGAGCAGCGCACATGCATACATTCTCACCCTGATATCGGATTCTCTGAGATAGTCCCTGAGATAACTGGTCACCTGGCGCTTGTTATAATCGCGTGCAGAAAGCAATATTGAACTGATAGCAAGAACAACCGATTGCTTGGGTCGTTTTTTATCGGTGCTGTGAAATAGATTGTTCAGATAGTCAATGTCTGATTCAGAACCACATTTTCCAAGGCAGAGTACTGCAAGACGTATTACTTCCTCGTTTTCTACAGAAGTTATGATTTTTTTAAATATTGTCGGCGCTGATACATTACCCGCAATTTGACGTCGTATGAGGATATTCAGGGTTGCTATCAACACTTCATCGTTGATGGTTTCTGGCTCATTTATGAAATCAAGAATAATGTTGAGTGAGTGCTGGTCTGAGAACTGGGAAATGTACCGTATAGCGTTATGTTGATCTTTCTCATCCCCGGAAACTAGAAGAAGTTCCAGCTCTCCCAGCATGTACGAATAGTTTAGTTGGGATAATGTAGAGGCTACACCATGAAATATTTCACTATCATAATATTTTTTCACGTAATTAAATATTTTCACAAGGGGGGTTGCGGCAGCGATAATGTTCAGGCGTGATATTATACGACACAACCGCAAAATCTTGGATCGCAGGTACCGCTTGTCAAATTTAATGTCATCAAGTTTTTTATTTGCGCTCTTTCGCGATTCCGGATCGTCATCATATAACAATTTTACAAGGTCATAAAATGCTTCAGTTTCATTTTCATCTATAAAAGGTGTGGTAGTCTCCATGTAAGAAAAGAGGTTTCCAATGGTATCCCGATTGTCTATTGAGAGGTAATTCTGGATTTTATTGTGAACCTGGGCATTAAATTTCTCCTGTATGAAGTTGCGAACTATCTGAATGTCTTCAGGGTAATCCTTTTCAATGACATCTGTTATCATGAATTCTTTTCTGTATTGTTCAAAATATGTTTCGAGGGTGACAACTATGTAGTTGTAAAGCTTGTCACGAAGAAGATTTGTATTTCTGTTGTCCCCGAGATTGCTGAAAAAGTTTACGAAGATATTTACTATCAGTTCGTTATTATAGCTGTTTTCGACATTTAACGCGATTAACGACCTGAAAAGTTTATCGTGGTCCCGTATGCGCTTGATGATTCGAAGTAATACCTGTAATACCTCGAATAATAAATCTTCATCCCCCGAAGTGAGTGCGTTCATCACGTAGATGTGGGTTTCCCTGTGGTTTGATTCTACCATGGCTTCAATGAATGATACTCTTGTAGGGGTTTCATATTGTTGAAAATGGGATGAGTACTTACCCAGTAGTACACGTATATCAACGATGGTGCTGTCTTCAGAATCAGACGAAGAGGGCTGGTATCCATATTCCTTTTCATTCTCAATTCTTTGTTGCTCGCTTTCATTCCGAAGTTTCCTGGAGAGTAGTGCCAGTGCGTGAAAACAGGATGATTCAATCTGCTCATTTTCGCTACGCAACAGGTTTTCGAAAAGACTTATATCCTTGAATATGGTACATGCACGTATGGCATAATATTTTATGTATGAGTCAACAGCCTTATCATTTATAATATCAAGAAGAAAAGATCTGATGTCATTATCCGGATGGTTGATTTGCCGTATGGCTTCAAAAACATGTGGAATTGCTGAAGAAAGGGCAGGGTTCTTCATACCGTTGATTATAAATTCTTTCAGTATCGGAACATCCTCCGGGGTCCCGTTTTCAGCAAGAAAATCAATGATGATAATAAGTTCATCGGCGGTAATATCTTTTTGCAAAAAACGATGCATGATGGAATATACCTTTTCGGCATCGTAACCGGCCAGTGTCTTTATGGCACTTTTTCTTACAAGGGGAGATTTTTCCAGGTCAGCGGTGAGTATGTCCAGTGAGCTTTCGGTTTTCCGTATTGAAAGGATAGAATGAAATGCCAGTCGTTCATATGGCGAAAGACGAAATTTTTTGCTGATTTCAAGTTTCAGAGATTGAACAAGATCTTTTTCCATTACCATTACCATGACAATATTTTAATTACATAACATTTTAGGCCATGTAATGTACCTTATAGAAGGTGTTGTCAGACTGCAATAAAAATATTGTGTTGTTACCTTAATATTGCCAGGGATGTGATACTATGGATTCAAGAAAAATGGATTGACTAACACCATAGAATACGTATTATGAAAAAATACTGATCTTCATATCCAATGATGTTCTCTTTTGGATAATAATAAAGAATAGTGAATTTATGTATGTAAGGAGCGTTTGCTATGAAACAGCGAGTATTTATGGCGGCAACGGTGCTTCTTGTTAGCGTGGCACTGGTATCATGTGGAGGAACAAAAAAGTCAAAAAAATCGTCTTCTGAAGGTTGTACCATGTGTGGAGAAGCTACCGGCTATGGTACAGTATATGATAACGATATCTCTCTTGCAAGGGACAGGGCAATTGATGATGCCATGAATAAACTGGTAAAGATGAAACTGGGAACCACCATAAAGGGACGTTCTGTGGTTCAGGATTTCGCACTTGTAGAGTCAATTGTTGAAGCCCGCTCAACGGGTATGGTGCGAAACTGGAAGGTAGTGAAAGAGGGTGCCCAGGATGGGGCATTCATGGTCAGGATATATGGTGAAGTATATCCGCAGGCCGTGAATGAAACTATTGAGGCTACTATTCGTAATTATGGCCGGCCGAAATTCATGGTTTTGATAAACGAGACATTCGAAGGGAAAAGGAACAGTCCAGGTTTTACGGTTACTGAGCTGTCCATGATGGAAATTATGAGTAATGCAGGGTTCGAATTCGTGGATGCTGCAATGACACAACAGCTGTTGAAACGAGAGAGAAGCAAGATGAACAAGGCAATTAATGGCCAGGTAAGCGGATCAGTTCAGGATCTTCTTCTTGATGACGTTGGTGCCGAGTGTCTTATCGTGGGGCAGGTGAAAACTATGGATCAGTCTGCCGCTCTTCAGCAATACAGCAAGAACATGAAATCAAAACAAGCCATACTAAACCTGAAGGCTATTGATGTATATACGGGACGTATACTTGCAAGTACCAGCACCAATATGCCTGCCGTGCATATTGACGGAACTACGGCTTCTAAAATAGCAATTCAGAGAGCATTGAAAAAAATCCTGGGATCAGTTAACGAAGAAACAGGAAAATTCGAATCAGGTTCGTTTATGAACCAGATAACGAAAAAATTTCTGCTTGCTGCAACCCAGCGTATGATAATGCTTACTATTTCAGGATTGAATTATGAAGATCTTACCAAGTTCAGAAACCAGATTAAACATAGAATCAGGGGAATACAGGAGGTATACAGTCGTGGTCAGTCAGGCAAGTTTTCCAGAATCGAAGTGGAATTCGCAGGAAAAACAACTGACCTGGCGGATGAATTAAACGCCAAGGCTGAAGGCCTGGGATTTGATATTGATATTAAGGAAACGTATCCAAACAGGATAGTATTTACCGCAAAAAGAATTAAATAGTAACTATTTGAGATGAAAGATACAGAAAGCGGTGCACCTAATGTGCACCGCTTTTTTTTATGTATGTATTGACATTCACACAATACTCATACTATCTTAATGTGATTTTACTGGACAGGGGAACCATTATGAGAAGAAACATCACTTTCGTTTACAAGGTATATATTTATGCAGGCATATTGCTGACACTGCTCACAGGTATTCAGGGATATGCTGACACCGCAAAAAAGGTTCGCATGAAGGTTGGGTTTTCCGAGTTCAGGGTTGTAAATAAACCGGATATTGAAGATGCTGGAATCATTATACCTGAATTGCTTTCATCCAGGTTCATGGGCAAAGAAGGTTTTGCAGTACATGAAAAAATATTGAAAAGAAATGCTGTAAAGAATGATGTTTCGGGGTTACAGGACGCGACTGGCAGTGAAGACGATTTGGCAAAAGCCAGATCTATTGGACTTGACCTGATGATAACCGGCAGCGTGTTAAGTATTGGTACGCAGATGATTGTAAATGCCAGGATTATTAACCTGCATACGGAGCAGGTTTTGAAAACGGCTGAAGTGCAGGTGACGTCCCTGAATGATGCAGGTGAAAAGATGAGAGTGATGGCAGATTCTCTTGCCGAGATTCATCCTGAGCAGATTGCATTGATACGTGATGAGAAAGAGGTGTCTGCCACTCGATGGGGAGTATGGCTTGGTTTGAATCTTGGTGTTAACATGTGGAAGGACGATAATGATCCAGGTTATGAGGCAGAGAAGGATTCATCTAATAAATTTGTACCGGGAATACCACTGGGTTTTTTTTACAATGGAGATGAGGTCAACCTGGAGATATGTGGAAGAACCTCGTTTTCAGGGGAACAGGATTCAGATACGGTAACTTTGATGGGGGGTAAAAACCTGTCCAGGTATATGGGTGTTAATATCATGTACCGCTGGCTTCATATAAGTGACCAGGAAAGTGGTGGGGAAGCTGTCTTCAATTCTCTCTCTGCCGGGATACGAATACGTTATTATTCACACCTGGTTATTAATCTGAATGCAGGATACCTCATAACCGGGACAGCTACGTATCCCTGGGACGCTACTGATAGATCAGGGTCCCTGAAGGAAATGTCACTGGAAAACAAGTCAGGTATATTCCCACAGTTCTGGTATACATCAATTGATTACCTGCTTGATGAACGTTGGGGCATCCGGTGGTATATGACAATCGACAATGCCAACTCTTCGTATAACAGTAAGTATGTTGATGCATCTGATAAAAGAGCCTTTGGTGCATATAACACCGGCATGGCTGTTACCTACAATATGAAAATTGAGAAATAAAGCATGGTGTACTATTACTTGATATGATTTCTTAAATTCTTCCAGGTAATCACATAGGTAATCACCACGTGGTTTCCACGGTTTTCATATTGCTTCACCCGCCCTGCCTTTATTACATCAACTGAATCGTCAAATGACTGGCGAGCTATTACCTGGGCATTCGTAAGGGCTGCTTCCTGTGCGGTATTTATTGCCTGTATTTCAGGCAGCCCGGGTTTAGGGTATCCTCGTGCTATTATTATATAGGTGTTGTCATCCTGGAAGTATTTCTTCACCAGTGATTCCCTGGGAGATGAACCGATGGTTGGCTTGCTTGAACAGGCAGCAAGTGAAAAAACAATGATAATCATGATAATGATAACAGCTTTACAGTTGTTCATCTAAGTCTCCTGCACGTAATAAATTAAAGTCCCAATTCGTCTGATATGTCCCGCATTGCATGTAATGATATATCAACAAACCGGTTAATGTCCATTCCAAGTTTTTCACATTCAAGTATTGTATCACGATTTACCGAGCGTGCAAAAGCTTTTTCCTTCATGCGTTTAACAACAGATTTTGGTTTGACACTGCTGAGCTTTTTATCCGGGTATACCAGGGTGGTAGCGATAATAAGCCCGGTTACGGTTTCACCAGCCGCCAGGGCGATATGAAAGGGATCTGTTCTTTCTGTGCCGGGATGAGCGTCGAGGTTATGAAGTTTGACAGCCTCGATTATGTCTTCATCAATCTCATGCTGACGCAGTATTTTCACAGCTTCAAGGGTATGAACTGAAAGGTCAGCATCGGTGATCTCTACATCAAGATCGTGCAGAAGACCGGCTATGCCCCATTTTTCTTCGTCCTGGTTGAGTTCCCTTGCCAGGGCCCGCATAACTGCCTCGGAAGCCAGGCAGTGTTTTATCATGTTTTCGTTTTTTACATGTTGTTTAAGCAGGGCAAGTGCTTCATCTCTTTTCATAACTACCCCCATGGATATGATTACAGAAGATACAGTTCTTTATCGCGGAGGGTGGTAAATCCGGCGTTTTTCAGAATTTTTTCAGCACCCTGTATGTTGTCTACCTGGAAAACGAAGACGGATTCTTCGTGGCTTTTTACCATGAAACCATACGCGTCATCAACGTTGATGTTATTCTCCCGCAGAAGAGAAGCGACGTGGTATAAACCACCCGGCTTGTCTTCAATCTTTACCGCAACGATTTCTTTCAACGTGGCCGCAATACCCTTCTCTTTTAATAAATCACATCCTTCTTCCGGCCTGTCGAGAAGAAGTTTAATAATGCCATAATCACCTGAATCGGCAATTGTAATGGCACGGATGTTAATCTCATTTTCATTCAGAACACTGGTGATTCGTTCTATCTTTCCTGGTTTATTTTCGGCGAATACAGATACCTGGTAAGGCATATGTGCCTCCTTGTTTATATTGATCTGTTATCGAAAACCCGCTTGGCTTTTCCCATGCTGGGTGGCAGAGAACCCGGTTCCATTAGTTCGATTCTGGGGTTAATGGTTATCAATGCCCGAAGGGATTCGCGAAGTCTTGCCTTGAGCTGTTCAAGTTCTTTTATCTCCCCGTGAAACATCTTTGAATACAATTCAACCTTCACGTGCATGCGATCAAGATTATCTTCTCTTTCAAGTACTATCTGGTAATTATTGCCAACTTCGGGAAAACTCATGAGCACGGTTTCTATCTGCGAGGGGAACACGTTCACCCCGCTGACGATGAGCATATCATCTGTGCGTCCCTTGATGCGGTCAATGCGATAATGGGTACGTCCGCATTCACATTGATCGGGAATAATCCTTGTTAGGTCTCGTGTGCGATAGCGAATAATGGGCATTGCCTCCCTGTTTATATGGGTGAGAACCAGCTCTCCCTCTTCGCCGGGAGTAAGAACCTCCCCGGTATCAGGATTTATGATCTCGATGATATAAAAGTCCTCCCATAAATGCATTCCATTCTTATACGTACATTCAAATGCAACTCCGGGTCCGTTCATTTCGGACATGCCGTAGGAATTGTACGCGTCGATACCAAACTGGTTCTCAATTTTTAATCGGGTTTCCTCGGAGTACGGTTCTGCTCCAAGGTAGGCTTTGCTTACCAGCATCTGGTGTGGATCAATTCCCTGCTCATTGATAACCTCAACAAGATGTAATGCGTAGCTGGGGGTTATGTGTATAACCGTGGTTTCAAAATCCTGCATTAATTGTATCTGTTTCAAAGTGTTGCCGGATGAAGCAGGTATTACCATGCATCCAAGGCGCTCTGCGCCGTAATGCAGACCAAGTCCCCCTGTGAAAAGGCCATATCCCATCATGTTCTGGAATACGTCGTCCCGGTTGGTTCCAGTAGCGACCATGCACCTGGCAACAAGGTCGGCCCAGTCGTCAATGTCTTTCTGGGTGTAAAAAATGACGGTTGATTTGCCGGTAGTGCCCGATGAAGCATGCATTCTGACTATCTGGCTGCGTGAGACAGGAACCATGCCATCGGGATAGCTGACACGAAGGTCTTGTTTCGTGGTAAAGGGCAGGTCTTTCAGATGTTCAAGAGTTTTGATGTTATTGATGTTTATGTTATGCTCTTCAAACACCTTTCGGTAAAAGGACGTTGTTGCCGCGGCAGAAAGGGCATTCTGCAATTTCTCAAACTGAAGTTTCTCAAGCGATTGCCGGTCGATAGTTTCAATATCTTTTTCCCAGAACATGTTTTTCCCCTTGAAGATTACAGGCTAAGATTGATCACCTTGTATCCTACCGGTCGGGGTGTGTCAATTAATTATCATGTTAGCGAAATTTTAGTGAACGGTATCGTTTGAATCCGGGTAATAGTGCTTTCTTGCCCATTCCAGCCTCTCCCGCTCTTCCCTGGTGAGGGAACTCATCCCGTTTCTGGCTATCTTTTCCAGCAGTTCGTCGATTATATTCTTTGCCTTTATTCGTCTTTCGATCTCGTTTTGTTTCTTTCTCAATTTATATTTACGCAGCTGTTGAGAAATAAGATTTCCTGATTTCAGTTGGGTACGCCTGCTTTTTGGGGTTGAGACGGGTGTACTTTTTTTAAAATAAATCAGGGCTAGTCCGGAAATGATACCGCCAAGATGGCCTATATGGCTGATGTTGCCGGCAGTGCCTCCCGCACTTGAAAGGGTTCCGAAAAACGCTATAAGGCCGAACACGATAACCAGGTATTTCATCTTTACCGGGAAAATGAAATACAGGAGCACCTCCCTGTTTGGCCAGGTCATACCGTATGCCAGCAGAAGTGCGAAAATGGCCCCTGAAGCACCTATGGTTACCGGGTTGGCATCGTACTGGTTGTAAACAACCTGGTTCATTATGGCGATAAAGATACCGGCCCCAATACCGGAATAAATATAATACCTGATGAAGTATTTGCTTCCCCAGTGCATCTCCAGGTCGCCAGCGAACATCCAGAGTGCAATCATGTTAAAAAGGATGTGAAAGAAATTACCATGCAGAAACATATAGGTGAAAATTTGCCATATCTTGAACTGGTGGATCAGTCCCTCGTGATGAAGACCAAACCAGTATTCAAGACCGCCGGGAATAAACTGGTTGCTGAGAAACTGCAAGACAAATACAGCACCATTGATGATAAGCAGTTTTTTTACCATCGGTGTTATAGGTCCACCTATTCTGAACTGTGGTGTTTGCTGGCGCATATGTACTACCTTCCGGGAAAATCGAATATTATGATTGTACGTTAATTGAATTCTTTACGTATATTGTTGAATTCCTCGTGGTTATCAAGAAAAATCTTGAACAGGTCTGGATCGAAACGGTACGACTCTTTTAACATTATTTCCACTGATTTTTCATGTGAGAATGCTTCCTTGTATGGCCGGCGAGAGGTGAGGGCGTCATACACGTCGGTAACTGCAACAATACGTGCAGAAAGTGGAATTTCCTCACCCTTCAGTCCCTCAGGGTATCCTCCACCGTCCCATCTCTCATGGTGATAGAGGGTGACATCCATGGCCATTTTTAAAAATGAGTCATCACCCAGTTCACGAGAGGCGGCCTTGTGCAGGGATTGGTGCCCAATGGTTGTATGGGTCTTGATTATTTCGAATTCTTCGGGGGACAAAGGCCCGGGTTTCAACAGGATGTCATCAGGGATGCCAACTTTTCCTATGTCATGAAGAATCGATGAATCGTACAGGTCACGCAGGTACTGGTTGTTGATCTCAACATTCTTTCCCGAGTATTTCGCAATCTGGGCGATTAAAATACAGTAGTTTCTCATTCTTTCAAGATGCTCTCCGGTGTCAGGATCGCGAAGTTCAGCAAGGCTTGAAAGTGCGAAAATTGTGGTCTTCTGGGTTTTTAAGACTTCGTGTGTGCGTATCTTAACCAGGTTTTCCAGTTTTTTGGTGTACATCTCAAGCTCGTTCATCAGTTCGGAACGCTGAATGCTGAAGGCAATAGGTGCGCTAATGGACTCGATAAACGTAATATGTTCTTCGGAAAAGGCACCTGGCTGTTCAGAACCAAAAAAAAGAAATCCACGGGTGTTGTTGTTCACGATAAGCGGCAAAACCATTGAAGAATTCATACCTTCTTTTACCAGGAGTTCAGCCTTTTCAGATTGGGGATGTTCTTTCCCGTATTCTTTCAGGTCGGATATGATCAATACCTTTCTGCTGCTGGCTGCCTCGTTCAGGGATGAATCTTTCAGAGGAAATCGTGAACCCGCAGGTATCATTATATCCTTGTCAGAATCAACCAGCTTGGTTACCACCTCGCCTGTTTCCTGGTCTATAAGTGCCAGGGATATCCGGTTAAAGGGTATTATTTTTCTTAGCAGCATTGACAGTGTTTTGAATACTTTCTCGGTATCGCGGCCCCTGTTCAACAGTGATATTACATCATTTATCTGGGTAAGTTGTTCGATATAGTGGTCGCGTTGCTCAGCAAGGTGCTTTCGGTCAAGTGCACGTTCAATAGCGTGATCTAATATCTTGAAGTCGATAATGGGTTTGTTCAAGAAATCATACGCACCGGTTTTCAGTGCCAGCAGTATGTCCTCGTTGGTTCCATACCCGCTGAGAACGATCTTGGGGATATCAGGAAACTGGTCGGACATTAATTTTAAAAGCTCACGGCCGTCAAGATTAGGCATCTTCAGGTCGGTGAGTACGAGATCATATGGTTCTTCTTTAAGCTGGTCGATGGCTGACATGCCGTCACTTGCGGTGGTAACATGGTATCCCTTCATGGCCAGGTAACGGGATAGTATGCTGCGAATAGATTCCTCATCATCAACAATGAGAATCCTGTCCTGTTTCACTGCAGGATTGGTGCTTGATGGTTCGGTATTGTGAGTATTATAGCTCATTGTGTTATGGTATATCAGTGCGATTTATATTCCAGTTATCCTTTACATCTCTTAATATATCAATTACATGAATTTAAGCGCAGAACAAGGCCTGCGTCAAGAATAATTAGGAGGGGTCAGGTGTCAATACCCTCTTGCAGGTAGTTGATAAGCTCTTCACCCATCATAAGCCCGATGTCGATAAAACCCGGACCAAACTTCTGACCCGTCTGTGTTCTGAACGTGTTACGGATGCGTTGAATACCCCTGATACCATGATCGTATCCATCAACGATCTGGCGGGGAGTAAGGTTCATGCTGGCGGCCATGTCCCATATGGTATATAGAAAGTTATCAGGGCCCCACCTGAACTTGTCGGCATCATAAAGGGCATCGGAGAGAAGCTTTTTATGGGGGTGGGCTGTGTAGACAGGCTCTACAAAGGCCTCGTGGTTTCTTATGGCAAAACTTATCATCTCAATCTGTTCAGGGTCCATTTGGTCCTTGAAATAATGTTCAAAGAACTCGGCAGCTTTCTGAGGATGTGCCTTTTGATCACGCTTAATGTCATGAAGATATCCCGCAAGCAGAGCATCTGCTGCAAGGCAATCAGTACTGTGGCTGATTCCTGTCTCGGCGTATACGATGGCCGCCGCGTCAATTGCTACCTTGCGGGCATGATCAAATCCATGCCCAAGTGGGTCACCCCGTGTTTCCATCAGTTTCCTGGATACTTCGACAAGGGGTGATGACCGGTCTATTTTGTGAGCCCTTGCTGTTTCTTTCTTATGTACCCGGTAGAATTCAGGTTCCGGGAATTTGTGGGCGATTTCATGAATATAGCGCCGGGCGTTATCAAGCAGCATAATGGGGGTATCCTCCCGTGGGTATGTTACAGGAAGGAGTCATCCTGCGATACTATCTTGTTCAACGGGTATTCTATGATACCGTCTGCCCCCCTTTGAATCAGTTCAGGTATCAGTTCCCGAACTGTGGTTTCATTTATTATGCTTTCGACGGAGAACCATTCAGTGTTATACAGCTTGGATACTGTCGGGGCTGTCAAACTGGGCAGCAATTCAACTATAGAATCCAGTTGTTCAGAGGGGACGTTCATTTTTATGCCCACCAGTTTGCCGGCTTTCAGGGCGCCGTTTAGGAGAAGTGCTATCTGGTTTATTTTCTCATGTTTCTTTTTATCACCCATACTGGGCTTGTGGGCGATAAGCTTGGTATTGGATTCTAAAAGGGTGTGAATGATCTGCAGGCCGTGTGCCCGTATGGTCGAGCCGGTTTCGGTTACTTCCACGATGGCATCAACAAGTCCTTCAACCACCTTGGCTTCTGTGGCTCCCCATGAAAATTCAACATTAACGGGTATGTTGCGGTCTTCGAAAAACTTGCGGGTGAAGTTTACCAGCTCGGTTGAAATGGTCTTGCCTGCGCAATCTTCAAGGGTTTTGATGGACGAATTATCAGGAACAGCAAGTACCCATCGTGCTTTCCTGGTGCTCACCTTGGAGTATACCAGGTCGGTGATCATCTCAACGTCGGCATTATTGTCAAGTATCCAGTCAAGTCCGGTAAGCCCGATATCCAGTACCCCGCTTTCTACGTACCTGGCCATTTCCTGGGCACGAACGAGGGAGCATGAAATATCAGCATCATCGATGGCGGGGAAATAATTTCTTGATGAAACGGTAATTTTCCAGCCGGCCTTTCTGAAAAGCTCAATGGTAGACTTTTCAAGGCTTCCTTTGGGGATGCCAAGCTTTATCAGTGGTTCGCTCATTTTGAACCTCCGTATACTTCATCGGGATCAAAAACCCTTTCCCCGTCAACCTTCAGGGTATCACCCTGTACAACCCTGAAAAAACAACTGCGATACCCCAGGTGGCAGGCCGCGTTCCCTATCTGGTTCACCTTGATGACAACAGTATCATCGTCGCAGTCAACACGGATTTCCTTGACCTCCTGCAGGTTGCCCGAAGACTCACCTTTTTTCCACAGCTTGTTTCGGGACCTGCTCCAGTAATGGGCGATCCCTGTTTCAAGTGTTTTCTCCCAGGCCTCCCTGTTCATGTAGGCCATCATCAGCACCTCGCCGGTCTGGTAGTCCTGCGCGATAGCGGGTATCATCCCGTCCTGTTTCTCGAAATCCAGTTCAATCATTACATTATCCTTTAATAAAACTTTTCGTTATGGCAACCAGAGAGGCACAGAGGTACAGAGAAAGTAGTGTAAAGGATTACCGCTATGTCGCTAAGTGCGCAAAGAAACGTAAAGGTAAAATATTTAGAAAAATGAATATCTTTTTCTTTTCTTTGCGCCCTTCGCGCTCTTCGCGACTTTGCGGTAATCTTTTTAAAATGTCCCTCTATACCTCTGCGTCTCTGTGGTAAATCTTCGAAGTATATGATACAATTATATACGTATCTAGAATACTTATACTGTATTGACAATAAAAAAAGAAATGCTTTTCACCTGCAAGGTGTTTTTTTATTATGGAAAAATATATTGACAAAAGCGGGGGGGCATAGTGTCTCTAAGGGTTCATTCTATGCACAAACGTATGAACAATTACACGAAATAATTAAAATGATGCGAGGACGTGATGGATTACTCAAAGACTGTAAATCTTCCATCTTCTGATTTTCCAATGAGGGCCAACCTTCCCAAGAGGGAACCTGACATGGTGGCACAGTGGGAAAAGGAGAGGATTTACGATAAGATTCTGGAAATGCGCAAGGATGCGAAAGAATATATACTGCATGACGGTCCGCCGTACGCTAACGGCAATATTCACATGGGACATGCCCTTAACAAGCTGTTGAAGGATATTATCGTTAAGCATAAGACCATGACCGGCTACCGGGCTCCCTATGTTCCCGGGTGGGACTGTCACGGGCTTCCCATTGAACTGCAGGTGACCCGTACAATCGGTGAGAAGGCAAGGGATATGCCGCGGGTTGATATACGAAAAAAATGCAGGGAATACGCCGAAAAGTTCGTATACATCCAGATGGAGGAATTCAAGCGCCTGGGTGTGTTCGGTGATTTCGATAATCCTTATCTTACAATGTCAAGCAATTATGAGGCCACCATCGTTGAGGTCTTCGGTTCGTTGTTTGAGGCGGGATACATCTACAGGGGTAAAAAACCAATATACTGGTGTCCCAACTGCGTGACCGCACTTGCCGAAGCAGAGGTGGAGTACGATGATCATAAGTCCCCATCCATCTACGTGAAATTCGCGGTTGATCCAGGCTCTGTTGATATAGACGGCGTGGACAGTGATAACGTGCACGTAGCGGTCTGGACCACCACTCCATGGACGTTGCCGGCAAACCTGGCGGTGGCCTTTCACCCGGATTTTCCCTATGCCGTGTACAGGAGTGAGAAGGATTTTCTCATCCTGGCAGAGGGGCTCGCGGAAATGATGAGTGAGGTGACCGGTAAACCTCTCGAGAAAATAGCTGATGTTACCAATGATCAGATAGAAAAACTGAAAGTACAACACCCCTTTATTAAACGTGAATCAAAAGTTATATTTGCCGACTTCGTTACCCTTGAGCAGGGTACCGGTGTGGTTCATATCGCCCCGGGGCACGGTCTTGAAGACTACGTGGTTGGGCAGAAGTACGGTCTGGATACCTATTGTCCCGTTGATGATGAGGGTAAGTTTACCGAAGAGTTTTCGGAGATGAAAGGGGTGAACGTTTTTGATGCCAACCCGGGAATCGTGAAGATACTTGAAGAGGCCGGTGTACTTATATTCACACAGGAAATCGAGCATTCATACCCCCATTGCTGGCGCTGTAAAAAACCGCTGATTTACAGGGCAACGGAACAATGGTTTTTTCTCATTGATCACAATGATTTGCGCGCCCTCGCCATGGAAGCCACTGATAAGACCATGTGGATACCCAAGTGGGGGGAGATGCGGTTCAGGAGCATGGTTGAGTCACGTCCGGACTGGTGCCTTTCCCGGCAGCGGTCATGGGGTGTGCCCATCCCGTCCTTTCATTGTAAAAAATGCAAAAAGAACATGATGGACCAGCGAAGCATTTTCCACTTTGCCGGACTTTCAAGGGAAAAGAGTATAGATGCCTGGTACACGGATGACATAAAAGATCTTATACCCGAAGACTTTACATGCGAATGCGGCGGCGACCAGTTCGAAAAGGAATTTGACATACTGGACGTATGGTTTGATTCGGGGGTGTCTCACTTCGCGGTACTTGACAGCTGGGATCAGCACAGGTGGCCGGCCGACCTGTACCTGGAAGGAAGTGATCAGCACAGGGGGTGGTTTCAGTCATCTCTCTGGCCGGCACTTGCCCTTCGGCAGCGTGCGCCCTATATGACGGTGCTTACCCACGGCTTTATACTGGACGAGCAGGGGAAAGCCATGAGCAAGTCGATGGGCAACGTTATTCCACCCGAAGAGCTTATCAAGAAATACGGGGCTGACATCATACGCCTGTGGGTTGCATCAGAAGACTACCGTAACGACCTGCGTATCGGGTATGACATGATCCAGCAGATAGCCGATTCGTACAGAAAGATCAGAAATACTTTCAAGTTTATACTGGGCAATATCTCGGGCTTTGCTGAAAAAGACCTGGTTCCCTACGAGGAATTGAGTGACATAGACAAGTGGATGCTCTACAAGTTGTGGATCCTTTCAGAACAGGTTACCGGTCATTACGAGAAATTCGAGTTTCACATGGTATACCGGAGGATTCTGAACTTTTGTGCCGTCGATCTTTCTTCCGTGTATTTTGATATGTCCAAGGATATTCTTTACATCGAGAAGCTGGATGCCCATAACCGCAGATCCAACCAGACAGTGCTGTTCCAGATACTGCATACAATAGTTCGATTGATCGCACCGGTTCTTGCCTTCACCTCGGAAGAGGTATGGAAGTTTATGGGTAACGAGGACTCCATTCATATGCAGAATTATTATCTCCTGGAAAAAGAGTTCAACAATCCCGAAGTGGCAGAAAAAATGGAAAGGCTGGTTGAGATCAAGAAGGACCTGCTGAAAGCCCTGGAGTTGAAACGTAAAGAGAAGATCATAGGAACCTCCCTTGAAGCAGAGGTTACCCTTTACGTGAAAAGCCAGTCTGCAAGGGATCTTCTTTATGAAATGGGTGAGGACAGGATCAGGTTTTTCCAGGTGGCCATGGTGATACTTACCGATGAGAAACAGGATGAGATGGAAGACTATGAAAGTGCCTCTATAAAAGTGGACCGGTCAAAGGGAGAAAAATGTGTGCGATGCTGGAATTACTCATACCAGCTTGGTACAGACAAGGAACACCCGGAACTGTGCCCCCGGTGTACTGAGATCATTCACCAGATAAATGGATAAATGGATAGATAAACTGAATAAATTTTGCCACAGATACACACAGATTAACACAGATGAGAGAGTGAAGAGCTATCGGCATATTCATAGATTGTCAATGCAATTCATTTCTGAAAGAACATCAGTGTATATCGAGCGAAGCGGGTGGCTAAATATAAAAGGGATAATGTATATACTATGAAGCTGCAGAATAGAAAACATATGGTGGCGGTTGCCATTTTCGTGATGACCCTTGCCCTCGATATTATTACCAAGTACCTGGTGGAAACCAACATCGCCAGGGGTGAACGTATTGACGTGATGGGAAGCTTTGTGCAGTTGACACTGCTGTATAATGACGGTGGAGTATTCGGCATTCTCAGGGGACATCAGACTTTCTTTCTCATTGTCTCAATCATGGTGTTTATCCTGCTTGTGGGATTTTATATACTGGAACCAGGAAAAACATGGCTTTTTACTGTTGCCATGTCGCTGGTTTTTTCAGGGGCCATAGGCAATATACTGGACCGGGTTTCAGGTAAACCCGGGGTTGTGGATTTCATCTACATCGGCAGTGATTCAGTATTCAGGTGGCCCGCCTTCAATGTAGCCGATTCGGTGATAGTGATGGGTGCCACCATGCTGATAATCAACGTGATATTTGAATACAACGAAGAGAAGAGAAAGAAGGAAGAACAGGGCACTGAGCAGGGGTGAGGGCCATTTTTAATAGGTATCAACAATTTTCAGTTCACCTTCTGCCAGTCTTGATTTACCCTGCAGCACTTCCACGGTAAAGGTGCCCTCCCTGTAAAGGGATATTGGAAAGGTGATCTGTGTATTATCCGGATCAATCTTATGGGTATAGCTGTTATATGGCTGGCTGCTGAAATCTTTTTTCTCCAGTATGTCGATGGTGATGGTTTCTACACCGGGTGCTTCTTTAAGCGTGAGAACTCCAGTAAGGTCGCCGGTTGTAAAGGTGCTGCCGCAATGTGCAGGTTTCCCATCGCTGGTGACCCCTTCACAGAACTGAAGCGGCTTTTCTGATTTACATCCCGTTATAGACACTAATGAAATAATAACTAATGCGGCAGCAGCTGGCAGTATCTTCATAATGGTTTCTCCCGGTTTCAAAATATACTTGTGATTACAGCAGTGATCCCTGTACGTCTTCATCGTCTTGTATCTCGCCGGTATCTTCTTTTACCCGTACTTCTTTTTTCTTGATTTTAGTGCTTTCTCCCTTCTGAAGAATTTCGATTTTTCGCTCAGCTTCTTCCAGCTTTTCATGGCAGAACCGGGCAAGGGTGATGCCTTTCTCGAACCTGGTTATGGAATCATCCAGCCCCAGTGTTCCTTCTTCCAGCTGGGAAGCGATGATTTCCAGCTCGGCAAGGGCATCTTCAAAGGTTATTTTCGCCTGTTTCTTTTCCTTTTTTTCCAATTTCCACCTCACTTGTAATGTTTTCGACCAGGCAGTTGAGGGCCCCGTTATACAGGGTGACATCAACTTTTTCACCTGTGCCAACAGACGCGATTGATGAAACAATGTTTCCATGGCTGTCTGTTGTTATGGAATATCCACGCTTCAGAATTCCCACCGGGGAAAGATTTACAATCCTGTCATGGGTACGCTGATACCGGTGATTGAATTTCTGCAGAAGGTTCTGCATAACGAAGGAAAGATCGGGCACCTGGTAAAGCCTGTTTCGCTGCTGGTTAACCTGTCTCTGCATGGCACCCGACATCTGGTTTTCGATGTCGGTGAGTGTCATCTGCCGGTATTGCACCAGTTCCATGGGGTTTTTGAATACCCTGCGCTCCTGTACACCGGTGAGCCTGGTGCGGTAATCACGCATGCCCGAAAGAAGGTGCTGGTATGCCCTGCGAAGGTGTTGCTGTATAGTGTCATGGAGTTCCTGTTTTACCGGCAGTGCCAGCTCGGCTGCCTGTGACGGGGTGGCCGCGGCAACATCTGCGGCCTCGTCAGAGAGCGGATGATCGATCTGGTGCCCTACCGCCGATATGATGGGAAGACGTGAATTAGCAAAGGCCCGCACCACCGGTTCTTCGTTGAAGGCCATGAGGTCTTCAAATGATCCTCCACCCCGTCCCGCGATGATGACATCTACACCCCATGCGGGCCGGTTCAATTCTTCAATACCCAGCACAATTGATTCAACTGACCCCTCTCCCTGCACCTTTGCCGGGGCAAGCAGTATCTCGATATTTGGAAAACGCCGCATGGCTACCTTGATTATATCCCGCACTGCCGCTCCCGTGGGGGAAGTCAGCACCCCTATTTTGCGGGGGAGCCGGGGAAGTTGTTTTTTCCGCGCGGGGTCAAAAAGCCCTTCGTCGTAGAGTTTCTTTCGCAACTCTTCAATTTTCTGCAACAGTTCGCCCATGCCCTCCTGGCGAACCTTGTATACCATGAACTGGTAGCTTCCCCGCCGCTCGAAGAGGCTCACCCCGCCGAAGGCCAGTATGGTCATCCCCTCCTTCATGCGGAAGGTGAGGTTCTTGTTCACGTTCTTGAAGAATACGGCGCTGATCACCGCCTTCTCGTCTTTCAGGGTGAAGTAGATATGGCCGGATGAATGGTAGGTGACGTTGGAAATCTCCCCCCGTATCCACACCCCGTTCAGCTCAGGTGTGTTCTGCAGTACCTGCTTTATAACGGCGGTTATCTGGGATATACTGTATACCTGCTCTTCCATGCCGTGGATTATGTCATGTAAAGCTCAAAGAAATCAACCGCTTTTTTTAACCGCTAAGGCGCGGAGGACGCAAAGAGTGGTTCAATACAGGTTAATTGCTTTATGTATAATCAATGAAGAATAGCTGAACGTTTTTATAAGATAAAGTTTTTGCATGCTGGGATCCAATTATTTACTATCATTAGAAAAACCTTATCCCTTATTAAGTAAAAAAATAGAAATGCTACTAATTATCATAACAAGATCGAAACTGCACATATCCAACGCAATTCTTTGCGAACTTAGCGCCCTCCGCGCCTTAGCGGTGAATCTTTTCACATACCGAATTCTGCCCGCTCTATCAGTTCCACCTGCATTTCCCGGTTGAGGGTGACGAAGTAGGCGTTGTAGCCCGAGATGCGTACCAGGAGGTTGCGGTAATTCTCCGGGTTGGCCATGGCGTCTTTCAGCACGTTGGCCGTGACCACGTTAAACTGCATTTGCATGCCACCAAGGTCAAAGTAGGTCTTCACGTAGGAGAACATGGTGTCCACCGTCTTCTGGCGGCTGTCGGCAGCGGAAGGGGTCAGCTTCACGTTGAAGGCGATGTTGTTGTCCATGTTCTCCGGCGCAAGATGTGCCACGTCCCGTATGTTATCAAGAAAGCTTTTGGACGCGGCGGGGTGGGGGGTGAGCCCCGGAGTGAAGGCCTTGCCGGCCGGTCTTCCCGAGGGAAGGGCACCGGAGAGGTTGCCGTAGGCCACGTGCTGGGACATGGACCAGAAGCCGCAGGTATAGGGGCCGCCGCGGTAATTGCGTTTCTGTGCGTACATGCGGTGTAATTCAGCCGCAACCCGGTTTGCCATGTCAATGGCCTCTTTGCTGCCTGAACCGAAGCGGGGCACCCTGCTTTCGATGAGTGCCAGCAGTTCAGGGTCATCATTAAAGCCCGTGTCAAGGGCTGTTTTCAGCCTTTTAAACGTTACCTCGCCGGTATCGTATACCAGCGTCTTAATGGCCATGAGGGAGTCGGTGACGTCGGCCAGCCCGATGTTGGAGGTGCCGGAGCTGTTGTACGTTGCCCCGCCTGAGGTGACGTCACGGGCCTTCTCGATGCTCCCCTGCATGAGTGCCGAGAGAAAGGGGGTGGGGCGCATGTGTGCGTGGGCTTCGGCCAGCATGTTGTTCAACTCCACGGCGCTGTCTACCAGGTACTGCTGCTGTGCCAGGAAGGCGCTGAAAAACTCCTCGAAGTTTGCAAAGTCGCCATTTTCGATGCTGCCGGTTTTGGGGGCACCTTCCTGGTGCACGTGGGGATGTATGCCGTTGTTCAGGGCCATCTCCATGGCGGCCACCATGTTCATCAGTATGGAGCCGGTGTGACCCATGTGCTTGCCACAGAGGGTGGGCTCAACGCAGCCGGTTGCCCCCCAGTCCCGGATGTCCTCCTCCCGGTAGCCGTGGGGTGCCAGGGCCTGCATCACCGACTGGTCGTTATGCATGGAGGGGGTGGCGGCGGTGATAAGGTTTACCTCGCAGAGGCGCTTAAGATAGGCCTGGCTGTTCTTTTCCGGGTGATAGCGGGCGTTCACGTTGGGGTCACGTATGGAAAGCATCTCGGTGACCTTCAGGAAGATGTAGGTCATGTCGTTTACCCCGTCCTCCCCCTCGGGGGTTACCCCTCCCAGGGTGATGGCCTGGTCGGAGGAGCTGCCGCCGAAGAGGTAGTTGCCCAGATCAGGTACCAGGGGCAGGTGGTCGGTGCCCCGCATGAAAAAACACCCCGCCAGGTCGATGGCGTGGCGTATGTACTCATCACGCTCTTCTGTGGTGGCAAGTTTTTCCATGTCTGACAGGAAGTAGGGCTGCAGCCACTGGTCAAGCCGCCCCAGGGAAAGCCCCGTGTTGGTGTTCTCCATGTGCATGGCAACCCAGGTGATCCATATGCTGTTGACCGCCTCGTCGAGGCTGCGGGCGGGGTGCTGCGGCACACGGGCGCAGACCCTGGCCAGGGCCTCAAGCTCACGGGCACGTTTCACGTCCTGCTCTAACGCTGCAAGGTGTGCGGCCTCGTCGGCAAGGTGGCGGGCATATACCGAAAGCCCCTCCAGGGTGATCTTCATGGCCCGCAGGCTGTCTTCCTGTTGGGGTGACAGTGTCTCGTCCGTAAGCCGGTTTTCGATATCTTCTATGATGCCGGTAGTCCCTTTCTCTAAGATTGCCGGGAAGTCAGGGATGGTATGGGATATCCCCACCGACTTCCAGACGAAGTAGGCTACCCAGCGCTCTTCAAGGCGCTGGGAGAGGGGGTAGTTGTATTTTCGGCGCACCCATTCCCTGAAGTTGCGGTTGAGCCAGAAGGGGAGGATGCCGTGGTGCAGTTCCTGTATGTCATCTTCGGACACGTGGTAGGGGTTTAATATGCGATGGTCAACCGAGTTAAGCTCACCCCATATCATGGTGCCCTGCGCGTCAGGATAGATGACCACCCCGCAGGTCTCACTTGCGGTGGTAGTGCCCGCTACCAGGTCGTCACGGCGTATGACAGGTTTCTTGTGTTCCATCAGGTACCTGAAGGCATGTGCCTGGCGAAGCTCGGGGTTCCACGGGGTGCCGTCGGGTTTCTCCTCGAAGCCGTGCTCACGGTACCATCGGGTCAAGAGCCATGGACGCTCGATGCATACCTCGGGTTTCACGGTGAAGTGTATGTCCAGGAATTGTTTCAGACGGGGGAAGTCATCCAGGGTGTACCGTGACAGGTAGGGGTCATCCAGGTAGCGGACATTGTTGTCCCTTTCCGGTGCCTGCAGGCGTACCTTTCTGCGTGCCTCAAGCTCACGGGCCAGGTCAGGGTTGTGCTGGTCATATGTTCTCTTGCGATCTTTCACGTCCTGCCCGTGGCGCCTCGCAAGCATGCGCCGGTGCTTTTTGCCAAGCAGGAGGGAGATGTAGAAATTGAAAAGCTGCAGGGCGGCCAGGTTGCCGTCAAGCAGCATGCGGTTGTGCAGTATCATGGTGAGCATCTCGTTGGGGGTGATGCCCAGCATCTCAAGCAGGGCATCATCGCCGGAGAAGCGCAGGGTGACGTCCACGTTTTCGGGGATATCCCGGGTGACGGTCACCTTCCCCTGGTGGAATATAATGGCACGGGACACGGTGCCGGTCCGGGTATGTATGCCAACCGAGAAGTTTATCCAGCCCTCCTCGTCTTTCATGTACTCTTTCAGCTTCGCCCGCATGTTGAAGTTAAGGGCCATGAGCTTCAGCAGAAATCCTGTAAGTGTATTGACGGGTACAAATTTCATGGGGCCTCCCTCAGGGTTGTGATGTTCATGCTTGAAAATATTTCTTCGCATCTTTCAACGTCCTCTGCCGGCATGAAAGAGGCGTGTTGTGTTTCTTCTCCGAAGTCAGTGGGACGGCCCACCTTCAATTCCTTCTCGGGCCACAGGGGGTTAAAGGGGAGCAGCTGTACACGGGGCACGTCCTCTTCTTTCAGGAACTCGGCGATGGCACGCAGGTTCTCTTCGGTGGCGGTGATGCCGGGAACAAGGGGAATCCTGGGCAGCAGGGTGATGCCGTCCCTGCCGGTACGGTCGTGCAGGTGGCGAAAGTTCTCCAGTATCACCCGGTTGTCAACCCCGCAGTATTGTGAGTGCAGGCGGGCATCGTAGAGTTTTATATCGTAGTAGATGGTGTCCAGGTGGGGGTAGAGCAGTTCCATGAAGCCGTCAAGCCTGAAATAACCGCACGTTTCAAGCAGGACGTGAATGCCGTGATTATGCAACTGGCCCGCCAGTTCACCCGTGAAACCCATGTACATGGCAGGTTCCCCTCCCGAAAGGGTGACCCCCCCGCCGGATGTTGCGAAGAAGGGCTGGTCCGGAAGTATGGCATCCACCACCTCTTCAGCACTCATGCGGCGGCCCACAACCGAAAGCGCCCCTGATGGGCACTCCTGTACGCATTGTCGGCAGAGGGTACATGCCTGCCGGTCAACGAAATACGGGTTCTTCCGGGATATGGCCTTCTCCGGGCAGGTGTCAACGCAGGTATCACACCCGATGCACAGCTTCGGGTCATACGAGAGCTCCTGCACCGGCAGCCTGCTCTCGGGATTGTGGCACCACGCGCAGGACAGGGGGCACCCCTTGAAGAACACAACGGTACGTATACCGGGCCCGTCGTCCAGGGAGTTCCCCTTGATCTCAAGAATAAGCGGCGAGCTGGAGTGTTCTACATTCATTTAGAACTCCTTGAAAAAATACATATGAGATTGCTTCACATTTCGAGTTCGCAATGACAAAAATGAAATAACACCCTTTGCGAACTTTGCGCGCTTTGCGCCTTTGCGGTGAAAATTACACCAGCCGCGATATGAGCCCCTCCAGCATGGCGCGGATGCTCTTTTCAAAGTTCTCGTCCACTTCCTGGTATACCCTGCTGTTGTACAGGGTGACCACGCCGTGCAGGGTGCACCAGGTCTCCAGCATGAGCTGGTAGGGGTCACCCTCTATTGCCAGGTTGCCCTGTTCACGCAGTTCTTCTATCACCTTCACGGTGAGATAAGCCACCTGCATGGCGGTCTCTTTCTCAAGGGTTGCTTCTTTCTCAAGGTCGGTGCCCCGGTAATCGGCGTACTTGGGAGTGGGGCGGTTGAACATGATGTCATAGTAATCGGCGTACCGTATGCCAAAGGAGAAGTACGCCTGCACCAGCCCTTCTGTGACGGCACGGGGGTCTTCTTCCTTCTCATAGACTTCCATGAACTCCTCGAAGAGCATCTCGAAGCCCCGTGTCTGCAGTTCAAGGTAGAGCTCGTCCTTTCGGGAGAAGTAGTTGTAGATGTTGGCGGCGGTCATACCAAGCTTCTTTCCCAGCTTTCGCATGCTGAGGTTCTCGAAGCCTTCATGGGTCATGATATCAAGTGCCCCTTCAAGTATTCGGTCACGGACGGCATACACCTGGTCAGGTGTTCGTGTTGCCCTTGGCATGATTTCACCTTTCTATTCATTTAATATTTAACAGTGTTAATTTAACGGTGTTAACTGGTTTAGGCAAGTATTTTTTTTGGGGGCTGGTTGGCAATATCATTAGAAATAAAATCACAAATTATTGTGGAAATAAAACATGGTATGTGAAATAATCCGTGTATCTTAAGTGCTCAAGGATAACGACAATGGCAATATCCTTCCGTAAACCATCGGTATTATTTGTTACATCCCTTGTCATTATTCTGGTGTCATGCATAAATCCCATAGATTTTGAATTTGAGCGGAAAACCTATGTGGAAGAAGGTGTACTTGACCTTCGGCAGTGGAACAGCAGCACAAACCCCATTGTAGAACTGGACGGTGAATGGGAATTCTACTGGGAAAGGCTGCTGGCACCCGGAGATTTTACCGGAGAAATACAACCGAAACTAACCGGGTACATGCAACTTCCCCGCACATGGAATGGTTACATGGTTGATGGAAAACCCCTGGATGGATTTGGCTATGCCACCTACCGGTTGACTGTCCTGGTTGACGACATGCACAGTCTCTACGGGTTGAAAGTAACGGAAATGGAAATGGCTTACAGGATATGGGTGAATGGGCAGCTGCTGGTTGAATGCGGCAGGGTGGGGAAAACGAAAGAGGACATGGTGGCCTCGTGGGAAAGGAAGGAGGCATATTTCCACACGGATGAAAATGAGATAGAGATCGTCATGCAGATGTCCAATTTTATGCATCGAAAGGGTGGTCCCGAAGAGGTGATATCCTTCGGTAAGGCTGGTGACATCGCCCGGCATACGGCACGAAATTATGGCATACAGTATTTCCTGTTCGGCACTATCATGCTGGTGGGGTTGTACCACTTGATGTTATACCTTTACCGGAGGAAAGACAACACACTCCTCTACTTTGCAATTGTCTGTGTGACGATCGCCCTGTACAGTTCTTTCGGCGGCGAAAAAATATTCCTTGTTTTCTTCCCTTTCCTTGAATGGGGTACAGTTGTACGGATCGGGTACCTGGTATTCATGTCAATGCTGCCAGCACTTGCACTCTTTTACAATACCATATTCAGAACTACCCTGTCTAAAGTGCTGACATATGTTTTTTGTATAATACCTGGAACTATGATGTTGCTGGTACTTGTATTGCCAACCCACGTGTTTACCTGGTTTACCATCCCTTACCAGGTATGTGTGATGATATATATTGTGTATCTGCTTGTTGCCATGACAAGGGCGACAATAATGAAAGTGGACGGTGCGGGGATCCTCTTATTAGGCACGGTGTTCCTGGTTATCTCGGGTATCAACGATATTGCGTATAATAATATGCTTATAAATACCAGTTATCTCTTTCCCATCGGAGTGAGTATCGGGATCGTTGTGCTCATCTTTTCACACTCGGTGTACCTTGCAAGGCAGTTTTCCAGGGCATTTGATACTGTGGAGGAATTGTCTGTGAACCTTGAAAACAAGGTGGAAGAACGGACGCATAAATTGCAGATTGAACAACAGAAACTTACCAGGATGACCAGGGAAGATGAATTAACCGGGCTTTACAACAGGCGGTTCATGCTGGAGATGCTCAGGGACAGTATCCACAGGCATGAAAGATATGGGACAGTTTTCTCGTTGCTCATGCTTGATCTTGATCATTTCAAACAGGTAAATGATACATACGGACATATTGCCGGTGACATGGTTTTGAAGCATATGGGGCAGCTATTAAGAAAACAGCTGCGTGATAGTGATTTGGCCGGGAGGTTCGGTGGCGAGGAATTCCTTGTAATATTACCCGGCACAAAACTTGATGGCGCAATGGTGGTGGCTGAAAAGATACGATTATCACTCATGAATAACAGGATTGATTGGGATGAGAAAGAGTTTTATATAACCTGCAGCATCGGGGCCTCAGAAGTTACCGGTGAACATGATGACGTGAACCAACTTCTCAACGATGCTGACCAGGCACTTTACAGGGCCAAGGAAGAGGGAAGGAACAGGAGTCATTCTTTCACGTCTCGTAGTTAAACCTGTGCCTGCACTGTGAGCAGGTGACGCGAAGGCTACCTTTGCCTGAGGGGAGCCTTAGCCTGGCCATGCAGGCGGGACACTGTACCACCAGGTCCATCAGTAGTTGTTCCAGGCGCTTTTTGTCAAATCCCACCACGAGCTCATTGTCCACAAGAAATGCGGGTACCCCGCTGACGTTACGGCTGGCAAGTTCCTGGCGGGCCTGCTGATCTTGAGTAATATCCTTTTCTGTAAAGGGTATATTACGCTTTTGCAGATACTGTTTTGCCTGCACACAGTATGGGCAGGTCGGAGTGGTGTATAGAATTATTTTTCTCATGGTGTTTTCCCGGTACATCAGTATTACATTAATTACATGAAAGATAATCATATATACCGGTACACGTCAAGAAGTTGATGTCAGTCCCCGGGCAGGTTGATTATTCCATCGTAAATAATGCCCCGCAAGAGGTCTATGGTGATGTTCTGGTCATCTGTAAAAATTGAAGCTGCATCTGCCACCCCGGTGATGATGGGTACCTGCTTCTCCCTGCAGTGATGGGCAGTGGGAGAGGTAAGGCCCGGTTCGGTGGTAATTACCCCCTTTGCGCTGCTGACCTGTTCAGCCTGTTCACCCGTCAATGAATTAACAACCACAATTCGATTATCGTCAATGGGGTACAGGCGATCACCAGTGGAAAGTTGCACCTTCCCCTTGATGACACCTTTGCCGATACCTTCACCCCTGGCCAGTACATCAGCCACAACATGTATTCGCATGATGTTGGTACCGCCGGTCACCTCAGTGAGTATACCCGCGGTTATTACCAGCAGGTCTCCGGTGTTAACCAGACCTTTTTCGGTGCAGCGAGCAAGAGCGTTATCAACAAGTGATGCCATACGAGTAGAGTGTGCCACCAGCACGGGCACGATGCCGTATGACAGGGTCAGCTGGTTCATCACCTTCTGGCTGGTGGTAACGGCGATTACGGGTACATCGGGCTTATACCTGGACACCTTTCGGGCGGTGAGACCCGACTGGGTGGCAGTTATGATTGCCTGGGCCTTCAGGTTACGGGCTGCTTCAACCGAGGTGTAGGCTATTGAATCGGTGATGGACATGGAGGGATGGGGCTCCCTCCCCGCAATTACCGAACGGTACTGATGGGATGACTCCGCGTTGAGGGCGGTTTTTGCCATGGTTTCCACCGATTTGACCGGGTACTCACCAAAGGCGGTTTCACCCGAAAGCATGAGGGCATCGGTGCCGTCAAACACCGCGTTGGCCACGTCGGTGACTTCGGCCCGTGTGGGAATGGGATTGCGTATCATGGAATCAAGCATCTGTGTGGCGGTGATAACCGGTATGGAGCTTTCATTGGCCTTTGCGATTATCATCTTCTGCACGATGGGAACATCGGCGATGGGTATTTCTATCCCGAGATCACCCCGGGCTACCATGATTCCCTGGGACACTTCCATGATGCTGTCAATGTTTCGAACCGCCTCGTGTTTTTCTATTTTGGCGATAACGGGAATATCGGTGCCGTGCTGCTCCATGAGACCTTTCAGTTCAAGTACGTCAGCCGCGGTTCGTACAAAGGAGAGGGCAACCAGGTCAACATCCTGTTCTATGGCGAATACCAGGTCTTCTTTGTCCTTGCCGGTGATTGAGGGTGTCTTGATGGAAGCCTCGGGAAGATTGATCCCCTTGCGGTCTTTCAGTTCACCGCCCCGCACAACGGAAGTATATATATCTGCCCCGTCAATATTCTCAACATTGAGTTCAAGAAGGCCGTCGTCTATGAGTATGCGTTGACCCGGGGATACCGATTGGGGAAGAGTATCAAGGGACACACTCACCGAGATGTTGTTTCCCGGCACATTGCGTGTGGTGAGAATGAACCGCTGTCCCTTTTCAAGTATCACTTTTTCTTTAAGAGTGCCTATCCGGATCTTGGGGCCCTGAAGGTCCATGAGAATACCCACGGTACGATCCATGGAGGAGGATACGTCACGAATGTTCTTTATCAGTTCGGCATGGTATTGGTGACTGGAATGTGACATGTTTAAGCGTGCCACGTTCATGCCTGCCTCGATCAGGGCCCGTATCTGTTCAGGCTTTTCACAGGCCGGGCCGATAGTACATACTATCTTTGTGTTTCTCATTGGTTACATGTCCTTGTAGATAATTATAAGAAGAGAGAGTTATAATATACCACCTGCCGGGGATGAATTCAAGGAAATGCCGGGTGGGAACGAGCAGTGAAGAGTGATCAGTTATCGGTACATTTAAAAACACTGGTGCGTTCATTATAATGCTGGAATACTTCCTGTGAGATGCTTGTCCTGGTAGCTATCTCAATGATGATGGCATCCCGCGGGCATGTTTGTACGCATCGGCCGCATCCCTTGCAGTGTTCCTGGATGACATGTGCTTTTCCTTCTAACATGGTGATGGCATTCGACATGCAGACCTCTGTGCACATGTGGCACCCGTTGCAGTCATCTTTTTGTACCTGTACCGTAAGTCCCGGTATGCGGTGAATATTCTGGAAGAAACCCTCGGATACACGTGATGCTATAGAGTGCCGTACCGAGCAGCAACATGGACAGCAGAAGCAGACATTCAGCATGCCACGGTAGTTGATCCCCCACATCCATGCATCGAACTGGTTGTGTACCACCATGGGATACAGTCCCATGCCGATACCTTTTTTTGCATGGGACAGTGCCTCTTCCTTCGTAACGGGGCTTCCCAGGCGGGGGTGCAGCTGTTCAAGGGAGGGCCCCAGCATGAGGCAGCCGAAGTCAACCGGGTATTGACTGCAGCCTTCACCTTTCCTGCAAAGGCAGTGATCCATGATGCCAACGTGTTGGGCTTTCTCTACCAGTATGCGTATGATGTCCATTGGGAGTACAGTATTGCGGCCCCCGTCCACCACCATTTCTACCGGGATAATATGCGCGGATGTATTTTCATGGCTGTCACCGGATGACATGAAGGGGAGCTTCTCAAGAAGTTTGAATGGCTGGTAAAACTTCATCATGATGTCATAGATGAACCGGGATCGTCCCATTGGTTTCCTTTTACGGTTGCAATATTTTTATGATGACGTAGCATATATCCAGCATGCATGGAGGGCAACACTTTTAATGGAAAGAAGGATGGACAATGGTTTTGTGTATGCCATAAGCGCGGTGCTGTTGTGGTCAACGGTGGCATCGGCATTCAAGATCACCCTGCGGTTTACCCCGCCTGAATGGCTGGTGGTATACTCGACACTTGTGTCGGCGGTAGTGCTGTGGCTGGTGGTGCTGCTGCAGGGGAAGTTTCGGCTGCTTCGTGAATTGACGGGGCGTGACATTGCAATGACCATTTTTGCAGGATTTCTGAACCCATGCGCGTATTACCTGGTGCTCTTTTACGCCTACGATCTTCTCCCGGCACAGGAAGCCCAACCCCTCAACTATACGTGGGCCATTGTGCTCAGCATCTTCTCGGCTATCATCCTGGGAGAGCGTCTTTCCTTCAAGATGTTCGCTGGTCTCCTGGTGAGTTTCTGCGGGGTGCTTGTGATCGCCACCAGGGGAGAGATCAGCGGTATGCACTTTGCCAGCCCCGTCGGGGTGGGTCTAGCGGTGGGAAGCTCACTTATCTGGGCATCCTACTGGGTGTTGAACATGAAATCACGAATAGACAGGTCATTGCGCCTTGCGCTGGGGTTCAGTGCCGGGTTTGTCTTTTCACTTCTTATCGTATATCCCGTGTACGGCCTTCATGTGCCCGGTACAGCGGGTATTGCAGGCTCTGTGTACATCGGGGTGTTCGAGATGGGTATCACGTTCCTGTTGTGGGACACTGCCCTGAAGCGTTCGTCAAGTACCGCGCGAACGGCAAACCTCATATACATTTCTCCCTTTCTTTCACTGGTGTGGATACACCTGATGGTTGGTGAAATCATACTTGCAAGCTCAATGGGCGGGCTTGTGCTGATCACCGCGGGAATAGTGCTGCAGCGACTGGGCAGGCCTGCAACCATCTCAGACCAGTGAGGCCACCTGTTTCTTTTTCTTTTGCGCGTTATAATAGAATCTGGATACCTGCAGTGCCCGTACTGCCTCTTCCGGTGAAAGGAAACCTGGCAGCCGGTACTCACGGCGCAATTGGAGTATACGGTCAACCGCGTTGGGAACGTAGATGGCGGCGGGCTTGTCACAGGCTTTGCAGATATCTCCCAGTTCCATCAGCGCCTCGATCACCACGGGCTGCCATACGTTAAGAACGGGTACCAGCCCGTCGATCTCGTCGGATTCCAGAAGCAATGTGAATATATCGATAAAGGTTTCTTTTGAAAGGGTGGGGCCCATGTCTATGGGATTTCCCACGTTATATAGTTTACCGGTTGCGGCGATTTTCTGCTGCAACTTTTCAGAAAGGGTGGGGACGGTAAAGCCCGCTTCCACCAGCAGGTCGGAGGTTATGCCGCCGAATGCCCCCGAGTTAGTAAAGATGGCTATCCTGTTTCCCTTCAACAGGGGCATGGTGGTGAATATTTTAGGCATGGAATGCAGTTCACTGATGTCGTTGCAGCGGATTACCCCTGCCTGCCTGCAGGCTGCATCGAAGATGACGTCATTGTTGGCCATGCCGGCAGTGTGGGACATGGCTGCCTGTGCCCCCGCCTCGGTTCGGCCCACCTTGTAGACCAGTACCGGCTTGCTGGAGCGTTGTGCTGCCTCCATGAAGCGGGTGCCGTTGTGTATGCTCTCAAGGTACATGCCGATAACCTCGGTGTTATCGGTATTGAAGTAATCGATGCAGTCAGCCTCGTCGATGTCTTCCTTGTTGCCGATGCTCATCATCTTGTTCACGTTCACCACGTCGCTTACCAGTGAGTCCATGATGAGTACCCCAACCCCGCCGCTCTGGATGACGTAGGATATTGTGCCGGGATCGTCGTACACGCTGTCGTACATTCCCGGCTGTGCGCCAAAAAAGCAGCAAAACCGGTTATGGGCGTTCATTGTGCCAAGGCAGTTTGGACCGATAAACCGTATGCCATGTTCACGTGCGATGCGGTTTACCTCCTGCTGCATCTGCCGTCCCGCTTCACCTTCTTCGTTGAAGCCCGCTGTTTCTATGATGACGGCCTTTATGCCCTTGCGGCCGCACTCTTCCATCACCTGCGGCACCACGTGGGCCGGGGTGAGAATAACGGCAAGATCAATCCCGCCGGGTATTTCAGCCAGGCTGGTATACCCTTTGCAGTCGGCCACGTCCTCACCCTTGCGGTTTACCGCGTAGAATTCACCATCGTACTTTAGATATGAGATGAACTTGCAGATAGTTGCCCCAAGGTTGAATGCCTTGTTGGAGGCGCCGATAACGGCAAGTGACCGGGGGTTGAAGAAGGCGTTCATGGTGTCCTCTCTTTGATCAGTTAAAGGTTGTATGTTAAGCTTATAAACCGGCCGGTATATTGCAATGAAAATTTGTATTGTTTCGGTTGTTCTGAAAGGATTCACCGCTAAGGCGCAGAGAACGCGAAGGACGCAAAGAGTATTTCAATACATGTTTGATATGTCGTTTATTATTGAAAATGATAGTTGAGCGGTTCTTTTCAGAGAAAGTTTTTACAGGCTGAGATTCGATTACAGGCTACCATTAGAAAACCCTTGTCCCTTAGAAGTAACAAATAAATAATGCTTCTAATAATGGGGACAAGAAAGAAGTCACGTATATCGAACGCAACCCTTTGCGAACTTAGCGCCCTTAGCGTCTTTGCGGTGAATCCGTTAACCGTGCAGGAGCTTCACGGTTTGACGGACTTCTTCGAATTCCTTGTCGGCTTCAATGTTGTTTGCCGGAATAAACCTGTTCACTGCCAGCATGGTGATGACGTTGGCAACGAAGCCGGGTACTATTTCGTACATGGTTTCCCCAAGTCCCATCTGTTTCCAGACTACCAGCACCACTGTACCCGTTACCATACCGGCAAGGGCCGACTGCCATGAGGTTTTACGGGAGAACAGGGCAAAGAGTACCAGCGGTCCGAAGGCCGCGCCAAAGCCTCCCCAGGCGTAGGCCACCAGGCCAAGCACGGTATTGTCGGGATTGAGTGCCATCAGCAGCGCGATGATGGATATGCCGATAACGCAGATCCTGCCTACCTGTACCACCTGCTTCTGCGGTGCGTCTTTGCGTATCACCTTCTGGTAGAAGTCTTCGGTGAGGGCTGATGATGATACCAGGAGCTGCGAATCAATGGTGGACATGATGGCAGACAGTATGGCCGCAAGGAATATGCCCCCCACCCAGGGGTTGAACATGCTGTCCACCATGTAGATGAACACCTTCTCCTGGTCACCACTTTCAAGACCCGGGTACAAAGGAATGGCGATAAGACCCACAATGGCTGCTCCTATGAGGGATATAAATACCCAGGTGACAGCAATTGCCATGGATCGTCGAAGTTCCTTTACTTCCCTGATACCCATGAAGCGCACCAGGATGTGTGGCTGCCCGAAGTATCCCAGTCCCCATGCCATGGTTGATATGATACCCACGATTGAGGCCCCTGTGAAGGTGAGAAGTCCCGTGTCGATGTTGCGGGCAATCATTTCAGCCTTTATGGCATCGTACCCGCCTATGTGCTGCCAGGCCATGATGGGTACTATGGTGATGGCGATCACCATGAGGGTACCCTGTATCATGTCAGTCCAGCTGACTGCCAGGAAACCACCCAGGAATGTGTAGACCACGATAACCAGGGTACCGATGCTTACAGCCATGCGGTAATCCAGGTGGAACATGGATTCGAAAAGTTTCCCGGCGGCAACCAGCCCGGATGATGTATATATAGTAAAAAATATGAGTATGATAAGGGCGGATACGGTTCGCAGCAGACCTGTGGGGTCATGGAACCGGTCTTCAAAAAAACAGGGGAGGGTGATGGAGTTGGTTTTTTCCGTGTATACCCTGAGGCGTGTGGCAACGAACTGCCAGTTGCATACCGTGCCGATGAAAAGCCCTATTGCTATCCAGCTGGCAGGCAGACCGCTGACATACATGGCACCCGGAAGCCCCATGAGAAGCCAGCCGCTCATGTCACTTGCCTGCGCGGAGAGGGCTGTTACCCATTTGCCCAGGCCGCGACCGCCAAGGATGTAGTCTTCAATACTTGCGGTGCGCCTGTAAAATATGCCGCCAATGGTAATCAGCAGTACCAGGTATACGATGAAGGTGATCAGGGATGGTAATGATATCATGGCTGGTCTCCTTAACGGGTTTGTTAAAACGGATTAAATGTACTTTTACTGGTTATTCACAGGGGTGTCAAGAAATTCGGGATAGATAGTCTCTTGTACAGCGTACTTGATTTATGCCTGTTTTATTTGTATACTGTATATTCTAAGGAAATAAAAACATGAAGTATATAATTATGTAAAGGAGTAACACATGGCAAGAGTAACTTACGAATGTCCGGAATGCAAACAGACGGTGGTTCTTGAGGAGCCAGTGGAGAAAGTGCCCGAACATCATGGAAAACCCATGGTAAAAATTGACGAGTCAGAAATGGATATTTGTACGCAACCGGCTCACCCCGAACACGCACGCAGTACCGCTGAAGACGATGCATGCGACGATTTCAGGGGCGAGAAATAAAGACGTATAATAATAGAACCACAGAGGCACAGAGATACAGAGAAAGGATCAGGAATAATAACCATTTTTTTTCTTTGCGCCCTTTGTGCTCTTAGCGACTTTGCGGTAATACTTTTAAATACTCCCTCTGTACCTTTGCGCCTCTGTGGTTCTATTTAAAAACCTTCCGAAAAAATTGCATATTATCCGGCAACGTTATTGACATATCTTCTTTCGCAGGTATAACAGTATGATCAATTTTACTGAATTTTTATATATATAACGACTCAAGAGGTCATACTGTTCTACCCGGTATAATGCGGTCTCGAAATTATACCACCTGTATTGTGAGTCTGAAAGGAGAGTGTCATGTTTAACAAAGATTATGAAGCCATGCCCCGCGAGAAGCTGAAGGAGCTTCAGTTTGAGCGTCTCAAGTGGTCTATTACCCATGCTTACAACAATAACAGTTTTTACAAAAAATCATTTGATAACGCGGGATTTTCACCGGACAAGTTCAAGTCAATCGATGACATGAAGCATGTTCCTTTTCTTATGAAGCAGGACATGCGGGAGAATTCGCCATTCGGCCTTTTCGCCACCCCCATGGATAAGGTGGTTCGAATACATTCCTCCTCGGGAACCACCGGGAATGCCACCGTGGTTGGATATACAAAGGGTGACATTGGTGTCTGGTCAGAGGTTATGGCCCGAACCATCGCGGCTGCCGGGGGTAATGAGAAGGACATTGTACAGGTTGCCTACGGGTACGGTCTTTTCACCGGGGGACTGGGGGCTCATTACGGGGCAGAGACACTGGGAGCCACGGTAATCCCCATTTCCGGCGGTAATACTGAACGGCAGCTTATGCTGATAAAGGACTTCGGTACAACCATCCTGGCGTGTACACCATCATATGCCATTAACATGGCCGACTATGTGGCCACAAAAATGCCTGATTATGATTTTAAGAAAACCAAACTGAAAGCGGGAGTTTTTGGTGCTGAACCCTGGACTGAAAACATGAGAAAAGAGATCGAAACCAGGATGGGAATTAAGGCATATGATATATACGGACTGAGCGAGGTTATCGGCCCGGGTGTTTCATGTGAATGCAGTGAACAATCGGGACTGCACGTGTTTGAAGATCATTTTTACGTTGAGGTGATCGACCCGGAGACCGGTGAAGTGCTGCCCGAGGGAGAGAAGGGTGAGATCGTGTATACTTCCCTGACAAAGGAAGCCTGCCCGGTGATACGCTACAGGTCACGTGACATTACAAGGATATACTATGACGGCTGTAAATGCGGACGTACCCTTGTGAAAATGGAGAAAGTAACCGGCCGAACAGATGATATGATGATTATACGGGGAGTAAATGTGTTCCCCATGCAGATAGAGTCAATCCTGATGGATATCGAGGGGACCGAACCCCACTACCAGATTATCCTGGACAGGAAAGGAGCGCTGGATGACGTAGAGATCATGGTGGAGGTAAACGAGAAGATATTCTCCGATGAGCTTTCGCAAATGCAGAAGCTTAGCAGCCAGATTCAACAGCGTTTCAGAAGTGTGCTTGGAATTTCAGCCAAGGTAACCCTTGTTGAGCCAAGCACGATTGAAAGAAGCCTTGGCAAGGCCAAACGGGTTATTGACAGGCGTGATATGTAGGAACGCATTATAATATATCAGGAGGTTCATGTATGAACGTAACACAGGTTTCCCTATTTCTTGAAAACAAACCGGGTCATCTTCAGAGCGCTCTTAAAGTTCTGGCAGATGAAAAGATCAATATACTTACTCTCACCATAGCCGAGGTATCAGATTTCGGTATCGTGCGAATGATCGTCAACAATCCTGACAGGGCTGTGCAGGCACTGAAAGAGAACAGGTTCACGTGTTCTACAACCGATGTGCTGGCCATTGAGCTTACCGACGAGTCAGGATCTCTTCTGGCAGCGCTTGATACTTTTTCAAAGCGACAGTTGAATATCGAATACATGTACGCGTTCACAGAAAAAAGAGGTGACAAGGCGGTAATGATTTTTAGATTTGATGATATAGAGATGGCGAAGAAGGCTCTCCAGGAAGAGGGATACAATATCGTCAAGAAAATCGACATAGTTGGAGACTGATCGATGCAGAAAAAATTAATGTTGGGAAACGAAGCGGTTGCCAGGGGTGCCTACGAGGCAGGCTGTCACGTGGCAGCTGCATATCCCGGTACACCAAGCACGGAGATCATGGAAGCCATAGCCCGGGATTACCCGGACATAAAGGCACAGTGGTCTCCAAATGAGAAGGTGGCCCTTGAGGTTGTTGCCGGTTCTTCAGTAGCCGGTGCCCGCTCGATGGCTGCCATGAAACATGTTGGGCTGAATGTTGCGGCTGATCCGCTGTTTACTTTTTCATATACCGGCGTAAACGGGGCAATGGTAATCATAAATGCCGACGACCCGGGGGCGTGGAGTTCTCAAAATGAACAGGACAACCGGCATTATGCCAGGGCCACCAAGCTGCCCATGATAGAGCCATCAAGTCCTGCCGAGGCAAAGGAGTTTACCAGGCGGGCGTTCGATATATCAGAGGATTTTGACAGGCCGGTATTAGTTCGGATCACCACCAGGATATCTCATTCCCAGGGGATTGTTGATGTTGATGAACCAAAAAAAGTGCCGCTGAAGCCTTTTGAACGAAATCCGAAAAAATATGTTATGATACCTGCCCATGCCCGTCCGCGGCATGTCTTCATCGAAGAACAGATGAAGAAGCTTATGGATTTTTCAAATTCCTCCGATCTGAACCGTATTGAATGGAAGAGTAAAAAGCGGGGAATTATCACTAACGGCGTGGCATACCATTACGTAAAGGACGTATGTCCGGATGATTCAGTGCTGAAAATAGGGGTCATCTGGCCGCTGCCTGAAAAACTGATCCGTGAATTTGCTGACCAGGTTGACGAGCTGTACGTGGTTGAAGAGTTGGATCCATTCATAGAAGATTATGTTCGAGGCATGGGATACAGTCCAAAAGGCAAGGAAATTATTCCCATGTGCGGGGAGCTTACCCCCGAAATTATTGACATGGCATTGAATCAGAAAAAACCGAAGAACCAGATACCGGCATATTCTGCTCCCATCCCCGGACGCCCCCCCGCTCTATGCAAGGGATGCCCCCATGGATTTGTGTTTGAGGTGCTGGCCAGGCTTGACCTGACGGTTAATGGGGATATCGGCTGTTATACCCTTGCGGTGCTTCCCCCGTATAATGCCATGCACAGCCAGGGCTGTATGGGGGCAAGTGTCAGCATGCATCTTGGTTTTGAGAAAGCACGTGGTGACGAGATGGCCCGTAACAGTGTGGCGGTAATCGGCGATTCCACATTTATCCATTCCGGTATTACCGGGCTGATCGATATAGTGTATAACAAGGGGACGGGAACGGTTATTATCCTGGACAACAGGGTAACAGCCATGACAGGTCACCAGGATAATCCTGCAACCGGGAAAACCCTTATGGGTGAGGATACCCATCAACTCAATTTCGAGATGCTTGCCAGGGGAGTCGGTGTCAAGCGGGTAAGAACGGTGGATCCGAAAAATATCGAGGAGTTTGAACAGGTTGTACGGGAAGAAGTTGCTGCACGTGAACCATCGGTTATTATCTCTCTGAGAAAATGTATCCTGAAAAAGTAATGGGAAGAACAGGGGTTTTGTGATGATGAACGTAATTTTTGCAGGTGTTGGCGGACAGGGAGTTATTCTTGCAAGCAAGGTGCTTATGCAGGTGGCCATGGATGCCGGTTATGATGTAAAAGAATCCGAGGTGCATGGTATGGCCCAGCGTGGGGGAAGTGTTGATTGCCATGTTCGGATTGATACGCAGGTATATTCCCCTCTTATTGAGAGGGGGACGGCAGACTTTCTTGTGTGCCTGGAGCTGCTGGAGTCCATGCGAAAACTGGATTTCCTGTCAAATGACGGGATGCTTATCGTGAACAGGCTGCAGATTAACCCAGCGCCGGTAGAGGCCGGTCTGGCTGAATATCCTGATGATATTGAAGCGTGGCTGTGTGATAATGTACATAAGTGCAAAGTGGTTGATGCCGACCCGGTGTTGAAAGAAGTGGGTACGAAGCGGGCATTGAATATTGTAATGCTTGGCGTATTGTCAACCTACCTTGATTTTGAATATGCACAATGGCAGAAAGCGATACGATTGCTGGTAAAAGAGAAATTTGTAGAAATGAACCTGAAGGCTTTTGATATGGGAAGAGAACTGGCCAATGGAGCCTGATCTGTTAAGTATCCTGCGGCGGTTTAGAAGGAGACAGGTATGAAAAAGGGGTTATGTTTTGTTTCGATTATCCTGGTGATACTACTTTCTTCATGCGCGAAGTACAGCGTTAAGGAAGAGATTGATCGAACCTCCAGGGTTGATGTGAAAAAAGCGGGTATATTGCTTAGAATATCGCGCAAGGCGATGCTGGGATATGATGTCCACTACCAAACCCTGCAGAAATGGCTGAGGGGATATACGCATAATGTTGAGCTTGAGTTAATAAATGCCAAATCAGATTATTACTCGTATTATACCAATGACCAGGACAGGTTTTACCAGCTTTCCATGAATAACGCATTTCTGAAATACAAATCACTGGGTGTTGTCAACTCATATCTTTATCGGTATAAGAATGATCTTTCTTCTCTTATGAAAGCGAAGAATCTTGACGTATTGATAATTTACGAAGTATATGGCATCGCATCGGTGGGGATGCAATTTCTCGACTTTGATTCTGTGGGTGTCATGCTTGATAAAAACCTGAAGGTGGTATATCTTGATCATCAGCATGACCGGTTTAACAGCGATGACTATTCAATAGATCTTCTCAAAGATCAGCTTTTGAACAAGATGAATGACCGCATGCTTGAATTTATTATGGAACTTGATTATATAGAGGATTAGTATTTGGAAGGTGAGAATTGGAGACGGCGGGATTCGAACCCGCGTCCTGTGACACACCTCCACAGCGTCTACATGCTTATCCCATTCTTTTATTTAAGTTGAAGGTCGGAGAATGGGAATCCTTCCTGCAACCGTGTTCCCTAAAGTTTCGCCCCCGCCGCGGGAACAGTGACGGGAACTATCCTCTTTTGTTTACGCCCGTACAGATCTCAGAGGAGAAGATTCTGTAAAGACGCCCGCAGGCTACGCTGCGAGAGCTAGATTATTATCTGCACTTATAATTGGCCTGCCACGTTTAACGAGATGACAGCACACTCGGCATGCAGCTATGGACGCATCAACACAGTCGAAACCATGTCGTCCCCCCAACATGCAGGTAATGTACTGACAGACCTCTTATTCGTCAACCATTGTATGGATGGTTTTTTGGAAAAATGCTTGTTATTTTAATCTCTTAATATAGGTTGGTTGCGGCTTTCGGGCTGAATCTGTTTAAAAAACCTTATTTAGAGGTAATCATGAGTTGTACAGTAGTTATTGGCACACAGTGGGGAGATGAAGGCAAAGCGAAAATGATCGATTATTACTCCCGTAATGCTGACATAATAGTCAGGTACCAGGGAGGTGCAAATGCCGGTCACACAGTTGTGGTCAATGGGAAAAAACATGTATTCCATCTTATTCCATCGGGGATTTTGCATGAAGGAAAGGAATGTGTAGTTGGCAACGGTGTGGTAGTGGACCCTGTGCAGCTTGTACAAGAATTCGATCTTCTGGAAAAAGAAGGGTTGAAAATACGGGACAGAATTTTTATTTCAGATGCCGCGCATCTGATTCTTCCCTATCACAAGGCCGTTGATGCCGCCATGGAAGAAGTACGATCCAATAAGATTGGTACTACCAAGAGGGGCATTGGGCCCGCGTATGCCGACAAATGCCTGCGTACAGGCATACGGATCGGTGATATTTTTGATGATGATTTTTTGAAAGAAAGACTTGCAACGGCGCTGAAATTTAAAAACCTGCAGCTTGCGCATTGCTATAATAAAGAAACCTTCAGCATTGACGAGATGATGGACCTGCTTGTTACATTCAGGGAACGTGTTTCTGACATGATAAGGAACACGCCATATTATCTGCATACATCTCTATCCGAAGGCAAAAACATACTGCTGGAAGGAGCACAGGGGAACGGGCTTGATATTGATCATGGTACATATCCCTACGTGACCTCATCTAATCCTACCATCGGTGGCGCCCTTATGGGATCAGGACTTAACTACAATGCTATTTCAGAGGTGGTTGGAATAACCAAGGCATACATAACCCGGGTGGGTGAAGGTCCCTTCCCGACGGAAGAAGTTGGTGAAAAGGGAGACTTGATCAGGGAAAAGGGGGGTGAGTACGGTTCAACCACCGGCAGGCCAAGACGATGCGGATGGTTCGATGTTGAACTTTTGAAACATACTGCCCGAATAAACGGCCTGACATCAATCGCACTGACCAAGCTTGATGTGCTTTCCGGCCAGGAAAAAATCAAGGTTGCGGTTGGGTATACTGTCGAAGGGAAAAACCTGGATTATTTCCCCTCCTCCCTGCTGCACAAGGTTACACCACGATACCAGGAGCTTGAAGGATGGGAAGAGGATATAACTGAATGCAAATCGTACGACGATCTGCCCTCCGCAGCCAAAGAGTATATCACCTTTATTGAAAAGGCAGTAGGTGTTCCGGTATCAATAGTTTCCGTTGGACCCGACAGGATGAATACATTCGTAAAGTGATAGAAGGACAGTGCATCATTAAGAACTTCTCGGTGTAAAAAAAATTTGAACGAATCGTACTTTTTTTTGTAACGATGAAGGTATGCATGATATTATAAATGTACCGCGTTTCTTTTTTTGATTTTTTTATTTGACAGTAAAATACCGTTTAGTATAAGAGGTTTCCATCAAAAGAGCCGCTAGCTCAGTCGGTAGAGCAACTGCCTTTTAAGCAGTGGGTCCAGGGTTCGATTCCCTGGCGGCTCACATGGGAAATATGCAAAAATGTATTGACAAAGTCTTCCATTTTTCTTATTAACCATTCACCATCTGTCCCCGTCGTCTAGGGGTCTAGGACACCGGGTTTTCATCCCGGCAACAGGGGTTCGAATCCCCTCGGGGATGCATTTAGTCGCATAAAAAAGACAGGATTTTTTCCTGTCTTTTTTTATGGGCAGATACCATTGCTTACTCGTAATCAGAGATATCGATTCCCTGTGCCCTGGCTTTTTCACGGTACCATTCCATCTCATCAAGAGGTGGTGCTGACTGTTTTGCCTCTTCCCGTCGTATTAATGATATTGCATTTTCCGGACAGGTGGAAACGCATAACCCGCAACCGATACATTTCTCTTCCTGTATACTCATGTAATTGTCAACTGGCTCAATTGCTTTAACCTGGCATCGGGTATCGGCGCAGGTGCCGCAGTTCTTGCAAAGATTTGGGTCAATCCTGGCAAAGTAGTGGGAATTGACGGTGTCTTTCATTCCGAACCTGGCAGCAATCAGCTGAACACAGCAGCAGCCGCAGCAATTACAGAGGAAATAATGTCCCTCCTGTATGTTAGCGGTCATGTGTACGAGTCCCGCTTCTTCCGCCATTTTGAGTATATCAAAAGCCTCGTCTTTGTTGATTATCCTTCCCGCGTGTGGATGATCGTTGAAATAATCGGGATGTTCTGAAAGGGCAAGGCATACTTCCCTTGGCTTGTCACAACCCCGTTTCAGCATGGAGGTCTGTTTCTTGCAAATACATTCGTTTACAGCAAATGAGCGGCATTTGGAAATGATAGATGAGACCCGCTCATACGGCATGGCGATTCCGGCAGTGGAAATCTGCTGTTCAATGGGAACCACCTGCATCATCTGCGGGGTGTGGGACAGGAAGTAAGGACCCACTGACTTGATGTACCTTGCATGCAGGCGGGCGAATTCCTCGTCCATGTTGTGCAGCTGCAGTTCGTAGATACCCAGTATCCAGGGAACCAGGTTATACTTTTTTTCTTTGCCTGATGGGTCGCATTCTACAAGACCCCGGGCCCACATGCTGGTGAGTTTTTTGTCCAGTTCTTCAGGGTTATGCCCGGTGCGTGCTGCCACCTGTGCGGCTGTTTCCTTTTTAAGTTTCAGGCTGCAGAAAAGTTCGGCCTCGTCAGGCCTGAATATTTTTTTCAATAGATTCAGTTCAACACCGCTTTCTGATCGGGGAAAGCCATTGGGTAGAGAATCAAGAACATCAGCCAGTTTCTCATATACGGTCTGTTCCATGCCGGTCACCTCGTAGTAGGATATAGCCCAAACATATCACTGTTATGTTTCATGTAAATCACTATTTTTGGTAACCACAGAGGCTCAGAGAAACAGAGCAAGGATTTTTTTATAGCTGTCTTAATGGTACATTAAAGCAGTATACCAGTTGAAAAAGTATTCAGTTATCATGACATGCAACCAGGCAACCATATTCTCTCTGTTTCTCTGAGCCTCTGTGGTTAATTGTTGTTGATTTTATGGTAACTTCCAGATGTTTATCTCGGGGTTGTCGTTGCACTTTTTGCAGAAGGCTTTTGTGTCCCCGTGACCGCAGCCGTAGCACCAGATGTCGAAGATGCGGCATTCAACGCAAAGTGCCTTACCGCAGCCATCGCAGAGCACCACCGCCTCTTTATTTCCACACATTTGGCATGTTGCATTTTCTATTACTTTCATAGAATTATTTTCGGTCCTTTCCATAAAGGATACATATTTCACAGTTGCAGGGCAAGCAGTTATTGGTATATACTTTATAACAGATTAAAAAACTTTGCGGTTCTCTGCGAACTTTGCGCCTTCGCGGTGATCATTTTATGGAGAAAAAACGAAATGATAATAGATTCCCATGTGCATATTGGTACCATTGAGAATTTCGATCTTACAGAGTCAATGCTGATGAAGGCAATGGACAGGTATGGGATAGACTTCGCCCTGGTGTCCAACGTGGAGGGATCAGAATTTATTCCTCCACATGGGCCGGTAGATACTCCCGTTCCTGAACGGGAGGTGAATGAGAAGGTGCTGAACCTGGTGCGCAGGCATCCTGACCGGCTGCGGGGGCTTTACTGGATAAAACCTCACACGGAAGGGTACACCCCTGATGTGCTTCTTTTTTTAGAGGAGCACCGTGATGTTTTTGCCGGCATGAAATTTCATCCGGACATGTCACAGTTAAAGATCACGGACAAAAAGTATGTTCCCTACCTTGAATGCGCAAAAACCCTTGGCATGCCGGTTGCCGTGCATACGGCACATGATATTTACGCCCATCCATCATTCGCGCGTGAGGTGGCTGCACAGTGGACCCTTTTGAATTTTGTGCTGGTGCACATGGGGCTTGCCTCAGATAACATTGAATCTATTGAGTACATGGAGGAACTTCGAAACGTGTACGGTGATACCACGTGGGTGACCTTCGAATCTATTGAGAAGGCGGTGAAATGGGTGGGAAGTCACAAGATACTCTTTGGTACCGACGCCCCCATTGACGGGGTAGATACTTATGAGTGGTACCAGGACAAGATACGGGGTATCCGTGACCAACTGGATGATAAAGACACGGAAAACATTCTTTTCAGGAACGCGCAAAAGATATTCCTTGAGAAGTAGCTTTTATAAAGGTTGTGGAAGTTGTTTGTAGGAATCTGCCAGTACCTTCAGGATCATTGCGGGGGACGTGATTGAATGGGGTACATTCAGCATGCAGGTGATATCACCCCCGTCCATCCTCAAAAATCCTTTTGACAAGGCCCCTGTTGAAGTAATGTACTCACTTTTTGCTGATGTGAAAAGTTCGGGGCTGGTGCAGTATACCGCTGCCAGGGGGTCCCACAGGTAGATGTGGGAGATGCCGAAATAGTTCTGCATCAATTGCATCCATGGGGTAAAGGGAGCCTCGATATAGGCGTACAGTGATGGGGATAAGGATTCCTGTAATGTTCGCATCTGGTTTGTGCCGAAAGGCATCTGCAGGCAAAGGTTTCCCGTGATGACGGTAACAGAAATTCCCGACCGGAAAAGACCTGAGGCGGCTTCAGGGTCGGAGGACACGTTCAGTTCACCCATCTCTATTCCGTTTATAATCAGGGGCTGGGTAACCCCTCCCATTATTACGACCTGGTGGAGGTTATGGAAGAAATTATTGTCCAGCTGGTATGCTCCCAGAAGATTGGTGAGTGAGCCGGTGGCAAGCAGGGTTACCTTCCCGGGATGTTGGGCGGCGGTGTGTGCAAGGAATTCTGCCGCTTCGCTGTGCCTGTTTTCAATGCCGGCTGCTCCTTTGAAAAGGGGAACATCGGTGATGTAAAAATCATCAAAGAGGGTGCGGGTGCATCGGTACACGTCATCGATAGTGCTGTTGCCGAAGGTGAGTGTGACTCCAAGCAGTTCAACGTCAGACCGTCCCCGCAGGTAGAGCAGGGCCATGCCGTCGTCGATGTCACGGTGCTGCATACCCATGGTGTTGTCACAATCATGAATAATTTTCATCACACCACGTCCTCCCTGAGAAACCAGTCTATGTCGGCCAGGTAATTCTGTATAGTATTGAAGGTATGGTGGTTTTGCAGTTTCCTGTCAGAGCGGGTATACTCATACCATGCCATGTAGCACCAGCTTAAGCCTCGCAGTATTATGGTTCGTTCAAGCAGTCGTGTTTTTTCCCGGAGTTCATCAAGGGGAATTCCGGTTTTCAGTATGGACTCGTATTCACGAAGAAATTCTGTCTTCTCGTCTGATGAATATATGTAGTTCCCTTTCCACAGGGTGGTGGTGGGGGTAAGAAAGTGCCCGAGGTCCTGGTAGCGGTGGGAAACCACTGCTTTCTCCCAGTCTACCAGGTATGCCCTGCTGTTCTGGTCATCGATGATGAAGTTGTGTGAGTTTACCTCCGTGTTTACCATGCACATGGATTCTGACTGGAATTCTTCACGCATGGACTGTCCCATCTTTTGAATTATGTTGTGCAGCTCAAGGAGCTTATCCTGTTCGTCCCTCAGCGGATGGCGGGGGAAACGGGTCAGCAGATCATGGCTTTCAGCGGCGATGTCCAGCACTGGATTGGACTGCACGATGAGGCGGTTGTCGGGCTTAAGGGCGTGAATGGCGGCAAATACTTCGGCTGCATGGCGGGTGTCATCCGGATAGCGTAATGGCCGGCCTGGAAGATATACCATGAGAAGCACCCCGCCGTCAAATTCTTCGGGTGAAGGGTCAAGGAACAGGGGACGGGGGGTTACTCCTGAAGGATATACCGCATCGAGAACATTGAACTCGTAGGACACCTGGTCATCAAGGCCCAGCTGGCTTCCATGATTTATCCTGAACACATACGCATGGCTGCCGGTTGTGGTTACCAGGTAATTTTCGTTATATTCACCGGCAGCAAGGAATGAAACAGTGCAGTTGCCGGTAACCCATTTCTGTTTCTTAAGAAAAGCCCTGATTATACTACTCTTCTTTTTTGTATCCATTGTGCCCCTTGTATTGATGGGGAACTTCCCTCTTCCTGGTATATAGTTATATGCAAAATAATGAGACGGGTCAACATTATATATTGAAAATACTCAAATTTTGTGTATTGTACAATAAGACCTTTCAAGTCAGGATGGAGAATGCTGAGAAGATGAGAAGATCTTATTCAATTATTGTGCCGGTTTTAAATGAAAATGAGATTATCAGGGACACCATTAGCCGAGCATTTGAACTTATAGATGAAAACATTGATGAGATAATCGTGGTGGATGGAGATGAAGAAGGAAGTACGGCCAGGCTGTTGACACCAGATTTTCCGGTAAAGTCAATTGTATCGGCTAAGGGGAGGGGGCGACAGATGAATGCGGGGGCATTGAAGGCCATGGGAGAAGTGCTGATATTTCTGCATGCGGATACACAGCTGCCACATGATGCCCTGGGGCAGATTGACCGGGCACTTGACAACCGCCGGGTTGTGGGCGGGGCCTTTGATCTTGGCTTTGATGATACTCATTGGTGGTTCGCCGTGGTGGCTGCAAGCGGATCGTTGCGATCCCGCCTGACACGGATACCCTTTGGGGACCAGGGGCATTTTTTCAGGAAAGAGTATTTTCATGAAATTAGGGGATACCCGGAGATACCCATTATGGAAGACGTGGAGATTATGTGTACCATAAAGCAACGGGGAGACCGTATTAAAATACTGGATAGTCGTGTTCGCACATCTCCCCGTATGTGGTATGAAAAGGGCTTTCTTATGAATACATTAAAAAATTATGCCATACAACTTATGTACCTTGCCGGGATGCCGGTTGAAACACTGGCATCGGTGTATTATGGCAAAAGCCGGGGGAAATGATGAAAAGAATCATGATACCCCTTCAGCAGGGCAGTGCGAATGCGGGGAAGTGGATGGTTGAGTCCATCAATGTCATTAAAGATTACAGGCAGGCCTTTGCTGAAAGCCCGCCCGCACAGGCCAGTCTTGCGGTGATGAATGATTCTGATAACACGGGAGAAAGTTCCATGTACTATATTGATTATATAGAAATATTGAGGAATTAGATAATTGAAACACAACATGGAAGAACCATACAGGAAGGCGCTGGTGGTGTTTGTACGGTATCCCCAGCCGGGAAAGGTGAAATCACGGCTTGAAGAAGGCATCGGCAGTGCAACCATAACGGCAGATTTATACCGATGTTTTGTGATGGACGTGCTTGATACAGCCAGCCCGGTATATGATACCATCATTATCAGCTATGAACCATCCGTGAAGGAAAGTACATACCGGGAATGGCTGGGTGATTCCTTTGAGTACTTGCAGCAGCGGGGGGACGATATTGGTGCCCGAATGTTTCATACCTTCGAAGACGTGTTTCGGGCGGGTTACAAGTCTTGCTTTCTCATGGGCAGTGACATTCCTGATCTGCCGGAAAAAATTATATCAGATGGTCTGCGCCTGCTTGATTCGGTGGATGCGGTAATCGGCCCGGCGCTTGATGGTGGATATTACTGCATCGGCTTGAAAAAAAACGCTCTTTCAGGGGATTATTTTTACAATATTCAATGGAGTACCTACAGTGTGTTATCTGCCACCGTAACCCGCCTGGAATCTGCAGGGATCGAATATGTTTTGCTGCCTGAGTGGGGTGATGTGGATACCCTTGATGATCTGAGGGATATGGTTTCAAGAAGTCATTTGTCACTATTTAAAAAATCACATACCATGAGGTATATCCGTTCGCAGCATCTTTTCCAGTCTATTCTTTAGGGGTATATCATGAAGGGAAGGTTGATTTGCATCTACAGTAAATATATATTATACTATTTATCCCCTTGAAAGCGGGGTTTATGGGGAAGCCGGTAAACTGGAGGAAAAAAATGCAGTATGATTACGATCTTTTAGTTCTTGGCGGTGGTGCGGCAGGACTGGTGACCGCATCGGTGGCAGTGAACCTTGGTAAAAGGGTTGCGCTGGTTGAAGCGCGAAAAACAGGTGGAGAGTGCACCTGGTACGGCTGTATCCCCAGCAAGGCATTGATAAAATCAGCTTCCCTGGTGTACAATGCAGGTCACCTGCACCGTTATAACCTGGCAGGCAAAAAGGTTACCGGGCTTCGGCCGGAAGATGGATTGAAACGGGTGCAGAAGGTAGTGCATACCATTTATAATCATGAGACACCGCAAGTACTGGAAGAGAAGGGTATCACCGTTATAATGGGAAAGGGACAGTTTGTTGATGCCCATCATGTGCGGGTAAAGGGGAAAATATATTCGGCCAAAAAGTTCGTGATCGCAACCGGGTCAGAGCCCCTTGTTCCCCCTATTGAAAATATTGATTCTGTACCATACCTGACCAATGAAACAGTATTTAGCCTGAAGAAGTCACCCGCATCCATGATCGTGCTTGGTGGCGGGGCCATTGGTATTGAAATGGGGCAGGCCTTTCAACGCCTGGGAACGAAGGTTACAGTTGTGGAAATGCTGAACCGTATTATACCAGGGGATGATCCCGAGTTGACGGGAATGCTGGCAAAAAGACTTTCAGATGAAGGGATGACTGTGCTTACCGGGCATAAAGCGGTAAGGGTGATGCAGAAAGGAAAGCAGCTGGAGTTGACCGTCGTTAATGAAAAAGAGAAGAAAAGGATTGTGAAGGCAGAAACCCTGCTTGTAGCAGTAGGAAGAAAACCCCGTGTGCACGGACTTGGCCTTGAAGCGGCCGGTGTGCGATATGATAACGGGGGGCTTGTACTTGATAAGTACCTGAGAACAACGGTGCCGCACATTTTTGCGGCTGGAGATGTGGCAGGGCCATTCCTGTTCAGCCACATGTGTGAATACCAGGGTATTACCGCGGCAACCAATGCCATGCTTCCGGTGAAGAGAAAGGTTGACTATTCCCATGTACCATGGGTGACCTATACTGATCCTGAAATTGCCCACTCGGGGCTGACAGAAGAGGAAGCGGCTGAAAAATACGGTACACGTATTCGGGTGTACAAAAAATCATATGCTGATCTTGATCGCGGCATTACAGACGGGACGGAATTCGGCCTGGCGAAGTTTATTACGAAAAAAAACGGTAAGCTGCTGGGGATACATATATTAGGTGCGCGGGCAGGTGAACTGATGCACGAAGCACATGCCATGAAGGCTATGGGTATACCCTTTTACAAGCTTAGTAAGGTAATTCACGCTTACCCGTCGTATTCTGACATGGTGCGGCACCCGGCCAGGGATGCCTACGTGGACAGAATAAGGAATAACCCTCTGGTGCGGCTGGTACAATTCTTTATGAGAGGAGACAAGAATGATGAGTAGTTTTTTCCGGGCCTACTGGAAGCGAATCGTGCTGCTGGTAGTGCTGGTTGGGGGGGCAGTTCTGATCCGAATGGCGGGATGGCATGAGTATATTACCCTGCAGAATCTGCAGGCATATGCCGGTTCTCTTCAGGAGATGGTGCGTGACAGGTACCTGCAGTCGGTGCTGATTTATATCGGCATATATATACTGGTTACCGGTTTTTCCATTCCCGGGGCTGCGGTGATGACCCTGGCGGGTGGATATCTTTTCGGGGTGATCCTGGGTGCGGCATATGTAAACGTGGGCGCCACCCTGGGAGCGTTTATGGCTTTCCTGGCGGCACGATTTATTCTCGGCAACTGGATACAGGAAAAATACGGTGAGCGGCTGCGTCGTTTTAACCGGGATATTAATGAAAACGGGTATAACTACCTGTTAACACTGCGATTGATTCCCGTGTTCCCCTTCTTCCTTATCAATTTTTTTGCCGGTCTTACTTCCATACCTTCCCGTACCTTTATCTGGACCACCTCACTGGGTATTATACCTGGATCACTGGTATATGCCTTTGCCGGAAAGCAGCTGGCAACGGTTACATCGGTTGGGGATATCTTTTCCACCAATATGCTGATCGCCTTAATACTGCTTGGGCTTTTTGCACTACTTCCGGTGGTGCTGAAGAAACTGGGAATTGTGCATGTAGCCGATAGGGAGGATATATAGCAATGGCGGTATTTTACTGTATTAACGGGTAAACTTTTCCCGAAATGTATGGGGAATCTTACCTATTAGCCGTTTCTGAAAATTAAAAGCCACTGCTCCTGATTCTGCCAGGCATGCGGGGTGGCCATCTTTCATCACCCGATGGAAAAACCGGAAGCCTTTTTCGCTGATTTCATCTATACTGCTTTCAATTATGATGTTATCATCAAGAAAGATCTCTTTTTTGAAATTCAGAACCATGTCAGCCATGATTATGGAAGTTTCATCGTCACCAAGATTCAGTTCGTTCAAACCGTTGTCCATTAACAGCTGATGACGGGCCTGGTGCAGCAGGGCAACCATCTCGGTAGTTCCCACGTGACCTGACATATTCACATCATACACTCGAATGACGCATTCGTATCTGAATGGATAGCTTTTCTGCTCGGCAAGGCGTACTCTGGACATATCGTTCTCCATCAATTATCATTCTTACGGTGGCAACTCTACTGGCATGATGAAATATTGAAAGTAAAATTTTTGCCAGCCCCTGTTACTGTAGAATATGTTTACAGGACGTCAATAATCACCATGGCGATATCATCATCAAAGGTTGTCTTTGATCCGTATAACCCGTGAACACGCAGGTGATCTTCTACACGTCTGCAGAAATTACCCGCGGTAAGTTCACCGGATCCGGCAAGAAGGTCAACGAGGTTTTTTTCAAATGGAATCCCGTCCCTGTTCTCGGCTTCGGTAAGTCCGTCGGTATAGAATAAAAACCGGTGTCCGCTTTTTACCGGTATTTCTATCTCCTGAAACTCCTGGTAGTCAAAAAGTCCAAGCATTTTACCGTGGGGTTTGAGGGTGTCCACTTCCCCTGTATCACGGTTAACCCGATATACGGGATTATGACCCGCACTGGACATGACAAGATTCATCTGGTAAAAATCGAAATACGCGTAACAGCCGGTGACAAAGTTATCAGCGATAAGATTCTTTATAGACCTGTTGATATATGATAACACGTATGAAGGAGACCATGAATTTTTGTAGGTCTGCCGGTTCTGAAACGAAAGTTTCAACATGCTTGTAATAAAGGCGGCAGATACACCGTGTCCCGACGCGTCGGTGATGAGGAGGCCGAATCGACGTTCCCCTTTTTCAGGGGAGTACAGGAAGTCGTAATAATCTCCCCCCACCTCAATCATGGGTATGTAAGCTGCCGCAACCTCTACACCCTCGAAGTCAGGAAAACTGTCTGGAAGCAGGTTACGCTGCAGCCTGGTTGCAAGATCAAGGTCGAGGGTGATCACATCATTCTTCTTTTTCACGTCCTGGTAAAGAAAATAATCATCAAGGGCCTTGGCCACAACAGATGCCCGTGTCCGAATCAGGTTCTTTTCGAATTCCGTAAGTGTCATTGGTGAATCATAGTTATGAAACCGCATGGTTCCATGTACCCTGTCCCCCATGATCAGGGGAAGGTAGTATAATCCGGAAATGCCATAGTCCCTTAAAAAAACCTGGTCATCCGGGGTGAAATCATCCAGGTGTACTTCTGGAATGTATATTTCTCTTTTTTCCCTGGCTGCGACGGATGCCCAGTCACTGCTTGTTTTGTAATCAACTTTTCGGGAAAAAACCTCTTCAAGCTGGTCGGCTGAAAGCTTGTGCTTGGGAGATACGTTAGAGGGGTTTATCCTGTGTACGTTCATCAGGCCATCGCGGTCAATATATGATACGTTGCAGCCATCAAAGGGAATTCGACGGCGCAATGTGAATATGATCTCATCCAGGAAATGTTCAATATCCATGTCCATGTGAATTTTCAGAATAAGGGATGTGAGCATCTCCATTTCGTTTTTCAGCATGTCGTTTTCGGTAATCAATTCATCATGGCTCATGGCCAGGCTCCATTATTCTGGTGATCATATCACGGATCCTTTTTTTATACACCCTCTTGTATATACTATGCCCGCATGTCCTGTGGCAATAAAAAAATAGTGAATATACCTTCACACGTATGTTCATATAGTATTCTCGTTGCAATTGGATGGGTACTATGTAATACTATGCACACTATAAAGGGAGAGAGAGTATGGGTAATAGAAGAATCGAAACTATTCTATTGATTACAGGGATAATCTTCTTTGCATTGCACATATTGCGTGTCTTTATGGCAATGGTTATATGGAACCTCGATGTATACGTGGGTAGTGCTGAGAATATTGCCCTGTTCGCGGTGCTGGTTTTTGCCGCTGTTCTTCCCCTTTCAGCACTGGTCAGATGGCCTGGAACTCGTACAGTGTTATTTGTCAGTACAGTTGGTATCATACTCGTACGTCTGTTGCTGCAATTATTTCATGAACCACTGGTAATGATTATCCTTTCCACCACTGGTGTAATCCTGTTTTTGTGGTTTTTTACACTGGTGCTGCAATCTGATGAGAACAGGAGTGCTGAAACACGGGTGCCGGTACTTGTCACTTCTCTTGGAGCAGCGTTTACCATTGATGTTGTATTGCGTGCCATGTTATTTTCATACGATATTACCTGGAGAAAAGGACTACTGCCTGCCGCAGCCATGATGGTATTTGGATTATTACTCATGGTGCTGATAATCCGTGTTGTTCCCTGGTTAAACGGTTCGGATGATTTTGAAGAGCCCCCCTTTCTTAAAGTGTTGCCCCTTGTGGCAATGGGACCCTGGTTTTTTATGATGTTTGCCGTGTATACGAATATTCCCGCGGTTGTGGCGGCAACAGGGCTGGATGATGTTACCGCGGGAATACTGGTTGCCGCCGTTACCATGACAGGAAGTCTTCTCATGCTTGTGGCAGGATCCATACGGGGTACAAACAGGATCGCCGCCATCTTCTCAGCTCTGGTGCTCATTTGCGCTACATGGCTTTTCACCATGCGTATGGGGCCTGTCTGCATGTGGGTTGCAGGCGGGGGAATCGCGGCATGGGTTGTGCCAGCCATTATTATAAAATGGACATCAAACGGTAATGAGATCAGGTCAGGCCTGTGGCGCAGCTGCATCGCTGTGTTTTTCATGTTCCTGTTATTTGATGTGTTCGTGTTTGTAAATGCCCAGTTTAAAATTCAAAACGTGGTTTTATGCGCGTCGATACTGGTTGCGGCGGGGATGGTGGGTGCCATATTGCAGCATGCGCACGCTGCCGGTGCTGATTCCCGAATAGATAATGCAGTATATAGTGTTCTCGCGGTAGCGGGAATCGTTGCCATGTGCATATGGTGGGTAGAGGTGAAGGTGCCTGCTCCCGGCGATACAACTCATTCAGGTCCGCTACGGGTTATGACCTATAATATTCACCAGTCATTCGATGCCGATTACCGGGTTGACCTTGATGATATGGCAGAGGCAATAATGAAAGAAAAACCTGACGTGGTTGGCTTGCAGGAGGTGAACAGGGGACAGCTGTCAAATGGTATGATCGACTGCCTGCCATACATTGCCAGAAAACTCAACATGACATGGGTATTTCTTGGATATCACGAAGACGGGCAGTATGGTAATGCGCTGCTGAGCAGGTATAAGATAACTGATGCGGATGGATATCATTACACCAACAACCGCAACGAGGTGCGGGGAGTTACAAGGGGTGCAATCAAAACGAAAGGTGGAAAGATAACATTTTACGTGACACACCTTGATCACACCAGTGGTAAAAAAAACGTGAGAAAGCAGCAGGTACATGAGCTCATCCGTTACTGGAATGGGCAAACTGCGTCGGTACTCATGGGTGACTTTAATGCTGAACCCGGGTCAGAACCCATCACCTTTGTTCGAGATACATCCCTGGTTGACGTGCTGCAGAAATCAGGGCTTGACCAAAGCCCTACTTTCTGGGAAGGACGTGGGGAGCCTTTTATGCACCTTGACTACATTTTCGTGACCCCCGACCTGAAATATAATGATGCACGTATTATAAGGACACGGGCATCAGACCATATGCCGGTTCTGGTGGATGTAAGACGTTAAAAATTAAATGGCTCATTCCAGAATGTTGGGAAATGCTTGAGAGTAGTTTATAATACCATACAGTTCTGAATATGTGAAACCACCCGCTTTGCTCGATGCACGCAGATGATTAGTGAATAGTGAGCCGTGAGAAGTGAACTGATCATTCCCGTATCACCTCACTGTCATTCCCGCCCCCGCCTGCGCGGGGATAAACTGCGGCGGGAATCCATTCTGTTACAGCAACCCGTCAAATAGATCAAGCCAGCCGGGATTCTCTTTCTCTATTAGATTTATTTTCCACTGGCGGTTCCACTTTTTCAACTGCTTTTCACGAATGATAGCTTCGTTAACATCATTTGCCTGTTCATAATAAACAAGATCAGTCACATTATATTTTTTCGTAAAACCTTCCAGCAGTCCTTCTTTATGTTCATACATTCTTTTAACCGGGTTACTGGTAACTCCGATGTACATCGTACCGTTTTTTCTGCTGGCTAAGATATTTACATAATACTGCATGCTGTGTACTCCTGGATTCCCGCCTTCGCGGGAATGACATTGTTAAATACATGAAACCGCCCGCTTCGCTTGATGCACGCAGATTAACGAGGATAATTGCTAAATAACGCAAACCATACAACTTAAGAGTCTTCATCAATACTCAGTTGGTATCACGCAGAGGCGCAGAGACGCTGAGGAAGGGCACAAGCTCCCCGCGCTCCCCGCGACTCCGCGTGAAACTATTTTTTGATGTTAAATTATGATCACTTCTCACTTTTCACTGTATTAAAAAGTGTTGACATTTTTTTTATATTAGAATATTTGAACAAATAATACAAATATTCAAGTGTTAACAATATGAATAAAGAACAGGAAATCTGTGATCATGCCCTGGGGCTTTTTGCCCATTACGGGTATCGTAAAACCACCATCGAAGATGTTGCTGATGCAATGGGTATGACAAAAAGCAACATATACTTTTATTTTAAAAATAAGCAGGATCTATATGAGAAGACCGTGGCAGGGGCATTGTCAGGCTGGCGTGATTCGGTGGCAGAGGCCGTGGCTGCAGAACAGGACGTTGTGGAGAAGTTTCGCGTGATGGCCTACCGTTCATTTGAATACCTGGGTGCCCGTTCTGATCTTCGAACCATACTTGAAAAAGACCCCGGCATCTTTACCCTTACACCCTCTGAAGACAGGTTTCGGGAGGTGAACATTGGGGCCATGGAAATATTGAAGTCTATTATTGAGCAGGGCATAAACGAGAATCGATTTCACAGGGTGGATGTGCAGCATGTAACAGAATTTCTTTTCTCGGTATACATAATGTTTCTCATACGTGCCTACGTGAAATCCGAAGGAAGTACCGTGGCTACCATGTATGAAGAGGGCGTTGAGCTAGTGGTACGGGGGTTATGCAAAGAGTAAAATACGGTAACCGTATTTAATTATAAAGGAGGTTAGTATGACCGAAGCTACCTTACAGGCCCTGGACGGGCTTCGTGACCTGTCCACCATCAAGTGGTACGTGATCCCTCTTCTTGCCATAGTTTTTTACATTTATACAAAGGAGATCAAGCTGGCAAGGAAAACAGCTAACTGGGATGCTGTTCTGGCCGGTGTAACCATCTTCGGGGTGGATTTTTTTAACGAAACGTGGAATGGCTGGGTAATGTACCTGACACAGCATTCGGCGTTCTGGACAGTGCCGGGAGATACGGCACTGCGAACCATGGTGGGATGGAATATTGAGATAATGTTCATGTTCTCCATACTGGGGATTATCTACTACCATACCCTTTCTGAAAATACCACGGAAAAGATACTGGGGTTGCCTGAAAAATGGTTCTGGGCCCTGGGATACGCGGTATTCTGTGTGTTTATTGAATGCCTGTTGAATATTGGCGGACACCTGGTGTGGGAATACCCATTCTGGTTCTGCTCATTCAAGGGGGTATGGCTCATCTTCCTTATTGGCTATTTCCATTTCTTCTGCTTTGCTATCCTGGTTATCAGCCTTAAATCCATGAAAAGCAAACTGATCACCGTGGGAATCATTTACGCTGTACCGATAGTGATGAATGTGATTGCATTTGGTTTACTGGGATGGAATTACTGAGAAAATTCTTAATAATTATTTACCACAGAGGTACAGAGATACAGAGGGGAATATTTTTTTTTCGATATGATTTCCTTTACTCTTTTGCCGTTACCATACTTAATCCTTTCTCTGTACCTCTGTACCTCTGTGGTTGCCTTAACACTTCGAAAAAATGAAACATTTCAACAGTTTTAGTTCCTCATTAATAATCTATTGACATGATCTTTATGTATGAATAATTGTGACTCATGGTGCAGAATATTTTAAGGAGATGTTTCATGACCCGAGTGATTTGTATTTTATGTACTGTTCTTTTTACGGTAACCAGTTGCAGCAGTGAAACCATTAAGGTTGAGAATGATTCAATCCAGAAGAAGACAACCGTTACAATGGATATGACCCATTTAAGTGAAAACAATACAGGTGATAATACTGTTGAAGCAACATATAAAAGGTCGTATAACCAGGATGGAGTTCTTGAGCCAACGATTGTATATTTAAAGATTACAACCCGAAATACTACGGGAACCCTTGGCAAGAACGCCTTTATGAAAATGGGGATTATAAAGAAAAAAGTAGTATTGTATGATATACAAAGTGAATCAGTTACAGTTGATGCAAATTCAACTGACCCCGGAAACGGAAAAAAAGATGAAGAAGTTAATTACAAAGTATATAGTGCAAAGATGCCCTTTACCATTCCCATTGAGCGGCATATAGTTGATGCCGATGAAGAAGTGCTCTACAGGTTTTACTTTGGTTCCAGGGGCATCAATTTCAGTATTGACGGGAAACAACTGAAAAAATTGAAAAAGTTCATGAATTACGGGTTAGAAAAAGAGTCCTCATGAGCTCCTGTCAGGTGGTGACATGAATTCCGGCCCAACCGGATCTTTGATCGTATCCAGCAGGATTTGTTCAATCTCTATCATGTCTTCAGGCTCTATTTCCCACCCGTTTATACTGTCAACGGGGTCAAGCTGATCGGGCCTGCGGGCTCCCCAGAGGGGAATATCAGAGCCTTTCTGCTGAAGCCAGCGAAGTGCCAGGTGGATGATCTGACGGCCGTATTTTTTCTTTGCCAACTCATCAAGCCTGTTCACTGCTTCCAGGTATTGTGAGAAACGGGGCTCTTTAAACTTCGGGTCCTGTTTGCGAAGATCATCTCCCTTGAACTCACGGCTTTTATCCATTTTGCCAGAGAGCATTCCCCTGCAAAGGCCCCCATAGGTGATCAGGGATATATTGTTACGCTTACAGTAGGGTATAAGCTTGTGTTCAATATCCCTTTCGAAAAGGTTATAGGGTGGCTGGCATGTATGCAGCGGTGATGCGCTTCTGAAATAATCCATCTGTTCAGGAGAAAAATTACTTACCCCAACTGCTTTTATTTTTCCCTCTTCATACAATTCGTTCATGGCAGCCGCTGTCTCTTTTATATCCACAAGGGGGTCTGGCCAGTGAACCTGGTAAATGTCGATATAGTCTACCTGTAACCGTTTTAATGAGTCGTCAATCTCTCTCATGATTCGTTCCCTGGTGCCGTTCCTGTAGGGGGTTCCGTCCTTCCATTCCAATCCTACCTTGTTGGCAAGAACAAAGGAATCACGATCAATATTTTTTAGTGCCCTGCCTACAATCTCTTCAGAACGGCCAAAACCGTACACAGGGGCGGTGTCAACAAGTGTGATATCCCTCTCGATTGCAGATTGTATGGTGTTGATGGACTGTGCTTCATCTGTTCCTCCCCACATCCATCCACCTATGGCCCAGGTGCCAAGTCCCACCCTTGATGTCTTTATTCCGGTATCTGCTATTGTGGTATATTCCATGATATATCCTCTCCTTCATGTACAAACCGGGGAAAAAGAATTCCCCGGTACTTGTTATATACATAGTATAGGAGAGACCGGGACCCGTGTCAAGGGCAGGGAGAGGTGCCCTCAATGTTGAAATAATTCACCGCGTTATTGTAGCATATATCCCGGATGGTGTTCCCAAGGAAAGGCAGATCACCAGGGAGCTCCCCGTTGACCACGTCCTGTCCTACGAGGTTACAGAGAATGCGCCTGAAATAATCATGCCGGGTATAGGACAGGAAACTGCGTGAATCGGTGAGCATGCCCACGAATCGAGACAGCAGCCCCATGTTGGAGAGGGCATCAAGCTGGCGAATAATGCCGTCCTTCTGATCGTTGAACCACCAGCCTGAACCAAACTGTATCTTTCCGGGTATTGACCCGTCCTGGAAATTTCCCATCATGGTTGCCATCATTTCATTGTCCCGCGGATTGAGTACGTAGAGTATAGTGCGGGGCAGTTTTTTCTTCACATCAAGGCTGTCCAGGAACATGGAAAGGGGACGGGCAAGTTCGAAGTCACCCATGGAATCAAAACCGCTGTCGGGGCCCAGTGCCCAGAAGTAACGGGTGTTATTGTTTCGCATGGCCCCCATGTGTACCTGCATGGTCCAGCCGCTGTCGGCATGCATCTGTGCCAGTTCATGCATGACGGTAGTACGAAATGCTGTGAGTGCGTCAATTTCAATATTCTGTCCTTTCAGCCCTTTTTGCAGGGTTTCATCCAGGGATGCCCGGCTGGCTTCCATGTAAAAAGGTGCTTCAATGCCGTAATCGGAGAGACGACAGCCGTGTTCATGAAAATAGTGATGGCGTTTCTCCAGTGCCTGCATCAGGGTGTCAAAGGAAATGATACTGATACCGCTTGCCTTTTCCAGCCTGCGTAACCAGGGATTGAATACACCGGAGTTGTTTATGGCAAAAGCCTTATCAGGCCTGAAGGTGGGAAGCACCTTGATGTCAAAGCCTGTATCTTCGGCAATGGCCCGGTGATGGGAAAGGTCGTCAGCCGGATCATCGGTAGTACATACCACGCGAACATCGAAATGTTTCATTATGCCACGGGTTCTGAAGTCATCTTTCTGCAGCATGGCGTTGCATTCATTGTATATGCTATCAGCTGTATCGGGACAAAGAAGCCTGTCACGGATGCCGAATGGATCGGCAAGTTCCATGTGTGTCCAGTGGTAGAGAGGGTTGCGTATGGTATAGGGTACGGTTTTGGCCCATGCCATAAAACGATCGTAATCGGAGGAACTTCCGGTTATCAGTTTCTCGTCTATTCCGTTTGTACGCATCGCGCGCCACTTGTAATGATCGCCGGAGAGCCATATTTCGGTTATGGTTGAAAATTTTGTATTTTCAGCAACCTGCGCAGGGGACAGGTGGCAGTGATAGTCGAAAATGGGCATTTCTCTGGCGTACTCGTGGTACAGTGTTTTGCCCGGTTCGTTCTGCAGCATAAAATCGTCTGTAATGAAAGACATGAAGGTACCTCCGGTATAAAGTTCAGCGCTGCACCCGGCCTGACCCGTCCCCTTTAAGAAGTTGTTCTACTTCATCTGTGTTTAGAAGGGCAAGGTCGCCGGGAATGGAATGCTTGAGGCATGAGGTTGCAACGGCAAATTCAAGCGCCTCATGGTCAGAAGTAAGCATATTCAGGCCGTATATAAGACCGGCTGCAAAGGAGTCGCCGCCTCCCACCCTGTCTACGATGTGGGTAACCTGGTACTTACGTGAAAGGAAGAAGTCCTTCCCGTTATGCAGCACGGCTGACCAGTTATTGTGATCAGCGGAAATAGCTTCCCGCATGGTGATGGCAATTTTTTCAAGGTTGGGATATTTCTTCAGCACTGCAGAGGCAAGCTCCCTGTATTTCTCTTCCTCCAGCCCGCCCGGGGTGACTTCCACATCGGTCCCTATGCCAAGAGACTTCTGGCAGTCCTCTTCGTTTGCAATGGCTAAGTCAACATGTTGAATCAGTTTACCCATAACTTCGGGAGCAGTTTTCCCGTAATTCCACAGTTTTTTTCGGAAATTAAGGTCACATGATACTGTAATTCCTTTTTCTTTCGCGGTTTTTACCATGTGAAGTGACAACTCCGCCGCCGAGGGGGAAAGGGCAGGGGTTATCCCGGTTATGTGAAACCAGGTCACCCCGTCAAACAGGGCATCCCGGTTAAAATCTTCAATTCGGGCATCTGCCATTGCCGACCCGGCCCGGTCATACACCACCCTGGAAGGCCGCTGGTTGGCACCAGTCTCAAGGAAGTAAATACCCAGACGCTCTCCCTTCCTGATTATCCGGGAGGTGTCAACGCCGTGCTTCATGAGCTCAGCAACCGCCCCGTCCCCTACCGGGTTTGCAGGTATGATCGATGCAAATGCGCTGGGAAATCCCAGCCTGGCGCATCCAACGGCAACATTCGCCTCGCCGCCGCCAAAAGTTGCCTCAAGATGGGATGACTGGAATAGCCGTTCATGTCCGGGTGATTTGAGGCGAAGCATTATCTCACCCATGCAGAGTACGGTCCCTTTTTTCATAATGTTATCCTTCCCCGGATTATATTTGCGTTTCAATGTATTGCACCGTATCATAATTACAATATGTCTGCATGGGCCGGATAATAATACGATGCCCATGCAGACAAAATACAACGTACGTACCATTATATGTTTCCAGTAAAAAGGCTGTAATGGGAGAATGTAAAGTAAAAATCGAAAATTTCTTGCGTTTTTTTCACGCAAATTGATAGAATGACGGGATAAGTCATTATTGATATGCATTTTCTGTAAAAAGAGGGGAAAAGGGTAATGAAACATTCATCTGAAAAGCTCAGCCTTGGCACCAAGCTGGGATTTGGCGTTGGTGACATATTTGGCGGCGGTGCCATGGTTGTTATCGGTTTTTTCTATCTTTACTTCTTAACAGACGTGGTCTTAATATCACCCGCACTTGCGGGAATAATCTTTCTGATCAGTAAAGGCTGGGATGCCATCAGTGATCCCCTCATGGGTCTTATCACTGACAGAACACGCACCAGGTTCGGACGTCGTCGTCCTTACTTTCTTGCGGGGGTTATTTTTATTTTCCTGGCATTTTTTATGATGTGGTATCCTATCAATTTTGAGAACGAGATGCACCGGTTCATATACGTGCTGGTGGCTTACGTGTTCTATTCAACGGTGTATACCATGGTGATGATCCCGTATTTTGCCATGGCATCTGAAATCACCCTTGATTACGATGAACGCACCTCTGTCACTACTTTCAGAATAGTATTCTCATCAACCTCATCTCTCCTGTGTGCCGTAATTCCACTGGAAATAGTAAAATATTTCAACGATGAACGAACAGGCTTCCTGGCCATGGCCATTATATTCGGAGTGTTTTTCGGACTGCCCTACCTGGCAACTTTCTTTGCTACAACCGAGAGAAAGGAATTTCAGATGGAGCAGAGAAAATTCAACTTTCGGGAAACATTCATTGAGCCGTTAAAGCTACCAACCTTCACGAATTTTCTCTTCATGTATCTTTTTGCCATGACCACAATGGATATCATCATGTCAGTGATGATGTATTTCATGACCTATTATATCGGCCGGCCCGAAGAAACAAGTTACGTACTGGGGGTGATGCTGGTTGTGCAGATACTGGCCCTGCCGGTATTTCAGCAGATAAGCAACAGGAAAGGAAAAAGGAACACCTACATGTATGCCGCCCTCTGGTGGATGGTTATCATGGGCATGAGTTTCTGGATGACTCCCGCACTTCCAGGCTGGGTGGTATACGTGTTTGGTGCCATGATCGGTATCGGTTCAGGGGGGCTTGTCATCATGGTATACTCGATACTTCCCGATGTTCCCGATGTTGATGAACTTTACTCCGGGTTGCGAAGAGAGGGTACCTATTCAGGGCTTATTACTTTTCTCAGGAAACTGAGCTCCGCGCTTGGCATTTACATAGTATCAAACGTGATCCAGTTTTCCGGTTTCCAAAAGCCCATTGAGGAAACAGTGGAAGGGGTCACCAGGCTGGTAAAGCAGCAGCAGTCCCCCGGGTTTATTTTTACCCTGAAGATATTGCTGGCTGTTCTCCCCGTTGTTTTTCTTGCCATTGGGATATACAATGCATGGAAATACAGGCTCACCCCGGAAACCCATGAGAGGCTGAAAAACTTTCTCAACAACAGGCGTTCGGGCGGCGAGTATGATCCGGAAGAGGAAAAAGAATTGAAACGAATTCTCGAACAAAAAGACCCGATGCCGGTGCAATAAGGAGAAGATATACATGAGTACAAGTACAGCAAAGTCATTCGGTATACAGGTGGTATTCAGGTTTCACGGAAACTTCTATCATTCTTACAGGGGAGATACCCCTGATGAGAAAGGGTTCGGCAAGGACATTCGTATCATACGGCACCTTATCGATACCCTTGACAGGTTCAACAGTGAAGGGGTCCCCGTGCGGGGGACGTGGGATTTCGAGAATTACTTTTCACTGGAAACCATTATGCCCGAATACTGTCCCGAGTTGATCGAGGGTATGCAGCGCAGGGTGCGTGAGAATGGTGACGAGGTGCAGGTAATGTCCTACAATAACGGCATGATGAATGCCCATACTGCCCACGAGTTCGATGCGGCCATTGCACAGGCCATCACTAACCAGAAGCAGTCAGGCCTTGTGGACATGTTTGGGGAATTCGCCCCAATGGTGCGGCCCCAGGAGATGATGTTCACCCCGAAGCACCTGGACATGTACCCCCGTCACGGCATTACATCTATCAGCCTGTTTTACAGTTCACTGCCGTTTAACGGTTTCAGTAACTTCGTGCCCGGGCTTTCGGTAAAAGAACGCTATAACCCGTTGACACTCACATACCCCGGACTGGAAGGGAGCATGGTGCTGGTGCCAGCCTACAACGTTGGTGATGTGCTGGATAATATATCCCTGCGTCACTGGGTGAAGCGGCTGCGAAAAAAACAGCTGAAGATGGAAAAACCTTCTGACCTTCTGCTTCTTATAGACATGGACGCGGATGACGAGTTCTGGTATGGCTTTGACATTCCTGTAATTTCAAAAATATATTCCACCGGGCGGGGGCTTGCAGGCCTCATCGAAAGCGTGAAGGATCTTGATTACGTTACTTTTACCACTACGTCGGAATACCTGAAAGATCACAAGCCGGTGAAAGAGATCAGTTTCGGGCAGGATACCGCCGATGGAAGCTTTGACGGTATTGCCAGCTGGGCGGAGAAATGGTCAAACCAGGAGCTGTGGACCGGCCTGGAACGGTCGCGCGTACTTGAACTGCAGACCAGGCACCTGCAGCAGATGTACGATATTACGGGAAATGCAGAAATAGAGGGACATATTGCCAGGGCTTTCGAGCTTCGGGTGCGGGCACTCTCGTCCACCCATTTCGGTATGGCCGCCCCGGTAATGAACGTGACGAGACTGAATACCGCAAAGCGTCTTGTGGCCGAGTCTGTTGCAAGTGCCCGCAGGGCATTCGAACTGGCCGTTGAGACAGGCGGGAACCTTTCAGGGGAGGGGTTTTCACTGGTGGATTATACCCGGGGGATATCCACGGAGACGGTGCAGTATAATGCCAGGCCGTCAAGGGCGCTGGTGAAGATTCCCCTGAACGCATCAAGTAAAGGAAATACCATATACGGTCTGACGGACGGGAAAGGCAACCCGGTGCCCCACGTGTTGCAGCGAAACGACGAAGGCGGCATTGATAACCTGATGGTGGTTGCTTCCATGGAGGCAAATGGGGTAAAGGATTTCAAACTGGTTGGTGAAGAGCAGGCAGGAGAAGCCCCGGTCCCGGCAGTCAGCGTTGAGGTTACCAGCGATTCTATACGAAATGAGTACATAGTGTTGCGCATGGACAAAAAGGGTAACCCGGTGGAATTGAAGTGTAATGGAAATATTATGAAGGAGGATCCCCTTATCAGTTCCTGTGTTACCTATAAGGGAAAGCGCAGGGAGGTGAAAAAATGGGAGGTCACTGACATAAGAAGGTGTTCGGGGGGAACCGCGGGCCTGATACAGACGAAGGGCCGTATCAACATCGGGAAAGGGAAAAATGTGGAAATAACACGGGAGTTTATGATGGCTGCCGGTCTGCCCTACATCTACGTGAATGTGACCGTGCAGTACCCGCAAACCCCCTTTAAAAAATTCAACAGGGGACGGGCCCAAAGGCTTGAACAGCAGTGGGACGGACGGTGGCACGAGGTGATGCCCTGCCAGGTAGCTCCCGGGCTTTCAGGTGTAAAGGGATCCCCAATTCGTGTGTGGAAACACAATTACGTGGATCACGTGAGTTCTTACGACCTTAATTACGGTGAATTTTCGAAGAACAGGGAGCTTGATTCCTGTAATAATCATATAACCAACGGCTGGGTTGCAGTTACCGACGGAAACCTGGGCCTGCTCTGTGCCCAGACCTCTGATGTGCGTGCCTCGCTGGCATTTTGTCCACTGCGTACCAGGATGAAAGGGGGTAAGACCAGCGTGTATATGAATCCCTTTGGCAGTTACACCGGTTCACAGTACAAGTATGCATCGGCATACAGCGGGCTGGGGCGGGGAGTAGCCATACATTTGTCCGCTTCGGATCACATCGCACCTTATGCCCCGTCGTACAACGGGAAAACGCAGACCTTTTCACTGATGCTGGCGCCGTACGCCGGCGACTGCCCGCCCGAAGATGTACAGGCCGACGCGGCTGCCTTTTCATATCCCTGCATGGTGCTTTCAGGTTCGGATCGTATCGGTGAGCCGCCACATAGAAACTGGGAAGAGTTTTAATTGATAACACAATTTTGAAACAAGGAGAAGAGTTTCATGAAATTAAGTCTTTCAACATTTGTATATTTCAGGTATCCCCTGGTTGAGGCCATTAAACGGTTGGCGGCTTTCGGATATGATGGAGTTGAAATATGGGGTGGAAGGCCCCACGCATACTGTGACGATATGGATGATGCGCATGTTAAGGAAGTGAAAGCTGTACTTGATGATATGGGGATTGCCATATCCAACTTCATCCCCGCACAGTTCCGTTATCCATCAAACCCGGCTGCACCGGATGAAAAAATACGCACTGGCAGTGTGGACTACCTGAAAAAGAGTATCGATGCGGCGGCAGCTCTGGGATCACCATACGTGAGCCTGTGCCCCGGTTTCAGCATGTACGGACAGACAGTTGAAGAAGGCTGGGATGCCATGATAGACAGTTTCAACCAGCTGCTTGCCCACGCCAGGGGAATGGACCTCATCCTCATCCTTGAGCCTGCCAACAGGATGGAATCAGACCTGGTGGTGACAGTTGATGACGGCCTGAAAGCAGTACGTGAAGTTAACGGTGATATGGGACTGCTGGTTGATATTGGTCACATGTTCGTGAATAAAGAGCCGCTGGCAGATGCTATCGCAAAAGTGCAGGAATACCCGCATCATTTTCATATTGATGACAACAGCGGAAACGCGGACGAGCACATGGTTCCCGGTGACGGGAAAATTCAATATGACGTGTTCCTTGATGAATTAAAGCGGTCAGGGTACGATGGCTTCCTGGCGGTAGAGATCGGGTTCCAGTACACGGTTGACCCTGATCCGGCGGTGAAGCGAAGCATTGATTACCTGAGACGAGTGCTATAAATTATTGGTTGTAAATACTAAACGGAAATTAGCCACAGATACACACAGATTAACACGGATAAAAAATATAATAATTCTTATCTATATGTGTTAATCTGTGTATATCCAGCGAAGCGGGTGGCTGATCAGTTGAGACCTCATGTTTAAAAAGGATTAAATGAAAATGTATGAATACAGGATAAATAACCCGGAGAACAGGTTTGAAGGAAGGCTGCCCAGGATCGGCATCAGGCCCACAATCGATGGGCGGCGCAACGGTGTACGTGAATCCCTGGAAGAGCCCATCATGCAGATGGCCCGTTCTGCCGCGGAGCTTATCAGCAGTGATCTGCGGCACCCTAACGGTATGCCGGTGGAATGCGTGATGGCTGATTCTACGATTGGTGGGGTGGCCGAAGCGGCCCGGTGCGCTGACAAGTTTGCCCGCGAAGGGGTGGGTGCTGTTATTGACGTGACCCGCTGCTGGTGTTACGGCACCGAGGTGATAAATACCGATGCCTGCATACCCAGGGCCATCTGGGGATTCAACGGGACGAAAAAACCCGGTGCGGTATACCTGGCCGGTGCAACCGCAGCAGCTGACCAGAAGGGGCTGCCAACCTTCAAGATATACGGTAAGGACGTACAGGATGAAACAGACTTCTCCATACCGGGTGACGTGAAGGAGATGCTTTTGCGCTTTGCCCGCTGCGCACTTGCGGTGGCGTGGATGCGGGGAAAGTCGTACCTGTCAATTGGCGGGGTGTCCATGGGTATCGGCGGATCCATTGTTGATGATCATTTCTTCCAGGCCTACCTTGGCATGCGAAACGAGTACGTGGACATGACGGAGCTGATACGCAGGATGGACCTTGAGATGTACGATCACGAGGAGTACCAGCGGGCCCTTGCCTGGGTGAAAGAGAACTGCCGCGAGACCAGGGATCCCAACCCGACGGAGATACAGCGAAGCCGTGAGCAGAAAGACAAAGACTGGGAGGACTCGGTAAAGATGGCACTCATTGCACGAGACCTCATGGTTGGTAATCCCGTTCTGGGCGAACTGGGGTACCCCGAGGAGGCCGACGGGCATAATGCCATTGCAGCAGGATTCCAGGGTCAACGCCAGTGGACAGATCATTTTCCCAACGGTGATTTCATGGAGGCCATGCTGAACTCGTCCTTCGACTGGGACGGTATACGCCAGCCCTATATCATAGCAACGGAGAATGATTCACTGAACGCGGTGGGGATGCTTATGGGACATCTGCTTACCGCAAGGGCACAGGTATTTGCCGATGTGCGTACCTTTTGGAGCCCGGAGGCAATAGAACGAGTGAGCGGTACACCTTTGAAAGGGGAAGGTGAACACGGTTTCATCTACCTCACCAACTCTGGTGCGGCGGCACTGGATGGCTCGGGTATGCAGGAAATTGACGGCCAACCGGTTATGAAACCCTGGTGGGAGATCACACCGGAAGAAGCTCACCGCTGTGTTGAGGCCACCACATGGGGCCCTGCCAAGCTGGTCACCTTCCGCGGTGGAGGGTTTTCTTCAGCCTGGTTTTCAAAAGGGGGCATGCCGCTTACCATGACCAGGCTGAACCTGGTGCAGGGACCTGGCCCTGTACTGCAGGTTGCAGAGGGGTGGTCCATAAACCTTCCTGATAAAGTATACGACGAGATTGTAGGACGTACCGATCCAACCTGGCCCCGCACCTTCTTTGTTCCCAGGCTTACCGGTGAAGGGGCCTTCAGGGACGTGTACTCGGTGATGAAGGGGTGGGGCGCCAACCACTGCGGGTTGTGCTACGGGCACGTGGGGGCAGACTTCATTACACTGGCATCCATGCTTCGTATACCGGTGGCCATGCACAATATATCATACGGGAATATATTCAGACCCGGTACATGGGACTCTTACGGAACCGCGAACCCGGAGGGAGCTGACTTCAGGGCATGCGCGGCGTGCGGTCCATTGTACGGGAAATACTAAGAGTAAATATAAAGGGAGTGATTATATAAATGAAAGTTCCATTTCATGTAGATCTGAAAGGCAGGGTTGCAGTGGTGACCGGGGGTGGAGGTGTGCTGTGCAGCACGTTCGCTTCCGCCCTTGCACAATGCGGTGCAAGGATTGCAATCCTTGACCTGAAAGAAGAAGCAGCGGAAGGAGTCGCAGAAAGTATACGTGCAGATGGCGGCGAAGCCATGGCTGTACAGGTTGACGTGCTCAGCAGGGAAAGCCTGGAGAAGGCACGTGACAGGATAGAAGAAACACTTGGGTCCTGTGACATACTGGTAAACGGTGCAGGGGGGAATCACCCCAGGGGAACGACATCAGGGGAATACCTCCAGGAAGAAGATCTTGTAAATGATAATAAGGAACTAAAAACATTTTTCGACCTGGACAGCGAGGGGGTCTCCTTTGTCTTTGACCTTAATTTTATGGGCACGCTGCTTTCTTCCCAGGTATTTGCCCGCAACATGGTAATGCGAAAACATTGCGTGATAATAAACGTGTCATCCATGAACGCGTTTACACCCCTGACCAAGATACCCGCCTACAGTGCAGCCAAGGCGGCGGTAAGTAATTTTACCCAGTGGCTGGCGGTACATCTTTCGAAGGTGGGGATACGGGTCAATGCCATTGCACCGGGTTTTTTTCTCACTGATCAAAACAGGAGCCTGCTCTTGAAGGAGGACGGGTCGTACACTCCAAGGGCCGAAAAGATCATGGGACAGACGCCGATGGAGCGGTTTGGAGTACCTGAAGACCTGGTGGGCACCTTACTCTGGCTGGTTGATGACAGGGCCTCGGACTTCGTAAACGGCACGGTTATCCCGGTTGACGGGGGATTCTCGGCCTACTCCGGGGTGTAAATAGAACCACAGAGGCTCAGAGGTACAGAGAAAGGATTAGGTATGGTAACGGCAAAGGCATAAAGGAAATCATATCGAAAAAAATAATTATCCTCCTCTTTTTCTCTGGGTCTCTGTGGTTAATAACGTTAAGTTTATTGATTAGGGATAGTTTCATGAAGATGACATTCAGGTGGTACGGGAAAGACGACCCTGTGAAGCTGCAGTATATTCGGCAGGTGCCGGCAGTGAAGGGAATCGTGTCGGCGCTGTATGATGTGCCGGTGGGTGAAGCCTGGCCGAAGGAGGGGATTGCCTCGTTGAAGAAGGAGATCGAGGATAATGGCCTTGAGTTTACCGTGATCGAAAGCATTCCCGTCCACGAGGATATTAAGCTTGGGAGGTCGACACGTGACGGGTATATCGAAAATTATATACAGAGTATACAAAACATGGGCGGGCTGGGTATTCCCTATCTCTGTTATAACTTTATGCCGGTGTTTGACTGGACCAGGTCTGACCTGCAGATGAAACATGATGATGGGTCAACCAGTCTCAGTTATGATCACCAGCAGCTGGAGAACGTTGATTTGCGAAAGGATGATTTTTCACTGCCAGGCTGGGCAACAAGTTACTCAAAGGATGAACTGGACAGCCTGCTTGATGCATATGAAGAAGTTGACAGTGAAAAACTGTGGGAGAACCTTGAGTATTTTCTCAAGGCGGTGGTTCCTGTTGCCGAACAGAGCGGTGTGAAGATGGCTATACATCCTGATGATCCCCCCTGGCCCATATTCGGGCTTCCCCGGATTATCACCGATGAAAAAGCACTGGACAGGCTTACCAGTATTGTGGATAGTCCGTCCAACGGGCTAACATTCTGTACGGGATCCCTGGGTCCTAATGGTGAAATGAACATCGTGGAGACCATCGGGAAGTTCAGCAGGAAGGGGAAAGTTCATTTCGTACATACCCGTAACATAAAGCGAACCGGTACCTACAGTTTTTACGAAAGCCGTCATCCAACCGAGTTCGGTGATGTGGATATGTACGGCGTGGTGAAGGCCCTGGTTGAGACAGGATTTACCGGTGCCATACGTCCCGATCATGGCAGAATGATCTGGGGAGAGACCGGTCGTCCCGGTTACGGGCTGTATGACAGGGCGCTGGGTGCAATGTACGTGTATGGTCTCTGGGAGGCATGTGAAAAATGCAACCCGTTACAATAAATCTGGAAAGGATTACCAGGTAGCAACATGGGCAAAACAAGAACGTCTAAAACCCTCGAGGATATCGCAAAAAAGTGTGATGTATCAATCAGTTCGGTATCAAGGGTTCTGAACAATGAGCCCGGTGTGTCAGCTGATACCCGTACGAGGGTATTGCAGGTTGCGGAAGAATATAATTATACGCCCCAGAAGCGCAAAAGGCCGCTGACCCGGTCCAAGCTGGAGATACTGGTGGTGGTTCCTGAAGAGGAAGAACTTTCTGTAAATCCTTTTTTAAATATTCCTGAACTTGTGAGCGCCATCAGTGAAGCATTCAGGGAAGAGAAAAAAAGAATTGAGATTGTATCTATCAAGGATTTTGAGAATATTCAAAAAGAGGACTTATATATCACAGATGGCGTGCTGGTAGCCTACAGGGATGTGAGTACGTCATTGAGAGAATTGATGCGATCGCAGGAGATTCCCTATGTGTTTCTCAGCAGGTGTATTTCCGATGAGAATTACGTTGTCTGTAACAGCTATAAGGGGATGTTGAAAATTTGCCAGCACCTTATCGATATGGGGCACAACAGGATCGGTTACCTGGGAAACAAGTCAAACCTGAATAATGCTGACCGTCACAGGGGCTATGCCACGGCTATACTGGAGACAGGATTGCGATATAATGTGAATCTTGTGCATGATGTGGAATCAATCTATGATGTAAACAGCACAACCGCTGAATATTTTATTCAACAGGGGTGCGATGCCATTGTCAGTTTTAACGACTACATGGCTATCAGGCTGATAAATGAGCTTGCAGGTGCGGGAAAAAAAATCCCCGAAGAAATATCCGTTACCGGTTTTGATGACTCCCCACTGAGAAAGGTGTACAAACCACTTCTTACTACTATCCGACAACCAATGTATGAAATGGGTTTCCTGGCCTCCCGCTGGTTACGGGATAACATCCTGTATAAAAGCAACAGGATGCTGAAAATCGAGGTGGAAGGTGAGCTGCTGAAGGGTGAAAGTGTTAAGAAAAGGGATGGCAGCCAGCCCCGGTTCGGTTAGTACTTTTTACTTTACAATTCAAAATAATGAGATAGGCTTCTATATTATCCTGCGATAGAAGAGGAACAACCAATGGTTGAATTCCAGATTAAACTTGCCCTATCTCAATATTTTATTCCGGCCCTGTGTTCAGGAGTTCTTCTGCTGGGGTTTGTCTTATACCTCTACATGTTTTTGAATACGCGTGAAAAACTGCATCTTGTTATGATGTTCATGGGTTTTGTGGGTTTTGGTTTCGTGTTCAGCGAAGCCATGATCCTTACCGCTGGGTGGATGTACAATGCCTCAGCAGGCTTACAGTGGCACAGGATTGAACAGATATTCGCCACGGGATTTATCGTGGCGATCCCATCCCTGCTCTACACCCTTCTCGGGTTGACCCCGAAGTGGCAGAGAATCAACAGGTATATAATTCCCGCATCAGCAATGGTATGGCTGGGGTTTATAATTATATCATTCGTTCTGCCTGATCATTTCGTATCAATGACCCAGCACAGGGCGAACTGGCTTATAGACCAGGCTGATCATGGAAGAGGTCAGGAAGGGATATTATATGCAGTTCGTGACGCCTTTCTCGCGTTTTTCATATTGTACGGTGTTGTTTGTTTTATTGCTGATATGATATTACACAGGAAATTTCGCCAGCTGCTTCCTGCCTTTACCGGGCTCCTTCTCGCCATATACGGGGCCGTTATCGATACCCTGAGCGTATACACCGGAAATTTTTATGATTTTTTTCCTGAAAGCAGGCATGCCCGTTTCGTGATCGGCATATCCCTTTTCGTGGTATTCTCTATGGGGAGCGCCATGAAGAAGTTTTTGGACATTGGGAGGGAAGTCGAAAAATCCAGGATGATATTGCAAAAGGAGGCGGAAAGAAATCAACGGCAGAATGATTTTATAAAAGGTGTTCTGCAATCATCCTCGTCCGATATAGCGGGATTTTCAGCTGAATTGTCATCTAACATTGAATCTTTTACCGAGAATACACAGGACCAGGCAGCAGCAACCGAGGAGGTCTCGGCTACTATCGAGCAGATTACAGCCGGGATGGAAAGTGTGACTGATAATGCTAATAACCAGTTTGGTGGTATAGAGGCTCTCTCTGACATAATGGGTTCACTTTCCGAACTTACCGATACAATGGCAGGGGTGGTGCATGAATCGCTATTCATGGTTGACCAGATATCACAGAACGCCAAAAGCGGGGAAAGCTCCCTGGGTGTAATGAATGAGAGCATGACCAAGATTGGGAAAAGTTCTGATGAGATACATGGAATAATTAAAATAATAAATGACATATCCGACAGGATCAATCTGCTGTCATTGAATGCTGCAATAGAAGCAGCTCGGGCCGGTGAAGCCGGGAGGGGGTTTGCGGTAGTGGCTGATGAGATTTCTAAGCTTGCAGACCAGACTGCGGAGAGTATTAAAAATATTGATGTCCTTATCAGTACAAATGAGAGTGAAATTCAAAACGGGGTACATAATATCACTACCGCGGTTGAGAAGATAGGTATCATCATAAAAGATATCGAGGCAATCGTGGATAAAATAGGCACGATATCTGACTATATGAAGAAGCAAACGGAATCTAACAGTATTATAACAGATAAATCAGGACACATCAGATCACAATCAGAGCAGATATTGAATGCCATGGAAGAACAGAAAAATGCCGTGAATGAAATTAATCGAACCGTGGGTGGTATTAATGAGATAGCACAGAATCATTCCCAGAGAATCAATGATATCACTGAATCATCACGATCACTGGTTACAATGGTGGAACGGATGAAACGTGAAATTTCTGATTTTGAATAATTGCAGCCAGGTACCCTGCAAAGTCGATAATGAACCGGATATGAAAAATAACACCACCATCACCAGGAACCTTTTTAACAAGGGACCGGTTATAATTATTAAATGGTACAATAGCAAAAACTGGCCAATTCAGTACATATCTCCAAATGTCTCGCTTTTTTTCGGCTATGATGATAAAAAACTGGTTACGAAAAAAACTGGATATAAAGACCTGATATACCATGATGATTATGAATTGGTGGCAGAAGAATTGTCTTCCGCGGTGGAAAGGGGAGAGAATACATTTCAGCATATGGATTACAGGATAGTGGATGCTGCCGGCAACGTCCGCTGGGTTCAGGATGTAACAACCATCATTCAGGATGAAGAAGACAATGTTGTATCTTTCATTTGCTATATTATTGATATTACTGGAAGAAAACGTAATGATGAAGAATTACGGCAATTTAAAGCTGCCATCCAGCAGGCTAATCATATTATTTATATAACTGATAACAGGGGTGAAATCGAATATGTCAATCCGGCCTTTGTAGAGAATATCGGTTACTCCGAAGATGAAGTAATAGGAAAAACGCCCTCAGTACTCAATTCCGGCTTGATGAGTGAACAGTATTTCAAAGATCTCTGGAATACCATTGAGAAAGGAGAGGTATGGCAGGAGGAGATTACCAACAGGAAGAAGAATGGAGAAATATATACCGCTTACCAGGTGATCACCCCCATAAAAGATGAAAACGGGAAAATCTCCAGTTATGTTGCCATTCAGAATGACATCACCGAAAGGATACGCTGGGAGCAGCAACTGCAGGAAATGAAAAATGAATATGAATCAATATTCAACAATTCACATGATGCAATTTTTCTTATTGATGTTGATAGCAGTAATGAATTCAGGTTAAGAAGGTTAAACAGGACACATGAAGAAGCAACCGGCATGAAAACAGATCTTGTACAGGGAAAAACTCCGGTTGAATTACTGGGTGATGATCTTGGCTCAAAAGTTCAGGAGAATTACAGAAGGTGTGTTGAAAAAGCAGGGCCAATTTCTTACGAGGAGGATTTACCCTTACCTAACGGGCTGCGTACCTGGAATACATGGCTAAGTCCGGTTCTTGATAACAATGGCAGGGTAATACGAATAGTCGGTTCATCCCGTGATATTACTGAAGAGAAGCAGCTGCGCAGCCAGTATGAGATCTTTTTCAATGTTACCCTGGACATGTTATGTATTGCCAGCCTTGATGGATATTTCATATCCCTGAGCCCAACATGGTCGGAGACACTTGGGTGGTCTGAAGATGAATTGAAGAGCAAACCATATATTGAATTTGTCCACCCTGATGACAGAAAAGCTACGTATGATTCAATGAAAGACCTGGAAAAAGGTGAAAATATATTTTCGTTTGACAACCGCTATTTATGCAAGAATGGAAAATATCGCTGGCTGTCATGGAAATCATACGTGAATCAAGACGAAGGGCTTGTATATGCAGTTGCACGGGATATACAGGATCGGAAAGAAATGGAGCAGGAGCTTGAACGTCTTTCCACCACCGATCCGTTGACGCAGGTATTTAACCGGCTCAGGTTTACCAGGGAACTGGAAATGGAAATCAGCAGGGTTCACCGGTATCATCATTCCCTCTCTGTGATCATGTTTGATATTGATCATTTTAAGAAGATAAATGATACACATGGACATCTTGCGGGAGATGATATCCTGGTTGAAATTGTTTCGCTGGTTAACTCTTTTAAAAGGCCAACAGACATATTTGCCCGCTGGGGGGGAGAAGAATTTATTATCCTCAATCCTGAAACTGACAGTCAAGCTGCCTTCACGCAGGCAGAAAGGATACGTAAAAAAGTATCAGAACATGAATTTCCAGTAGTAGGACAGGTGACCATCAGCTTTGGTGTTACGGGATTTAACGAGAATAGTGATGATGAGAGGACATTTCTCAGCCGTGTTGATGATGCCCTGTACAGGGCAAAGAACCTTGGAAGAAACCGGACTGAGCTGATGTGACAACGGCGATCTCCGAAAGATTACAGGCGGCAGTTGGTTATTTCCGTTTCAAGGATTGCCGTTGCGCCAACTGCTTCAAGTTGATCCATGACATCAGGCACGGCTTTCTTTTCAACCATGACTTTTACCGCGAACCAGTCTTTCTGATCCAGTTTTGATACGGTGGGGGATTCAAAGCCCGGTGTTATCTTTTCAGCATCGTTGAGCCTGTCTGCCGGAATATTGTATTCCAGCATACTGTACCTGTCGGCAACCAGTATCCCTTCAATACGTCGAACGAAACGAACAACTTCTGCATCATCAGTTATTCCCTTCTTCCCGATGAGGGTGGCCTGGTAATTTCCAATTTCGCTGAATACCCGGAGATTGTTGTCCCTGAGACTGTCACCGGTTTCAACGATATCAACAATGGCATCTGCCAGGTTAAGACCTACCATTATTTCTACAGAACCGTTCATCTCAATGCAGTTAGTACTAACACCGCTGGATTGAAAGTACTGGCTGGTGAGTTCAGGAAATGAAGTGGCAATTGTCTTTCCCTCAAGGGAAGATAGGCCTTTTCCGTCATAGTTGTCCCGAACGGCTACGCACAGCCTGCATTTACCAAAACCAAGGGGCAGTATCTCTTCAACATCGGCCTTACGCTCAAGCACCAGGTCACTTCCGGTGATGCCCATATCAACTACACCCGAGTGAACCAGAACCGGTATGTCATCGGCTCTTACGAAAATGAATGTTATCCCGGCGTTCTTACAGGTGGCATATAGATTTCTTCCGGAAAGCCTGAATGAATATCCCGCACGTTTCATCAACTGTATGGCGGGTTCTTTCAGCCGTCCCTTTCCAGGGATAGCGATTTTCATGGTATCAAGTTTATGAAGGGTCATTCTCTTTTCTCCGTGCTTTTTCTACCAGGCCGCTTGTGCCGAATCGTCTCTCCAGTTCGGCGGCAATGTCATCGATGTGTATGTTCCTGTAACCGGCAAGCACAAAGGTATGGAAAAGAAGGTCACAGATCTCGTGGACAAGGTGCTCCCTGTCATTTGAATGTCCCGCCTGGCAGGTTTCTTCAGCTTCTTCCATTATTTTAGAATTGATTTTTTCAATGCCCCTGTCCATGAGCTTAGCCACATAGGAATTATCAGGAGATTCATCTTTTCTCTGTTCAATAACGAGGAAGAGCTTTTCAAAAATTGTTTCAGTGTTCATTTTGTCACTCATATATTTTATTCTATCGTACAAGCTTGTATAATCAAAAAATAGATGCAGGTAATTTCAAAAAAGTAGCAACAGGATTTATATGTGCAGGACAGATCCATTCTTTACCGAATCATCGAGTACAATTTCCCTTATACGCTGGGCTACTGTTGCCGTACTGAGAAGTTGTCCTTTTTCTTTATATGATATGAAGGTATCCCTGTCCTTGAACTCATGGGGGTGGGTATTGCGGATTTTCTCCTGCATGGGTGTATCAACGATTCCCGGGGCAAAAGTAACTACTTTCACTGGATGAGGGGCGTCAGACTGTTCAAGGGCAGCTGTCATGCTAAACATATCAATTGCAGATTTGGTAGAACAGTATGTGCTCCAACCCCATATTGGCCTCTGTGCCGCACCGGAAGAAATATTAATCACTGTTTTCGGGACGGACAGGTCTTCTCCCATTTTTATAAAATGCGAAGTGAGAGTTATGGGGGCGATAACATTTAAAAGAAAGGCGCGGGTTATATCAGAAGGGTTGCTGGTACCTACCGGTCCTACCGGTTCAACTGTTCCGGCATTGTTGATCAGGGTAATCCTTTCAGGATTTTTAGCATGTATATTCGTAAATATTTCTTCCATGATACCCTTCAGGGATTCAGTATCTGTTAAATCCTGTGAAATGTAATGGCATTTGGATCCTTTTTTAGCGGCCCTGTCCATCAGGGACTTGTGCACACTGCGTGATATACAGAACAGTGAGGTATCAGGGTGTAAAAATTCATCTGCAACTGCTGCACCGATACCACTGGATGTGCCGGTTATAATAACAAAATGCATGTGTACTCCTCATATTGCAGGTTTAATATCATTCCTTGATGAATACATCAATTTCATTCCATAATTTGGAGTCAAAATAATAATAGATATCATTATGTCCTGCCCCATGTATACTGAACATTCGGGCATTTTTCAACTTTCCGGTCAACGCTTCCCCCATCCGGTAAGGTACCACCCTGTCTTTTTTTCCGTGAATGATAAGCACGGGGTTAGTAACCTTGTCAGCCTTTGAGATGTTGTCATACTTTTCAGAAAGAACCATGGACACAAGAAAATCCGGGTAATGGTGTTTGGCCACGGCAGCAAGGGATGAAAAAGGACTGACCAGAACCAGTTTTCCCCCTGTCCCCCGGGCAGCAAGCTCCATGGCCACACCTGTTCCCAGCGACTGTCCGAACAAAACGGTATGTCTTTTGTCAAAGTGGTATTTCTTCTGAATGTATGAAACCAGTGTATTGGCATCACTGTATATTCTTTCTTCTGCCGGGCTGTATTCCGAAGAGATACCATACCCCGGGTATTCAACGAGTAATATACTGTATCCCCTTTGTTGCAATGCTTTGGCATAATCGGTCATAGCATTTATTGTGCAGGCGTTGCCATGAAAAAATACAACCAGCGATTCACCGGATTGCGTAAAGATTCCCCTGGATAACCTCTTGCCTGAGTTAACTTCAACCAGTAATGATGATCGTGAACTGTCAATGTCCATGACTATCCCCGGTGGAGGCTGATACACAAGTGATCGCCCGGTATCTTCGCATCCAGGTTGTAAACATGTGATCATGATAAGGATAATGGAATACCGTAGAATGTTTGGAAAAGAATTTTTCAATGTATTCCTCTAATGTTAACTGAATTCTACCTGGATAGTTGTCCCTTCATTGAAGTCTACTTCCAGGGTTCCTCCAAGCTGCCTGGTTAATGAATTTACCAGTTGAAAACCAAGAGTGCCGGCGTTTTCAGTAATCATGTCCCTGTTAAAACCTGAACCGTTATCCCGTATAGAGATGATATATGTCTTGTCTTTTGTCCTGTAAAAACGTATTTCGATTAGACCATGGTTTCGGTGTAAGAAGGCATGTTTCATCGAGTTTGAAACGAGCTCATTCATGATCAGGCCGCAGGGTACGGCTTTTTCCATTGTTAGTTTAATATCTTCTACCCTTGTAATTATACTGATATCCATATGGGGAGAGGTAAAGGTATTTTTAAGTTCTCCTACCAGGTCATCAATGTAATCCTTGATGTTTATCCTTGCGAAGTCACCGGTCTGGTATAGCTTTTCATGTACCAGTGCCATCGATTGTATTCGGGAGATGCTGTCATTAAGAAGGTTTTGCGCATAGTCATTATCTACATGGTTTCTCTGAAGGTTGAGCAGGCTTGAAATTATCTGCATGTTGTTTTTTACCCGGTGGTGGATCTCCTTCAGAAGAACCTCTTTTTCTTTTTCATCACGTATTCGTTTTTCCTGGTCCAGCAGCAGTCTGCAGATTATCACCGATGCGACGGGGTAGATGATGATAACGGGGAGTCCAATGTTATGAAACACCTGTGCCTGTGCGTTATAAGGCAGTGCCAGCACGCATAGCAGCATAATTATATGTACCAGTAAGCTGAAGAGATACAACTGAGGCAGCCCGGTCGCATTCTTGTAGTATCTTCTGATATAATGATACCCTGTACCAATTATTGCTGATGAAGTAATAACAAGCACTCCCATAAGGGCCCCATCACCACCCAGCCATGCCCGGTACATGATGGCCATCATGGCTGAGATTAATGCGGTACCCGTCCCACCGAAAAAACCGGCAATACTTATAATTATCGACCGGCCGTCAAAAATGATTCCGGGCAACAGGTTCAGGGGGGTTAGCATTCCCAATACAGCAATGATGCCGAAAAGAAGACCGGAAAGTATTTTAAAATATGCTGACCCGAAATCCAGTCTTCTGTAAAGAAAACTGTATAATACTCCAAGTACAACAATAATAGAGAGGTTGCTGATGAGTTCCCTTATAATCATTCCCTGCTCCCGGACACGGTCACAAAAATACAATTTTGATATATCTGCTTATTTTATAATAGGTGCCCGCCTGCAAAGAAGTCAATAAGTAAACGAGATTGATAAAAAGGCAACTGCACGCAACGGGTTTACACCTGGATATGATATTTAATGGGTGGATATGAAACGATGTATGTTGTAGATTTAAAAGTATGAAGTCCTCTGGTGAAAGGCTGAAGAGACAACTGGGTATATGGACAGGTGTGCTCATCATTACCGCTGACATGGTGGGGATCGGGATATTTATGACCACCGGCAATGTGCTTGGTGTAACCGGCAGTGCCCTGTGGGTTTTGCTATTATGGGTTATTGGCGGTATTACGGCGCTGGCGGGGGCACTCTGTTACGCCGAGCTTGCCACCATGTGGCCACAGGCGGGGGGTGAATACGTATACCTGAAAAAGATCTTCGGATCTCTTCCAGCATTTCTCACCGGATGGGTGTCTTTGATCGCAGGTTTCTCCGCACCTGCGGCAGCCGGCTCGCTGCTGGTGGTACAATATGCAGGCACCTTCTTTCATGCAGCGGGATTGACCGGTACAGAGAACCTGTTTTTGCAGGGAACCTTCTGTCACCGTGCCGCCGCAGCCACCCTTATATTGACACTTTCTGCCATGCATATGGCAGGGGTACGCGGAGGAGCCCTTGTTCAGAATATTCTGACGGTAATAAAGATCGCTATAGTGTTTGCACTCATCGGTGTCGGACTGTACGCGGTGGATTGGTACAATGTATCAAGGCTGTGGCAAACCTATGAAATGCAGGGTGAAACAGCTCATCCCGTTGCAGCCCATGGCCTGGCGCTGCTCATGATCATGTTCGCCTATACCGGTTGGAATGCGGCAACCTACGTTGCGGGAGAGGTGAAAGATCCCGGGCGGGCCCTTCCTCTTATACTGAAAAGAAGCGTGATCCTGGTAACGGTCATGTACATCCTGTTGAACATGGTGTTTCTGGTGTCCACCAGCGGAAAAAATATAATGGGGGTGGACGAGGTGGGTGCAGTGGCCCTGCAGCATCTCATGGGAGATGTGGGGTCCCTCCTTTTTCTTCCGGGGATTGCCATCATCGTTGTATCATCCGTTTCATCCCAGATGATGATCGGGCCTCGGGTATACTATGCCATGGCACGGGACGGCATGATGTTCCGATTTCTTGGCCGGGTACACCATGAACGCTACACCCCGGTTCCGGCCATTCTATTACAGGCTGTTCTGGCCGTATTCTACGTGAGTACCGGAACCGCCATCACTCTTATCGTGTACATGGGATTTGCTCTGAGTGTCTTCCCCCTGCTCTCGGTTGCGGGATTGATGCGTATGCGCACACAGGCACCCGGGATGCATCGTCCCTATCGTGTCCCCCTGTATCCCCTTCTTCCATTGTTTTTCATCGTGATGACCCTGTTCATGATGGCAGCCGCGGTTATCAGCTGGACCACCACAAGCCTTTTCAGTGTTCTGGCACTTGTACTTGGAATACCGTTTTATATTCTCTGGAAAAGAACCATGGGTATTGCGAAGTAAATATACCTTGACTGATAGGGAATAATAGTGCACATACATTTCCAGTTGCCATTATCCTGTACCTGGAGGCGTCTGTGAACCCATTCCTTCTTCCGTTTATCGGCCTGTGTTTACTTCTCTGGACCGGTCATATGCTCAGGGTTCGAATCAGGCTTCTGCAGAAGCTCTACCTTCCATCCGCAGTGATCGGCGGGCTGGTGGGACTGGTTGTTATACAACTGGCCCAGGCATCAGGCCACCCGGTACCTTCTGCATGGATACATGGCTGGGAAGACCTTCCGGGATTTCTCATCAACATCGTGTTTGCCTGCCTTTTTCTCGGGGTGACGCTGCCCAAACTACGCACCGTGTGGCAAAGATCAGCCCCGCAGCTTGCCTACGGCCAGACAGTTGCGTGGGGACAATACGTCGTGGGTATCGGGCTTTTTCTTATATTCATCAGGTTTTTCTGGCCGGAACTTCCCGCCATGTTCGGTGCCATCATGCCGGTGGGATTCGAGGGAGGTCATGGCACCGCGGGGGGACTGGCCCCCACCTTTGACAAACTGAACTGGAAGGCGGGGAAGGACTTCGCGCTGGCCAGTGCCACGGCGGGCATACTGGGTGCCGTGGTGTTTGGTATCATGCTTATCAACTGGGCAGTTCGCAGGGGATATACCCACAAGTTGATGGATACCGGGGACGTGCCCGAAGATGATACTATTGGTATAATCCCTGTTGACCGCAGGCCGGTGGCCGGAAGACTTTCTGTAAAGTCGGACGCTATAGACGCACTTACGCTGCACCTGTCCATAATAGGGCTGGCGGTGGGTATCGGTTTTCTCATCAAGGAGGGGCTGGTGCTTGGGGGTGAATTATTACAACCGTTGTGTACCGCCCCCACCCATAACAAGCTGATGATACTGCTTGGGAGTTTTCCATTGTTTCCCCTGTGCATGATGGGAGGGCTCATTATACAGCTGTTTGAGGACAGGTATGATACACATAAAATCATTGATATCGGCCTTACCCGAAGGCTGCAAAACCTTTCACTTGACCTGCTCATCGTGGCTGCCATATCCACCATACGGGTAGAGGCTCTCACCACGGGACTTACTCCATTCTTTATAGTCGTTACCGCAGGTATTGCATGGAATATATTCTGCGTAATGGTGCTTGCCAAACGTATGCTGCCGGACGCATGGTTTGAGCGGGCCATTGCCGAGATGGGACAGTCCATGGGAGTAACCGCAACCGGTCTTCTCTTATTACGGGTGGTTGATCCCGAGTACGAGACTCCTGCCACAGATGCCTTTGCCTACAAGCAGTTGCTGCATGAACCCATAATGGGGGGTGGACTGTGGACAAGCATGGCCATTCCCCTGCTTGGCATGGGAAGCGTAATAATGCCGAAGATAGTACTGGGGATATCTGCCGGGGCCGTGGGGTTCTGGATACTGGTGGCTTATATTCTTGCCCGGGGGAGAAAAAAGAAAGATTGAAAATATTTTTGAAACAAAGCTGAAAAATTGTTTCATAATTCATATTGCCCATTATTCTTACAGCAGAAATAACCGGAATTGATATGGAACTTTTTACTTTTAACATCAATACAATACTGCAGGTAATCGACTGGCGAACCTTTGTGGATGTGCCGCTGATCGCCATGGTTATACTGGTGTTTTACAGAACCCTGAAGTCATCCGGTTCATGGCGGATAGGACTGGGAATTGTTATCACATTGTTTATATACCTGCTTGCCCGCATGTTCGGCCTTACCGGCATCAGCTGGATATTTGACACACTGAGCAGCATTGCCCTGATCGCACTTATAATAATATTTCAGCCAGAGATAAGAAAAATATTTGAGAAAACTGCCTCCACGTTGCGGATAAGAAAACTATTGAAAGAGGGCAGCCAGTTGTCCTTTGTCATAGCCAATGCCGCCTTTGACCTGGCAAAGAGAAAATGGGGAGCCATCATTATACTCCCGGGAAAAGAATCAATAAGGGACAAGGTATCGGGTGGGATTCCAATGAATGCCAGTCCCAGTGTGCCACTGCTGGTAAGCCTGTTTGATCCCCATTCACCCGGACATGACGGTGCCCTTATTATCGATAACGGTATCATTGAAGTATTCGCCCTGAGGCTGCCGCTCTCAACTGATGATCGGTATAACCACGTGTTCGGAACCAGGCATCACGCGTCAATGGGATTGTCGGAAATGTCTGACGCCTTGATCGTAACTGTTTCCGAGGAACGTGGAGCGGTATCCATATTCAGGGAAGGAAACTACCGGGTTATCGATGAAAAATTCGACCTGGAAAGAATTATAGAAGAGCACTGGCGCAAGGTCAGTTCATTTTCCCCGGTAAAAGGCAACGGGGGTAAGCTGAAAGGGAAGGTAATAGGAGAAGTGTTTGCAAGTCTTGGTGTTGCCTTCGTGTTATGGTTGTCCATAACGTTCAGTATGAACCAGGTTAAGGAAATGTCATTTGCCGTCCCTATAGAATACAAGCTGCCGCAGCAGACAGTTATAATGGGGGATAAACCGGCCAATACGCGAATAAAGATCGCGGGCACCGTGGCTAAAATAAACCTGGTGAATCCCGAATCACTTATTGCCGTTGTTGATCTTACCGACCATGAGCCGGGGCAGACCGAGATCGTAATTTCAAGAGAGAACCTGAACCTGCCCACCGGTATTACAATGGTAAATGCCAGCCCCTCTAGATACGAGATTTCCATCCAGTCGTATGTGGAACACGAAGTAGAGGTTAAACCGCAAATGATCGGTATTCTTCCCAATGGATTGGAAATTAAATCGGTTGAAATAACACCTTCAAAAATTCCAATCACCTATACAACAAGCCGTGAGGTTGCAGAGGATGCATATGTTACCACAACCCCCATATATCTCACAAATATGAAGGAAGATTCAGAACTGGTTTGCAATGTGATCGCACCACCCGGAATGTCACCGGTGGGAAGACAATGGCCTGACGTGGTAGTTTCGATAAGGTTAAAAAAATGAGACGAGGGGTGTATATAAACTTACCCCTCGTCCATAAAACTATATCAATATCCTGCGGCAGTATCCTGTTTGAAAACCCCAAGTCGTTTGCCCACAACTTCGAATTTTTCAAGTATGGTATCAATGTGATGATCTTCGGTTGTGGACATGAAACTCAAACGCAATAGCTGCATTCCCTGGGGCACTGCCGGGTGAATAACCGCGTTGACAAATACCCCTTCGTTCATGAGTTCACGCCAGAAACTGAAGGTAAGCACATCATCGGCAAGTATGACTGCCACAATGGGGACCTGTCCGTCCATGACATTGAACCCCAGGGCTTTAAGACCTTCACGAACACTTTTCTGAACGTGAAAAAGTCTCTCCATCCTTTCTGGCTCCTGCAGCATTATTTCGATGGACTTAAGAACTGAGGCTATCTGGGCGGGGGGCATGCTTGCGCTGTACTGCAGGGCTGGGGAACCATATTTTATGTAATCGATCACCTCCCTGCGTCCTGCCAGGAAACCGCCCTGTGACGCGAAGCTTTTACTGAACGTGCCCATCAGCAAATCAACTTCGTCATCCATGCCGAAATGATTGGCAGTTCCACGTCCATGATCACCCAGAACACCGAATCCGTGGGCATCATCAAGCATGGTTCGGGCGCCATGCTTTTTTGCCACCGCCACAAGTTCAGGAAGAGGAACAAGCTCGCCGGACATGCTGAACACACCATCAAACACTATAAACTTGCCTGAGTCAGCAGGCAGGCTTGAAAGCACCTCGTCAAGATGGGCCATGTCGTTGTGACGGTATACCTTCACCCTGTCAGACCCATGCTTGCCCTTGACAATGAGTGATCCCTGAATGATGCTGTTATGATTTTCAGCATCAGATATCAGGTAATCATTTTCAGAGATAAGGGGGACAATGGCTCCCTGGTTGGTTTGAAAACCGGTGCTGAAAATTAGTGCTGCTTCTCTTCCGGTAAAATCAGCAAGTGCTGCTTCCAGCTGGTTGTGCAGGTCCAGTGTGCCGTTAATGTAACGGGAGCCTGAACACGCGGTACCAAATAGACGGGTAGCCTGCAGGGCAGCTTTCTTGACTCGTGGGTCAAGGCTGAGGCCGAGATAATTGTTGGTGCCTGCCATAATGACATCGTGCCCTTCCATCTTCACCATGGGACCGTTGTTTTCGCTTATGGGCCTGAAATACGGCATGTAACCGGCGGCCTCAATGTCGATATGACGCTTGAATTTAGAACACTTTTCGAATAGATCCATACAAACCCTCCTCGGATTTTTTTTCCTGAGAAAACAGGACCCCGGCTATGTTTAACGGATGCGATAGATTTGGAGATCAAAGTAGCCAAGCCGAACATTCCTGATGAGTCTATCCGGGCGAATAAACTCACCAAATTCCTGTACGATCTTTTTCTCAAAAATGACGTTCGGGCTTACAGCAAGGTACAGTGGAATATTGGTTTCCTGCTCTCTTACGGGATTTCCCTCTTTGAGCCTGTATACGGTTACAGGCTGGTTATGTATTATTTTTTTAAAGAGTGCGTAATTATATGTATTTTTTGACTGAATAATAAGTGCGCGTATCCTGTTTTCACATACAAGTCCTGCCGACCAGCTCCCGGCTATTACCGCGTTTTCGGGAAGGGTATCACCCAGTTCAGCCGAAACAGTATAAAGGTTGTTGTCATGGGTAATTATCCATCGACCGGTCTGAAACATGTGGAACACAATGATGATAAGCAGCAGCGTTACCGCGCTTGAAGGACTGAATATCCAGTTGCTGATCTTTTTGCGAAACAGGAAGAAAAGAAAGGCAACAAAAATTACCCCTGCTCCAACCGGTATGATTACCGTAAGTGCTTTATCCAGGTTGCCGGCGATGGCATGGGGATACACCAGGTCATAGAGACGGTTTCGTATGCTGAAAGGGATAATGTGTACATAGAGAATGACAGATGAATACAGAACAGCAAAAAATGATGCAATGGCAAGTACCAGGTTTATAGCAAAAGGGCGTGGTTCTCTTCTGAAATCAGAGAACCTGTCCGCGGCCAGTGTATATAAACCACGGGCTGATAGTATGGCTGCAGGTACTGAAAGCATGAGAAAATAACGTGCCGGATTGTACTGCAGCATCATGAGAAGAACAAGGCCGAAAAAGAACCAGCTAGCCAGAAACAGGTCTACCCTGATCCTGTCCTGCCGGAAGGAGAACTTGTAGAAGGTATAGACAGAATAATAAAACGAGAAAAACAGTATAACTGGCTGCAGAAATATAAATTCACGATACAGGCCTTTACCCGCGAACACGTACAGTGGAGCCAGGTCCCGAAGGGGAAGAATCGATTCAATTTTTGTGCCCAGTATTCTGATATTGAAAATACTGTCCAGGTGCGTGTGCAGAAATGAAAGATGTGCGAACAGCAGGTAAAATATGAAAATGAATGCAATTATGGTAGAGAATATAATTGGACGACGTGTATTCAAAGAACCATGCAGGGTGGCCATCGATAAAATAATGGCGGGTATGATAGCGACAAGGATAAGGGTGATCGATTTCTTGATGTAAAAACCGGTTATAAATGATGCTGCTGCACCTGCTGTAAGAAGAATCATGAACAGTATTGTAAAGAGAAATGTAATACGTGATTGCGAATTTTTCAGCGGGAAGGTTCTTCTCCACAGCTTCCATATTCCATGCACCAACACAAATGTCAGGGTCGCGTAAAATAACAGGTGGGTTTCGTAAAGCCCCAGCCGGTTAAACATGATAACAAAAAAATTCATGCTGAAAAAAGCAGTGCCCACAAGGGCGGTTGAAATCCCGTAACACTGGAACAGGAAAAGGGCGATAAGAAGAATGGTCATCACTCCATACAGAACTGACAGGCTGCGAATGGTGAGAAAACTGACGCCAAAATGATCAAATATCCAGGTATAGGCACCTGTTGCAACCGGACTGGAATTGACCCAGCTGCGATATTCATCTTCGGGGGTCCACTTCCAGTTACCAAAGAGTATCTTGTTCCGTGGTGAATAAGTCTTGAATCCCTCATCGGTGTAGATGGCAGCGGATATACTGATGTCCTGCGGGGCATCAGCATTGATGTACACCATTCGGGAGGCTATACCCGCAAGTATAATAATAACGAGCACCAGTGGAAGCCATTTTTTTGACAACAATATATCTGATACGGTAATCATTGTATTACGTAGTATCTCCTCAATAGCGTTTCATTCTTTGAATGTAGTTATGTGCATGGCTTGTAACGAAGCACCCGGATTTGAGATAACGGGAAATGGCCCTGTACATGGGGCACAGGGCCCGGGTTTTATCTTATACTGCCACCTTCGAGTAGTCCCTCGCTTGAAAATTAAAAACAGGGGCTTCCTGTTCGTTCAAACCGGCCTTGTGATACCGGTTAAAAACCGTTACGTAGCCGTCAACCATGTGGTCCCAGGAATAATTTTCCATGGTGAAATCACGTGATGCCCTGCTGAAGGTATCAAGAAGTGAATCTTCTGAAAGCAGGGCGTTAATCTTCTCTGTCCACGCGGTTACATTTTCTGCTGGCACCAGGAATCCGTTCTTCCCATCCTGTATTGCACAGGTTATACCTTCAATGGCGGATGCTACCACCGTTGTGTTGTTTACCGCGGCTTCCAGTGCCACAAGGCCAAATCCTTCGGCATCACCGTACACCTTAATGTTGGGCATCACGAAAATGTCAGCATGTTTCAGAAACTGTATCATCTCCTCAAAGGGTAATTTTCCCAGGTAAAATCCCCGGCCTTTTACCGCGGGATCTTCAAGAGCCCGCCGAATATCTATTTCATCCATACCCCAGCCGAAAAGCAGGCTTATCAGGTGGGCAAGATGATTAGGGATCAGCTTAAAGAACATCTGGATCTTTTTAAGATGCTGTTGCGGCGGACCTACGATAAGGTAGATCACGTTTTCATCAAGTTTTGGCAGAACCCTGTTTATGAACCATGAGAATCCTTTTCGCCGCACACTTCGGCCAACGGAAATGAGTATTTTCTTGTTTTCAAGGGATATTCCAAGGCGTTCTTCCATTGTAGTTCTGAAGCGGGATATCTTCTTGATGTATCCAAGTTCTGTATCAACCCCGTTTTTCACCACGAATACCTTGTCCTTGTCAAATCCCCTTTTGTGACATTCTTCCGCGGTGGCGTTGCTGACGGCGATAATCCCGTCCAGTTTTTTAAAGCGATTTACCGCGATTTTCTGGAAGATTATGCTGGGGAACACGATATCAAGGCCATGAAGAGTGGCTATGATGGGAATATTGGTTATTTTTTTTAACTTGTAGGCGAATATCGCCATAAGTCCGTCATTCAGGTGTATTACAGAAATACCCGGGTTTTCATCCAGGATCTTCTGCACCTTCTTTTTCAAGGTAAGGAGGAATTTAACCTTGCTTGAATTGTTATCATACACGATGGAATGAACCTTGAAATTCTTCGAAACCCCCTTGATGAGCTCATAGCTCTGTTTCTCCATTCCACCGATGGAGGGGGGATACTTATGTGTTATAAATAGTACTTCCATGTCTAACTCCTTTGTTCAGCCATGACCGGATTTGGCGTTTTCTTTCCGATCATGAGGGAAAACAGTATTACTCCCAGCCCGATCCAGAAAAGCTGGCGCGCACGGCGAAGAATGGAAACCGTTATCCATATCTCCGATCCGGGCACATTGACGAAATCGAGCATAACCTTGTTGCCATATTCTTCGATGCCGATCTGACCCGGTATAAATGACCCGAGGGCCTTGAATACCATAACGCCTATCTCTATGGCAACACATGAAAAGAATGAAATATCAATTCCGAGGAAAATTAGAATTACGTAGAATTCACCTGCACCGGTTATCCGGTGAAGAAATGAAAGCCAGAATGCCGAGAAGAAGGAAAGCTTCTTTCTTCGGTAGAATTCTGTTAATTCCTCGTCAATGAGTTTCAGGTTGTCCGCAAGGGCGTTTACTTTTTCTGAGTGAGGAAACAGTGACGTCATTATCCTCACCGGCAGCCCGAACAGTCCTCTGCCTGTATGCAGCAGTGAAAAAAGTAACAACAGGATAGCCACCATGATAAGTGTCATGATGATGATGACATTCTCACTGGCCAGAGCCTGTATATGATCAAGAAATATGTACACCCCTATCGCCATGAGGGCGACGCTTGAAAGAACGATAAGAAAACGTGATATGGTGAGAGATACTATACTTGACTGATAGGGCACCCCTTTTCTGCGAAGCATAACCGCCTTAAGTGTGTCACCCGCTATAACGTTAGTAGGATTTATCTGTGCCAGGCTTTCGCCGATAAGGCGTAGAACGAAAAGATGCATAATTCCAATGCCCCGTGGGGCTTCCAGGAAAGACTGACGCCAGGCGATGGTGACCAGGAAATATGAAACGAAGCTGACACCAATCAGGAATATGAACTTCCATCCAATTGTTGAAAGCTGTGTCCAGATGGCATCAAGGCTGGAATTGCGGACAAACATGTACAGCAGTCCAACCCCAAGGGCAAGTCCGACCAGCTTCAGTACCTTCACAAGGGTGCCGGGTTTTCGTTCCTTCATCTGTTCAGGAACCATGGTCTCTATGTCAGATTGCAACTTCATTTCTTTCTTCGTCCTTTTCAGATGCGTTGGCTATTGAGTATTGCGCGAAATGAGACCTGTATGTATCGAACATGTCTTCGCAGAGGGCGTCCCAGCTCTGTTTTCTTGCATAGGCAACCGCGTTCCTTGCTGTACGGCTAAAAAGCTCATCATCGTCAAGCAGTGTTGATATGTATTTGTAAAAATCATCAGGGTTCTTGGGTTGTGCATGGTATCCGGTTTTTCCATGCTGAACGATACCCATGGGCCCCCCCTGTGCCGCGCATACTACCGGTAGACCTGATGCCATGGCCTCAAGTACCACGTTACCGAATGTCTCGGTTATGGAAGGGAACAGAAAAAGGTCACTGGACGCGTAAATCCGGGCCAGGTCATCTCCAACCAGCTTGCCGGTGAATACCGCATGGGGCATACGTCTCTGCATTCGCTTCGCCCGGGGGCCGTCACCTGTGATAACCATCTTCACGTCAGGCCGTTTCTTTTCCAGTATGTTATACACTTTCTCAAGTGTCTTCAGTTCCTTTTCATCAACCAGGCGGCTTACAAACAATATCCGAGTGGTACCCTTGCCGCACAGGTTGTCCATGTATTCTTCATCTCTGAAGGAGGGGTTGAACTTATCCATATCTATGCCCCTGCCCCATATCTTCATGCCATCTTCATTCACTCCAGCTTCTTTCAGTTCATCTTTTATGGGCTGGGTGGGGACAAAGGTAAGGTCGCACTTGTTATAAAACCATACGGTGATTTTTCGTACCAACGCCTTCGCAGCCCTGGCCAGACCTGGTATAACATTTAGATAATAGTCGATATATGCAAGGTAGTGGGTGTGATAGGTGCTGAATACCGGTATATTATTTTTCAGGCCGTATTTCAGCGCGTAACGGCCCAGAAGTGCCGGCGTGGTAAAATGGATAACATCGGGCTGAAACTCCTCAAGGGCCTTCTCAAGTTTCCCATTGAAAAATGGAAGGGCCAGCGGATAGTCCTTGTACAGTGGAAAACGCACGTAATTGCAGGTCTCTACGTCAAAAGGCACCCTTTCCCTGTCATCGGGGGGATATGCCGTTATAAAAAGATAGTCAAACTCATCTTTTGGAATTCGATCAATAATATTGTACAGGGTATATGTAACCCCGTCTATATTCTCACGGAGAATATCTGAAAAGAGCGCTACCTTGATTTTTTTTCCTTTGTTCATAACATTCCTCTTCTAACACTGTGAAACAATTAATGAAGCATTAATCGTGCCGAAAAAGAATACGGGAGCGTTTTAAGTGCTGGTATTGCGAGGAGTTACAGGCCATAATAAAAAAATATACTGGTTTTGGTCTGCAAGCATAATTATGAGGATACAATGTATCATATTTGCAACAGATAATCGCTGCATAAATGCAACAATAATTATCGTCTTTTCGGTATAAACCGGTATAGTTGACTTTTGATATCATCCCCTGTTGTAAAGGTTTTAATGTGAAAAAACTGCGGGTTATCTGCCGCTTTTTCACGGATCATCTTCAGGGTAGCTGCGTTTCGCATGATGGCATTTTTGTCTCCAATTTTGAGTCGCCGTATATAGAAATCATCGATAAAGATCAGGGTGATGCCCTTTTGGGTACATTCCTTTATCACACCCTGCATAGTGTCGCTTTGCAGTTCCCTGGACTGAATAAACCGGTTCCTTTCCAGCCCGCTGTAATACATGGCCACGTTGGTCTCGCTGATAAGCATTTTATCCACCGGCGTGCCGTGCTGGCGATACCATAATCCGGCTTTTTTGAATTCAACCCTTCGCAGGCTGTAATGATCCATTGTTCTGGTGCCATATCCAGTCATGAATGAAAACAATATACCGAATACCAGGGCGGAGGCCAAAATAGTATGTGTGCCCGCACCGGTGGTAAAGCGAATCGTGATTACCCCGGCGGCGGTAAAGGCAAGGGCCCAGGCATAGGGGAGAATGCCCGCATCCAGCAGGGTAAACGATGAAGCGAAGGTAAACACGGCCAGGCCAGAAAGAAAAGCGATGGTGGCGAGCTTCTTCCTGTGTGTTTCGTTCATGGCGCTCCATTTTTTGCCTATGAGAGGGATGAGGCCCTGCTGTAATCCATAAAAGAGAAAGAGGTTGAGCAGCCAGAGTATTGGCAGTACGTACCGGGCCTTCGTGTTCTGGTATACCACGTGTACCAGGAGAAAGCCGCCCGTTGCCAGGAGTAGGGGAACCTGTTTTCTCCAGTGAAGTCGTATGAAAAGCATACCCCCCCACACCAGCAAGACCAGCACCAGTATGGCGAATACCAGGAGCACAAGTGCCAGCACAACCTGGAGCAAAAACATGTCTGAATAATAGATATGGGTTCCCATCCAGGCAATGAAGGAGGATACCACAAGGTAACAGTCAACGAAGTACATGTAAATATTAGGACCCCGTCGTGCTATCTCCCCCACGTAGGCATGATTTCCGGCGCTGCTTCTCTGGTATATGCTTAAAAGTATCCAGGAAATGGCGATGGTGGAGGCCAGTCCGCCAAGAATGAAGGCAGGAATCTTTTTTCTGTTTTCGAAAAAATCTCGGTACATGGCGGCAGGTACGGTAAATACAGCATCCCACTTGGTGCCTGCCGCAAGCCAGGAGGTGAGATAGGCCCATCGTGAATTCTTCACGGTAAAGTATATGGTAAGGGCAATGAGCAGGGTGAGCAGCATCTCAAGTTCCGCGTTAATGGCTGTATAGACGGTATAGATATTGGCTGACAGAAAGAGCATGGCCAGCAGGGCATAGGGTGCCGCAAGCCACCTGCGGTATAATGCCCACACAACTGCCAGGTAAGGAATAAATAGTATAAGGTTTACTATGATTGCTGTTAAATATACCGGATCAAATGTATCCAGGGGATTTAAGGGGGTAAGTAATGCCAGGAGTACATTATATACGGGTAGTATCTTGAATGAGTTTCCGGGAAAGGTACCCTTCATGTATTCCATGACCCGGGGTAGAAAATTATTCATGTAATCAGCGCTGGGGGTTTCAAGGTAATTGAAATAATACAGGACATACCCGAATGCAAGTACCCCGATTATCGCAGCCATGCGGCGTGTAACTTTTCCCGGATCAGTATGTGTATTGTTCATGCGATATGACCTCTGCATTATGAATGTTGTTACCTGGTAAGCCGCAATTGCTGTTGTATACTTTCTGTAACCAGTCTGGGATCGTCCAGGTGAAGGTAGTGCAGTCCCTTTTCTGACTGGCGTAGTATACCACGGGTTGACAGGTTTGCGGCCTTCCTGAATATGGTGGCATATACAAGGTTTACCATCCGGGCTTCGTCCCAGGACATCTGGAACTTGTAGAGCCTGTTCCTGTAGTCATTTTCCGAGTACCTGAGAATGGTAAGGGGGCGGTTGGGGAAAGGGCCTGCGTCTCGTACCTGCTGTATGCTGGTGTCAAGGTTGGTTCCGTATTCCCGTATCATGGCATCATACACGTCCCCCCTCGAGTAGTGGGATATGACGTCATTGAGGACATCGCAGGGAATGTTTTCATTCACCAGTATCCGCAATGAGCGCATTATACCCGCGTCGGCAGCCAGGCCGGCAATTCGCAGTTTCGGGGTTCTCCTGATGAGATTCTGGTAGAACACCCGGGGCAGTTCTTTCTTTAAAAGACCATACTCGGTGGTAATAGGATTTATCAATATGATGCCGGCCACCTCACCCGGGTGTTTCCTGGCAAAATGCTGGGTGTACAGGGCACCGATGTCGTGTCCCACCAGTATGTAGGGGCCGCGTATGTTCTTTTTCTGTAAAATGGCGCGAAGATTTGCGGTAACGTTTTCAGCGGTCGCCGGTGAAGCAGATGCCAGGCTCCACCCGTAGGCATTTCTGTCATAGGTTAACACGGTTGTATCCCTGGCAAGTCGGTCCTGTATGTGCCACCATTCAATGGAGGTTGACCCCAGGCCGGTTTGGATAATGACTGCCGGTGTACCCTGCCCCTTTACCCGTATGAAAAGCGAGGTGCCGCCTGCCTGTATGCGCTCACCCGAGGGGTGGGGGTTGTGCATCCAGCGGGATGCAGTGATACTGCTGCTTACCGCCGAGTATGCCACCCAGAGAAGGGGGAAGGCGATCAGGGCTGCCACAAGTATTAATATGATAGTTCGTCGTTTCATTACCAGGGGGTTACTCCGTTCTCTTGTATATTATGATATGATCAGGGCTCAGGCGTGAAAAACTTATCCGTCTAAAACCGGGTATGTGATAATCAAACCGGGCAGTCTTCTTATATGGAAGTTTTCCATTGAATAACTTATGGAAGAATATCGGGAACTGGGTTCGCTTGAATTTCTTTCCCTTCTCGTTGGTTACGATCCTGCCGCTGATAACCTCGTCACTGATCTGACCAAGGTACCTTCTGTAATAATGGGATGTTATCACGATATAGTCAGGTTTTCTTTCGCTGATGTCCAATACGTCGTTTTTTACCCTGTAGGTAAAGGTGTGCCGGGGAAAACGGGGGAGGTAATGCTCATAGGCATAATATTCAATAGTCGCGTTCTTTTCCATGTGCTGCTGCATCCAGTCTTCTGCCCTGTAACGGGTATCAAACAGCAGGTTGGCGTTGACGTGTATGGTAAGATAGAATCCGTATAGCATCGAGGCGGTTACAAATAATATAAAAGCTGCCTTAAAGATTCCCCTGGATGCGGCAAGTCCCCGGTCGATGGCATAGCCGCCGTACACGGTAAGGAAAAGTGTTATGGGCATAACGAAGCGTACGTTGCTTTGACGGATTATCTGCACAAAGAAAAGGTAGAAAGACAACGAGGCTATAAAAAATACCAGTGACAAAAGGAGCTGCCTGCTGTTCTTTCGATACCGTATGGCCGCAAGGATAATACCCGCACCACACAGTGTGAGCAGTGGCCAGCCCATGGTATCTTTTGCCATTGACCGGATTGAATCTGTCAACAGTGCTATTATGCCATCGGGTTCAAGGGTATAGCTGATTGATCGTGTCCCCCCTTCTCCCAGAAGAAAGCCAAGACGTTTCTGAAAACCGGAAAAATTCAAAACCAGGTTTTCTACAATAACGGTTCCGGCCAGGAACACCCCGGCGAAGGTGATAAAGTTCCTGGTGAAAAGGGCCCTGAAGGGGTTTTCCCCTTTATCACGGTATAGTACGGGAAAAAGCAGGATGAACAGTATAAAGGGCAGCACGAATACGGCATAGGCCTGGTCCTTGGTGCCAAAGGCGAGACAGGTAAATACCGCAACGCCGATATAGTCCTTTCGAATGCCGAATTTTACCACCCGGATGAGAAAATAGAGGGCGATCATTGCCCAGCACAGGAAAGGCACTTCAACCTTGGCTACGTGCGAATAAAAATTTATGGCGGTGTTGAAAGAAGCAACAAGGGCTGCAAATACCGCTGCCCGCTCGGAAAACAATTCACGCGCCGCACGGTATACGAAGTATATCATCACCAGGGCCATGATCACGGTAACAAGGCGATCTACCAGTATAAGCCAGGTGACATACTCTGGTGACTGGGCTACCTCAAGCAGCCGTTCAAGTGACAGCCCTTTCGAGGTAGCCGCCCCGGCACCCATGGCGATCACTATGGGGATGTTCAGGATGGCCAGTATAAGCTGATGTACCATGGGGTATTTATGATAATACCCGAAAGAGAATCCCTGGCTCAGCCCCACCAGGGGATGATACGGTGCCAGGGAATCTGAAAGCCACGTGGCATTATTAGGCAGACCCCAGGTGATGCCGGTTAGATATAACACGGCATTGAAAAGCAGCACCAGTAGCACCGGCTTCTCAGAAATGATGTCAATTATATTGCGATGGATTTTCAATTCTTATACCTGTCATTTGTAAACATCTAAAATGGTAAATAATGGATGCATTGTATATGTACCGGGACGCCTGTTGTCAAGATACATTTATGGAGTATCATACAATGTTTCCTTGTTGCATTTCAAGCAGGTTGTTGTATTCTGTGTGTAGATTATTATGTCAGGGAGTTACAATATGGATTTCAGCATTAAGACTCTTGGTCAATGTAAGGTTGACTGCCCTCTCCTGGATATGTTTCCATCAAGGGAAAAAACTTTTGAATCAGATGAGACCCGGTTATTATACAATACAATGTTCACGAAGGACACCAGCTTTGATGCTGAAAGGCTGCACCAAAGCTTCGAGGTGGCGGGTCCCAGGGAAAAGATATATTTCAAGCCTGAGGAGGCAAGGCCGGCCATCGTTTCGTGCGGAGGGATATGTCCGGGAATAAATGACGTGATTCGATCTATCGTCATGGAATCATACTATCATTACTATACACGGAATGTAGTGGGTATTTCTTACGGGTACAACGGGTTAAATCCTGCAAAGGGGTACCCCATTATGGATCTTACCCCTGAGAAGGTAAAAAATATTCATATGGAGGGTGGCACCATGCTGGGGTCTTCCCGGGGTGGAACAGAGGACATGGACCTGCTTATGGATACCCTGGAGAAGATGGGAATAAATATTCTGTATGCCATCGGGGGTGACGGAACCCTTCGGGGTGCCCATGATTTTTCCGAACTTGCCCGATCACGGGGGGTTGACCTGGCTGTTGTTGGAATCCCGAAGACCATTGACAATGACATCAGTTTTATACAGCGATCATTTGGTTTCGAGACAGCGGTGTCAAACTCGACAAATGCCATTTATGCCGCGCATACCGAGGCCCGGGGTGCACCCAACGGTATTGGCCTGGTAAAGCTGATGGGGAGACACTCGGGTTTTATAGCTGCCAGCGCGGCGCTTGCCATAAATGATGTGAATTTCGTATTGCTGCCGGAAGTGCCTTTTGACATGGATGGGGAAAATGGTTTTCTTGCACATCTTGAGAAACGGCTTAATACAAGGGAACATGCCGTAATCTGTGTGGCCGAAGGGGCGGGGCAGGATATTCTTCAGAAAGAGGGACCAAAAAATTATGACCCGTCTGGAAATGTGCGTCTGGATGACATTGGTCTATATCTGAAAGACCGGATAAACAGCTATTTCAATGAAAAAAATATTGAGATCAATCTAAAGTACATAGACCCTAGTTACATGATACGGAGCGCTCCCGCGGTACCTGATGATTCAATCTACTGTGCTATACTTGGCCAACACGCGGTACATGCTGCCATGGCGGGGAAAACAGACCTGGTGATCGGGCAATGGAATAATATCTTTACCCACGTGCCCATTGATCTGGCTATTTCAAGAAGAAAACAGGTCGATCCCCATTCACGTTTCTACAACAGCGTGATTGAGGCCACCGGGCAACCGGTTTCCATGAAGAATTAGCTACCGTCCTTCTCCCTGATGAATGCAGCGGCTATGGAAATGGCTGCTTCGACTACACCCGGTTGGATGCTGTCTACCGTATCATTTGGTGTGTGGTATACCGATTCTTCTTTTTCCGGCTCCGTTGCCAGTGCAATAAGGGTTGTGGCATGGACACCGATTTTCGCCAGCTCTGCCGCATCGGTGGCACCGGTTCCGGGATACATGGTGAAGGGTTCTGCATTATATCCCAGTGAATGGGCGATCCTGGTGCAGTCATCCACCATTTGCGATGAGAGCTTGATAAAACCGTTCAGATCCCTGGTAAGAAACTTGATGCGATGGGTGTAATACAGGCTGTCCATGTTGAATAGCCATGTGGGCATGGAGGTGAGTTCTTCCCTGTGCATACGTGCATACGCACGTGCTCCCCGTATCCCCGACTCCTCTGCGTCAAAACTGGCCAGGATGATACGCGTGTATCGTGGCCTGTTCGCTTTTGGAGCTTTTTTCCCGAACATGCGGGCAAGTTCCACGGTTATGGATGAGGCGATCAGGTTGTCGCCTGCACCGGGAGTCCCTGTTTTTTTAGTGAAAAACAACATGGGTATGGCAAATACTATGTTTGAAAGGAGCGCCCACCTGGCTATATCGCCGATAATTCCTGCAGGTCCGGCAATGGCTGCATAGAGGGCAAATAACCAGATAATGAATGGGGATACTCCAAAAGACAGGACAATGAACAGGACAATAAGCCGATATAGTTTTGGACTGTCCGACATATATCGGAATTCATACGCGCTATCATGGTGCCCACTTACTATCACCTGCTGCCGCGGCGGTTCAATGGGCTCTATGATGCCGCTTACGTTAAACCCTTTTTCTCTTTTATACAGGGGATCGAACAGCTCTCCGTAGCAGATGAACTGGCTGAAAGCCCAGGCGCTGGCCAGGGTAAAACCCAGGGTGGCGATAAGGTAATATTCCGGTAAAATGAAAAGTACCAGTGCGGCAGCTATATTGATCAGGGGGGCAACCTTCAAAAACCCCAGAAAAGCGAAAGGTCGTACCTCAAATTCATCCATGGTGGTGTGATGACAATACCTGTCATATTCTCCGGCAAGTTCCATTGCCACCTGTGCGGATGCGGGGGAACCTGCAAGCCTGGGACCATATCGCTGGATCAGTTCCTGTGTTCGGTGTAACGCGCTCTTTGCCGCTTCTGAAATTGTACCGGTTGTCATGATGGTTGTTTCCCCTTGTAAATATATTATATGATATACTTAATTATGATTGCATGAAAAGATCAATGAATATACCTTACCAGACAGCAGAAAAGGGTGAGAGGTTTCAAAAAAAGTGAGCGAACACTCATTTTTTTTGAAATTGAAGGTCACCATAATGGTTTATCATGAGAATAGGACAGGGACTTGGAAACATGAAAAGGGATAAAAAACAGGACAACGAGTTTATAATACGACAGATGCAGATAGATGATCTTGCGGCGGTTTTTCACCTGGGAGAAAAGTTGTTTACCCTGCGTGAGTATCCCACCCTGTATCGCACGTGGGATGAATACGAGGTAATAGGGTTCTATACCGGTGACCCTGAGTATTGCCTGGTGGCGGAGACCGGTGGCAGTCTTGCCGGGTTTTTGCTGGGTTCGATAGTTGACAAGAGAAACTCTCCCCGTAAATACGGGTACCTCGTCTGGTTTGGAATTGATGAAAAGTTCCAGGGCAGTGGTGTGGCTGAACTGCTGTTTGACGGGTTTAGAGAAATAATGAAGGGTGAAGGTGTCCGTATTTTGCTGGTAGATACGGCGGCTGATAATGACAGGGCTCTCTCCTTTTTCAGGGCAAGGGGATTTAGTTCACCACGGGATCATGTATACCTGACGTTAACCCTTCCGGAAGAGGATAAGAGAGGATGAGTTCTGGTAAAGTAAAAATAAACAACGGCCGCCTGCAAAAAATATTCAGGGACATGGTGGATATTTACAGTCCATCGGGGAAAGAAGGGGCCATTGTTGGTTTCCTGGATGGTTTTCTCAAGGGGGCAGATATTCCCGCTGTTCGCCAGCCGGTGGAAGATGGAAGGGATAATCTTTTGATACTCTCTCCCAGGGAGAATGCACAGGTGGTCTTTGTTGGTCACCTGGATACTGTTGCGGCACCTGATTACATGAATTACCGTTTCGAGCTTGAAGATGACGAGGTGTACGGCCTGGGCACCGCCGACATGAAGGGTGGGTGTGCCGCAATGATCGAGGCCTTTACCGCCTACTGCAGGGCCCATGATGGTGACCTGCCGGCTTCCCTGGCACTTGTGGTTGGTGAGGAAGAAACCGGCGACGGGGCACAGACACTGGTGGATGAGTATCATTATCCATGGGCAATCGTGGGTGAGCCGACCAGCATGATGCCCTGTTTCAGCCATTTCGGCTACCTTGAACTGGAACTGACAACGTATGGCAGACGGGTGCATGCCTCACTGGCCCAGAAAGAGCACAATGCTATCCGTTCAATGCTTACCATGCTTCTTACACTTACTGAATACCTGGATGGTTCACGGCATGAGGTGATCTATAACATCAGGGATATGCAGAGCTCGCAGGCGGGGTTTGCCGTTCCCGATCGATGTGGTGTATATGTTGATCTGCATGTGCCCCCGCAGTTTGGTATTGGTGATCTTTCCTTCGAAATTGAAGAGGTTATCGCAGGGCAGCTGGATGGAAATACACAGCTGCATGACTCCCTGGTATTTTCCACCATACACGCGGGGTATGATCTTCCCTCCAGGGGATACTTTCCGGAACTTCTCAAGGATGTGCTTACGGCACGTTCGTTGAAGTGGGAACCGACATCATTTCGGAGTGATTCTGATGCAACCATACTATGGGGTGCCGGCATAAAGCCGGTTATCCTGGGGCCGGGGCAGCTTGCAAAAGCCCATACCAGTGATGAATCGGTTCGGATGACAGAAGTGAGCCAGTCTGCCCAGGTGTACCTGGATATTCTTTACGCCCTTGATGCGGTTGGATCATCTTGACAGCACTGCATGCGGAGATTCTTTCCGGGGCATGTCAAACAGGTATGCAAGGGTTTCCTCACCCAGCGATATGAGTTCATTTGCGGAATAACCAACGGGGTTCATTTTACGATACGTTTTCCTGTTGTATGTACCAAGAAGTTTCTCGGTGTTGATCACGAACATGGCATTCCCCTTGCGGGGTTTTTTCTCAATTAAGAAATCCTTACTCACGCAAAATCTCAGAAACCCGCGAATTTTTCGAAGCATGTATCTGCGTCGGGCAAGTCTTTGATCGATACGAGGAAGAAATTCCCGGGCATTAGAGTTCAGGCAGTGACTGATGATATCATCCATTTTATGATAGAATTCGTTTTTGCTTATGGAAATGGTTTTCTCGGTACTCTCTGCAAGCTCTTTCAGGTAATAGGAGGCAATCTGGCTGAATGTAATGGTGTGCAGAGATCGAAGGATTGAATCGAGCCGGCTGATGAATTCGTCGCGTTGAGCCATCAGGAATCCCGGTTTACCGATATTGATGAAGACATCTTTGGCTCCCTTGATGCAGCGATCAACTTTTACGTTGATTGGAAGTATGTACATTCTTTTCCTGTAGGTTTCATAGGTGTTTGATACCAGCTGGTATATGCCGCTTCTGATCTTTTTCAGACCACCGTATCCCCATGTGGTGCCTTCGGGGAAGATGAGTGTGGAAAACCCCTGGCTTACGCTGTCCCCTATATTGTCAAGCTGCTGTCCAATCTCCTGGTGAACGGTTTCTTTCTCCTTGGTATACTGTTCAATGAATGGTCGATGTATGGTAACCAGGCGTAATTTTCTAAAAAGGGCGTGCGGAAGACCGGTTCGGTCGAGCAATTGAAATATTTTCTTTATAACGGGATTTACGGACGGGAAATTTGTAGAAAGGTATTGCTTGCTGAGAAATTCATCCTTGGCCATAATGAGAAACCGGGGACGTGGCTTTAACGAGTAATATACCTTTGAAAGAGATGGAACTTCAAAGTAACTGTCATGAGTTACAGTAAATATAACAGGGGTTGGTACATTTTTAAGATATTCTTTACCGTTAAGGTGAGGCCGCTGTCTCAATATTTTCGCGGCACACTTGAAGCAGAACATGGCGAATTCATAAAGTAATCCATTCTTTTGGTCTCTCATCGGCATCCTCCACTTAAGTAATACCCTTGTGTAGTAAACATAATGGGCGTATTATTATATGTCAATTGATAATGGTGAATTTTTAGCCGGGATGATAAAAGTTTTTTGTTTGACATTAATGAGATGCTATACTTATTAACCATATGATTTAATTAAACAGTTAATTAAATCATATGGTTTAATTATGCGGGTAACATGTTTTATCAGGTGAGGTGTTATAAATATTATGAGCGATAAGAAAAAAGAGGCTGGTGTGGTGGCCGGGGAAGAATCTGTTGATACGAGGGAACGAATACTATATGCGGCAAAAAGAGAATTTGCCGAAAACGGATTCAACGGGGCCAGGATGGGGGCTATCTCAAGGCGTGCAAACGCAAACCAGGCATTGATCCATTATTATTTCGGGAACAAGGAAAACCTCTACATGGTGGTGCTGCAGAGGCTCTTTGGTGTGGATGATGCCGACATGGTGCAGGAATTTCTTTCCAGGTGGACCTTCACGCCGCCTGAGGGGCTATATATGGCGATTTACATTCTGGTTAACGTGCACAGGGAAGCCTTCGATCCAGACTTCATGAAAATAATCGCTCGTGAAATCGCTGACGGGAAGAGTATTTTTACTACATTGTTGAATGATTTTCTCCTTCCACGCCTGGCGTTGCTCGAAGAAGTGATACATGAAGGAATAAAAACGGGAGACTTCGAAACCAGGAGTCCCCTCCTGGCTGTATACAACCTGGTTATGCTGGTTATGAACTATGAGAGTGATCGCGATCATTTCAAGGGGTCAAGCTGGTATGACAGGTTGTATGGTAAAAACGGTGATAAAGAATTCTTCCTGTTCGTGCTTGAGCATACCTTCAAGGGGTTGTACCCCTGTGGGAAAGATGTAGAGATCCCCACGATAGACAGGGAAATTCTTGAGAAGCTTGATGAACTTATTCGGAAAATCAAGGACAGCCATAAATGGGTTATGGAGGATATGGATGAAGAGTAGTAGCGGGAAACACGTGATAGGGACTTTCATGTTGTGCATGGTAGTATGTGCGGCACCCTTTAAGGTACATGCTGCAGGGAAGATGGCCCTGGAAAAAGCAATAGGGCTGTCCCTGAAAAACAATACCGGGTACAGGATATCCTTTGAAAAAGTTAAAGAGAGCAGAATGAAGGTGCGGGAGACGTGGGGCATGTTGTGGCCGCAACTCTCAAGTGATGCCTCGTATACCAGGCAATGGGCAGAAGCCGGGTTTAATTCACAGATAGAGGGACAGTATGATATCAAGTTTATTAACGGGCAGCTTACGGTGAACCCGGGTACCTTTTACCATTCACTGCAGGCATCGTACAAGGGACGGGTAGCTGCCGAGAACGAAGTACGTACTGTGAAGGCGGACACCATCATTACTACTATTCAGCTGTATTACCAGATGCTGCTTGCTGGTGAGATGATCGAGCTGAGAAGAGAATCCATAAAGGCCCTGGAGGAAAACCTCAGGGTGGTTACTGTTGGATATCGCAAAGGAACATTTTCGAGGCTGGAGTTTCTTCGTGCCAGGGTGTCACTATCCAATGAGAAAACCAAGCTGATAAACGCGGAAAATGATTACCAGAGTGCAATGGCCGCGCTGAACATACACCTTGGAAGGGAAATAGGTGATCCTCTGCAGCCTGATCAAGAAGCACTGGATGTTGACGTAGATTCACTGAAATACAGGGATATAAACCCGGAACAAGAGTATAACCTGATTAACGGCATGATCGCCGAGGCCCTGAAAAACAGGCCGGAGCTTTTACAGATACGGCTTACAAAGGAAGGGGTAAAGCATTCGGCCAAGGCTGCGCAGTCGGTGTACATGTGGCCAAGCTTCTTCGTGACAGGAAGTTACGGTACAACGAAATCTATTTCGAAGGAACGTGAATCGTCAGCCAATATAGATCCGATGTATGCACCAATAGTAGAGGCATTAAATGAAAGCATGAGTGAAAGTTTTGCCCCAAGCGGCTGGAACGACAGCTGGTCGGTAACTTTCGGGGCTACTTACAGGTGGGGGTCGCTGGTACCATTTGATTCCTCCCATGCGAAGGCCTCACAGCTGAACAGCCAGGCACGGCAGGCTGAACTGCAGCTTGAGGAGTTTGTCAAGCAGGTGAAACTTGACGTGCAGCAGAAGTTTTTGAAATTGAAATCGGCGTCAAATTCAATATATTCACAACAGGGCAACGTGGAAACAGCGGAAGAATCACTGCGTGTGTCCATTCTTCAATTCAGGAACGGTATAATCGATAACAGCAAGCTGCTTGAGGCAAATGTTGAGCTTACCACGGCAAAAACACTTTTTATAGAAGCTCTGCATAACTACCAGGTGGCACGGGCAGAGCTGAACAAGGCAATCGGCAGCGATGTATTTAATATAAGGTAACAGGAAAACCGGAGGACGGGATGAGAAAAAAAATCATTTATGGAATCATAATCATAGTAGGCCTTGTGGCTCTTTTCAGGATTGGCACATTTGTGATGGAGAAAATCAATCCTGAAGAGAAGGAGGAGGAGATCCATACCGTACCTGTAAAGGCCACAGCGGTGACAAGGAAAGACATGGTGAACAGCATTGAGCTGACCGGCGATATCATCGGTACCGAGGTGGTGAATGTCTTTTCCCAGGTGCCGGGCAAGGTGCAGGAAATACTGGTAAAGGAAGGCCAGAAGGTATGGAAAGGTCAGACGGTCATCAAGGTGAACAGGGATATCGTGGGCATGGATTACATGCCGGCCATCGTGGAATCTCCTATTAACGGGTATGTTGGCAGCCTCATGGTGGACAGGGGAATGAGCATCGCACCTTCTACCCCGCTTGCGCAGGTGGTGAACATGAGCAGTGTTGAGGCGGTGGTTCAGTTGATGGAAGAGGACATTAACCGGGTACAAACCGGGATGACGGCAAAGATCGGTGTTGAGGCCTTTCCTGATAGTTCCTTTACCGGCCGGGTATACAAGAAAAGTGCAGTATTGAACGCGGCAAGCAGGACACAGGAAGTCCATATACTGATCAAAAATCCGGGAACAAGGTTGAAACACGGTATGTTCGCCGACGTGGAAATAGTACTTGGCCGCCGGAAAAACGTGCTGGCAGTGCCGGTTGACGCGGTGATGAAGGACGAAAGGGAAAACCCCTTTGTGTATGTTGTAGAAAACAATATAGCCCGAAAGAAGGTTATTGTAACAGGTATTACCGTGGAATATTTTACGCAGGTAAAAAAAGGTCTTGGTTCGGACGCGGTGGTGGTCACCCTGGGGAAAGAGAATATATCAGACGGCGAACACCTGAAGGTATACCGGGATGACCTTCCTGAAGAAGAAAAGAATGCCGGTAAAAACGGGTCGGAGGGCGTTAAATGAAACTGACTGATATTTCTGTAAACAGGTCCATAACTGCCATTATGGTTTTTGTGGCGCTGCTGGTGCTGGGCTTTGTCAGTTATTCAAAGATGGCGCTTGATCTTTTTCCGGAGATAGAATTTCCGGTTGCCGTGGTGATCACCGAGTATCCGGATGTGGGGCCCAAGGAGATCGAGAGCACCGTAACCCGTCCCCTTGAGGAATCCCTTGCGGGGATAAACAACGTGGACAATCTTACCTCTACGTCCAAGGAGGGCATGTCCATGGTGGTGGTGGAATTCACCTGGGGTACTGATATGTCCCTTGCCGTGTCAGACATGCGGGAGCGGATCGATATTACAAAAGGCTTCCTGCCGGAGGACGTGGAAACTCCCATTGTTCTGAAGTTTGATACCTCCATGATTCCCATCATGGTGCTGTCTATATCCGGCTCGGGTGACCTTTCATACCTGCGGAATTACGCCGAGGATACCCTGAAAAGCCTTATTGAACAGACCGACGGGGTGGCGTCCGCTTACGTAAGCGGCGGACAGGAAGAAGAAGTAAAAGTTGAACTCATAAAGAACAGGATGGACGCGTATAATCTTTCGGTGGACAGGGTAATCCAGATACTGGGAGTAGAGAACCTGAATGTTGCCGGTGGTGAGATAAAGACACCCATGAAGAAGTTCACCCTTCGTACGCAGGGTGAGTTTCAGAATCTTGACAATATACGAAACGTGGTGGTTGACGTCAAAAACAATACCCCCATTTACCTGAAGGAAGTGGCCCGGGTGTACATGGCTCCCGCAGAACGAAACGAGATAGTTCACCTCAACGGCGAGAACGGGGTGGTGATGCGTATCAACAAGCAGTCGGACAAGAATACGGTTATTGTTGCCCGAAATGTAATGGATCGCCTGGAAAAGATACGAAAGACCCTGCCAAAGGGTATGGAAATAGTACCCTTCTTCAACCAGGCAGAGTATATTGAAAATTCCATTGATAACGTGGTGAAAAACGCAATACAGGGTGGTCTTATCGCCATCCTGGTGGTGTTTGTTTTCCTGAGAAATATTCGCTCAGCGCTTATTCTCGGGTTGTCCATCCCAATATCTATAATCGCAACCTTTATAATGATGTACTATTTCGATTTGTCGTTGAACATGATGTCCATGGGTGGTCTTGCCATAGGGGTGGGGATGCTCATTGACAACTCCATTGTCATAATGGAGAACATATTCCGGTTCAGGGAGAAGGGTGCCCGTCCCGGTGAAGCGGCCAGGCTGGGAGCAGACGAAATGGGAATGGCTATTACCGCATCAACCCTCACAACAGTGTCCGTGTTTATCCCCTTCCTCTTTACCGAGGGACTTGCGGGGCAGTTGTTCAAGGACATGGCCCTCACCATTACCTTTTCACTGCTTTGTTCTCTCCTTGTGGCACTCACCCTTATTCCCATGATGACTTCAAGGTATATCACCACCCTGCACCGCAGTTACAGCGGCAGGCTGTCATTTCTTAACGTGATACTGGACTGGAGTGATAACAGGTTCAAACGCCTGGAAAATTTTTACGTGAAGGTTATCAACAGGGCACTTGACCACAGGAAACGGGTAATCGCTTACACGGTATTAGCAGTAATAGTGGGATTCTTGTTGCTGCCTGTAACCGGGATGGAATTCATGCCCGAACAGGACGAGGCCCGGCTGACCATGCTTGCCAAACTGCCAGTAGGTACCAACCTTGATACCACCGAAGAGATTATGACAATGGTTGAGAAACGTACCATGAAGGCGCTGAAGGACAGTGAATACAGGGTGGTATCGGTACGCGCGGGGTACGGTGAAGGGTTTGCCGCGGCATTCGGTGATACCGCTGACCATACAGGGAAACTTGAGATACGGCTGGTGCCTGTCACCGAGCGTGAACGATCGCAGCAGGAATTACGGGAAGTACTCAGGGAGGAACTGAAGGATATACCCGGTGTGGATTTTAACTTTTCTTTCGAAGATAACAGTCTTCTTGGCGGTGGTGCGGCTATATCAATTGAGGTGTACGGGTATGATTTCGAGAAGTCTGCACAGTATACAAAAGAAATATACGAAGCCATCAAGCCGATAGCATCATTGAAGGATATTGACATATCCAGGGAGGAAGGACTGCCCGAGAAGGTGATACGAATAAACCGGGACAAGGCCTCAAAGATGGGTTTGAATGCCTCGCAGATTGCCAACATGGTTAAAAATTACGTGGCGGGAAAGGTGGCCACCATTTACCGGCACGAGGGAGACGAGTACGACGTATTCGTACGGCTCCGGGAAAAAGACCGTGAGACAATCGATGATATCAGGCAGCTCCGGGTCACCACCCCGGTGGGGGTGTCAGTACCCCTGGGCAATCTCATCAAGATTGACACCCGTACAGGCCCAACCAGCATAGAACGTAAAAAGCAGGAACGGGTTGTCTACATCAAGTGCAGGGCCGAGGGGCAGGATCTCCGGTCAGTGGTTTCTGATATACAGGACAGGATTGACCAGATACCCCGTCCCACTAACTTCAACGTGATGATCGCCGGGGCGTACGAGGATATGCAGGACACCTTTAAGGACCTTGCGCTGGCGTTGCTCCTTGCGGTGGTGCTTATCTATATTATCATGGCGTCACAGTTTGAGTCTTTTGCCTCACCCTTTATCATCATGTTCTCGGTGCCCACCCTGTTTTTCGGGGTGATGGTATTTCTCTTCCTTACCGGTACTACCTTCAACGTAGTCTCATTCATGGGGGTACTCATGCTATCGGGGATCGTGGTGAACAACGCAATCGTGCTGGTTGACTATACCAATATACTCAGGGCCCGTGGTATGCAGGTTCGCGAGGCCATCATCGAGGCAGGTCGGATGCGCCTCAGGCCAATCATGATGACAACCTTTACAACCATCCTGGCATTGATACCCATGTCACTGGGCATAGGCGAAGGCTCGGAGATGTCAGCCCCCCTTGCCCGGTCGGTTATCGGTGGAATGAGTTCATCCTTTATTTTCACGCTGGTGTTCATACCGGTTGTGTATTCACTGTTCGAATCGGGTAAAGAGCGGCTGGAACGCAGAAAAGAGATGAAAGCCCTGAAGGCACTGAAAGGAAACTAAGCGGAGAAAGTTACAGAGGAGAATATAATATGGTACTCATGTTCATTGTATACAGCAACGCCGTTGACGAAGAGATGGTGGAAACGGTAAAAAAGCATGCCGATGGGTATACCAAGTTCCCGGGTGTGCAGGGAGAAGGCGGGGGTGAACCCCACCTGGGCTCTCACGTGTGGCCGGGGGTGAACAACTGCATGATGGTGGCCGCAGACAACAAGGCTGTTGATGCCATCAGCCGGGATGTGGCAGAACTGAAGGAACAGTTTCAGGGTATTGGTGTAAGTATCATGGTGACGCAGATGAAAAAGATGGTGTGAGTGCAGGGCGGACAGTCGTCCGCCCTTGATTCCTATTTCGTCATTACGGCCTTCTTCGGAATAATACCCGCCTCAATGGCTTCATCCATGAGTGAGTCCCTGAAATCGGGGTGTGCTATGGATATCATGGCCTCTGCCCTTTCCGGTATGCTCTTTACCCACAGGTCTGCTATGCCGTATTCGGTTACCACGTACTGCACGTCGGAGCGGGGTGTGGTTATAATAGTACCCGGCACAAGCCTTGTGGATATGCGGGAAAACATCTTTCCCTTGCTCTCGCCGGTTGCTCCCAGGGCGATAAATGATTTGCCGCCTTTTGAGTAATGGGCACCTCGAACGAAATCAAGCTGTCCCCCGGTACCGCTGTACATGGTAAATCCGATTGATTCAGAGGAAACCTGACCGGTGAGATCAACTGTCAGGGCGTTGTTTACTGATATGAAGTTATCCATCATGGCAATGTTGCGTATATCTGTTATATAGTGAATGGGCATGGATTCCAGCATTGGATTGTGGTCCATGAAATCATACAGTTCTGTAGACCCCACCCCGAAGCCGAAAGAGATCTTTCCTGGAAAAAACTTTTTCCTGGAACCGGTTATGGCACCTTCCATACACAGGTCCATCATGGAGTCGGTGAGCATCTCGGTATGCGCGCCAAGGTCACGTTTATCTTTGAGAAAAAATCCCACCGCGTTTGCAATCTCTCCAAGGCCTAGCTGTATTGTGGCCCCATCTGGGATATGGTCAATAATATGGGAGGCAATCTGCCTGTGTGTGTCGTTGACGGGGATGTCGGGCAATATGGGCAGCGGGCTTTCATGTTCGCAGATACAATCTGCTTCACGTACATGCATCATGGCGTGTGTGCCGAATACGTGGGGCACCTTCTTGTTTACCTGCACGATAATTTTTTGAGCGGTTTTCCGAATGGAATGGATAACCGATGCCCCACCCGGCCCGAAACTCATGTATCCCCTGCTGTCTGGTTCTGAGCAGGCTATCATTAACACGTTTGGTTTCAGCCGATAGGAGATAAGCGAATCGAAGTGGGAAAAGCTGCACGAAAGAACTTCAATATTATCCTGGGGCATGAACATGCGCTCAAGGGGACCAAGAAACAGGGCGATATGCCCGATATGTCCCTTGAAACTGGCATCGAAATGCGGCAGCGGTTTCATTAACAGAGCTGATGCCACGCGCACGTTTTCCAGTTCATCCTTACGGGCCGCAAGCGTTTCGAGAAGGTCATATGCCGCGCAGGGACCACCCGGCGTGCAGACCAGGTCACCCGACTCTACAAGTTCGACTGCTTTTTCAATTGATACAAGTTTCTTGTCATATTCTTCTTTCCATGCCATTATGGAGACCTCCTTAGGTTCTATAAGTTCTGCCTGCAATGCCGGGCAGAATGCTTTTTTATCTTGTATTACGATATATTACCGATGTTGTATATAAATGCAACAAAAATTAGTACCAGGGTACTAATTTTTAGAAACCAGGAATGGACAATGAGATATGAAAACAAGAGACCGTATTATACTCACAGCAATTGACATGTTTAATACCTTTGGCGCAGGGGAGGTATCCACCAAGCGCATCGCCGGTGAAATGGGTATCAGCCCGGGTAACATGTATTATCATTTCAATACCAAGGAAGAGCTTGTACGCAGTATCTGGGAAATTATGGAAACCGAGCTGGACAGGGTCTGGGGCGTGGATGATGTGCACCATTCCGAGCAGGCTATAGCTGAATTTCTGCAGGGCCTGAGCTCGGTGTTTTACCGGTACCGTTTTTTCTACCTGGAGCTCCCCGTGTTGATGGGAAGGGACCCGTTGTTAAAGGACATGTATTCGGCAAGAACCAGGCGTATGCTGGAAAGGTTCATGGGATTTACCCGTTCGTGGATACATCTGGGCATAATGCGAACTATTCCCTCTGAAAAAGAACAGACGCTGCTTATCAGGAACATGTGGCTGGTGAGCCAGCTGTGGATGTATTACTGGCACACCATTTACGGGGGGGTTACCGTTGATAATGTGAAACAGGGTATGCTGCAGGTACTGTCCCTTTATCATCCCTACCTGTCACCTGAAGCCTCGGCCAGGATAGAGGCCATCATTGAAAGGTCATGAAAGAATATAATTTTTCAGGAATCCTTTGATTTTAGCCATTCCCTTGCACTGGTTTCATTATCAAAATATTTTATTTCCATATTTGGGACAGATTGTGCTTCCTTGTTGGCTTCTTTCATGCTGAGTCCGCCAACGATGTCTTTAGGAACAACAAACGCAAAATAATTTAATCCGGTTTCAATTGCTTTTGGGAACCAGACATCTTTCAGCCATACCCTGATGTCTTCAGTCAATACTTTCATATCTTCAATATTGTTAAGCTGCTTATTGGATTTGTTGTCTATCCTGATCTGGTGGAGATTTTCAGCTATACTTTTGAATTCATCAGACTTTATAAACCCTTTAAAAATTCCTATAGCGGCTTTTGTGTCTGCATCATAATAACTGGTTTTGCTATCCATAGTAATGCTCCTTTCTTGATAAGTATTATTATATTTTAGAAAAATAGTTTAAAACCCCAAGTTGAAAACTTATTTTTTATCAAAAAATTACGCGACAAAATTATAATTCTGTCAAGAATTAAATAAAAAAGGTATTCATAAACTCAGTATTATTTACAGGCAGTTCAGGCTGAAACCTTCAGACTAAAGATGATTAATTTACATGTCCAAGCTTTGAAAGACAATTGACATTCGGAAATGATGGTATAGTGTTTTTAGAAATTTGATCTAAAAGGAAAACCTGATGAAAAATAACATGTCTCGAACCGTGGTACCATTTTTTTCCTTTATTCTTTTAACCCTGCTTACCGCATGCGGCAGGCTGGCAACTATTCCCATGTCGCCTGAGACCACCCCGAAACAGTGGCTGAAGACCCATCCACATCTCAACCTGGAACTATTTTCTAACGCCTTCGTGCTGGCAAAGCCCAGTTCATCTGCCATCGTGTATACCCTGGGGGTGCTTACCATAATAGTAGGGATACTGTTCCTGTTAAAACGTGAAAACCAAAAATCACGGTACTGGTGGGGGCTGGGACTGCTCTTCTGGGGAATTGGAACCCTCTTTGCCGGTACCAGCTACCAGGCCTTTGCTTACGAGATCAAGTGTGCCGGCCAGGCCTTCTGCTCGTGGACCAGCTGGTACGAGGTAATATACATGATCTTCGAGGTGGCCAGCATCAACGCCCTGCTGGTTGCGGTGGCCCATTCCACGGTTACCGGGAAAACACTGAAGGCGGCGCAGGGCTATGCTGCCGCCAACATGCTTATCTACCTGGCGGTGTCTCTCACCGGGGCCTTTATTCCCTCATGGTTCATGGTGTCCTTTGAACTGATGATGCTCTTCTGTTTCCCGGGACTTGTTGCTGCATTCGTGCTGAACCTGCGTGGCTACAGGCGAAAGAAAGACCCCATGAACCGCAACCTGGTGATAACCTGGCTTTTTCTGCTCCTGGTGATGGTTGCCTATTACGCATACCTTCTCTCCGGCATAGCAGAACAGCTATGGGCGGACGGGACCTGGTTCTCCGCCAACGACGTGCTGCACATCGGCCTTATTCTCTGGATGCTCTACATCGCCTTTGCCGTGAAAAACAGGCTGCGTGACCGGAAGACTGCCCCGTGACCTCGTGGGATGAAACCTTCGACGTGATAGTAGTGGGTGCAGGGTTTGCCGGCCTCACCGCCGCTATCGAAGCCTTTAACGCGGGGGCCCGGGTTGTGGTGCTTGAGAAGATGAAGGCCCCCGGCGGCAATTCCATCATCAGCGACGGTGGAGTAGCGGCGGCCGGAACCCCCCTGCAAAAGCAGCACGGCATTAAAGATTCACCCGAACTCTTCTACAACGACATGCTGAAGGCGGGTCTTGGCCTGAACCACCCGGGTCTTTTGCGGGTTCTTACGCAGAATGCGGCGGAGGCCTTCCGCTGGTCGGAAGAATACCTGGGGGTTACATACATGGACAGGGTGGATCGTTTCGGGGGCCACTCGGTGAACCGCTGTTACGCCGCCGAGGGCATCACCGGCGCCACCATCATCAGGGCCATGCTGAAAAAGATGGATGAGCTGGGCATCCCACTGAGAAGGAGTACCTGCCTTGAGAAGATCATATTCGACGGGAAGAGGGTGACGGGCCTTTCGGTTCGAGAAGGTTATAATTATAAAGACCCCGAGGCGGGCACAATAAAAAACCTGGAAGCAGGCAGGGCCGTGATACTCACCACAGGGGGATTCGGGGCGGACGTGAAATTCCGTACGGTGCAGGACCCCCGCCTCACAGGACAGATCGATACCACCAACAAGCGCTTTGCCACCGCCGGGGCACTGGTTGAGGCCATGCGGCTGGGGGCGGCCCCGGTGCAGCTTTCACACATTCAGCTGGGGGCATGGGCCTCGCCTGACGAGAAGGGGTTTGGCAGCGGCCCCCTGTTTGCCGATTACATCGGTTTTCTTTACGGTATCATCGTACACCCGGATACGGGAAAACGCTTCGTGAACGAGCAGGCCGACCGCAATGTGCTGGGTGATGCCATATTGAACGTGGGTAGACCCAGTGTCTGTATCAGCGACCATGCGGCGGTAGCGCATTCTGGCTGGGACATCGGCCGTGCCCTGGAACGAAGGGTGGTGAGAACCTTTGACACGCTGGAGGGGCTTGCCCGGCATTACGGCCTGCCGGAAGAGGCCCTGTCACATTCCATCGTGAAGTTCAACAATGCGGTTGCAGCGGGTGTGGACGGGGAGTACGGCCGCCCCATACTGCACGATTCCATGCCCATAGAAGAGCCACCCTTCTACGCCATGCGGCTGTGGCCCAAGGTACACTATACCATGGGTGGACTGCAGATCAACCAGGAGGCCAGGGTGATGGACCTTGATCACCGGCCTATATTAGGGCTGTATGCCGCCGGCGAGGTGACCGGCGGGGTGCACGGCGCCTGCCGGCTTGGCAGCTGCGCCATCACCGACTGCCTGGTGTTTGGCAGGATTGCCGGCAGAAACGCGGCGGGCTGAGATTCAGAGAACCGTTACGTCCGGGTTGTTGCGTTCGGGCAGGCGGCGGTACCGGTACTTCGGGTATCCCACCATCATGGTACCCATGGTAACATGTCCTTCAGGAAGGTTCAGTTCATTCTTTAAAGGTTCCCAGACATTAGCAGCTGTTGAAAAATAGCCTGCCCAGCAGCTTCCCAGGCCAAGAGAGTAGGCGGCAAGCTCGAAGTAGCTGAGGGCGATGGTGGAGGCGTCCCGAGCCATGGGGTTGTGCTTCTGGCCGTAGGCGATCACCAGGTGGGGGGCGCTGCGGCAGACGGCGTCAATGCCGAAGTCCCATCCTTTTGTCAGCATGTCAAAGTGCAACATCCGTGCCATGTCGGGATTCTTATCCATGGTGTCCTTCATCCAGTCCACCACCAGGCCCGTCATTTCCCGAACCTTCTCTGTATCATGTACAATAAGCCATTTCACCGGCTGGGTGTTGTGGCCCGAGGGCGCGTACCGGGCCACCCGTATCACCTCCTGCAGCAGGTCAGGCTCAACCGGCTTGTCCCTGTAGCTACGTATGGAACGGCGCTGGCGCAAAAACTGTTCCGCCATGGCCGGATCAAGACGGGCTTCTTTGTTTACCAGGGGTAAATCAGCCGGCGACCCGCACCGGTGGTCAAGGGCGTCGTGTGGACACACCGCCACGCAGTGGCCGCAGTCGATGCAGAGTGCATCGGCGTTTTTCACGGGGATGGGCCCCGTCTCTTTATCGGGCATGGCGATTATCATTATCGGGCACTCCGCCACGCAGTTCCCGCATGCTGTACATGCTTTCTTGTCTATGGTAAACAGGCTCATGGTATCTCCTTTGCTTTTTATTTTAGCCACCCGCTTCGCTCGACTTGTGCTGAGCGGTGCCGAAGTATCTACAAGGATGAACACAGATGTAATAATAATTAACGAACTAATATTTTATTCTTATACAATATCTGTCTAATCATTTGCCTGGACTCCGTCAAGCTCAAATACTTTTCATCAATACTTAACTGGCTCACGCGGAGGCGCGGAGACGCGGTGAAAGGGCACAAACTCTCCGCGTTCCCCGCGTCTCCGCGTGATACTATAATTATCAATTTACAGGATTTCAAAAATTTCATACTTCACTTTTCAATCAATTCTGATCACACATCATCTAAGTTCATACTTCGACAGGCTCAGCACAGGTCTGCGTACATCTGGGGTTTACATTATTCATTTATCTTTTAGGTTATAATAGTATGCTTTCGCTTTTTCGGTAACAGATACAATAAACTCTGTCTTTTGGGCCGTGTAGGTGACCCGGTCGCCGGGGTGGGCACCTGCCAGTGATATTTTCAGCTTCCCGTATTCTTCTGCCACCTTTGGGAATTCCCGCAGGTAGTCCCTGAAGTAGAGCCTGTCCCATATGTCCCAGCCTGCCTCAACCATGTGCAGGTGGTGGGTGCGGGCACCATCTGTATTTCGTTTAATACACCATGCGTACCAGGGGGGAACATCATCGCCGAATGAGGGACGCCAGAAGTATTCGTACCCCTCTGCCTGCAGTACCGGTACAATGTGTTTTTTCGTTTCATCAAGGCTTGCAACTTCTATCAGCATGTCGATGACGGGTTTTGCCGCGAGCCCCGGCACGGCGGTGCTGCCGAAATGTTCAATGCGTCGTATAATGCTGCCTGGAAACCTGCTGCGCAAAAAGGTTGCCTCGTCATTGAACATATCCGGCCACCCGGGATCGTAGTGGACGATTGCTATCTCTTCCCGAACAAGTTCGTCAATGCGTTGATTTTGTTGTGTATTCATCAATAATCCCACGGGTTCACGTTGAGTTTCCAGTAGCCTTTGCCGTCAAGCTTTATGATATCCCGTTCAAATTTGGTATCGAACACGGGGTTAATACCGGTAAAAGTGCGGGCCTCTCTTTCTTCCATCTTCTGTAGCGTAGGGAGGGCATGTATGAGCTCCTTGTCAGAGGCACATGAGCCTGTGGATTCTACCATCTCACCGCCACGCAGGTATCCCAGGGTGGTAAAACGCACCGTAAGGGTTGTCCCTTCGAGTTTCCATGTACCGAGTTTCAGTATATTTCGTTCATCGCAGTCCATGGTATTGTACCGGTAAAGAACTTTACCGTTCGGGAAGAACTGCCAGCTGTTGCCCCAGCCCGCCGCAAGCACGGGAGCGTCATTCCATATGCCGATAAGCTGTTTTTCGAACTTACTCAACCCTTTATCTTTCACTTTACCGGACACAAGCTTTTCACGCAGCTGCAGGCTGAACTCGCGCCAGGTGATCTTATCAAGGTTTTGTTGGTCTATCTCGGTGAGCATGTCCTTTACGCTGGCATGCCGGGGCTTGAACCATTTGTATTGTGAGAAATACGATCCCAGGTCGGGAGAGTTGAACCGGTAGCCATGCCCGGCGTACAAGGCATTACGCAGAATCCGCAGTTTCGCAAGGCTTTCAACCGTATCCACTTCCTCCCGGGATAACGATTCATGCGAACGTGCCTTCTCAACGAGGGTACGGAATTCAGCATCGGTGGTCTTAGCATGGGCATTTTCAGGTATATCAATTTGCCCTGTAGCAAAAATAAATGTTGCCGAAAGGAGAATAAATAAATGAAAAAGTTTATTATTCATACAGAATCCATTTTACTTTTTTAAGGAAAGTACAGAAGATGGATGTAACGGTCAATTAATTTATTAACGATACCCTTAGCGAACTCCCCGTCCTTAGCGCCTATGCGGTTTCCATAACAAAACTCCGTGACCCTGTGCCTCCGTGGTTGCCGTTCCGTTCCGTTACATGGGTAGTTTTTTCAAAAAAATATTTGTGTTTTTTCATGTAATAACTATTATATAAGTACTATTAGATAACCCACTACAGGCCTCACTTTTACCCACAATTACCCTCGCTTCCAGGAGAACGAATGCCGTTGCTGCATGTAAGACGGTGCAATTGTTCAGGAGGAAGTCAAATGCCGGTATTTATATGAACAGTCGCTGGACCGGCCTGGCCCGACGGGACTACAGGGTATCCCTTTAATTAATAAAGAAAAACGGCAATGTCCCCGGAACCTGGAATAGTGAGTCAGGATCATTACAGCTCAAATAATATAAACAGGTAAGGAGGGACCAATGAAAAGAATACTGGTTCTCATTCTTTCCGTTTTATTCGTTTATTATGCTGGAGCGGTGTACGCGGGCACATTGATGGTTGGTGCCAAGGGCTGGTACACGTATCATGATTCTTTTATGAATGATCATTTAACTGATCGAACAGAACAGGCAATACTGACAAGTTCGCCGGCGTTATCTGTTTCGTCTTCTTCTGAATCCGGTAACGGAACGCTTCTTGGGGGTATACTGGGATACCAGACAGATAATCAAGCCTGGGCTTTTAGTTTTGCTTTTATGGTTTTCAGTAAGTTCTCAAACAGTGTGGAAACAAATGGTACAGGAGGAGGTCTCCCTGTAGTGGATGTATCCTATGATATTGATGAAGAAAGACGAGATTATGACTTTGCAATAACATATTCACTTACTGACTATATGAAGGTTTTCGCTGGCGGGAAATACATGTCTTTGAAGTATTCAATTGATCAATTTGTCGATTTCAACCAGGCTGCTTCACCACCATTGCCTCCATTACCAGCGGATTATGGAGAAGAGATTGTAATTGAAGCCACGTATATATTACCAACGCTTGGAATAGGGTTTTCTTACCCCCTGAATCCACATTTTATTGTAGGCTTACAGGTTGGCCTGTTATATGTGACGGGTGACTATTCAACAAAGTATGAATCGGGTGACTCTGAATCGGGTGATTTCGATCCATCCTATGGGTATAACGTAGAGGCGGGTATTACTCTTGTATTTGGGCAGAAAGTGCTGCTACAGAGTTCATTGAGAAGACAGTCATTCAAATTGAAGAGCTCGAATGATGAAGGTGATATTGATGGTCAGGATACCAATACAGGGTTAACATTCGCTCTAATTTACCTGATCTCTATATAGCGCCTTTCCGCGTCTCCCTGTCTCAGTGCCTCCGTGGTTGCCTCACGTTAAGTCACATGCCGGCAACCCGAAAAGTAAAGGGCAGCTTCACGTACTCCTCTCCGATAGTCCGAAGGAAGGCAGTTCGCTCTGGCTCACTCTCGAAGAGCAGAAGCTCAGGGTCATCACCGAAAATGGCTGCAAGGTCTTTGGCCAGCATATCATACGACCCCGTGGTTACCAGTGCAGCTGAGGGGGTGTCACTTAACAGTTCCAGAGCATGTGGGGCGTTTTCACGGGTGATCCGGAGTATGGGGGTAACAACCCGGCAGTGGCGTACCGCCTTCATGAAGACACGTATATCCGGGACCACGTGGTAAAATCTGATGCCCTGTCCCTCTTCCGGGCCGGAGAAGACGTTCAGACGGGAGAGAAACCCCGTATCCTCCCGCCCTTCGAGAAAGGCTCTGACCCCCTCTTCATCCACCATGGATCCTGATTCCAGAATTACGTTGTACAGGGTGTGTTCTGTAGGCAGCCCCGTAAAAAGAGACTCAAGCCGCGGCTGCAGGGGAACGGCCTTGTTGAGCCCGATGTAGAATGTAAATACGCTGGTCTCAACCATGTGTGTGTACCTGCTGCCCTGCCAGGAGGTCGGGCTATCCCCTTTGAAGCGGACTCCCCGTGTGAGTATCCCCTCCTCTTCCATGGTGAAATCCGGAAGGGAAAGTGGTGTGAGGGATATGCCGGTTTCTTCTTCCATGTGGTCTGCAAGCGTTCGCACCTGTTCAAACGAGAAGGCATCGCTTTCAAGCAGGTAATAGGGTGGACGGGACTGGTAGCTGCGGGCAAACTGCGGGGCTTCGTCGCGGATGCGGGTGCCGGGCAGCAGCATGAGTGGATAGAACTCGATGAACTCACCGAAACCTTCTTCAGCCAGCCGCCCTATGGTACGGTAAAAACCTTCCGGCGTGTCTCCGGGGAGACCGGGTATAATGCCCACCTGGAGCTGCAGGCCGGCTTCTGCCAGGTGATGCATGCCGGCAAGCTCTTCTTCAACATGTGTGCGCCTGCCCACCCGTTCAAGGGCCGAAGGGGTGAGGGTTTGCAGGCCAACCTCGCAGCTGGTGAAGCCTGCCTCTACCATGAGGTGAGCCTCTTGCGGGCCGATTCCGTCGGCCCGCATCTCGGTATGCAGCCTGATGCCACGGTTCACGTCCGCCAGCTGCCGTAGCTTTTCTTTGAATTTCGGGGTACGGTTGAACGTGGGTGAGAGGATGTATATCTCAGAAACTTGCGTGTGAAGTCCTTTCTCGATGGCGGTGGTCAGCAGGTCAAAGGGCTGTTCGCGGACGGTGAAGCAGTTCTTCGAATAGAAGCAGTAACTGCAGCGATAGGGGCAGCCGCGGGTCATTTCGAAAGAGACGGAACCGTCAAACATTGGGGTGAGCCAGTTGCGGGTAAAGGGCTCAACGAAACGGCCCGCATCCATGAGGGCATCAATGGGCTGTGCAAGCAGGCGGTTGCCCCCTGATGGGACGATAACGCGGCTTTCAATGGTATCGCCGGCAAGGTGGTCAAGAAACCATTCCCCTTCGCCGGAGACGAAGAGATCAACCTGTTCACGTTTTTGGGCAAGTGCCCACGAGCCTTCGCTGATCTCGGGACCCCCAAGTATTACCTGTATATGCCTGTCAGCCTTTTTTACCATGGCGGCAAGTGAGAGCACCCGCTCCACGTTCCAGAGGTAGCAGGTGAAGCAGAGCATATCGGGACGGGTGTGCAGAATGTAGCGGAGCAGTACCCGGTCGGAGGCGAAGTTCTCAAGCACCATGGGCATGAGGGAGGGGCTGAGGCTTTTGCCGTGCCTGGCCTGCAGGTAGGCCGCAAGGGTGGCCGGGGCGGAGGGGATGTTTCCCTGTATGTAGTTCCACCCGTGGTCAACCAGGGGCAGCTGGATGAATAGTATGTTCATGTGTTGTCACTGTTTCAGCAGTATTGTTGTCGAAAGGCTATGGTGACCAGTCGCAGGTCATCTGTCAACAACTCCAGTGCCCGCTGTTGTATGTCTCCGGGAAGGCCGCCGTAAAAGGCCTCTGCCATGCCGCCGGTGATGCATGCAAGGGTGTCGCTGTCACCGCCGAGGGAGACGGCGTTACGCACGGCGTCCTCGTAATCCGTTGATTCAAGAAAAGCGATAATAGCAGGGGGGACGCTTCCCTGGCACGAGACGTCAAAACTGTAGGATGGGCGGATATCATCAAGGGTCATTGTAAGGTCGTAGCCGAACCGCCCGGTTATCATGTCACGGATTTGCTGTTTATCGTAGCCATTACGGGCGGTGAATACGCATGCGGCGGTTGCCTGTGCGCCCCGTATCCCCTCGGGATGATCGTGGGTGACGGCGGCAGTCTGTTCTGCCTCGGTGATCACCTCTTCGAGGGTGTCAAAGGCATATCCCACCGGGCTTACCCGCATGGCTGATCCGTTTCCCCAGCTGTTGTAGGGGCCCATTTGCTCGTCCTGTGCCCATCTCTGGAACATGCCCCCGTAACCCGCATGGGGGTAGGCACGGTAGAAATCACGCAGTGCAAGGTCGTATGGTTCGTTGTTCATTATAGCATGGGCGATGGCGATGGTGAGCACCGAGTCATCGGTAAAGGTGCATCCCTTGCCGAAAAGTGGGAAGTCTTTCGTTTTTATGGGTGATCTTTCGTATATGGAGCCGATAATATCACCGGCAATCGCGCCCAGCATGGTTTCCTCCATTATTGTTGATTTTTGTCTGGTTTAGTGTATCATACGGTGTGGTTGCATCTCAAGGATTAAACGGATCACCGCAGAGGCGCGAAGTACGCGAAGGTCGCAAAGAAAAAAAATTTTAATCTCTTCTTCGCGCTTCTCTGCGTTCTTTGCGTCTTAGCGGTGTATCCTTTCAGGGGGGGGGGAATGAATTGGAAAAAGATAACCGGTATTATAATTGGAATTATCCTGGTACTGGCTGTGGGCGGTGTGCTGCTGGTGCGCAGCTGGATGCAGACGCCGCATGGGACGCTGGATCCGAGGGTGGCGGTGTACCTGAAGCTTACCGGGGCGGCGGAGAAGGGCCGTGAGCAGCTTGAGATACCGGTAGAGGAGTCGCGTAAGCGGCTTGCGGAGAAAGCGGCGTCGGTAAGCGGTACACCGGTAGAGATGGCGTCGGTGCAGGATATGAAGGCCAGGGCCGGTGGACTTACCGTGCCGGTGCGGGTGTACACGCCGAAGGGTCAAGGCCCGTTTCCGGTGGTGGTGTTCTATCACGGCGGTGGCTGGGTACAGGGGAGCGTGGATACCCATGACAGCCTGTGCCGCATTATCGCGAAGAAAAGCGGTGCTATCGTGGTGTCGGTTGAATACCGGCTGGCACCGGAGTATACCTACCCGGCGGCGGCCAATGACGCGTACGCGGCACTGAGATGGGTGGCAAATAACGCGGCATCATTTAACGGTGACCCGAAAAGGATAGCGGTGGCAGGTGACAGTGCCGGTGGCAACCTTGCTGCGGTGGTGAGCCTCATGGCCCGGGACAGGGGAGGCCCTGACATCGATTACCAGGTGCTTATATATCCCGGTGTGAACTCTGCAAGCCTGGATACATCTTCGTATGACTCTTTTGGGAGAGGGTATATGCTTGACAAGGCCGGCGTGGAGAGGTTTATCAACCTGTACCTGCCGGATAAAAGTGACCGAAGCGAGCCCTACGCGTCTCCGCTGCTTGCAAAGAGCCATGCCGGTCTTCCGCCGGCACTGGTGATTACGGCGGGTTTTGATGTGCTTCGTGACGAAGGTGAAGCCTACGTGCAAAAGCTCAAGGAGGACGGGGTAGATGCCCGGTATATTCGGTATGACGGCGTGGTGCACGGCTTCGTGTCCGCGGATAAGCTGCTGCCCCAGGCACGGGACGTTACCGATAAGATCGGGGAGACCCTGAGACAGGAGTTCTATTGATTTCACCCCAATGATGCTAAGATCGCAAAGCACGCGAATATAATTATTTCTTTGGGTGCTTTGCGCCTTTGCGGTGTGTTCTTTCGGATTTTTAAAATAGTGTGTAACAATAGAGATGGATAACAGCAAAAGAATATTCTGTTTTTTTACCGAGTACCAGGAATCACTGGTGCTGGACGGTGCTGGTAAGATCATGGCATTACTGGATGATGGGGATTGTGAGCGATACCAGCGATACACGCATTCTGAAAAGAAGGCGGAATTGCTGGTGTCAAGGCTGCTGGTTAAATCGGTTGCGGCCCGTATCGCTGATGTTGGACTTCGTGATGTTATACTGTCATCGGAGTCATCGGGAAAACCCCGGATGCAGGTAAAGGGGCATGATGAGAAGAATTTACCCTCATTCAGCGTTGCCCATACACACGGCCTGGTGGCTGTTGCATTTTACAGGTACGGGGAAGTGGGGGTGGACGTGGAGGATATGCTTGACACACGGCGCCACCTGGAGGCCATAGCCCGGCGCTTTTTTTCCGAGGAAGAAAAACAATACTTCCTGAAGGGAAGCGGTGATACCTCGGCGGTCCGTTTCTTTACCCTGTGGACCCTGAAAGAGTCTCTAGCAAAACTGAGCAGGGAAGGGGTTATTGAACAGTTGAAAGAGAACCTGGTGAAACAGGGAAGGATTCTCGAATCAATAGACGGCAAGCACCTTGAAAGCCGGCTTGTTGACGAACAGTACTGTTTCGGGTTCGCAGTAGAGGGAGATAAACCCGGTTTACCGGTACACCTCGAAAGCATATCATACACCCGCCTGCATGCGAACCTGCACAGTTGATGTATCTTTTTTATTCACCACAGAGACCCAGAGAAACAGAGGGGGATATGTGTTGCCCGGTTGCATTCCATGACAACAATCTGGTTTTTCCCAGTGACATGATGGTTGATATAACCACTGGAAAAAATAAAATCTCTTTTCTCTGTGTCTTGGTGTCTCGGTGGTTACTCTTTGTTACGCCTAATGCAGGGTTTGTTTTTTTGCCTGGAAGAGATAGTCCATGGCGGAGTCCATGTCGCCTTTGAGCATGTGGCAGAGGCTCAGGGAGATGAGGCTTTCCCTGTCCCCAACTGACTTAACCTTTTCTTTGAGTACGCGTATCTTGGTGTCTATGGTGCCGTGCCTGTCAGTGAAGACTTCAACGGGAATTGCTTCTATGAAAGTATCGAATTTTTTAAAACCCTCGGTGCTGTGCCGCATTGAGTTTATAACCTTTGCGGCTTCGTCATCCCGGCCGTCGTTCATAAGGGCGTCGGCGCGAAGGCGCTGAAAACGGCTGTTGTCCACACCTGTCTTCTCAAGCTCATCGAGGTAATACAGTGTATTCTTGTAATCCCCGCTCTCGTAATGATGCAGGGCAAGGGCTGTCAGTGCCACCCTGTTGCCGGGTGCTATTACAAGTACGTCCTTGAAACAGTTGAGGGCTGCCTTCCTGTTGTTCAGCCTGCTGAAACAAAGTCCCATCACCAGTATGGTGAGTGGGAAATATGATTGTATTCTGCGTGCTTTTTCAAGCATCAGTACGGCCCGCTTGTATTCACCTTTGCGGTAGAGTATACTGCCGATATTGAAGTAGATGAGATAATCTTCACCAAGGCGAAGGGCATGATGGTAATTTTCCATGGCCTCGTCATAATGTTCCATTCGTGAATACAGGGAGCCGAGATTCAGGTAGGCTTCTTTGAAGGTGGAATCTTCAGACACAATGGCCTGGTATTCCCGCAGGGCGCTGGTATACTCCCCCTTCTTCTCAAGTTCAATTGCATTAGCGAAACGCTGCTGTTGTGTCTGCATTGAGTTTCTCCCTGTAGTGGAGTTCTTTTTTCGTGACATAATATTCATTACATTTTATCGGACGTAAACGTGCAATAATTAAAAAGTTTCCGGCTCTCATAACCAGGATGGTTACCTGAAAATTGCCACACGGTTACGTCCCATTTCTTTGGCCCTGTACATGGCCCGGTCTGCCCGGTCAATGAGGCTTTTTGAGTCAACATCCCTGTTGACGTCATATTCCGCAACACCAAGTGAAATGGTCACATGCAGCGGCTTACCCTGTCCGGGGAAGAGGTGGCTCTCAACAGCCAGGCGCAGACGCTGGGCCACTGCTCCTGCCTGTTCCAGGTTGGTCTCGGGTAATATAACGGCAAATTCTTCGCCACCGTAGCGAGCGGGCAGGTCAATTTTTCGAAGCTGGTCCATGAATACCTGGGCAGCCTCTTTCAGTACTATATCTCCCTGCTGATGGCCATAGGTATCGTTAAAATTTTTGAAGTGATCAATGTCAGAGATGATGATTGACATGGGGGTTTTATATCTCTGGCTGCGTTTCATTTCTTCAAGAAGGCGTATCTGAAAATAATGGTGAATGAACAGCCTCGTCATCCGATCCAGCGTGGACATGAGGTACAGGCGTGAGTTTTCAACCGCGATGGCGCCGAAACGGGACAGGTAGTTGAGAAACTCCCGGTCGCTTGTGTCAAAACCTTCATCGTTCAGTTTTTTCCCCAGGATCAGTATTCCGTTAAGGGAATTTTTTGACTTGAGGGGTACAATAATTTCAGGTTCAAAAAAAGCTATTCTTAACAGCTCATCTTTTATGTCTTCAACTTCCATGAGGTCATTGTATTTTGCAGGGTGTGGGTTTCTTTCAAGGTATTGTACCAGGGGTGAATTTTCCGTGATGATGGTTTGTGAAGGGAAACCTGAATCATATCCTTTTGACATGTGGATATAGTAATCATTTATATCAATATCCACTTGCAGCAGTAGTGCCACCTTCTCGATGAACATTTGCCCGATGCAGCTGTACAATAGTGATTCTACAAGGCTCTCGAATTCAAGGTTTGAGGACAGGCTTATCCCTATCTCAATAAGGTTACGCAGGTCATATACCTTTTTCTCAAGCGCGTTGATTTCATCGATTTCTGTCATTACCGGGTTTCCTTCCCATTGAATAATGTGTATACCTGTTTATCGGCATAAACCCGAATCGTCAAAAGGTTTTCTATAGTGAATGCCTGTTACAGCAACAGGTATATGATCCGGCATGCCTGGTCTGAAGGGTTTAACCATTTTTCTATAAAGGCGGTTTCCAGGTACATCGATTCGCCTTTTTTCACAGTATAGTCCTCCTCGTTGATGCGTATACTGATGGTGCCTTCAATTACCGTAAAAAACTCCCTGCCCTTGTGTAAAAACAGCGGCCTTTGTACGTTTCCCTTCTTATCGATGGTTATAAGAAATGCCTGCATACCCGTAATTGAATCATCAGACAGTTTTTCAAGTGTTATGTTATTGTGGGTAACAGAAGATATGTCTTTTTTCTCGATTAGTGAGAACCCCTTGCGGGAATTTTTATGTGCGTCTATTGATATAAAATACTCTATCGGCCTGTTGAATATGGTTGAGAGTTGCACCAGCGTGTGCAGTGAGGGCATGGTGATATCATTCTCTATCTGGGATATGGCACCGGGAGTCATGTTCAGACGCTGGGCCAGGCCGGACTGGGTTATTTGCTGTGACTTGCGAAGCTCTTTCACCTTTGCGCCAATGTGAAAGGGCATTACTTCACGGTGTTCCTGGAACTCAATGGTCCTGTTAATGATCCTGAACCTGTGTGACCCCCCACTGCTTGTGGTTGGCCTGTCTTCAAGCTTCAGCACTTTGAGATCGTAATAATCTTCATCTGTATTATTTATGGAAAACACGATCTGTGTGATATGGGTAATACCCGCGATGAATTTTTTTGAATGGGCGTTTTTTTCGTATACCCAGTATGCGATGGTATTAAGGTCGTACAATTTCGGGCAGGTGAAGGCGAAAATATCGAGTACTGACTGTTCGTCCTTCCAGAGTTCGTTCATGCCGGTAAGGCTGTCGAAAATATAGAAGGATCCCTCCTTGTGTACTTCCTGAATCTGGTTCATGGCATCAAGAAAAGATGCAATATTTCTTGGATTTTCAATGCATATTATTTCCTGTATATCATGCTGTGCTTCCTGGCTGTAAAAATCCAGGAAGACAGGGTCGCTGTTGCCTTTGCCATGGGTGAAGGCATCCACAAGGGTGACATTGGCACGGGTAAAGATGTGGTGAAATCGCTTGTAAATGGTATGTGGTGAATAATTGAAATTGATATATATGACGCTTTTGTTGTATTCATGGGGAGAGTTGAAATATGACTTGATAAAATACTCGATTGGTACTCCGCTTGCTATCTGGAAAACCACGTTATCTCCCAGCGTAAGCCCGCCGGTTATCTTGTCAAGATGAGCGATGCCGGTTGGAATCATTCTTTTCTCCGATTGAGATTATAATGATAGTAACTATATACGGCATGGGGATTCTTCTGCAATCAAAAAACGTCACCGGCAATCTGTTTTACAGAAGACAGATGTCAAATGAATTATAAATTACGATTGCGGTGACAGATGTGATATAGTATATTTTCTACTATACAAATCAACACGAACAGGAATGAATAAAAAATGACAGGTATACTGGATAACCAGGACTTTGTATATCTTATCTCCATATCGGCAATCACCGCTGTATTGTATATGCTGCTCAGGTATCTTATTAACACCTATGAACAGCAAAGAACCGAAAGGGTGGAAGATATGAGGGGCTTTCAGGCGGTGCCACTTGAGGCCCCCATAAAAAACCCGGTTAAACGGGCCAGGAGAAAAGCGGTAAGCAGTATCGGGGGCAGGTTTACCATCATAAGAAGGCTGTCATATATTATATTGCTTTTTATATGGATAGTTGCCTTCACCGTGCCTTTTCTCGGCAAGGCTCCCGCGGCGGTGATCTCGCTTTTTGTGACGGTGGCAGCCGTTGTGGTGGGTATCGCGGCCAAGCCCTTTGTTGAGAATGTAATCTCCGGCATTGTAATTTCATTCTCCAATCAGCTGCGACTGGGTGATACGGTGATGATTGATAATTTCTATGGTACCGTGGAGGATATCACCATCACTCATACCATCATCAAGATATGGGACTGGAAGCGCTACATTGTACCAAACAGCACCATGTTGCAAAAGGAACTCGTCAATTATACCATAACGGATTCCTACCAGTGGACATCTGTAAAATTCTGGGTGTCGTATGAAGCCGACCTTGAGCTGGTAAGGGAACGTGCCATGGAGATTGCCGCGCAAAGCGAGTACGTGTTAGAAAACTTTGAAACGGATTTCTGGGTTATGGACCTGACGAAGGACAGCGTGGAATGCTGGGTGGCCGGCTGGGTAAACAGTCCCGGCAATGCCTGGTTGTTTCGAAGTCAACTGCGCATGGACCTTGCCATCGAGCTTCGAAAACTCGGGGTGAAACCACATGTGCTGCATGTTGACGACACTGGTGTGCAATCCGGCAAACCAGCAGCGCAAAAAAAAACAGCTCGGAAGAAGACCTGATAGTTGTGCAGTAATTGCTTGACTTGCCCGCATGAATGGGGTGAGTATGCTTTTTGTGTATTTGAGGCATATATTGAGGGCTGTGTCTTCGTGGTAAGAAAGAGAGTATAATGATAGATGTGAAATTGAAGCTGTTGCCAAATGCCCGTGTTCCCGAATATCAAAGTGAACACGCAGCAGGTGCAGACCTGTACGCCGCATTGGAAGGGGCGGTAACAGTATATCCCGGTGACAGGGTTCTGGTGCCGACCGGTATTTACATGGAGATCCCGCCCGGATACGAGGCACAGGTACGCCCCAGAAGCGGGCTGGCTTTGAAACATGGAATACTGCTGCCTAACAGTCCCGGCACAATCGACGCGGATTACAGGGGTGAAGTGAAAATTATTGTAGCCAATATGGGTAAAGAACCATTCCTGATCGAACCAGGTATGCGTATCGCCCAGATGGTGTTTGCCAGGGCATACCAGGGCAGATTTGAAGTGGTAGACGTTCTTAAGGAAACAAAAAGAAATGAAGGTGGATTCGGTCATACGGGAATATGAAGAAAAAAGAACAGGATAAAGTAAGAATACTTTCGCTGGGGGGCCTTGGGGCTGTCGGTGGTAATATGATGGTAATGGAATACCGGGATGAGATGATGATCATCGATTGCGGGATCATGTTTCCATCTGATGATATGCCGGGGGTTGATCTCATTATCCCGGACTTCAGTTATGTTATTAAAAATCGTAAAAAATTGAAAGCGATCGTTGTCACCCATGGCCACGAAGACCATATAGGTGCCATACCGTTTTTACTGCAAGAAATAAACGCACCTATATACGCCACAAAGCTTACCATCGGCCTTATACAGAGCAGGCTTGCGGAAAGAAAACCGCGGGAGGAACCGGTTTTCATTGAGATTGTGCCCCGTGACCTTGTGCATATCGGCAGCATGGCAGTGGAATTTATACGGGTAAACCATTCCATTATTGACGGAGTGGGTCTTGCCATAAAGACGCCGGTTGGTATCATTATACATTCCGGTGACTTTAAGATAGACCATTCGCCGGTAGACGGGATGGTGGCCGACCTTCATCGTTTCGGTGATTACGGTCAACAGGGAGTACAATTGCTCTTATCCGACAGCACCAACGCTGAACGGAAAGGTTATACCCGCTCAGAGAGCGTGCTGCGTGACAAGCTGGTAGAAATATTTTCAGGCTGTAAAGGGCGTATCATCGTGGCAACGTTTGCCTCAAACATTCACCGTATACAACAGGTGCTGGATGCTGCCAGCCGTTACAACAGGAAAGTTGTGGTAACGGGGATGACCATGCTCAAGAACATCGAAATTGCAACCCAGCTCGGCTACCTCAATTACAAGGAAGGACTCATCATTGATACCCGGGAGATGGGCAAATATACCAACAAGAGGATGGTGGTAATATGTACCGGCACCCAGGGTGAGCCCATGTCCGCCCTTTCAAGAATGGCGGGGGGTACACACAAGTATTTCAGGATCGGTGCAGGTGACACCGTGGTGATTACCGCTTCGGTGATACCCGGAAATGAGCGTATGGTCAACAAGATCATCAATTCACTTTTGAAGATGAAGGCTGATGTTCACTATGAGCAGGACGAGGATATTCATGTATCCGGTCACGGTTCGCAGGAGGAACTGAAGCTTTTGATGTCCCTTACCCGTCCCAAATATTTTATGCCCATCCATGGTGAATACAAGCACCTGCGGGCCCACGCCAAACTTGCAGAATCACTGGGAATCAAGTCTTCACATATCGTGATAGGGCAGACGGGTGATGTAGTTGAACTGACCCGCAAAAAATTTGAGAAATCTGACACACTTAACCTGCCCATGGTATACATCGATGGCTCACTGCAGGGAGACGTTACCCAGGATCTTATAGAAGAAAGAAAAACCCTTTCGTCAGACGGGGTGGTGATAGTCACATCCGCGGTATCCGAAGGAATGATGATGAGCCGCCCGGAAGTCTTTACACGGGGGTTTGTTGGGCAGAAGGGTGAGAAGGTTATTCATCTTATACAGCGTGACGCTGAACAGCAAATGAACAGGATGCTAGCTGATGGTGCCTCCCTCAAGCAGGTGCAGGCAGGACTGAAAAAAACCGTAAAAAATACCATCCACAAACATACAAGACGAAACCCCGTTGTTGAAGTGACCATAGTGGAGATCTGATATGCTTGAACTTATGATTGTTCTTATTACCCTTGGCATCGTTCAGGGGGTAGCGGAGTTTCTTCCTGTTTCATCTTCGGGCCACCTGGTGCTTTTTGAGCATATACCCTGGTTCAAGTCAACCATGCTGACCATGGGGCATTCTTCCGAGCTATTTGTCAACGTGGCAATGCACGTGGCATCACTTATGGCGGTTTTGGTGTTTTTAAGAAAGGATATCATCCGGTTGAGTGCTGGTTCCATTAAAGAGATATTTGGCATGCAGGAAAGGAAAGGAGAACTTCGTGCGGTGATATACATTCTTGCTGCTTCCATTCCCGCTGGTGTTGCAGGCATTTTACTGCATGATCATTTTGCCCGTCTTTTTAATAATCCATTTTCTGTATGTATTATGCTCTGTGTGAACGGATTAATTCTGTTATCAACTAAAATTATCCCCATTAATAGCCGAAATATAGAAGAGACAGGCATGTACAGGTCATTGTGGATAGGGGTGTGCCAGGCGCTGGCCATTATGCCGGGAATTTCACGGTCGGGTGCCACCATAACAGGTGGCATGCTGGCAGGATTGGATCCGGAACAGTCGGCCCGTTTTTCATTTCTTATGGCCATCCCGGTTATAGCCGGGGCGGGATTGCTTGAAGCGATACCCCTTTTTGAAACGGGGATACGGATGGAGGTACTGGTGCCGCTGCTTGTGGCCATGACAGTTACCTTCATCGTGGCGATGGCCTCTCTGGCACTTCTGTTCGTTATGGTGAAAAGAATACGGATAGATGTTTTCGGTTATTACACCATTGCCCTTGGCCTTACAGGTATTCTCATCATAACCCTGTAATCATGCCGTGTTCATTAGCCAAGTCTATCGGGGAGGAGCCGTGGTACAGGACCGACGTTTACGAGAAATAGCCGGGATATCACTCATCATTGCCGGGTTATTCATATTTGCCTCACTTCTCAGTTATCATATATCTGACATCGACAGCCTGCGTGAGAGCAGGAATGTTCTGAATTTTACCGGGCCTATCGGGGCGTGGATCAGTTACCTGCTGCGTCTTTCTTTTGGTTACTCATCGTATCTTTTCAGCATCATGCTGATGGTGGCCGGATGGTCATTTATCAGAAACGGATCGGCCCTTCCTGTCATGGAACGGGTATTCTCACTTGCCTTTATCATGGTGACTACTTCAGTACTTTTGGCGCTGGTTCGAGGGAATGTGATATCACAGTTTTCCGGCGGGTTTATCGGGATTTCCCTTATGAAAACATTCATCCACCTGGCGGGTACCGCGGGAGCATGGATAATAACCCTGCTTATTAATCTCATCGGGATGATCCTGCTTGGGGTTGTCTCCATTACCGGTATAATTGAATACGGGGGAGAACACAGGGGAAGGATGCAGCGGTTCTTGACCTGGATAAAAGGACTTTTCCTGAGGAGAAAACACGCGCAGACAGTTCCACTCAACAACATTGACGCACAACTGAATGGAAAAAAAAGGCTGCCATGGGTGGTCAAGAAAAAAGTGGTTCTTTATGATGACGGCTATTATGAAAAGGAAAGAACAGAAACACCTGCTCCCCGGCTGGTTGAACTGGAGGACATGACTCACCCGCATGATACGGGTGACGATGCCAATGCCGATCAGCTGTCCTTTGACCCCTTCACTTCCGTCGAAAAAGAGCAGACCTCTTATCCCGTTGTGTACGAGTATTCCAGGGATGATGTATCTTTTGAAGAAGATCATGGGCAGGCAGCCGGGTCAGGGGTGCGGCATAACAGGTTTAAAATACTTGAGCCTGAACATGCCATATCGGGGCCCATCCCCGTTTCCCGAAACGAGGAAACGCAGGCACGCGCCATGGATTCACCCGCAGCCGCGGCAGTTGCCGATGAAGAAGAGGATATGGATGAGCATTATTTCGACGATGGGGAGAAGGTCTTTGAAGAGGTCCCCATCAACCAGGAATATATAATTCCAACCCACTTTCTCAATTCGTCAGAATCAACTGATGAAACAAGCTGGAAAACAGAAATTCTAAGAAATTCAGACCTGCTGGTGAATACCCTGAAAGAATTCGGCATTGAATCGCGGGTTCTTACCGTGAACAGGGGACCCGTGATTTCACTATACGAGATGCAGATCGCTCCAGGGATAAAGGTAAACCGTATTGTGGGACTGGCAGATGACATTACCATGGCCCTTGCAGCTTCACGGGTTCGAATAGTGGCACCCATCCCCGGGAAGAAGGCCATAGGTGTTGAAGTCCCCAATATAAAGAGGGAAGTTGTTACCCTTGGGGATATCGTGAAATCCACGGAATATCACTCAAAGGCAGGAAAACTGAAAGTTGCACTTGGTAAGGACATCCTGGGAAAACCGGTGATCATGGACCTGAAACAGCTGCCCCATTTGCTGATTGCCGGTGCAACCGGATCGGGTAAATCGGTATGCGTGAATTCTATCATCACCAGCCTGGTCTACAACTATGATCCAAATTTCGTGCGGTTTATACTGGTTGATCCCAAAATGGTCGAATTGCAGTTATATAACGGTATTCCCCACCTATTGACGCCGGTAATAACCGATCCGGGCCTGGCACCCAAGGCATTGAAATGGGCAATGTATGAGATGGAACGACGGTATTACCTCCTTTCCGAGATGAATACCAGGGATATCGACCGGTACAATGAAAAGGCTGTGAAGAAAGGGGGGGACGCCGAGATTCTCCCCTACATCGTGGTTATAATGGATGAACTTGCCGACCTGATGATGGTGGCCGCAAAAGAGATAGAAGGATTTATCACACGTATTGCCCAGAAGGCACGGGCTGTAGGGATACACCTGGTTCTGGCCACCCAGAGGCCTTCGGTGGATGTTATTACCGGAATTATCAAGGCAAACTTTCCGGCAAGGGTTGCATTCCAGGTGGCGCAGAAAACGGATTCACGAACCATCATCGATCAGAACGGGGCCGAAAAGTTGCTGGGCAGGGGAGACATGCTCTACCAGTCCCCTATGAGTTCTTTTCCTGTACGAATACAGGGGGCATATATATCGGAAGATGAGATTATGTCGGTGGTAGAGCATCTGCAGTCCATGGGAACTCCAAACTATATCGATATAGAGGGTTTTCTGTTTGAAGCGGCACGGGAGGAAGATTCTCAGGAGGAGGACGAACTCTTCATGGAAGCGCTGAAGATAATAGAAGAGACCAGGAAAGCGTCAGCCTCTTACCTGCAGAGACGGCTTTCCATAGGGTATAACCGTGCGGCCCGGATTATCGAACGAATGGAAGACCTTGACTATATAGGGCCTCAACAGGGAAGTAAACCACGGGAAGTACTTATCTAGTGGTGATACCATAACAGGTTCTTCATGCCTGGTGTGTTTAAAATAAATGTTTTTGCCTCATTCCGGAATATTGGGTAATGTCATCATAATTTATTATATGTCTACAAATAATTATTAACCATCCCAAAAAGCTTATGATATCATACCGCTTTAAATATATGAAACCGCCCGCTTCGCTCGATACACACAGATGAACACGGATGATGCGTGATCTAAATTGATTGAGAAGTGAAGTATGAAATTTTTGAAATCCTGAAAATTGATACTGATTGGGTATATTATCTTTTGAAAAACTGTAATTCAACTGTTTCGCCAGGTAATAACATCCCCACAGAAATCCTTGTTGACATTCAAGAAAATTGGATTATCCACATTATCAAGATTATTCTGAGTCATGTTGACGACAGGAGGAAAAAGTGAGCGTTATTAAGATTATGCCGTGCCTTGATATGAAAAACGGACGGGTTGTTAAAGGTGTGCATTTCGTTGATATAAAGGATGCAGGAGACCCGGTGGAAAACGCGGCCTTTTACCAGGAAGAGGGTGCCGATGAGCTGGCCATGCTGGATATCGCGGCAACCCTTGAGAACCGCAAAACAATGCTTGAGTGGGTGAAGAACGTGTCATCGGTAATTTCAATTCCATTAACGGTGGGTGGGGGTATTGGCAGCCTTTCTGATATCGAAGAGGTGTTAAATGCGGGTGCTGACAAGGTATCCATGAACAGTGCGGCGGTAAAGGATCCGCAGCTGGTAGCCAGTGCTGTCGAACGTTTCGGCAAAGAGAAGGTAACGGTTGCCGTTGATGGTAAGAGGAATGCTGATATGCCTTCTGGTTTCGAACTTGTGGTATCCGGTGGGACCAGGCCCGTGGGTAAGGACGCAATTGCATGGGCAAAGGAATGCCAGGAACTGGGTGCCGGTGCCATATTGCCAACAAGTATGGACGGGGATGGTACAAAGCAGGGCTATGACCTGGATTTTACGAAAGCCATTACCGATGCGGTGACAGTCCCCGTGATCGCATCAGGTGGAGCCGGAACCCTGGAACATTTTTACGAAGCAGTGGTAAAAGGTGGTGCCGATATACTGCTGGCAGCCTCGGTATTCCACTTCCGCATTCTCAGCATCAGGGAAGTAAAAGAGTACTTGAAGGGAAGGGGACTGGAGGTGAACCCGTAGGCAGCCTGCCTTGACTGTCAATTCCCCAAATGGATGCTTATTCTATTATGCTGATTATTTTTTTATTGCCTTTTTAATTCTATTTAGTAATCTTATGTAGAGTATAATCCCCATTCGGCGGTACGGCCGGATAATTTCATAGTAGATGAGGGTATCGCCATGAAAAAACGAGTGGCCTTTCTTTTAATAGTTTTCTTCCTTTTGTTCGCTTCCGAAGCCTTCGCGAAAAAGGTTATAGGGGTAACCGCCTTTAAGAACCTTACAAAGGACAATAACATTACATGGCTTGAGATTGGTATTGCCGATTCAGTCTCGTACAAGCTTCGTAACGTGGAAGATTACATTGTTGTTGACCGCACCAATGTTGATAAGCTTGTGGAAGAGGTGGCCCTGGGGCAGACGGGGGTAATCGATGAAGATTCGGCGAAACAGGCCGGAAAGGCTCTTGGTGCAGACCTGATAGTTGTGGGAAATTTCCAGAAATTTGGCAACCAGGTGCGGATATCTGCAAGAATTGTTGAAGTTGAAAGCCACAAGGTGTTAAAACAGGTGCAGGCAACCGGCATACTGGATCAGATATTCGATCTTCAGGACCAGATAGCATTGAAAATTATCGACGAAACCAATGTGTCCATTACCTCATCGGTTAAGGAACGAATAAAGAACAATGCCACCAGGAACCTGTCCGCGTATGAATATTTCGTGAAAGGACAGAAATTTCTACTGTTTCAGCTTGATTACCTTGAGGCCATAAAGATGTATGACAAGGCAATATCAATAGATAAAAATTACAGCCTGGCATATGCAGGACTGGGGAAAGCATATTCATTGCGATCATGGGAGCTGCGCAATTACTATAATAAAAATGACCCCTCCCTTGTGGAAAAATCTTACCGAAACAGCAAAAAAGCGCTGGAAATAGACCCAAACCTTGACGAGGCGCATGTGTCACTTGCCAGGTATTACCAGGAAGTTGATCAGAAAAAAGTTCCCAACAAGTGGAAGCTTTGTGAACAGTCCGCCAGGAAGGCCATTGAGATCAATCCCAATAATTCGGAGGCATATTTCATACTCAGCAAGGTATTTGCCTACGATGATAAAAAGGAAGAACAGTATTTACTTGAAACGATTGAGAGAAACAAGTTTTTCACAGACGCCCACAACAACCTGGGTGTGATATACCTGAATCGTGGTGATCTGGATAATTCCCTGAAATACTTCAAGAACGCCGTGGAAATCGACCCCGAATACAAGGTGGGATACATGAACCAGGGGGTGGTTTACGAGCGGAAAGGTCAATACAATGACGCAATCCGTATGTACAAGGCGGTTTTGGAAAAATATCCCAGGTATTCACTGGGATTGCGGAATCTTGGTATCGGGTACCGGCAATTAAAGCAATATGACAATGCCCTGGATGCGTTTGAAAAAGCATTAAAGGTGGATGACAAGGATTACCAGGCTTGGAGCGAAATAGGGTATGTGTATTTACTGAAAGGTGAATATAAAAAAGCCATTAATTACTACAAAAAGTCGTTGAAGTACAATAAGACTTATAAATATACCCTTGCAAACCTGGGCTATTGTTACAGCCAGCTTGGCGAGTATAAACAGGCCATCCCCTATCTTGAAAATGCGCATAAGTATAACAGTGATTATGCGTGGTCGGCTGGATACCTGGGATGGATATACCGCTATAAGCTGAACGATCTACAACAGGCAAAGTACTGGTACGGCGAAGCTTTGAAAAGGGATCCCAACAACAACGACTATCGGACAAATTATAACCAGCTGCAGTAAGCTGCCATAATACATCCCCTTTCCTTACAGAATCCCTCACTTTCGGGTGGGGGGTTATTTATTTATAACTTTTTGTTTGCGGTTGAAAGTAATTTGATGATATCATATATTAAAATTAGCGAACAACTAATAAGAACGGTAGTAAAATCTGGGGTATCCGGAGTATCTGTTATGGAAAAAAGAAAAACAAGCAGGGTGGAGTTTGATATTAAAGCAGTGATACAGTATAATGGATCTGTAATTGAGGGAGAAATTCGGGATCTAAGCCTTAAGGGGCTGTTCTTTGAAACAGAAAAGGATATCCCTGTTGGTACACGGTTGACCATAGACATCTCGTTGCAGGGTTCCACGTCCGACCTGGTTCTCAATATGACGGGTTCTGTGGTAAGACACGAGAAAGGAGGTATTGCCATCCATTTTGATGAGATGGATCTTGATTCATTTATTCATATACGAAATATTATTGCCTATAACGAGGGTGATGGAGACAAGGTTCGCGAGGAATTCGCGTCCATGGTTAAGGAGCACGCGAAACAGGAGAATTCTTGATGAAGGAAGCAATGTACTATTCAGTACGCGATGATGGGAAAGTACGTTGTCAGCTTTGTCCCCACCATTGCATTATTGCTGACGGCAAGAGGGGTATCTGCAGGGTGCGGGAAAACCGGGACGGTGTACTTTATTCGCTGGTATACGAGATGCCTTGTGCCATACATATCGATCCAATAGAAAAAAAACCTTTATACCATTTTCTTCCTGGTTCAAGGTCCATGTCGGTGGGAACGGCGGGGTGCAATCTTACCTGTATGCATTGTCAGAACTGGGAATTGAGTACGTCTGATCCTGAAAAGATACCCTGTTCACGACTTGACACTGACAACCTGGTATCCCGTACGATTGAGGAAGGGTGCGCATCCATATCATATACATACAATGAACCCGGTATAAACTTTGAGTATGTGCTGGAAGCTGCATCTAAGGCCAGGAATGCGGGTTTGAAGAATGTCATGGTAACCAACGGTTACCTGGAAAAAGAGCCTGTGGAAGAGTTATACCCTTTTATTGATGCGGCAAATGTTGATCTCAAGGGGTTTGACGATTCATTTTATAAGAAGATATGTGGGGCCAGGCTGCAACCGGTATTGGATACCCTGCGATTGCTGAAACAATTACAGGTATGGATCGAGATAACAACACTTGTTATTCCCGGGCATAATGATGATGATAATGAAATTGAGCAGATGTGTAAGTGGATAGTGGATACACTTGGTGATGAATACCCACTCCATTTCAGTGCCTTCCACCCCACATACAAAATGCAGGATGTTCAACCCACCCCTGTAGATACCTTGAGAAGAATGAAGGGAATAGCAGAGAAGGCGGGGATTAAATATACATACCTGGGTAATGTACGCGATCCGGGCATTACAAGTTGTCCCGGATGCCAGGAGGAAGTGATTTTAAGAAAAATGTTTGGGACGGCAGATATCAAGCTGAATAATGGGAAATGTAAAAACTGCGGGACCACACTGCCTGGAGTGTGGTCCTGATGCAGAACCCTAGTGTTCCACTGCGTAGAGTTCGTCTTTTACGGGGAGAGCTTTTCTCAGGTTCTTGATGTATGGATATAGTTCACCGGACTCGATATATTCATCACATTCATCCATCACACGACGTGCAACGGTAAAGTATTTATGTACTTTCTCTTCACCTGAACGTTTCAGCCATTTCTTTTTGTCACATCGGACTCTCAGCACAAAACTCTTGTTGTCAGTCTCAAACTGGCGAAATACGGTACAGTTCAAACAGTTAGCGCAGTACGCTTTTTCGGTACTCATATACAAGGCTCCTTTAATAAAATATACAGGGATTTCTTCAGTGTGTGAAGTTTCAGTGAAGTACGGTTTATTGAATGCTGTACACCGTTCACACAAATAACTGTATTACCATTATATCATAAAAAATGAAAATTTCAATGTCCTGTGGATGGGTTTGATCCTCTATGGCCATTGCATGTTAATATGAATGCCATTGGTAATACGGACTGATTTTTTTTCAAGATATTTTTTTAAGCCGCTGCCCTGTGTGAAAGCGGGTAAACAGTGGGACCTGCTTGATTAAACCCCTAGATGATGTTACCATGGAAGAAAGAGGTAATCAAAAGGAGAGGTATTATGAGTCTTGATATTCAGTATGATGACGATATTACAATATCAGGCGAAGATGCCCTTATCGTGGTAGATATGCAGTATGATTTTATGCCGGGCGGCGCACTTGCTGTTGAAGAAGGAGATACATTTATTAAGGATGTAAATTCGCTGATGGATGGTTTTTCCAAAAAGAGATGTACAGTGGTCTGCACCCAGGACTGGCATCCGGAAAATCATAGTTCATTTGCCAGTGCCCATGAGGGCAAAAAGCCTTTTGACCCTGTGGATGCACCGGGAATAGGACCGGTGCTATGGCCGGATCATTGCGTGATCGGGTCACAAGGTGCCTCCCTTCACGAAGACCTTCATGTTGACAGCGCTCATCTTATTATTCGTAAGGGGTATAATCCGGAAATTGACAGTTATTCAGGATTCCTTGAAAATGATCATGTAACCGAAACAGGTCTTGACGGATACCTGAAGATGAGGGAAGTAAAACGTATTTTTGTGTGCGGGCTTGCCCTTGATTTTTGTGTGTTTTTTACATCCCTTGACGGGAGTAAAAAAGGATATGACGTATACCTGCTGCCTGACCTGTCCAGGGGAGTTGGTTCTCCACCTGGCAGTATACCTGCTGCTGTTGATATAATGAAAAAGAATGGCGTACGGTTTACAAAACCATCTTCCCTGGAATGGTAACAGCAGGATACATCAGTCCTGATCCTGCTGAACTTCCGGTGGCTGGGGTATCTCAACGGTAAATTGTGCCCATTCACCTTCACGTGAATCGGCAACTATTCTTCCCCCATGAAGGAACGCGATGTTGTAGGATACGAACAACCCGATACCACTGCCCTTGCGGTCCATCAGTTCATCTGTTTCAATGCGTGAAAAACGCCGGAATAACTTGTACTTCTGCTCTTCGGGAAAACCTGGTCCCTCGTTCCATATATCGATGTTCAGGTTTTTACCCTCCATGCGGGTTGTGATCCGTACAGTTCCTCCATCTATGCCGTACTTTACCGCGTTGCCAAGCAGGTTATGCAGTACGATTTTCATGAGATCGGGGTCACACTGTACCGATGTTATTGCGGTATCGTAATTCCGTTCAATTTCAATGTTTTTCTCCTGTACCTGAGGATAGATTATATCAATTGCCTCGTCAATGATGTCGTTGTGAAGATCTACTTCTTTTGGCTTGATAGACATGCGATCTTCTTCAATCCTGGAAAGATTGAGATATTCGTTCACAATGGTGTTAAGATATTCAGCCTTGTCTATCATCCGCCCCACCATCTCGGCGGTTTTTTCAGGGGTATCGCCGAAGTAGCCGCTGGTAAGGGTTTTTCCAAGGGTTATTATTGAGGAAAGAGGACTTTTCAATTCATGGGTAACAAAGCTGAGCATTTCAGTGTAGGCGTTCAGGGCTGATGACAGCTGCTCAATCCTCCAGGCTTTCTCAACTGCCTGGCTTAGTCTTTCTGACATGGCCTTATGCAGTTTAACCTCGTGCATGGAATAGGCGGAGGGTTCCCTGGAGCTTCGAAACAGCACTCCCACTACCCGCTGGTCGACATATAAAGGACAAGTCATACTGGAGCGAACCCCTTCCTTTACCAGGAGTTGTGTAGACCTGCTGTCAGGGTTTGACTGCAGGTATTCCTGGAGGTCGTTTATTACCCTTGGGGTGCCATCTTTAAATACTGTATCAAGTGAACTGCCCCTCAGGTCTGCGGCATATCCCCTGTCCAGGTGAAGTGGTTCATATGAAGCGATTACATGGTAAAGTATAAGCCTTTTTCCGCTTTCATCGGTAAAGGCGATACCGATCCTGTCACAGGGCATTATTGCAGAGGTTTCGTTGTAGAGAAATTCGATAATCTCTTTAAGGTTTTTTCCGGCGGCGACTTTTTGGTTGATATATCTCAGGATCTCTTTTTCATTCTCGCCAAATTCACTGTCATCGGTTTGATATTCCCCTAAGGGGTATGACAGAGTTTTGTTGTTATCGTCATTCATATGCAGGCTCCAGTGATTTATTTCAAAAATCAGCATATAAAGAATTCATTGAGCATGTCAAAGAATAAAAATAAATGGATTAGCCGGGCCCTCTTTTTTCTATTGACTTGGCAATAAAAACTGGTTAGTGTTTTTAAAAGTTACATGTAACGTGGCAGGGAAGGTATAACTATGAAAAAAATTATTACGAGTATGCTTCTAATGGGGATAGTCTCCTGTTCATCAACGTCAAAGGTGGTGGTTACGGGAGAAAAATATGACCCCTTGCCCCCCGGTGAAGAGGTTCGCCTGGTGCTTGTGGATAAAATGAATAATTACAATGAAATAGGCATTGTGGAGATTGCCGGTATGACGCTTGAACAACGGGTGAAAAAAGCCCGGGAAGTTGCACGTACCTATGGTGGTGATACCATAATGCCATACGGCATATATGACGAAGAAACAAGAAAAAAGGCAACTGCCGGATACCAGGCGCAGAGTTTTTATATTCTCAAGACCAAAATTGGAGAAGAAGAAAAAGAGACGGCTGCCGGTGCGGATGACTCAACTGACATGGAGTTAGAAGAAGACGAAATGGACAAGGTACCCGGTGGAGACGTCTCAGTCTCTATTGCCAGCCTGCCAAGGGCAACCTATAAACAATTGCTGGAGCAATATCCTGCAATGCAGGGTAAGGAATATTATGCGTCTTTATACCCGGTAAAATTTTACAAGGTACCTTCATCACTTAAAGTATATGATATCAAGAATCATAAACTGCTTCTTATGCAGACCGTGTCGGCAAAATACAAGCTGCTGGTATTTGTACCTGAGGATAAAATCGATACTGTAAAAAAAAGTATAAAGAGTAAGGATAAGATTGATTTTGCGTATTCTCCGATTGGAGTCTATAAACAGAGATTTCCGGTGCTGAAGCTTATTAAACAGGAGTAAACATTTTTTATGGGTAGTAATCAAGAAGTTCCGTCGTTAAGCAGCCTGTGCAGGTATACACTTAAAGATGAGAACCTGATCACCGATTCAAAAGTAAAACAACAGATTGCCAGTACATTTGAAGAAAACAGGGCTTTCCCTTTTTTCGTTGACTCTTCTATCGTGTTCGGCTTGAAACAGGGTGGCGATCCTTCTTCGTATACTGATGCATTTACCAGGATTCGAAATGATATTCTCGATACCCTGTTTGCCGATGACCCCCAGGCACGAAACAGGATAATCAGTGATGTTCGGTTTAACAGCCGGCTGCAGGGCGCCATCAGTTGGATACACAGGGCAGTAGCCCGTTATGATTTCAAGAGCCTGGAAACCAGGCGATTCGTGATTATAAAGGAAAAATATGGCGAGCCAACACTGTATCATGTATCCAATGAAACCACCGTGCTCTCACATGTAGGGCAGGGGCCTCCATGGGCTGAAATCCCAACCATATATCTCGGGCTTAATATATTTGAAGCACTTACCTTCGAAGAAAAAAAGGGTGAGGATACTTTCATCAATACATTTGTATGGTTGCTGCGTATAGAAGAGCGTGCTATTGAAACCGGGTATTCACATATCGAAGTGGCATCACCGGATGTCTCCGAGGCGTTGAATCATTTTCTCGATGAAGTGATCAGGATCAGTTCTTTCTCTCAGGTCGAATACAGGGAAATCCCTGAAAGAAAAAAAACAAGGTGGTTTACCGAAAGGAACAGGCAGACGTACCTGCAGATGCTTGATAGACGGTTGCACAGTGATCCGCTGAATTTTGATTACGATACAAACCTTAAGGCCATTACATCACTTGAACGGCTTGCCAGGCGTTATAAAAAAGGTGATGACCATCAGTCCCTCAGGGAAATTGTCCGACTGCTGGTTGCCGCTTCGGGGCATGACTTTCATGAGATACGGGACAGGGCGAATTACCTGCTTGAAAGAGTTTTTTCCCTTAAGGAATTTGATGCCCCCCTCGCGACCACCTTTGTAAATATTAAAAGTGGTGATGTACAGGTATTCAATTTTACCCTGCCTGAAAAAAGAGGAAAATATTTTTTAAGAATCTACAGGAATACATCATCTGGAAACCTTATTCTTGAGCAGGACATTACATATGATGATCATGATTTAATATATGATACTGAACGGGAACTGTATAGTGTCCGGGTGCAATTTGATGAACCCGGACAATGCGATTACCTGGTCTACCGAAAAAAAAGGAAACTTGCAGACTGGATAGATCAGCATGGTTGCAGCGGGCGTATTAACGTATTACCCGATGTGAGGGGTGAGATAGTCCTGGAAATATTTACTGATATTCATGGGCATACACGCATCTACTGGATGGACGAGAAGGGTCATCCCGGACTGGTATATAATGAAAACGGCCAGGTTATCCGACTTGGACGTTTTTCCGATATTACCGCCCACCTCGAGGACCTCAAGCAGAGGTATAAGATCACCGCTATCTATCTTCTGGGTGTACAGAGAAGGGGCAGTAATTACGAGGACTGGGATCCATCGGCAACATCCCCGTCTCCATTCTCACCGATGAGCCTGGTGGAAATTGAAGACTTTCTCGGGGGAGAAGAAGAATTCAGGGAACTGATCACAAGTGCGCATCAGCTGGATATTAAGATTATAGTTGACGTGGTGCCACATGTGAACAGGAAGAGCGAGGAAATCGGGGATGACCTGGCGGTGCAGTGTTACGACGGGAATGGAAACCTGGTTGTACGCGCGGCAACCGATGGAAGATACGGCAGCTGGGATGACGGGAAATTGCTGAACTACCGTAAGTTTGAGATATGGGAATGGCTTGTTCAGTCAGTGCTTACCCTCATCGAAAAATTTGACATTGACGGCATACGGTTTGACTCGGCCCATGCGGTTCCAGTCATGATGAAGAAGAATAACTTTCCATTTATATATGACCAGCAGCGGTCACACGAATCCATGGTGGAAGGGGATATTATAGTAAATGACAGGGAAGATGGGCATTTCCTTACAACCGGGTATTTTGATTCTGCCTGTCGCGATGTGATCTCCATACCCTTTCACTATTACCTGATGCTTAATATTGAAAGGAAACTCCGGCAAACCGGGAAAAAGTTTTTTGTGCACCTGGCAGAATGTTACTGGGGACATGAGCGTTACCTGGCACGCAATGGTATTATTCCATATAATTCGGCGTTGTATAAAATATGTGAAAACATCATAACCGGTAAAACCGATGTACGGGAAATTTATCATATCTATGATAATTACTTCCCCGGCGCGTTGCCTAAGGGTACCGAGCTTCTGGGTATACTGGGAAATCATGATGAGCACCGGGCACTCAGTACGTTCGGTCTGCGTGGGCTCAGGGCGGCCGTGGCACTGACATCCTTTATGAACAACATGATAATGGATTATGAGGGCAGTGCCGAAGGTGAGGGTTGGAAAGTCTACCTGGACAATATATATGTCAACTGGAACCAGTTTGAATACGCCTCACACAGGAGTCTTGAGCCATTTTACAGATCCTGGTATACCTTCCACAGGGAGAACAGGGGGGACGGGTACCTGATCTGGGCGAACAATAACATGGTGGCAGGTGCCCTGAAGTTTACTGAGGATACCATATGGATAGGGGCATTTAATTTCGCCGATAGCAGCCAGAATATATCACTGCAGCTTGATAACCCCGGAATCCCGCTTGATGACACGGAATATTACAGGGTTGCAGATCCGGTGTACTCACCAATAACCGGTCATTACAGTTATTATACCGGTGAAGAACTCAGGGTATGCAAGATCCATACAATTGTATCATATACTGACAGGGTGAAGCTTCTGCGCCTGGAACCGGTTGATGGAAGGGAATACCTGTACAGTGAGTTTTTACGGGATTCCTTCTTCAGGTTGTGCACTGCCAGTAATATCGAAAATTTTTCGTCCTATTTTTCTTTCCAACAGGTCGTTTTGAACAGTGGTTCATATGGGAAATTTGAAAAATTTGTGCGTCAGCACATGATACCATTGTTCTGGGAAACACATCGAAACTTTCTGGAACTCGGGTTAAAACGAATACTTTTTCACATGTACCGTATAAACGCCCTGCCGGGTGCAACAATTCTTGAATACATGAATAAGCTTGCCGAGCATAAGGATTTTGAGGCCAGGGAACTGGGTCTGTCCCTGCTGGCACATAATAGCCGTGGATCAATAGTTTTTATGTCAGCTGAGACAGAGCCGTTTTCAAAGAGCGGGGGGCTTGCCAACGTTGTATATGAACTTCCACGAGAGATGGCAAGACTGGGTGAAGAGGTGTATGTCATAACCCCCATGTACAGGCATGGTGACGCGAAAGCAGTAGAGAAAATGCAGAGGGCAATAAAACAGTATGACATCACCTATACCGGGAGAAATGTCAGGTTCATGATAGAAAGCACTGAATACGAGGTGGGTGTGTATCATGGAATGGTTGAAGGTATACATTATTACCTGCTTGATCATCATGAGTTTTTTGATGGCCTTTACTGGGGATACACTTCCGAGGAAAAACTGAGGCGCCGAGTGGCATTTTCAAGAGCCTGCGCAGAGGTTATCGTGTCATTCGGGCTTGCCCCATTGTTTACCTTTACTAACGATGCCTTCGCAGGTATATTCAACGGGATAGTAAAAAGTGATCCACTGTACAATTCCAATCCCAACTTCATGCGTACAACCTTTCTCCATATAATACATAACGGAGGATGGCAGTACTTTGATTCCTATCACCGGGTGGAGGGAGGTAAGGATTTATTCAGCCTGTTTAACCTTCCTGGTTGGCGGGGTATTGAATTTGAAGATCCAGTTCATCATGACAAATTGAACTGTATGGCTGCAGGGGTCAGGTTTGCTGATACAACGGTAACGGTAAGTCCATCCTATGCCAAACAGGTTGAAATAGCGTGTGACGGACTGGAACATTTACTAATAGACGTTATTGGTATCAGCAATGCCATCGGAAATGATTTTCGGGAACGTGTACAGCAGCGCTTTGATGATTCTGGTTTTGTTGAGGAATGGTATTCTGAACTTATGAAGAAGGTTGGCGAAAATGCTGATCTTGAACATGACCTGCAGCAAAGATATCCAGAGATTCTGACCGGCGCGCATGATTGTGAAAAAATTAAGGATGAGAAACGAAACAAAATTGTTACAAGAATGCGAAACAAGCTTCTTACCCAGGTGCAACTGGGATTTTCTATTGATCCCGACTGCGTACTCTTTTGCATGATACACAGGGTGGCCGAACAAAAGGGGTTTCAGCTTCTGCTGGAGTCATCTGACGGGATATTTAATACCCTTGGTTTCCAGGGTATCATAGGGGGGTCTGTTGCTTCAGGTGATGATAGTGGCTATAAGATTGCTGATGGCCTGTTGCAGCTGAATGGATATTATCATGATAAAGTATCAGTGAACATGGGTTTTCAGGATGTAAGTATTCCATTATTGTCATCTGACGTATTTCTTATGCCATCAATGAATGAGCCGGGTGGAATATCACAGCTTGAGGCCTTTGCATGTGGATGCCTTGTGGTTGCCCGTGCTACCGGGGGCCTCAGAGATACCGTGTTTCCCATTCGCGAAAAGGCAGGGAAGGTGGCCGGCAACGGATTCCTTTTTTCTGATTTTACCGCGTGGTCATTTTACGATGCCATGGAGAGATGTATGAACTTCTACAGGTATGCTGATGAGGATGTCAGGTATGCAGCACAGGTAAATGCGGAAGAATCGGTATATTTCTGGGACACCCCTGCCAGGCAGTACCTGGAAACAATTTACTCACTTAAAGAAATTGTACGAATACTTGATTGATAACACAAGGGCACATACTATATATACAGGTATACAGAATAAGACAGACGGGATGAATATTCATCCCGCCCTTGTAAAAAGGGCCTTCCATTGACACTGTGCCATAGTGTAAAAGGAAGACCCTGGAGTGTAAAATGATGTACTATATTCTTCGGTTCCAATACTGTAAAAATTGAATAAAAAATAACGGTAGAAGAATGAAAAACAGCAGAAAAGTTATTATGCATACCTGCCTTTTTTTCATTATTGCCATGACAAGTTCTTGTTTCCCCGGAGATTCGGTAAGGGATTCGGGCACGGTGAGTAAAATTGCGTCAGAAATGAATGGGGAACTGGTCATACCACGAGATGCAAACAAAATTTGCGTGCCCACTTTTAGAAATATTACCGGGATGAAGGGTATTGAAGAATATCTCAGCCGGGAAGTTAGAAAGCGCATCAATATTGACGGGCGGCTGGTAGTGGTAGACAATGATAAAGGGCCGCAGTTGTTGTTATCTGGAATCGTAACTGAATACCAGGTGCAGGATGTCAATTTTGATGAGTTTGGCAGGGCGGTGAAAAAAAGATTGCGTATAGTAGCACGTGTTTCATTATCAGAAACCATCAGGGGGAAGGTTGTGTTTAGAAATAAATCGGTACAGGCTTTTAAAAGTTTTTCTGACATACACCCCCCCATCACCTCTGAATTGGAGGTGCGTACCGAGGTGCTGAACCAGCTTGCTGAAAGAATAAAACTACAGACAATAAGGGGCTGGTATACAGAACTGCAAACAGCGATTGAAAGGGTGAAAAAAAAGTAATGGCGTATAAACGATATCCAACATGGAAGAAGCTCAACGAACGACTCGGGGCAAAAAAGCTGGACCGGATATACTGCTTTATAGGGGAAGAGGAAGGAGAGAAAGAAAGGTCGGTTGTATCAATCGGGCGACTTCTATTTGGAACAGCGAAAAGAGAACAATGGGATTTGCAGAGATATCACGCCGAGGATGATTTTAGCAATGCCGTGGAAGCGGTAGTATCGCAATCGATGTTCAGTAGTAAAAGCCTGGTTGTAGTGTATAATATTAACAGGCTGCAGGTGACCAGGGAGAATAAACAGCTTATTAACGAGATGGTTGAGGGGCTGCCCTCAACAACCGTGGTAGTGCTGACATCTGATGAGAACAGGCTTCCGTCAATCATTCACAAGGATATAACTGAGCAGGTTTCCACGTACCATTTCTGGAGGTATTTTGAATCTGATATTAAAGGATACATTCAAAGAGGCGCGCAGGAAAGACAATTTGCAATTGATACAGAGGCGCAGGAGAGACTCCTGGAAATGGTGGGGAACGATACCCGGAAGATTGACGGGGTGCTTGATCAGCTTATGTATGCTTCCATAGGCGGGACCGTTCGTGTAAAAGACATAATGGATTTTGCCACAACACAGATGGAAAATCCTGAATTCCAGTTTGTAGACCTTTTTTTCGTTGATGACAGCAAGGCATACGGGGTGCTTGATGCGGCAATAGAATCGGGTGTAAACGAACTAATGCTGCTTGCGTTGTTGTTTAACCATGCCGAGAAAATGGAACAGTATCATGATATGAAGCGCAGGGGCATTGCCCATGATGAAATATTCAAGGTACTTCGAATTCTTCCAAAGAAACAAAATCTTTTTATGAACCAGGTTCGACATTTCCCTCAACAACGCCTTAGTACATTGTATCCGGCCCTGCACAGAACAGATTACGCGTTAAAAAGCACGCGCTGGTCCAGGGAATTTATGAGCAATCCAATGATGATTTTAATATCAGATACGAAGAGTTATGTGCAGGCTGGAGAGTTGACATGAGAGCGGAGGAGTCTTAGGATCTTATGGAATTTTTAAAAAAAATTGAAGAGAATCATGAAAAGTTCTCAAAGTTCAATCATATAAAATATACACGGTTTCAACAGCTGCTGCCCAACGCGACGGTGTGCCGGATTATAAATATGCTGCCCTATCTCTTATGTGTGAACAGTAAAAAGTTGCCCGGCTACGTGGATGGTGATGTCCCTCTTGGTGTTGTAAACTTTACCCTGGACGAAGATACCAGGCGGTTTATAAGAAGCAAGTTTACCGGGGCCCCAATAGAAGAAAATCCGGAAGGTGATTTTGTAAAGATGATAGCGGTGATGGGGAGTGTGGGCACCGTTGCGTATAATAAAAAATCTGATCTTGATTACTGGGTGTGTATCCATCGTAATACAGTGAATGATGAGCAGTATAACCTGTTTTGCAGGAAAGTGGTTGCAATACAGGAATGGGCTTCCAGCGAACTGGAGGTGCCGGTACACCTTTTTATTAATGACATCGCACATGTAAAGAAGAACTTGTTTGCCGAAGACGAGGAAGAAGCATTTGGAACAACCGTGGGGGCGGTTCTGAAAGACGAATTTTTCAGAAGTTCCATTCTCATTGCCGGGAAAATACCTTTCTGGTGGGTAATTCCTAATTATGTAACCGACGAAGAGTATGAACAGTTTTATCAAAAAATCCCTGACGATATGAAGCGAAACGTATACGTGGACCTGGGCAACCTCCATGAGATATCCAGGGAGGATTTTCTCGGGGCTGCACTTTTCCAGATTATCAAGTCTCTTGGCAACCCTTTTAAGTCCATAATCAAAATTGGTGTGCTTGAAAAGTATCTTTTCGGCAAAACCGACTCGCCCCTTCTCAGCCAGAAGGTGAAAATGCATATGCTGCAAAACCAGCTGGATAATACCATAGTTGACTCATATCTCCTTATGTTCGAAGAGGTGTATAAATATTACAGCAGTGTGCTTGAAGATGTCTCCATGCTGGATATTCTAAAACAAAACCTTTACCTGAAAATTGATCCTCAGCTTTCTAAATACGTGGGAATAAAGGATAAGAAAAATATCCCCTACAAGGTGGAGGTAATGTCCAGGTATGTCAATTCCTGGCAGTGGGATATTAAAACCATTGAGGATATGGACAACTTTGACAACTGGGAATTCAGAAGAGTTACCTCATTCTGGGACAGTGTAAAAAAGTTCATGCTGATGAGCTATCAAAAGATATCTTCACAGATGGTTACCCTTAACCTGGAAGAGAAAATATCTGAAGCTGATTTTAAGCTGTTAAGCAGAAAGATAAAGACTCATTTCGCGGTTGAAGACAACAAGGTTGAAAAGCTGATTACCTTCAAGGATGCCCCATCTGAGCCAATCCTCTATGTTGAACCGGTTAGTGAGGGGATTCGTGACGTGGAATGGCGTTTATACAAGAGAAATAAAAGTGAAAAAAGCGTGTTTCGAACCATAACCCTGAACAAAGAAAACGATCTTGTGCGGCTGCTGGTATGGGCTGTGTTTAACCAGATATATGATCGGCAATATACTCGAATCAACATACAGTCCGGGTACATACGTGTAAATCCGAACCTTGTTGTTGAACTGTTAAACCCCCTGTCAGATTTTTTTACAGATGAACGCAGTGTTATAAAAAACGAATACCTGCAACGTCCTGCTTTTACATTGCTGAATGCTGTTATTATCAACTTCAATAACGAGGATGCAGAGCATATCGATTCAATCTATCACGTGTACCACACCAGCTGGGGTGAGTCGTATATAGTAAAATATGAAGCGGCTTCTGATATTGGAACAATCCTTCACATTGTTTTGAATGATGCGTTGCAATTGAAGAGAACATATGATGATTACTGTCTAGTGAACACGCCGGCACCCTATAAGAAATATTTTAAGCAGATACTGGGAATATTCAGGGAAAGCTATAATTTTATTATTCAACCAGATGAAAAACAGGCAGCACGTTTTGTAACAATGCTTGAAGGAAAGATTTTTATTATCACAAAAAACAGGGAATCTGTAACGGTAAACGTGCATGACAACCTTGTGAAAACACTGGCAACATTGACCCTTAAGCCGGCAGCTAAAATCAGATACTATTTTTTTGGCGAAGAACCTTTTATAAAAAAACTGCAGGCCATTGTTGAGCGCAGCCGTGGAAAAGCTGTTACGATGGCATACGAAGAAAGTGGTCAGCAACTTATTCTCTACATTATAAATGAGAAAGGTAATATATTTACTTTTTTTAAGCCAGCCAAAATGAAACGGGATTTTCTTGTGAATATTTATGGTTTTTGTATAAATACCGGGAAAAACATTACTCCCTTCCACGCAGAAGAAGAAATCGATTCGGCTTCTATGCAATGCCTTAGCCTGGGTGTGGACAGGAGAGGGCAGGTGATCATTGAAGATGAAACAAACACAATTCGTGGTGATTACCTGGCTAATTATTCAAGGTCAAAGTCATTGCGTGTACAGATCGCGAAACACATGAGTGATGAAACCTTTTATAATATTATATTTCCAGATGAGATTTCTTCCGGATTTATGACAATGAATGAATTCTACAGTGTGGGGCAGAAGATGAAAGATCTTGTGTATTCAAATATTGAATTCATCCCGTGTATTGGAGAGATTGTTTATACTGATTTAAAGGACAAAGAAAAACAACTTGGAAGTACCCTGTATTTCGTGGAGAAATACAGGCTTGAATTCATTATTACCAGTTTACTGCGCAAGTAGGTTTATCAATACTCCCCACCGGGGAAGTTGTCTTTAAAAAAACGCACTTTCTTTTTGTCCTTGTCTGCTTCTTCCTTTTTTAATGTTCCTTTCTCAAGTGCGATATCAAGAAGCTTCACATTGTCATCATTTGCTTCACTGTTGCTGTCATTTCCTGCAGAGTGGGTGCTTTTGGTGTTGTATTCTTCTTTTTCAAGGCTTGATATCTTTTTATCTATCTGGTCCTGGGTGAGCATGGAAAATTCGTCATCGTCGAAATCATCATGCTCTTCCTTTTCGGTTTTTGAAGTTGTCTTTGTTTTTGATGATGCTGTTTTACGGTTCTTTTTCTTTGGTTTTGCAAGCAGTTGTTCATCTGACGGGGTCATTTCCTCGTCTTCCAGGCCTACTACCATGTTTTCAGGTGGGTTGGCAATTTTTAATTCAAAAAGTTTTATCCGTTCACCCAGAAGAATGTTGATCTGCTTCTCGATTGAAATGTAAATGGGTTGTGTGAATGACTTGTTTCTCTGAAGAGACTTTTCGATTTTACGCAGTTCCTTGATATCCTGATCAATTGTCTCAATACGTTTCAAGACATGAACAACTTTCATATGTGTCTCCGTATGGTGGTTTTATCCATCTTTATAAGATAATTGCAGATAGTAGATTATTAGTCAATTATCTTTCCTGCGTACAATAAAAAAATGCAGTCAGGGCTGTCACTATGTTATCAGTGACAGGCAGGTTAAAAGATGATTGTTCTGTCCTCTTCAACCGTGAATTCAGTATTGCAGTCGGGGCAGAGAAAAGTACCGGGATAGGAGACCCGCAGTAAAGAGCTGCATTCGGCGCATTCAACAATTATAGGGTGAGGGAAATGACTGTCTACGCTGACGTTAGTTTCTAAAGGAGAAGAGGTTTTTGTTTCATCACCGGGTTCTGAATTTGAAGCAGGAGGATGATCAACAAGGATGTCATCAGAAACGATGTCTTCACCATCAAGCACCTCAAGAAACTCTTCAGGAGGTTCTTCGAAATCTGGTTCATCATCCGGGGCTGATTTATCAATATCTTCCCGTGGTTGAGCAGGTGTTTCGTTAATAGCTTCGATCGCGTCTTCCTGTGAAGGAACTATGGTAAGCACGTTGTCCAGCTTGATTATTTGAAGTATGGAAATTATATTTTCGGGTACGTTGCAAAGAATGAACCTGCCATTATTTGCAAGTAGTTTTCTGTTTACATACAGCAGGGCGCCGATACCCGTAGAACTGATATAATCTACAGAGGCTGAATCGAATATAACTGACTTGATACCAGAGTCTATTATGTTTGAGATGTATGACTCAAATTCATCGCTGGTAGAATTGTGCAACGGCCCCCTTGCGAAAACTATAGCGTTGCTGCCATTGGCTTGTGTATGTGAAATATACAGCATGATCACCTCTTACCTGCGGCAACTGGGATTGCGTCTTTGATCCCCTGTCCTGCCTGGTTGATGCCCTTCTCTTCGTAGACCACTGTTACATGCGAAGGAGTTATATTGCCAACAATAACGGGTTGATCTTCGGAGCTGGAAGTATAATCCGGTTCCGGTATAATCCCGGTATCTTCTTCATCCGGAAGGGGCTCATTACGCCGTGCTATCTGCCTGTACCTGATATTGATGAATATACCTGTTAAGATAGAAAACAACAGTGATGCGGAGGACATTAATATCAAAAGATATTTTGATTCTTTAAAAGTTGTTTCAATAAGTGAGTATATGCTGTCTTTGCGAATCAGTAGATTTACCGTGCCCATTGGTTTTTTATTGATATATATTGCCCGGTTTACAAGCCATCCCGTGACATCAATGCCCGGATAGATATATTCTTTCAAAAACTTTCGTATGTCCCTGCGATAGGGTACCTCGGTAACCGCGAACTGGTAATCCCTGAAAAATACATCACGGGAACCCTTTCTCAGTGGATACAGTATGAGATCGATGTTATAATAGAATTCTTCAGTTAATATATTTCCTTTCAACTCTTTTGCCCGCTTACTGCTGGAATGAACGATGATTGAGCCGTCATCTTTTACAAAGAAGGCTTCATCGATGATATTTTCCTGGATCTTCTCCTGGAACATTGTTTGCAGGCGCCTGTATTGACGTGTCCTGTATGACAGCTCTGCAATTTCTGCAAATGCCTCTGCCAGTGTTTTTGAGTATTTTTCGGTTGCCGTGGTGATGTCTTCTATGCCCTTGCGGGTGGTAAGATAAAAATATGCGGAAGACACGGAGGCAGAGATAACCAGGCATACAACCAGTATGAAAATCGTTATACCTGCGGGAAATCGGGTTTTCCTGGTGTTCTGTTTCATAAATCCGGTACCGTGTATCTCACGAATTATATTATTTTCTTTCTCATCACGGGTACATTTCATTAGTGAAAAATTACCCTGTAATATAAATATCTGAATATTTATAAAGTAACTTAAGCGAAATACATGACAGGGTGTAAAGGATTTTTGAAGATTATATTGACATAATGAAATATCTGGAAAAAATAAAAGTATTTAAGTGTAATTCTGGTGTTTCAATGCAGCAGATAAAAAAGCACGGGTTTAAAAAGAATGGAAGAATTTCTTGAAGAATGGAGCTGGGAAGAGGCAAAACCACTTGGCAGGCCGGTTGCAAGATCGTATGCCCATAAACACGGGATTCCCCATGAGGGAGTTCATCTCTGGGTAATCAATATCGTTGACGGAATTCCAATGGTGCTGTTCCAGCACAGAGCTCATTGGAAGGATATGTACCCGGATTGTCTTGATATCACGGTGGGGGGGCATGTTCCCTTTGGATTGGGAGAAGAAAAAATACAAAAGGAAGCACGCGAAGAGATTGGTATCACACCTTCCGATGATGACCTGATAGACCTGGGGTATTTTCGTTACGAAGAGCGTGATGAGATCATCTTTCACCGTGAGTTTCAGCATGTATACCTGTATGAAGACAGGCGTGCCCTTGACAGATACGTGTTTTATGACAAAGAGGTTGAAGGTATATTTTCTGTTCAGCTTGATATGTTAAAAGAGCTGTTGCAACGGGATTTTGAATTCTGTATTAAAGGATATAATGGAAAAGAGATACTACATCGTAATGTAAGGCGACAGGATTTTCACCCCCTGCTCTTCTCACCGGTAATGGAACAGTATATGGAAATACTGATACAGGCCATAGATCAATATACCAGGGGTGAGAGGGTTACGGTTTTTTTCTGATGCCCTGTTTTCTTCGTTGACATCGTCTAATAAATCATTAGTATCAGGAAAGATATTCTGACCATTAAGAATTAATTAACATATCTCTTTCAGGAGGGAAACCGATGAAAAGAATGAGTATCATTGCAATTGCCTTATTTCTGGGGCTGTCATTAGGATGTGGAGGAACGCAGTACAAGGATGCCAGTGAAGCGAAAGGTTCACGAGAGTGGGGCCCCAAGGAAGTTAAAATGACAGTAAACGGCATGGTAGATTCCATGTACAAGTTCTTGAAAAATGAATGGAATAAACCTGCATTTATCCAGGTAAAGAAATTCAGGAACAAGACATCAGAGCATATAGACACTAAAATGATTACCGATGAAATAGCCACAAGCCTTATTAAAAAGAGAATACGCTTCGTTGACCAGTCTCTTACGGAAGATGCTATAGAAGAGATGGAAAAAGGTATGACAGGCCTTGTTGATCCTGACAGTGCAATACCCGTGGGCATGCTCAAGTCACCCAATTTCTACCTGACCGGAGATATCCGGGACAATGTACGAACAGTTGGAAATAAGAGGGTACAATACCTGGTGGTAACTATGAAACTGGTAAGCCTGAAAACGGGAATAACCGAATGGCAGGAACAGCAGCAGTTTCTTAAGTCGACCAGCAAGACTAAAATATCATTTTAATACACAGTAACCGGGGACCAATATGTATAAAAGAAAAATAATTACCCCCCTCTTTGTCCTGGTCGTGTTTCTTTCAGCTATGGGCTGTGCCAGTAGTGACTACAGTAAGAAGTTGAAGAAATCAGAAGAGATGTTCTATTACGGCAAGTACAAGGAGGCTGCGCGTACCTTGCTTCCCGCGGTAAACGCCAGAAGCAAGGATCAGCTTCTATATATGATGGAATGTGGTTTAATGCTGCACGCGGCCGGTGACTATGAGAACAGCAACAAGGTGTTATTGGAAGCGGCTGATATTGCTGATAAAATAAGTACAAGTATAAGCAAACAGACTGCGTCCCTGCTTCTCAATGAAAGGTCAACCAATTACAAGGGTGAAGATTTTGAGCGTGTACTTGTTCACATGTACCTGGGTATCAATTTTCTTATGCTGGAAGAACCTGAAGAAGCACGGGTGGAATTTAAGCGTGTCAATGAGCTGCTTCGTGATATAAGTGTAAGCACGTCAAGGGATTACAAGCAGAATATCATGGCCAAATACCTTACCGCCATCGCTTTCGAACTGATTGCCGATAAAGAAAACGATTTTAACGACCGTGAGTTTGCCTATATCGAATACAAGCAGATATACCAGCTTGAACCGCGGCTTGCCCTGGTGTATCGTGATCTTCAGCGCCTGGCAAAAAAACTGGACGATAACGAAGATTATTCAAAATGGATACGTGAGTTTGGTAAAAAGGACCGAATCCCTGAAAATGCCGGAGAGATCGTTGTGATCTTCCAGGCAGGCAGAAGTGCGATAAAGGTTTCCAGGGGGTCTCTTCTTTCTGATCCGAAAATGAAAGCCAATATCAGGGTTACCCTTAACGGGATGTCACTTAAACAGGGGGTAACGGTTGCGGGGGTTCTGGTGGCATTGAACAATGCTGAAAACCCCATACCCAGGTTCAAAAAACGATCCAACAAGATACGATACCTGGTTATAAACGTAAACGGGAGAAATGTGGATCGCACTTACATGCTGGAAAATATCGAAGATACCGCGGTACAGAATCTAAAAGATGATTACAACAGGTTGTATGCCAAGGTTGCCGCGGGAATCGCGGTAAAGGCTGCAACGGCCATTGCCGCCGGGTATGCCGCCAAGAAGCTTGCCGAACAGTCTAAACAGCTTGGTGGTTTTGCTGGAATCATCGGAACAGCAGTTGGTGTTGGAACAGGAGCAGGCCTGATATCACAGATTAAACCTGACCTGCGCTGCTGGCATACATTGCCCGCGAATCTCCAACTTGGAAGGGTCTTTCTTCCAGAAGGAGAGTACAATGTTACAATAAAACTGATTGACTATAATGGTAAAGTTGATCGTACTGACAAAAAGAAGATTACAGTGAAAAAAGGCGAGAAGACCTTTATGAATTACAGGACACTGTATTAATTAAAGGATTTATTTTAGCCGGTCATAAGATATTCCAATGCAGGATATAGAAAATAAGTTTTCATCGGGAGATGATAACAAGTTCAGCACGGGTTCTGTCTCAGAGCTTCTTGAATCCTTTATTTACCCGGTATGTATTATCAGCATATCAGGTGAGCTCTTGAATCAGAATCAGCAGTTTGAGAATGTATTCAACAGCGACCTGCAATCCGCGCAACTTGACTGGACCCATCCCTTCTATCCTGAATACAGGAAGAGACTGGCCCTTGCCTACCTGCGGGCCATTAAGGGACAGGCCCGGCAATGTTTCGCGGTAATGAAGTCTGTGGAGAACAAACGTATACCGGTTGAATTATACCTGTTTCCACTTACGGAAGGGGATGTTGTTAAGGGTATCCTTGTTCTTCTGAAAATTGTTGAAGACAGGATATTTTCATTTAATAAATCTACAACTGTACTTATCAATGATGAAGAGGTTGATTACGAATCAAACGTATTCGAATTTTCACCATTCCCCATAGTCCGCATCAACCAGAAAGGCGAAATAATCAAGGCAAGTTCTTCATTGCAGGGTTTTCTTGGCTATACCACAACCAGCCTGATGAAAAAAAGAAATCTTTTGTTTAAGACTTTGGGCCGATACGATTTCGAACGTATGCGTAAGGCAATGTTTGATCTCTTCAGCGGGATTGCTTCTTTCAAGCGAATAGGAGAAGTGAAAATAATACCAAAAGGAAAAGAAGATGTCACCGAGAAGTGGGCTAACCTGATTTGTTATCCCATTATTTCACAGAAAGAAGTTCTTGCAGTGGAAGTTATTATAGAAGATCTCACAAGGGTTAAACAGCTTGAACAGTCAATGAGCAGTTCAAACAGGATTCAGATAGTTGGGGATCTCACCAGGGGATTTCTCCATTTTTTCAATAATGTCATCAATATTATAATGAGCAGAACACAGCTGCTGTTACAGATGACCGAAAAAGAATCGGTACTGGATGGATTGCGTATGATAGAGCATGCTGCCCAGGACGGGATGCAGCAGGTCAGGAGAATAGAGGACTTCATTGGTGAAGGGGACCGCCTTTACGAGAAAGAGACGGTAAATCTTGTGGAACTGGTAGAAGATGCCCTGGAGTTCGCGAAGATACAATTCAAGGTTGATGAAAAAGAACGAAGAAGAAAAATAGTGATCGAACGGCTGTATTTTTCGCTGGTATATGTAAATTGCGATGTTCGACTTGTACGGGAAGTGCTTCTATCTGTTCTGTTCAGGGTTTCTTCATACATTGACAAAAGTGGAACCGTGAAAATCGAGTTGAAAAAGAATTCCGGTGTGACCATAAATGTTTCCGTGGATAAAGTGTCCGGAGAAGAAAAATCCGCACAGGATAAACTGTCGAACCTGTTTATTTCAGCTGTTGATGTGAGAAAACTGGCCGAGGAAATAAACCTGAAAATAATCGAGGAGGAATCATCTTCAGCGTATTCAATCAAAATAATGTTTCCTTCCGATATGATCGTTCCGGATGATCAGGACAAAAATGAAAGTATCGGGTTTAAGATCAGGGATCTTGACATTCTTGTAGTGGAAGATGAAGCAGCACTGCAGGAAATTCTTTTTGAGTTGTTTGATTCTATGGGAAACCGGGTTGTGCTTGCCAAAAGTGCCGAGGATGCTATTGATGAATTGAAAAAACATCCCTTTGATGTAGTGATATCGGATTATGGTTTGCCGGGAATAACCGGCCTGGAACTGCTGGCCAGGGTAAAAGAACAGTATGAAAGTACGGTTACGGTACTGTTAACCGGGTGGATGCTCTCTGATCTTAAGGCGTATAAGAACGTGGTAGACCTTTACCTGCCAAAACCATTCAAACTGGACGTATTAATACGTGAACTTTCCGGTATATTTAATAATCTGCGATCTACGTGAACCGCGTTAAATAACCCTGTTCATCCTGATCAAGTCATCTCTTTTTCCCAGTACTACTATGTCATCACCCGCGTCAAGCTTCTGAACAGGGGTTGGATTGAATATCATCTCACCGGTTACTTTCTTAATGGCAACAATGATGACCCCGTAATCTTTACGAAGATTACTTTCAATGAGATTTTTTCCTACCAGCGATGAATTTTCTTTCACATGTGCCTCTTCCATTGAAAGGCCAAGCTCTGAATCCATCATTGCAACATCCAGAAAATCTACAACAGTAGGTCTTACAAGAACATGCGCCATTCGTCTGCCGCCGATCTGGTAAGGCAGGACAACCCTGGTGGCACCGGCACGTTTCAGTTTTTCCTCGGCATTCTCATTCGATGCTCTTGAAAGAATAAAAATATCTGAATTAAGACCCCTGGCGGTGAGTATGATATAGACATTATCGGCGTCTGACATAACAGCGGTTACAAGGCCCTTGGCATGTGTGATGCCGGCCGCAAGAAGGGCTTCTTCGGTGGTAGCGTCCATGGGGAGGTACAGGTAATGTTCTTTTTCAAGATCTTCAATTGATGTTAGATCGTTCTCGATAACGACGAAAGGGATATTCCTTTCCTTTAGCTCTTTACATATAAGGCTGCCGATCCTTCCGTATCCGCATATAATATAATGATTTTTCAGTGCTTTTATCATCTTCTCCATTTTCCTCCTCCCGAATGTTTTTCTCAGTTCTCCTTCGATAAACATTCTCAACAGTGTCCCAATGGTGTACGCACTGATGGTGACCCCGCTTGTAATGATGAATATTGTAACGATCCTTCCTGCAATTGATAATTGTTTTACTTCAGAAAACCCCACGGTGCTTATGGTAATCATGGTCATGTAGAAGGAGTCAAAAAAAGGCATTTCCTCAATGATATGATACCCAAAGGTTCCAAAGGTAATGGTACCCAGAAGAAGAGTAATCGAAAGACGCAGTTTCTTGAATTCAAGTGATCTGTACATGGTTACCTTTCAGCAGGATTGTGTATACATGTGTACTGTATATATTCCTGTAAAAATCATATGTCAATTATTAAAACCGCATGTCAAAGAAACATTTTTGATGAATAACAAAATTTTTCTTCTTGAAAAGATTTGCATAAGAAGTATCATCATTCTATTAACACAGGATATATTCTGTGAGCAGGAAATAATAAAATATTATCCACGTAAAGAGGTGTAGTAATGAAGAAATTTGATCACAGCACTGGTACTTTTATCGGGAAAAGTGGTGTTGAAATATTTTTCCAGGTATGGAATGTGCCCAATCCGAAGGGATTGCTTGTCATAGCACATGGACTGGGAGAGCATTCGTCCCGTTATGATAATCTTATCAATGCGCTTGATGGCAAGGGGATATCAGTATATGCCCTTGATCACCGCGGATTTGGCCGTTCCGGAGGGAAGAAGGGACATGTAGACAGTTTTATGGATTATATTTATGATCTGAAAATTTTCGTGAATATGATTAAGGATCGTCAACCAGGTAAGCCCCTCACCCTGCTTGGACACTCTATGGGTGGAGTAGTTGCGTGCAAATACGCCCTGACCCATCCGGCAGATCTTGACGCGCTGGTTTTATCGGGTCCCGCCTTTATGGCGTCAGTAAAAGTGCCTGCATGGAAAAACAAGCTGGCGGGTTTTCTATCATCGAAGATACCGTCACTTTCAATGTCTTCTGGTCTTGATTCAAACGCAATATCCCGTGATAAGGATGTGGTGCGAGCCTATGACGAAGACCCCCTTGTACATGACAAGGTTACACCACGGTTCTTTACAGAGTTTATGAATACCGCGGAGGAGTGTTTGAACAGGGTATCAGAACTTAAAATGCCCCTTCTTCTTTTCCATGGTACCGAAGATCAGCTGGCTGATTTTAATTCAAGCAAGATAGCATATGAAAGGGCCCAGTCAAAGGACAAGGAACTTTACCTCTTCGAGAATCTTTATCATGAAACCATGAATGAACCTGAACAGGACAGAAAGAAGGTGCTTGACCAGGTAAGCAAATGGATAGTTAAGCATGCCACAGGAAAGAAAAAAGGCGGGGCGAAGAAAGCCGCTGGTAAGAAGAGCACGGCAAAAAAGGCTTCTGGGAAAAAAGTGGCAAAGAAAACAGTGAAAAAAACAGTGAAGAAGACAGCAAAGAAAGCAGCACCAAAGAGTACAAAAAAAGCTCCGGCAAAAAAGGCAGCGAAGAAGACAGCCGGAAAGACAGCGAAAAAAACTACGAAAAAGGTTCCAGCAAAAAAAGCGACTGGTAAGTCAACAAAAAAATCAACAAAGAAAACTACAAAAAAAACTACAAAGAAGTAATATCAATCATTGCATGGTAGAAAAACCTGTGATGAAAATGAAAATGCCGGGTGGGAGTGCCCGGCATTTTTTATTGAATGGTACTGCGATGCTGGCTCAGATTATTTTAATAGTTGTAGTACAGTCTGGGATTTGGCATTTGCCTGCGCAAGCATTGCCGTTGCTGCCTGTACTAGTATCTGATCCTTGGTAAATTCTGCCATTTCTTCTGCCATGTCAGCGTCCCTGATTCGACTTTCAGAAGCCTGTACGTTTTCATAGGCATTCATGAGACCTTTTGCCCCATGTTCAAGCCTGTTATAGTAGGCACCAAGGTCGGCACGCTGTTTTGAGATAAGGCGAAGTGCTTCATCAGCAAGACCAATAACAGCATTCGCTTTTCCCGGTGTTGATATTGAAATAAATGTAAGAACTGTGGGATTGCGAAGTCCCAGGGCGGCAGTGGTCATGGTCTCGATGAATACCCTTTCACGCTGATGCATGTTGGGACCCATATGAAACCACATTGAAGCTGTTGGATGCAATCTTGCGAATGAACCGGTAAGAAGCTTCATCTTGTTGAACTCGGCCTGTGATGCTATCCTGTCAACTTCGTCCACCAGCTCTGATATCTCCACCTGGATCTGCTGCCTGTCTTCGGGTGTGTAAATACCGTTAGCAGACTGAACCGCCAGAACACGGACTCTCTGAAGTATATCATGTACTTCCTGGAGATATCCTTCAGCAGTCTGAATCATTGACATGCCGTCCTCGGTATTTCTCTCAGCCTGCCTCAGACCCTGGATCTGAGAACGCATCTTCTCTGAAACGGCAAGGCCGGACGCGTCATCACCAGCCTTGTTGATCCTGAGGCCTGATGAAAGTTTCTCCATGTCGCTGTTTACTGCCCAGTTGTGAAACTTCAATGTTCTGTGGGCGAAGATGGCGCTGATGTTGTGATTAATAATCATGGTTTCCTCCTTGAATTTCTCAGCTATCTTCCATGATAGCCAGCATAAATGCTTATACTACAGTCTTGTAAGTCGACTAAATAGAGATATAGACTAAGAACGAATATAGCTCATTAAATAGAAATATAGGCGATTATTGAAATATATGTGAATATAATAGCGAATAACTATTATTTTTAAAAAAAAGAGAACAATTGAAAAATATGAAATTTTTTTTTTGATTGTAATTTGGAAGGGTGTTCTAATTGTATAAAAATCTTTGACGGATATATCCTTTTATGGATGTACTGAATAACTACGGTAGTTGGATTAGTAATGGCAAAATTTACAGGAAAAAAAACGAGGCTTCATCTTCCCACATCCTCTTCCCCCACCGGTGGCGGCAGGTCAGGTTCATCCTTTCATATGCCAGCGGTTGTATCGGGTATCGTGTCATGGTTTGATACCATGTTTATGCGTTTCAGGTATGCAAAGCCGTTGATTTTAGGGCTGGTAGGGGGCATGCTTATTGCTTTTATGGTTATACTTATATCTGATTTCTACAAGGTTAAAGCAATCGCAAGTTTTACCCCCCGTGTAACCACCAAGATTTATGACAAGAACGGACTGATGGTTTCAGAGCTTTTTCGTCAGAAAAGGGAAGTGGTTAGATTTGAATCCATTCCTGATGATGTGGTACATGCATTCATCGCCATTGAGGATAGCGAGTTTTATGAGCATTTTGGCATAAACCCGAAAGGTATTGTCCGTGCTTTTTTTATTAATATTTTTTCGGGAAGCATCAAGCAGGGGGGGAGTACCATAACACAGCAGCTTTCGAAGGTGCTGCTTACCTCACGTGAACGTACTATATACAGAAAGGTGAAAGAAGCCTTCATCTCGCTCATGATGGAAATGTTTTACACCAAGGATGAAATACTGGGATTGTACCTGAACCAGATATTTCTGGGTCACGGTACATACGGGGTTGAGTCCGCGTCATTATTTTATTATAACAAGCACGTGAAAGATTTGAACCTGGCTGAATCGTCCCTGCTGGCAATATTGCCGGCGGCGCCCAACCGTTTTTCACCTATCAAGCATCCCAAGCGGGCAATGAACCGTCATAAGGCGGTACTCGCCAGGATGGTCGACCTGGGGTTTGTGACTATTCCACAGGCAGAAAAGGCATTTCTGGACTTCTGGCCCGATTATCTTGACTATATTAACGAGCTACCTCCTTCCATGAGCACATGGTCGTCGCGTGTGGATCATGCACCATGGTTTACGGAATATATACGACGTAAGCTGGTAAACCATTTCGGTGCTGAAAAAGTATACGAGGATGGTCTTGAGGTGTATACTACCCTTGACCTGCACAAGCAGCGGGCCGCGCAACAGGTATTATTTGATGCCCTGGAGCGCCAGAGTTCAGTGTCGAGAAGCCTTGCATTTCAGAAAGGTGATTACATATCAGACAGGTTTTCCAGTATTATATCTTTAACGTCACTCTTATTTGATACCCCACCATATAGAAGTGCCGGTTCACGGCAGGACAAAAAGATCAACGATTACCTGCAGAAATCACTCATCGATGAACTTGAAATTTTAAACCATGTGACAGGCTTAAAGCCTGTAGGTGATGTGTTGTACAAGTACCATCAACAATATTATAATGATAAAGATCTTCTCAATGTTGAAGGAGCGCTGGTATCCATCAATCCCGATAACGGGTATATCGAAGCACTGGTTGGCGGCAGCCCGTTTACGTCCAATAATCAGCTGAACAGGGTGCTGCAGTCCAAACGGCAGCCGGGATCGGCGATAAAACCGCTGCTGTATGCCTCTGCCATGGAATCAGGCAGGTTTACCCCGGCCACCGCCATACTTGATTCTCCCCTGGTGTACCTCGATAGCGAGGGGGGTGACTGGATACCGGAAAATTATGAGGGTGAGTATTATGGCCTTATACGATTACGGCGGGCACTTGCCCTTTCCATAAACGTGATTTCAATACGCATCGCCGATACACTTGGTATCGACTATATTCGAAATTTCATGGGAAAAATGCTGGGGATGAGTGAACAGGAGGTACATGAGAGGGTTCCACGTGACCTCTCGGTAGCACTGGGGTCTTTCGAAGTGAGTCCACTTGAACTGTCACGGGCATATGCGATTATTGCCAACGGCGGTAAAAACGTGATTCCAATAAGTATCAGGTACGTAAAAGACAGAACCGGTAAGACAATTTATAACCCTGAAGCAGATATTGAGAAAACGCTGGAAAAACAGAAACAGGATGGCAGTATACAGGTAATCAACCCGTCCACCGCCCAGGTGATGATAAGTATGCTGAGAACGGTTGTGGACGCGGGTACCGGCAAGGCAGCTTCTTTTGGAAGGCCTGCCTGCGGGAAGACGGGTACAACAAACGACTGGCGTGACGCGTGGTTTATTGGATTCGTTCCCCAGCTGGTTACCGGTATCTGGATGGGATACGACGGCCAGGGGCTTTCCCTTGGGATCCATCAGTCGGGGGGCTCGGTAGTAGCACCTGTATGGGGGAGGTACATGGGAAAGGCGATGAGTGAATCGCCGGTTGAAGGGTTTCCCGTGTATGTTAATCTTGAATCTGCCCGGGTATGTGCCAACACGGGAAAGCTACCGTCCTTTAACTGTAGTGAGGTGATAGAAGAGGTGTTTGTTCCCGGTACCGTGCCCGCGGAAGTATGTGAGCGTTGTGAACATATCAAGCCGGAACTTGACATGGTGAAAAAGGGTCCCCGGGATAATATTTCAAGGGGCCAGAAAAAAGCTATTATGCGAAGCCTTGACAAACATGGAGCAGGTGATCCCCTTGATGGGGTAGGTTCAGACCTGCTGGATGATACTGGATTCTGATTCAGGGAGGAAAGAAATGGAACAATCCAATTATTATTTACAAAATCACCAGTGTGCCCTTCTCGTCATTGATATACAGGAAAGCCTGTTTAATTCCATGGATTATGATGTGCGGCTGAAGGTTATGAAAAACGCCGGGGTGCTGGTGGAAACCGCCCGCAGGTTTGAAATTCCCATGGTGGTTACTGAACAATATCGTAAAGGTCTTGGCAAAACCATAAAGGAAGTAATGGAAAAAATCGGGGACGTGGAAATATTTGACAAGATGTATTTTGACTGTATGAAAGACACCGCCATCAAGGATAAGATACATGATATTAACCGGGGCACATATATCATTACAGGGATTGAAACCCACATATGTGTGTTGCAGACTGCACTGTCACTGCTGGCTGAAGGCAAGAATGTTGTTGTGGCAAGTGACGCGGTTTGTTCAAGGAGCAAGCACGAATGGAAAATGGCCGTTGCCGCACTTCGACAGGCGGGTGCTATTGTGTATCCCACCGAAAGTATAGCCTTTATGCTGATGGGGAAGGCGGGAACTCCCGTGTTTAAAGAGCTGTCCCCCCTGTTTAAGTAGTCATTTATAATCAATCGCTGACAGATTGCCACAATATGGATGACCCGTCCATTACCGGTCCTTCCACGCAGGCCCGTTTTTGCCCTGCAGTCGTCTCCACCGTGCAACCTGAGCAAAGACCAATTCCGCATCCGAAATAATTTTCAAGTGATGCCTCCACCGGTATCTGCATATTGCTGCAAACGTTTGAAAGTGCTGCCATCATGGGGGTGGGGCCGCAGGTATATACCTGGTCTATGGTTTCCTTTCCATGTAGTATCTCTTCGGCAAAGGTGGTAACGAACCCTTTTTGTCCCCTGCTGCCGTCATCGGTGGTAATTACCAGGCGGTCTGCTGTTCCTTCGAAACGATCTTCCAGGTAGATAAATTCTTCTGATCGTGCACCGTAAATAAAGGTTACCCTGTTGCCGGCATCCTTCAGCTTTCGGGCAAGGTAGTACAGGGGAGCGTTGCCAACTCCTCCCCCAACCAGCAGTGCATGTTTTCCGGTGGTGACAGTAAAGCCCTTTCCCAGGGGGGCAAGCATGTCCACCGGGCCGGGTTCAAATGCAGCGATGAGACGTGTCCCCCTCCCTATTACTTTTATTACCAGTTCGATTACAGTTTCATCCTGGTTGAATATGGAAAAAGGTCTTCGCACAAGGGGGTCAGAGCCGGCTGTCGGGCGGATATTGACGAACTGCCCGGGTTGTGAACCGGTAAAATCAGTGTTGATGCGTAACAGTACATGATCGGTTGCGACATATGTTGGCTTTTCAATCAGGTAATTCAATGGATTTATCCTACATTTTTTTAGTGGTCGAACCATAATATTGATATAAAATATATATGGCAAAAATATGATTTGACGGTATAATTTACTATTAGTACAGGAACATCAATCACTTTTTTGATCATAATAATCTTCATATGTGTATGCATTATTATTCCTCAGGAGGCTTTCATGGCAAAGAAGAGACCTAAAAAAGTTGAAGATTGTATGCTGGCAATCGATGCCGGCACGCAGTCAATCAGGGCCATCCTTATTGACTTGAAAGGGAACATGCTTGATATTATCAAGACCCCCATCGAGCCTTATTTTTCTAAGAATCCCGGGTGGGCCGAGCAAGACCCCGAGTATTACTGGAAAAATCTTTGTACAACAACAAAAAAACTGATGAAGGAAACCACTGTACCGAAGGAAGCTATTAAAGGGGTGACCCTCACCACGCAGCGGGATACCATGATCAATGTTGACCGTGACGGCAAACCATTGCGTCCGGCTATTGTCTGGCTTGATCAGCGAAGTGCTGACAAGACACAGGTGCATCTTCCAGGTTACCTGAAGCTGGGGCTTAAGGCAGTGAATATGCTGGATGCGGTGGAGTACTTTATTACAGAAGCTGAGGCCAACTGGATTCGGCAGAATCAGCCTGATGTATGGGACAAGACCCACAAGTTTCTTTTTCTTTCAGGGTTTTTTACACACAGGTTAACCGGTGAGTATGTTGACTCAACTGCCAACCAGGTTGGATTTGTACCCTTTGATTACAAGAACCAGTCATGGGCAAAAAAATCCGACCTGAAATGGAAACTTTTTCCCATGGACGAATCATTTCTGACCGATGTGGTGCAGCCATCTGAACTGCTGGGGTATATTACAAAGCAGGCAGCCCGCCAGACAGGTATTCCTTCAGGCCTCCCGGTGATAGCAGCAGCGGCGGACAAGGCCTGTGAAGTGTTAGGGTCTGGCTGTCTCAGCCCTGAGATTGCCTGCCTCAGTTACGGCACTACCGCAACTATTGAAACAACCAACAGTGAGTATGTTGAAATAGTTCCATTCTTTCCCCCGTATCCAAGCGCGGTTCCAGGCGCGTATAACACCGAGGTGATGATTTACCGCGGGTACTGGATGCTGAGCTGGTTTACCCAGGAGTTCGGCCATCGTGAAGAGCTTATTGCCAGGAAGAAGGGTATGAAACCTGAGGCACTGTTTGATCAACTTGTTGAAGATATACCGCCGGGATCCATGGGTCTTACCCTCCAGCCTTACTGGTCGCCGGGAGTTAAGGTGCCCGGTCCCGAGGCAAAAGGTGCCATCATCGGTTTTGGTGACGTGCATACCCGTGTGCATATTTATCGTGCCATCCTCGAAGGACTGGCATATGCCCTGAAAGAGGGGGCACAGCGCACGGAAAAGCGAAACAAGGTAAAGATAGAGAGTCTGCGGGTATCAGGTGGGGGCTCACAAAGCAATGCTGCCATGCAGCTGACAGCGGACATATTCAATCTGCCCGCGGAGCGGCCCCATACCAACGAGACTTCCGCACTTGGCGCGGCCATCGATGCTGCGGTTGGGCTGAAGTATTTCAGTGATTTCGAATCGGCGGTGAGTAATATGACCAGCGTGGGTAAGGTGTTCGAACCCCAGCCGAAAAACGTAAAGATCTATGATTCCCTGTATAATGATGTATACCTGAAGATGTACAAGCGGTTAAAGCCGTTGTATGAGGACATCAGGAAAACGACGGGGTATCCCCCCGAGAGATAAATATTTTTTCTGAAGACGCGAAAGGCTATCCATACCTTTCGCGTCTTTGAATGTATTTTTTTACCTGACGAGAGGTAATTCTTTTCGCACGGTATATTCCGGACCTTTCGGGGTAAGTTTTGACTGGTACAGTATGAGGCGGGTAAATATTGATGATCCGAAATCTGTATCACGGTACTGCTCAAGGTAGTCGTACATTTTTGCGGTGAGTTTTCTGCCTTTTCTTACCCGCCCAATGGTTAGATGAGGTATGAAAGAGCGTTTTTCTTCCTTGATCCCGAATTTTTTAGTGAAGGTTTCGATAACATGTAACATCTCACGGATGCGTATAAGATCGGTGTGCAGGCTCGTCCAAATTACTGATGGATTTTTCTCCCCGGGGAACATGCCGATTCCCTTTACAGTGTATTCCAGTGCAGTCATATCTATCGGTATCTTCGTATATGCTTCTTCTATTGCGCGGGCAGTGCTTCCTTCGCACTCGCCTATAAATTTCATGGTGATATGAAACTGGTCGGGACTTACCGGCTTGATAATGCCTGACCAGTCGCAAAAAAACTGGTGAAGGGGTAGCAGCCTGTTTCGAATTGCCTCATCGACGGGAAGGGCAATGAAAAGTCTTGTCATTCAGTTTCCTCAATTATACGGGGTACTACCACGTGGCCGTTTTCAAAACGGGGGGCGATGTTTGCCAGGGCCTCCCGTGGGAGTGATTCATGGGCCCTGTCCTCCCTGAATACATTTGCAAGGGGTACTATATGATCTGTCGGTTCTACACTTGAGGTATCCAGCTGATTTATTTTTTCCACGTATTCAATTATATCTGAAAGCTGTCGTGAGAACTCTTCTTTCTCTTTTTCAGAAAGATCAAGCCTTGCCAGTTCTGATACCTTGTTGATAACACCGCTGTCAATTTTCATTTTTTCTCTCCTGGCTTTTTTCTGAAATGTGATCCCCGGGTTCTATATTCAATTCTTCGCATCTTGAAATCAACGACTTTTTTTTCATCACCGCTTTTCATTGTTACCGAAAGGGTGAAGGTGCGATACTCAACCGGTATCCATGGGAATGCCACCATCTGCATGATAGTGTCCCCTGGTGGTATAAAATCAAATTTTGTAGAAATTATATCACGGGTAAGATCGATTTTTCCCAGGCAGACCGCATCTGTAAGCAGCCTGTATGGGGAGAGTAACGCGTTGAAATTATAAATGGAATATGCGGGTGACATACACTGCTTCTTCACCTCGTTAATTTTCATGGTATTTAACGTGTCGTCTGCTGTTGTGATGGTGACATTATCAAGGGTGACCGGTTTTTCCGTATTGTTGGTGATGACAAGTATGAAGAAAAATAATTTTGGATAGCGGTATTCAGGATGGGCGTCTTTCCTGGTGAACCTCTTGTGTTTCAGCAGCATTTTCCAGTGGGAGTTAGCTGTCGGTTCTACGATTACATCGGCCATGCGGGTGCGTATCCTGGCACACTGGTCTTTTACTATCTCAACATGAGGGGCCGGTTCTGGATTGATGGTGTGTAGTATACCCGGTTTTTGTGAACAGCCCGAAGTAAATGGTACAAGCGTCATCAGCAGGCCGGCCGTGATGATTGATGCAGGGGATAAAATGAACATGATGTATGCTGGTATTCGCCCAAACATATAGTCCTCATGAAAAATATGGGTATAGTATTATAATGATATAGTAACATTACCGGTGCATGTAAAGTCAAATTGTTTTGAGTATTAATGTCTTGACGAAACTGTCCCCGATACAAAATTATAAGGAGCATATATAGATTTAATGAGAAGTGGGATGGATTGTGTAACGCAATGTATACAATAAGATTGTACATGTGGGGTATGTGTCTGTTCGTTGCCATCATTATGATGGGGGGATGTACCGGTGGTGCCGGCAGCGAATATAGCGAAGATCTGTTGGTTGATTTGGCGGGTGCCCCTGGTACTGTACAGTATACTGACACGAACCTTCAGCAGAAGATCGGGCTGGTAACCAGTGATCCCAAAATATTCAGGGATCCGCGGGCTGGTAACAATACTCCCCTTATCCGTGTTACCTTTGAAATGGACCAGGAAAAGATGTGGCATCACATGAAGAAGGCGTATTACCTTGGTTCGAGTAACAAAAAGCCATGTACCCTTTCATTGCCCCTGCCCGGCTTGGATGATACTACTACATTGACATTCAGCCTGGCCGGTCTCAAGAAAGGGGGTTCCCTTATGAAAGGTAGTCTTGCCATCTACCTGGTCGGAGGTGAGAAAAAAATACAATTGAAAAAAATCGGGGAAGAGGACGGTGACATCCCCGTGAAAGACTGGAAAGACTATTCTGTACAGGTGCCGGCACACAGCAGTACTGAACGGCTTCAAATAACCTATACAAGTTCTTCATCCCGGATAGAGCATTGCTTCCTGGGATTACCTCGATTGTTTGCCCGCAGGGCAAAGGATGATCTAAAATCTTCAGTTGTATTCATATGTATTGATGCCATGCGGGCTGACGCGGTAGAGAGCGTTGTCCCCGGGTATGATATTACACCCCGCATGGACCAGGTGGCAGGTGACGGCGTGGTTTTTGCAAATCATTTCAGCGTGTCCAACTGGACCAGGCCGTCCACAATGGCCATGCTGGCATCTACATATGGGTCTTCAACCGGGATCAATTTTTACGGGTTCTCACTTGGTGAAAGTGAAAAAGAATATTTTTACAGGGAAAGTAAAATTCTTCCGGTCAATATGGTCCTGCAGAAAGAGGGATATATATCAGCGTCTATCGGTAACAACGCCTTTATACTGGATTACAGCGGTATCGGTGTTGATCTGGGCTTTGACGAGCTGTCTGAATACCAGACACAGTGCAGGGACACGGTAGATATTACCCGCGAAGTGGTGACCTGGTTGAAAAACAACAGGCACAGGAATTTCTTTCTTTTTGTTAATTTTAATGCACCCCATAGCGCGTATATACCACCTCCGGAATTCCTGGAGCGTACACGTAAAAAGGGATTACACAGGCACAGGTGGTTCAGGCGATACCTGGGTGAGGTGGCCTATACAGATCATCATGTAGGAATAATAATGAATGCCCTCAAAGAGATGGGGCTCTACGATGATACCATAGTGGTGATAACCTCTGATCACGGGGAGGTGTTTCATCCCCAGCATTCAATAAGTCCTTACACCGATACCCTTGCCGCCTTTAGCCATGGACAGACACAATACGACGAAGAGTTGCATACCCCCTTGATCATTAAACCCGCCGGTAGCTCCGGCTTGAAGGGTAAAAAAGTAAGGCAACAGGTTCGCAGCATAGATATTGTGCCAACCCTGCTGGATCTGATGGAATACCAGGTGCCTGACGTGTATAAAGGTAAATCGCTGGTATCAATGATGCGGGGAAGAGAGAAAAAAGACCTGCCACTGTATTCTGAAGGCCGAAGGATGTACTCCGTGCGCATTGATGGCTGGAAGTATGCCGAGCGGTTTTATGGTTTCGGCACCCGTCCCGGGCACTGGGGAGGGCAGGCCGTGCAGGAATATTCAGAACTGTACAACTGCAGCGAGGACCCCGATGAACTTGACAACCTGGCCGGGCGAATACCGGAAAAAGTGAAGGAGATGCGCCGACACCTGCACAGCATGCGTTTTAAGCAGCCTGATAATGTTATCATGGCAGGTAAATCGAATGTGCGGGGAACCATTTTTACCCCTACCGGGTTTATCTATAACGCTGAGGTTTCGGGTGATGACTCCACCCTGTTGCGGGTGAACAGGAAGACATGGCGATTCAGTTTGCAGGCAGGTGATCGGATTACGTACCAGACAATTCCCGCGGATGCAAAGACAATTCTTGGCACGGGTAATAGTGTGCGTATTCTTTCCGGTGCATACCTGCTGCCGCTTGGGAAATATCCGTCGCGATCTTCTCATCTTGATCCTGCATTGAATATAACCCATGGTGCACCCCCCGATGAGATGGTGGCGCTTGCAGAACCGGCAATGATATTCTGGCATATGCCTGTACAGGGCGGTATCCGCCAGGTGTCATCTGATACTGCAATATCCGGGGAAATGCATTCACTTCTGAAACAGTGGGGTTATATTCAGGACGGGGATGACGGACGGTGAAACCACTGAAAAGCAGTGATAATTTCTTAATGTAATGAAGATGTGGCATACAAGGAGATATTAACCCGGAAGGGTGTAAAGTAATTAGAAGTAATACCGTATTCCCAGCCCGCCGCGAAAGCCGAAGTCTACATCCGGTGCAAGCCGCAAGGCGGGTGCTATCTCAAGAAACACGCCAAGTGGTACTTCTGGTGTTTCAAATTCCACCCCTATCGGCATGCGTACCTCTATACGATTTTCATCTATATCATCTTCGTGTTTCCTGTTTTTCTCGAAGTCATGAAATCCAATGCCTCCCCCCAGGTATAAGGCGACCTTTTCAACAGGAATAATTTCGGGGAAGTGAAGAAGGTAATCTCCATAAAGGTAAAAACCATCACCACCGGCTTCTCCAATACCAACATCAAAGGCGTGCTGCGGGTTGATAAAATATTTCATCGTGATGGCTGACGGGTCACCAAGAACAAATCCTGCCCCTATCCCGTATTTACCGATAGCGAACCCGGGGGTTACAAGCATCAATACCATGGCTGTTGATAAAAAAAGTTTTAAAATACCCGATGCCCTCTTTCCTAACATAAGTAATGACTCCTGTTCAGTATAATTGATATATCAAGTATATTTGCTGATGAAAAATACTGTCAACCTGCTTTTACATGAAAAGAACACGACGAAATATTTCAATTGAAATATATTGACAACCGGAACTACACTGCATTATATGCGGAGATATATGGAAATTTAAAAAAGGAATTGTACCCGGTAATGAAAGCAACACCGGCAACAGAAAAAAATATACAGGAAGCAGGACGTATTATCAGGGGTGGGGGTATCGTCGCCTTCCCCACCGAGACGGTATATGGCCTGGGGGCAGACGCGTTAAACCCCGAGGCAGTGGCGCGAATATTTGAAGCAAAGCAGCGTCCTTTTTTCGACCCCTTAATCGTGCATATTGGCGAGATGTCACAACTGGACAGGGTGGCTGCCATGGTGTCCGAGATGGCCCGAAAATGTGCCGAACGTTTCTGGCCCGGTCCCCTTACCATGGTACTGCCTAAATCTAATGACATACCCGATATCGTAACAGCGGGATTGTCGACCGTTGCGGTGCGTATGCCTGATCATGATGTGGCATCCCGTCTCCTGGCGGCAGCCGGCACCCCGGTGGCGGCTCCAAGCGCTAATCCTTTCGGGTACATAAGTCCAACCGACGCGGAACATGTTACCCGTCAGCTGGGTGACCGGGTGGATATGATCCTTGACGGCGGCCCCTGCGTAGTAGGTGTTGAGTCTACCATAATACGACTGTATGAATCAGGAGGTGCGGTACTTCGCCACGGGGGACTTCCGGTGGAAGACGTGGAAGCGATTACCGGAAAACTGGCAGAAAAAGAAACGCCGGGAGAACCGGAGTCACCGGGACAACTTCCTTACCATTATTCCCCAATGACACCGGTTACACTGGTAGCTGATCTTAAAGATGCAGGGCAGCTGTCTTCATCCCACGGAGTGCTGGCCTTTTCCACGCCGGAAATTGACACGGGTGATGCCCATGTAGAAGTGCTTTCACCGGGAAAATCACTGCGTGAGGCTGCGGCAAGGCTTTTTATCTGTATGCACCGGCTTGATGCCCTGAAACTTGAACGAATTTACGCGGAGGAAGTTCCCCAGGAGGGACTGGGAAGAGCAATTATGGATCGGCTCAGAAAAGCCGCCGCGCGACAGTGGTAAATACACATGCAATTGTGATTGACAACCTGGCAATTCCAGTATAATTTTCATAGTTCCTGAATTAACTGTTATACAACTGTTCCCCTGGGCAGGGCGGCAAGCTGTCCTTTTTGAAATAATTATACTGGAGAGTATTGAAAAATGATTACCTATGATTATAACTATTTAATGACCGACCATGCGGGTGATGAACACGGTATAACTACTGACGAGCTGAACACGGTAAAACAGCTGACTGACAAGGCACTTTCCCGTATGGATGACGAGAAAAAACAGGGATCACTTGGTTTCCTGGATCTCCCGTATGATAGGGACATCCTCCCATCCATTAAAGCCTTTCGGGAAAAGTGTGGTGACCGGTTTACTGCCATCGCAGTTGTGGGGATTGGGGGATCGGCACTGGGGCCGCAGGCGTTGAGAAATTCCCTGTCCCACCTCTACTTGAACGAGCTTTCTGATGAACAGAGGGATGGCCGCTACAAGGTTTATTTTTTTGATAATGTTGACCCCTATGAAATCCGTTCCATTGAAGACGTAATAGATATTCCCAAAACCATATTCCTGGTGATATCAAAGTCCGGCGGTACCACTGAGACCAACGCGAATTTTGCCATCATTCTTGAATGGCTGAAGAAAGAGGTGGGAGACGGGTACCGTGACCAGGTAGTGGCCATTACCGATCCTGAAAAAGGGGTGCTTCGCAGAGTGGCCATGGATGAAGGCTTTACCACATTCCCCGTACCCGCAAACGTTGGAGGACGGTTCTCGGTGCTGTCGGCGGTGGGCCTGGTGATGGCGGAATTTATCGGTATTGACACCCGGGGCCTCCTGGCGGGTGCGCGAAATGTGATTGAGAAGAACCATGGAAAGTCTCTCTTTGAAAACGCCCCCCTGTTGAACGCGACTTTTCACTACCTCTTTGATATTCGAAAAAACAAGCGTATCAACGTGCTCATGCCCTATACACGGAAACTCTTTCTGTTTGCCGACTGGTACAGGCAGCTGTGGGCCGAATCTCTTGGCAAGCGTTTTGATGTTAATAATAACGAGGTGATGACAGGACTCACCCCTGTAGCGGCACTTGGAACCATTGACCAGCATTCGCAATTGCAGCTCTACCTTGAAGGGCCCAATGATAAGGTTATAACCTTTTTGAAGCTGAAACAGTTTGATGATGATGTCACCATTCCCGAATTTTATAAGGGAATACCGGAGATGGATTATCTCTCACATAAGAGCCTTCGAAAACTGAATGGATTTGAAGAGTCAGCCACTGAGCTTGCCCTGAAAGAAGCAGGGCGCCCCAGCGCGTCCCTCATTATGGACAGGCTTGACCCGCATACGGTAGGTGAACTCATCATGTTTCTGGAAATGCAGACGGCCTACGCGGGTTACCTGTATAATATCAACCCGTTTGATCAGCCCGCGGTGGAGATAGGGAAAAAGTTTACTTTCGGCCTGCTGGATCGCCCCGGGTTTGACCAGTTCAAGCAGAAGTTTGAACAGGGATATCGCAAGAAAGACTCGTACATTATATGAAACCGAAGCTGCCCCTGTTTATCGTGTTTGAGGGTATTGACGGGTCTGGAAAATCCACACAGGCGGATCTTCTGCACGGGTATTGCAAAAAAAATGATATTCCTTCCATGCTTTTTCGCGAGCCAACTGATGGGCCATGGGGGAAGAAAATCCGTGCGATGCTCAGTGGCGAGTTCAGGGCGGACGTGAAAGGTCAATTGGAACTATTTCTACAGGACCGGGAATACGATGTAGGTAATAATATAAGACCCGCTCTCGAAGAGGGCAACCTGGTTATACTTGACAGGTATTATTTTTCAACCGCGGCCTACCAGGGGGGGGATCAGTTTACCACCCATGAAATTATTGCAATGAATGTGTCCCGTGGATTTCCCCGTCCTGATCGGGTGTACCTTATTGATATAGATCTGCCCACAGCACTTCGCCGGGTGGGAGAAAGGAATCCGGGCAGGGAAGAAATTTTTGAAAAAAAACAGTTTTTGGAAAAGGTGAGAAAAAACTACCTTGACCTGGTAGATGAGACCTTCTGCGTAGTCAACGGCAACAGGAAACAGGAAGAAATATATTACGATATCTGTCATGACCTGGAGCAGGTAACCAGTAGCATATGAAAAGGATTATACAGAATTTATTTGTACCGGCCATTCACGTGGTATTTATCGGCATAATATTTGCCACAACCTGGGGTGTTCATGTAGCAGGGTATGCGGGGTACGCCTTTATCCTGTTTATGGTGCTGCTTACTGTTACCCTGCTGCCCCTGTTTACATACCTTTCCCACAGGATCGAAACACAGGTATCCCCGGTGCGTTACATGGATCTTTATATCCAGGCCGTGGATTCCATACTCGCCATTGAGTCTTTTGATGAAATGATCAAATCCATCTTCGACCAGATACTTAACTGTATACACGTCCGTTACGGCCTACTGTTCTTCTATTACCACGACCGGGATGAGTATACTATCTTCTACCAGAAAGATAAACGAAAGAAGGTCATCCGCAGGGCCAACATAGAAAATGACAACATACTGTTCAAGGTTATACGGGGAGCGGATGACGTTATCATCAAAAGCCAGATGAATGAAAACATTCATTTCGAACGTGCCATTATTCACGAGATAGAGAAGCTTGGTGGTGAAGTCGTTATTCCTATATATTTTCATGATATATTTCTGGGCCTGATTATTATCGGAGATTTAAAACGCAGGATTTCTCAAAGGGAAATCATGCTTTTAAAAGCCTTTGCTTCAAAAATTGCTACACTCACGGTGAATGGATTCTTTTTCAAAGAGATCGTGAAAAAAAAGGAGTTGGAAAAAGAGTATGAGCTGGCTCTGCGTATTCAACAGCGCTTTCTACCTACTAATTCATTGCGATATGGTACCATAAATATCAATGTGCATCACCAGTCCAGATCACTTCGCTCAAGAGAGTTCTTTGACATGTTCGTTAATCAGGGAGATTCTGATGATGTACGGATATCTTCATTCCACATGCTGGGCAGCCTTGCCCTTGTCTCCCTGCATATGCCATCAGTTCAGTCCCTGCTGCAAAGTTATGCCAGGATGCATTTGACTCCATTGCAATGCATAAAGAAGCTGCAGAAGACCATCCGTGATAAAGAGATCATGGACGAAGAATTGTCGGTATGTCATGCGATGATAACACAGGGAGGAGAGATGCAGGCAAGCTGCCACAATTATTTTTCACCCTGGGTCTATACGGGGAAAAAAGTAAAAAGGCTGAAAAAGATACAATCAAAAGAAGATACCAATGAAAAGCTGCGATTGAAAGAAGGTGATATGGTCATTATGGGATGCAGGCCCTTCATGGAACATATTGATGAGAAAAACGGAGAATTTCTGGAGCTACTTAAAAAAAAGGAATCTCAATCCATTGAGAAGATTACCCGCGGCCTTATTGACAAGATGCCCATTGATACAGCCGATGACGCTTTTGACAACCTGCTTGTTGTGTTGCGGGTGGAAGGTTCCAATTGAAAAAAAAGTTTTTATACATGGTAACCATCCTGCTGTTTATGGCGGTTAATCTTGTCATTATCAGTGATATGGGGAAGTATACAAAACATTACCCGTTTAACCGGCTGCTTGTTGGAGATACTTTTCTCTACCGGTTAAGCCCTGCTGATACAGCGATGGAATATGGCTGCCGCCTTGATGAGATTGACTCGAAACGTGTTGAGGCTGAACGTATCACTGACAGGTTGATGAAAATTCAATTAAAGCCGGGTCTTACCTTTTTATGTGAGAAAAATGACAAAACGCATACGGTATCATTTCAGGGAACACCCGAACAGGGAAATATTGGATGGCTTTTCATGCTGCTTATGCTTATTGGCAACGTGTGCTGGATATGGGGATTTGTTGTAGGGATACTGCATGCCCGAAGTTACCAGGCGTACCTGTATTTTGTTTTCTCGTGTGGATACGGTCTTTTCCTGCTTATGCTTGTGGACGTATTCAGTTTCAGGCGACTTATTCTCATATTCATACTTGCAATCGCCATTACCATTATAGTTCTTATCAGGATCAGCTGTAATCTTGCAAATCGACGAATGGGAAAACTTGGAATTCTTTTAAGTGTTCTGGTGTCCTTCATTCTGGGTATTCTGTATATTCTTTACACTTCCATTCAGATGCATCTTCAAATATTTCTGCTTATCGTGTTTGCCCTGTTTCTTTCCAGTGTGCTGCTGGCCGTCATGGCTACACTAATATATGCATTGCTGAGCATGAACCGGTATATACGTCGCAGAAACATTGCCATTGTGGTGGTAATGAGTACCGGGGTGCTTGTTCCCCTGGGATTGCTCTTGGCGGGACTCCTTTTTGAACATGATGTTACACCGCAGGTATGTGTCAGCTTCGCGGTTGCAGTTCCCGTGGCACTGGGTAACAGCCTTCTATCCAGTAATTTTATCGGATCCGTTATGAATATCCGCAAAAGCCTGGTGTTTCTTTTCTTCGATGTGATGATAGCCCTCATCACCGGCATTTCCCTGTATTATATCGTAAACAATTTTGGATTTCTGTCATCCGGAAGCACATTGCTGTACGTGTTTTTCGTGATATGCGTGATGGCCCTTCTGCATATAAGAAGGATACTGATACGAAGGTTTGATGATGTCTTGTTTCTGAGAAAAGATTCATATGCCCTTTCACTGCAGTATATAGCCGAACTGGTCTCCTCACCCCAACCCCTCGATGTAAAGATGCGCAAGATCTTTACAGAGGTGCAAAACATTGTGAATGTACAAAAGGTACGGTTCGTCGTGTTTGACTATATTCCTGATGATCATGGAAAAACATTGTCCGGTTACGTGGAATACAGTTCGCGGGATTCTTTTATTGCCGATTTCTTCACCCGGTTCAGGGAGCCGGTGCTCAGGTATTCACTCATGAGCAGTTCACTGCTTGAACACAGGATTTATACTATACTTGATGAAGAAATGATAACCATTGCAGCCCCTGTGTTTATTCAGAATGAGCTGCAGGGTTTATTAAAGGTTGGCGAAAAATCTGATGATGAGTTTTTTTTGGGAACAGAATTACATTATCTCAATACGGTGGCATTGCAGCTGCATCAGCTGTTTGAAAATGACAGGTTGTTCCAGGAATTTATCATAAAGCGACGTTACGAAAAAGAGCTTGACCTGGCTTCCTATATTCAAATGCGGTTGTTTCCGAAGAAGGCACCGAAGGATGCTGGAGTTCACATTTCTTTTTATTCAAGGCCGTATCTCAAGGTGACCGGCGATTATTTTGATTTTATTAAAATCGGTAAAAAGAAAATGGCTTTTGTTGTGGCTGACATATCCGGTCACGGGCTGGCTGCCGCCATGATACTTTCAATGACCAGCGCCATCGTAAACGGTATGCTGCTTGAGAAGAAGAATATTGAGAAAACAGTTGAAGAAATAAATAATTTTCTTACTACAAGGTATCGTGGAATAGAATTAATAACTTTTTTTATTGGAGTATATGACAAAACAAGCAGGTCTCTGCAATACATTAATGCGGGGCACAGTGCTCCCATGATAAGGAATGCCGGCAGTCATAAGATTACAAGACTTGAAGGGCGATCAAAGATACTGGGTGTGGAATCTACGGCCCGCTATTACTCATCAAGATACGTATTGAACAAGGGAGACGAAATTTACCTGTTTACAGACGGGTTAACTGAATTATATAATGAAAATACTGACAGAACATTTGGTGAACAGTATCTGCAGGAAATTATACTACACAATACACAGAAGGATATAGAGGAGCGGGTAAATGCGGTTATCGAAGCAATTAATGATTTTGGTGTTGAACATGTACGGGATGATATCACGTTTCTGGGAATCGAAATTCAGTAGACACAAACAGGCCGGTTTGCTTGCAGTCATGGTCTGCATCGTTGTGTATTTTTCTCTCCTGGCACTCCCCCTTGATGCCAGGCTGCAGCCGGAAGGCGAGATCCTTCCGGGTGTATCGGCCAGTGTTGCTGGTCATCCATCGGCTTCTCTGGTTAATCCCGTGCTGGGTGATGTGAATGATTCTTTTTCCCTGCAATATCGTTACTGGCAATATGAGGGGCTGGACAGGGGGACAAGCCTTGGTGCGGTAACCTGGGCGGGATTTACCCTGTCTTATGCCCGACTTTACGGGCTGTATGATGACAGGGTTTTGCTTGAAGAAGAAGCTGATTACTATTACGCAGGCAAGGGTGTTATGCTTAATAATTTCATAGGTCTGGGCGCGGGATATTATCATCTTTCACCGATAGATTCACCTTATGACAGTATCAATTCCTGGAATATGAGTTTCCTATTCCAACCTGCCAGCTTTATCTCTTTCAGCATGGTATACAGCAATATTAATACCCCCCTTTGGGGTGGGAAGAAGGTACCCCGAAGATACTGGTATTCCCTCGCCTTTCGGCCCTTTGGTGACAGGATCTCCCTGGCCTGTGATGTAAAAAAATACGAGGATGAATCAATCACTGATGTACCATATGCCTTCTCTGTGCACACCAGGCTTTTTGCAGATATCATGTTGAACCTTCAGGCTGATACAGACAATAATTACAATTTCGGTATTACCATGCCTGTTGATATTTCTGCAAAAAAAGAGGGAACCATTGTTGCCGACTATCGTTACATGTCACACAATCTGCAGGGGCAGAAGGGTTACATGAATGGCGGAGTGGTTATCACCAATGAACGCTATCATAATGCGTTGTGCGTGAGGGGACGGTATCTTCGCATATCCCTTGATCACGAATTTAAGGAAGTTGAGGAAGTGAAGCTTTTCAAGAAGCCGGAGACTACGTTTCCAGACCTCGTTCGTGTAGTCCGGATGGCAGGGAATGACGCTACCATTGAAGGAATTATAATATACATTGAAAAGCCGGTTCTTGATTTTGCGAAAACACAGGAACTCAGAAAAGAACTGAAGGTGTTTCAAAATAATGGTAAAAAGGTATACGTCATCATGAATTCTGTTGGCAACCGGGAATATTACCTTGCCACTGCAGCGGATAAAATATTTCTTAGTCCCGGGCAGTCTTTTTTTATAAGCGGACTGAGTGCGGAAGTTTATTTCCTGAAATCTTTGCTGGATAAAGTGGGAGTGACATTCGAAGAGGTAAAGCATGGAACGTACAAATCTTTTGGTGAAGGTTTTACCCGTGACAGCATGTCAGAAGCTTTTCGTGAAAATGTAATTTCCCTTCTGAAAAGTTCCAACCGGCAATTTATTGGTGATATTGCAAAGGACAGGAACTTGGATGAGTCAACGGTCAATGAACAGCTTGAACGGGGCATCATAACCGAGGGCGAGGCATGTAAACTTGGTTTCGTTGATGAATGTGCCTACCCTGATGAAGCTACCGAAAGGATAGTAAGCGAAAGAAAGATAATGCGCAATATTGTGGGTCTTGATGATTACATGAAGGAGAACGCGCATGTATACCAGTGGGGACCTGAACCGGTTATCGCCGTTGTGCATGTCTCAGGAAACATTGTACGGGGTTCTGCCGGGAAAGACGGTCTTTTCGCCCCAAGTCTCACCGGTGACCGGGACTATTACAGTGCCCTGAAAAAAGCGTTTACCAATCCATTTGTGAAGGCAGTTGTCATTAGGGTAAATTCAGGGGGCGGGTCGGCCTTTGCTTCAGAACTTATGTGGCACTATCTTATGGAATTCAAGAAGAAATCCTCTAAACCGGTTGTATTCTCGTTCGGCAATATTGCCGCGTCGGGAGGCTACTACGTGGCATGTACCGGTGATCCCATATTCGTGAACGGGAATACGCTTACCGGTTCTATTGGCGTGGTGATGGGAAAGGTATCTTTAAAAGATTTGTATGGAAAACTTGGAATACACAAGGATGTTGTCAAGATGAACAGGTATGCCGACCTGTTCTCAGAATCAAGAAAACTTACCAAAGAAGAAGAAAAGATGCTGCAGGATAGCGTGGATCATATGTATAACCGGTTTACAACCAGGGTAAAAAATGCCCGCAAAATTAAAAAGGAGGGCATCCCCTCCGTGGCCGAGGGCAGGGTGTTTACCGGGAACCAGGCGCTGAAAAACGGCCTTGCCGATCGAGAAGGCGGCCTGCTTACCGCCATAAGCTATGCCGCGGCCAGGGCGGGCATTGACAGGCAATATTCACTGCTGCAGCTTCCTGAGCGTACACAAGACCTTTCAGAAATTATGGACAAACCTGATCTGCAGTCAATTCTCAAAGATGAAATGAAATTGCTGATAGATTACGCCGCTGTAGTCCGTTTGAAGGATGAACAGGTATTATATATAAACCCCTGTAAAATAGTAATCAAGTAATATATGCCGGGTGGGACATCAATAGTATAATGAAAAATATTTTGCTGACCATATGTATGCTGATGCTTGCAGCCGGCATGGCAGTTGCCGAAACCACACTGCCTCTTTTGGCCATTGCCCCTGTAGAGGGGGATTCTCCGAGGTCAACACCCTTCGCAGGACTTGTGCGTACTCACCTTGTAAATATTGCCGGGTCTACCGGTATATTTGAAATGGTGAACGTTGATGTGCTGGACCGCCAGATAGAAAAATTCGGCTGCAGTGATGAACAGTGCCAGATACGATTTGCCAGGGACGCGGGTATTTCTTTTATACTGCGGGGCCAGGTGAAGGACAGGGGTGATCACCTGGAACTTTTCCTGTACGCCTATGGCATCCAGGTGCCGCATTTCGGCAAGATGATAAACAGTTACAGGGTGAAGATACCTGTAAGTCATGTGCGCCAGGGTGAAAAGGAGTACAGCTACATGGCTGAAGAACATGCGGGCTTCTTTCTGTCAACATTTCTTGGTGGCTGCAAAACTCCTGTTGCTGTTGAAAAAAGGGATACACAGTATAGATTCGACTATCCCCTTGAAATAAACGGGGAGTATCCGTTGTATTCGTTTAAAAACGGTGACACGGATATCACCACGGGTATACCTTCACTGTATGAGCAAGTGGGTCACGTGATGGTATCTGGTAACATCGTGGGTGAATCAAGCCCGGCTGCCGGCCGACATGAAGACACTCCCCTTATTCCCGGTGATTTCATTCTTATTTCATATTCAGATACCTCAAGTTATCTCGAGGACTTTTACAGGGGAAGAAAACGCGAGATAGTTCTGGCCAACCCTACAGCTGATGATACCTGCATGGTTATGGCTTTCTCTGTTCCAGCTAGTGCCACCATGCCTGTTGTGGTGCCGCTTCTGGGATATTACCAGGACGGAGATTACGCGGGACTGGGGCTCTGGGCAATGAATACAATTCCCTACCTGTACATTGAGTATCACGGATTGCGCAACAGTCCCGAAAAAATGCGGGAAGACAGAAATGATATTTCGAGGCATCAGCTTGCACGAAACTATTTCGGCTGGTACATGCTTCTTGCGGGAGGGTTGCCACAGTTCGTAGATGCGTTCTCCCACGACTATCTGAACCGCGCCTCAAAATTCGAGGGAGAACAGCCCCTGATGGGGAACACGGCAACAGCGTTATACCTTTCACTGGTAAGTGGCGGAGGGGGACATTTTTACCGTGGATACCGGGGATGGGGATACCTGTATTATCACGCGCAGAACCTGCTGCTGTATGGAATACTGTATAACTGGGCACAGCCGGAATATTATAACAGTGATACAAAAGAGTATGAAAAGGGACAAAGGAATACCACAAGGGCATACACATTCGCGTCAGTGCTGGGGGTTGTGAAAATTATCGAGATGGTACATGTTTTGATGATAGATGATAATATACGAAACGGGAAGGTGGTAGAAGAGATGTATACCCTGCACCCGGTAATAATGGCAGAGCCTGATGGAGCATTACGGGGTGGCGCTGCCATTACCCTGCGATATTAAAAATATGAATACAGGAATACACACACCGCAAGGGTCACCAAAACGATATTACAGCCTCGTTCTCTGGACGATGGCAATATGCCTGTGCATGCTCATACCGGGCAGCAGCCAGCCAGATCTTATGGCCAGACTTTCACGATATAACCAGGTGCTGGTTATCCCCTCAGACAGCCGTTCCCTCGTAATGCGGTCGCTTATCAATGATTCGGTAGATGAGGTGGAACGGGCATTCAGGGAGGGAAGAAGACTGGTGCCCGCAGGTGAGGACATCCGCCGTGCAGTGCTTTCAGAGCTTCGCGGCTATACCAGGAAGTCAGTGGTTGCGGATGTTGCCCGGGAATACGGTATCAGACTGGTGATCAGTGTTGGTGTCTATCAGCTGGGACCGTACTATTACGGAGAATTGCGGATTCTCACCAGTGAGGAGCAGTATAAAAGATTCGAGGGAACACTGAAGGTGCGAAGCCAGGTGCCGCAGAATGTTCCACTGAAGCTGGCTGTAGAGATTGCGGGGATGCTGAAGCACATGCAGGTTCCGGTGAAAGCTGTCCAGTTGCGTGATGGCATGTATACGATGGAAGCAGGTCAGTGGCACGGGTTGAAAGACACGGGGGTGATTATCACAGGTGGCATAAAAATTCATGTACTTGAAACCGGCCGGTATCACAGCATATGCCGGGTTGAAGGATATAACGAAGAGGAGGGAACGTTCATCCTCCCTGCAAAAAATGACATGGGTGAATATACTGCCGCTCTTAATAAAGCAATTGTACATAATCTTGTGCGGCGTAAAGGTACCGAAGCCATGCTGCTTGAAAACGCGGCGGGTGAGAAGAGGCTCTTTGAAGGTATCTGTATCATAAATCCCGGAGGGAACCTGCTGTTGCCGGCATACGGGGCATTCCTGTCCACCCATTACATGGGATTTGACAATCCAGAACCGTCAACTCCAGGCCTCGTTGCGGCTGCCGCTTTCACGGGTACACAGCTGACATTGCCGGTTGCACTTACCAGTTTTCGGTCGAACTTTTTTCCATGGGTACGGGACAGTGACAAATCAGACAGCATAAACCGCCTGCATATATTTCTATGGGCAACATTGCCGGTGACCTATACAACCGCCTTTTTTGATCAGCTTGCCTATCAGTATCACAGGGAGGACGTATTGCCACCCCTGTTTGAATCACGGGATAGCTTCGCGGTGACACTTTCTACATTGTTTCCGGGAGGAGGACTCTTTTACAAGGGACACAGGCTATTTGGATGGGGATATTACAGTTCGGAGATGATAGCGGCGGGTATCCTTGCTTACCAGGGTACAGGTAATGTGAGCGGAAAAGCGGCACTTGCATCCCTGGGCGGACTGAAACTGGTAGAACTGCTGCATGCCTGGCTGGTAGATCCCTCCTACAGGGTATACGCGCTGGAAATGGAAGAGGGAAAACGGATGCCTGAAATTTCCATGGGAGTATACTCACCGGGTGAAGATGAAACCTGTATTTCATGCAATGTGACCATGCGTTATTAAAGGATTCCCTGTTTTTTGCGTTACGTCTGAAAATCCTGTTATTTTACTGAATTTTAACATTGAATTGTGTTATACTGAATTTAATATTTGACAACATTCTCACCATCAGTATCCCCAATAATTACGGCAATATAAATGTGCTGAATGTAGACATTGATGGTGAAAACAATCCAACGAGGATATATATGGCAGAAAAAGCCTACCTGATACTGGAAGATGGCGCGACATTCCCCGGGATGGGATTTGGTCATCCCGGCGACTCGCTGGGCGAGGTGGTGTTTAATACCTCCATGAGCGGTTACCAGGAAGTGTTGACCGATCCATCCTACAGTGGACAGATCATAACAATGACCTACCCCATGATTGGTAATTATGGAGTAAACGCCGAAGACGTAGAATCTGAGAAGGTCCAGGTTGCCGGGTTCGTGGTAAAAGAATACAGCAAACATTTTTCAAATTTCAGGGCAGAGTATTCGCTGGATGATTACCTTGCAAGGGCGAAGGTGCCCGGCATAGAAGGTGTGGACACCCGGAAACTGACCCGGCATATACGGGACAAGGGCGCCATGAGAGCGGGAATTTTCAGGGATCCCGATGGGGCGCTTAAAAAGGTGAAGGCGCATCCGAAGATGGAAGGACTTGACCTTGCATCCCGGGTAGCATGTACAAAAAGTTATGCCTTCGGGGAAGAGAAACCGGGGGCGTATACGATTGGGGTGTTCGATTTCGGGGTGAAAACCAATATATTGAGGCTTTTAAAGGATGAAGGCTTCAACATCAGGGTGTATCCCGGCAATTCTTCACTGAAAGATGCCTTAAAAGACGGGGTCCATGGAATTTTTCTCTCCAATGGCCCCGGTGACCCTGATGCTATAGAATACGCACCAGGCCTTGTGAAGGATATAGCAAAAGAAGGGATTCCCTGTTTCGGCATATGCCTGGGACATCAGCTTCTGGGGCTTGGCCTGGGTGGTTCTACCTACAAGCTTAAATTCGGTCACAGGGGTGCCAACCAGCCGGTAAAAAACATGGATACCGACAGGGTGGAGATCACTTCTCAGAACCACGGGTTTGCCGTCGACTATGAATCTCTCAGGGACAACACTGATATCGAGATCACTCATCTTAATCTGAATGACAATACCGTTGAAGGATTACGGCATCGGAAACTTCCCATTTTTTCGGTGCAGTATCATCCTGAAGCCAGCCCGGGGCCCCATGATTCGAGATACCTGTTCTCGAAGTTTTTTAAGCTCGTTCACGATAATCAATAGCCAGAAACAGCATAATTCGTATATATTAACAGTACGCACCCAATATTAACTGCACCAGGGAGGAATACGTGGCACACACCAATACAGATAAAACTACAGGATGGGAATCCATAAAGATACAGTCAGAAACCGATCCCGCATTGTCGGAGAACGCGCTGTTAGTTCTGGAGAAACGGTATCTTTCGAAAGATGAGACCGGTGAATTGATAGAAACACCCAGGGAGATGTTTGAGCGTATAGGGAAATTTATCGCTTCGGCGGACCTCAATTACGGGAAATCCGCCGAAGAGGTAAACAGCGTGGCCACCCGTTTCTACGAGATGATGGTGAATATGGAGTTTATTCCCAACAGCCCTACACTGATGAACGCGGGGAAGCCCCTGGGCCAGCTGTCTGCCTGTTTTGTACTGCCGGTAGAAGATTCAATGGAAGGTATATTTGATACCATAAAGTCCATGGCACTCATTCACAAAAGTGGTGGCGGTACGGGGTTCTCATTCTCACGGATGCGTCCAAAAAATGACGTGGTTCGTTCTACTACCGGGGTATCCAGCGGCCCGGTTTCGTTTATGAACATATTCAACAGCGCAACAGAAACGGTAAAGCAGGGGGGGACAAGGCGTGGTGCCAACATGGCCATTCTGCATGTCACCCATCCTGATATACTTGATTTCATCACCGCCAAAGAGGATACCAGCAAATTGACCAATTTTAACTGCTCGGTTGCCATTACCGATGAGTTTATGAAGGCGGTAGAATCTGACGGTGAGTATGATCTTATTAATCCACGAACGGGAGAGCCGGTTAGAAAGTTGAATGCCCGGGATGTTTTTTCGCTGATAGTAGATATGGCGTGGAAAAACGGTGAGCCGGGAGTAGTGTTTATTGACAAGATAAATGAAAAAAACGTATTAAAAAAGGTTGGTCTTATTGAAAGCACCAACCCGTGCGGAGAACAGCCCCTGCTGCCCTTCGAGTCATGTAACCTGGGGTCTATCAACCTGAATACAGTTGTAAAAGATGATAATGGCACATGCGTGGTAGATTATGAGAAACTGAAAGAGATCACGAAGGATGCCGTTCATTTTCTTGACAATGTTATAGATTGCAATCGTTATCCATTAAAAGAAATCGATGAGAATACCAGGGCAAACAGGAAAATCGGCCTTGGGATCATGGGGTTCGCGGATCTGCTTATCAGGATGGGTATACCCTACAATTCAGAGAAGGCCCTCGAGGTAGCGGAGCAGGTTATGGCTACCATACAGGATGCATCAAAAGATGCCTCCAGGGTTCTTGCAGAAGAACGCGGCGCCTTTCCGAATTTCGATAAATCTGAATATGCCGAGAAAGGAGAACCTCCTCTGCGTAACGCCACTACAACCACCATTGCCCCAACAGGAACCATCAGCATAATCGCGGGTACATCAAGCGGTGTTGAACCTGTATTTGCCCTTGCGTATGTGCGTAACGTGATGGACAATAATACCCTGGTAGAGGCAAACCCCCGCTTCAGAGAAGTAATGGAAGAGCGTGGTCTTTATTCAGAAGAGATCATGCAGCGGGTAGCTAAAACGGGTTCAGTAAATAACATGGAAGATATCCCTCAGGATATCCAGGACATTTTTGTGACTGCACACGATATAACCCCCGAATCGCATATTATGGTGCAGGCGGCCTTTCAGAAATACGTGGATAACGCGGTTTCAAAGACCGTGAACTTCTCGCATACCGCAACCCGTGAACATATTGAAACGGTGTACATGATGGCCTTCAACCAGGGCTGTAAGGGTGTTACCGTTTACAGGGATGGTTCCCGGGATGCACAGGTGTTGCAGGTTGCCCGCGACGTGGAGGTTACTCACCGGATAACCGAAGAAGGCAAGGTTGAGGTGTACGCCGCACATGCACACATAAAGCCGCGTCCCCGAAAAGAGATCACATGGGGGGCCACCCGGAAGATGGATACCGGTTGCGGTTCCCTGTATGTCACCATCAACGAGGACGAGGAAGGCCTCTTCGAGGTATTTGCCACCATGGGTAAGGCGGGCGGCTGCGCGGCAAGCCAGACAGAGGCGGTAAGCAGGCTTATATCGCTTTCCCTGCGATCGGGACTTGAACCGGAGCAGATAATTAAGCAGTTGAAAGGGGTGCGTTGTCCCAACCAGGCATGGGTAAAGGGGGGACGTATATATTCATGTGCTGATGCCATTGCCAAGGCGATGGAGATGTACGTGGGGCAGGAACCAGGAAGAGGCAATCAGGATAAAGAAGATGCCCGTAATAACGCTGAAACCAACGGAAAGGGCAGTGACGCGGTAATGGTTGGGGTTTGTCCCGATTGCCACGGGCCCCTGGAGTTCGAGTCGGGATGTTCAGTGTGCCGCATGTGCGGTTTTTCACGCTGCGGTTAAGGGGCTGGTGTTCTGTACCTCGTATAATCAATGCCAAGAGTTTTTACCCGGTAATTGAGAATCCGGGTGGTAGTGCCAAGAAGGGTGGCGGCCCTTGTAATGTTACCACGGGTTATTTTCAGATGATCTATGATGATCTCCCGGGCGTACTGGTTGATCATCTCTTCCAGGTTATGTATGCCCTCCGTCGTATCATCGGCCATCTGTAATGAAGGGGGAAGGTGGTAACTCCTTATTACCATCTCGTTACTGAGTATGGCTGCCCTCTGGATGGCGTTTTCAAGCTCGCGAACGTTTCCCGGCCAGTGATAACTTACCAGCATGTCAATGGCTTCGCTGCTGATGCGGCTGATATTCTTGTTGAATTCTTTGTTGTACTTTTCAAGAAAGTGGTCAGCAAGAAGCATGATGTCGGCTTTTCTTTCCCGAAGCGGGGGAACAAAGAGGGGAAACACATTTAGCCTGTAGTACAGGTCTTCCCTGAATTCTTTGCGGGCGATTTTTTCTTCAAGATTCTGATGTGTGGCGGCGATTACTCTCACGTCAAGGGGCAGCGGCCTTGTCCCCCCGATTCGTTCAAAATTTCTCTCCTGGATTACCCGAAGAAGCTTTACCTGCAGTGAAATATGAAGATCACCGATTTCATCAAGGAATATGGTTCCCCCGTCGGCCATCTCGAAACGACCTTTCTTCAAAGAAGACGCTCCTGTAAATGCGCCTTTTTCATGGCCAAAGAGTTCACTCTCGATGAGATTCTCAGGAAGTGCTGCTATGTTCACCTTTACGAACGGCTTATTTCTCCTGGGGCTGTTTTCGAATAGGGCATTTGCGATAAGTTCTTTGCCTGTACCACTTTCGCCGGTAATAAGTACTGTTGATGTTGTGGGAGCCACAAGCATTATCTTTTCGTAGAGTTCCTGCATTATGTGTGAATTTCCCAGGATATTGCCGGGACGCAATCCGGAAAGCTTGATCTTTAACAGCCTGTTCTCTTCTTCGAGTCGAGTTTCCTGCTGCACCATCTCCCTTCGTGTGTTTACCGCGTGGGCTATCATAACCGATACCGCGCTCAGGGTTCGAAGCTCTTCGAGAAAGGAGTGGTCGGCTTTTTTGTATTTATCAATGGAGATGGTGCCGATAACCCTGTTTTCAAGGATGATGGGTACACACATGAAGGCCATGTTTTGCCCGGTGTTTCGCAGCTTCGCGCCGGTTTTGTTCAAAAATAATGGTTCACTGTCGATAGAGGGCACAACCAGTGGTTTCCCGGAACTGATCACCGACCCGGTAATACCCTCGCCAGCCCTGTAGCGCCCCCGGCTGACCTCGTCGTCGGTATAACCGAAAGAAGCGTCAACGAAAAAATCATCGGTAGTTTCATGGTGAATGGAGATGGCCCCCCGCTCGATTCCAAGATGTGAGACAAGCAGCGTCAGTACATTGTGCATCAATTCTTCCATGTCTGATGTGGAAGTAAAAATCTTTCCAATTGCATACAGCAGTTCTGATTCCCTGCTTTCCAGGTCTAAATACTGGGGTTCGGCTTGCCTTGGTTTGTAGGTTTTGTTGTCTGTATCCATATAAATGGCTTCCATGATATAATATACACTAATATATAACAAAAGACCGGAAGGGAAAGAATAAATGACTTCAAGTTCCCAAACCGGCCTTTTTTTTACATAAATGTAATTATGCACCCATTACGGGCCATTGATATGGATTAAAATGTTGTGGCCACTCCAAATTCAGCCCACAGGTGATTGCGCAGAGCGGAAGGTCTTGTATCATCATCAAGATCATACTCTGCCATGAAATCAGAATCAAGGGTCCTGGCATAATATACCGCCGATGTAAATTCAATCCCTTCGTAGATACTGCTTGTACCAAGAGACACGCCGGCGTCACTGAAGCCCTTTGCGTCAAAATAGGCGTTATTGTAATAGGCACCCCATGCACCCATGCTGAAGGTAAAACTGTCAGTGCTGATCAGGTCATGCCCGATGGAGAACTTTACATAGTAGTCCTCGTTTTGTGGAGTGTCTTCATCGCTCTCTTTCACGTAATAATCATAGTAAACTTCAAGGGCAGGTGAAAGGGGGATATCCAGTCCCAGTCCAAGGTAACCTTCCACGAATGATGGATCTGTTGCGGTATCATCAGCTTCATCGTAGAATGGATAGTGAATATACATCACCCCAAGGTCAACTGAAAGTATGCCGGTTGACACACCGTAGGCAAGACCGTAATCGAATTCATGGTACACCTTGGCTTCAGTTGGTTCGCCTGTTTCATTGACCACCAGGTAATCCTCGTTAATACCTGCTGCCACCGATAGTGAAAGACCAGTATCACCAAATTCAAGTCCTGCCGACGGCCAGATGACGCCAACACCCTTGCCGTTTAATTCTACTCCTCTCCACCAGTAGGTGCTGCTGTAGCTTATACCAACAGGTACTTTAAGAAATGAATCTTCAGCATGCGCTTTTTTCATGGACGGCATCATTGCCAGTGAAAAAATAAGTGTAAGTGATAGTGCAACTAGTGTCCTCTTCATAATGATCTCCTTAATGGTTATATAGTTTACAAATAATTGTTTATCCTATTGCGTCTGTTCCCTCTTCCCCGGTGCGAATGCGAATGCAATTCTGTAAATCCTGTACAAATATTTTGCCGTCACCGATGTTACCGCTGCGTGATCCCCGTATGATAGCATCGGTGGTAACTTTTTCGAAATCGTCATTTACAGCTATTTCGAGGCGAATTTTTTTCAACAGGTTTACCTCGATGGGGACACCACGGTAAGTTTCCATGTATCCCCCCTGTTGCCCGCAACCAAGCGAGTTGGTTACCGACATCTTCATGACATCAGCCTTGAAGAGTTCCTGTTTTACATCGTTGAGACGTTCTGGTTGTATATACGCTATTATCAGTTTCATGGACTGCCTCCTTTACTGGCTGATAAATATCTGGAAACCTGAATAGGATTCCATGCCGTGTTCTTCGATATCGAGGCCGCGAATCTCCTCGTCTTTTGACACACGCAGGCCAGCGGTTTTCTTTATAGTAAAGAAAAGAAGTCCTGATGTGACAGTTACCCAGCCAAATACCACAAGCACACCAAGGGCCTGAACCCCAAGCAGGCTAAACCCGCCGCCGTAAAAAAGCCCGTTTACACCTTCTCCGGCATATGATGCCTGGGCAAAAAGACCTACAAGCAGGGTACCAAGGGCACCACACACGCCGTGTACGGATATGGCACCAACAGGGTCATCTATTCGCAGTTTAAAATCGATAAATTCCACCGAGAGTACTACTACAATACCCGCAATGGCCCCGATGATTATGGCACTTACAGGTGAGACCGCGGCACATCCTGCGGTGATCGCCACAAGGCCTGCCAGTGCGCCGTTGAGACTCATGCTGACATCCGGCTTGCCGGATTTCAGCCATATGGTGAACATGGCGGTGATTGCACCGGCTGCCGCGGCAAGGTTGGTATTAACGGCAATAAAAGCAATGGATAGATTGTCACCAGCGGTGGTGCTGCCGGGGTTAAACCCGAACCATCCAAACCAGAGTATGAATACACCGAGGGCCGCAAGTGGAAGACTGTGACCCGGTATGGCGCGCGGTGTGCCGTCAGGATTATACTTGCCGATCCTTGGACCAAGCAGCATGGCACCCATTAGTGCCGCCCATCCGCCAACAGAGTGTACCACGGTTGAGCCCGCGAAGTCAACAAAACCCAGGCCGCTCAGCCATCCGCCTCCCCATATCCAGTGTCCGGATACCGGGTAGATTACTGCGGTAATAAAGAGACTGTACATCATGTACGAGGTGAACTTTGTTCTTTCGGCCATGGCCCCAGACACGATGGTGGCAGCGGTTGCAGCAAACACGGCCTGGAAAAGCCAGAAGGCGAACATCCAGAGACCATCGGGATTTCCGGGGGTTGCTTCTGACATGAAGAAATTTGAAGACCCGATGAACCCTGCAATTGAATTACCGAACATGAGACCGAATCCTATCATGAAAAAGGCGATGGAGCCTACTGAAAAGTCCATCAGGTTTTTCATGATTATATTCCCGGCACTTTTTGCCCTTGTGAAGCCGATCTCCACCATGGCAAATCCCGCCTGCATGAAGAATACCAGGAATGCAGCAACAAGTGTCCAGACAACGTTGATTGCCTTAATACTTGAAACCGGCTCAGGCACTGCTTCATCGGCAAAAACTGTGACAGCTAATCCGAAGAGGAAAAGTATTAATAAACCTGCTTTCCGTAAAGTTCTCATTGTCATTCTCCTTTTGATGATTTACACTTGATATATGACATATATATGCATGGTTCGTGCCAGGTGAGGATGAAATAATGAAAATGCATGTTGGATTTCATAAAAATATGCTAAAAGGTGATTTTTTATAAGAAAAAGACAGAAGGAAGTTGCAAAATATGGAGAATGGATATAAAAAAAGACTTCTGATGAACAAGAGACCGTGAATATCAGCACCCAGTTTCATCACATGCCTGATGATTAGTACAATAGTGTATGATATTCAGGCGTGAAATACAAAAATGTACTTTTTGGAGACCGTGATATGGGGATGACCATACTGTTGATTGGTGCCGGGCATGGACACCTGTATACAGTATCAAAAATCAGGCAAATGGTGGAGCTGGGGTACCGGGTGGTGGTGATTAACGCATCGCGGTATCACTATTATTCAGGAATGGGGCCGGGAATGCTGGGGGGTATGTACGCGCCGGATGATACCCGGTTTGACATCGAGAAAATGGTACACGAGGGCGGGGGTGAATTTATAGAAGATTCGGTAATGAAGATTGATCCCGAACGGCGGGTCATTTACACCTCGGGGGGCAAAATCATGGAATTTGACGTGCTCTCATGCAATACAGGGAGTGTAATTCAGGATACTATACCGGTTGAAAGCAATGACACCGTGTATCCCGTCAAACCCCTGGTAAACCTGTACCGGGCACGTGAGCAGCTTGAGCAGGCAGAGAAAGGATCTTCATTACATATAGTTGTGGCAGGTGGCGGTGCCGCGGGTGTGGAGATTGCTGCCAATGTATATGGCAGGGCCAGGGACCTCTCCATTGATGCCCGGGTGACTATTGCTACCTCCGGAGTACTTCTGGAGGGATTTCCCGAAAGGGCATCTGGAAAGGCACGCAAATGGCTCAACAAGCATGGCATCGAGGTCTGTGAGCAAACCAGGGTTGCAGGAATAAACAACAAAAATGTATTATCAGCAGGTGGCTGGAATATTCCCATGGGCATCTGCATCATGGCAACCGGTATAGTCCCCCCCGAAATATTTTCACGTTCGGGGATGAAAACAGGGCCTGATGGAGGACTTGATGTGAATGAATATCTCCAGGCTCAGAATTATCCCTATATTTTCGGTACGGGTGACGGGATCTATTTTTCTCCCCATCCACTGCCAAAGGCCGGGGTCTACGCGGTGCGGCAGGGACCCCTCTTGTACAGTAACATTATGGCATTCTGTCGGGGAGAAAGCCTTGAGGCCTTTGTCCCCCAGAAAAAATACCTGCTTATTCTGAACCTGGCTGGCTACGGTATCGCGGTCAGGGGAAAGCTGGTACTTGGGGGCAGAACATGGTTCAGAATAAAGGATAGTATTGACAGGAAATATATAAAACGGTTCACTTAAAATACCAGGCCGGGTGCTTCTCTAACACCTGCGGGCATGCCGTTTAATTCAAACAGATAGTGAAAATTATGTACAGGGTCGTGTTTACAATTCATCCGCAAAAAGAGGAAGAAATGGCAGACCGCCTGTTTGAAGCGGGGGCACAGAGTGTCTCTGTTGAGGATATTGATGAGCCCGAATTGCGTATGACAGGGATTTTTGATAAAAAGGACATGCTGGCACAACAGTTTCCCGGTTTCGATTTCATGATAACCGAGATGGAAGAGATGTCATGGAAATATCGCTGGATGGAATACTTTCATGGAACGGAAGTTACTGAACATATATACATAGAATCGGCGGGATATTCTTCACCCGTCAGCTGTTCTTATGATCACGTTATTCAACTTGATCCAAGGGATGCCTTTGGTGATGGAGGGCATCCCACCACCCGGATGTGTGCCCTCATGATGGAAAAGTACCTTCAAGGCATGGGGGAGGACGAAAAAGGCCAGGTGGGAATGCTTGACGTGGGCACCGGAACCGGGATTCTTGCCATTATTGCCCGCAAGCTGGGAGTTGTTTCCATCCAGGCTTTTGACGTGGATGACCCTTCGGTTGCCAGGGCACGTGAAAACGCCTTCCGAAACGGCTGCGGTGACATATCATTTTTTACCCGCGATCTGGCAGGGTTTACCCCGGAAAACAGGTATTCGCTGGTAGTTGCGAACCTGCTTACTTTTATTATAGAAAAAAACATGAAATACCTTAAAAACCTGCTGTCTCCGGATGGGGTGATGATACTCAGTGGTATCGGGAAAGAATGGGAAGATGAAATAAAGAAATTATTTACCTTGCATAAACTGCAAATAATTGAAGATATGGAAGAGGGCGAGTGGAAAGGATTTATGCTCAAATGTACATGGTGACATACACTTCATAATTAGAGGATGCGACATGACGGATTTACATGAAGTGGCGGATAATATTTTTGTTGTCAGGCAGAAGGCGGGAATGGGGGGAATCAAACCTCCCATGAACATATACGTACTCGCAGGCCACAACGGACTTATCTTCGATGGGGGATATGGAACCAGGCATGATATACAGCATGCCCGTAAAAGCATTGAGGCTATACAAAACCGATTTGAAGAACAGGGGAAGGTATGCCGCATCGGGCGTATTCTGCCAAGTCATACACATCCTGACCATTTTTCAGGATTAAAGGGAATGCGCAAAGAACTGGGGTTGTCAGTGCTCCTCACGAAAAAAATGGCTGAAAGGATTATCTCCGCCACAATATATCGTCAGTCGTATGCTGATCACGAGGGAGAACAGGGTGTATTTTCACACCGCCAGAGCGCGCTTCGAAAATTTATTCATCAGCAATTGTCCCGTTTTTATTATAACAAAATATTCGGTGTTACCTTTCTGTCCAACCCCGATGAATTAATTGAAGAAGAATCAAAAATCGATATCAACGGTGAAACCTGGGATATTCTGTCGGGACACGGGCATTGTGATGACCATGTAATGCTATACCGGGAGGAAACGGGTATACTGCTTGCCGGTGATAACGTGCTCAGGAGCATTACCACATGGCTTGGCCCGCCCCGTTCAAACCTTGAAGATTATATCAATACCCTTGAGCGCATCAGGAAGCTTCCGGGGCTTACGCGTATACTGAGTGCCCACGGCAGCCCCATCGAGAATCCCGTAGAGCGGGTGGAAGAAATTATACAGTATCGTCACTCACGTACCGAAGAAGTTATGAATATTGTCAGGGCTGCGGGACAGAAAGGCATATCCTTTCACCGGCTGCTTGAAACAGTATATCCCGGCGAAGGATCAATGCGACGGGCACTTGTGGAAGGTTGGGTAATCGTGACCATACAGTACCTTGAGGGAAAGGGGCGCATTCGCCGTGAGGATGATGGGAAGACCGTGCGGTTTGTGTGTGATGATGGGTGACGGTTATAACCGAATAATCTATATAATAAGAAAAAAACTTGAAATTTATGCGTTAATTAATGATATTGACACAGGGGTTTATTTCTGCCCCTGTCTCTTTAGTGAAGCGCCTGAGGAGAGAGTGGTGATCCACTCTCTTTTTTGTAACAGAACACTTTCACGGGGTGCCGGCTGATGGATCTTCAGGACGAAATAAAGTCGATGATCAGCGATGTGGCTGATAAGCTGGGGTACATCGTGTATGAATCGTCGGTGCTTTTAAAGGGAGAGAACTCGCAGGTGGTCGTGAAAATTGACCACGAAAAAGGAATTTCCCTGGACGATTGCGAGGCATTCAGCAGGGACTTGACAGAACGGCTGGATTCTGAAGAACTTATAATCAATTATAAACTCGAGGTATCCTCACCCGGGCTGAAAAGAAAACTTCGTACAGGTGAAGAGTTTGCAAGATTTACAGGTGCCCCGGTTAAAGTGGTATATGATGACCAGGGAACGCGCAAAACGGTGAAGGGAACTCTTGAAGCTGTTTCTGATGATATGATTACGGTTAGCGATGAAGGTAAAGATGTGAACATCGCATTACACACTATTGCAAAAGCAAATCTTGAGTATTGAAGGGAAAAGAAGATGAGTATCAATTTTTTCGAAGCACTGCACCAGATTGCCGCTGAGAAGGGTATTTCAAAGGATGAAATAGAAGAAATCGTGCAGTCAGCCATGCTGTCGGCTTATAAGAAACAGTATGGACCGTCACGTGACGTTGATGTGGAGTTTGACCGGGATACGAATACCATAAAGCTCATATCAAAAAAGATGGTGGTAAACAACCCCATGAACCGGGCTGAAGAGATAGCATTTGCCGAAGCAAAGAAGATAAACCCCGACGTGAAACTTGGTGACGATATATACGTAGAAGAGAACCCGCTGCAGTCATTTGGAAGAATTGCCGCGCAGACTGCAAAGCAGGTTATCATGCAGAAGATAAAAGAAGCTGAGAAGAATATAATATACGAAGAATTCAAGGACAGGGAAGGGGACCTCATCAATGGATACCTTCAGCGAAGAACGAGGGAAGCCATGTACGTGGATCTTGGCAGAACCGAGGGAATACTACCCTACAGGGAACAGTCGCAGCTGGAGCATTTCAAGATAGGAGAGCGCATCAAGGCCCTGGTGCTCAGTGTACAGAAGAATACGAAGGGGCCCAGTGTTATTCTATCAAGGGCACATACACGTTTCGTCGAAAGACTATTCGAGATGGAAATTCCCGAAGTTTATGATAATATCGTTGAGATAGAGGCCATAGTACGTGAAGCCGGCATGAGAACCAAGGTGGCAGTAACAAGTGACAGGGACGATATCGATAGCGTGGGTGCCTGTGTTGGTATGAAGGGGATCCGAATTCAGTCAATCGTGCGTGAGCTTGAAGGTGAAAAAATCGATGTAGTGGAGTATTCACCTGAGAAGAAGACGATGGCGGCAAACGCCCTTACGCCCGCCCGGGTGAAAGAAATTGTAGAGACCGTTGGTGGCGGTGTTATCGCAGTTGTTGAAAATGATCAGTACAGGCTTGCAATTGGAAAAAACGGGCACAATGCCAGGCTTGCCAGCAGGCTGTGCGGGTTTGATATAGATATCAAGACAGAAGAGCAGTACAGGGAATTCCTCAGCTCAAGTGAATCCAGGGCAATGGTTGAACAGCTGTTCTCGTCGGCTCCCGAAGATGAAACGTCACTTGAAGAATTGCCGGGCTTTGACGCGCGGGTAATAAAACTTCTTGAGGCAGGGGGAATATTCTCGGTCGAAGACCTGGTTGAAACCTCACTGGAAGACCTGAAGAAGCTGGACGGTATCGGCGAAAAGACAGCAGAGAAAATCATGGGTATTCTGGAAGAATATGTTGACTTCGAAGAAGATGAAGAATATGAAGATGAGGAAGTAGATTCAGAAGAAGATGTTGAGAAAGCAGAAGCTGAGGAAGCTGAGGAAGCTGAGGAAGCTGAGGAAGCTGAGGAAGCTGAGGAAGCTGAGGAAGCTGAGGAAGCTGAGGAAGCTGAGGAAGCTGAGGAAGCTGAGGAAGCTGAGGAAGCTGAAGAAGCTGAAGAAGCTGAAGAAGCTGAAGAAGTTGAAGAAGTTGAAGAAGTTGAAGAAGAAACCCCCGATATTCCTGATGAAACTGACACAGATACTGCTGAAGTTGAAGAAAGTGAAGATGATGAGATAAAAGAATAATAATGTATAAGAATATATTAAGATATATTGATTAAAACTTAAGAAAGACCAAGGGTATTCATGAAAGCAGTTGATATTGCAACAAAAAACCACGTTTCACTTGAAGATGTTCTGAAGATATGCAAAGAACTGGATATCAAGTGCACAAATGAAGAGTCAGAAATAAAAGATGATGATGTGTTCCTGGTGGAAAAGAAAATCGAAACCATAAAAGAACACAGGGCACAGGAAACGCGACAGCTTCTTGAGAAACAGAAATCAGACCGCAAGGGCAAGAAGATTAAACTGAAACGAAAAGTCCATGTTTCAAAGGAACTGAAAGAAGGCATTCAGAAAGACGAAGAACATAAAGAAGAAACGAAGAAAACAGAAAAGCCAAAACAGACTAAAAAACCGGAAAAGGTTGCTGATACTAAAAAGGCGGCACCTTCAAGAAAACCGGTTGAGAGAAAAAAACCTGAAGAAGTTGCAAAGCGGGGTGCTCCGCCGGAAGAAAGAAAGGGCAAGCCGCGTGAAGAAGGGGAGAAACGGGAAGATAAGAAGCCTGTTGTTGAAGGTGAAAAAATAGAAATCGGTTCCATGAAGGAAGATTCCAAAAAACGCCAGAAAGGAAAAGAGAAATCCAAGGAAAAGGCGAAAAAGAAAGGAACCAAGCGGGAAAGAGAAGAGCTCAGGGAAAAGAGCATCGGGTTTAAAAAGAAGAAACCCCAGGCCGTACAGAAAAAGCCAAGGGAAGTGGTTACACCAAAGAATATTGAGATCACGGAAACCATACAGGTAGGCGACCTGGCCAAGAAACTCAATGTAAAGGCCAACGAAGTCATTGCAAAGCTTATGCAGATAGGGGTTATGGCTACCATCAACCAGGTCATTGATTCCGAGACCGCAGAGATACTTGCCGCTGAGTATGGCACTGAAGTAAAAGTGGTGTCCCTTTTTGATGAAACGGTGATCAAGCTCAAAGAAGAAGATAAAGATGAAGACTGGCAGAACAGGCCACCCATAGTTACAGTTATGGGACATGTGGACCATGGTAAAACAAAGCTGCTTGATGCCATACGCAAGGCTAATGTTACAAGCGTTGAACACGGGGGCATTACCCAGCATATAGGTGCCTACCGGGTAAAGGTGCATGATAAGTACGTCACATTTCTGGATACACCAGGTCATGAGGCTTTTACCACGATGAGGGCAAGGGGAGCAAAGGTTACCGACATTGTTGTGCTGGTTGTCGCTGCCAATGACGGTGTTATGCCGCAAACGGTGGAGGCAATAAACCACGCGAAGGATGCCGGGGTACCTATCATTGTTGCAATAAACAAGGTGGACCTTCCCGAGGCCAATGTTCAGAATGTGAAGCAGGGATTATCCAACTATGAACTGATTCCGGAAGAGTGGGGTGGCACAACCCTGATGGCGGAGATCAGTGCGAAGGAAGTTCTGCATATAGATGATTTGCTTGAATTGATCCTCATACAGTCAGAAATGCTGGAATTGCGGGCAAATCCCAGGCTGCATGCACAGGGTACTGTTGTTGAGTCCAAGCTGGATCCGGGCCGGGGGCCTGTTGCCACTGTTCTTGTGCAGAACGGAACCCTCCGGGTTGGTGAACCATTCGTAGTAGGCATATATTCAGGAAAGGTTCGGGCCATGTTTAACGACCAGGGGGGCACGGTTGAAAAAGCAGAACCATCCACCCCCGTTGAGGTGGTAGGGCTTTCCGGTGTACCTGCCGCGGGTGATCCATTTCAGGTTGTACAGTCAGATAAGTACAGCAAGCAGGTATCCCAGAAGCGCCAGGAGATGAAGCGTATAGAAAGCGCACAGAAGATAAAGAAGGTTACCCTGGAAGATCTCAACGACATGATACGAGAAGGCGCGATGCAGGAACTGCGTATCGTCATCAAGGGTGATGTTGATGGTTCAGTACAGGCCCTTAAAGATTCACTTGAAAAGCTATCCACCAGTGAGATCAAGGTCAAGGTTATTCATGCCGCAACGGGGGGCATAAACGAATCAGATGTTATGCTTGCCTCCGCGTCAAATGCCCTGATAATCGGTTACCATGTACGGCCAACCTCCCGCGTAGCGGACATCGCCGAAAGGGAGAAAGTTTCTATCAAGTTTTACAATATCATTTACGATGTTACCAACGATATACGGGCTGCCATGGAAGGAATGCTTTCACCCGAGGTTAAAGAGGAAGTAACCGGAACTGGTGAGATACGACAGACCTTCAAGGTAAGCCGGGTGGGAACAGTTGCCGGTGCCATCTGTCTCAGTGGGAAGGTAAACAGAAGTGACAAGATGCGTATTATCCGGGATGGTGTTGTTGTCTACGATGGTGAGTTGAAATCACTGAAGAGATTCAAGGACGATGTATCTCTGGTAGAAGGCGGCCAGGAGTTTGGCTTTGGACTAAAGGATTATAACGACATTAAAGAAGGCGATGCCTTTGAGACCTATAGAACTTTTGAAGTAGCGAAAAAACTTGAAGACGCGGATAAGCGAAGTGCACAAAAGCAAAATGCAGATAAAAATGCCCCCGGACAGCAGGGATAATGGCCGGATACAGAAAGCAGAAACTTGAGGCCCAGATTCAAAGAATTGTGGGTGACGTGCTTTTGACCGAAATAAAGGATCCGCGAGTTGGTTTTGTAACGGTCACGGGAGTTAACCTGAGTAAAGACTATTCATATGCCGACGTTATGGTATCTGTGATAGGTGACGAAAAAGAAGTAAAGAAATCCCTGATGGGTCTTGAGTCGGCCCGGAAGTATATACAATACAGGGTTGGGAAGAGTATTCAGTTAAGGGTCTTGCCTCAGATCAGGTTTCATATTGATACTTCCATTAAGGAAGGAGTCGAGATGGTGGCCAGGCTGGAACAGATTCAAAAAGACCAGATTGAATCACATGAAAATGATGATCCAACGGGTGAGAACACTGACCCGGAGGACACAGCATCTGATTAGCAGGATGACCGGTTGTGGACTTGAGTTGTCTTCATAATGCAGTACTACTTATCGACAAACCCGCAGGTATAACCTCCTTTGATGTTATTCGCCGGCTGAGGAAACAGTTGCATATAAAAAAAGCGGGCCATTGTGGAACCCTTGATAAATGTGCATCGGGGCTCCTTGTTATTTGTACCGGGAAGGTCACAAAGCTGGCCACGTTTCTAGTCGAAGGTGAAAAGGAATACAGGGGCACAGTTGTTCTGGGTACGATAACAGATACCTGTGATGCTGATGGAGAGGTGCTGGAGACCAGGGATGTACCGGATGAGGTGTTTGAGGATGTGTCAAAAATACCCGTGGCTTTTACCGGAAAGATCCAACAGGTTCCACCCAGATATTCGGCATTGAAAATTGATGGGAAAAGAGCGTCTGACAGGACACGTGGTGGTGAAGAATTAGAAATGAAGCCCAGGTCCGTTGAAATTCGTTCACTGGTAATTGAGGAAGTTGACCCTGAGAATAAAAACCTGCAGATACGGGTGACATGTTCAAAGGGAACATATATTCGTTCACTTGCAAGGGATATAGGTGAAATGCTTGGCACTGGAGCTTACCTTACTGGGTTAAGACGCATCAGGTCGGGAAAGTTCAAGGTTGAACAGGCGGTCACATTCGATCAACTGGACATGATACTGGAAAGTGGGAATCGGGATGGTGAATTTGTGATATTTCCGGACCGTGCCCTGGATGATTTTGGTTCAGTTGTTGTTTCAGATAGCAGGGCCGATAAAGTACAGCATGGCGCACCCATATTTGAAGAAGACATAGAAAAGATCACCGGTGAAGATGGTAAATATTACCGTGTAATAAACCGGGAGGGGAAATTGCTTGCAGTTGCAGAGTTGTATTCCCATCCATTCAGGGTGAAATATCGCCATGTGTTTTCTCTTTAAGGGGAATACGTAATTCTGTTGTAGTTTGCAGTTTCAGGTGCTATAATTTTTAGTGCGTTTTCAGGATATTTATTTCTTGACGTACAATAATGATTTCGTACCTGTTACGATATACGGGTAGTATTGAAATTTATTGCTGTTGTAATATATGAAAAGTAATTATTTTCACCAAATCAGGAGGATAAAGAAGGAGTATGATTCAGAAAAACGAGATTATCGACAAGTACCGAAAGCATGAAAGTGATACCGGATCAGCTGAAGTACAAATTGCTCTTCTTTCAGAAAGGATCAGTCACCTTACCGATCATTTCAAGGTACACAAAAAAGATCATCATTCCCGAAGGGGATTGTTGAAACTGGTTGGCCAGAGACGCCGGCTTCTAAATTACCTTAGAAATAAGAATATTGATCGATACAGGGACCTCATACAATCTCTCGGATTGCGGCGATAATATCCTGCTTTCCTGTAAAAGATTGTAATACGCTGGACATATAACCGTGCCAGTGAAGTTTTAATTATGTAAGGATGAAATAACATGAGTGTTGATTATAAAGTTGATATTGGAGATAATTCAATACAATTCAATTCAGGATACCTGGCAAAACAGGCAGATGGCGCGGTGACTGTGTCATGTGGTGAAACAGTAGTTTTTGCTTCTGTTGTAGCTTCAAAAACAGTTCAACAGGGACAGGACTTCTTTCCGTTAATGGTCGATTACAGGGAGAAAACCTATTCTGCCGGGAAAATCCCGGGCGGGTTTATTAAACGTGAAGGCAGGCAGAGTGACAGGGAAATATTGACTTGCAGGCTTACAGACAGGCCTCTCCGTCCTCTTTTCCCGAAAGATTTTGTTAACGAAGTGCAGATAATTATTTATGTATTGTCTGCTGACAGGATAAATCAACCGGATGTACTGGCGATTAATGCCGCTTCAGCGGCTGTGTGCATATCAGGCATTCCCTTCAAGGGGCCGGTGGGCGCCGTTCGTGTAGGTCGGGTTGACGGCAACTGGTTAATCAATCCAACACTTGAAGTGATGAATAGAAGTGAAATTGACCTTATCGTAGCCGGTACAGAGAACGCGGTAACCATGATTGAGGGATCTGCGAAAAATATTTCCGAAGATGAAATGCTTACTGCTGTAGAACTGGCCCATGAAAGCATTAAGAAAATATGCAACACGCAAAAAGAAATGCGGGACAGCATTGGTAAGCCTTTGATGGAATATACTCCTAAAACTTCTGATGAAACTCTCGAAAAAGTTATTAGAGAAAAGTATTATGCTGACGTTGAAAAGCTCGTTGAAATTAAGGAAAAGAAGGCCAGGGAAACAGCAGAGAATGACATTGTGGAAAGAGCCAGTGAAGATCTGGCAGAAGAATTTCCTGAAACCATAAACCTGGTTTCTTCAATAATATCAGATATTGATGCTGAAATTGTACGAAGAAGAATTCTTGAGGATGGGAACAGGGCTGATGGACGCGGAGTGAAGGATATCCGTCCTATCGACGGCATTGTAGGGCTCTTGCCAAGGGCTCATGGATCAGCGGTGTTTACCCGCGGTCAGACACAGAGTCTTGGTATCGTAACCCTGGGTACAGTATCCGATTCACAGCGAATCGACAGTATCGATTTCATTGAATCGGAATATAAGCGGTTTATGCTGCATTATAATTTCCCACCATTTTGTGTTGGAGAAACAGGAAGGGTGGGTGGTACCGGTCGACGTGAGATTGGTCATGGTATGCTGGCAGAGCGGGCACTTGAATACGCGTTGCCCGAAGACAAGAATTTCCCATATACCATTCGAATAGTATCCGAGGTGCTTGAGTCAAACGGTTCATCGTCAATGGCAACGGTGTGCTCCGGATCTCTTGCAATGTTTGATGCCGGTGTTCCTTTGAAAGGTGCGGTGGCTGGTATTGCCATGGGTCTGGTTCTTGAAGGTGATAAATACGCCATTTTAAGTGATATCCAGGGTCTGGAAGACCATCTTGGTGATATGGATTTCAAGGTAGCCGGAACAGCTGATGGAATTACAGCTTTTCAGCTGGATATTAAAATTGAAGGCATCACCATGGATATCATGCGTAATGCCCTTGAGCAGGCAAAAGATGGACGTCTGCATATCCTGAATGAGATGAACAAGGTTAAATCAAGCCCTTCAGAGAATCTATCACCACATGCGCCAAGAATTGCTGTTCTCATCATTGATGTGGAAAAGATAGGTGAAATTATCGGCCCCGGCGGCCGTGTCATCAAAAAGATACAGGAAGATACGGGTGCGGACATATCCATTGAAAACAATGGTGAAGTTACCATTTCGGCGAATTCCCAGGAAGCAATCGAAAGGGCGCTTAACATGGTAAATGGTATAGTTGAGGATGTGCAGGTTGGTACTATTTACCGTGGGGTTGCCAAGCGTATTACCGATTATGGGGCATTCGTTGAAATATTGCCGGGCAAAATGGGTCTTGTGCATATCTCAAAGCTTGATAACAAGAGGGTAGCCAGTGTCCGTGACGTGGTAAACGAAGGGGACGAGCTGGACGTAAAGGTTGTCAGCATAGATGATATGGGACGCATTAACCTGAGTAGAAAAGACGCGCTCGAGTCATAGAAATTGAATATGCCTACAAAGTATCGTCTTAACAACAACATGACCGTGTTGCTGGCACCCCTGCCGGGTGTGGTCTCAGTCTCGGTGGGGTTATGGGTGCACGCTGGTTCCCGTCATGAGAATGAGAATCAGATGGGTTATGCCCATCTGATTGAACATATGCTGTTCAAGGGTACCGAAAAGTACTCTGCACGCGATATAGCCCGCCTGGTTGACAGGGTGGGTGGGCATCATAATGCAGCAACAAGCAGGGAGTATACCACCTACTATATCAATGTGATGTCAAACTACCTGGATCTTGCCCTTTCCATACTTTCAGAAACATATTCACGTTCAGTATTTGACAAGGTGGAACTTGAAAAAGAAAAGAACGTGGTGCTTGAAGAAATCAGGATGTACGAAGACTCACCAGATGAACTGATTCACGATGTATTCATGGAATGCATGCTGGCAGAACACCCCCTTGGTCATCCCATACTGGGAACAGTGGACACCATAAAAAACACGGACAGAAGCAGCCTGATGGATTTTTATTCTGAAACCTACAGGGACGAAAAAAGCCTGCTGGTGGTTGTGGGTAACATTGATGTTGAGCAAACGAAAAATATGATTGCCGGGCATTTTTTTCGACCGGCAGTAAATCCAGTGGAGATCATTCCAAATGGTACACCGAGGCCAAACAGGATTAAAAGAAAACATATTCAGAAAGATCTTGAACAGGTGCATTTCTGTATCGGGGCAGACGGCCTGAAGAAGGGCGAGCCAGAAAGATGGAGCTACTATATTATGAGTACGGTGCTGGGAGGAAGCATGTCCTCAAGACTTTTCCAGCATGTTCGTGAAGATGAAGGCCTTTGCTACAACATATATTGTTTTCATTCTTCCTATTCAGATGAAGGTATCTTCGGTATTTATTGCGGTACCTCGCCGGAAAATTATTCCAAAACCATTGAACTAATTGAACATGAATGCACGGATTTTCTTGTCAACAGTATAACAGAAGAGGAACTGGAAGACGCGAAGACCTTTATGAAGGGAAATATTGCCCTGAGTCTTGAAAGTACAGAGGTGCAGATGGGACAGCTTGCCCGTCACGAGATGGTATATGGCAGAACCTTTACCTTCCAGGAAATATCAGAGCAGATAGACGCGGTTACACTGAAAGATGTTCAGGATATTACCAGCAGGGTTTTCAGTCCCAATGACTTCGCACTGGTAACCACGGGAACCCTCCCCCAGGGATCACGGGACAATTTTTCTCTGAAGATATAAATAACATACACTGTTCCGATAAACAGTGTATGTTAATGCTTATCGACAACCTGGTCTTGTCTGACTTTTTGAAACAATCCACGGTATCTGGCGGGTTCATCACCGCCGTTGATCATTATGGCATTTGCCTTTCCGGCGGGAAGAGATTGTGCGGCTATCCATTTGAGAAAGTCACCGTCGGTATGATAGCTGTTACCGAATCCCGCAATTGTATATACATGTGATGTATTATGCCTTGTTTTTAAACTCTTAATTATGTGCTGTACCGTCTTCGTTTTCCCGTCAGCATAGGTAACCGGATCCTGTATCTCGGTGGTAATCTTCCCGTTGACAATTTTAGTTTTTACACCGTAAAAATGTTCCATCTGTACTTTCAACGATTTAGCAGACCCCTTAACGAAAAAATCAGGACTGGCAGATACAACATATATCAAAATACCTTCATGCTGGAGGTAGCGGATAATGTCCATGGAGGAGGTAAAGTAGTACCCGCTTAACTCGTTACTTAAGTGTTTCTCGGCAAGCTGCAGCATGTCATGAATATCGGTACCGGCAAAAATTCGTGGTATAAACTTTATGGATTGAAGGTGTCCCTCCTGTGTGTCGATGCGCATGTATTCTTTCCAGAATGATTCAAACTGACCCGGCCGGTACCCCCTGGAGTACCCGCGGTCGATGGCTACCTCCACTAGTCCCTTGTATATAACCCTGTCATCAACACGATATCCCTCTGAACAGTCCCCTTTGAGGATAGTTCCGTCAAAATCCCAGAAAGAGACAAAATAAAGAGAATCACGTGCTTCTTCTGGAGTCTTTTTTTCAATTTTATCACGTGTCAGCAGGATAGAATCGATTATGTTTTTAGTGTGGGGTTCTTTTGACGTTATCGATGGGCCGCACTGGCATAAAATTAACGCTACAATGATGCACGCGAAAAAAACAAACGCGATTCTTTTCTGTATGGCAAATTTCATGATAGACTCCTGTATATTTCAGTATGGATTCCAGGTTTATTGTGAAATGAGATCACTATAGAACCAGTTTTATCTTCATGTAAACAATAATATTAAATACCTGTAATGATATATCAGTGGTATACCCGATTGCTGATGGTGCTGTCGGATAGAATGTGACACGCACGTTGTTTTAAAGATTGTCCCATGCTATTTCAAGTCTTGATACAAGTTCATCAAAATAGTTGAGAGCTTTAATTACCGGTTCGGGCTGACGCATGTCAACGCCGGCCGCCTGTAACTCTTCAAGGGGCCACTTGCTGCCACCCATTTTCAGAAAATCAAGATATCTCTGGCGGTCCTCATCTTTGCCGGCGAGAACCATTTCCGAGAGGGCAATGGCAGCCGAAATGCCGGTAGCATATTTATAGACGTAATAGGCTGAATAAAAATGAGGGATACGCAGGCATTCCAGGGGCAGAACATCATCAATTATTATGGCGTCACCAAAATACTGCTTCAGAAGGTCATCATATATATTGGTTAAATTGTCCAGTGTGAGGGGCGTGTTCTTCTCAACGTAATTATGACTGATCTTCTCAAACTCGGCGAACATGGTTTGCCGGTAAAGGGTTCCGCGAATATTGTCAATCTCACGATTCAGTATATATGCCTGCATGCGGGGATTTTCGTTGTATTGCTCCAGCAGGTATCGGCTCAGCAGTGCCTCGTTGAATGTGGACGCAACTTCGGCTACGAATATAGTGTAATCATGGTACACGTATGGCTGGTTCTCTATAGAATACAGTGAATGCATTGAATGTCCCGCTTCATGAATAAGTGTATACAGGCTGTTGATATTGTCATCATGGTAATTCATGAGTATATATGGCGGCGAGTCGTAACAGCCCGATGAATAGGCTCCGCTGCGTTTACCGCGGTTTTCATAACGGTCTACCCAGCCTCCCAAAAGTCCTTCTTCAAGACGGGTAACGTACTCTTCTCCCAGGGGGGCCAGTGCACTGCAGCACGTGGCAACCGCTTCTTCGTATGTCATATGAAAGGGTATATCACTGATTATGGGTACATAGGTGTCATAAAAGTGAAGAGTGTCAAGGCCCAGGGCCTTTTTCCTGAAATCAAAATATTTAAAAAGGGGCTGCATGTTTTCTTTTACAGTAGATAGCAGGTTGTCATATACTTCTACAGGCATGTTATCAGAGAACAGGGCTGCGCTGCGGCAGTCATCGAATTTCCGTATTCGTGAATAAATGAAATCCTTCTTAATAGAATAGGCGAGGGAGGAGGAGATACTGTGCCGATGTGCCCGGTATGCCCTGTAGTACTGGAAAAAAGCATTTTTTCTCACATTCCTGTCCGGTGACATTAAAAAGTTGATAAAATTACCATGGCTCAATTCGATCTCTTCACCTTTTTCATTCTGGAGTGACCCAAACTGCATGTCTGCGTTATCAAGCTGGCTGAAGAATTCAGAAGGCGCCTGTGCCATTTCAGAAACAGTGGCAAGAAGTTCTTCCTTTTCAGGATCAAGTGTATGGGGTCTCATGCGGAGTATTCTGTCGAGATAAATGCTGTACTGTTGCAACGCCGGGTTTTTTATGAACTGGTTCATTGTGTGCGGGGGTATCGATTGTATTTCCGGTGTCATGAAGCTTGAAAGCTCACCTGCCCGGTGTGCCATGGTTACCACCCGCTGGTACATGCCCTGGTGATGCTGGTTTGTTTTGTCTTCATCACTTTTCAGGTGGGCGTAGGTGTAGAGTCGTTCAATATCACGTGAGATCTGCAGGTCAAACTCGATAGCCTGCGTAAAAACGGAAACAGAGTGGCCAAGTTTTCCCATGTATGACTGGTATTGGGACAATTGCTTTTCAACGGTATGAAACAATTCTTCCCATTCTTTTTCACTTTTAAAAAGTGGTGACAGGTCCCAGGTGCTGTCATTATCAATTTCTTCCCGTTCGGGGATTTTCTTTGCGTTTTTACTCATGTTATGATCCTCTGGTCAGGTAGTGTATAATGTTTTCTAGATATTTGCTGGAATCACCATATAATTGAACAGTAAGCGATGCAATGAATTTTTTTATTGATATATAAAGGAGTCGGGGATGGCAAAAAAAACAATAGCTATCATTGCCCATGATGGCAAAAAGGCTGATATGGTGAGCTTCGTACGGGATCACATCGACATCATAGAACAGTACAACATAGTTGCAACGGGGACTACCGGCGGCCATATAGAAAATGCCGGGCTGCATGTGCAGAAAAAACTTTCAGGACCCATGGGGGGTGACGCGCAGATTGCTGCAGATATTGTCGAGGGGAGCATCGACGCATTGATATTTCTACGTGACCCCCTGGGGAAGCATCCACATGACCCTGATATTAATATGCTTATGCGTATCTGCGATGTGCATAATATTCCTATCGCGACCAACATGGCAACAGCAGAATTGATCATAAAAAGCCTTATACGTGATGACCTGGGAATAGGCTGATAAACAAGAACTGGATTTATGAATGAAAAAAAAGAAGCTTAAGCAGATACTGGATATCACTGACACATACCAGGATAGCAGGATAGTGGCCCCGTGTCCTCATTTTGGCCAGTGCGGGGGGTGCCTGTTCCAGGATTTCCCCTACGATATACAGCTGAAGATAAAAAGGGATTACCTGAACAAAAAAACAGGTGATCTATGGAACTTCCAGGATGTGGAAGGCGGTGAACCCTTCGGTTACAGGAACAGAATGGACTTTGTAACCGCCTTTGGGAAGATGGGTATGCGGCAGCGGGGAAATTATCGCAGGGTTGTTGATTTGTCAACCTGCCTCCTGGTACAGGAAAAAACAAGGAAGGCGTTTGAGTCCCTCCGTCCCCTGGTGCTGGAAAACGAAGGTTATGATTACCTGCAGCACAGCGGCTACCTTCGTTACCTGGTATTTCGCCAGGGCTATTATACCGGTCAACTTATGATAAATCCCGTGGTGGCCTTTAACGAGAACAAGATCGGGCCGCTGGTTCACCGCATTGAGGAAAGTGCCGATTCTGTTTCAATACTTCTCAGTGACGGACTTGCTGATCTCAGTTTCGGTCCCGTGATGGAAGAGGTGAAAGGGGGCTATATCCATGAGACCCTTGGGGATGTCCGTTTCAGGATCGGACCGAATTCATTTTTCCAGTCAAACTCCCCTGTAGCCCTGCGAATGTATCAGAGTATCAGGGAGAATGTGAAAGGCAGAACACTTGACCTGTATTCGGGGGTGGGCAGCATCAGCCTGTTTATCTCTTCGGCAGTGGAGAATGTAACCGGTATCGAGGTGGTAGAAGACGCGGTAGAGGACGCAAAGGTAAACATGATAGAGAATAATATTGATAATGTGCAGTTCGTATGCGCCGACGTGGTTGATTATCTTGCCGGGCATGGGGAGACTTTTGATACAGTGGTGATGGACCCACCAAGGGCGGGGCTGCACCCGAAGGTGGTGAAACGCATCATGCAGGCAGCCCCGGAACGTATCGTCTACATGTCGTGTAATCCAATTACCTTCGCTGAGGATGCCCGTCATTTCGTTGAGCATTATACCCTTGACCATGCAGAGGCATATGACATGTTCCCGCAGACTCCACATGTAGAACTTATCGGGGTGTTTAACCGCAAATGAACACACCACACCAGCAGGAGAAATCACTCCAGCGCAGGGTGCGGCGTCATGTAAAGGCTGTCCGGCATACCTTTTTCGCCATTGTACAACCCGGATTTGAAGAAACGGCCCTTGGTGAGTTACAGGGCCTGGGGGTTGATGACATAGTGCATACACACCAGGGGGGCATTACCTTCAGGGGGAAAGTGGAGGACTGTTACCGGGTCAACCTTTGTTCCAGGGTGGTCACCAGGGTTCTTATGCGAATTGACCGGTTCAAGGCCTTTCATTTCAACCAGGTGCATAAAAGAATGAGAATCATCCCCTGGGAGTTATACCTTCCTGCCGGTACGGTCCCCGGCTTTAAGGTAAGCAGCTCCGCGTCAAAACTCTTCCACACCGGTCGTGTGGAAGAGGAGGCTGCAAAGGCGGTTGGCGAAAGGCTGTCTGAAGTATACGGGTCTGCCCGCAGGATCGATCCTGCACACCCTGATGCTCAATGTGTATATATACGGCTGGAAAAAAATACCTGCACAATAAGCCTGGATTCTACGGGCGCCCCCCTGTATAAAAGAGGCTACAAAAAATATATTACAGGAGCCCCGTTGCGGGAAACTACCGCTGCCGCACTTCTCATGGAGGGGGGGCTGGCTGAGGCAGAGGTGCTGGTTGATCCCATGTGCGGCTCTGGTACTTTTAGTATGGAAGGGGCAATGATGCTGGCTGGAAGGTTCCCGGGTGAAAAGCGGGAATTTCCATTCTTCCACTGGCCCGTATTCAGCAATGCAGCCTACAATTATCTTTTGCGTGATTCAAAGAAAAGTTCTGACAAGATTGTCACACCGATCATATGTTCTGATATTGACCAGGAGGCAGTGGATGTTGCCCGTAAAAACATTTTATCGGCTGAAATGGATGAAATGATATCAATAACCACGAGGGATTTCCTGAGTGAACAAATGCTCGACTTGCCCAGTCGCACGGTTCTCTGTGTGCTGAATCCTCCATACGGGAAAAGGCTTCTTGAGGATGGCGTTGTAGAGAGAATGTATGAAAAAATCGGGGTTGTATTCAGAGAATGGTATCCCGACTGGGGATATGTACTACTGTGTCCCGATGAGAAATACCTTAAGGCTGCAGGGCTGGATTTCCAGAAGAAGATATCTTTTTCACACGGGGGGTTGCAGGTGACAGCGGTTGTCAGGTCTTTGCGGCCCCGTCCTGCATGAAATTTTGATACCTGGCAGTATTGATTACGGATATCATCAGCAGCACAAGGAGCACCCCGAACAATATTTTATAATTAAAATGATCAAGCATGAAGCCTGAGAAAAATCCACCCAGGCTTCCCCCTATGAACTGTGATGAATTGAATACGCCCATAACACTTCCCCTGCTGGAATCACTTGGATACCGGGAAACCGCGGCGGGAAGAACCGGTGATAATATACAATGGCCGGCGTAAAAAAGGATAAATGATATAATCAATACATATATGCCGCTTCCCACCAGAACGAGGGTAACTGCGGCAAGCTCGTAGATGAGAGCGGTTAGTGCAATCCTGACTGTACCGGCAACGTCTGCCTTTCTCCCGTAGTAAAACATGAAGATGGTGCCGATAAATGCAACCGGCAGAAAGACCTTCCAGAGTCCTCCTACACCCAGGTCTTCCCTGATAAGCAGGGGCATGCTGAAAAAAATTCCGTTCAGAGTGAAGAAGGCGATAAACCCGGTAAGGCTGAGCCTTCTCAGGTCACGGTTCTTAATAATAGTGGCGAAGTTGTGTATGGATATCTCGGGTTCTTCTTCATCGACCAGTCGATTGTCCATGCTGGTTAATATATACACTATCGAGACGAATATGAAACCGCCGCATAAGTAAAACAGTGCTGGTATGCTTATAAGTTCAGCGACGAGGGAACTAAGGGTAAAACCGATAATTACCGAAAGGCCTATTGACATGCCCACGTACGACAGGGCGGTGTTTCTTCTGCCGGGATTAATTCCGTCGGTCAGCCATGCCATGGTGACCCCCGATACGGCACCGGCGCCGGCGAATATTCTTGCACCGATAAGATAGTAAATGCTGGTAGCCATACCAGACAACACGGTGCCTGCCAGGTAGATCCACAGGCCAAGGATGGTTGTTTGCTTGCGTCCCCACCTGTCGCTTAACCGGCCCATGGGCACCTGCATGATTGTCTGGGCTATTCCGAATATACCTACTGCCACCCCGGCAAGTGTTTTTGATGAGCCGGGTATTGAAGTGGCGAAGATGGAAAACATCGGGATGATGAGGGACACGCCCAGCATTCGGGTAGCCAGCACCAGGCTGATGCCGCCGATCAGTTTTTTCTCGTCAGGATCAAATGAAATAGTGTTTTTCATTGGAGGTCTTTATTATTTCTATTTGAAGATAGTTATCACTTAATATGGTCAGATAACTATAGGGTGTGGCAGGCGGGGTATAGTCAATTATATTTTTGAATGTGCCAGCCTTGACCGTAAGGTGGTAATGCCATGTACAGTACTTGCCATGTAATCGCTGCAACTGATACGCTTGTCGGCATACGATACAAGTATGGATTCAGTGTAGCGGGGAGGGACAGGGGTAAGAGGCCACATGTGCCGCATAATACTGTCCTTTTCAATGTGATTGAGTTGAAAATACTTCATGGCATTTTCAAGGGCGATACGGGGGTGCCTGAAGCCATGCAGGCGGGGGCCTTGGTATCTCCAGTCATATAAAAAAAGATCGTGCAGCAATGCACCACGGGTAGCTGATATAACGTCAATATTCATTCGCCTTGCCAGTGTATAGGTGAGTATCGCTACATCCATGGTATGGCTGAGGCATGTCTTTATTCCATGATGTCGATAATTGTCCATCTGTTGAAAAACATCATGTGTTATTACTTCCCTGATGGGTTGATGGGCCATCATTTCGTTGATTATATTTTTACTCATTATTGAACCTTTCATATAATTTCTTGACTACTATGTGTAACTGGGTTTCTGACAGGTAGCTTGTTACTTCTCCTGGTATGTCCGGAAGACGGTTTTGTACCGATGACAGCACTCTTTGAAAAACAGGAAATTCAGGATGAAACTGTCGTGATATATATTCTGTTGTCTGGCGAAACATCTTTTGCGGGAATCCCGTGAGCATTGATATATCAAAAAATAATATGGATACCAGCAGGGTGTTTACAAGTAAGATATGGGTATAACTGATCTGGTGCACCAGGTGAATGGAAAGCGGATAAAATGTTTTTTCAAAGACCAGGGCAAGAATGACCCAGTAGATTGAAAATGGCAGACAGACATGTCCGCGGATATTCAACGCGTCTTCTGTATAATCCCAGTATCGGCGCTTGAAAACCAGGAGAAGTATCTCTCCTGTGATGTATTCCATAACCGATATAGCCAGGAAATATATTCCCGCACGATAGAATATACCCAGGTGGGCAGTCTGGGAATAGAGAAGTATCAGCATGAGAGCGCCGGATCCGTAAATGGGAACATAAGGACCAAACAGTACTCCCGGGTTTACAAGGTTTCTGCTCGTAAGTGCCCGGTAGGTAAACTCAAGTATCCATCCCAGAAAAGAGAAGAGAATGAACAAAAAAATTGCGTGATGTAATTGTATATCCATAAAAAAACTCCATTTAAAAGGGGTGACTAACTATACACCCTTTGATCTATCCTGGAATATTATTGTTACGAGGTATTCTATATCCTTCTCGATACGGTCCGATGATATAGCGTCAACACCATTCTTGATAGACTGTTCTATTCCCTTAATGGCAAACAGAATGGTGTTGATTACCTGCCTGTCGTCTCCGGTGAAATTATTTTTCTGCCGCACCTCGCTGATTATCCTGCGGAGATACGTGTCTTCCTTTTTATCAAGATCCTGTTCAAGTAGACGAGAGCTGTTCGCGTCAAGTTGTAAAGAGTTGTCAGCGATAAATGGATTCTGCAGAAACAGCTTCAGTCTTTCCATAATGACAATTTTCATTCGTTCAATGGGGTCTGATATTGTGGCAAATGATCCCTGGATCGTTTCTTCGAAATCATGGATCTTTGACTGTATCAATTCTCGCAGAATCCCTTCCTTGTTGCCAAAGTAATTATATATGGTGCCTTTCGCAACACGGGCGTTTCTGGCAATCTCATCAACACCGGTTTTTCGTATGCCAAACCTGTTGAATAATGATTCTGCAGCAGTAAGTATATGTTGGTGTTTTATCTTCATCATTCCTTTTGAACTTTTATACTAAATTAGTTCAAAAGTACTAAATTGATATAGATTTGTCAAGTCTCTGGGAAGTTTATTGGTATAATATTATGGATTTTTTTAATTATTATATAAAAGAATCATTGAGAAGAGGTCTTGTGTTGCTTGTTACTTTCCTGAATATGGATGCCAGGTCTTACTCACCGGGAAAATGCACAGTATTAGGCAATGGGATGTACACAGTAGAAGTTGAATGACCTGTTTAAAACGGATACCACATTATGGATATATGACGATTCACGGGTAACCGTGCAGTAATCAGGGATTTATGAATACATAATCACAGTAATTGTTCATTGACAGGGGCTAAATTTTTATATATAGTCGTATCCAGTCTGACTTCAAAACAATAGTTTATTGAAGTGTGATTGTATTAATACCAGTTCTATTGAAGCAGCAGCAAGGGAACATCACTAAAAAATGCTTGTATTTTTTTGCTCTACTATTCAAATGGTCACGTGTGTCGTTATATAACTAATAAAGATTTTTAAATACATTTTAACAAGTTAAATATAATTAAATAAAATTATGGCAAAGATATCTAGAGTTTTAATAAGTGTTTCAGACAAGACTGGCGTGGTTGATTTTGCAAAAGCGCTGAGTGAGTATGGGGTGACCTTTCTTTCAACCGGGGGAACAGCAAAAATATTGCGTGAAGCCGGGCTGGACGTAACTGATGTATCGGATTATACCGGGTTTCCTGAGATGATGGATGGTCGGGTAAAAACACTTCATCCCAAGGTGCATGGAGCACTGCTGGGCCTGCGGGAGAATGCCGATCATGTGGCAAAGATGAAGGAACACGCTATAGAGCCTATCGACATGGTTGTAGTAAATCTCTACCCTTTCAAGCAGGCTATTGCAAAGCCCGGTTGCACATTGGAAGATGCTATTGAGAATATTGATATCGGCGGTCCTTCAATGCTTCGGTCTGCTGCGAAAAACTTCAGTCACGTATCCGTAGTCATTGATCCTGATGATTATGAACTAATACTTAAAGACATGAAAAACAGCAATGGTGAAGTATCATATAAAACAAATTTCAAACTGGCAGTAAAGGTATACAACACAACATCTGAATATGACGCAATGATTGCGGCATACCTGGATGAACAGATTTCAAAGTTCTAAGCGCGACAACAATGGGGATATTCAGTGTGGAGTGAGTCTGACACATGATCCCCATGATAATTATATCAATACAAAAATCGGAGGTAATAGATGGCAGAAGTTACACTTAAGGAAATTTATCCAGTTCCAGAAAAGTTTCGCGAAAAAGCGTACATCAAGAGTCGTGAAGAGTATGAGAAGATTTGGAAAGAATCAATTAGCGATCCTGAAGGATTCTGGGCAAAAATTGCAGAAGAGTACATAACCTGGTTCAAGAAATGGGACAAGGTTATGGACGTAAACTATGGCGAATCACCGGACAAGCTCTGGGTAAAATGGTTCGTTAATGGTAAGGTTAACGTTTCCTACAACTGTCTTGATCGTCATCTTGACACAAGGGGTGACCAGACAGCTATTCTTTTTGAAGGAAATGAGCCTTCTGATGACAAGAAGTACACCTACAAGCAGCTTCACGAAGAAGTATGTAAGTTTGCCAACATCCTGAAAAAGAACGGTGTTAAAAAGGGAGACAGGGTAACATTTTATCTTCCAATGATACCCGAACTTGCAATTGGTATTCTGGCATGTACAAGAATCGGTGCTGTTCACTCTGTTGTATTTGGTGGTTTTTCCGCTGAAGCACTCAGGGACCGTGTTCTTGACTGTGACAGCCAGGTAGTTATTTCCTGTGATGGTACTTTCCGTGGTGCAAAAGCTGTTCCACAGAAATCAAACGCAGACAAGGCTATCGCGGAATGTCCTAACGTTACCCTTCACCTGGTAGTAAAAAGAGTGGGTGACAAGATCCAGGTTGACTGGAATGACAAGATTGACAAATGGTACGAAGAAGAACTCAAGACTGTTGACGCTGACTGTCCTGCAGAAGAAATGGATGCTGAAGATCCACTCTTTATTCTGTACACATCCGGATCAACAGGCAAGCCGAAAGGTGTATTGCACACAACCGGTGGATATCTTACATATGTTGCCTATACACACAAGATGGTCTTCGATTATCATGATGGTGACGTGTACTGGTGTACAGCTGATATCGGCTGGGTAACAGGTCATTCGTATATCGTATACGGACCTCTTGCCAATGGTGCAACCACCATTATGTATGAAGGTGTTCCCAGTTATCCCGATTTCGGTCGATTCTGGGCAATAGTTGAAAAATACAAAGTAGATATTTTCTATACAGCTCCTACAGCCATTCGTGCGATCGCGAAAGAAGGGGACAAGTGGGTGGACAATCATGACATTTCTTCACTCAAGCTCCTTGGTTCAGTTGGTGAGCCTCTGAACCCCGAAGCATGGAACTGGTATTACCAGAAAATTGGCAGGGGTGAGTGTCCAATCGTTGATACATGGTGGCAGACAGAAACCGGTGGTATTCTTATTACCCCGCTTCCTGGTGCTATCGACATTAAGCCAGCAATGGCAACAGTACCTTTCTTTGGTGTTGAGCCTGCAATCGTTGACGATAGTGGAAAGGAACTGGAAGGCGTATGCCAGGGTAACCTTATCATGAAGAGATCATGGCCAGGACAGATGAGAGGTGTTTACGGAGATACCGAAAGGTTCTTTAATACCTATTTTACACAGTTTCCCGGCAATTATTTTACCGGTGACGGATGTAAGAGAGACAAGGACGGCTATTACCAGATAACCGGTCGTGTTGATGATGTTATCAACGTGTCAGGCCACAGAATGGGAACCGCTGAAGTTGAATCAGCACTGGTAGGTCATCCTAATGTTGCTGAAGCCGCTGTTGTTGGATATCCGCACGAGGTGAAAGGTCAGTCTATATATGCATTTGTTACACTGAACTCTGGTGTGGAAAAAACAGATGAGCTTAAGAAAGACCTTGTAAAGACTGTACGAAGTGAAATTGGACCTATCGCAACACCTGATGTTATTCAGTGGGCCGATGCGCTTCCAAAGACTCGTTCAGGAAAGATTATGCGTCGAATTCTTAAGAAAATCGCTGCAAGCGAATTTGATAAGAAAGAAATGGGTGATACTTCAACTCTTGCCGATCCATCGGTTGTTGATGTACTCATCACTGGCGCAAAAGATGCATTGAAATAAAGAAACATGTATATAAATGTTGTAAAGGACGGCCCGGTGGCCGTCCTTTTTTTTGCTAAAATTCGAACCCCTTTCTTGCCTTTACCCCGTTCTCATAATAATGTCGGATATCTTTCATCTCGGTTACAAGGTGACATCGCCGAATTAACGCATCCGGTGCTCCCCTTCCTGTAAGTACAAGCTCGATTGAAGGATTTCTGTTCTTTATGAGTGTTACAATCTCATCAAGAGTGACAAGCTTGAACAGTAAGGCGGTAACAATTTCATCCAGCACCACAAGTGAATAGTCTGAAGATTGACTTGCATCAATCGCTCTTTGAAGGCCTTTTCTTGCTAAAATATAATGTTGTTGAATATTACCGTCATCAGGCATGCAAAATTCAGATGAACCATATTGTTCTATGGTAATCAAGTTATCAAATCGTTTAAGTGACACAAGTTCTCCGTAGTCCTGACCCTTCATGAATTGTATTATTATGGAAGACATGTTCCAGCCGGCAGCACGTACAGTCATGCCTATTGCAGCGGTAGTCTTCCCTTTACCGTTTCCTGTGTAAAGATGTACATACCCGGTATTCATGTTGAACTCCTGTTTGGTTTGCAGTATAATAAAGATTTGGAAAACATAATGAAAAGTGAATATAGTAAATATAGTAAATATAGTGAAAAAATTGTAATATACGCACTATGTGTTATCACAATAGAATTGATTTTATCCTGACTATAGTAAAGGTTTCCGCGTGACAATTACAACAAAATTTATACTATTCCAGGTTCTTATCTGGTTCCCTCTAATTATGGGTTCCATTATTTCCCATAAAAAACCTTCAATAGAACAATCAATTGGTAAAGTTGTATCATTTAACCTGGTGACATTCGAACCCGTAGTGGTCTTCTGGAGTATCTGGGGGCTCTCGCTGTCAGCAGATATGATTGCCCTCCCTCTGGCCGGCATACTGACGGTTCTGATCGGCCTTATTACAGGATACGTGCTAATTGGCGTATTGAAATTTAATGGTGTGCAAAAACACACATTTATCATCAGCTCATCACTTGCCAACCATGGGTTTACCATGGGGGGGTTCCTTTGTTATCTTTTTCTCGGTATTGAAGGGCTTGGTCTTGCCATGCTGTTTATAGTGTATTTTATGCCATACCTGGTTCTTGTTATATTTTCATACGCGAGGTATGTGTCAGAAGACCCATTACAGCAATTCAGTTTGAAAAACTATATTATAAACAAAAAAAACTTCCCATTTTATGCTGTGCTGCTGGCATTATTATTTCAGATGCTTGGAATTAAAAGAATAACGGCACCGGTACCTGTTGATTTATTTATAGCAATATCCGTTATGATTTATTATTTTTCGCTTGGGACCAGCTTTTCTCCAGGAAATATTAAAAAGTTTTTGCCGGCACATGCTGTTCTTGCAATTGTTAAGTTCATGATCGTCCCCCTTATTGTCATAGTAGTTGCGTTTGTAATTCCAATAGGAGAAAAAGTGAGGGCAGTAATAATAATTCAATCATTTATGCCAGCTGCCATCTATTCGGTGGTGACGTCTATTCTGTTCAGGCTTGATTCCCGAATGGCTTCCAGTCTCTTCGTATTCAATACTGTCCTGTTCCTTTTCGTAGTGTTACCACTTCTATTTACCTTCAGGGCACTGTTTATTCCGTGAATATATTCATAATATTTATTCACTTTTCTCTGTAACACGGATTCCCTGTGATTTATTTGTGTATATGGGATCACGTAACCAAAAAAAAATGGTCAAAAAAAATGTTGAATTAAAATGGACATTTTATCACAATAACTAAAAAAGAAATGGGGTTTTATGGATAATATACTGGTATATTCAGAAGAGCTTGCAAATATTGAGTATTCACCTACTCATCCGTTCAAGCCTGTACGTGCGCGGCAGATGTATGACTTGTTGCACCGGTACTCACTGCTGGATGAAGTGAACCAGGGTGTAATAAAGCCTGAATTCCTGCCCGAAGACCTGTTGTATCTTTTCCATACCAAAGAATACATAGATGCACTGAAAACATGTGATACAGGTGAGTTTGATCTGGGTTTGCTGGAATTTGGACTTGGTACCCATGACAATCCAATATTCAAGGATTTGTATTCTTTTTCGCTGCATGCATCAGGGGGAACATACCTTGCTTCACAGAAGCTTGTGTTGGAAGATGCCCGGTTTGCTTTTAATCCCATAGGCGGGTTCCATCACGCGATGAGTGATCATGCCGAGGGTTTCTGCTATATCAATGATATTGCCGTTACCCTGTATGATCTTGCCAACAAGGGGTATAAAATTGCTTATATCGATATAGACGTTCATCATGGAGACGGTGTACAAAACGCTTTTTATAATGATGACAGGGTGTTTACTTTTTCAATACATGAGACGGGGCATTCACTTTTCCCTGGGACGGGATATGAGAATGAGATTGGCAAAGGTGTTGGTGAGGGATTCAATGTGAACATTCCCCTTCTGAAAGACACCGATGATGAAGTATACGTGTACGCGTTTGAGGAAATAATCCCACCACTTCTCAAACAATTTGATGCTGACCTTGTATGTATCCAGGTTGGAGGAGACGGACATAGGGATGACCCTCTGGCACACCTGAATCTGACCAGCAATGGATACGCAAAAGTGTTACACATTATAAATGAGAACGCCAAAAAAATTCTGGCCACCGGCGGTGGCGGGTATAACCTGTTTAAAACTTCTGCCCTGTGGGCACTGGCATGGTCAATATTCTGTGGAGTTGAGCCACGTGACGATTTCGCAGGGGCTGTAGGCGGAATGATGTATGGACCAGAGTCTGAATCCGGTTCTTTGTATGATGAACCATATGCCATTGGGGGATATGAAAAGGACAATTGCTTTCAGCACGCAAAGGACGTGGTCAATTATATCAAGAAAATAGTATATCCCCTGCATGGTATTGGCGGGTGAAACATTATTCAAATTCATGCGTGTATTTACCAGAACTTGATACTGTGTTTTCTTATTGCATCATGTTCAACGGTGATATTTGATCCGATATAAATAGTGCAATATCGTCCATTCTTCAAGGCACCGGTATTGACTACCCTGGTATGATGATATTGCTCCGTACCGTGTGCTTCATGAATGTGACCGCATATACAAAGGTCAATTATGTGTGATTCGAGAAAATCGCTGATGGCCCTGCTCCCTGCGTGCATTCCAAAAAAAGTCCTGTCGCGTACCCCCCGTGGGGGACTGTGTGTTACCAGTATTTTTCGCGATGTGTTTTGAACTTTGCTAAAACCCTTTTTCAACCATGACGTAATTTGCTTTTCAGAGTACTCTGATGGTGTATTCATGGGCGTGGGGCTTGAGCCTCCCACACCGAAAAAACCAATATCGTCTATGATTTTGCCTTCTGCATGCAGGCATATGCCTTTCTTTTGCAGCTGTTCAAGAACAGAAGGGTTGTCCCAGTTACCATGAACTGCAATAATATTAGAGTTGTAAGAGTTGATTACATCAAGTTGCTGCATTGCTTCATCAACAGTATGGTGTTTAGTGAGGTCACCTGCCACAACAACAAGGTCAGCTGATGATATCCTGTTTTCGACCATCTCAAGCTTCTCAGCGGCGCCATGAAGGTCGCTGATGGCAAAAATAATCATACGTAATCCCTGTATTTAAAGTTGAAATTTAGAACCGCTTCTTAGAGTGTAGTATCCTTGCATTATGGCATATATTATACAATGCGTCAAGCATATACGTAGATTCGGGGGTTGAATATATGAAAATGCAGCTTATCCGGGGGATTGCTGTTGCAGCATGTACTGTACTTTTCCTGTCTGGAGTAACAGGCATTGCTGCTCACGAGAATGAACGGGAACATGTTATACTGCTGCATGGCCTGGCAATGAGTTCAATGATTATGATCCCTCTTGGGTTATACCTGGAAGATCAGGGATATGTAGTTCATAATATTAATTATCCCTCAACCAGTAGAACTGTTGAGAGTATCTCATCAGGATATATTCGACCCGTAGTAGAATCCATTCGCCACCAGGGTGGTGGAAATATTCATATTGTGACTCATTCGATGGGGGGGATCGTTGCACGGTATTATCTCAGCATGTATTCGGCATCGCCTGTTACATCAATGGTAATGATCGCTCCACCCAACAGGGGCAGTACCATGGCAGAGGTGCTGAAGAAATATAAAGTTGCCAGGTGGTTTTTCGGTCCCGCACTTGCCCAGCTGAGTACCGGATCGGGAAGTATTGTGCACATGCTGAACCCATTAAGTATTCCCACGGGGGTCATAGCCGGCTGTGCTTCAATGAATCCGGTAAACTCGTTGATACTACCCGGTGATGATGACGGTACCGTGGCAGTATCACATACAGCCGCGGAAGGAATGCACGATTTCGTGGTTATACCACGCAGCCATTCAGGGATCCTTTTTGACAGAAAAGTATATGAACTGGTGGTGCGATTTTTACGTGAAGGTAGTTTCTAAACTATTTTGATGGTTTTTTCTTTATGTAAATCGTTTTGTTGACTGTAGCTACTATATTGTTATGGGTATCAATAATATCAACAGTGAAAACAGGATTTATTTTTTTCTTTACTTCCAGTTGCGACTTAATGTTTTGATACTCTGATTCGGGTATATGAAAAGTTGCCCTGAGGTTGGTCTTTCCCGGTTTTTTAAATGTTATTTCGGCGCTTTGATCCCACACGATATAGTCTTTTCCCAGGTTTTCCATCAGTAATATCATGTAAAAGGGATCACACATGGAATACATGGAGCCACCATATTGTGTACCTACATAGTTTCGATTTAAAAATGACAGTTTGAGAGTTACATCAATGGTTTTAATATCCCTTGATACTTTCACTCGTATTCCCGCACCTAAAAAAGGGGGGTACAGGTTTGCCAGTTTAAAGAGAATGTTTTGTCTTGTCATGTGATATCTCTCATGGAAAAACATGAAATAATATTGTTGGTAGTGAAGATAATTAATGAAATGAATGCGTCAAGTCATTTCAGATGATTGCATGTGGGGGATGTTAAATGCCCCTGTCTTCATCAAATATCTCGGCTGGAATTGAAAGCCCGAAATACTTTATGGCTGCTACCAGGCGATCACATTCGTCAACATAGTGCAGTATAACAGGTCCCCTGGGCTCCTCGTATTCTCTGTATATATACGGTGCTGTCTTATTCATAATGATACCCCATATTATTCAGATATGAAAAATATCAATTTCTTATAAAAAATATAACGCTTGATGGGAGTTTTTCAATAAATATAATATAAATATACAAATTTAAACATGGTATGAATATTCATCATATGCCATCTAGAAAAAAATGTTGAATTATAATGGCTGATACACTATCAGGTGAGATGAGTAAGACAAGAGAGAGGCTGTTATGTACATAGATACACATGCCCATTTTGATATGTGCATGAAAGATAACGATCGTAATGAAAATGATATTTTTGCTATCATGAGTATTGAAAATGTTCAGAAGGCGGTGCATGTGAGCATCGATGTTGAGGGTTTAAAGTGGGCTTATGAGTTCAGCAGAGCACATGCTGATAAGGGAATATTCTTCACACTGGGTATACATCCGTCATCAAGCGCGTCTGATGAAGAATTGAATATTCTTTCTGAAATGGTAGAAACTGTAAAACAAAATGGTGACAGTCCCCTGCTCTTTGGTATTGGAGAAACAGGTCTTGATTATTACAGGATGCGGAAACCGGCTGACATGCAGCAAAAATCGTTTGAGTTTCAACTTGATCTAGCCATACGGAACAATCTTCCGGTTATTGTGCACAGCCGGGAAGCATTTGAAGATACATATAACGTGCTGGAAAAACGGGCACCGGTAAAAGGCATAATGCATTGCTTTCCGGGGGATGCTGAGATGGCAAGAAAGGTACTTGACCTGGGTATGCATGTTTCTTTTGCGGGTAATGTTACTTTTAAAAAAGCAATGGCTTTACAACAGGCAGCGGCATACGTTCCTGGAGATCGGCTGCTTCTTGAGACCGATGCACCCTTTTTAACACCTGTTCCATTCAGGGGAAAACCGAACTGGCCGGAAAACGTGGTACACACGTATAAATTTGTTGCAGAACTGAGAAAACAGCCGCTTGCAAAACTAATTGACACAATTGAAGAAAACTTTACTCTTATTAGCAGTTCCAGTTGATTAATGTAGTGAGGAAGGGGGATTTGTTGATAACATATCCTTCGCATTCAGGATGACACCCAAAATATATTCGTCTGATTTTCTTGTTATTGGCAGCGGTATCGCCGGGCTTACCTTTGCCATAAAAGCGTCAGCACTTGGTTCGGTTAATATTGTTACAAAGAAAAGAGACAGGGATTCCAGTACTAATTATGCACAGGGGGGAATCGCCGCGGTTCTTGCGCCGCAGGACTCACCGGCTTCGCATATACAGGACACCCTTGAAGCTGGTGCGGATCTTTGTAATCGCAAAGCGGTAGACCTGCTGGTAAAAAGCGGTCCTGACCGCATACAGGAACTCATGGAATGGGGAACCAGGTTTACTACCCGTCGGGATGAAAACGGGGAGCAGGTGCTGGATCTTGGGCGTGAAGGGGGACATTCGTATAACCGGATTGCCCATGCAAAGGATCTTACAGGCCAGGAGATCGAAAGGGCGCTGATACATAAAATTTCAGAAATTGATAATATTACTATTTACGAGGATCATACCGCGGTAGACTTACTTACCGAACACCAGCTTCGTTTTATCACCGGGGATGAAGAAATTCGAAGTGATTTTATTACCTGTTATGGTGCGTATATACTGGAGAATGCTACCAGTATTGTCAATATATTCAGATCAGGAATTACCCTCCTTGCCACGGGGGGCGTAGGACAGGTCTATCCCCACACCACAAATCCCATGATCGCCACAGGTGATGGAATTGCCATGGCATACCGGGCAGGGGCTGAAATCGCCGACATGGAATTTATACAGTTCCATCCAACAACCCTTTACCAGGAAAAGTATAATGGACGGTCCTTTCTTATAAGCGAGGCCGTTAGAGGAGAAGGGGCGGTGCTGGTAAATTCGCGTGGAGAGCGCTTCATGGAGAAGGTACATCATCTTAAAGAACTTGCTCCCAGGGATATCGTTGCCCGTGCTATTGACAGCGAAGTGAAGCGCCTGGGAGACCGCTATGTGTATCTTGATATAACCCACATGGATAAAGCATTTCTGCAGAACAGGTTCCCCAATATTTATGATCATTGCCTGAAGACAGGAATTGACATATCAAGAGAACCGATTCCGGTAGTGCCGGCGGCACATTATCTATGCGGGGGAATTCTCACCGACCTTAACGCCAGTTCGTCTATTCGAAACCTTTACGTGTCAGGTGAATCATCATGTACGGGAGTGCATGGTGCCAACCGACTTGCCAGTAATTCGTTACTGGAAGGCGTTGTGTTCTCGCACCAGGCATTTTTGCATATACAGCAAAATTTTAATAAAAAGCAGAAGATATCAGAGATACCCGACTTTCCACAGTGGGATAAAAAAGGAACATTTGACCTCGAAGAATGGATACTGATACAGCATAACATTGAGGACGTTAAGAGGTTGATGCGTGACTATGTTGGAATAGTCCGATCTGACAGGCGGCTTGAACGGGCGTTCAGGCGGATAATTCTTCTTGAGGAAGAAATACAGGATTATTACCGACGCAGCACTCTTTCGTCACAGCTGCTTGAGCTTCGTAATATGGCTACCGTGGCGAAGCTTATCATAAGAAGTGCCATGGAACGAAAGGAGAGCAGGGGACTGCACTATACTACCGATTACCCCGAGTCGGTTGACTCCATGAAAAAAAATGTTATACTGAAATCCGGTGGGGAGCCGGAGTTCAGAAGCATCAATAATGTATCATTCAGCTGAGCCGGCTAAAACTTCACACTCCTGCCTTGAAATGTAAACTATAACAAAAAGGAGGTTACAGGTATGGCAACGGAATTGACCATAGCTGGTGTGGTACAGGGAGTTTTTTGCAGATCATACTGTGCACAGGTTGGTCGCAAGCTTGGCATCAGGGGAGCCACGTCAAATAAGGCAGATGGTACAGTACAGGTATTGCTGGATACGGATTGTGAGAAAGATGTTGAGAAATATATACAGACAATTCGAACAAATCCCGATGGATTCAGATTTCATGGCAATATTCGACGGATTGATAAGAATGATTATACAGGTCCCATCTACGGGGATTACCAGTTTTAAGAACCCGAAGGAACCCGGACAGGGCGGGGAACTTTCATTCGTCTTGCGTAGACATCGGAGAAGGTGCGATATAACTCCCTGGAATCAAGTGTAAGAAATTTCATATACGGTTTATCATTAATTCTACTATAGAATTCTTTAAGTTCCTCTTCAAAATACTCATCAAATTTTTTCTTTGAACCCCCATGGGATGCCTTGTATTCTCCCATTCTGCGAATATCCCCGTTAAAACCCGGATTTATATGATATAACTCATGCAGTATTACCCGAAGTTTATGATACGCGTTGAGATCGAAAAAGCGAGGCATATAAAAATATATTATGTATAATATTTCACGGTTCTCATGCACAAGTGCGGGTATAGAATAATAGTTACCCTGAAATTTTTGAATTTTTTCTCCATTTTTAAAACGCATCGGCACAAGCTTTCCAAAAGTAGCGCCGCGACTATTACGCCGGTTTGACGCGCAGCAAACCAGCATCCGGGATGGATCAATATGTGCAAACGCCGGAATGCTGGTGACGATTTCCTGTATGATAACGGTAAGTACATCGGTCACATTTATAGATTCTACTGGATTGGTGTTTCTATTAAGAAATGTCATGGCAATTATCAGTTTATTGTATTATTTGTCGGCGTATGATATCATTTCCTCGGCATGCTTGAGTGAGATCTCAGTAATTTGCTCACCAGCCAGCATTCGTGCAACTTCCTGTATCTTTTCATCCCGGTTCAGGTTTTTTACCAGGGTAGTTGTCCGGGAGTTAATGCTCTGTTTTTGTACGATGAAGTGATTATCCGAAAGGGCGGCAATTTGAGGAAGATGGGTAATGACAAGTACCTGTCTTTCAGCTGATAATGATTTCAACTTTTTACCCACAACATCAGCGGTCTTGCCGCCAATACCTGCGTCAACCTCATCAAATATGAGACTGTCAACTATATCTGCCGACAGAATCACTTTCTTTAAAGCCAGCATGATCCGTGACATTTCGCCGCCTGATGCCACCTTGCGCAACTGCCGCAGGTCTTCACCCTCGTTTGCAGAGAGAAGAAATTCAACCCTGTCAAGACCATAGGGATAGAGCATATACCGCTTGTTGTTTGCTTCAATCTCTCCTTCCGGGCTGACTTCGCGTTTGATTGAAACCCTGAATACAGTTCCCGCCATACCAAGGTCACGCAGCTCCTGGATTACCAGCTCTTCAAGCTTTTTAGCCGAATCTTTTCTAAGTTCAGATAATTCAAGGGCTGAAGTTCGTGCTTCCTGCAGTTTCTGCTGGTACTGCATGTTGAGTTTATCAAGTTCTTCCTCGCTTGAACTGATGGCTTCCAGCTCCCTGGCAGCCTGGTTCCCGTAAGCTATAACCTCTTCAAGTGTATCTCCGTACTTTTTTTTCAAGGTTGAAATGAGGGACAATCTTTCTTCTACCTGGTTGATACGCTCAGGAGAGAAATCCACGGAACCCTGGTAGTCCCTTAGAGTATGACCGGCGTCTTCGAGGGTATACATGGATTCCCTGATGGATTCGAGAATGGTAGAAATATTCGGGTCAAAATCTGCAACGTGAGAAAGTGAAGACTCGATTTTTTTAAGACGCTGAGAAACCCCACCATCACCGGACATGAGCTCAGTGGCGGTATGTACCTCGGTAAACAGTTTCTCTGCATTTGAAAGCAGCCGGGATTCATGCTGCAACGTCTCTTCTTCATTGGGTGAGAGATTAGCGCTCTGGATCTCGTGTATCGCATGCTCAAGGTAGTCAATCCTGCGTGCTTTTTCCCGCTCATCAATCTTGAAAGATTCTACTCGTTCACGAATGCCTGAAAGTGTTTCATGCAGTTCTTTCATTGCGGACACCCGTCCCAGCAATCCGCCAAAACTGTCAAGAAGTTCACGGTGTTTGGCCACCCGTACGATATTCTGGTGTTCATTCTGCCCGTGTATGTCTACCAGGTATTCAGAGATATCTTTCAGCTTGGCAATGGGTATCTGTACCGCATTGGCGAAACTGCGCCCCCTTCCGTTTGAATATATTTCTCTTCGTAAAATCAGAGTGTTGTCATCAACCTCAATACCCGACTGTTCAAGTGTTGCAAACAATTGGGGCAGGTTGCTGATATCAAACACGGCCTCAATAGTCGCGCGGTCAAAACCCGTGCGTATCATGTCGGTGCTCATTTTTTCGCCGAGTACACCAGAGAGAGCGTCAATGAGGATAGATTTACCAGCACCGGTTTCTCCGGTGAGTATATTAAGTCCCCTGCCGAAATCAAGAATGACCTCGTCGATGAGCACGAAGTTTTTTATTCGGATCTGCTGCAGCATATGTTTAACCTGTATCGTTTCTGTTTACACCCCAGCCCAGTTTTTGGCGGAGCACTTCAAAATAAGTCTTTTCCGGATGGTTAACGAGAATAACCTCGCTTGGAGATCTTTTGAAACGTATTTCATCTTGTCTTTCAAGTTCAATAGCCACCTGGCCATCGATTGTCAATAATAAATTTTCAAATTCCGAGACTATGGATGCTTTGAGTATCATCACGTCAGGTATGATCATGGGCCGAATGGCCAGCATATGCGGACATATGGGATTAAAAAGATACGAATGTTCATCCTGTGGTACCATTATTGGCCCTCCAGCAGAAAGGGAGTAGGCAGTTGAACCGGTGGCAGTTGCAATAATAAGGCCATCACCGGAGTAGCAGCTGAGAAATTCCTCGTCAATTTCCAGGCGTATGCGGATAGGTCTAGAAAAAGAACCCTTGGTAATAACAGCGTCATTTAAAAAATCGATACGGGTGATTTCTTCGCCATCCCGCTGCAGGGATGCCTGCATCATCATACGGGGGGACACCGTGAAGTTCTTATCAACCAGCTGGTCGATGAAAGAGAGAGCCTCCCCGGGATGAAACTCGTTGAGAAATCCAAGCCGGCCTCTGTTGATGCCGAAAATGGGTGTACCCGTACCGCTGAATAAGCGGGCTGTGCGAATAAAAGTACCGTCACCCCCGATAACCGCCACCACCTGGGCTTCCCGGATAAATGTTTCGTTATCCTTTACACGATGTGGGTATTTATCGGTAAGATTCCCGTGTTCAGGCAGCATCACCGTTACATTACGGGCATCAAGCAGGTCGATAATACTGTCAAGTAAGGGAAATGAGTCAGTATCGTCGGGATTAATATTGATAGCAATTTTCGTTATCATAACAGATATGTATAAACCTGAACTGCTGAGAACGTCAATAAATAAATACAGCATTGTTCTTATTTATAATGGAAGACATCTGTTACTGCCTGTTGACGGTAAAATATTGGTACAATGCGTGAATTCTAATTGATTTTTACAAGGCATTCTGGTGCCATACAAAATGGAGCTGCGTGGTAATTTGAGAAGGGGAGGACAGATATATATACCCCGAATTACTATAACAAAAAGGAGATACGGTATGTTATTTCGAAAGATGATGATACTGCTGGCTGTTACCACGCTTGTATTTTCTGGATGTATAAAAAAAGAGAAAAGAGAAGTTATTGTTTTTCACGCGGGAAGCCTCAGCGTTCCGATGAAGCACCTTGAAGACGAATTCGAAAAGCAGAATCCCGGTGTGGATGTGCTGCGTGAGTCTTCGGGCAGCAGAACTGCGGCACGCAAGGTAAGTGACCTGGGGAAAAAAAGTGATATAGTGGCTTCTGCCGATTATATGGTAATTTATAACCTGCTTATACCGGATTTTGCGGATTTCTGTGTCAATTTTGCCACTAATGAAATGGTTCTCATGCATCGTGATGACAGTAAATACAGTGATGAAATAAATGGAAAAAACTGGCACCGGATTCTGCTTAAGAAAGATGTACAGTACGGACATTCAGATCCAAATAAGGATCCATGTGGCTACAGAAGCCAGCTTGTATGGCAACTGGCAGAAAGCTATTATAATGAAAAGGGATTGTACGGAGAATTGAAAAAACAGTGCCCGCCAAAGTTTGTGCGTCCCAAGGAAACCGACCTGATTGCCCTGCTTGAATCAAGGGTGTTGGATTATATTTTCATTTATCGTTCAGTCGCAGTGCAGCACAACATGCCCTTTGTAGAACTTCCCCCGCAGGTAAACCTGGGTAATCCCCGGTACACGGAGTATTACAATACGGCTGCTATCGAAGTATCAGGAAAAAAACCGGGAGAAACCATCATCCACAGGGGCAAGCCGATAGTATATGGTGTTACCCTTGTGAAAAAACCGGCAAACAAAACTGACGCGGTTGCCTTTCTCCAGTTCATGCTGGGCAAAGAAGGACAGTCCATAATCGAGTCTGATGGACAAAAGCCCATTACACCACCTGTTTCGGGGGAATATGACTCCCTGCCGGATGAGTTGAAAAATATTGTACAGAATAGCAAAAAATAAAACAGTGGTGTCCTGATGAAGTTTTTTATCCCGGTTATGGTGCTCATGGCACTGGTATCTTTAAGTCTTATTGTACTGCCTCTCGGGGGAATGCTGGTTTCATCCAGTGCAGCCGAATTGATGGATGCCATAGCTGATTCTGAAGTGCTGTCGTCAATTCTGCTTACCTTTGAAGCGGCAATGTATGCCACAATTGGCGCAGTACTCCTTGGAACACCACTGGCCTACATGCTGGCAAGGTTTGATTTCCCGGGAAAAAAATTACTTGAGGCTGTCATTGATATCCCTATCATTGTTCCCCATACGGCTGCGGGCATAGCCCTTCTTTCTGTTTTTGGAAGCGGACCAATCGGGAACGCGCTGAACAGCGTGGGACTTGAATTTCTCGGGACGAAGGCAGGTATATCTCTTGCCATGGCCTTTGTTTCTATCCCATTCTACATTGATTCGGTGAAAGACGGATTATTGTCAATTGATATGAGAATTGACCATGTGGCCCGGTCACTGGGAGCACGAAGAAGCCAGGTGTTCTTTCACGTGCTGCTTCCCATGTCAACAAGATCCATGGCCACGGGGGCATTGCTTATGTGGGGAAGGGGGATCAGCGAGTTTGGTGCAGTAGTTATACTGGCCTATCATCCCATGATCGCCCCGGTTCTGATATATGATCGTTTTACTTCCTATGGCCTCTCCTCGTCCCGCCCGGTGGCAGTGCTGCTTATTTTCGCCTGCATACTGCTTTTCCTGGTTATCAAAATCATCTCAAGGCTGGGAGTGACCCGTCGTGCTTGAGATACAAAATATTGAAAAGAAACTTGGAAGGTTCTCAATGTCCCTGCCCTCCCTGGAGATCGCCGAGGGCCGGCATTTTGTGCTTCTTGGGCCAACCGGTTCGGGAAAAACATTGCTGCTCGGAATGGTTGCGGGGGTAATGAAGCCTGATGCTGGCAGGGTTATTCTCAACGGTGAGGACATCACCGGAATGAAACCTGAACACAGGGGATTCGGGATGGTATACCAGGATTCAGCATTGTTTCCTCACCTGACCGTGGAGGGGAATGTAGGTTTTAGCATGAAAATGAGAAAACATGACAGGGAAAAAATAAAAACAAGTGTTGAGACAGTGATGAAACAGTGCGGCATATCTCATCTTTTTGGCAGGGATGTTGCGCATCTCAGTGGAGGAGAAAAGCAGCGGGTAGCACTGGCACGGGCCATAATTACACGGCCACGGATACTGTTGCTGGACGAACCATTTAGTTCACTTGATTTCAAGACCAGGGAAGAGATGATGGCCCTTCTGATCACCCTGAGAAAGGAGTACAACCCCACCATATTGCACATAACCCATGACTTCGAGGAAGCGCTGATACTTGCTGATGACGCGGGAGTTATTGACAACGGGGAAATTATACAGTATGGAGAAAAGAGCAGGGTTTTCCGTCAGCCGAAAAATGCCTTTGTTGCTGAATTCGTAGGGGCTAAAAATATTTTTTCAGGAACTGTTCATGGAGAAGGAGCAGCAACGACCTTTGTTACGGATGAGAAGATTGAACTGTTTCTTGGCCGAGAGGTAGAGAAGTCAGCAGTTGGGGCGATGATCAGGGCCGAAGACGTTATATTATCCAATTCTGCACAATCAAGCAGTGCGACAAACCAGATAGAGGGAAATATTCTTTCCCTGCAGGAAAAACGGGGCGTGTTTGAAGTGATAGTGGATGCAGGTATAATTATTCATTCGTATATAACAGGCAGGTCGGTGGATGAATTAAATTTGCAGCCTGGTAATAAAGTATTTGTAATATTCAAAGGAAGCACGATACATTTGTTTTAGATGTAATGGAAAGTACATATGGGTTTACGAACACTATACATATACATAATTGTTGTGGTAAGTATTGCATGCGGCAGCCTGTGGGCCTTGCCGGCGAATATCTCGAAGGACGCTGCCGCATTGAACAAGCATGGGCACCGGTTATTCGTGAATGGTGAATACGCAAAAGCGAAAAACTACTTCGAAAAAGCCATACGGGTGGATCCCACCGTTAAGTATTATCATAATAACCTCTCTGCTGTGTACATGAACCAGGGTGAGTACAACAGTGCCTACAACCAGTTGAAAATTGCCATCGCCCTTGACCGTCAGTATGTTAAGGCACTTTCAAACATGGCAATTACCTGTTTTCATCTTTTTAAATTCAGGGAAGCATATACATATTACCAGAAAGCCAGGGCGGTAGATGAAACCTACACAGGTAACAGGTTTCAAAAGGCAAAGGTCATCAAACACGTTGAACGTCTCTATGCGGAGAATCCTGAAGACAAACGCCTTTCAAGTATTTTAGAGTACCTGAAAAAAAAATAACTCACACATGTCCGGATTATTAACGGTGATATTAGAAAAGCCTGCTGCTGTCCAGGAGGATGGTAACCGGGCCATCGTTTACAAGCTCCACATGCATGTGGGTACCAAAAATGCCGGCCCGGGTGTGTGGATACTCACCTTTACACATTTCCATGAATAAAGAAAAAGTCTTTTTCGCGCGGGATGGTTCCATTGCGGCTGAAAACGATGGTCTTCTACCCTTCCTCGCGTCACCGTAAAGAGTAAATTGCGGGACGATGAGCAGCTCTCCTCCAATGTCCCGCAATGACAGGTTCATTGCGCCGCCTTCATCTTCAAAAATTCTCAGTGCGATGATTTTTTGCACCATGTGTCGCAGGTCAGCTTCTGTGTCCTCATGTGTAAAGCCACAAAGGACACATAGACCTTTTCCGATGGATGCCACGGGATCGCCACCTGCGGCAATTGAAGCGTTAAGAACTCTCTGTAATACGGCTCTCATTGGATAATGAAATTGTAGTGATTACTGACTGATGTCAGCCTAGTTTTGTTTTGAGTGTGTTTTCTGGTTGAACGCCAATCATCCGGTCGATTTCCTCACCATTTTCAAAAAGGATAAGTGTAGGAATAGAAGAGATGCCATACTTCTGGGCTGTTTCCGGATTCTCGTCTGTATTCAACTTGACTATTTTCGCACTTGTTTCACCTGAATCGGTCAATTTTTCCAGTATAGGTGTCTGCATTTTGCAGGGGCCGCACCAGGGTGCCCAGAAGTCTACGAGCACTTTGCCGGATTGTTCAAGGACCGCGGATTTGAAATTCTGATCATTTACACTCTCAAGATTTGCCATGATTCCTCCTGAATAGATTTGAGTAAAAGTTACATTGAAGAACGCAAAAAAATATAATAAAGTACAAGGTAAACTATGCAACAATTTTTTTACAACGAATCATGTTACTATTGTATACACATGGAAGCTGTAGTTCAAAAAAACAGCATGGTCGAAAAAATAAATATACTATGGGTTTATTGGTTGCCTCTATATCATGAACGTCCGATATTTATATTGAATATGTATACTACAGAGCATTTAGTACAGCAGGAGTAGTGTTATGAAGAAAACATGTGTACTGGTCGTGGTTTTTTGTTTCATTGTGGCCTTTATAGTTACTGTTGAAGCACAGACCAGCAATGATGGAACCACGGGCACGAAAGCGGGGAATGCATCGCTACCCAATGGATATGGTGACCTTTCATGGGGCAGTTATTTTTCTGACGCCAGGGAAAAGGTCAAAGGAACCATAATGCATTATGATGAAAACAATCGTATTGTAACACGGGAAGGTGAGATAAAGTATATATACGGGTATTTTTATCCTGATCCGGAGATGGTCTCCGGGAAAAGAAAGAGCGGGGATAAAGAACCAACTGAGAAGGAAACCCCGTCAAGGCTTTATTACGTGATGATTCGATTCCCATATGTGTTTATGGAGGACGTAAAGAAAAAGATGGTGGACAAGTATGGCCAGCCGCAGGGTGAATCCATGCGTGATAACCAGGGGGCGTATATATGGGAATCAGAACAGACCACCGTGATCATGTGGGTGGACAGTTATAATGACAAGCCGTATTGCAGAAAGATAACCTACATGAGCAAGGTGATAGCCAGGGACATTAACGAATATCGAAAAGTTCTATTTACCAGCAAAGAGCGTGAGATTCTTAGAAAGCTTTCACCATAAATCTGCCTACTTGTGACTGATAAAAACAGGGATCAGACCGATACCATCTTCAAGAGAATCAAGGGCCTTCCCTATAACGGTTCCAATTTTTTCGAATGAATCTATAACACCTGCCATGCCGCATCCTGGAGTGCTTGAGGTGACTATAAGGTCTCCGGGGCGTACCGGCTTTTGCCGGGCGTCCACCTTGCAGAATACCTTCCCGGCAACTGTCAGTGGATACACAGGTTGCTCTTGTTGGGTATTGTCGATGCTCATCACCGGGTTTCCGGCCACAACCCCGATAACTGCCCTGTTGTAAGGTGTACGGGCCCTGGTTAATACAGAATTACCTTCTTCGCTGATGACAAGCAGATCGCCGGGGGAAATATACTCAACATCATCAACAACGAAGTTTTCTACTATATTGGCTGGAAATTCATGCTCATCGTTCGATGATTTCAAGTGTATTGTCCCGGAAAACTCGGATGTGCCATGCACTTTCAGGGCTTTCCCGTCTCCAATAAGGTTGAAGGTATCATCGTATTCATTTATATCACCATGGCCATCTACCACCAGGGAATAGTTATGTTCGCTTGAAAAGACACCCCCCGCACCAAATCTGGATGTTCCGATTATTCCGCAACCTTTTGGAGAACCGTTTTCCATTCCCTGTGACTGCCCTCTTATCCCGGTGAATCGGCCGTGGCCGATAATACCGTAGCTTTTCCCACCGGTTTCCTCTGGAGACAGGGAGATACCAACGATCCCTGCACCCCCGCTGTCATTGCTTGTGTTTTTTGCCCAGACAGGGGCACTGTCTGAAGGAGGGGGGACAATTCCACTTATTTGCACGGCATTGTTGCCGGTAATAGCCAGGGTGCCGGTATGAGAATTATGCGCATGTTTCTGTGCCGCATAGTCATGGGTATGTGGAAGGGGCTCGCGCTGGTCATGTAAGCGCGTATCATCTGATTGAACTGCCAGGCCTTTGGCCTCCTGGCAGTTTTCCGCAAGCTGGACAATGCCGGGTGCGGTAATGGTTGCATTTTGTAATCGCCTGTCGTTTCCCTGAACCACCACACCTGGTGCGTTCTCTCCGTTTTCGGCCAGTTCAATGATACCTTTAGATATGGTAGTGGCATCCTTCAGTCGCCTGTCATTGCCCTGAACGGCAACCCCTTCTTCGTTTTCCCCATCTTCAGCCAGTTCAACGATACCCGGATAGGATGTGGTGGCCTGCCGCAGCCGCCTGTCATTGCCCTGAACCGCTGCCAGGGGTGACGTGTCACCATCATGGGCAAAGCGAAGAATACCTTTTGCCTGTTCCGAGGCATCCTTCAGCCGCCTGTCATTGCCCTGAACCGCTACGCCGGGTGCATCTTCCCCGTCTTCGGCCAGCTCAACGATACCTCTTCTCATAGTGGTTGCGTCTTTCAGTCGTTTGTCGTTTCCCTGGACAGCAACCCCTTCATCGTCTTCCCCGTCTTCAGCCAGTTCAACGATACCTGGATAGGTTGTGGTGGCCTGCCGCAGCCGCCTGTCATTACCCTGAACCGCTGCCAGGGGGCTGTCATCACCGTCGGTTGCAAAACGCATAATCCCGGTAGATTGTTCTGTGGCATCTTTAAGCCTTCTGTCACTACCCTGTACAGCAGCATTGAGGGATGTTTCACCATCGGCAGCGAATCGTAATATACCTGTTTCGCTTTCTGTTGCATCTTTCAGTCGTTTGTCGTTCCCCTGAACGGCTACGCCCGGAGAGTTTTCTCCATTATCCGCAAGTTCAACGATACCTTTTGTCGTTGTGGATGCGTCTTTCAGTCGCCTGTCATTGCCCTGAACCGCTACGTCGGGTGCATCTTCCCCGTCTTCGGCCAGTTCAACGATACCTCTTCTCATAGTGGTTGCGTCTTTCAGTCGTTTGTCGTTTCCCTGGACAGCAACCCCTTCATCGTCTTCCCCGTCTTCAGCCAGTTCAACGATACCTGGATAGGTTGTGGTGGCCTGCCGCAGCCGCCTGTCATTACCCTGAACCACACTGCCCGGGGACTGTTCCTCGTTATCGGCAAGTTTTACAATTCCCGGTGAGGTGTTGGTGGCGTATTTAAGACGGGAATCATTCCCCCTTACTACTCCCTGCTCTGAATCAAGGCCGTCAGGACATATTTTAACAATGCCGAAACCAGATTCGGTTGCTTCAAGCAACCTGGAATCGCTTCCCCGCACAACCGCGTCATGCGTGTTCTCCCTGTCGTATGCCAGCCGCACAATGCCGTGTTTGATCTCTGTTGCCGGTTTAAGCCTGGAGTCTGATGACTGAATGACAAGCCCTTCTCTTGTCATGCTGTCCTCGGCAAGTTGTACAATACCTTTAAATATTGTGGTGGCATCCCGGAGACGTCTGTCGCTGCCCTGTACCACGCACCCGTGTGTGTCTTCCCCGTCCTTTGCCAGGCGTACAATGCCAGCCTGGAAAATTGACGCGTTTGGAGTTATATCACCTATAGTATGGGTGTGCGTGTTCTTTATGGATGCTGCAAAAAGGCCAATACCTGCTATGCGGGCACCGAATGTATCTTTTTCAAGGCTGGTTGTGTTTAACTCTAAACGTATATAACGGGCGTTTGCAATACCGGTATTCCAGGCATAAGTGGTTGCCGGCTCTGAACGAAATCGTTTTTCTTCTATAACAGGTGTCCAGATGTTGTTATCAGCGCTTATCTCGATTGAAAATTGCTCAGGGAAACCATTTGTGTCCCCTGAAGGGGTTAAAAGGCTGATATAATTGAGAGAAAACACATGTCCGAGGTCTATATCAATTGATTGTCGAGAAGTGGATGATGTGGACTCCGATTCCCAGTAACTATCGGGATTATCATCAAGCATCATGCTGGTTTCGTGTTCATAGGACGAGGTACTGCTTGCGGAAATGGCATGCGCACCGGCAATTCCGCATCTCACCTGTCCAAGTTCAGAAAAATAACGGGTTCCTACCTTAATTGGACGGGTAATGAACACGCGGATAAAACGCGTATGTATAAGCCCTGTCTGGAGCCGGTAAAATTCTTCATCTTCGAAGTAATAATTTGATTCAGTACATAAAATCTGCCAGAATGTGCCGTCACTACTGTATTCAATACGGAAATGGGTGGGGAACGTGGTCTTCCCGTTTGCTGATGGGTAAATTTCAATATAATTAACAGCCTGTTGTTCCCGGAGGTCAAGGGTCACGTATTCAGGTATAATTGAATTATTCTTACCTGAAGACCAGAAAGAATCGTTATCTTCAAGCAATTGTTCCGGGCCGTGTGAATCATCCATCTTGCTTGTGCATGCCGCGATGGTGGCGGAATAAAAATATTTCCGTATAACATTTATTCTGTGCATTCATATCTCCATTTATTGAAGAATTTATATGAATCGATTACAGCTTTTCAAATAACTGATTGTCAATTGTTTTATTATACCTGTGAGATGATTAAATTGCTACAACACAATAATAGCAAATTTTCACTGAATAATGTACTTTACGTTTTCATTTTGAATATCTTTACTATGTCTCTCAATATCTCTGCGACCCCGTGGTGAAAAAGATTAAATATGACAGTTTATACAAATAGTTCTTTATTTTTTGATGCCTGCACTGGTAGCATGTACGGATGATTGATTATATAAAAAAAGCGGAATAAGTTGGCAGGATGAATTTTCACCTGGCAGGTTTTGTTACATGAATGTACTGGAAGAAAAAACACCAAAAGGGTATATCGTTAAAATATTCCTTGATAACGACAGATACCTGATATTTGACAGGAAGGGGGCGTCTGTATTTAAGGACGGGAAAAAATCAAAACCATTTCACCCCGTGTTAAAGGTCCTTTTCCTGGGACCACATTTTAAAGTACGAAATAATTATAACCAGGATCTGTCACTGGTAAAAGTAAGCAAAGACAGTCTTGTGCTTCCTTACCAGGATGACCGGGAAAGCAGGAGAAAATATATCTTTATTAACACAGATGCCATAATTGACATGGTGCCTGTGAAAATTATTCATTTCAGTAACCTGGGACAACTGGTGAAAGAGATTAAAAGCAAGGAAGAGCAGCCCGGGTATATTATCGTTGATCAAAGTATATCCAAAAATGACATCATCGTGATTAAAAACAGGTGCCCTGATTCAGTTGTTCTGCTTGCGTCCGAAGCCGGACCTTACGGGGCTGCAGAAGATAAAGCCGAAGATGAAGCAGCAGTAAAAAAAAATGAGAAAGAAACAGACGTGGATGATGTTGATCTGAATATGCTTTCCCATAACCCGGTTTTTCTGGCCAGGGTACACCTGAGAAAGATGCATCTTTCCCGGGTCAAACAGCTGATGCTTGATTTTGATCTTCAGGCTGTTGATATTGAGTATATTATAAGCTTTTTGCAAACAATGCTGAAAAATGCTGAAAATTCAGAAGATGTAAAGAAGTACAGCGGTAAAATTGAGGAGTTGAAAGTATCCTTCCAATTCTATTACTATCTTCTGCAGCGGGATGATGAAAAAATACGAGAAATGATACAGGGGCTTGATCAAAAGAACCGGCTTCCATCATATTTCACCCTGGTTTCCAAGGTGAAACTCATCTTTCCGGGAAACGAAGACCAGCTTCTTTTTACTGATTACGAAAATATGCTGTGGGAAAAGAGCGAACAATTGTCCGAGTAACGTTACCCGGGAATAAAAAATGAAGAGATTATTACAGATTATAATTGTTATTGTGGTTATGTCCGGGTTGGTTGGGGCTGATGAACCATTCTGGGCGGTGTATTTTACCACCCCGTATTCCGGCCGGAAAACCATCTCTGCCCAACACCCTCGAACCGCGCTGATATCATTGATAGACAGCGCCCGGGAGGAGGTGGTTGGTGCATTCTATGACTTGACATCCCGTGAGATCGTATCTGCTCTAATTCAGGCGCACAGGCGTGGAGTTCAGGTAAAACTGGTGATAGAAACAGATAATATCGGGGAAGAAACTATTTCCAGGCTTGTATCAAGTGGTATCCCGGTGATTGGTGACCAGCGAAGTGGCCTCATGCATAATAAATTCATTGTTATTGACAAAAAATATGTATGGACTGGTTCATATAATCTTACGCATAATGGCGCATACAGAAATAATAATAATGCCATTGTTCTGAATTCCAGTGACCTGGCTGAAATTTTCCAATCAGAGTTTACTGAAATGTTCAAATACCGAATTTTCGGAAACAGAAAAGAGTTTATTCCATTCCCAGTCTTTTCAAAAAAATATCATGTGAAGGTTCTGGATACGAATATTAACGCGTATTTTTCACCTGAGGACGATATCGAGCGTATTATTTGTAAAAGGGTGAAGAAGGCAAAAAAATCCATACATTTCATGGCTTTTTCTTTTACAAGCGATGGTATCGGAGAAGAGATGATAAGGGCTCATAAAAGAGGGGTAATGGTAAGTGGAATATTTGAAAAAAGAGGATCCGGCTCGAAATATTCCGAATATGTTAAGATGAAACTCGAGGGGATGCCAGTTGTAGTGGATAAAAATCCCTACAGCATGCATCACAAGGTTATAATAATTGATGGATTCAGGGTAATCGTAGGTTCCTACAATTATTCAAAAAACGCAAGTAAACGAAATGATGAAAATATTCTCATAGTTGATAACAAAAAAATAGCTGAAAGGTATATGTCTGAATTCAACATGCTGTACAGGTAGAAAAAGTTCTTTACTGATTTATATACTATTACTACATTTTGTAATAGAACAAAAGTTTAGATGGCACAATATTGCAGCATAGAGTTATAAAATGAAATTGAAAAGTGTACTCACTAACAGGTTCGTTCAATTAATCGAGGAAAATCATCAGGAAATTACTGAACAGTATATGAATAACCTGCTGAGGCATCCTGACACCGTTGCGTTTCAGAATCTTGACAGGCAGATAATCTATGAATATGCTGACAATCTTTACCGTGAGCTTTCTAAATGGATTGCAAGAAATTATTCGAAAGAAGAGATTGCGGTTCATTACAGGAAGATAGGTCATGAGCGTTTCGAACAGGGTATTCCCTTCTCTCAGGCTGTTAAGGCGATGACACTGCAGAAAAGACATCTCTGGCTGTTCGTACTTGATAAGCTGTATGATGACCCCGCTGTATATAAGGAAGCAGTTTCTCTGAATAACAGGGTGGTTCTGTATTTTGACCGGGCTGCGTTTTTTATGCTGCAGGGATACGAGGATCTGCTATACAGGAAAATATAATTCTTTAAATCGTAAAAAATATTATGAATAATAGAAAAAAAAGTGGAAGTCTCATGTAATGCGCTAAGTTATAAAAGCCTGTTAAGAAACAATTCAGGGATTGCCAGAGAAAATAAAAAATTTATGTTTTTTTATTGACAATTGCAGGCACATGATTTTAATTGCAATCCGCTGCGGAAACTAAAAAGCAATTCCGCACAGTGAACCGGAAAAAAATTGGTGACTTTTTAAAAAATAATTTTTAAAAGCTTGACAATAAGGCCGCGTTTCACTAAATGTTCATTACGCTTAACGCGGAGAACATCAGATCTTTTAATTTACATACCAACTTTTTTTGCACTGTCTAAGCAAAGTTGTCAAGGCCAAAGTTAAACTTGACGATGTACGAAAAAGTAGGTATATTTCCTTCAAAATGCTGTTATTGCTAATCGTGCCCAGTGATGCTGGGTATTTTAAACGGCGAAGGTTCTTTGAAAACTGAGTAGTATTACACACGTAAATGGTTTCATTTTTGCATGAAGCTTAAGAAGCTTCAAAAAAAACTTCGAATCAAATAACTCAAAGTTTATACTATAACGGAGAGTTTGATTCTGGCTCAGAACGAACGCTGGCGGCGCGTCTTAAACATGCAAGTCGGACGGGAACCTCGATGCTTGCATTGAGGGGAGAGTGGCGAACGGGTGAGTAACACGTGGATAATCTGCCTTCGGGATGGGGATAACTTCGGGAAACCGAAGCTAATACCGAATAACATGGGATCTGCATAAGCAGGACCTATTAAAGGGTGGGTCTTTCGGGACCTACTGCCTGAAGATGAGTCCGCGCCTCATTAGCTAGTTGGTGGGGTAATGGCCTACCAAGGCAGCGATGGGTAGCCGGCCTGAGAGGGTGAGCGGCCACACTGGGACTGAGATACGGCCCAGACTCCTACGGGAGGCAGCAGTTAAGAATCTTGCGCAATGGGCGAAAGCCTGACGCAGCGACGTCGCGTGGAGGATGAAGGTTTTCGGATCGTAAACTCCAATAAGCAGGGAAGAATAAGCAACGGGTAATATTCGTTGTGATGACGGTACCTGCCTAAAGCCCCGGCTAACTACGTGCCAGCAGCCGCGGTAATACGTATGGGGCAAGCGTTGTTCGGAATTATTGGGCGTAAAGGGCGTGTAGGCGGGGAACTAAGTCAGATGTGAAATCCATGGGCTCAACCCATGAACTGCATTTGAAACTAGTTCTCTTGAGTTCGGGAGAGGAGAGCGGAATTCCCGGTGTAGCGGTGAAATGCGTAGATATCGGGAAGAACACCAGTGGCGAAGGCGGCTCTCTGGCCTAGAACTGACGCTAAGGCGCGAAAGCGTGGGGAGCGAACGGGATTAGATACCCCGGTAGTCCACGCTGTAAACGTTGTATACTAGGTGTTAGTGGCTTGACCACTAGTGCCGACGCTAACGCATTAAGTATACCGCCTGGGGAGTACGCCCGCAAGGGTGAAACTCAAAGAAATTGACGGGGGCCCGCACAAGCGGTGGAGCATGTGGTTTAATTCGATGATACGCGAAGAACCTTACCTGGGCTTGAACTGTACTTGACAGGTGTAGAGATACACCCTCCTTCGGGCAAGTATAGAGGTGCTGCATGGTTGTCGTCAGCTCGTGTCGTGAGATGTTGGGTTAAGTCCCGCAACGAGCGCAACCCCTACCCTTTGTTGCTACCAGGTTATGCTGGGCACTCTAAGGGAACTGCCGGTGATAAACCGGAGGAAGGTGGGGATGACGTCAAATCATCACGGCCCTTATGTCCAGGGCTACACACGTGCTACAATGGCCGGTACAAAGTGTTGCGAATCCGCGAGGTGGAGCTAATCGCAAAAAACCGGTCTCAGTTCGGATTGTAGTCTGCAACTCGACTGCATGAAGCTGGAATCGCTAGTAATCGCAGATCAGAATGCTGCGGTGAATACGTTCCCGGGCCTTGTACACACCGCCCGTCACACCACCCGAGTCGGCAGCACCCAAAGTGGCTGATCTAACCCGTAAGGGAGGAAGGTTATTAAGGTGAAGCTGGTAAGGGGGGTGAAGTCGTAACAAGGTAGCCGTATCGGAAGGTGCGGCTGGATCACCTCCTTTTAAAGGATAGAATTTAACCTTGAAATCATTTACAATGTGAACTACTGCTCAGTTTTGAGAGAATCTTCACTGGAAGAGGTCGTAACCAGAAAACATAGGCGCTATAGGCCATAAAATGATGGCAGAGGAAGAGAGGGCCTGTAGCTCAGTTGGTTAGAGCGTACGACTGATAATCGTAAGGTCGGTGGTTCGACTCCACTCAGGCCCATAAAAGCAATAACTTGTTGGAAGTTGGGGGTGTAGCTCAGCTGGGAGAGCAACTGCCTTGCACGCAGTAGGTCATCGGTTCGAACCCGTTCACCTCCACATTGTCTGTATTCATCTGGATACAAGACAAGGTTCTTTTAAAATGGTATAAGCCAAGCGATAAATATTTATTAAAGTATCGCATCGCAAACACAAGTATACAAGTACGAGCGCTTAGTTTGTTATGTAAATAACAGACAAAATAATATGGTCAAGCGAATAAGGGCGTACGGTGGATGCCTTGGCACTGGTAGGCGATGAAGGACGTGGCAAGCTGCGATAAGCCTCGGGGAGGAGCAAGCATCCCTTGATCCGAGGATTTCCGAATGGGAAAACCCGCTGCAGGCGAACCTGCGGCATCTGTAACTGAATACATAGGTTGCAGAGGCTACACCCGGGGAATTGAAACATCTTAGTACCCGGTGGAAAAGAAAACAAAAGTGATTCCCTAAGTAGCGGCGAGCGAACGGGGAACAGCCTAAACCGGTCTCTACGTTACAGGCCATGACTGCTGTAAGACCGGGGTAATAGGATCTGGACTGAGAGCCTCATGGGACTCTCGGGAAGTTACAAAATCTCATCTTAGCTGAACCCGCTGGAAAGAGGGCCAAAGAGGGTGATAGCCCCGTAAGCGAAAAGATTGAGATCTTCCTGGTCCAGGTTCCTGAGTACCGCGGGACACGAGAAATCCTGTGGGAATTTGCGAGGACCACCTCGTAAGGCTAAATACTTACCAGTGACCGATAGTGAACAAGTACCGTGAGGGAAAGGTGAAAAGAACCCCGAGAGGGGAGTGAAATAGAACCTGAAACCGTATGCTTACAAGGTGTGGGAGGGCTATGTTTACATGCCTGACCGCGTGCCTTTTGTAGAATGAGCCGGCGAGTTACTCTTTACAGCAAGGTTAAGTGACTGTTGTCATGGAGCCGCAGCGAAAGCGAGTCTTAACTGGGCGATTAGTTGTATGGAGTAGACCCGAAACCGAGTGATCTATCCATGGCCAGGCTGAAATCTCGGTAAAACGAGATGGAGGGCCGAACCGTTTAGTGTTTAAAAACTATCGGATGAGCTGTGGATAGGGGTGAAAGGCCAAACAAACTCGGCAATAGCTGGTTCTCCTCGAAATAGCTTTAGGGCTAGCCTCGTGCGTTCAGTTACGGAGGTAGGGCACTGATTGGGCTAGGGGGTCTACAAACCTACCAACCCCATTCAAACTTCGAATGCCGTAACTCAAGAGCACGGGAGTCAGACTGCGGGGGATAAGCTTCGTAGTCGAAAGGGAAACAGCCCAGACCAACAGCTAAGGTCCCTAAGTATATGCTAAGTGACAAAGGAGGTGAAACTGCTAAGACAGCCAGGAGGTTGGCTTAGAAGCAGCAATACCTTTAAAGAGTGCGTAATAGCTCACTGGTCGAGTGGTTTCGCGCCGAAAATGATTGGGGCTAAGCATATCACCGAAGCTTTGGACTCTGATTTATCAGAGTGGTAGAGGAGCGTTCTATACGGGCTGAAGGTCAACCGTGAGGATGGCTGGACTGTATAGAAGTGAGAATGCCGGCATGAGTAGCGATAAAGCATGTGAAAAACATGCTCGCCGAAAGCCTAAGGTTTTCTGAGCAATGCTAATCATCTCAGAGTTAGTCGGCCCCTAAGGCGAGGCCGAAAGGCGTAGTCGATGGGAAGCAGGTTCATATTCCTGCACCACCTGGTGGAGGTTATCGTGATGGAGTGACGCAGAAGGATACGGGCGCAGGGCGTTGGTTGTCCCTGTTCTTATATGTAGGCTGGAGTCCCAGGAAAATCCGGGATTCCATTAAGGCTGAGATTGTAGGGGAGTTCCTCTTCGGAGGAGCGAAGGTCCGGATTCCAGGCTGCCAGGAAAAACTTCTAAACGCGAAACCGGGTGACCGTACCGCAAACCGACACAGGTAGGCGAGGAGAGAATCCTAAGGCGCTCGAGAGAACCCTCGTTAAGGAACTCGGCAAAATAGTCCCGTAACTTCGGAAGAAGGGACGCCTCATTAGTGTGAAACCCCTGCGGGTGGAGCACGAAGAGGCCGCAGTGAAGAGGACCAAGCGACTGTTTACCAAAAACACAGGACTCTGCAAAATCGTAAGATGAAGTATAGGGTCTGACACCTGCCCGGTGCCGGAAGGTTAAAAGGAAGGGTTAGGCTTCGGCCGAAGCTCCAAATTGAAGCCCCGGTAAACGGCGGCCGTAACTATGACGGTCCTAAGGTAGCGAAATTCCTTGTCGGGTAAGTTCCGACCTGCACGAATGGTGTAACGACTTGGTCACTGTCTCAACGAGGGACTCGGCGAAATTGTAGTGTTTGTGAAGATGCGGACTTCCTGCAGAAGGACGGAAAGACCCCGTGCACCTTTACTGTAGCCTGACACTGTAATTTGGTACGGCATGTGTAGGATAGGTGGGAGACTTGGAAGCCGGAACGCCAGTTTTGGTGGAGTCATCCTTGAAATACCACCCTTGCCGTATTGGGTTACTAACTGGTACCTGTGAATCCAGGACCAGGACAATGTCTGGTGGGCAGTTTGACTGGGGCGGTCGCCTCCCAAAGAGTAACGGAGGCGCCCAAAGGTTCCCTCAGCACGGACGGAAATCGTGCGTAGAGCGTAAACGCATAAGGGAGCTTGACTGCGAGACCTACAAGTCGAGCAGGTACGAAAGTAGGGGTTAGTGATCCGGTGGTCCCGCGTGGAAGGGCCATCGCTCAACGGATAAAAGGTACGCCGGGGATAACAGGCTTATAGTGCCCAAGAGTTCATATCGACGGCACTGTTTGGCACCTCGATGTCGGCTCTTCGCATCCTGGGGCTGGAGAAGGTCCCAAGGGTTCGGCTGTTCGCCGATTAAAGCGGAACGCGAGCTGGGTTCAGAACGTCGTGAGACAGTTCGGTCCCTATCCTCTGCAGGCGTTGGAAATTTGAGTGGATCTGTCCCTAGTACGAGAGGACCGGGATGGACGAACCTCTGGTGCACCAGTTGTCGCGCCAGCGGCACCGCTGGGTAGCTATGTTCGGAAAGGATAACCGCTGAAGGCATCTAAGCGGGAAGCCTACCACAAGATTAGATTTCCCCTGGCCCTAGAGGCCACTGAAGACTCCTCGAAGACTACGAGGTTGATAGGCTGGAAGTGTAAGCACAGTGATGTGTTCAGCTGACCAGTACTAATCAGTCGTGAGGCTTGACCATATTATAAAAAGCCCCTCCGATTATGCTATCGGAGGGGCTTTTTTCATATTAATAATAGTCAAAAAATCAGGAATAAAATGAATAACCGGGAATGATCTAGGGGACAGAGATGACCTGGTTATCCCTTTTCAATGGAAAAGTTATAATGAATATTGTTCCATAAATATTCTCTTCCCTGGAATTAACAATTACGCTGGCATTGTGTTCGCGAAGAATTTTGTTGCTGATGGATAGTCCAATTCCGAGACTGTTCGTTTTTCTTTTAGTTGAGAAGAATGGAGACCAGATATTTTTAATTACCTCACGGGGTATTCCCGGTCCATTGTCTTCAATCGTAAGAATGTTTGATTCTTCATCAGAGGACGTAGTGATTAAAATTTTTCCCTGGTAGCTTTCATCCTGGAATTGTTTATGTTCGAGAATAGCATCCCTTGCGTTAATTACAATGTTTAAAATGAGCTGTTCAAGGCTTATCGGGTCGCCGTATATCTTTTTTATATCTTCATCAAGGGAGAGTATTATGTCTATATCATTTCGTCTGAGCTGAATGCGGATGAGATCAATTGCGTCAAGAATTACCCTGTTAAGATCAGTGTATTTCATGTTAAAGGAACTTCTCTTGGAAAAATTCCTGATGTGTTCAATAATAGTTGTCGCCTTGTCAACCATGGAACAAATTTTTAGAAGTTCAGACACAGCCTGCATGTTGTCAAATTCATCATAATTTATGTCGTCCATCATGTTCTGAGCAATACCTTTTATACCGGTTAGAGGCTGGGCCATCTCGTGGGCTATGCCGGCAGTCAGTTCGGCAAGGCTGGCATGTCGGGAAATTTGTAATAATTCCATGTCCTTATCGTGAATGATCTGTCTGAATTGATCATTCTTCTGTTTGAGAAGGGTAATAGTATGAATCAGCTTGCTGTTAATATTACGTATTGAACGAATTTTCCACATGGTATAACTTGAACGCTTAACGAAATTATAAATGACAGTAGTGAAAGTAATGATGTTTAAAATAACTATGGTGTGATAGGTAAAAGTTACCTCACCGGTATAAAGAGGTACAATATTTAACAATATTGTTATCAGAATTGATATATACAGCATGTTAAAACCGAATTTAAGACTTGTAACACTTGAAAGTTGATACAAGATATACATTAAAAAGCCAATGCAGAATAGAACGGTGATTACCATGCTGTATTGCGGGACCATGTAAAGGCTTGATGCTAACAGAACTGACAGGATTAAATAAATAACGAGGTAGCGGTGTTTCCGGGGTTTCATGTTGGAATGTATAAATATACCGTAAGAAACTGGGAAAAGACTTACACCTGCTTTTAGAAAGTCAGGGCTCACGTAGATTGATACAGGAAGTTTCATGCTAATCCACGGGAACAGTATTAAAAACGAAGTTACTCCCAGAAGCAGGGAAGAATATCCAAAAGTGTATTGTATTGTACCAAATGATATTACACATTGCAACAATACCATACAGAATAAAAAAATTATTATCAGGTCATACATTACGTTCTATTCAGTTAGTTGAATTAATAGCTAATTGACATAAATGCGGAAGAGGTTTAGATATGTCAACATAATATCGTGATTTCTTGATTGCAAATGGAGATATAGATGGGTTTTCAATGCGGCATTGTAGGATTGCCTAATGTGGGAAAATCTACAATATTTAATGCGCTTACCGGTGCGGGAGCGCAAATGGCTAATTATCCATTCTGCACTATCGATCCAAACAGAGGTATTGTTGCTGTACCGGATGACCGGCTGTATCAAATAGCTGAACTTTTAAATAAAAACGAACCTGTTCCTACAAGAATAGAATTTATTGACATAGCCGGGCTTGTAAAAGGAGCCTCCAAAGGAGAAGGGCTGGGGAACCGTTTTTTAAGTCATATACGGGAGGTGGAAGCGGTTGTACACGTGGTACGTTGCTTCAATAATGATGATGTGGCACATGTGACAGGTGAGGTTGACCCGGTACGTGATGTTGAAATAATTAACACCGAACTGTTGCTGGCGGATATTGAAACTCTTGAGCGGGCTCTTGAAAAAATGGAAAAGCGGACAAGATCTGGAGAAAAAGACGCACAGGTTAATTGTGAGCGGCTTGGGAGGATGATTGATCACCTGAACCAGGGAAAATTTATCCGCAGTATGGAGATGGGTAACGAAGAAGGCCAGTTTGTATCTGAATACGGGTTACTTACCGCGAAACCGGTATTATATGTGGCCAATATTGATGAAAATGATGCTGGAAAAGAATCATTAGCGAAATTAAAAAAGCTGGCAGCAGGCGAAAATGCCATGGTAGTTGAAATAACCGGCAGCATCGAAGAGGAAATAGCCGAACTTCCTGAGGATGAAAAGCAGGAATATCTTGAAGCTATGGGACTGGAAGAATCAGGGCTTCGCCGGCTCATTTCGGCATCATATACATTACTTGGACTTATTACTTTTTATACTGTTACAACTACCCTGCAGGCATGGACGGTAAAAAAAGGGACACGTGCACCCCGGGCCGCCGGTTTGATACACACTGATTTTGAAAAAGGCTTTATACGCGCAGAAGTGTTTCATTATGATGAACTAATTCAGGCTGGATCCGAACAAAAGGTGAAAGAGATGGGACATCTCAGGTCTGAGGGTAAAGAGTATATTATTGAAGATGGAGATGTAGTTCATTTTCTCTTTAATGTTCAGGGTTAAAAAGTCATGGTAGACGACAGAACCAGCAGGTTTTCTATGTACATGTCATTGTTTGGTTTACAGGGGAGGTTTACCAGTGAAGACCTTCGACATGCGTACCGTACACTTGCTAAGCTTAATCATCCCGATATGAACAAGCAGGATACGAGTTCAAAAATGCGGATGATCATAATAAACGAAGGTTACAGGTTTCTAAGTGAAATAATAGAGAATGGCGAACTTGATACGTTTGCAGCAGATGGTAACGACAAAAAAAACGAAGATATTGACAGGGTATATAGTCAATACCGGCGGGGATTCAGTATTCTGACAGAGGCCTTTGATCGATACTACGGTGATCAGAAAACTCCTGATGAAGGTGATATACACGTGTTGCGGGAAAAACTTTCCCTGGCAAAAAACGAATTTGCCAGGATTGTAACAGATTTCCCCTATAACCAGTGGGTGGATGATGCTATTGATCGTATTAACAGTATCAACAAGTGGTTAGGAAATTACCAGCTCTGAAAGAGCTTTCCTCTCTTTTGATGGTTTTTCTGCAGGGTGGCCAACAGCTATGATTGCTGCAAGTTCAGCATCTTCGCCTGTGCCCAGAACCTGCTGTACTTCTTCTTTTCTGTTCAGTATTTCACCAAGCCAGACTGCTCCAAGGCCAATGGTGTGAATGGCAAGTAACATGTTCTGAATTGCCGCACCAAGCCCCATCATGTCCTTATCCCTGTTATAGCCTGAGGGAATATGGTAAAAAACGGCGATACATACCGGTGAACTCTTTATGATTTGGGAATAGTGAGTCTTCTGGCTTAAATCATCAAGGATCTTTTTGTCGCGCAAAACTTGAAAACGCCATGGCTGATTATTCAGCCCCGACGGTGCCCACCTGCCAGCTTCCAGAATTATATTAATGCTTGCCTCATTTACTTCGTCCTGTTTGTATTTTCGAATGGATCGCCTTTGTACAATAGCGTTTAGAACGGGGTTTTTCTGCATGATATCTTTCATTGTTATTCTATACCTTCTCCCTGAATGTATTCATTGAGTTTGTTCTTTTTTTTGTTGAGCCTGGTTAAATGATCGTCAATAATATTTTCGAAATTCAATTCTCCGTGAATAATGCTGTAGCGTTCAGATTCCATTTTACCAAGATCCGTGGTTATTTTGACAGTGCTGGCGGTATTTGCGTGCTTTTTTGCAATGTTCCAGTAAGGTATGGCCTCCCTGTACAAAGATTCTGCAATGTCCAGACTCTCGCTGATCTCCTTCGCGTAATCCATGTTGTAAAAGTATATCTTCTGTTTGTCATACCGGGATGCAAGTCTCATGTAATTTCGCATGATGAGCAGGTTTATATGCATGTACATGAGATTTCGATATTTATAGTATTCTTCAGATGTTTCAACTTTGGCAAGGGCCTGTGAGGGGTGTCTGAATTTGCTGTTCAGGGCAGCTTTCATCCTCGCAATATTCATACGAAGGGAGTTTACATTATAGTATTGTTTCATGCCATATAACTGGTAATAATCTTCGAGGTAATGGGGAACGGTTTTATAGTGCTTCCGTACCCTTGGTATATAGTCTGAGAATGGAACGTATTTTTCTTTCTCCCCGTCCTTTTGAAAATACTGGTACTGGTAATCCTCTGCTGACAACATGGTAGCAGGTACCAGCAGCAGAACACAGGTGAAAATGAAAGTGAATATATATTTCGAAATCGAATTAATCATAAGTTGTTATACCAAAAATATAATAGTTGTTTTTGGAAACCTGGAATACTCTTATTGTATCGGAAGAAAAATGGGTGAAATCAAGAATCTTTCATCCCAGGTGCTGGATAAGTATCTTTATACCTATTGCGATAAGAATTAAACCACCCAGTATCTCAAAGAGTTTTCCCGGCTTGTTGCCAACCCGGCGTCCAATGGCAACTCCCGCGATGGAAAAAACAGCACAGACTATACCGATAATAATACTGGGATAGATGATGGGCTTGTTGAGAACCCCAAGGCTTAACCCCACTGCAAGGGCGTCTATGCTTGTGGCTATTGACAATACTATCAGGGTGAGGCCCCTTGATGGATCATTTTGGAAACCCCTTTCTCCATGAAATGATTCGTAAATCATCTTTCCGCCGATATAGGCAAGCAGCAGGAAGGCAATCCAGTGATCAATTATTCTGATGTATGGTTCAATGAAATACCCAGCGAAGTAGCCTATAATCGGCATAAAAAACTGGAAGAGACCAAAGTGGAACGCAATTCGAAAATAATACCTGCCGTAGGGTTTGTATATGAAAAGGCCTGCCGCAATAGAAACAGAGAATGCGTCCATAGCAAGACCTGTGGCGATACCGGTTATCGTAACGATGTCCATGAAAAATTAATCCTCTTCGAAAAAGAGTTCTATGTATTTTTTAAGATATTGAGCGTGTTCAAGCTTTATGGATGTTTCTACCGCCCAGCTTGACCTGGGAAACGAGCGTAATGCGTTTTTTAAATAGTCAATTGCCCGCAATATCTGCACCTGGGCAAATTCTTTCTTGAACCAGCCGCGGTTATGCCTGTCATAAAAAACTTCTTTTTGTGCTTCGTGTAAAGATTCGTCTCCTTTCTTGTAAAGGCGAAATGCCTGCACATCGGTGTTGCTTGTGTATGAATCTATAATATTGAGACATTCAGAAGATTTATAAAAAGAAAAAAGGACATGACTGTACGTGTCAAAATGTTCCAGGAATTCTTCATCAGCAGTATGCTGTGATAATTTTGTAAGTGCGTGGTAAGATGTCTGTAAATTCTTTACCAGCCTGTTAAATGTTGACTTGTTGGCCGGTTGTTCTCTGCGGGGAATATTGTACAGGCCGTACTGGAAATACGTGTAGAGCACTTCTTTTGATTTCTCCCTTATTTCGATAAAGGCGGCGGTAAGTACATTGTCCCGGTATTCTGAATCCAGTTCTTCTTCTTCCTGGTAGTATGCTTCTTCTTCATTGCCTCCCACAATGCCTTCTTCGAATCGGTGGGTCATTATCGTGGTGTAGGCTGTATTCAATTCTGACATGATCTTGTTTGCCCATTCAGACCGATGGGGATTCCTGTCCGGATGATACTTAAAAGCCAGTTGTCTGAAAGAGCGTGAGATCTCATCATCGGTAGCGTGTTCAGTTAATTCCAGTATGGCATAACATCTTTCCAGTTCCATTAAAAACAGACTCCATGTATATGATATATGAGATGTAAATCCTGCATGGGAAAAATTTCAAGTTAATAATACTGTACATGAAAGAATTGACAGAAGAAATGATGAATATAATGTAAGTATCATACAGAAAGAATGGTTTTTTTCTTGACACTAAACGCAAGTATGCTTATACTTTGTTAAGTTTTCGCGCTCGTTTTCCGATTATTAATATATTATACAGAATTCTTTACTGGAGATTGAAATGGTCAAGAAACTTACTAACAAACAGGAACTTATATTTGATTATATAAAAAATTCCATCAGGGATTCCGGTTTTCCTCCAACAGTCAGGGAGATAGGTGAATGTTTCGAGATTACCGTTAAGGGGGCGTATGATCACCTGAAGGCTATAGAAAAAAAAGGATATATACGATGTGGTCAGAATAAATCCCGGGCCATTGAAATCCTTATTCATCATGATGATGAACAAAATCATGATACCATTGCCATTCCGATCGTTGGCGGTATTGCTGCAGGGGCTCCCGTTGTGGCAGAAGAAAACATTGAAGAGTATATGAGCTTTCCGAAAAATGCTTTTTCAACAGGAGTTCACTTCGGTCTTAGGGTTCGGGGTGACTCGATGGTGGATGCGGGCATATTTGATGGGGATCTTGCGGTAATCCATCAGCAGCCGGTGGCCAACAATGGTGATATAGTAGCTGCCCTGGTAGAAGATGAAGCCACACTGAAAATATTCAGAAAAGAATCAGATCATGTTGCATTAATACCTGCCAATGATATGTATCAACCCATTATAGTAGATTCTGTTGATATACTGGGAAAACTTGCTGCCGTATTCAGAAAATATTAAACTATGCCCGCCCTTAAATTCTATTGGTTTTCATTCTCGCCCGGGCAGGAATGAAAACCTGCGTATTGGGATATTGCTTTTAAAAAACATATTTTTCCAGCTGAACCAGAAGAAATAATCGAATTGATTTACACTTGACAACCCGTTTTCCAGAAAAGATAGAGATATACATACAAATACTTGCAGCATTTATCCATGAGAGGAGGACGGACTAATGATCCATGAAAATGTAATTACTGACTTTTCGCGGGAAGAGCATCAGCCCCAGGTTGATGATACGGCATATGTACATCCACTTGCCGCGGTTATTGGAAATGCAATAATAGGGAAACGGGTTATGGTTTCACCATTTGCTTCAGTACGCGGTGATGAGGGGCAGCCTCTGTGTGTGTCAGACGAGGCAAACGTGCAGGACGGGGTTATTATACACGCACTTGAAACGGAACAGGATGGAAAGCCCATAGAAAAGAACATGGTTGAAGTGGATGGCATGAAATATGCGGTATACGTTGGCAAACGTGTCTCGCTGGCACACCAGGTGCAGATTCATGGCCCTTCTTTAGTAGGGGATGATACTTTTGTTGGTATGCAGTCGCTGGTGTTTAAGTCGACTGTTGGCAATGGATGCGTGATCGAACCAGGTTGTATCGTTATGGGAGTGCATGTTGCTGATGGGAGGTACGTCCCGGCAGGGACAGTACTTAAAGTACAAAGTGATGCTGATAAGCTTCCGAAGATAACAGCCGATTATCCCTTTAAAGATTTAAATAAGGGTGTGGTGCATGTAAATACGCATCTTGCTGACGGGTATAATAAAAAAGGCATTAAGTAAGTGGATTGCTTTTACGCAAGAACAAGGGGTGTTAACCCCTTGTTCTTGCGAATTAGTGAGTGTAATTAAAAAAATTATTGTTCCTGTTTCTGCATTTCTTCTTCAGCGGCTTTTCTGAGCTGCTCAAGTGCTTTCATACCTTCAGGATTTTCCTTCATGGCATCCTGCATCATTTTTTGAGCGTCTTTCTGGTACTTGTCACCAAAAGAAGATGCTGCCTTGTAAGCGGTGAAAGAGGTGATGGTCATAAGTACGACAAGAACCGCAAGTATAATTGTAACAACCTTAGAGGCTCCTTCTTTAGCCTGCAGGGATGCTGTCAATGCATTGTACAGCAGCCAGAGTCCGTACAAGGATACGGCCAGGCCAACGATAGCGCCAAGATAAAAGTTAATACCACTGGTAAAACCAAGAAGAGCCTGTACTGGCGACATTACCATCATCGCTGCGGTTACACGAACGTTTGCTTCGTAACTGGTGTTTCCACCGCAGATTGCTGATATTATAAGCATAATTAGTCCGCCAATGAAAAGACCAATAAGTGCAAAGATCAGCCCTCCAACAATGGCCATAATACCAACAGCGCCACCGAACATTGCACCAAATCCACCTGCTGCGGAAAGACCTATGATTCCCCAGATAAACGTGATTAAACCTGCAACAAGACCGTAAATTAAAGCCTTGATAATTGGTTCACCAAAACCACCTTCTTTTGACATTGACGCAAAGAATTCTTTTGGGTTTGTCAGTGTGTTTTTGGAATCATCGATAAATTGTGCGAAATTGAAACCTCCGCCTTCAGCCATAAACTTCCTCCTTTTAGAAAAAACTAATTTGTAGTGAGTTCATACATATACTAAACGTATAAGCACGTGTGTTGTATTGATTCTTTGTTTATGTTAAGAAAGGTTTGTAACATAATCAAGCAAAAATCGTAAATTAGTTGGATCAAAGTAAAATATTTTTCTTGATTCCTGTGGACTTATTCAGTAGTGATTGTGCATGAATAACAGGCAATCTATAATACTAATAACCAATCGTAATAAAGAAATATCAGCCTACCTGTCAGGTACTTATTTTGTTGAATGGGAAATTGAAACGGGCCAATGCAACTACAATAATGAAAAATTCAAAAATGCTGTTATAACAGGTGATATTATACTTATTGAAAATGTATCGGTACAAAATATTGGTACTATTATGGACGTATGGTCACAAAGGTCAAAGCCCGGGCGCTTGATTTTCTGTGTTGATCAGATTAAGCCGGAAGGCAAGAAAAATCTTATTTCCCAGGGTATGACAGAAATATTAATACACAAGACGGTTGAAGAGATAGTTAACTACATCAGGATGACATCAGAGAAACCCAAAGGATCCTACGGCAATATTGCACTCCTGGATTCCGATACTATACAGAATACCATAATATCCCAGGTTGTGTCAGTGTTTCATTTTAACGTAATCAGGGCTGCCACCATTGATGAGCTCATCGACCTTGTGCATCGAGAAAATGTTGAAATGGTCTTGATGAACATCGGTAGTAAAAATTTAAACATACAGGAATTCATACGGAAAACATACACTGACACGGTTTTCAAGGGCACGCCTTTTATCCCGTACAAGGCAAATCTTGATGATGTTTTTATTCATGAGATATTATCCGGCCTGCACAGGCTTTCAAAGGTAGTGCTTTCAGCAGAAGAGCTGTATTCATTTCTTGTAAGCACCCTCTTCCGGAAGGTGTTTCTGACCCCCTTGTACAGGTTAAAAACTGTTACGGCAGCAACAGGTACCCCGCAATTTGCAAGAGAATCATTACGGCAGCTGTATCATTCTATCGGGTATGACCTGTTTACAATGGATCATATATGCGGTGAAGAGCATTGTAAACAGTATAGGGGATATGTGAGAGAACTTGAGTATGCCATGAATGTTATTGATGGATTTCAATGGTTGCTTCTTGAAAAGAGAGATGACCCTACCTGCGAACTGGATGTTTGAAAATGAAGTCTGCGATCAGCTGCAAAGGCAGTTTTTGACGCTGCTGCTCTTTGGGATCTTCAGGGTAACAGGGGCGGTCAACATTGTGACAGTTGCGGCAGAGCTTTTCACGGTTTTTAATGCCGTCAATACCGATGATCGGATACATGCCAAGTTTGACAGCCTTCCTGTAGGCCGCGTCCCGATTGGCGAATGACGCGTGATTACTGAACTCAAAATACCGGCCACCGGGGCCGTGACAGGCTTCGCATCCTACACCCTCACTGAAGGTCTTTTCAACACGTCCTCCGCCGGTGGTATGACACTTGAGACAGCGGTTGTTTTTTTGGGGGTTGTCAATAGAATGTTTTGATGCGATTTGTGAAGCCTTTTCTGAGGAAAGCAGCTGGTATGCTTCGGCATGGGGAGTGCCGGCCCATACCTCGTATTGATTGCCGATGGCGTTTGATTCATGGCATTTTCTGCATACATCAATACCTGTATATTCGGCAACACGGGTCGCATTTAAAGTTGCAATGCCCGATGATATTATAATGCTCACAAACAGTATGTATACAAATGATTTCATATATAAAGATTTACTATATACCAGTTTTTATACAGAATGAATAAAAGTAGTCAAATGTCAATAGTTTTAAAGTTGACTTTAGAAAAGAAAGTGGTAGTATTTATGATGCAATAAATTAAAATAGCAGCATTATTCTTCTATGGAGAAAAATATATGGGAAATGGTACTTCGGACAAGAGAGTTGGGGAGTTCCTTGTCGACAACAGTATAATAACAGGATACCAGTTGCAGGACGCGCTGGATATGCAAAAGGATAATCCCGAGAGACGTGTGGGGGAGATACTGGTTACACAGGGTGTGTTGACAAAAGAAGAGTTAATTATGGCATTGGAGATGTACCTGATGGCAACAGATGCACAGCCGATGTTCGTTGATGAATGGCTTGACCAGGAAGAAGTTGATATGCTTATGAGCAGGTTTAATGACAATACAACGAAATAATACTGGTTACTGAAAAATATACATATCTTGCAAGATGTAAAAAAGTCTTGACAAAAGAGGATACATTTTAAGAATATGCGCCATGATTGAATTTGAAGATAAAACATGTTTCGGCTGTGGAAAGGAAAATGAGCGTGGACTTCGGCTTGAGCTTAGTTTTGACGAAGACACACGAACTGCATTTGGTGAATTCGTAGCCGATCAAAGCCTTGAAGGTCCTCCAAATATAATACATGCTGGTATCATCTGTGCTATTCTGGATGAAACCATGATGACGGTCAATAAATATATGGAAAATGTTGCCCTTACCGGCGAATTGACCGTGCGGTATCTTCAGCCCGCCTTTATTGATGAGAACCTGTATATCCGTGGCTGGTACGTTAAGAAAAATAAACGAGTCATAGAAAACCGGGCCGAGATTGAAAACGAAATGGGTAAGATAGTGGCCCGAGCCAAAGGTAAATACATTGAAGTAGATGATTTACCCCAGCCCGAGTAAAAACAAAAGCCGAAGTGGTGGAACTGGTAGACGCAGCGGACTCAAAATCCGCCGGGGGAAACCCTGTGAGGGTTCGAGTCCCTCCTTCGGCACAATGCTGTTATGAAAATAAAAGCCTCTCAATTGTGAGAGGCTTTTATAGTATTATGATAAGGGACAGATACGTACACCACGGGGGTGGGCTTAAGGGGATATTGTGAAGGTTTCCGGATGGGAGTGTGACATGTCTGCCCCCTTTCAGGCTTTTGTTGCAGGTAACAAATCAGATATATCGCATAATCCTGAAGTAGTGGAAGATACTAATTTGCCTTCAAACATGGTGATAACAAGTGAGAGAAGGTGTGAATCCTGATAGTATTCTTCCGGATCATGGAGAGGTACTGATTTTCCCTTTTTACTATTCGAATATACATGTCTTTGCCCGGGATTCGTATAATGACGCATATGGTGTTTTTCTTCATGTGGTATCATAATACTCCTTTCTTTTTCTGGGCATTAGCAACAAACAGGTATATAGTATATATATGTATAGTATTTTCAAGTATTTTTTTATTTTTTTCGTGTTTTTTTATGCTCTGGATACAATTTATTATTAAAAGATATTAGCAAGATAGAGTTATCAACAAAGGGGATGACGTATTGAGTGAAGGTGGAAATTGAAAAAGTATTTAATTTTTTATGATGACCATGTTGACGGCATGATATTAAATCAATACCTTGTACTTAATTATACCGATTAGGAAATGGAGTATCGAATGAGTAAACCATATTATGACCCGAGTAAAGATTTTGACGAGTTGTTTAAAAATGAGTTCAAAGAAGGCGCACAGGCTGATGCGGAGCAATCAGGAACGAAGCCAGGAAGTGATGGAGATAAAACTTCAGAGTTCAATTTTGATATAAAACCCGAGGAGCTTGAAAGCTACTTAAACAGATATGTTATTGGCCAGGAAGAGGCCATTGAAGTGATCGCAACCAAGGTGTGTACACACTTTAACAGGATGAATATTGAACATCAGATCCCTGAAGATGAAAAAATACTGGGGAACATCAAGAGTAACATGCTGTTGATTGGACCTACCGGTGTTGGGAAAACGTATATAATCAAGCTGATTGCCAAAAGGATCGGTGTTCCGTTCGTTAAGGCTGATGCCACCAAGTTCAGTGAAACGGGTTACGTGGGTGGTGACGTTGAGGACCTGGTCAGGGAGATGGTTCACGAGGCAGATGGTGACATACACAGGGCTGAATACGGTATCATTTATCTCGACGAGATCGACAAGATTGCCGCCACCGGCAGTTCCAGTGGACCCGATGTATCAAGAAGTGGTGTACAGCGAAACCTTCTCAAGCTGATGGAAGACGCCGAGGTAGACCTGAAAACTCCCCATGACCTGGCTTCACAGGTGGAAGCGGCCATGGAGGCACAGAGAACAGGTAAAGTATCGCGTAAAAAAATAAGTACGCGAAATATTCTTTTTATTGTTTCTGGTGCCTTCGGAGAGCTTGATAATATTATAAATAAAAGGATGAACAGGCAGCCCATAGGTTTTGGTAAAGACAAGGCGGTAAGCCTCGAAAAGCAGGATACTTTAAAACAGGTAAGAACAGAAGACCTTATCGAATTTGGTTTCGAATCCGAGTTTATTGGGCGGCTTCCGGTAACAATCGTATTGAATGAACTGAAAGAAGAAGGGTTGTACAAGATTTTAAAAAGCCAGTACAGCACTGTGGTGCTTGGCAAAAAAATGGACTTCAGGGCATATGGGATTGACCTGGAATTCAAGGATGACGCGTTGCGTATCCTGGCAAGCAGGGCATATCATGAAAAGACAGGGGCAAGGGGACTTCTGAGTGTATTTGAGAAAACCCTTATCAAGTTTGAGAAAACACTGCCCTCAACTGATGTGAAAAAACTGGTGGTTGATAAAGAAACGGTTGATGATCCATCAGAGGTGCTTAAAAAATTACTGCTCAATGATAATATTAAGGGGTTTCAGAAAAACTTTCTTCTTGAACATGGAATATACCTGGATTTCGAGAAGGAAGCACTGGAGCAAATACAGGAGAAAGCACGAAACGAGGGGAAGAGTATCCGCCAGGTATGCCAGGACCTGTTTCATGATTATCCTTACGCGTTGCAGTTGATGAACCAGGATCATTTTACCATTCCAGCTGAAGCGATAGTGAAACCACAGGAATATATCGACGAATACGTGAGACAAAATTATAAGTCGGACCAGTCCTGAAAGCAGGACTGGTTTGTTCACGTGAGAAGAACCCGTCTTATTATGGGAATCAATCGATTTGTTTAAAACTGTTGCTGTACTGATCGGTAAGATCGACGTATACCTGCTTGGCCAGGTTCCACGTTTCGGTGTGCTTGTCCTGCACCTTTCCTATTTCTTTGGCGGGTGAGCCGGCATAGATTGTTTCAGCGGGAACTTTCTGCCTGTTGACAACCAGTGCCTGCTCGGCGATTATAGCCCACCGTCCGATCTCGGAGTAATCACAGATCATCGCCTGCATGCCAATTACTGCCAGGTCGTGTATGGTGGCATTGTGAATCATGGCCATGTGGCCTATGGTTACCCTTTCTCCGATTATGGTTTCCCCCATCGGTCGGGCGTGTATGGTCACACCTTCTTCTACCGCTGTTTCATCGCCGATGATGATAGTGCCGTAATCACCCCGTAGTATCGCGCCAAATCCGATGTAACAATTCTTTCCAATTCGGACATCACCGATAATCTCGGCGGATGGAGCTATCCAGGTGCCTTCCCCGATTTGTGGTTTGCGTGTGTTGATTTCATATAATGGCATGTAAACCTCCCGTTACTTTATGTGTAATAAATCCGCAAGTTCTGCATTATGGGATTTTGATAACGGGAGGTCAATTGTTTTACTTCTGAAGGGCTTTCACCACCATGGCGCCGGCACGGGTTGCCATGGATTTGGAGAAAAATCTTGGCAGAAATGACGTGATCTTGTTGGAAAGACCCGCAACCACCATGGGCTTTTTCCCCAGTGTATTTAAGGCCAGGCGTGCAACTTTATCGGGTCTCATGCCGGTGCTCCTGGTGCCGGCCACGTTTTGAAATTCGGTTCTGGTTGCACCGGGGCAAAGGGCCAATACGTCAACCCCCAGTGGTTTTAACTCGTGCCAGAGTGACATGGTGTAATGGAGAACGTATACCTTTGACGCGGAGTAATTGGCCCATCCCGGCATGGGAAGAAAAGATGTCAGTGATGAAACATTGATTATGCCCCCACAGCCCCGGGCTGCAAGTTTATTGCCGAAAATATGGCACAACACAGCCACCGTTCGGACGTTCAGGTTTACCTGGCTGATCTCTTTCTCCAGGTCGTTGTTAATGAAGGGGCCTGTTGTGGCGAACCCGGCGTTGTTGACAAGAAGTCCCACGTCCAGGCCTTCAATTTCCGGCAGAAGGGTGGCCATAAAATTTTCGTGCGAAAGGTCAACACTTATGGTTCGGGTATCCACGCCGTGCAGTTCACGGATCTGGCTGGCAAGGGTATCAAGCCGTTCCTTTCGCCGGGCTGCCATAACGACGTGCAATCCCCTTTCTGCAAGTTGCAGCGCGAATTGTTCTCCTATACCCGATGAGGCACCGGTCACCAGGGCCCAGGGACCATATTTATCAATGAATGATTTCATGTAGTTCCTCCACATTTTGGGTATGATAGTTGCTGATTCGGATTCATCCATGCACTTGTTAGATGAATTTATATATATGGTAATATACATTAAATGATGGAACAAGAAGAATTAACGGGTTGCTAGAATCCCGGTGGTCTCGGGAAGATAATCATACAGCCGTGCTCACCACCCTCACGGGAACGAAAGGTGTTTCCGTTGCTGTCAAGTAACAAAAATACCGTGCTGCGGGTCATAAAAAGTCCCTCGGCAAATCCGTAGCCTTTTCTGGAAGTGTAAAGGCTGCTGGTGAGCTCTGTGAAAGACAGTGTGGCAAGTACCCGGGTGGTTCGGGGATCAAGCTTTACCAGGGTACGTTTTTTTCGATATATCAGGTACAGGGCGTTCTTTTCATAGTAGAGGTCAGAGATGTCACATTGGGGGTCGTTGAGAAGATTTTGCAGGTCAATATGTGATATTGTCTTCAGTGTGTTCTGCCGCCTTGTGAGGACATATACCAGTGCCCTGTTCCGTTCGTTGGCGATATACCAGGTGTTATTATCCTGATCTACGGCAATGCCCTCAAATCCTGCGTTGGATTCATCCGAGAAGGTGATTTCATGTTTTAGATTATACTTCCAGATGTCGTGGGTGAGGGGGGTAACAATGCCGTCGTTATTTACAATGTATATATTTCTGTTTCGTTCATCCACCAGGGCCACCCCGTCCCCCGCCAGGGACATGCCTTCGAGATCGAGTTTGTGTGGCATGGCCCCGGTAAGGCTTTCAGGAAAATGCAGGGGGATGGCCGCCTTCGCGGTATAGGTGCGGCCCCCGGGCTGAAGGCTGTAAATGCGCTGCTGCGCCGGGTCATCGCTTACGAAATACACGATGTTGTTCTTTACCAGCATTCCTGACGGTTCAAGTGAGGAAACGCAGCCGGGGCACTGGATTGGGTGAATGGTGCTGGTAAAAGGGGTAGCGCTGTATTGACCCGGGGTGCTGCCAGCCCGTGGCGGCTGCTCCGGTGTTTTGCAGGACATGAGGGCAGCCAGCAGCAGGAGGGGAATGATATGGTTGAACACACGGGTCATGGCAGTGTTACCGGAACGGGTATGAATGTGAGTATGAAAATAATGACGCATGACCAGCCCATGATGCGCTCCCCAATGGTGAGGGGAGTGGGATCGTTAACGGGGGGGTGTCCGATCATGAGAAACAGGAGCACCAGGACGATCCAGACTATCCAGCCAGGCCATACGAAAGCGAGAACAATCAGGGCGGCGAAGGCTGCCCAGCCGAAGTACAGCTGGTTGCGTCCTATCAGGGCATAGAGTATATGGCTGCCGTCCAGTTGTCCCATGGGCATCAGGTTGAGACTGGTGACCAGGAAGCCGATCCAGCCTGCCCAGGCGTATGATGAGAGGAAGACGTCCTGCCCCTGCGGTATTGTGCCAAGTATGATCTTCACCAGGAAGGCAAACAGCAGTGAATCGCCGAATATGGGGACGAATGCTCCCGGCTCAACCCGGGGGAGGGGGCCGATCTCGGAGTGGTATAGGCCGATTATCACCGCGGCAATGCTCAACACGAATCCCACAAGGGGACCCATGGCACCGATGTACAGGAGTGCCCGCCGGCTTCGTATGGGGGACTTGATCTTGATGACCGCCCCCATGGTTCCGATGATTGAGGGAAATGGGATAAAATACGGCAGTGTGGCTTGTATGCGGAAACGCCGGGCGGCCAGGTAATGGCCCATCTCGTGGGACAATAGTATTGCCATGATGGTGAGGGAAAAGGGGAGACCGCTTACTATGATCTCCACAAGACTGTCCCCGCCGGATGTGCCGGCAAGGGTTGTGGTGATGAGGGTGATGATCAGAAGTATGAGGTTTACCTTCCACCTGGTAGGTTCATGGGTCTCTTCTTCTTCAAACACGGGTGACCGGGGGCGTATGAATCGGGGATCCATGTTCAGGGTGCTGAAGTATCGTTTGAAAAAGGCAGTGAGTTTTCGTCGCATCAGGGCCGGGTCTCCTTTCATTGATAATGCTGCTGGTCATTATGCATGTCTTCTGGCATGAGGGCAATTATTATTAATTAAAGGGGGTGAAGCCGTTTGACTGGCCGCTGGATTTTTTAAAAAAAATACACACTACACATAAATATAGCTAAACATAGATGTAGTTATGACGATACTATTAGTAGAAGTTGTGCGCAGAATAATGAGTAAAGAGGTGATACGCATGAAGATATACCAGTTTAGTGGAACAACACCGAGAAATATTCCCCAATTTGATCAGCCTGACGGCAACAGGCGGTCACGCACCTTCTTAAGGAAGGTAAGCGGGGGAGAGGATATTGTAGAGATTTCAAGTGAAGCCCGTCGTCTCTACCAGTTAAAATCAAGCGTAGAATTAGACAGGGCCAGGATCTTGAAAATAGCAGGGGACTACGAACCTGTAATAATGGAATTGCTGCAGCGGGAAAATGAACAGCAGGGAACAACTGAGAGGGCTTTGAAGCTTGCTGAATTACGTGACGCTGTTGATAATGGCAGGTATGATTTTAACCGGTCTGATGCCCTTTTTGACACGGCTGAAGTTCTGCTTTCTCAATTTTCAGGTTAGTTTGTTCAACACAGGGATGTGTAATCGACGGCACATGGATGTGCCTGTTCGTATATCCCCGCCGCTTGATGTTTTTTCCCGTTTAAGAAGTACCCTCTTTCCGGATTTTTTGGAATGATAAATTATCATTTATAAAAAAATCTACAAAACTGCAATTTACATAATTTTTTTAACCGCAGATAAACGCAAATGGACACAGATGATAGTATTAATTGTCAATTATTCACGTTAATCTGCGTTAATCGAGCGAAGCGGGCGGTTTTTTTTTGAGCCTTATGATAGTATAATCTCCTCACATTTTTTCAAATATTATGTAATTATTATTGAAAATTGTCGGGGGTGGCATACATTTGTCATTATCCATCCGAAGAAATCGGAGGGGAGATATTTTTGTGTCCCTGGTATTTTTTATTGACAAAAACAGGGGGCACCAGTAGTTTTGTTTTCCAATTCTTTTTGGATATAATTGTGAACTTATACGCACGTGTAATATAAAGAGGACGAGACGATGATAACGCGACAAAAGACATTCTCATTGAAAGAATCCCAGATCGAGAAGAAATGGTATATCGTGGATGCCAGTGGAAAGATTCTTGGCAGGCTTGCGACGGAAGTTGCACGGGTTCTCCGTGGAAAGCATAAGCCAACTTTTACCCCTCACCTTGATAATGGTGATAACGTAATTATAATAAACGCGGACAAGGTTGTGCTGACAGGTAAAAAGGAATTTCAGAAAGAATATTTCAAACATACCCAGCATCCGGGTGGAAAGAAATTCATTAATATAGAGAAAATTAAAAAAGAAAATCCCACCTACATCGTGGAACACGCGGTATGGGGAATGCTGCCGAAGAATAAGCTGGGACGAAAAGTTATCAAAAACCTCAAGGTATATGCCGGTGAGGAACATCCGCATCAGCCGCAGAAACCCGAAGCGCTTGAACTGTAAACAGGAGAATTGTAAGAGGTACTTATAATGGCAGATAAAAAATTATACGCAACCGGAAGACGTAAGGCAGCTGTAGCCAGGGTATGGGTTAAACCGGGTAACGGAACTATCACCATAAACAAGCAGCCAATATCTGAATATTTCAGACGACAGACCCTTGAACTGGTGGTGCGTCAGCCGCTTGAAGAGATCGAGCAGATCAATAATTATGACGTGTTTGCCACTGTTATCGGTGGTGGATGGTCAGGCCAGGCCGGCGCGGTGAAACTTGGAATCGCACGATGCCTTTCTTCAATGGATGACAAGTATCACAAGATGATGCGTACTGCCGGATTTCTTACCAGGGATTCGCGTGTTGTTGAGCGTAAGAAATACGGACAGAAAAAAGCCAGGAAGAAATTTCAGTTCTCAAAACGATAAAAGAATATACATGTATCAAGAAAAACAGGGGGATGCCGAAAAGGGCATCCCTTTTTATGTATGGGTAAATATATTTAGATGAGGGGTAATAATGATAAATTTATGAATATATTTCAAGGTGAGTATATATTGTTGACAGGTATGTTCTCTTCATGAAACAAAATAAGAAAGAGTATACTTATGGTAATTATTTCATCTATACAATACAGGGATGACTTTCTGCAGGTGTTGTGTGACACCGGTGAAGCTTTTCGTATACCTTATGGCGTTTCCGGTATGTTTCAACTGGAGGCGGGAAAAGTAGTTGACCACCTCGAATACCAGCAACTAAAAGAAGAATCAGACCGTTTTACCTGCAGGCGGAAGGCATACGATTACCTGGCGGTGCGGAACCGATCGGCCAGGGAACTTGAGATAGCACTGTCCCGAAAGGGCTTCTCAAAGGACATCATCAGGGAAGTGCTCATAGACCTTGAAAATAGAGGGTATGTGAATGATTACCAGTATGCCATTCAGTTTATCAGGAATAAGCGAAGGGCAAAAACGGTGGGGGATAACCTGCTGCGGGCTGAACTTCAGAAAAGAGGGGTTGATCGGAAACTCATATCAAAGGCAATACGTAAGAGCGAGAAAGATCAGCCCAACCTTGATGATATTTATAATATCGCTCTGAAGAAAGCATTACGGGTTAAGACGAAAAAGAATCCTTATGGGAAGGTTGTGCAATACCTTGGTCAGCGGGGTTTTGAGTTCGATGAGATACAGAAGATTATGCGCCGTCTGAAAGGTGACGGCTTGTTTGATAATGATTCACAGGATAGCTATTAAAGGGGAACAGATATGTTGACTGTCAGGGACTTACGGGATTCGTTTCTACATTACTTCAAAGAACGGGGACACAGGGTTGTGCCTTCAAGTTCTCTTATTCCAAAAGATGACCCCACACTTCTATTTACCACGGCAGGAATGGTGCAGTTTAAACCCATGTTCGCGGGAACCGTTGAACTGGAGTATACCCGGGCCACAACTGTGCAAAAATGCCTCCGCACCAGTGATCTTGAAGAGGTGGGACGGACGAAGCGTCATTGTACTTTTTTTGAGATGCTTGGTAATTTCTCTTTCGGTGATTACTTCAAGAAAGAGGCTATTGAGTGGTCATGGGATTACTCGGTAAATGTGATCGGTTTCGCGCCGGAAACCCTGTGGATATCTATTTTCCAGGATGATGATGAGGCATTCGATATCTGGAATAAAGATATTGGTGTTCCCGCCCAGCGTATTGTCCGCCTTGGCAGGGAGGATAATTTCTGGGGACCGGCGGGTGATACCGGTGCGTGCGGGCCCTGTTCTGAACTTTACCTTGACAGGGGTGAAGAATACGGCTGCGGGTCAGAAGACTGCAAGCCCGGATGTGACTGTGAGCGGTTCATGGAATACTGGAACCTGGTGTTTAACCAGTTTTTCCAGGATGAAAAGGGTGAGCTTACACCGCTGCCCAAAACCGGTATTGATACGGGGATGGGGCTGGAACGGCTTGCCACCCTTGTGCAGAATGTTGATTCAATATATGACACCGATGAACTGAAGTCACTGGTTGAGTTCGTATGCAGGGAGACCGGTACTGTATACGAAGGTGATGATGCTACTGCCGTTAACGTAATAGTGGAACATGCCAGGTCTCTTACCTTCGCCATATCTGATGGTGCGTATCCTTCAAACGAGGGAAGGGGCTACGTGCTTCGAAGAATTCTGCGGCGTGCCCTTCGCTATGGCAGGCAGATAGGTATTGATAAACCATTCGTTTACAGGCTGGTTGATCCCATCGTGGAAATAATGGGAGATTATTACCCTGAGATAAAAAAGGCGGCTCCCAACGTGAAGGAGCTGTTGAAAGGTGAAGAAGAACGTTTCCTGGAAACACTGGATAACGGTATGCAGAAGCTTGAAGATATTGTAAGTGCACTGGAAAAAAGTGGACATGATACAATATCCGGTAAGGACGCCTTTCTGCTGTATGATACCTTTGGATTTCCCCTTGAGATGACGGTGGAGATGGCAGAAGAAAAGAATCTTAAGGTTGATACCGGCGGATTTGAAGATGAAATGAAAAAACAGCGGGAAAGAGGTAAACAGAGCTGGAAAAGTGCTGAATCAGAATACGAGAAGATATTCGAGGAGATTGCAAAGAAAGCCGGAACTACCTCTTTTGAAGGATATGAGAAAGACAGTATCTCTTCTGAAATTATTATACTGCATTCAATGAAAAAGATCACTGATTCACTTGATGAAGGGTCGCGGGGTATCATTGTTACCGTTGAATCCACCTTTTACGGTGAATCCGGGGGCCAGGTAGGTGATCGCGGCCGCATATACACCGGTGAGGGCTCCGTTTTTAGTGTTGAGGATACCAGGAAATATAATAATACCATACTGCACATCGGGGTGGTGACCAAGGGTGTGTTTAAAAAGGGTGACGCGGTAACCCTCGGGATAGACACGGTGAGAAGAAACCTTACCCGTGCCAACCATACCGCAACTCACCTGTTACAGGCATCCTTGAAAAGTATCATCGGCGAACATGTGCAGCAGTCTGGTTCACTTGTGGAGCCTGAACGGTTTCGTTTTGATTTCAGCCATTTCAAGCAGATGAGTGACGAGGAGATCAGGTCTGTTGAAGAACTGGTAAACAGGAAAATCTGGGAGAACCTGCCGGTTGAGACTGAAGAAAGACAGCTTGACGAAGCCATCGCCATGGGAGCGGTTGCGGTATTCGATGAAAAATACGAAGACAACGTGCGGGTAGTGAAAGTTGACGATTTCAGCATGGAACTGTGTGGCGGTACCCACGTGGACAATACCGGGAAGATCGGTGTGTTCAAGATCCTGCGTGAAGGTTCTCCCGGTGCGGGTATGCGGCGAATCGAGGGTGTGACCCTTCGTGGTATATATGAACGGTTCGTAGCCCAGCAGCAGATACTGGAGCAGCTGACGGAAAAATTAAACGTGGCAGAACAGGGGGTTCCGGGTAAAGTGCAGGATCTTCTTGAACAGAACCGGGCACTTGAAAAAGAGATGTCGAAGAAGAAGAAGTCAGGGTTGAAGGAATATGCGGACAGGTTAATACAGGATGCCGTGGAAGTAAACGGGTTGAAAGTGATTACCAGCACATTTAAAGAGATGAGTGTTGACGAGTTGCGTTCTCTCTCTGACATGATACGTTCAAGGGCAAAGGAGTCTGTTGTCTGTCTCGGTTCGGCAGTAAAGGGTAAGGCAATGCTATTGTGTGCTGCCACTCAACCCGCGATTGAGAAGGGAATTGACTGTAATGCAGTTATCGGGGAGATATCTAAAATAGTTAGCGGAGGCGGGGGCGGCCGAAAGGACATGGCACAGGCCGGCGGCAAGTCACCCGAGCATCTTGAACAGGCCGTGGCGAAATCCATAGAGAGTATCAAAAACAGGCTGAAATAGAAAATATCACTCTTCCCGGATTCCTGGGGATGAAAAGTGGAGCATAAAAATATTATATGACTATACATCATTATTAATCATCAATACCCAATTGGTATCACGCGGAGGCGCGGAGACGCTGAGAAAGGTGCACAAACCCTCCGCGTCCTCCGCGCCTCCGCGTGATACTATTATTGTTATTCTTCTCGATCTCGGAAATTTTATGATAGCCTTTCCTGACATTCCAGAATGAGCCAAATTTATTAGTTTTACAATAACATATGAGATATATATTATTATAGATATATTTGTATATTTAAGAATTGTTTATTGACTTTCCATAACATGATGTGATGTTTGATGATTTTGTATGATTATAGCATGTAAATCAGGGGGATACTATGTCTTTTGAATATGTAAAAACTATGTCGCAATATTTCTATGATACATGTGAGCAGTTTCCAGACAAACTGGCACAAAAATTTAATGTTGCCCTGTTTCAGGGTGATAATAATGGATCATTCACATATGCCCAACTGCAGGATCGTGTAGAATCCATAGCGTGTGCGCTTATTGACCTGGGTTTAAAAAAAGGTGAACGGGCCGGACTTATGGCAGCTACCAGCCATATCTGGACACAGGTTGATATCGCACTTGCCAGTTGTGGTGTTGCCAGCGTGACCATTTATCCCACCCTTTCCAACAACGAGGTCATTTATATTATGAATGACTCGGCAAGCAGGTTTCTCTTTCTTGGTAGTGCTTCATTATTAAAGCAGGTTAAACCGGTAATGGATCAGATACCCGGGGTGGAAAAGCTAATAATAATGGATCCCACCTTTAGATCAGAGAGTGAATCCATACTTGGATTGTATGATCTCATCGAGAAAGGGGCTGAACTGAAGAAGGATGCCGCAATATTAAAAACATATGAAGAACAAAGAAAATCTCTTACCTTAGATGACTGGTTTACCATCCTGTATACATCCGGTACAACTGGACTCGGTAAGGGAGTTGTTATCACTAACTGGTCGGCAGCATCACGCCTTGAAGGAACCCGGGATTACTTTCATGAATATGAAATGGATATAACCGAAGAGGACTTGACCCTGTGTTACCTTCCGCTTTCTCACGTGTTTGACAGGGGGTCATGCCAGTGGCTCGGGTTACGTGAGGGGGCGTGCATCTGTTACGCGGACAAGCCGGCCACCCTTGTGGATGACATGCAGAAGTACAATCCCACCTGGATTAATTGTGTTCCACGGTTATATGAAAAAATATATGTTACTATAAAAGACCAGATGGCAGCAAGTGCGGTGAAGCAAAAACTTTTCAACTGGGCAATGAAAGTGGGATACCAGGCACTTGAATACAGGAAGGACGAAAATGACTGTTATGACATGCGTTCAAACCTGAAATTTACTTCAAGGATGCCGCTTGGACTCAGAATTAAGTTTAAGGTAGCAGATACAATTATCTTCAAGAAAGTACGCGGGTTGTTTGGCAAAAATTTCAGGCACTCCTTCTCGGCAAGTGCAAGTATTTCACCTGATCTTTTGAAGTTTTATTACGCGGTCGGGATTGCCGTTGTTGAAGGATATGGTTCAACTGAAAGTTTCAACGCGGCACTGCTTAACCCTCTCACGGCCTGCAAGCCGGGGTACATGGGTAAAAACGCTAATGGAAGTATCAGCAGGGTGGCCGAGGATGGTGAATTGGAATTATCGGGCGCGGGAATCTTTAAAGAGTATCTGAACAAGCCCGAGGATACCGAGTCATCCTTTACGCCGGATGGCTGGTTTATAACCGGTGACGTGGTTGAACAGTCACCTGACGGGTATTATAAGTTTGTTGAGCGTAAGAAGGCTATTATCTGTACCGCGGTTGGTAAGAATATAGCCCCCGTGAAGCTGGAAAATCTTTTTTCTACCAGCAGCGTAGTGGAACAGATATTTTTCATCGGTGATGAACGGAATTACATTTCAGCCCTGGTTGTGCCAAGTTTCGCGTATTTTATGGAGCTGTATGACAGGGAGAATATCACGTATGACAGGGATGCCGTAGTCTATGGTGATATCGGCGGTATGCAGATTTGCGTGGAAGTTGGTGAAGATTTTGTGAACCAGGAAAGAATGAAAGAGTTGATAGACAAAGAAATTCAGGAAGTTAATAAGAAACTGGAACGCTTCGAGCAGGTGAGAAAATATACCATTTTGCGCCGCAGATTTACCGAGGATAACGAGATGATGACCCCGACCCAGAAACCAAAAAAGAGGGTGATTATCGATGTATATAAAGATGCAATAGAGGACATGTACAGGTAAATACTCATCTAATCGTGATTACAGCTAAAAAAAAAGCGGCCAGATAGGCCGCTTTTTTGTTTTTGAATATATAATAATTGGTATTTTTACCATTCTCCGGTACTGAGATAGTTGTCCATGGCTATTGCAGCTTTCCTGCCCGCACCCATGGCAAGTATTACGGTAGCTGCTCCAGATACAATATCCCCTCCTGCAAATACGCCTTCCCTTGAAGTTTTCATTGTTTCATCATCAGCCACGATGGTTCCCCACCTGGTAGTCTCCAAACCCGTGGTTGTTTTTTGTATTATTGGATTGGGTGCATTCCCAATGGCAATTATTGCTAGATCTACCGGAATCTCAAATTCTGAATTTTCTATGGGAACCGGTCTTCTTCTGCCTGATTCGTCAGGTGAACCCAGTTCCATTTTAAGGCACTCGACACCTTCCAGGTGACCTTTTTCGTTGCCGATAAATCTTGTGGGATTGGAAAGCAGCTTGAATATTATTCCCTCTTCCTCTGCGTGGTGAACCTCTTCAACACGGGCAGGAAGTTCATTCATGGTTCGCCTGTATATTATATATACATTCTCTCCACCCAGCCGTTTGGCGGTGCGGGCGGCATCCATGGCTACATTACCTCCACCGAACACGGCAATATTCTTTCCCTTTATTATTGGGGTGCTGTATTCAGGAAATTTGTATGCCTTCATTAAGTTAGCCCTGGTAAGGTATTCGTTAGCGGTATAGACCCCTGTAAGATTTTCACCAGGAATATTTAAAAAGAGAGGCAAGCCTGCACCTGAACCAACAAAGACGGCGTCATATCCATTATTGAGCATATCATCAATGGTTTCTGACATGCCAATTGCCCTGTTAAGTACCATGTCTACACCCATCATGGATAACGCATCTATTTCATATTCAACTACTTTCTTTGGAAGCCTGAACTCGGGTATGCCATATACCAGCACACCACCCGGGCTGTGAAGGGCTTCGAATATGGTTACAGGGTATCCCTTTTTGCGAAGGTCTCCCGCCACGGTAAGACCGGCAGGACCGGAACCAATAACCGCAACTTTCTTCTGTTTACTGTCCAGGATGACAGGAATTTCAGTTTTTCCCGCTTCCCTTTCGTGATCAGCAACAAAACGTTCAAGAGCCCCGATAGCTACAGGTTCGTATTTTTTTCCCAGTACGCAAAACATCTCGCACTGGGACTCCTGTGGACAGACCCTGCCGCAAATTGCTGGAAGTGAATTCGTATCTTTCAATATTTGAAAAGAGCGGCTGAAGTCACCTTCAACTATGGCAGCGATGAAACCGGGAATATCAACATTTACGGGGCACCCCTTGATACAGTGGGGTTTCTTGCACTGTATACACCTTTCGGCTTCGGCAATGGCCGCTTCTTCTGAAAAACCTGTAGAAACCTCGTTGAAATTATTTATTCTCTGTCCGGGAAGTTGTTCACCCGGTTTTTGTCGTGGTATATCTCTTCCCATGTGCTACTCCGTTCCATGCAGTTGGCATTCATGGTCAAAATGGTTCATACATTGCTTTTCTTCTTCTTTGTATGTTCCCAGCCGAACCATGAGTTCATCAAAATCAACCTGGTGTCCGTCAAATTCGGGGCCGTCTACGCAGGTGAATTTTTTTTCTCCACCTACGGTTACCCTGCAGCCACCGCACATGCCGGTTCCATCGATCATGATGGTGTTAAGGCTTACCATGGTTTTGATGTTCAGCTTGCTGGTCATATTGCTGACCGCTTTCATCATTGGTACCGGTCCGACGGCCACTACCAGGTCAACCTTCTCAGAATCGATTACTTCCTGCAGTGCTTCTGTGACAAATGCTTTTTTTCCATGGCTGCCGTCATCGGTACATACGATGAAATCATCACCGATAGCTTTCAGTTCATCTTCAAGTATGAGAATGTTCTTGTTTCGGGCACCGATAATATTTATTACCCGGTTTCCGGCATCTTTCATGGCTGTGGAGATAGGATACACAGGCGCGATACCTATGCCCCCCCCTATGCACACAACGGTGCCGTAATTCTTGATATCCGTTGGATGACCGAGAGGACCTGCTATATCCTGAATGGAATCACCTTCTTTCAGTAATTGCATTTGCCGTGTTGTTTTTCCCACCACCTGGTAATAAAGAGTGATGGTGCCTTTGCCAGGATCAGCATCAGCTATCGTAAGCGGGATTCGCTCTCCGTATTCATCAATACGCAGAATAATGAACTGTCCTGCTTTTCTGTGCTCGGCAATATATGGTGCTGCAACTACCATTTTGCCAATACTATCTGCTATCATACTGTTTTCACTGATTATATGCACACCATCACTCCTTTAGTAAAATGTTTGCCATTGATTTGCATCACGGGGGATTTAAACGATCCCATATGCAAGCATTGCATTGGCAACCTTTGTAAATCCTGCAATATTCGCACCCATCATGTAGTTGCCTTTATGTCCATAAGCTTCTGATGCTTCAAGACAGGAACTGTGAATATTGCGCATTATAGTTTGAAGTTTATCATCAACTTCTTCACGTGACCATGAAAATCTGAGACTGTTTTGTGACATTTCAAGTCCTGAGGTAGCAACTCCACCGGCGTTCGCTGCTTTACCCGGGCCATAGAGTACATCATTGTCCATGTAAATCTTGATGGCTTCAGGGGTTGATGGCATATTCGCACCTTCAGAAACACAGTAACAGCCGTTTTTAACAAGAGCTTCTGCGCCCGGGCCGTCTATTTCATTCTGTGTTGCGGACGGGAATGCCATGTCAAGTTTTATGCCCTGCTCTTTTACTACTTCCCATACAGTCTTATTCTCGTAGTAGGACACCTTGTACTTATCAGCATATTCTTTTATGCGTCCCCGCCTGACATTTTTAAGATCCATGGCGAATTTCAGTTTTTCATCATCGATCCCTGCTTCGTCAATAATAGTTCCACTGGAATCGCTGAGAGAAATAACTTTCCCGCCCAGTTCATTGACCTTTTCAGTTGTATACTGTGCAACATTACCCGATCCGCTGACAATGGCAACCTTGCCGATAAAATCTTTCTGGCGGGTTTTCATCATCTCGGCGGCAAAATATACCGCGCCGTACCCTGTTGCTTCTGGTCTGATGAGGCTTCCACCATAATCAAGACCTTTACCGGTTAATACGCCTGTGTGTTCATTTCTAAGCTTCTTGTAATATCCGTACATATAGCCGATTTCACGTCCCCCGACACCAATATCACCAGCGGGTACGTCAGTTTCTGGGCCGATATGCCTGTATAATTCTCTCATAAAAGACTGGGTAAATCGCATAACTTCCATGTCGGATTTTCCCTTGGGATCGAAGTCTGAACCACCTTTACCACCACCCATTGGAAGGGTTGTAAGAGCATTTTTGAAAATCTGTTCAAATCCCAGGAACTTGATAATTCCGAGATTAACGGATGGATGGAATCGAAGTCCACCCTTGAATGGGCCAATGGCATTGTTGAACTGTACCCTGAATCCCCTGTTTACGTGAACATTGCCCTTGTCGTCGGCCCATGGTACACGAAAAATAATGGCTCGTTCAGGTTCAACGATACGTTCGTAGATATTTGCCTTCACGTATTCGGGGTGCTTGTCAATAGTGGGTTCAAGAGAATGCATTACCTCTTCAACTGCCTGGATAAATTCTTTCTGCTCAGGATCGATCTTTTTGACTTTTTCTACAATTTCATTAATGAGTGACATGTCGAGTAGCTCCTTGTTTTGATTAGTTATGCTTATATAAGAATATAGTATTACTAAAAAAGTTGATATAAGTTGAATGTCAATGGTTTTTGCCAGCCAGGGAAAAGAGAAATGTTACAGATATGTTAAATTATTCGAGATGTGGGGAAATGTCAAGTTACCTGATGTAAATATCAGCCTTTATCCATGAAGAAGCATGCCACCTTCTGCTGCCTGATATCAGACATGAGGTATAACGAGTGAATATCATCATATACCTGGATTATAGAAGAATACTTTTCTCCGTCGTCAAGGAAAGTTTCAAGTGGAACATAATATTTTTCTATTAAATCAAGATTGAATAATACATCTTTTTTTTCAGGAAGCAGGGCGATGTAGAATATTTCTGATTCAACAAGGTCCTGGAAAAAATGTGTTCCATAGGATAATTCGGGGACGAAGTCGTCTCCCATGAGGGCCATTTCTACCAGTATTGAAGTATTGTTGATCTCAGAAAACCTTACGGGAATACCAAGTGATGGTGTAGTTGTTCCCCACCGGCCCGGACCCATCAGCATAACCGATTTTTTGTTCCTGTCAGGGGTAAGACGGTTCAGTTTACCTATGTAACGGGCAATATCATACTTTTGAGTCTGATTCAGGGAGGCGTAATTACCGGGATTTACATATATTACCCGTGATACAGGCAATACAACGTTCCCACCAAGAAAATGACCGGGGGAAGAAATGAAATAATCGTTCTTCTCCAGGTTTTGCGGTATGTCAACAGGTGCTGTTTCCCATTTTGTCTGCTGGGGCCTGCACTGGACAATATTAATGCGATAATTATTATCTTCGGTAAAATTAACGGTAAACTCGATATCCACTGGATATTCATACGCGTCTTCAAGGGTTTGTAGAATACTTCTCATCTGGGAAGCAAATGGTGTATTTTCTATAAAATTATCAAAATCAATTATCCATGCCTGGTTTTCGGAATTCCCATGTCTGCGCATATCAATTTCAAGTTCTGTATCACGGGTGGCGATCTGGTTAAGGTTCTTAATATTATTCATGTTGATTAAATCATGAATGTGCCGGGTGAGTATACGGTTTTCTGGAATATCAAGTATATCAATTTCATGCTGAGAGTAGTTTCTTTCGTCCTCGGTGCTGCCGTGCGGTTTTTGCATAGGTCTGTCCAGCGAGATAATTCTGGGGTAGTCGTCCTCAACCCTGTTTACCGCACGGGTGGCAAGGCCGGCTACCAGCCGCAACATGCCCGCATCAGGGTTGATCTCATTGTCCCAGACGAAAGTATTATAGGACAAACCCACCCCACCCATGTCAGGATAGAAGTATTCTCCATGATATGATCCTGACACACGCTGCACAAGAAGACCCATCTGTTCGTCCTGTTTGTCCAGGCCACGGCGATGCCTGTATTCAAGGGCTTCAACACCCATTGTGCTGGCAAATACTTTTCTTACCGTATCGGCAAACGCGGCAAATCGGTCTTCGGGGGATCCCTGGTTGACCAGGAAATAACTCTCATACTTTCCCGCAAAAGCATTTCCATAACCATCTTCAAGAAGACTGCTTGAGCGTACGATTATTGGTGATTGCCCATAATATTCGATAATCGATTGAAATTTCTGTTTTATTGATTCGGGAAATGTTCCATTCAGCAAAAGGTCGTGTAACTCTGCCGCGGCCGAAAAGTATTCTTCGTCGCTCTTGTGCCGCATGAACAGGTGCCACCAGCCATTTTGTACCAGGTAGGTATAATACACATCTGATCCGATGTAAAACGAATCGTGGGGTTCTATCCTGTTACGGATATCCCTGTCACAATTCGCATTGATTATACTCCTGGCAAGCAGCATACCCACGGTCTTCCCGCCAATATATCCTGTACCGGTAAGCCTGTCTTTCAGAAGAATGAAATCTTCAAGGGTGATATACTTCCTGGCTAAATCAAGAATCCGTTCATCACGGCTTATGATGGCCTTTGAAATACTATTGTGAAGATTCTCGATTTCTTCGTGAGAGGTAGAATGGGCAAGAGCCTCGTCTACTTTAAGAAATATTCTGTCCCAGTAATCGAGATTTCTCAACGTGCTTTCTGAACCTTTATTCTGAATATGGGTACTAAGACGGGTTACATCAACACTGTCCGTTATGGGTTTCAGCACATCATCCTTTAAAAGATGGGGGAAAAACATGGTGGTTGAAAAACGTTTCCAGACTTTAAGGGGGTGCACATATAGATACCCTTCTGAATTATAGATGTTTACAAGTAACTGTGTTGTTTCACGAATAGCGGCTATTGTATTGTAAGAAATAGTATTATGCATTAATGAGAAGTAGGCAATGGTTTCAAGGTCGAAAAGATAAGGGCAAATGACCATGAAGAAATTCCCGATCATCAGGTCATTAACCCAGGCGGAATGAAGATCAGAAAGGGAGTCGAATATATAATATACTCCATTACCTTCATCCCTGATAATTGAGTATATGCTGCTGGTAAAAGACTCAAAACCACTGTGGGCGTCAAGGGTGTAGATGGCGCTGTACTGGCCCTGCTGCAGTATGGGGTCGTGTTCGGCGAAGCGAATATATACAACCCTGTTCCCCTCTTGTAACGCGCTACCAGCCAGGGGAAGGGCAAACCTTTTATAGTCATCAACATGGTCGACCTGCCATACAACATTATCACCCAGTCGAAGTCCGTTGAACACTTTGTCCAGGTTTTCCATTCCTGTTGTTTTTTTCTCCATTCGCTTCATGAGCTAACCCTTTTCGTCCTTATGTGGATAATCAATATTCAGTACCTTCCATCAGGATCTCATCTGCTTCCTCCCTGTAAGCGTCCATTACATATGATATACCTGATATGCTTGCGGCTTCTTCGGTGAGTGCCATAAGATCTTCACGGCATATGGTGGCAGTTTTGAAATTTCTGCTGCCTGCCATAATCTGTTGAAGGCCAACTTTAAGCTTCTGGGTGAAAGTATAAATGCCAATAGCTCCAAGGGGAAGAGTATCAACTTCCTTCCCGTAGATATCACGAAGCTCTTCGTAGGTAACGAAAATTTCTTCTTTTGTATTTCCATTGACAGCGATATTTTTAGGAAGCTTGTCTTCTTTCAACCATTTTTCAATATTTTTTCCTACCATTCCGGGAATCATAAGGCCTCTTCCCATGCATACCGCTTTGAAAAATGGGGCACCCATGGCCAGAACCTTGAATATATGGTCTTCGGTGGAAAATCCACCTGCCATTGCAAGGTCGGGAACCCACATGCCCTTTGAGGTAAGTTTTCTCATCATCTCGTATGCCATGCTTTGAAGATAAAACGTTGGTACGCCCCATTCTTCCATCATACGCCATGGGCTCATCCCTGTGCCGCCGGGGGCGCCGTCAATGGTGAGCAGGTCTATGCCGGCTTCAGAAGACCACCTGATTGCTGCTGCCAGTTCCCTGCGGCCGTAGGCACCTGTTTTGAGGGTGACCCTCTTTGCTCCCAGGGATCTGAGGCGCTCAACTTCCTGCAAAAAATCGTGCTTGTCAATGAAACCAAGTCTTGAATGTCTTTCGAATTCCTTGATCGATCCGGACTTGAAGGCAGCCTGAGACCCTTTTTTAGTTGGATCCGGTGTCACGATGTAGCCGCGATTTTTAAGCTCAACGGCCCTTTCAATATCGTTTACCTTTATTTCGCCGCCAATACATTTGGCACCCTGACCCCATTTCAGCTCTACGGTCTCTACTCCCAGTTCTCTTATCACGTATTCGGCAACACCCAGCATGGTATCTTCAACGTTCAGCTGGACAATGATGTCTCCCATGTCACTTTTGTGTTTTCTGAACGTGTCAATCCTTCGGGCCATTTCGGGTGATTTTTTTACTTTTCCGTTTGTGTCAAGTTCAAGTTTGGGATCTACCCCGCACACATTCTCTCCGCAAACCAGGGCAATGCCAGATATGGCCGCGCCAATTGCGAAATGTTCCCAGTTATTCATGGCTATATCCGTTGACCCAAGGGCCCCGGTAAATACCGGAATATCCAGTTTTATCCTGTTGCGATTTCCGATCCACGTTTCTGTAGACACATCGGGAAATTTTGCCGTTTCAGGTCCGGGATTCAGTAACCCATGTGCACCGGTGGCATATCCCTGTATGTTCAAATGAGAGTAATCGACGGGATAGTCCTTATCGGCACCAGCGGTCACTTCACCGAATGGTCCGGGATACAAAACATCACGTCCGCGCATTGTTGCCTGAAATATTTCGCAGTTACCCACACAGCCGTCAACACACCTTGAACAAATACCCGATTGAGGTGTAACATGGCGTGACCTGTTGGTGGTTCTGGTGGCATCGTTGGCATTTGGTCTTTGTAAATTACCCATAATAAATCTCCTTTTATTATTAGTAATACTAAAACAAAATGTAAGTATAGCTATATGTGTTAATTATTTATTATTACTTACAATATAATATATAAACATTTACTATTGCTATACATAATACAGCATTTATGCATTATTTTACATGATCGTAACATTGCTGGATTATGGTACATTCCTGATATGGCATGGAAACGTGCTCCCTTTATTTACTTGACTGTGATATAATTATTGGAAAGTTTATACAAGTGAGCAGAGATTATACCGAAAGGTGGAAGATATGAGTAAAAGAACACCAAGACAGAAGATGCCCGAACAAGATCCAGATGTCAGAAAGCGCAATTTCCAGGAAGTACCCCTGGGATATGACGAGGAGACCGCGGTTCTTGAGGCTGAGCGATGCCTGCAATGCAAAAAGCCTACCTGTATGGACGGATGTCCGGTTGCCATAAATATACCAGGTTTTATCCTGGAAATTGCCAGAAGGAATTTTCTTGAAGCTGCCAGGATTATTAAGGAAACCAATGCCCTGCCGGCTGTTTGCGGACGGGTATGCCCCCAGGAGGACCAGTGTGAAATCAAGTGTGTGCTGGCTAAAAAGTTTGAACCTGTGGCCATAGGCAGGCTGGAACGATTTGCTGCTGATTACGAAAGGGAAAAAGAGCATTTACCCGCAGTGAAGATAGAGAAACCCAGGGACAAGAAGGTGGCCATTATTGGTTCAGGGCCCGCGGGTCTGACCGCGGCAGGAGAACTTGCTAAAAAGGGATACAGTGTTACCGTGTTTGAAGCACTGCACAAGGCAGGCGGGGTGCTTGTATACGGTATTCCGGAGTTCAGGCTTCCCAAGGAGATGGTACAGTATGAGATCGATGCCCTGAAGTCGCTGGGAGTGGAAATTGTTCTCAACAGGGTGATCGGTTCGGCTGAAACCATAAACGATCTCTTATCCCAGGGGTTTGACGCGGTGTTCATCGGAACCGGGGCGGGACTTCCCATGTTTTTGAATATACCGGGTGAGAACCTGCAGGGAATATATACCGCCAATGAATACCTTACACGGGCAAACCTGATGAAAGCCTACAGGTTCCCGGAGTATGATACTCCTATCGTAAAAGGGGACAATATTGCCGTTGTAGGGGGTGGAAACGTTGCCATGGATTCGGCACGAACAGCCCTTCGGCTGGGAAGTAAAAATGTGTACCTGATTTACCGCAGGTCCCGTGAAGAGATGCCCGCCCGCGAGGAAGAAATTCATCACGCTGAAGAAGAGGGTATTAACTTTCAGCTGCTTACCAACCCCACACGTTTTATTGGAGATGATAATGGCAGGGTTACTTCGGTTGAGTGTCTGCGAATGGAACTTGGAGAACCGGATGATTCCGGGCGAAGACGTCCCATACCTGTGGATGGTTCGGAATTTACCATTGATATTGATGCTGCAATTATCGCCATCGGGAACAATCCAAATCCCCTTATACCGGCAACTACCCCCGGACTTGAAACAAGCAAATGGGGAAATATCAATGCTGATGAAGAATCAATGAAAACATCGAAAAAAGGGGTGTTTGCCGGTGGAGATATTGTTACCGGAGCGGCAACAGTGATCGAGGCCATGGGGGCTGGCAGAAAAGCTGCTCTTTCTATTCATGAATATCTTGAAAGCGGAAAATGGTAAAGGGTAACACGACGATTATAATTTTACAATGGATAATAGTGGGTGTATGAAAAGAACACGTATTGTTGATCTTATTGATGCCGAATCAAATGATTTTGATGTGCTGGCCAGGGGCTGGGTGAGAACCAGGCGTGAGTCGAAGGATTTTTCTTTCATCGAAATAAATGACGGCTCATGCATGAGGAATCTGCAGGTGGTGGTGCCTGCCGGGATTGATGGGTATGATGAGATGTCCCGTATTACCACCGGTGCCAGTGTTGAGATCTCGGGCCGGCTTGTCGCCTCACCAGGTGAAGAACAAAAGAACGAGGTACAGGCACAGCGGGTCAGTTTGATCGGGACAGCAGACCCTGATACTTTTCCACTGCAGAAAAAGCGGCATTCTTTTGAGTTTTTACGTGAGATTGCCCATTTAAGACCAAGAACAAATACATTCGGGGCGGTTTTCAGGGTACGTAACGTGCTCTCTTATGCCATTCACACTTTCTTCCAGGAAAAAGGTTTTGTGTATGTGCATACCCCGGTGATCACCGGAAGTGATTGCGAGGGGGCGGGTGAGATGTTCAGGGTGACTACCCTTGATATGAACAAGGTGCCCATGGCCGGGGGTGGAGTTGATTACAGCAGGGATTTTTTCGGGACACAATCAGGCCTGACGGTGAGTGGTCAGCTTGAAGGTGAGATGCTGTCGATGGCCCTTGGTGATATATATACATTCGGTCCAACTTTCAGGGCGGAAAATTCAAATACCACCAGGCACCTGTCGGAATTCTGGATGGTTGAACCGGAGATGGCCTTTGCCACCCTTGAAGACGACTATGCCCTTGCCGAGGAATTTTTGAAGTATATCTTCTCCTATACGCTGCAGCACGCTGCAGAAGACATGGAGTTTTTTAATACCAGGATAAAAAAGGGGATAATTGATACCCTGCAGCATATCATGGAAAGCCCCTTCGAGGTGATGGAATATACCGAGGCGGTGAAGCTTCTTTCTGCTTCCGGTGAAAACTTTGAATACCCTGTTGAATGGGGCAGCGATCTGCAGACTGAACATGAGCGATGGCTGACTGAAAAAAAATGTAAAAAACCGGTGGTGGTTATCAATTACCCCAAAGACATAAAGGCATTCTACATGAAACGCAACGATGATGATACAACGGTGCGGGCAATGGACGTGCTGGTTCCCGGTGTTGGTGAGATCATCGGCGGCAGTGAGCGCGAAGACAGGCTGCAATTCCTGGAAGACAGGATGAAAGAAATGGGGCTTAACCCGGCGGAATACTGGTGGTATCTCGACCTGCGCCGTTATGGTTCGGCTCCTCACGCCGGTTTTGGCCTGGGATTTGAACGGACAGTTCAGTTCGTTACCGGCATGCAGAATATTCGTGACGTGATACCCTTTCCAAGGACCCCGGGGAATGCGCGATTTTAAAAGAATTACAGCTGAGTATATTCTGTTTACGGGTATTGTAGCGGGTCTTGTTTTTTCCGGGGGATGTGTTACCACGGGGAAGATGGACAGGCCCCTGCCCCCGTCCTCCCAGAGAGAAGTGGTGAAGATGATACCCTGGCAGCTTACCCTGCAGCCGGGGAAGAATGTGCGGGTATATATAAACGGTAAAAAAACAGGCTACACATGGATTTCACGTGACAAGTCAATGCGAACCATTCGGCTTAAGGTTCCCCTCTACAGGGACGGCCTGGGTTTTGATCTGCGGGTTAAAAAGAAGGGCTATCAAAAGTTCTCTGCAAGGGTAATGCTGCAGGGACGGGATTCACTGTATAAAGAACAACCTTTTTTTGCGGTGCTTGACCCTGAAGGCAACCGTCACCGTTTTCTGCATTACTGGAAAACCGGGCGCCAGCCCAAGAGTGTGCGGTTTATTGATGATCAGCGGGTTGCCGTTCCTTTGTTGAATGATACCGGCATTGATATCATTAATATTCATACTGGAAAAACCATCCGGATCGCTCCCCCGAAAAAATTTGCCGCTAAAGAGGGTTTTGTGGAAAGCCTGGTGATAAGCAGAAAAAATGAACTCTGGATATCACAGATGAATACCGGGGCACTGCACGTGTTTGACAGCAAAAGGTTGAAATATGAAAAAACAGTGCAGACAAAAGGCATATGGGGAAAGGTGCTGCTATATGACCAGGCTCGTAAGAGGGTTTATTTTTCTAACTGGGAAAGTAAAGATATTTCCGTTATCGATGCGGAAAAATACGTGGAATTGTTCAAAATCCCGGCAAAGGGTGTGCCAAGGGGGATGGCATTGTCAGAAGGCGGAAGTTACCTCTACGTATGTCAATACGGAAGAAAAAACGCCATAGACCGCAGTGGGCGGATGGTGAAAATATCACTGGAAAAAAATAAAATTGTTTCCTTTTTCGGTACAACAGGGGCCAAGCGTCACGCGGTACCCCTGTACCAGGAAGACCTTCTTCTTGTTTCAGACATGTCACGGGATGAGGTCATTCCCTACCGGCTTGATGATGATCGTTCTGTCGGGCCCATCGATGTGTATGACCATCCCAATACCATAGCACTTTCCCCGGACAGGAGAATGCTGTACGTGTCATGCAGGGGGAAGAACAATCCGAAGAGTTATCTTCTGAAAGGATACGACCTTGGCAGAATATACGTGATCGATACTGCAAAAATGAAGGTTGTTGAATACTGGAAAGGGGGCAACCAGCCAACGGGGCTTGACGTGTCGCCGGATGGCAGATTCGTGGTGTTTTCCGATTTTCTTGATGATGCGATCAGGGTGTATCAGCGGCCCGATATATCTTCTCCTTGACATAAATGTATTTCTGCACTGTAATCAACTATGCAGGGGGGCGTGTTTTATACTGATATGCGTCCTTTTTACAATATCGTTAGATTGTGAGGGTTACATCAATGAAAATGGCCATCGGTTCTGATCATGCCGGGGTGGAACTCAAGCGTTTCATACAGGAATCCATAACAGAAGTTGATTTTATCGACGTGGGAACAGACAGCGGGGAATCATGTGATTACCCTGATTATATTAAACTGGTGGCACAGAAGATACAGCGGGGAGAAGTTGATGCCGGGATCGCCATTTGCGGTACGGGTATCGGCGCAAGCCTGGTTGCCAATAAACATAAGGGCATACGGGCAGCATTGTGCACCAATGAATTCATGGCGGACATGTCCCGCAGACATAATAACGCTAATGTTCTTGTGCTGGGCTCACGGGTGGTGGGGCTTGATCTTGCCCTGAGAATCACGCGAACTTTCATAGAAAGCGGGTTTGAAGGGGGAAGACATCAAAGGAGACTGGATAAACTTGCCGATATAGAGAATAACCAGTAATTCCATAATAAGGATCGTCGGCATGAATAATTTCATAAAAAAAAGTATTACCATAGCCATACTCCTGGCAATTCCCCTGCTCATGTCCCTTACCTACGAGGATACGAGAAGTATTTCATTTTCGGGTAAAGACCTGGACCTGTTCAATGTGCGCAAGGTTGAACTGCCCGGGGGAGACACCGGGTATACCCTCGCGGATATTGCCTATTCACGTACCACGATGCCCCTGATATCAGATCTCCTGGTTACCTTTGATACACCCTCACACCAGATGGTACGTGATGATCTGCAGCATTACCGGGTAAACGATGCTGCTTTCCAGTTTTCTGAACAGAAAGATGCCCTGGGAAAAGGCTGTGCAAGGTTCTACAAGAAAGATCACCGGGTTGAATTGCAGACCGATAAAAATCTCTGGCTCAGCAACTGTGCGGACCTGGGGTCCTTCTCCATTGAGTTTCGTGTGCGCATCAATACACGTACTGATAACGGTATTCTTTTTTCCCGGGTTGGGTATACCAGCGGAAGAAAAAACGGTATAGAGATAGTTTGTGAGGGTAATACCATCGTTACCCGCTTCAGCGGCGTGTTTAGAAACATGGATAATCGGCCAGTTGATGTTACCCTGCAGCGAACACCAGAGCTTGATGAGAAACGATGGTATCATTTCGCGGTATCCTTTGATCGTCTCTCGGGAAAACTGTCATCATACATAAACGGTAAAGAACATGAATCGGTTTTCGTTTCCGAAAGGGAGGAGCCATTTATTAACGTGTACCGGCCCGCATTTATATGTGAAGATCTCCCCCCGGTTATAATTGGAAAAAATTTTTACGGCTGCATGGACGAATTGCGTGTTTCTTACCGGCACTATGAAGACCTGGAAAAGGAAACCGAGATGGCCGAAACGCAGTACCGACAGTCTGGCATGACAGGGAGAATCCCGGTAAACAGGGAGGGGGTGATCACCAGTCCGGTGTATTCTTTTGATTCAACCGGGACCATGGTTAAACTTTTTAAATGGAAAGAAAAATTACCCCCGCATACTTTTATATGGATGGAATTTCGCATTGCGGACAGTCTTTTTAAGAAATCTGATGCGAATCCCCGCTGGTATCGTATGGAAAATAATCAGCGTAATATATACCTGAAAAAAATAAACGGCGGGTATCTTCGTGGAAAATACTACCAGTGGCGGGCCCACCTTGTTGGATCTCCGGATGGAAACAGGTCGCCGGTTGTTACCGATATTTCGATGCGTTATCAGCTTGACGCCTCGCCGGGAGCACCGGTTTTTCTTGAACCTGAAAGCAGGGGAGATGAGTCAGTTGTTCTCAGATGGAAAAAGAATGTAGAGCATGACCTCCTGGGATATAAAATATATTACGGGGTCAGGTCGGGGAAATATGATGGTGTTATAACGGTGGTTGACGGCAAGCCCATCACCAATAAAATGGTAAAAGGGGAAAACTGGGTTACAGTAAGGCTGGACAATGAAGTGATTGAAGAAAACAGGGCACTTGACCCTTCAGGTATTCTTAAGTATCCACTGTTAAAGAATGGTGTTCTTTACTTTTTCTCTGTTACGGCGTATGATACGTATAAACCGTTATCACCGCATAACCATGAATCAAAACATTCAAAGGAGATTTCAACACGACCTTTCGCCGGATCAGAGATTACACAATAGAAACGGTGGTATGGTAATGGAAAATAAACTGTATACACTTGGGCAGCTGCAAAACAGGTTGTCAAGATTTCCATCTTTTCAGCACATGTCCCCCTCCACAATTCTTGAAGGGGTTGATTTCTTTTCAGATGTGGACGGTTCTATCATCGACCAGGTTGCAGATGAAGCTGTTATTTTTGAGTATTCCGCGGGAAGTCTCATCTGCCGTCATGGCAAGTTCAACGAATGGCTTTACGTGATTCTGAAAGGTGAAGTTCGGGCCATTATACCCACAACTGATAATCCCCGCTATGAATTGTTCAAGATTGGCAGGGGTAATTTTTTTGGTGAAGATATTTTGTTCAGTTCCGAGCCCCGTGAAAGTTCAATATTCGCGGTGGACGACGTAACTGTTATCGCGTTGCCTGAATCAGCCATACGTACTATTGTTTCTTCTTCTGACCGTGTTAAGGGTCTGCTTGACCAGGCCTACATCGATCGCAAACTTAGAAATGACCTGAGACGTGTGCCCATCTTCACAAATCTCGATGATGATCTGTTTAACGCCGTTCTGGAAAAAGTGGAGCTTGTCAGCCATGAAACGGGTGATGAGATTTTTCATGAGGGAGCGGCGGGGGATGCTTTCTATCTCATCAGGGACGGTGAAGTAAAAGTATACAGGAATGTAAAGGAAAGCGAAACCCTGGTTTCCATTCTTGCCGAGGGACAGTTTTTCGGTGAGATGTCACTTCTGCTTGACGATACCCGCAATGCAACTGTGCGATGCAGTAAGGATTGTGATCTGGTTAAGTTATCCAGCGTGGATTTTCTTGATATTATAAGGGAAGACAAAAAGATGCTGGAAGAGCTGCAGCAGGTGGTGAAATACCGCAAAAAAAACAGGGAGGACGTGCTGAAAAATCCCCAGCTGGCGGTTATTACCAGGAAGCAACTGGACCTGAACAGGGACATCAACCATCACCTTGACATACTTTCACAGTGCACCATCGATACCGATAACGGCAGTGCCCTCCTGGCAACTTTGCCGGGGTCGAGGTATCCCTACGTGTATCCACGGGACAGTGCCTGCGCGTCGCGGTTTCTGTACCGGCTGGTTGCAAGTCCCATGAAGTCGGGAGAGATCGCCTTCAGGCTGCTGGGCGAGATCGCACGGTTTATACTTCATTGCCAGAGAAGCGACGGGTACTGGGGTCAGCGGTATGGAATTGATAATTCGGACAAGGGAATATACCGGCAGGAAGATAACGTGGCCCACGGGGTAATCATTCTCAGCCGATACCTGCTGGCAGCCCGGAAAAAGGGTGTGGATGTGCCCAACGTGGAAGCCTATATTGAAGCAATAGACCGGGGCTCTGCCTTTGCCAGGAAAAATTATTACAGGAACGAGATCCATCTTTTTTATTCTACTACCTCTATTCACGAATCAGCCATCGAGGAAGGGTATTCCATATGGGTGAATTATGCCTACCTGCTTATGCTCAGGCTTATCAGGGAGGTGGGTGAGACCTATGGTGTGCTGAACCGGTTTGAAGAAGAGATGGAGCTTCAGGACGGGTTTGAGGCCATTATTGAGAATGTCTTTACCATGTCTGAGCGTTTTGTACGCCGGCTCAAACCTGACGGGGTGACCGATCTGCGGCCTGACATAACGCTGATGAGTCCTTTTTTCTTCGGTACGGGTATGGAACATCCTTATTTTGAAGATACTGAGTTCTTTAGAAATACCATACGGTTCATTGAACAGACCCTGTGGGACCCCGATCTTGGAATGCTGCAGCGGTATCTTCCTTTCATCGAAGATCCTCATACTCATATTCATGCGGGTAATGGACCATGGCTGCAGTACACCTCTATGCTGGCACAGTATTATTATTTTACGGGAAATATTGAAAAAGGCGATACAATACTTAATATAATCGACGGGTACGCTTCCCGTGAAGGGTATTTGTGTGAGCACCTGACAACCGCCGAACGTTTTTACGAGTTCAAACGTCTTGAATGGCTGCCGGGAAATGATTTTGATAAAGAGTTTGCCCTTGACATAATGGTTCCCGGTATTACCTATGATCTAATCGTGGAGGAGCTCAACCACATGAAGAACGCGTATGATGAGATTGACAGGACAATCCTTTCTCAGCCCGATAATAAATACCTCACCTTCGCGCTGCCCCTTATGTGGTCGCATGCTGAATATGCAATGGCCAGGATGATGCGGCTGGAAAGTGAACTGGCAACGCTTCAGGACGAGTAATTACTAAATAATCAGAAGTTACATTATGAATGTTGTGAAAAAAGAACTGGATATTAAAAACCCGTTACGGGAAGAGATACGTACCATTCACCGTGTTTTACGTGAAAAAGGGTATGAATGCTACCTGGTGGGAGGTTCTGTACGGGACCTGCTTTTGGGGTTTGACGTGTATGATTTTGATTTTGCTACCAATGCCAGGCCGGAGGTGGTGAGCCGTCTTTTCAAAAGGGTGATACCTACCGGGATAAAGCATGGCACTGTGACGGTACTGATGAAACATGGTACCTACGAGATCACCACCTACAGGTCAGAGGGGCAGTATACTGACGGCAGAAGGCCCGAACACGTTACCTTCTCAGATACCCTGCAGGAAGATGTGCTCAGAAGAGACTTTACCATCAACGGGCTGGCCTATGATCTTGCTGAAATGGAAATTATTGATTATGCAGGGGGGCTTGAAGACCTGTCTGCAAAATTGATACGGACTATTGGGAATCCCCTTGAGAGGTTTTCAGAAGATGGCCTGAGAACCTACAGGGCATGCCGGTTTGCCGCAAGGCTGAAGTTCAGGCTGGATGATGATACCTTCAATGCTATTTCAGAAACCCTTCACGTGGCAGAAAAAGTATCTGTTGAACGAATACGGGATGAGATCATGAAGATGCTTGAAGCTGAGATCCCATCCATCGGATTGGAATACATGCGCAACTCCGGTCTTATGGCACAGTGTATGCCGGAACTTGCCGCGTGTTATGGTGTGGAGCAGAATAAGTATCACATGTTCGATGTATACTATCACAGCCTTTATTCCTGTGATTCAGCCCCTGCAGACAAGCCCCTTGTCCGGCTTGCCGCCCTGCTTCACGATATCGGCAAGGTGCCAACCAGGCGGGTGGGGGATGACGGCGACTACACGTTTTATAATCACGAAGTTATCGGCACCAGGATGGTTCGCAAGTTGATGCGCCGTTTGAAATTTTCAAATGATGATGTGGCGCGGGTGACTAATCTCATATCCAATCATATGTTTCACTATACCCCTGAATGGACAGACGGGGCGGTACGGCGATTTATGAGGAAGGCCGGGCTGGAAAACCTGGAAGACCTCTTTGACCTGCGTCTTGCCGACAGGGCGGGCAACGGTATGCGTGAGGGTATGCCCGAGCCTATTAAAAAGCTGCAGAAACGTATTGGTAAAATCATTGAAGCTGAGAATGCCTTCACCGTGCGCGACCTGGATATCGATGGTAAAGTTCTTATGGATGAATTCAACCTGAAACCGGGACCGGTAATAGGGAAAGTGTTAAACGAATTGCTCGAGAAGGTGCTCGACCATCCCGAGCTGAACCGCCGTGATACCCTCATGGAGATGGCCGGTGAAGTGCTTAAAGACATCGACCACGAGGTAACCACCTGAAAAAATTAGTTTCCGGCTATTTTTCCCTGTGCATCTAACATGTCCACCGTGTATTTGTCTGGTACTGATTGTCCCACAAGCTTGTAAACTCCCAGTGAGTATTCCTTTGACTTTCGGCAGTCCCTGATGGCCTGCACCGGGTTTTTCTGGTTCATGGAATCCCTGGCATTTTTCAGGTTTCTGTAGGCCAGTTTGAAATACTTGTCAACATTGGGCTTGTCGATATGATCAACCAGTTCTTCGGCAACCTCGTCATTCACAGACTGGGTTCGGTCGATGTATTTCTTTGCCAGGTCAACATACAGGTTGTACTGCATTTTCAGGTACTGGTTGTACTTGTCTATGGCGTCCTTGAATTTTGACTGGGTGATCTTCAGCTTGCCCATTTTAACAAGCCGCTGTGCCTTGTTAAACCGTTCTTTTTCTGAGTCGTCACCAAAGTTTTTTACACACACTTCAAGCTGCTGAATCTCCTTTTCACTTCTCTCCCGAAGCATCTTTGCGTCTGACATGTCGCTTGAATAAAGCGGAAGGGCTATGGTCATAAGAAAAAGTACACTTAGAAAAATACTGCATACTGTTAATGAATTGCGTTTCGTCATGGTGCCATCCTCCTGGACCCTTGTCTTTTGTTTTATGTATCAGACTATACCCGTATGGATATGTTACGTCAATCAGAATGTGCGGGTTTTGAAATCTTGATCAAACTGGAAAATGATCTTAAAAAAAGACTTCTTGATGTTGAGTAACCCCCGGGTTGAAGATAACCCGGGGGCAGTTGCGGCTAAAAATAATCCGGTAAAATGGTTTTTAACTTTTTCTTCTGTTCAGGATTCTGCTTTTCCGGTGCGGTGATTACCGCGAATTTCGATGCCTCGGCGCAGCCGCAGTCTCTTTTACCTCCCAGTTCGGGAAGTATTGCCTTAAGCAGCGCTTTCGCGTTATCGGCGTTTTTGGTGAGGTTGGCCACAACCATGTCCACGGTAACGTGATCCCCGTCATCTTTCCAGCAGTCGTAATCAGTGCTCATGCAGATAACCGTATAGCACATCTCGGCTTCACGGGCCAGCTTGGCTTCGGGTAGCGTGCTCATGTTTATTACACCGGCATTCCATGAACGATACAGGTGGCTCTCTGCCCTGCTGGAGAAGGCGGGGCCCTCCATGCAGACAAGGGTTTGGCCGGTGTGCATCACGATGCCCAGGGTTTCGGCGGTTTTGGGTATGATCTTTTGCATTCTTTCACAGAAGGGGTCGGCAAATGCAACGTGTCCTACTACGCCATTTCCATAAAAGGTTGATGGCCGGCTTTTTGTGCGGTCGATTACCTGGCGGGGCAGTACGAAATCAAGGGGACGTATCTCTTCTTTCAGGCTTCCTACGGCAGAAAAAGCTATGATCTCCTCGACGCCTGCCATCTTCAAGGCCGCGATGTTTGCCCTGAAATTTATCTCGTGAGGCATTACGGAATGTCCTCTTCCGTGTCTTGGAAGAAAGGCAGCCCTTATACCATTTACGTCGGCAATTGTGATGGAATCTGATGGAGATCCCCAGGGAGTATCAATGTTTATCTCTTCAATGACATCAACACCTTCAATCTCGTATAATCCTGATCCGCCAATTATTCCGATGGTTGCTTTTTTCACGATATGCTCCTTATCTGAATGGTAGTATAACAGTATAACTGTAGTGTTTCAGAAGGCTGTAGTGCAAGTAAATTTTGATTATCCAGGATCAACGCAGGATGCGAAGCGGCACAGCATCTGGCTTATTTCGGATATATCAAAAGGTTTTTTGACGTACCCAAAGGCGCCTTCCCTGTCAACTATGTCCTTTATATGATCTTCCTGGAAGATACCCGTGATAAATATTATTTTCTGGCCGGGTTTTTTTTCATGAATCTCTCTGAAGGCATCTATGCCAGAAAGGGCAGGCATGGATACATCCATGAATACAAGATGATAATCCTTTTCAAGGCAGATGTCACGGGCTTCAGCGCCGTTTGTTGCAAAATCAACTGTTCCAACCTTAAGGGATCGTAACAGGGTTGCAAATAGCTCGCGTATGGCATCGTCATCATCGGCAACAAGAATAGTGAGATTCTTCAAATCTGGTGACATGCCATCATGGGGCATGTTCTTCTCTGAGAAATACGTAGTGGCGTGCCTGGGAAGTTCTAATATGAATTCCGTTTCTTTTCCAGGGGTGCTTAAGAAATACAACTTTCCCCTGTGCTGTTCAATAATGTTTCTGGATATGGATAATCCCATCCCTGTACCGATAATGTTGAGCCTGCCACCCTGCTTGGTGGTGAAAAATGGATTAAATATATCATTTGCTATTGAAGGATCGATTCCTGTTCCTGTATCATGAAAATGGATGATGGCTTTGCCTTCTTTATCTTCAACTGTTATGGTGATGGTGCCACTGCCCTTGAGTTTTATGGCATGTACGGCATTCAGTATCAGGTTCAGGAATACCTGCTGAAGCAATGCCCTGTCCACCATAACCTGGGGAGTATCTTTAAACCTGCGTATCAGCACGATATCATCTTTCAGGAGTATCTTTTCCTGGATTTTCAGTATCTCTTCAATAAGTTCGGTGACATCACAACGTTCCTTGTTTTTTATTTCATTCTGGCTGAGCATGGAAAGATTCCGGAGTATGGTTCCTCCCTGCTCGGTCATCTTTTCGATGACACCCATCGCCTTCCTGGTGGAAGGTATATCATCAAGATTATTGACAGTATACTGTACGTATCCACGGATGCTGGTCAATATATTGTTGAATTCGTGGGTTATGCCAGATGCCAGTTCACCTATGGCTGAGAGGCGCTCAGAAAGCAACAGTTTGTCCCAGAGCTTTTTATGGTCAGTGATGTTTCTCCAGAGCACCTGGTGAAACCGCTGCTCATTAATGAGAAGCGGGGTGATGCTTATTTCAAGTACCAGGTTAAGACCACGATATGATATTCCTTCAACTTCAAGTGATGTATGTTTTTCATCGTTACGCATCATGGCCGAAAGCTTTTCATAGTCTTCTTCTAACAGAAGATCGCTGAAATGAATATCCGAGACGAAGATATACGGGGGATATTCGAATATATCAAGAAATGACTGGTTCATGTAAACCACCTGGTCTTCTGATGAAAGGGTGACCCCGTCGGGCAGGTTGTCAACCAGGGTCCTGTACTTATACTCTGTCTTTATCAGCATACCTTCGGTTTTTCTCTGCTGGGTAATATTAATACCAACAAGTAGATTTGTTTCGATGCTGTTATACAAGGTGATCTGTTCACCTGTAATTAAAAGGTCATGCTTTTGTCCTTCAAAATTGAATTCAATCTCGATTTCCCGCTGGTCATCCTGGTTTCCTATGGCAGTGAAAAGAGCATCAATCTTTTCCGGGGTGTCGGTCATATCATGAATTCTTTTGCCATACAGTATTTTTTTGACGTTCTGAAACTGTGTGAAGTATTGCCGGTGCACCGTAAAGTATATGATATTGCCCTGCCTGGTGGTAGCGCATATTACCGTTGGGTGCAGTTTCATCAGCGCGTTGAACATGATGTTTTTTGAAAGGGCACGATGAATAGTACGGGAAAGAAAACTTTCTGCAGTGTAGATAAGCGCATTCAGTGGTGCCGATGGATATGTATTTTGTGTATTGGAATATTCATCAAAGGGAATGAAACGGGGTATGGTGGCACATTCAATTACACCCGGCAGACCAGCTTCAACGAAACGTTTTCGAAAACGCGGGGACACCACAAAATCGGTGGCAAATAATATGTGAGGAGGCATAGGATCCATGGCGGATATATGCTGCAGCATCTCCATGGAGTCGGTGATGGTATAAATGCTGATAGGAATTATTATACAGCAGGACGGGTCGTGGGGAATGTTATCCTTGCTGGTAATAGTGTTGTATGCTATCTTGTTCTTGCCAAGAAACTGTTCTAGCGTACGATGCAGGGTGCTCTCTGATTTTAGAAAAATCACCTTTTCTATGGCATTGTTATGCAGAAAATCACTTATCATGTCCCCTGGTGATAACGTATAGTTTAGATTGACAGTATATTGTTTACCATTCTATTCAGTTCACCTTCCAGTTCAATGCATTTTTTACAAAATGTTGAAAATGTGTATATCTTTTAACGACCGCTGTTTGCCAGAACAATGAGTGCGTCAACCGCTACCGGCCTGCTTCCTTCTATGATGATGGGATTGCAGTCTATCTCGGATATTTCCGGATGCAATACCGGTATGAAGCTGAGTTGCTGTAGTAATTGCGCGAGGGCATCCATGTCAACCGGGGGCATGTTGCGAAATTCACCAAGCAGCCTGAATCCCCTGATGTCCTCAAGCATCTCACCTGCTTCATGCAGTGAAAGGGGTGCTGCACGGAAGGCTGTATCACGCAGTCCTTCGGTGAAGATGCCGCCAAGGCCAAAGAGTACTGCCGGGCCAAAACCCTGCTGCCGAACGGTTCCGGCCATAAACTCTCTTGAGCCTTCTACCATGTGATAGATGAGTACGGGAACATCCATTCCGGCCCTTTCCTGAAGAAGCCTGTAGGTTTGGCGTACTTCTTCATCTGAAGAAATATTTAGTCCAATAAGCCCTTTTTCAGTTTTGTGCATTATATCATGATGCAGTGCTTTCATCACTACCGGAAAGCCGGCACCTTCTGCACTGTGAATGGCATCATCCTCAGAGTATACTATATATTCATCCGGTACAGGTATGCCGTAGAGTTTCAGTAGTTTTTTGGCGTCATGCTCGTCCAGCGCGTTCCTTTTTTCTTTTAACGCTGTTTGCAGAATGGCTGAAGCTTCAGGATCTGCCGCGGGTAGTTCTGGTGGTGTATATGGCTGACGCAGTGTTACCCGGTGATACTTCAGCATGGAAACCATGGCCCGTGCTGTTTTTTCAGGGGCATCAAAATGGGGCACGTCGTTTTCATGGTACATACGGGTAAAGTCATCGTCAGAATCAAAAAATGATGATATTGTCATAGGTATGCCGTAGTCGTGGGGCAGTTTGCCGGGACTTTCAAAATCAGAAGGCATCATGGAAAGTATATCTTCGATAGGGGCGTTATTAACAAGTTCCCTGATATGTGGATAGATAGCCTCTATAAACCCGTACCTGAAGGCACCGTGAAGAACGATGGCATCTACCTCGCCGCTTTCCATTACAAGCCGCGGGATCTCTGTGGCCAGCACATCGAGGTTAAGGTTGAAGGTGATATCAACCGGGTTGCCCGATGGGGCGTGGGGAGGAATAAGGGGTTTTATTTTTTCCTGCAGGGAAGCAGAGAAGGGGGGTACCTCGAAACCACCCATCTCGCAGGTGTTGGCCATGGCGGTGCCGGGCCCGCCGGAGTTTGTGAGCACTCCCAGCCTGTTCCCTTTCAGCCTGGGCTGCGTGGCAAGGGTCCAGCCGTGAGCGTAAAGATCTTCAACAGAATGCATCTGTAATACACCTGCCTGCCGAAAGAGTCCTTCGTACAGGTGGGCTGGACCTGCCATTGCGCCTGTATGACTGAGGCCTGATCGGGCACCTGCCTTTGAGCCTCCCACGTACTGTGCTATGACGGGCTTGTGGGGGGTGATGCGGCGGGCAACCTCGAGAAAACGAGGAATGTCCCGTATTCCTTCAATGTAGAGGGCGATGGCACGTGTTTGACTGTCTTCACCCAGGTATTGGAGGGCGTCAATGATATTCATGTTGGCTTCGTTGCCCACGCTGATAGCTTTACTGAACCGGATACCATGCTTGCGAAGATAGGGGAGGGACTGGGTGACATAGGTGCCGCTTTGGGATATGAAGCCCAGGTATCCAGGTTTCTCTGTCAGGGCAGCCACTGTGGTGTTCAGTGAAATTTCAGTATTGATGATCCCCATGCAGTTGGGGCCTATGAATCGAATCTGGTACTTTTCGGCTATACTGTTTATTTTATCCTCGAGGTCACGGCCGTCATCACCAACTTCTCTGAATCCCGCGGTTATTATGATGGCACGGCGTGTTCCCTTTTTCCCGAAATCCTCAAGCAGGCCGGGTACTGCTGCAGCGGGTATTACGAAAATCGCAAGGTCTGGTGATTCCGGGATATCTTCAACCTTCTGGTATGCCGGAAGGCCCAGTATAACTTTTTCTGTGGGATGTACAGGGAAAAGCTTTCCATCGAATCCATCCTTCAGGATGCTCAGCGCGTGCATTGTTCCCATCTTCATGGGATTATTTGAAGCGCCAACTATTGCTATAGACCGGGGGTTCATTAGACTCTTGAAAGGGTTGTCCATCTGGTACTCCATGTCATTTTTTCAGGTGAATTTTGTTGTGTGATCGTATTATAACAAATGGTTGGTAAATGCAATAATAAAATTAATATGATATTGAGAGGGGTAACCTCTGACCATGTGCGGAGGATTCTGGATGTTTTTGATTTGACGTACCGTCAGTCAATATGTGAAATAGGGCATGAAATAATAGCAAATATACGGGTAAACCGGAGGAACAACGCCATGAGTACAATCAGCTTTGATCTCAGCGGGAAAACGGCACTTGTCACAGGGGCGAGCAGGGGAATCGGAGAATCCATTGCCAAAACACTGGCAGCTCACGGGGCAGAGGTTATTCTAACCAGTAGAAAAAGAGAGTCACTTGAAAAAGTTGAGAAAGATATTAAAGACGCGGGAGGAAAAGCCCGGACCATTCCATGCCACACCGGCAAGATGGAAGAAATTGATCAGCTTTTCAGCCAGATCGAGAAAGAATACAAGAAACTTGACATACTTATTAACAATGCGGCCACGAATCCATATTTCGGTGACGTGCTCAATGCCACCGAAGAAGCGTGGGACAAAACCATGAACGTGAACATGAAGGGATATTTCTTTATGAGCCAGAAGGCCGGGAAAATGATGGTGGAGAATGGAAGCGGCAGTATTGTAAATGTTGCCTCAATCAACGGTGTACGACCCGCAATTATGCAGGGTATATATTCAATGACGAAGGCGGGAGTGATTGCCATGACAAAATCTTTTGCCAAGGAACTTGCGGGTTTCAACGTGCGGGTTAACGCGCTGCTCCCGGGATTGACAGAAACGAAGTTCTCTTCAGTAATGACACAGAACGAGGACGTGATGAACATAATACTTCCTACCATACCTCTCCGGAGGGCGGCTGAACCCGACGAGATGGCGGGGGCGGTGCTGTACCTTGTGTCAGACGCTGCCAGTTTTACAACCGGGGCCTGCCTGGTCGTTGATGGTGGTGCACTGGCTTGATTCCTGGTATAAAAAATACTCTTTACCTTGTTCGTCTTATTGTCGATATTTATAATGAGACATAAGAAGGAGCAGGTTCAATGAATACGGTGATAGAGAACAACCTTATTGAGTTTGACAGGATGAAAACGCAGGTAGAATCTTCGGTGGTGACTTTTGCCGAGAGTCTCTCGATGCGTCAGAATATTCCTATTCCAAGGATATCCTTTGAAAAGGGAGCTACCCACGTGATGTTCCCATTGCCCGAACTGAACGAGGGAATTTTGTCCGTTTTCGTTACTATTATTAAAGACCACCTGGATCATGTGCGAATACATTCTTACGGTGACGGGTATTATGCCTTTCAGGCGCTGCATAAGAGTCTCTTTAAGACTGAGAATATACTGGATAATTTTAAAATTGAGTTTTTCGGCCTCACCACCAATTTCAAGGCTGAAATGACAAAAAAAGGCAACCTCTCACAGGAGGAAGTTAATTGCGTGCTTGAAATATTTCAGGCTGCCTACCGCTCAATGAAGGTAGATCCGGTACAGAGGCTGAAGCAGTACGGGGCAACCGTGTATATCGAGAAGGGTACCCTCGACTGGAGCTATATCGCGGGGTATGAAGAAGTAAAACGTAAAATTCGTGAGTCCATCATCATGCCACTTCAGAACCCCGAGGTATACGATTCAATAGCGAAGATGACCAGGAAAGTGCATGAGAGTAACAGGCCAAGTGCCATTCTATTTGACGGGATGCCGGGAGTTGGCAAGACAACCGTGGCACGGATCATTGCCGGGGAAGTTATGATTCCGCTGGTGTATGTGCCCATCGAGTCTATCATGTCAAAATGGTACGGACAGTCATCACAAAACCTGGCGGAAATATTTGACGCTTGTGAAGATCTCGAAGGGTGTATTCTATTTCTTGATGAGATTGACTCCCTGGCTGGTTCACGTGACCAGAATATGTTCGAGGCAACCAGGCGAATCCTGTCGGTATTACTCAGAAAGCTTGACGGCATCGATTCAATAACCAATACCATAGCCATTGGGGCCACCAACAGAAAAAAAGACCTGGATCACGCACTGATAAGCAGGTTCGACCAGTGTATTCATTTTCCGCTACCAAATGAACAGGAAAGGGCATCAATATTTGCCAATTATGCACAGCATCTTTCACCTGAAGAACTGAAGGCCATCGCTGCTGCAGGGGAAGGTCTTTCTGGCCGAAACATAAAGGATATCTGTGAACAGGCAGAAAGAAGATGGGCCCGCAAGCTTCTTATAAAGAAAATGGAAGCCTCAGCTCCCCCCTACGAGTATTACCGCCACACCGCGAAATCCTGGAAAGAAGAACAGAACAGGCTGTAATTCACCACAGAGGTTTCTAAAAAGATCAACCGCAAAGGCGCAAAGGGCGCAGAGAAGGGCAACTAGGAAATAATTATTTTTTAAAATATATTATCTTTTCTTTTACTTTGCGCTCTTCGCGTACTTCGCGCCTTTGCAGTAAAAAAATACTAATCTTTTCGCTGAGTATATTTCCCAATGATGTCAGTGAATAATGGGTATTCTTCTTTTCTGGATTCGGCGAATTGGGTGTCGGGGTCATGGCGGGCTAACTGGTCTGAGAGATGTTCGGCGGCGTGTATGTAATCATGCAGGCGGTTCATGGCGAAATCCGGGGTGTGTCCATTGGCGATCATGAATACCCAGTCTGAAGCCTGGGCAAGGCAGATTTCACGTAACAGTTGTTCCCTTATAATCGCGGGAATGTCCCCTGTTCCTGATTTTAGTTTATAATATATATCGTGAATTTTCGGATACAACCAGCCAAGTTGCGGGGGATACCACGTGGAAAACAGGCCTCCTCCCCCCCATGAAGATTCTGCCGGGGTAAATGAGAGCAGGTTGTTGTCATCGGCAAGTTGCCCGGGTGACTGAATGCGGGCGGAGGGTGATGTGCTGGCCTGGCGACAGAGCTCTTCGATAAAAACTGGTCCCTCAAACCACCAGTGACCAAAAAGCTCCATGTCGAATGGCAGTATAAATACCGGTTGATTTATCCTGTCTTTAATTTCGGCGGTCCTCTGGTGTATCTTATCCATGAAGTCTTTCGCGTGTGCTCTGGCCTGCTGGCGGGCTGCTTCCGGGTTATACCAGTTTTTCTCCATGGTTTCGCCGGTGATGGCATACAATTTCAGGCCTGCAGGAATTCTGTCTATTCCCTCTGATTCGAGAATTTCGTCGGGCAGGGTATACATGTAATCATGATGAAATTCCCTGTAGCGGTAATCACCGGGATAACCATGCTGTGCTGACCACACCGCCATTGAAAGTACCGGGTCTCGTGGGAAAAACACAAGTGATGAAGGGGAGATGGATGGGGCAAAATGACCTGACTGGGGCGGATTTCCATTGAGGTAGACAGCCCTTGTGTCACAGAATGTATACTTGATTCCATTTTCTAAAAGAATGTTGTCAAGACCCGTATAATATGCCATCTCCGGCATCCAGAAGCCTTCGGGAGATGCACCAAAATGCTTTTTGAAAACCTCCATTCCCATTGATACCTGCGTGTCTACCAGTTCAGCCTGTGAACGATACGCGGGAAGAAGAGCATGGGTAGCTGCCGTGGTGATGAGTGTCAGGTTTCCCGAATCTGCGTGATTTTTAAAGCAACGAAGAAGATCTCCCTTATTCATTTCGAAGTAATCTAGTGTTTCATTCAGAAAATTCCGGTAGAATGTACGGCTTTTTTTCTGTTCTGCTGTGTCATCTTTTGGTATATGTTCAAGAAGCCGCATCATTGTTTTCACCCAGCTTCGATACCTGTCCTGGTAATACCGGTCTGACAGCATCTGCATGAGGGTGGGGCTCAGGGATACAGTAAGGTGAAAAGAAACTTGTTCAGTATCAAGCCTGTCAAAAACGCGAAGAAGGGGGATATAGCATTCGCTCATTGTCTGATACAACCACAATTCTTCAAGTGGGAACCAGTGATGGGGGATACGGATATATGGAAGGTGGGCGTGCAGTACAAGTACTATTGAAGTATTTTCCCTTGATGTAGACATTATCAGGATGATATCCGGTAATCTGACGCGTCCCCGCCCGTGGATTCTATTCCCGCAGATTCAAGCATATCCCCGGCAGCCGATCCGCTGAGCATGGAAGCTGTTTTTTCAGGGGAGTAGGGGATGTGTACAGGCGCAGAGGTGAAAATGTGAACCCGTTCGCCATGATTCTCTTCCCGTGCAAATAGTTCGAATTCAATTCTCGATCCTTCCAGTGACCTGTCAAGGGAAAGGGTCCAGTTGTTTTTCTGGCCAAATACATCATGTTCCTGTAAAGGAGTTTTGCCTTCGTCCTGTATTGAATACAGGGTTATAAAGAGCTTTGGTTCACCATAACTGTCACATATACACTGTTCGGCAAGTGATTTCCATATTTTATCTGTCAGGTGCCAGTGCAGGTGCACGAATCCTGTTTCGGGCATATGCAGCGAAAAAAAACCATTATCATTATTTGTTTCCATGCTCAATCCTTCTGTTATTTAATTACCACCTGGCAAAATGTTCTTCTGCCCAGCCGATAATTCCTTTAATGTCAACAGGTTTGCCCCTGTCGGGTATTACCATTCCTGTATATTCTCCAAACATCTGGTGAACTTCACTGCGAATTAACAGGAGATTCGTTTTGGCTTCTCGCTCGAAAAATGGTGTGAAGGTGAGTTCCAGCTTGCCGTCGTTTGATCCGAAATACCAGGGTTTCATGTAATCTGATGGATCATAGTTGAATTCAACCTGGTCAAGCTTAGTCATGGTGCCATTGATAAAAAAACAATTTTCAGTGGCATAATTGAGATCTCCAAAACCCTTGCCCAGATTGCACCCGAAAGTGGTTTTGCTGTCAAGATGGCCTGAAGCGCTTGCCCAGTTCCAGAAACTGTTATAGTCCCAGACACCCCGTCCCCAGTCAAGGGTGGCAAGGGCACCGAGTTTTTTCATGTCGTATTCATGTTTCCCGAATCGCAGGGTTCCACGTACCGGCATGGCATTGATTTTCTGATTGTAATAGAACCGTTTCTTCCCTATTGGGGTGGACATAACGATACTGTCCATGGACTCTGGCTGGGTGATTTCAAGGTCTGCGTACAATCCTTCTCCATTGTGGAAAGAAGGCCATTCCACGTTAACCAGCCGTTTTCCAGGCATGCGGGTGAAATTAACAGTAGTATCACCATGTGAGAACTGGATGTTGCCCTCACGGCTGGTGGTTGGGAGGGCGCACCCTTTCCCAAAGGGAGTGAGGATGGTTTCTTCTACAATTGATTTTTTATGAAAATCAATAAAATACACAAACACAACGCAGGCATACCCGATATCTGATACCGTTGCTGAGAAGAAAAAATCCCTGGTAGTGAAGCCATAATAGTCCCATTCCTTGATCCTGAGCTTGTTGAGAAATTTAAATGGATACAGCCGAACATTTTCGGGATTATACTGTAGTACCTGTTTTTTTGAATATCCACGATGGGAGAGTGTACCGTCGTTATTGAGCAGTTTGTCATTAATTTTTATCTGGTATTGCATCAACGTTTCTCCGTGATGATGTGATGTTTTCGCAGGATTGGAATAATTATTTGTTACGTAAAGTGTATACACCTTCTTTAACGAAAGTCAAGTGAATTGTTGCAGGACAGTGCCTGCATAAGAAATTGTGTATTTCAAACAAGAACTATTTCAATGATTTGAACCAGTGGAAAAATGCATAAACGTATCCAGATGTGTTTAGATGATCGCACATGTGTATGGAATTCAGTACACATTTTCAGTTTTATTTGTGTTTATCCCCCGAGTATGACAAAACCATACAGCCAGATCAAATAAAAATAGTGCAATTATGGCATTTTAAAAGATATAAATATGCTATGAATAAAAAAATTTCGTGATATACCATATAATTATAAAAATAATAATATTTTTATCTACCCTGGTTTAGTTATGGCACGATGTGTGCTTATATATAGATGAGCTGGGAAAATCCTGGTACACAACAATTTCCTTCCAAAGTATTCCGCTATGCTTACTTTGAAGAGGTATTCGCCTGAATACCTCATTTTTTTTGCCCTAACATGTGATTACAAATGGGTGAATGTGTACGTTGAGCTGGAAATAGTTCAGTGTATCATGAATGAATATTGAAGGTATCGGGAATTTTGTAAGATGAGATGTACTCAGAGCACCATTTTTTCATATCTTCTTCTGTCAGGGATGTGTTTTTTGCGGTAATTATTGTGGCATGCAGGGATTCCCTTGATGAAGCGTCATCGGTCAGCTCAAAATGTCCTGATATCCGGACATCTTTTACCAATGGATGAAAAGAGAGAATCCTGGCAACCTCGGCGGGATATACGTTGAACCCGTTTCTCAGTATCATGTCTTTTTTTCTTCCGGTGATAAAGAAATAACCGTCATTATCCATGTACCCGGTATCACCGGATCGCAGCCATCCATTCTTTATACACATGGCGGTCTTATCCGGGCGATTGAAATATCCACTGGTTACATTCAGACCCTTTATCATGAATTCTCCCACTTCACCCGGAATGCAGGTGTTACCGTTATTTTGGACCTTTATCGTATTATACGGCATTGCCCTGCCAATTGATCCTGGTCGTGGCTCCCTGTCAGGGATATTCCAGGTAACAATGGGTGAAGCCTCGGTCAGACCGTATCCCTGCCGTATGATGATACCGGCTTTTTCACGAAACCATTGCTGCAGTGAAACCGGTAAAAAATCACCACCGCTTACCCATACGGTTACATGTGATAAATCTGTACCGGGGGTAATCATATTTTTCAGTATGGCATAGATAGCAGGAACGGCGGTAATAAACCCTGTATCCGGGCGTGAGAGAACGGTGATGATCTTTTTTGGAGAAAACCGTGGTATGAGCAGTATCTCCCGGCTGTTAATGAGAGGCATTATCAATGACGTGGTAAGTCCGAACGCATGATACATGGGGAGCACCGCCACAAATTTCCCGCCATTGTCTTCGAAAAGCTCAGAGGCTACGGCTGCGCTTATTGTTAAGTTGTTGTGCGAAAGCATGGCACCGAGGGCATATCCTTCCATTGCGGATGTGAATATTATGATTGCAGTATCATCTCCATGGGTTTTTTCCTGGATGTGAAGTTGATTCTCATGTGATATCATTGATTCAATGGATTCGTATCCGGGTTTTTCTCTTATGGTTGCCAGGGGTACTTCGCCGAACAGTTCAGGATTTTCCGAAAAACAGTCTGCAGACTTGCCGTCGGTGATAAGCAGGGACGCGTCACTTTCCCTTGTATAATATGACAATTCGTATATCCGTGCTGCAGGATTAACCAGTACCGCTATGGCACCTGTCTGCATTAAACCAAAGAAAGAAAAGACAAACCAGGGGTTGTTTCCGCATTGAAGAATTACCCGGTCACCATTTTTAACACCCAGCCTGACAAAGGCGTGGGCACATTGTTGGGCGCAGGATAATACTTCCCGGTAAGTGTATGAATCCCCGTTGAAAGTAAAAAATATTTTATCCGGGTGCAGATCTGCCATGGTGGCCAGAAGTGCAAAGAGATGAATGCCGTTTTTTTTTATGTCCATGTTAGCCTTCCAGGCGCGCATTATCCATGATGTCAGGCAGTATACATGGTGAAGATATTTAATTCAATAAAAATAGAAGTTATAATTTTACCTTTTTTATTGACTTTCCATAGTTTACTCTGATAAAGTTTTATTGCTTGTTATGATGTTTATCAATGGTGATACCCGGAATATTATTATACAATGATTGTCCTCACCTTCATCATCATCCTCCAGTTATCCTTTGTTGTGCATATTTATTACATTGGAAGCTTCATCACAAACAAACAGGATAAGGATTTCAAGGGTTTCCTGATCACAACCATCATGAATGTGTTCCTTGGCATGTTCCTTTCGGTTTTTATTCTTGTTTTCCCGGAAGAATTAAAGGAACTTAATCTTGACAGGATGATATTCATTGAGTCAGGACTGATCTTTGCCATAATGCTGTTTGTTAAAATTCGAATTGCCGTGCGGATATACCGACGTACACAGGATCCGGAACATTTTCATTATTCATATTTTGGGAAAAAAGTTATTCATGCTTCTGCCGTAAAAATGTCAGAGGTGTTCATCTGGTTTCTCACCCTTCCCCTTACCCTGTTCTGTGGTGCGTTTTTTCTTGTCAAACTGTTCAGGATGCTTCAATAACAGGTTCACCACGGAGAAACCGGGGTAGAAATTAAAATAAAACACTCTTTCCGGATTCTTGGGAATGGAAAACAGTTCGTAATAACCAAAATTTATGAAATAGCAATTTACATAATTTTTAACCGCAGATACACGCAGATAAACACGGATAATTAGTGAATAGTGCAAACTATAAAACTTAAGACTCTTCATCAATACCCAATTAGTATCACGCGGAGGCGCGGAGACGCTGAGGAAGGCACGGAACTCTCCGCGTTCCCCGCGCCTCCGCGTAATATCAGTTTAGTAAAAATGAAGAGTAATGAGTTATATGGTATTCATTATCAAATATTCACGATAATTATCGTTAATCCGCGCCATAAATCCATTAATTATCTTTTGCCGTATCGATTATTGCAAGGGTCAGCTGCGCTACCCGCTCAAGGTCTTTTATCATGATATATTCGCCGGTGGTATGTACCTTCTGCATGCCTGAAGAGAGATTTACTGCCTTGATACCCGCGGTGTTGATCACATTGGTATCACTTCCCCCACCTGAGATTCCAAAAGATGGTTTGATCTTAATTTTTAACATGGATTTGATGGCCATTTGAATGATGCCATCATCTTCTTCCAGTGAAAAACCGGAATATTCAAGCTTCCTTTGAACTTTTAGCTTTCCCCCGTTCTTTTCTGTCTTTTGTCTGCTTATTGTTTGAATCTCCTTTTCAAGGCTTGCCAGTTTGCCCTTGTTGAGTGATCGTACTTCAAGCTTGCAGTAGGCGTTTTCAGCCACGATGTTTGTCGCCCTTCCACCGCTGATAACACCGGCATTGACAGTGGTTTCATTATCGATCCTGCCATGTGGGATGCTGCTGAGTATTTCCGCAAGTATACGAATAGCACTAACTCCTTTTTCAGGTTCCATCCCGGCGTGGGCAGCCTTTCCACGTATATTCAGTTCCAATGTGCTGTGATAAGGGGCCTGCAGTATGATATTGCCTACCGCTCCGTCACTATCAAAAATGTATGCGTATCTTGATTTTACCGTGGCCAGATCAAATCCCTTGATGCCATAGAGCCCGATCTCCTCGGCACAGCTGAAGAGAAATTCAACCGGCCCGTAACGCATATTGGTTTCCATCATAACATCAATAGCTTCAAGAAATCCGGCAACTGCACCCTTGTCGTCTGATCCAAGTATGGTTGAGCCATCAGAGGTGATCTTTTTGTCCGTGACAACGGGATTCACATTTTCGCATGGTGTTACCGTATCCATGTGACATGAGAACAGGACGGGGGTGCCATGGCTGCTGCCTTTCATTCGAACGAGAAGGTTGTATGAATCACCGCATGGATATTTTTCAATGGGTATGTGGCGTTTTTTCATAAAAGTTTCGATGTATCGAATGACTTCATTTTCCTGCCAGGAAGGAGATGGTATTTTTACAAGGTCAACGAAAGTATTTACAAGGCGATCTCGATTGATTTCAAACATGTAGGTTTACTCCTGCCATTATACATTTGATTTAAATTTTTTTATTCGCAGGGTATATTCATCGATGATTTCATCCCTGCGTTCAATGGTGTCAGCCTCGGCGTAGAGGTGAATGAGCGGCTGGGTGGCATCTGGAAGTATCAGTATCCAGGCGTCATCGTGAACGATGCGTACGCCGTCAATGAGTTCGATAGTCTCATCCCCCGAAGTGGAAGTGAGGGTTCGCATAATAGTGGCCTTTTCATCGGTGGTACAGGGGATAGAAACACGGTAGAGGTTGCTGCTTGGAAGTTCTTCGCGAAGCTGATGCAGGGTACGGCCCTCCCTGGCGGCGAACTCCAGGATAATAAGAAAAGTTATCATTGGATCGTAATCCTGTTCAAGGTATGGATATCGCCCTGATTCGGCTTCAATAAAAATATCATTCGTATTGATGGGAGAACGGAGCCTGGAGCTGGTTCGTACAACAGTACCACCGTAGTCGTCGGCAATCATGTCCATTCGAACAGATGAGGTAACGGGTATATTGATAAGTTTTACGTCTTTGTACTTCAGGTAATAGATGCATAACAGTGCGCTCACGTCATCGGTAGACAGAATGGTCCCTCTCTCATCAACGATGGTCAGCTGTTCTCCATGAGGACCGATAATGACACCGATTTCCCGGTTTGCTTTTGACATCTTCACGATATTGTCGATTGACTTTCGCGTTTCTTCCCGTATCTCTTCTTCGCTTACAAATTCCTTCATTTGTCCACGCAGCACGGTGGTTGTGCAGCCGAAACTGGCAAGAAGATCGGGAAAGACATAGGAGGCGGCACCGTGAAAACAGTCAACGATGATGTCCCACCTGCTTTCATTCAAAAGCTGATGATCAACGTATTTTTTTGCGTTGGTAATGTATGATTCGATATGATGGGTTGGGTAGTACAGTTTACCCACCTCGTAGGCGTTTTTCCTTGGATAGTCCCCCCTGAAGAAGATATTTTCAATCTTTTTTTCCTGGCTGGTGGGCAACTGGAATCCGTACTTATCAAACAATTGTATTTGTATGAACTGCAATCCTGTCAGTGGAGAAATCTGCACGTACAGTCCCATATCCGCGTTAACGAATCGTGTCGAATACCTGTTTATGGGAATTGATTCAATTTCCATATCGTATACGTCAATACCCATGGACAGTAAACCAGCGGTCAGTGCCCGCTTGATAAGTCGTGATGCCGAGGTGGTGTCCCTGCTAATGATTATTTTTGAAAATGTTCCCACGTATGCCCCGATGGCTGATCCAAGCTTTGAGGCAAATTCCGGGGTGATTCGTACGTTAAATGTGCCGGCAATTCCCTCGGTGCCAAACAGCCCCTTCTTCTCTGTCTGACCCCATATCAGGTCGGTTGTAAGGCGTGTTCCCTGCTCAATCAACTTGTCAGGCCATACCCGTATATTTGAGGGTATCTCGGATCCCTCTCCTATCTGGCAGTCATCGCTGATCACTGCTCCCTCGTACACGGATACGCCTTCTTCGAGTACAGTTCTTTTGCCTATGAGGGCTCCCCTGAGCTCAGACTTCGGTCCTATGACAGTATTATGCAGTACAACAGTGCGTCGTAATGAGGCATTTTCCTCGATTACGGAGTTGTCCCCAATAACGCTGAACTCGGAAACTTCGGCACCGGCCTTGATTTTTACAAAATTACCAATGACCACCGGTCCTTCAATCTTTGCTGTTGCATCGATCTCCACCCTGTTTCCCGCCCATATGTTTTCACCGATTTTCTTCCCCGGGAATTGAATTCGAACCAGGCCGTCAAGAATGTCATGATGGGCTTCCCGGTATGCTTCAAGGGTTCCGATGTCACACCAGTATCCTTCGGCGATGTATCCGTAGAGGGGAATTTTCTCTTTTTGTAAAAGCGGAAAAAGGTCGAATGAAAAATCGAATTTTACGTTGCGGGGTATAAAGTCTTTAACAATATGGGGTTCGATCACGTACATTCCGGTGTTAACCGTGTCACTGAATACCTCGCTCCATGCAGGCTTCTCAAGGAATTTTTCAATAGTTCCGTCTTCTTTCGTGATAACGATACCGTAATCGGTAGGGTTGCTTACCCTGTTTAATACGATGGTGAAGGGGGACTTCTTTTCACGGTGAAATTCAATGATATTTGCAATATCAAAATCAATTACCCCGTCACCGCTGAGTACAACGAATGTATCATCATGGTTGCCGATGGCTTTTTTTACCCCACCCGCTGTGCCGAGAGGGCTTTCTTCTACAGAGTAGGTAATGTTTACGTCCCATTCCGCGCCGTCACCGAAATAGTTCTGCACGTTTTCAGGTAAATAGAAAAGACTTATTATGATGTCAGTAATACCGTGTGTTTTCAACAGGTTAATGGCATGCTCTATAACCGGTTTGTTAAGTATGGGGATCATTGGCTTAGGCCTGTTCGAGGTGAGGGGCCTCAGGCGGGTGCCTTCTCCACCGGCCATAATAACAGCTTTTATCATACGCGTTCTCCTCCGCGGTATGGTATAGTGCACCTGGTTCTGTTCGTATTGTGCCTGTATATGCTCCACCGGTCAAGAAAATATCATCGGCATCTTCGATTAATAACTACTGGAAAAAGATTCACCACAGAGGCTCAGAGGTACAGAGAAGGAATATATATTTTTACCGTTTCATATCATGAGGGCTAATGGCTTTCTCATTCGGCATACTGCTTTAATATAACACAAAGACAATTATAAAAATCCTTTCTCTGTCTCTCTGAGCCTCTGTGGTGAATTCGTATTTTGCTTGCAATTATGCGGGGTGATGGTACACCATAGGATCATATCGGTATTGGAATATTACTATTATCCCGGGAGTGATTCATGAGATCCTTTGCGTCCATATCAATTAAAATGATCCTGTCATCAGTTCTTGTTTCCATGATGATGGTATGCATACTGTTGACCAGACCGGCGGGGGCCGTTGATTATTTTCACTGGTTGAAGCACGGCTCATGGAAGCAGAGGGTTCATGCCATGTATCACCTGGGATATTCAGGATATAAGCCATCCTTCTGGATACTGGTAGAATACCTGGGCAAGGAGTTTGAAGAACCTAATGACAGCACCCTGGGAGTACGGGTGCGGCAGGCGGCGGCGGTTAGCCTGGGTAAGCTGGAGGATGATCGGGCGGTACCATATCTTGTAGAGCGTTATAAAAAAGAGAAAAAACCAAAGGTTCGAAAGGCAATAATCTTTGCACTCAGCTTTTATAACAAGAAGAGTATGGTTGAAGTCGTTCAGATGGGTTTGAAGGATGAATCACAAGAGGTGCGCTGGGAAGCCTTGCAGACAGCGTCTGCCATGGGTGATGATGCCCCGGTGAGTGCCGTATCACAGTTCGCGGCAGGTAACGAAAATCCATCGGTAGCGGTCATCGCTGCCTATGTACTCTACGTGTCGGGCCAGGAAAAAGAGAAAAACCGTGACATACTGCTTAATGGCTTGCAGAACAAAAACCCCGAGGTACGATACTGGGCAACCCATTATGCTGCCCGTGCCCTTGGTATCGAAGCCCTCGATGAGATAATACGTGCATCAGAAATTGAGTCGGTGTACTGGGTAATGAAAGAGATGGATGATAATATATACACCCTTGCCCGTAAGAAGAAAATACGTGAAACGAAGGTCCGGGTTGATACCATAGAAAATCTGTTTAAAGATGAAACTGATAAAAAAAGTAAAAATATAGAAGAAAACAATAACCAACCCTAAAACTGAACAGGGATTCTCATGGAGACATGGCGGCACTGAGGGCTGGTCAATACAGCTAAGTTTCGTTTTTTTCTGTAGAGTAAATGATTGTTGTATAGTTTGATACATGGCATAGATTTTTTACAGGCTAAGAAATTCATCAACACAAATCAGATGCCATATGTATTCTCTCGTCGTTTCGACCTGCCGCTGTGCAATATAATTATTGATCTATATATTATTTCTTGAAAAGAAAGGTACCCTCAATCTTTTCCCTGTCCACAGGACCGAAGGTTCGGCTGTCCATGCTGAAGTCGAGGTTGTCAGAGGTTATAAAGAAGTTTCTTATCTCTACCTTCATGGTGGGCATTGAATCCCTGCGGGTAAACTTCGCGGGGAACTGCCTTTTGTCCTCCCATGTCACTTCCCAGTCACCTTTCAGTGCTTTCCCGTTCACGAGGATAGTCTTTTTGCGTACTTCAACCATGTCATCAGGCAGTGCGATTACCCTGCCGGTGATGTAATGACCGGATTGAAGAGGACTCTCGTAGAGAACAATATCACCTTTTTCAGGCGTGCCGGTGGTGAGAAACCACGCGGTTTCTCCCTTCATGATGGTGGGCTCCATGGTATTATCGGTAAGCTGAAATGGTGTGATAAAGATGCGGGTGAGTATCACCCCCGACAGGATGCCGGAAAGAACCAGGAGCAGCAGTGACAATCTCCTGTAGGGTTTTTCCCTGGAAGTATATAGTTCCATTATGTAGATATCCTCATTTCAATGTTTTCATGGCTTCGTTAAAACCAGGCAGGGACCGCCTTATTACTTCTTCGGGAATGCAATAGGTGAGCCTGAAATACCCGGGTCCGCCAAAACCGCTGCCGGGCACTGCCAGGATATTAAAATTCAGAAGATGCTTCACGAATGCAACGTCATCTTCCATTGGTGACTTGCAGAAAATATAGAATGCCCCTTCAGGATCGGCGAACGAATATCCCGCACTGCGCAACCCTTCTGTAAGTACATCTTTCCGGCGCTGGTATGCTTCAATGTGTACCGTTTCTTCTGTTAACCGGGCCACAACCCGCTGCATAAATGCGGGGGCGTTTACGTATCCCAGTATCCTGTTGCTTAATATGCAGCCGGACATCAGGTTGTCCACGTTTGGAATGGCAGGATTCAGGGCCACGTAGCCGATACGCTCACCAGGAAGTGAAAGAGATTTTGAATACGAGGTAACCACAATAGAGTAGGTATAGTTTTTCAAAATGCTTGGAACTTCTACCCCGTTGTACACTATCTCACGGTATGGCTCATCGGCGACAAGATATATAATACGCCCGGATTTTTTCTGTATATCCGATAACATGCTGCCCAGTTCTTTGATGGTGTGTTCTGGATAAACCCTGCCGGTTGGGTTATGGGGTGAATTGATAAGAATTGCCCGGGTTCTATCGGTGATAGCGTTTTTAATGGCATCAACATCAAGGGAAAAGTCTTCCTTTGTATCGGCCAGCACCATCTTGCCCCCGTGGTTGGTGATGTAAAAACCGTATTCAACGAAATATGGCCGGGGAACGATTACCTGGTCGCCCTGGTTGAGAATGGTTTTAAGCACAACATTCAGTCCCCCCGCGGCACCGCAGGTCATGATGACATGAGAACCCAGTATTTCTATATCGTGCTCCCTGCTCACCTTGCCTGCAACGGCTTCACGAACGCCAGGGTAGCCGGCATTGGGCATATATCCATGAATACCGGGAGTGTTCTCACCCGCGAGGTCTTTGATCACCTCGTAGAACTTCCCAGGTGGGGGCACATCGGGATTTCCCAGGCTGAAATCAAACACGTTGTCCTCACCATGTTTTGCTTTCAGCTTGGCGCCTTCTTCGAACATCTTTCGAATCCAGGATGATTTTTCCATTGAATCCATGATGTATGTTGAAACTGTCATTTCTCGCTCCGTATGTATAATTATGGGTGCACCGGTAAATACTGGTTCTAATCAAAAATACAGGTACATTATACTATAATAATAATCATCATGTAAAGAACATGTAAAAAATGATATGAAACGAATTGAATCTTTTCAGGTGACCACCCAGAAATCAAGTATTTTTCGTAACTACTAATCTGTTATGCGTAATCCACATATGAATGAATTTCACTGTGTAGAAAAGATTACTATTCAAATCATAGCTTTGTAGTACCTGTTTTTCTTTGCTTTATTTAGTTGACAATAAACGGGGCATAGTTATTTTCTGAATATCATGCATATGATATCAATAAAAGGAGATATGCAACAATGGCTGATGAAGTACAGGCAAACGAGAATACTGAAGAAGTAAAAGAGACCGCTGCAGAAGAAAATGCTGTAGAAGAGAAAGCACCCGAGCAGGCACCCGAAAAGGAAGCTCCGGCTGAAGAAAAAGCACCGGAAGAGGCAGCCGCAGAAGAGCAAGCACCCGCTGAAGAAAAAGCTCCCGAAAAGGCAGCAGCTGAAGAAGCTCCGGAAAGTGCCCCTGCGCCCGAAAAGAAGAAAAAGATCAACAGGCTGACACCTGAAGAACTGAATAAGAAGATCAAGATGATTGAAGAGTCAGGGCAGGTGAAGTCGAGATATTATAAGCACCTGGTGCAGAGAAAGAACGAAATGGAAAAGGCATCGTTGTAATTATTGCTGCAGGCTTTCTCCGAGAATGAGATCAAGACTGATAGACCTGAACATCTTCATCTGTTCGTCTGAAATATTGCTGACAGTGTAGGTCTTCCCCAGTTTCTCAATGTTTTTTTTCAATTCTATAAGTAATCCTATCCCGGCTGAGTCGATGTAATGAACCTGTGAAAGGTCTACATGCATATTGTCCGGGACGGGAATAATTTTTTCTTTTATTTCGTCCTTTATGGCATACGACGTGTACAGGTCGAGATCGCCCTCGATCTTGACCTGGTATCCTGTTGTATCTCTATCGATGGTAAAATTCATTATTTATATCCTGTTATAATCAGCCACCTAGTATACTACTTTCATGTCTGAATTATGCCACAATTTTTTCTAATAATATCAAAAATAATTTTATTAGTAGACTGAACAGTATACAACACCTTATCCCGATAAATGCATTAATGAAAGAGCTGATTGTTATTTCTTTACACAGAGAAGGTATTCGTACTTGAATACGTCTTCTACGAACTGGCGAATGATTTCATGTTCATCCTGTGAGCTTGAACCGGAGGTCATAACAAACCGAACCAACGGAGAAAGCTCACAGCGCAGTATGTCGTTAAAGTTTCCCCTTTTCACATTGTACCCGTGATATCGGGCCACCTTTTCAATATCAGAAAACCTGATAGTATATTCATCGTGTCCGTGCAGTGAAATTTTTTCCGGGTTGAAAGATGTGGACACCTCTACAAGCCCTTTCCATTCACCTGAAACACGGGCTTCGCAGCTGTGTTCACTCATGAATATATACGGTATGCCCGCGGTAGTTAGTTTCTCCATGGCCATTACCGCCCCCAGGTTGAAAGAGAAGGTCTTGCCTGCGGGGGGGATAAGTGAATACTTCGTATACAGTTCTTTTACCCGTGCGATGCTGCTGCCTGGCGGGTTGACGGTATTTTCAACAGACGCCCGGGGGATGTTGCACAGTGTGGGGAAATCACCCACGTTCTCATTCATCACGGCAAGCTGGTATTGCTGCAGGGTGGCGGCGGCTACCTGTTGAAAATCTGAAAGAATGAATTCACAATGGTGTTCAGCAAGTCTTTCTTTCTGGGCCTCGAGTAGTGCGGGAGATATATCAATCATGGTGGCTTTCGCGGCAGGCATTCGCGAAAGCAGGTCTTCCATGAGGTTGCCGTACCCGCCGCCGATCTCCACTATCTTTTCGATCGTATGTACGGGTATATGGTCTTTTAGAAAATCATACAGCAGGTTGCCATAAGAATCAGCTTTTTTAAGAACCTTTCTGCAGGGGCTGTCCGCGGGATGGAGCATGTTGCAGACAGTAACTTCCCATCCCAGGGTTTCAAGAGATCCCTGGTGATAGCCTGATGTATCATTTACGTAAACGGTCATATTGTATATCCTGTGGAGGCATTGGTGTATATGACGGGTATGAGCATATAAAGAAACCCGCGAGAATAATTATGGCAAGAACAATCAGGCCAGCCAGAACCACCCGTTGCTGCTGTTTTGCAGGCAGCAGTTTGAAATTCTGTACGGTGTATTTTGCTTTAAGAATAGAAGTGATTACTTTTCTTTTGATGTCTGCATACATTCTTGAGATATCTTTTTCGCGTTTCGCTTTTTTTTTCGTGTTCTTCCGGTAGGCAACGTCAAACCTGGCATTATCATACAGGCGGGAATCATCAGGATCGGCGGTAAATTCGTAGCCGCATTTGCAGTGTACCTTTATGGTGCCCCTGTCGATGGGAAATCTCAGGGGTCTCTGGCATGAAGGGCAATTCTTTATAAGATACATTTCGTATTAGACAACCATCCGAAAGAAGTGTTACATTATTTCCCCGGCCTTCTGCATCACCTCGGGTATCTCTGAGTAAATTTTTTCCAGCTCGTCCTCTGACAGGCCCGCCGCGTCGATGGCCTCGGGTTTTAATTCGTGAAACAGGCCGTCGCTGCCAATTCCAATGCCTGCCATGAGGCAGAGGGTGTTTGCCACGTGTACCATGGATACGGGTGCCATATACTCTTTTGGCGCCAGCTGGGGCTCGTGGTGATACCGTACAATGGCCCGCAGTATGGGAGGGAACTGCCATTTCTCAAGCACCCGTTCCCCTATTTCCTGGTGATCAAATCCCATCACTTCTTTCTCTGCTTCCTGGAAAGTGATATTTCTCTCTTCTACCGTAGTAAGAATGTCCTTAAAGGTGTTCTGCACGAAAAGTGCCAGTACTGTTTTTCCCACATCATGAATAATGCCGCCGGTAAACACCTCGTCGGATATATCTCTTCTCTTTTTCATGAGGGCTATATTCTTTGAGACCATCGCCACAGCCACTCCGTGTTTCCAGAGTTCTCCCCGGGCGAGGTCGTATCCCATGATTACCTTGTTAAGCACCGCCTTGGTTGTGGCAAGCACCACCATGTCTTTCACTTCACGAATGCCCAGGATCACAATGGCCCGGTCAATGGAAGCAATTTCTTTTCCCTTGCTGAAATAGGCGGAGTTACATAATTTCAAGATGTTGGCGGTAATAGCCTGGTCTTTAACGATTTCATCGGCAACTTTTTTAAAGTCAACATTGGGATCATTCACCATATTGATTATCTTGCTTACCACGTCGGGAAGTGATGGTAACTGGTCAAGATTGTCTACTATGTTTTCTAACCTTTGTTTAATATGCGAGTGCATTGATGTATCTCCATTTAAAAGTTATCTTACACCTTGTAGTATAATTGTTCATTTCCGGCGGCCTTCACCTTCATTCTTCCGTCTTCCAGAAAAAAATCGATAACGCGACCAACATTGCCGCCGATATCTTCAGCTACCACGTTGATGCCGCTGGCTTTCAGGGCTTCCCTGGTTGATATCACATTGTTGTCCCCGATATTTGAAAGCGAGGCTGATGACTTGAACTTGAACATGGAGGAACCGCCCGCTATTTTTGCAGTCATGAATTCTTTGCTGCACCCCTGTTTCAGCATTTTTTGAACGAGCATGGGGATGGCGGTATCGGCGTATTTTTCGTCATTGCCTTTCCCGTTGTTCTTTGGAAGCAGTATATGGGCCATCCCCCCGATTTTTTTGGATCGGTCATAGATGCATATGCCCACACAGCTTCCCAGGATGGTACGCAATACTGCTGGATTTTCTGCTGACCCAATCTGGGCTACTCCGATATTGATCAAGTTGTTCATCCCGGTTTCTCTACTTTTAATTATTTTTACTTAAAGCGATTTGTAGTATCAAGATACATTGTGTATATAGTGTAGCCCTTCTTTGTATTTTGTCAAGGCAATATAGTAAGAGGGAAAAGCGGTTGATGGGGGGTGAATTAAATATCTAGTAATAATACGAATTTCAATATTAATTTTGAATGAAGAAGGACAAATTCCTCTTTGTCAAGCGACCGTACACTACGAGGCCCCCTATATCCCCCCACGGGGGACAAAAAATACATATAAATGAAATTTTCAGGTGTTAACATTTAATATAATGAGTCAGGAATCCCCCTTGGGGGGATTATAGGGGGCTGATAGACTGATTCTATCATGTGTCAAATGTATATAACCCGGAATTTAAATCACTCCCGGTTGATGAAGAGTGATGGGAAGGGGTTATTCTGTTGACATTTCAGAATATGTGCATAGGTTCGTATCATCGAAAAAAAACTATGTGACGGGAATATGGCATGAAAGCGGTAAAGCGCATCAATACAATTCTTGAGCAGATCGATGCTGACAGGGCAAACAAAACGGGTGATATATACCTCAACAGGGTAAAAGAAACTTTTATTACCTTCGATGACATCGTGACTATACCCCGCATTCCGGTGAAAGAACTTCCGCTGGACATGGCTGCCGGCATCATGGAAGATATATCCGGTATTATCCCGGAGTTTTTGCGCAATCACGTGCTTCTTGAAAAAAGGCAGCCCCCCTCAGAGGTGCACAGTATACACCTGGTGCAGCGTATACAGGGAAAAATACTGGATTTTTATCATATATTTCGTATACACCTGCAATTCGGAGGGGACACATCGGCCATTGTGCGGCAGGGAACTTCAGATCTGTATCCCTCGTTTATTACCAATCGTGTGTATTACACCTCGAGGCTGGTGCCGGGGAAGAAAGCAGGGGATAGCGGCAATACGGTTGATTCACTTAAACTGAAAGATCGGCTTGACACCGAATCAGACCAGCATTTTCATACCTTCGCCATTTTTGATGATGTAGAAACGGGAAGCCTTACCCGGCAGCTTCTTGCCAGTGTTCCCGATGATATATTTCAGGTATCAACATCCCTGTATCCCTTCGTGGTGTTCGATTACTTTACCGCCTGCATGAATATTCTAAGCCCCGCACAGGCCGCCATAGAACAGGCAGTCGATATCTTTGAACCACTCTTTTTCGTTGTTGCCGGCGGTTTTGTGCCCCCCGCCACACTGGCCCCCGGGCATGATCTTGCAGAAATGTTTTCCGGCAGGCTTGCACTGGAAGAAGACCGGGTGAGCGTTATCCCCGAATTCACTGCACATCTGCGTAAATATTTTTCAGGACTGCATGTAGAGAGGGACGATGAACTGGCGGTAAAAGGATGGTGGAGGTTCGTCTTTGAAAAGTAGCACAGGTATTCTCATGCTGCTCTGCGTGCTGATGGTTACAGGATGCCTGCCCGGCGAACCGGCAGTGGTCGAAATGGCCACGGGCCAGTCCCTCACCCCCGACGGGGAGGTGATTAACACATCACACAGGTATGTATTCAAAAAACCATCAAGGCCGGGCACCCTTCGTGATCTGTATAATCATATATACTTTCTGGGTGACACCCTCTGCTTCAGCCTGCGCTTAAACCGGCCCCTGAAATCACCAACAATTCATGCCGTTATTCGCGATCCCCGATCGGGTGTTGAGGCTGAAGTTGAGCGCCTTGAAACAGCAGGAAAACGGGTATACGGCTTTTCGCTGATCGGTTCAATACTTGAAAATTTTCACCGGGGCTCCATGGATAAAAAGGCAGATATATCCAGCTGGGAAGGCCGTCGTGTCCCCTGCGTTTTTGAAATTCGTATTGTTGAGGGCCCAAAGGTATTAAATAAAAATATCAACACGCATTTCGAAATAACCTTCAATCAACCCGACGATTAAGTACTCAAAAATATGTCACATAATGCCGATACTTGTTAAAAAGCCTCACCGCAAAGACGCAGAGGACGCAAAGAATCGCAGAGAATTTATTATTTATTACATCCTGGCGAACTTTGCATACTTCCCGTCTTTGCGGTTAAAAAAACCGGAGGAAGTATTGCAGGCAGGTGAATCTGAAAAGATGGTGGTACGTTTCTGGGGTGTGCGGGGGTCTATACCCACGCCTGGAGAAAAGTTCGTGAAATACGGCGGCAACACGTCCTGCATGGAGGTGCGGTGCGGCACGACAATCCTGGTATTTGACGCGGGAACAGGCATCCGTGAACTTGGAATGGCGCTGAACAAAGAATTTGCCAATACCCCCGTTACCATTCACCTGTTTATCGGGCATACCCACTGGGACCATATACAGGGATTTCCATTCTTCGCCCTTGCCTACCGGCCCGATGTGACGCTGTACCTTTACGGTGGACACAGCGTGTCCACCCTTGAAAAACTGATACTGGGGCAGATGGACCGTGAGTATTTTCCCATTACCCTGCTTGAGATGTCAGCACGACTGCATTTCGTGGAGATGAAGCGTACCCCCATCACCATAGACGATATCTCCATTCATTATACCTACCTGTTTCACCCCGGGCTTTCCCTGGGGTTTCGCGTTGAATACGGGGGGCGGACATTTGTGTATGCCACCGACAACGAGGTGTTAAACGATCCAGACCTGGGTGAATACAACATGGAAAACCTTGGCAATCTCATACATGATGCCGATATGCTGGTAACCGATTGCCAGTATTCCGAAAAAGAATACCACAACAAGGTTGGGTGGGGACATTCCTCCATACTGCAGGTGTCAAAGCTTGCCGAAAGGTTCAGGGTGAAAAAGCTGTATGCCTTCCATCACGACCCCCTGCACACCGACCGGGACGTGCAGAAGATGGTACGAAAAGCCCGCTGCCGGAAAAAAACTTCCATGAAGATCTACGGCGCCCGGGAAGGCGACACCGTCCGCCTCCTGTAATTGTTTTTGGCTCATTTCGGAATGTTGGGAAAACAATTTTTACTAAACTGATATCACGTGGAGGCGCGGGGAACGCGGGGAGTTCCGTGCCTTCCTAAGCGTCTCCGCCCCTCCGCGTGTATCTGTGGTTAAAATAATCATGTGAATTGCAATCTCATAGATTTTTGCTATAAAGAACTGTTTCCCATTCCCAGGAAACCCCAATGCCCCTGTTTTTTAATTGACCGGAGGGGGGATAGCTGGTACAGATTTATGAGAATGTAAACCCTGACCATAAGTGTGAATATGAAAACAACGCTGAAAAACCGTTACCTGCTGATGCGTCACGGGAAGAGCAGGTCAAATGCCGAGAGCAAAATAATCAGTCTTCCATCTACCGGGATACACGGGTACGGCCTTACCGATGAGGGACGCCGGCAGGTGCTGCACTCCATAGATTCGTGCGGCGAGATTGCCCGTGTAGACATCATATACACCTCTGATTTTCTGAGGGCAAGGCAGACGGCAGAGATCGTCGCGGCCGCTGCCGCCAGGTCGTACATGATCACCACCCCCCTGCTTCGTGAGAGATTCTTCGGCGACTTCGAGGGCACGGCCCACGCCAATTACGAAAAGATATGGGACCTCGACTGTCGGGAGGAGGATACCTCGTGCTTCAACGTGGAGCCCCTGTGGCAGCTGCGTGACCGCACCTTTCAACTGCTGCGGGGATGTGAAAAACGATATACCGGCAAAAACATACTCTTCGTGTCACACGGGGATACCCTGCAGGTGCTGTATGCCACCGCCATCGGATACGCGGTATCCAGGTTCAGGGATCCTGAAGAATTTTCCAACGCCGAAATTCGTGTGCTTCCCGAAGAGATAGACGTTGCAGGCATTGAGGAAGACGGCGGTGAGTGAGAGAGCCGGGCATTATTTTAACTGGTGTGAAAGCCGGGCCTTCGGCCAGCTTTTCATGGCAGACGAGTTACGTGATTTCTACACGCAGTTAAACGGCCAGGTGATGAAACTGGTGCGCACCCTCCCCGAACCCCTGCAAACGGATGCCATGATCTTCATGATGGGCTATTCGGGGCTTGAGATGGGTGAGGGGCTTGACCTTTTTCGCAACTATTACCTTCCCTCGTGGTCAACGGTGTACTGGATAACCCGTGCCCCCTCGGCCTCAGTGCCGCTTACCGACGAGCAATACCAGCAGCTGCTCTGCGCCCATGCCATGGCCATGCACCTGCATTCCCTTGACGATCACCTGGTAGACGGCGATCTTGCGGTAAGCCACCTGCTGCTTGCCATTCGAAGCCAGGGGTGGATGCTCATGCGGATGGCCATAGAAGACCTGGTGGCCCATAACCAAGAGCAGCACGAGATAGCAAGAACCCTTACCGAAGAGTATTACGCATCTATTGAAGGCGATGACCCCGTTGATACGCTGGAGGAATATTGCGCCCTGTTCAGGGGACAGATGGCAACCTGGGTGGTGGCGCCGGTACTCACCGCCATGAAAGTGTCAGAAAACCAGAAGCTGTGGGTAGACGTGCGCCGGGCATACCAGTCATTCGGCATAGCCTGGCGGCTTTTAGATGATGTGCAGGACGTGAAAGATGACATCGGTGCCGGAACCCGAAGTGCCATGTACCTTGCCCTCGAGGCAGACGGACGCCACCTGTGGGACCTGGCCTCTACCGACCCCGGGGCCATGAACCGGCTGGTTGAGCGCATGGTGGAAGAGTCTGTTGCAGAACGGGTGCTTGCACGGGCGGTAAAGGAGCTTATGTACGGGGCATCACTTGCTGAAGAACACGGCATGGAGAGGCTTGCCGGGGAGCTTCGGCTACTGGGAAAGCCTTTGACTGGCGGGTTGAATGGGGCTTAACGGGGTTCACCACAGAGACACAGAGACACGGGGGAGGGGAAAAAAGATGTTGCCATTTTGGTATAAATAAGGTATAATATATATACTATGAATTTTGATTTCGATCCTGGTAAGAGCTCAGCTAATAAGGAAAAGCATGATATTGATTTTATTGAAGCCCAGAAATTATGGGATGATCCTTATCGTATTGAGATTCCAGCAAGAAATGTTGACGAGGAAAGGTTCCTCGTTATTGGAAAAATAGATGATATACACTGGTCAGGGGTTGTTACATTTCGTGGTGATAAAACGAGAATAATATCAGTTAGAAGATCACGGAAGGAGGAGATTGCAATATATGAAAGCACATGATTTTGATAAAATGTTTGATGAAGGTAAAGATATTACTGGTTATCTTGATATAGAAAAGGCACGAAGGCCTGACCAGGAGCAAAGACGTGTAAACGTTGATTTTCCTGAATGGATGATTCACTCTCTTGACAGGGAAGCCCGCCGTCTTGGTGTTTCCCGGCAGGCCATTATAAAAATATGGCTTGCCGAAAGACTTGAAAAGCGGGAAGTGCAGTAAGCAGTAGTATATTGATTACAGAAAAGGAAAATTACTATGACTCTGGCAGAAAAGATATATAAAGAGGCCCTCGATTTGCCTGTAGAAGACAGGCTGAGTCTTATTGACAAATTAATTATCAGTACAAACTTACCTACCCGAAAAGATATTGATAAAGCATGGTCAAAAGAGGTCTACCAAAGATTTCGTCAGCTTGAAAGTGGTAAATCAACTATTATCCCAGGTGAAGAAGTATTCGATAAGGTTAAGAAAAAGTTTTCCAAATCCCCTATGGTATTTTTTACAGAATAAAAGATAGAAAAGCATCATGCATCATGAATAACCTTCCCGCTAACATCAGTGAAGAGAATCTTACCATCGAGGTGACTACCCGGTGTAACAGCGCGTGCTCACACTGTTTTGCACGGGCGGGACGTTCGGGGCTTACCCACATGGACTGTGACACGGCCGCGGGTGTGATTGCCGAGGGGTATGCCCTGGGGTATCGCAACCTGCACCTGACTGGGGGTGAGCCGCTGCTGTGGCCTCATTTTTTCAGGCTTGTTGAAGATGCCATGGTTACGGGATATGAAAAGGTGTTTTTCAATACCAACGGTACCCTGCTTGGCGCTGAGACCGCCCTCAGGCTTGCCGTATATGGTGACAATAACAACGAGGCCCTGAGCCTCTCGGTGAGCCTGCAGGGGCCGCGGCAGCTGCACGAGCGGGTGCGGGGTGAGGGCTCTTTTGATAAAGCCCTGGCGGGGCTTGAGGCGGCGCTTGGGGCGGGGCTTCCCGTGTCGGTGTTTACCACGGCGGGTCAGAGCCTTCTTGATGATCTGCCCCGCTTTGCCGGCTGGCTGCATGAGAACTTTCCCGGCATGCAGCGGCTTACCCTCATTCAGATGATCCGGGTGACCGGTGATGTCTTTGATCTTTCTGCTGAGCTTCTTAATCCTGCTGACTTTATCCGCCTGGTGCAGACGGCCTCACTGCTGGGGCTCTACGGCATTCCGGTTGCCATACTTGAAAATCCCCTGGCAAACGCGGCGGCAAAGCGGCTGGGGGTGCCCTGGATACCGAAGGCTCCCGCCCTGCACCGTGAGGGGCGGGTGGTGGTGATGGCCGACGGTTCTATTACGTTGTCACATTCTACCCGTGAATCGATGGGTGTGTACGCTCCAGGCGCCCTTGAGAAGGTGTTATGCTCTGACCCCTACCGTGAATGGGTGGGGGTAGACGTGTCTAGATGCCCGGGTTGCCGGTATCGTGAGTTCTGCCGGCCCGAGGGGATGGTGCGGCCGTCTGAGTGGTATCGTGACATGGTTGAAGACGTGCCCTACTGTGTGCGGGTGATGTCTGAGATTGACGGGTTGTTGGTGAATAGTGAATAGCGAGTAGAAAGAATCATTCAACACCGACGGCGATTTTCAGGGCTTTGTTCAATTCCTGTATCTTTTTCGAAGAAAGTGTACCAACAAAATCGGTTAACTTGTTCTTAGGTATGCTGACCAGGTCGTCACAATAAATACAGCTGTCATGTTTCAGCCCTTCGTTTAAACCTACCTGTACCTGTGTGGATATGCCGTGATGTGTGGTATAAACTGGAGCACATATTATTGTTGAGAAACTTGAGTCGATAACAGTCTGTCTGCTGACAATCACAAACACCCTGTATTTACGGGGGTCCTGCTGTGAAGGCCGGTGTACCCTGTATAATTCACCGCGTTTCAAGATATGTCCTGGTATTCAAGTATGTCTTCGGCTTCTCTGTTCAGTTCATCTGCATGCCGGTTGATAAGTTCCAGGTCATTGAGTTCACGCTGGTCTTTTTTCCTGGTCTTGATGTACCATAACAGTGCATGTTCAATCATTTCAGAGCGGCTTTTTTTAGGGGTGGACATACTGTCCATTTCCCTGAGCACTTCTTCAGAGAGTGTGATAGATGTCTTTACTTTCATACTACTAATATACTACCTTTTATGTAAATCGTCAATTGAAAAACAGTTTTAATAAATTGGGGTGATGGATCGTGAATGGTGATTGGTGATCATTATTCCAAATGTATTGACATATATATATATATATATATTACGTTGTGGCCAATTTTTCAGATTAAACAGGAGGCCGCGATGAGTGACAATCTAGCAAAGGTTTTACAATTTCCGGAAGAGAGAAGTAAAGAGAAAAATGATTTTATCAGTTATGTTTCAATAAAAAAATTTGTATTTGACTTTCATTCTTAATGAATGGTATATATTACAAAAAATAATATTATTTAGTAAATTTTGGGAGGAAAACAATGGCTGATTTTATTGATTTTATGGTTGCTGCTTCTGTAAAAGATGGGAATGAATTGTATAATACTTTATTAGGTGAACTTAAAAAGAATCAAACACCCAAGGATTTGTTAAACTGGTTTCATAATCAAAATCGAAAATCTGATGGAGAGCCGTTTAATGGAATTTCACTTCAGGATTGTGAAAAGCTATATAATAATAAAGATGGTTTTATTGAGTATGGTAATCTTATGAGTGTAAAAAATGGTTATTAATAAAGACATGTGAAAAAAAATCTTATAACAGTAATAATTCTAATTTCAATTCTATCATTTCCTGTTTTTTTATATTCAAGCCAAATTGATGATATTACAACTAAAATCAATGAGGATGGTGTAGTATCGATAAACGAAAAATGGGTTTTTTCTGCAAATAATCAACGATTCAATGTATTAAAACTACAATCAATTAACTATAAAGATAGTATTGTTAGTATTTCTGATCCCCGCCCTTGGCAAAAAGAACAATTTATTCAAAATAAAAATGCTCTTGCAAGTTATACTACAATTATAAACTTGAGTGAAACAGGTGATTATGGAATATTCTTACCTCTTGGGAAAAGAGGAGCCAAGTTATTTATAAATAATAGACAAATTGCTCAAACAACAACTTTTGATCATAATGATATACCTCCGAACAATTTTACCAGGCCTCAAATTGTCAAAATAGATAGTTCAGTCTTAAGAACAGGTATAAATATATTACAGATTGAAACTGGTTCTTTAGATGGATGGGGTGGGTTCATGTCCCATGTCGGAATCGGGAGATGGGATGATATAAAAGCCTACTGGGTAAAATTTATTTCTTTTTATTCCGCTTTAATGTTTATAAGTTTATTTTTGTGCATATATTATCTATTCTTTTTTTACTACAGACCTGTAGATAAATATTATCTTTTTTATTCGTTACTTTCTTTGTTTTTCTCTATGTGGGTTATTGGTTTTAGTGGATTATGCTTATACATTATAAATCATTATTTCTTTTTCATTATATGCACGTACATTGGCGCTATGGCATTTTGCATTTATTTGCTACTTTTCTTGGAAAATTTTCTTAATACAAGAAATAAGGTTGTTAGCAATATATTTATTACAATTTTCTCCCTTTTTATTATTTCGCTATTAGCAGAATATTTACTTACTGGTAGTATCTTTTATTTTAATAAATATACATATAACCTTTTTATGTTGGTTTCATTTCTTCTATTGTTTTATTTTCTTCATATTAATATCATTGCGATTAAAAATCAGAATCCCTTTTCTAAACGAATATTAATTGGAATAGTAATTACTTTTTGTGCTGTTGTTTATAGCATATTTGTTTTTCTTAGCATTATATATACAAGACCACTGATAATCGAAGGTTTCTTCGCCATGACCCTGGTATTCGCTTCCGTGCTTGCCTCACGGTTTTCCCAGGTGCATACCGACCTTGAGAAGGCCCACGGCGACCTGCTGGTGCTTGACAAGCTGAAGGACGACTTCATGGCCACCACAAGCCATGAGCTTCGTACGCCGCTGCACGGCATAATCGGCCTTTCAGAAACAATCATACAACGGCAGGATCTTCCCGTTGCCACCCATTATGAGAACGTGAAGCTCATAAACTCAAGTGCCCGCCGGCTGAACTACCTTGTGGACGACATACTGGATTTTACAAAAATGCGTTCGGGCAGGGCAGAGTTGTTCTTCAAGACCATACACACGCGTGAACTGTTGTCGGGGCTTACATCCCTTGCCCTTGGCATGGCATATGAAAAGAACATTACGGTGCGGGCAGAACTTCCCGATACACTGCCAAACATCATTGCCGACCGCCACCGGGTAGAGCAGGTTATATTGAACCTGCTGGCCAACGCGGTGAAGTTTACCGATGGTGGAGAGGTGGTGGTGAGCGCCCGGGAAGTAGAGGATGGTGTTGAGATATCGGTAACGGACACCGGATGCGGCATTAACCCCGATTACCTTGAAAGAATATTTGATCCGTATACGCAGGAAGCATCAGCCGATACCCGTAGCAAGCAGGGAACCGGGCTGGGCCTTTCTATCGCCCGCTACCTGGTTGAACTTCACGGGGGGCGCATCAGCGCCAGGAGCGAGAGTGGGGCCGGCAGTACATTCACGGTGGTCTTTCCCTTTGAACCCCCCGAAGAGGTGCAGGCGGTTACCGGTAAACGAATGGAAGGGATACTTTCAGGGCATATACCTCAACAGGCAGAAGAAATACAATCTACAGGTACCGCGGTTGCCCATCCGGATGGGAAAGAAACACTGCAACAGCAGCGAAAAGAGACCACCCGCTCAGCCCGCATTCTTGTGGTGGACGACGACCCGGTAAACCTGCGTATCGTGGAATCCATGCTTGAGGGAGAAGGGTACCGGGTGCTGATGGCGGAAAACGGAAAAGATGCCCTCGAACTGATGAGCCGTGAACATGTTGACCTGGTGCTGCTTGACGTGATGATGCCCGACAAAAGCGGTTACGAGGTTGCCATGGATATGCGCAACATGAAGGGCCGGGAGTTTATACCAATTATCATGGTTACCGCCAGGAACCGGATTGAAGACATGGTGAAAGGATTCATCTTCGGGGGTAATGATTACGTATCAAAGCCATTTAACGGGCGTGAACTATTATTGCGGGTAGAAAACCAGCTGGTGATCAAGCAGATGATTGATCTTGAACGGTCACTGAAAAAAGAAGATAAAAAAGAACAAACTCGGCTTATAGACCGCAGCGGTGATCTCAGGGACGTGGTGCTGAAGCTGCAGGAATGGGAACGGATAATCAGCGAGGACATGAAGGTGGCCGAAGTGTTCCACCGGCGGCTGATGATGGAGGAGGTGCTCCATCCTTCTATCGAATTCGGCGTGCACTATGACCCGTTGCTGACCATCGGAGGGGATATCTTCAGCGTGAGTGAGTACAGGCCGGGAAGGGTACGGGTTTTTCTTGCCGATGCCACCGGTCACGGTATCAAGGCATCGTTGAACACGGTAACCATACTCTCAGAGTATAACCTGGTACGGGAGAAGGCCAACTCGCCTGTTGAGGTGATTCAGTATCTTAACGAGCAGTTCTGCGGTGAACTTATAGGGTACAAGATAGTGTTTACCTGCGTGGTGGCGGAAATATACGTGGACGAAGGCCTGGTAAAATTCGCAAGCGCGGGACACCCCCTGCAATACCTTGTTCATGCCGACGGGAAAACCGTTGAGCTGAAACCGAAGGGGCCCATTATCGGGTTGCGCTCGGGGCTGCAGTTTAATGAGCAGGTTGTGGATATGCCGGCCGGGTCGTCCCTTTTCATGTATACCGACGGGTTGCTTGATATCGGGTTTGAACGGGCGAATAAGAAAGATCACCGGGATTACCGGGACGAAGCCTTCCTGTGCAGTGTGCTTGCCAGGCATGCGGACAGCAAGCCTGAAGAACTGCTTGACTCCGTTCTTACGGGCATGAAGGCAAAGCAACGCCAGCGTCGGCGAAACACCGATGATGATATTACCATGATAGCCCTGAAGAGAAATAAATGATTACTGCCGGGTGGGCGGGTTGAAAAATTCAAGCATCCTGTGTACCCTTCGCCGTATTGTCCGTTCGGACATCCCCAGTTCGCCGGCAATCTGGCCGGTGGTAAGCCTTTCCCTGTATTTCATGTGAAATATTTTTCGTGATACATCGTCCATGGCCTGGAGCCCGCTGGTAAAGCTGTGCTCCTCTTCGTATAACGTCATCCAGGGATCAATGTATGCCGAAAGCTGGTATTCGTGAAGAAAATCAAGTGGAACATTTTCGATTCTGCTGTATCTCTTCATGTAGTTCAGGCTGAGATTGTGGGCGGTGGTAAAGAGAAAGGATTTAAGGTTCCTGTTGTCAAGGGGATGCCGCTGGGCGTAATGTATCATGTTGAGAAAACAGTCGTGGGTCAGGTCGTCGGCTGTTTCACCTGAACGTACAATTCGCAGTATGTATCCCCGAAGTCTACGGTGATACCGGGTATAGAGGTCGGTAATAATATTTTTTTCTACCATGAAAAAGTTGCGTTTCTGATGTCCGGAAACATCCCCCCGTTTGTTATACAATACAGGTATGTACTATGGCGGGTTATCGGCCCGGTAAAAGATAGCCCGATTTAATACTAACGGCGAGAAATAACAACAAAAAAAGGCATAAAATTTCTGATAATAAAAGAGGTGCAAAATGACAATACGTTTTGTTTCTATGTTCGTTGTGGCCATGCTTGCCATGGTAACCATGTTTCAGGTTATTCCGGGTGTGATGGCAGACGCGGATGCGCGGGTTTCACCACTGGTGAATATATCAGATTCTACGGACATGGAATCTGATGACCAGCAGGAGGGAGAGGAGTCTCCCGAATATACACCGGATGATGAAGATCAACAAGAAGAGAATGATTCATATGAAGAGCCGGAAGATAATTCCGATGAGTATGACACAGAAGAATACACTGAATAAGTAGTGTTATTACGTGATACCAGCGGCAGCCCTGACAGCCATCACAGGCCAGCAGGCTGCCGGCGGTTTTACCGCTTAATAACCATGCAGGGTTTATCCGATTTGCGGATGACCTTTTCTGAAACAGAACCAAGCAGCATCTCCTCGATGTTGCTTTTTCCATGCGACCCGATGGCGATCAGGTTCACCTTTTCCTTTTCTGCAACGTCGACGATAGTCTTGAAGGGAACCCCGTCTTCGATTCTTACCTTTACCTTGAAATGAGGAGAAAGTTTTTTCTGTATAGATTGCAGCTTCTTCTCGGCTTCCTCTTTCATGGTATTAAAAAGATCAATTTTAAAATAGGGCATCACTTCGCCGAACCACGAGGCAGACTCCACGTATCCCGTGTAACGAAGATCGATTACATGCAGAACAACGATCTCCTTTGTCCCGGAATCCTTGAATTTTTTCAGGTAAGGTATTACGTTATCGGAGCACTGGGAGAAATCCGTGGGGAAAAGAATTTTTTTAAACACGGTATCACCTCAAAATATTGTTCTTGAGTAGTAGAGTGTATATGCTACATGAAGGTAAAGTGAAATGCAAGATAGATTTTAATTGAGACAAATTCCTTTTCATTATATAGAAAAGGAATTTTATTCTGATAATAACTGAGTTGTAACGAGAAATGTTGCTATTCCAATAGGTTAATATATCAAGGGTACTGCCTGCATGAAATTCTACGACAAAAAATTCGCGGAAGAATATGACCGCCGTCTCACCGAAGAAGGGTACCCCGGAAGGCTGCTGAAGGTGATAGGTGAGCAGCTTGAAGGGTACCACCGGGTTATTGATGTTGGTGCCGGATCAGGGTTTTTCACCGTGCCGCTGGCAAGGAATGGACATCACGTGGCAGCGATCGAACCCTCCTCCCACATGGTACGATTATTACAGGAGAAACTGGACAGTGAAATACGACCCCGGGTGAGCATACTACAGTCCACCTGGGAAAAGGCTGATATACCGGCGGGTGATGCGGTTATTTGCATTCATGCCGTGTATCCCATGAAAGACCTTTCGGCTGCCCTGTTGAAAATGCGTGATGCCGCACCCCTGCGGATGGTGCTGGTACGCAACGAGGAAGAAATGGATACACTTTCTGACAGGATAAGGGAGAAGTTCAGCAGGGACCGATGCGGGTCGGACTACCTGTCACAGGTGCGCTCGGTATTATCGGGTAATGGTATACCGTATAAAGAACTGCTGGTTCATGATCGACGGGAAATATTTTTTCATGATCTTGATAAAGAAGCTGAAAATTACTGCTGGCACCTGGACATAGACCCCGCCAGGGTAAAAGACGTGGCCCGCTTGATTGAAGCTCAATGTGAGTACGACGGAAAGGTCTACAGGTTTACATCCTTTCTCAGTGATATCATTTTCATTTTTTAGTGTTCTTGCTCATCACCGGCCATCCTCTTTCTGCCGCTTCCCGTTCAAGATGGGTGTCGGGGTTCACGGCAACCGGGCATGCTGATTCGAGTAGCAGCGGCATGTCATGATGACTGTCCGAATAAAATGCCGCCTCGGCCAGGGTAAAACCCATCCGGCCGCACCACTGGCGTGCGTAATGCACCTTCCCTTCACCGAAACTGTAGGGGGTGATGGTGGCTCCAAAGGCGTTACTTTTCTCTTCATTTCTATTGGCGATCACGTGGGATATGCGAAGATGCTCTGCAAATGGGTGGGCAATTGCCTGGTGCTGGTTGGTAATGAGCACAACGGGAATATCAAGCCGGTGGTATTCTTCAACCAGGCTTGCCGTATCTTTATGTATGTGCTTTTTACCCTTTTGCGCGAAGAAGCGGTCTGCCATTTCCCTGAATTGGGAGGGGGTGTAGCCTTTCATACGAAAATTCTGATAACGTATGTAGGTGTGAATGTCAAACCGCCCGTGGATATACTGCCAGTGAAGCTTTAAAAGCCACAATATCTCTATAGCCGCCCGCGGGCTTCGAAAAAGCCGCCATTTTGACCAGAGCACATCGGTATCGGCATCGGTGAGTGTTTCATCGAGATCAAAAAAAGCGGCCTTTATGTTGGCAAAAAAATATGGTGATTTCATCTGTCTCAGTATAGCACTGGTTTGTGGATGGTAAATGGTTTTTGGTTGATAGGGAAAGGTGAAATGATCATTTTAGACCATCCACCATTCACTATCAACCATAAACCTTTAATCCTGCTGTATCATGGTTGATTCACGCATCCTGGTGGCAAGGGCCACGTTCAGTATCATCAGGGCGGCGAAGATAAGCATAAAGGGGCGCATTGATCCTGTTTCAACCGTGCGGAACATGTCCATGCCGAATATGAAGATGATACCGGATACCTGTCCAACCAGCATCATCATTCCCTGCGACGTGGATTCAGGGGCGGGATAACTCAGCTCTGCCCCGTACTGGAACCCGATGGGGCCGGCACTCATGATGCTGAAACCGAAGATGAAGCCCGATACCAGCAGGCCGGCAAAGGTGGTGGCAAAGGTAAGCCCCAGGAGTCCCGGTATAATGCCTGCCATGGTAATAATCATAAAGGGCTTTCGGCGGTGCATCTTGTCAGAGAGTATGGGCAGTATAACGGCGCCGATGACCCCTCCCACCATCATCAGTCCCCCGATGAGGCCTGCCTGCTCAGGGGTGATGCCACGGGGAGCGAGAATCTGCTCAATCCAGGTGGTTACCGCGTTAAAAATACCAAGACCGATGAAAAAGAGTATAAGCAGAAGCACCATGTCCCGCTGCTTGAAGAGATGTTTCAGACCGGCAAATACAAGTATACGTTCTTCCGGTTCGTTGTCGGGAGGGGTTGGCGGGTTTTCCCGCACGAATATGATGAATATGGCGGCACCAGCAAGTGAGATGATACCATACAGCATCAGCATGTCTTCCATGCCCCTTGCTGCGGCGATATATGGAGTTGCTACAAGTGCAATGATTATACCAAGGTATTGTGATAAGGAGGCAATACCAGCGGCGGTGGCGCGCTCGTCAATGGGAAACCATCGGGCCCCTATCTTGGTGTAGGCATTCAATACGAACGGCTGTGCCACGGCAAGCCCGCACTGGGCAATACATACCATGGTATAGCTTTCCGCGTAAAATCCTTTAACCAGCCCGAAGACCCCTACGAGTAACGCCCCAAGCCCGATACCTTTGCGAATGCCGAAATTATCGATGACATATGACGCGGGTACTGACACAAGCACGTAGACGAACATGAATATCATCGACAACATGCCCACCTGCAGCGGGGTGACCTGGTAAAACGAAGCGGCCTGCCCGGTTATCGGTGCAAAGGTTACCCAGTGCATCTGCACAACGATATTAAGAATTGCGAATACGAATAGTACTACCCAGCGGTAAGGATACACTTTTACTGATGCTGTTTCCATTTGCGCACCTCTCATTTTTTTTATATACGGCAGATGACTGTCAGCACGGGGGACTTGTTCTTTTATGCATCTCGGGCATCTGTCCGGCCGGTTCATCACCGGTTTTCTCGTTTATTATGTTCTCGTTAAGGGCAAGAAAAAGTTTTTTATTGCGGTCGTATAACCGTGTAAAGACATCGAAATTGCGGTCATACATGGCCCGGTGTTTTTTATTGGGGGTATAGACTTTCTCTACCGGGATAAAGGTTTTTGCTTCCTGAAAAGAGTTAAAAAGTTTAAGGCCAACACCGCATACGGCAGTGGCGCCTATGGTGCCGACGTTCTGGGTGTTGGCTATGGTTTCTATCTGCCTGCCGGTGATGTCTGCCATGATCTGGCACCATACTTCAGACTTGGCACCGCCCCCCACGAACCGTATTGTTTCCTGGCGGGGTATCTTCTTTTCCATGGCCTCAAGCATCCATCGCTTGTGAAAGGCAACACCCTCAAGCACCGACCTGATCATCTGGCGTTTTCCGGTGTTCAGCCCCAGGTTAAAGAATATTCCCCTGCTGTAGGGGTCTTCCCGTGGAGACCGGTTGCCGTGAAGCCACGGGGTGAAAAGAACATTTCCCCCTCCCGCCGGGGTCTGCAGTACCACCTCGTCAAGGAAATCGTAGAGTGAATTGTACTCATCGTTCTTTTCGCAGATATGATGTGCTTCAAGGTATACCCCGATCTCGTCAAGTGCCAGGTGATCCCGTACCCATTGCAGGCAGGCACCGGATGTCTCCTGTTCTGCCGTGTAGCAGTATTTTCCGGGAATAGCACCCAGTATGGAGGCCATGAAATTGCCGATGTCTACCATTCGCTTGTCCACGTTTGACACCACCCATCCCGAGGTGCCAATGTAAATATGGGTGTCGTGAAGCTCAAGTCCCCCCGAACCGATGGTAGTCAGGGGCACGTCACCTCCACCGCCGAGAACAGGAATGCCTTCAACCAGGCCCATCTGGCCTGCCGCTTCGGGGGTGAGGTGGCCCACTATGTCGGTGGCATCGTACACCGGGGGAAGAAGATCCATGTCGATGTCGAAGGTTTTACACAGCCCCTTATGCCAGCCCAGTTTGCCGGGACGGGTATCGTATACGAAGGTGATATTGGCAGAATCCCGGGTCATGGCAAATTTGCCTGTAGAGCGGTGTACGAGGTAGTCTTTCACGTCCAGCCACTTGTGTGCCCTTTCAAATATTTCAGGCTCGTTGTCTTTTACCCAGTGGTATTTCCAAAGGGGATCCTTGGCGGTACCGGCAAGGCCCCCGGTATAATACAGTGATTTCAAAGTCTTGCGGAGGTTCCACTTTCCGTCGATTTTCAGCAGGCCGTGATTGAGGTGCTTCTTTATCTGCTCGGTTGCCCTGCCGTCCATGTAGCTCATGGGATTGCGCAGCGCCTTTCCCTGCTCGTCCACAAATATGGATCCCTGCATCTGGGCGCAGAAGGCCATTCCCCTGATATCAGCCGGTTTAATGGTATTGCGTTCCATGATGGAACGTGTGGCCGTACAGATGGCATTCCACCATTCGTCAGCCTTTTGTTCTACCCCCCCGCCCGGGAAAGTGTAAATAGGGTATTCCACCAGGTAAGAATCTACCAGTTCAATCCGGTCGGTGATGCGGTACATGCACGACTTGTTGCCCGTGGTGCCCACATCATGGACGATAATATATGCTGTTTCACTCATGGCTGTCCCCTGATCTTATGGTATGTTCAGTTCTTATTAGCATCACTTCTCCCCGTGGGAGGCGGGATACTCTGTATTGTACTACAACATATAACCGCCCGGTTGTCCTGTCACTGGCTGATGGGTCAGAAATTGGAAAGTATTACCCGGCGCGGTACTGGTTGCGGTAGGCGCTGGGGGTCGTCTTCATGATCTTCTGGAAAGTTCGGTTAAAGGTGGTAAGACTTTCAAATCCGGCCATATGTGCCACGGTGATAATGCTTTCATCTGTTTCTCGAAGGCACTCTGCGGCATATTCTACCCTGCGGCTGTTGATGTAATCACCCATTTTCATATTCGTAAATATCTTAAAAAACCTGCTGAGAGAATCCGGGTGCATGTTCAGCGAGGCGGCCAGGCCTTCCCGTGAAATATCAGCGGTAAAATTATCGTCGAGGTATTGTATTGCCTTTCGTATCTTTGCCTCTATAGCCGGTGAAAGGGTATGCTGTTTTTCCCGGTTCTTCTGAAGGGTCAGCCGCTGGTAGAAAAAGGCGTCTTCAAGTGCCTGTGCCGTCTGGTTGATGAAGGCTTCAAGAAGGGGTATATCGTTCTCGGTAAAGGGGGTGTGGGGGATGGAACGCTGGAAATAACCGATACCTATCACCTCATCGCCAAGTTTTATGGGTATGGTCAGTTCGGTTGAATTCTTTCCCGAGATGACTGGTTTTTTCTCCCGGTAGCTTGCCTGCACCAGTGAACTGTTATACGACAGTATTGATACGTCTTCAGCCGAATCGGATGCCTTGCACTCAAGTGTTTCTTTTTCATCCACCAGGAATATATAGGCCTGTGCTGATTGTGAAATCTCCCGGGCCTTGGCGGCAGCCCTGCGGAAAAGCTCATCGGTATGAGAAAGGATGCTGATGTCCCTGCTTAGTCTTGATACGGTAGACTCGGTTTCACGGGATGAAGATCCTGACAGCATTTCAACGTAGAGTTCCCTGCCGATCTCGCTGAAAAGAAGGTCTATGGTTCGGTCGTTTACCTTGCCCTCCAGCCGCATGTTCATCTCCTGCACCTCCATGTGCAGTTGCACGAACTGCCCGGTGAGCACGAATGCCATGGAAAGGGTTACGAACAGGTAGGTATATTCAAGTATATAGGGAATATCGTATACCCCCATACCTACCAGGGCGTCATTGAGACAGGCGGCAAAAAACACCGTCATGGCAAGAACAACCGGCCCCGATGTGCGGTACTCTTCAAACAGCCAGTGACGAAAAAGCACAACAAGTACATATACAGAAAGTGCCATCATGAATATATATTGGGCAATGTAGAGGTACCCCGGAGTGGCCTCGGGGTAGCGCAGGTCTATTAAATTGCCGACGGTTACATGACGGGGACCCGTCTCCGTGTAAATAAATGCGGTAGAATTGTCAATTACCAGGCCGGCTGTGAGGAATACCGCACATATGATGGTGAGCGGTATGAGTACCTGTAAAGGAATACGGCCCAGGGTATAGGCATGGGTAAACCATAGAATCGCGATAGTGAACAGGGCAAGGGCCGCGAACTGGTAGCGCTGCCAGAACATTCCCTGGGGGATGGTTGAGGCGCTGTACAGTCCCGCGCAGCAGATGTCATAAAGGGTGATGGAGAAACAGGTATACGAGAAAAAAAGATGCTCCCGGTGTCCGGGTATCCTTAAATAGAACAACAGGTGATATATCCCCACGTAACCGCATATGGTTGCCAGGATGATCACTGCCATGGAAACCGGGATCATGGCTTAATCCTCTTTCTTGAAAAGCTCCGGGGTCTCTTTTATCAGCCTGGTCAGTACCTTTTGCAGTTCTTCCTGGTTTAGCAGGTAACTGGATTTATTGCCGCTGATAAGCAGGTAGCCGGGCGTGGCGCATTGTATGGTGAAAGTAAAAGGGAAGAAATGCATGGGTTTTTCATAATATGAGAAAAATGTGCCATCCGGGGTCTCGACAAGGTACATCCCTTTTACCATGTGAATGTCGTGCAGTACCGGAAAGATATTGATGGTCTCCATGGTTTTTCCCGAATATGATATCTTTTTCAGCGTCCAGCTGCCGGTTGATCCTGATACCACGTACATGCCGTCATCTGCCGTATGTATTTTCCAGGTGGCAATGCGCTGATTGTGTATAGTGATATCCCCCTTTTTCAGGTTGATAACCGAGATATGGTATATTCCCGCGATACCCACGGTGAGGATGAGCCGGTTGCCGTGCAGGTGAAGACAGCTTTTGTATTCTTTCAATTCAGAGGGAGGTGAGAAAGAGGCGTCAACCACCGGTGAGGTGGTATCGTTTTTCAGGGTGTAGCGATAGAGTTTTTTAGAGGAATAAAAGTATACATTGCCGGTATCCATGGCAATTGCCATAATGTCATCGTCGTGTTCTACGGTTTTTACCAGTTCACCATCATGGTAGATAAAAATTGAATCCCTGTCGGTTACCGCTGCCTGCATGGGCTGTTTGCGGATTGCGACGTCTTCTACCACGCCTGGGCAGGGAATCTTCCTGTCATGCCCGGCAAGAAACTGCAGTTGATCGCGGCACCGGTATATGGTGTTGTCGCTGCATCCGCACCTCCATGCATCTTCTGTTTCGCTTACCTTCGATGAAAGAATAAGTCCCTTCTCCAGCAATTGCCGGGCTTTTTTGCCGGCTCCTTTTTTATAGGCCTTAATGCCGGCCTGTATGTTTTTCTCAGAATCGGGTGTACACCCCGTACATAGAATGGCAGACATGAGTATCACGACTGCCATGGCAATGGCCTTAATATTCATACCATGTGTGCTCCTGATTATTTTTTGCTCTTGATCTTCTCTATGGTCTTCTGCAAAAATCGGGCGTCCATTAGCTCTATCATTCTTGATGAGGCAGCCGACTTTGCCCGTATGCTGAACCGTGACGTGGTTATATACATGCCGCTCTTGCACTTCTCTTCTATGATACGCTTGTGAAAGGCGGCAATCTGGCCTTCGGTGATTTCCTTCGTTGTCCTGTTGAAATAGATAAGCATGGGGGGTTCGTTGATGCGTTTTACGCTGAAACACTTGTACATGTATTCGTTGTTGGATATTTCACGCTTTGATACGATACTGAAATTCAACTGGGCTATTATCTCGGTTATCAGCGGCTGCAGTTCGGTAAGTGACGAAGTGAACAGAAAGCGCAGGTTCTTGTTGTCCAGGATGGCCCGATAATCTTCAAGCTTCATCTGTGTACTGCGGTAGTTGGCGTTTACCTGTGATATTTTTTCCCAGTGATGTACTGCCTCCTGTATCTTGTTCTGATGCTCATAACATTCGGCAAGAAGGTACCTGTATTCAAGGCTGTCATCGTCTGATTCTGACAGGCTGGGAAGGCCCCGTTCGAGTGTCTCTATGGCCTTGTCATACACTTCGTTTTCAAAATATATCTGTCCCAGGGCGTGAAGACTTTTCAAAAAATACTTTTTATCAATTTTCGCGTCTTCGAACATGTTGATGGCCGTTTCATGGTCTTTTTTCATCTTGTAGATCATGCCAAGAAAAAAATGTGCCTCGTGATTGGACGGGGTTTTTTCAAGGGCCTTGAGCAAAAACTGTTCGGCATCGTCATATTCTGCCATGTGATAACTGCTTACTCCAAGAGGCGCAAGGGTGTCGGTGAGAGTGGGATCAAGGTTTATGGCCTTTAAAAGATGATTGCGTGCCTCGGCGAAATCGTTATGCCGGTAAAAGACCAGTCCAACCCGGTGATTAGCATTAACGTCATCGGGATTATATTGGAGTATCTTTTTATATATTTCAATTTCTTTCTGCCATTGCTGTGTTTCATGGTAGAGCTCGGCCAGCATGTATAGAATTTCAAGTTCGCTTACATATTTTTTGTAATCTGGCAGGGCAAGAATGCTGTTGAGTTCTGATATTGCAAGGAGATACTGTTTCTGGCGCACCAGTATCTGGGCACGGAGATATCGTGCCGGAACGTAGTCTTTTTTGCGTTCCAGGATGAGTTTTACCAACTCGCTGGCCCTGGAAGATTCACCATTCTCCAGCAGTTCTTCTGCCTTGCGTATCTTTGCCGGATACTGCATGGCCCGCAGAAAAAGAAATATGCCCCCGGCGAGAACAAGACCGAGAATGAATAATCCGATACGTATTGTTAACATCGCGTGTGTTCAGCCATTTAATTATTGTTACGGAGATGGAAATGATCACCCATCATCCGTACGATTAAGCTATGTGCAGAACTGCCCCAAGTCAAGCATATTACATGGATGTAAAGATTGTTGAATTTATTAAAAAAAATATTGAAATATAGTGGCATTCTTGAAATACAGCACTACATATGCTATGAAAGTGGTATGGAGTAACTTGGTATATACTGAAATTATAAGAATTGAAATTTAATCAGAGAAGGGGTATATATATGCCGGATATTGGTATTATTCTTGGAAGTGATTCAGATCTGCCCAGGATAAAGGATTGTTTCAGGATCCTGGACGATTTTTCAGTTTCATACGAGATTATCGTGGCTTCTGCCCACAGGACACCCGCAAAGGCCATGGAATGGGCATCTTCGGCCAGGTCAAGAGGGATAAAGGTCATCATAGCGGTTGCCGGCGGAGCCGCCCACCTGCCTGGAGTTGTAGCTGCCCATACCACGCTGCCGGTAATAGGGGTGCCCATCGAGACAAAGATTTCGGGGGGACTTGATTCACTGCTGTCAATTGTACAGATGCCTTCGGGTATACCAGTGGCCACAATGCCCATGGGCAGTGCCGGGGGGCCCAATGCCGCCCTTTTCGCCATAAATATTCTGGGATCCAGTGACCCCGCAATAGCAGGCAGGATCGAAGCATTCAGGAAAGAGATGGCAGAAAAAATTGAATTAAAGAATGAAGAATTGAATAAACTGGGTGTGCACGATTATATAAATACTATTGAGGACAGGCGATGAGTGTAATTGAACATGGCCCGGGAGCGCTGCCCCCGGAAAAGGTAATGATCCTGGATTTCGGTTCGCAGTATACGCAGCTGATCGCAAGAAAAATAAGGGAATTGAACGTATACGCCGAGATCGTACCCTTTGATATTTCCATTGACGAGATCAGGAAAGAGAATCCCCGGGTGATTATTTTATCAGGGGGGCCGTCATCCATTTACGATGATGATTCTCCGAAAGTGGACAAAGAGCTGTTCAGCCTCGAAGTGCCCATGCTTGGCATATGCTACGGGCTCTACGTGGTGGTGGATGCCTTTGGGGGGGAGATTGAATATTCCAGTAAAAGGGAATACGGCCGTGCCACGGTGGACATTGAGAAGGGTTCAGAGCTATTCAGTGGACTTGAAAACCGGCAGGTTGTATGGATGAGTCATGGGGACAAGGTGCTTGAGCCGCCTGAAGGTTTTGTGATTACTGCCAGTTCCCTGAACGCCGAGGTGGCGGCAATTGAGAACAGTGAGAAAAAGATATACGGGGTGCAGTTTCACCCGGAGGTGTATCATACCGAACGCGGCATGGAGATACTGTCCAACCTGCTTTTTAATGTGTGCGGTCTTTCAAAAAGCTGGACGATGGAGTCATTTATACATTCTACTATAGAAGCAATTCAGAAAGAGGTGGGGGACGGGACCGTGCTTCTTGGACTTTCAGGCGGTGTTGACTCATCGGTAACAGCGGTGCTCCTGCAGAGGGCTATCGGTGACCGGCTGTACTGCGTGTTCGTGAATAACGGGGTACTGAGAAAGAACGAGCATGAGCAGGTGATTGAGCGTTTTGAAAAACACCTCAAGCTTAACCTGATCTACGTGGACGCTGAAGAAAGGTTTCTGAACAAGCTTGAAGGGGTGGAAGATCCCGAACAGAAGCGGCGTATCATCGGCAGGGAGTTCATAGAGGTATTCAAAGAAGAAGCAGGCAGGATTGGAAGATTTGATTTCCTGGCCCAGGGTACCCTCTATCCCGATGTAATCGAGTCGGTTTCAACCAAGGGCCCCTCGGACACCATCAAGAGTCATCATAACCGTGTGCCTGAGGTGCTTGAACTGATAAAGTCAGGGCAGGTTATCGAACCACTCAAGGAATTATTCAAGGACGAGGTACGCAGGGTGGGAGTTGAGCTTGGGATGTCTGAAGAGCTGATCTACCGGCAGCCCTTTCCAGGGCCCGGCCTGGCCATCAGGGTGATTGGCACCATCACGAAAGAACGCCTTGACATTCTACGCGAAGCCGACGACATCTTCATCTCGGAGATCAAGAAAGCCGGCCTGTACCGGGAGCTGTGGCAGTCATTCGCCGTTTTTCTTCCCGTACGTTCGGTGGGTGTCATGGGTGACAAGCGCACCTATGAAAACGTCATCGCGCTCCGTTCAGTTACTTCAACCGACGCCATGACCGCCGACTGGGCCTACCTCCCCGAAGACGTAATGCGGGTTATCTCCAATCGCATCATAAACGAGGTAAAGGGCATCAACCGGGTGGTATACGATATTTCATCCAAACCCCCCTCCACCATCGAATGGGAATAACTGATTAACTGTTAAGGATCACCGCGAAGTCGCAAAGATCGCGAAGGGCGCGAAGAAAAGAAATATATAAATTCTTTCTTAGCGAACTTTGCGTCCTTCGCGTCTTTGCGGTAATCCTTAATACGACTTCCGGATCAGGAGTTGCTGAATATTTTTTTTCGCAGGAATTCTGTGAATGATTTTATTGTTTTGGCCTCGGGGTTGAAGTTGAGGGCTTTTTCGCATTCTTCTATGGCCCGGTGGTCGTCCCCCATGTCGTAGTAGGCGAGGGCGCGGCTGTAATATGTTTCAGCCTGGTAGGGATTTATCTCCAGGGAATGCTGAAAGTTTTCAAGGGCACGGGTGAGGTCGCCGGTCATGCGGTAGCAGATGCCGCGATAGGTGTATGCCCTGAAATTCCCGGGATCAAACTGCAGCGCGTCGGCGAAGTCTGTAATGGCGTCATGGTATTTTGACTGGGCCATGTATGCCATTCCCCTGTGACTCAGGATAACAGACTGTACGTATTCCGGGTTGTCGTTTTCCAGCAGCCGGGTATACAGGGCGATGGCATCATTATACCTTCCGTCATTATGGGCACTGATGGCCTTTAACAGCACATTATCTATGGAATCCTCTGGTATGGCGTCATAGGCACCCGATGGTGCTGGGGTGGTTCCGGCGGGGATGTCCACTGTTTTCGGTGGCTTGTTCCCTGAAAAGATACTGATCTGCTCATACAGGGAATTGCGCCGTATGTTGGTCTGGCTTTGTATTGACCTGCTGTAATCCCTGATCTCCTGGAAGATGATGTCTGCCAGGGTGAGATTGGCATTAAGGGCGGCCAGCTTCCGCTTCAGGGGAATATCAAAAGGAGTAAACCCCGCCTTGTATACAAGCTCGTGCTCTACCTCGGCCCACGCGTCCTGCAGGGTGGTAGAAAGCTGCACCTCGCAGCTTGTGCAGGCGTGTGTTTCGTTTTCGGGCAGGTATGCCTTTATATCCATCATCAGGTGGGTGGCCTCGTAGCCGAATTCCCTGAATGTATGGTGCAGCCCTTTTTGCTCACTGCTTTGTATTGTGAAGTTATCACGTATGATCTGCTCAGCGGCTTCCATGTCTTCCATGAAAGGGCATATTATACGGAAACCGATAATGTCAGTAATATTGTAGGGATCATCGCACTGATCGTTCTGCATGCGGCGAATAAGCTTGTTAAAATAACTTTCAAAACTTTTCACCCTGAACTTGAAGGTAACATTCAGGTCTTCCCTGTGAAATGCGTCCCTCATGTGCCTGGCGATTTTCTGCATCACGTCGTCGTAGACGGGGAAAAGTGCGGAGTATTCCCTGTATATCTTTTTACGTCTCGGTATATTCTGCCATGCTGTCATTCTATTCATCCATGGTGGATTCATTCTCTATTGTAAGCAGAGCGCCAATGCACCGTAATTTCAAGGTTTTTTTATTAATTTATGCGTTCTTCCCATGTGTCCGAACATGTGTTACCTATGTCCCCGGTCTATACAGGGATATAGGGGGCCTCGTGGTGTAGGTTCGAATGACCAAGAGGAATGTGCCCTTCTTCATTCAAAATTGACATTGAAATTTGTTTTATTACCCGATATTTAATTCACCCCCTTCTCATTAAACTAAGCAGGAATGTCTCCGTGAGAGATAATTAAATGTTTACATTCGGCGGATTGCCGGGTATTATATTTCACAATACACACCAGGGAGAATGATATATGATCTACAGGTTGAAAAAGATATGGAATCCCGGTATATTCCAGGGATTTAACAGGAAAGACCATTACTTCGAAGGATGGTATTACAAGATGGTGGCCCCCGGGGGAAAACATATTCTGGCAGTGATACCGGGGATGGCACGTAATGAAAAATCGGGAGACTCTCATTCCTTTGTGCAGGTTCTCAACGGGTCAACCGGAGCTGTGCAGTACCACCGCTACCCGGCAGATGCGTTTTCTGCTTCAAAGACCGAACATGATATACGGGTTGGCGCCAGCAGGTTCAGGCCCGGAAAGATTGAACTTGATATAGATGATCAAGAGGGGACGTTGAAGGGAAGCCTTACCTTCGGGGCCCTGGCCCCGTGGCCTGTTACCACCTTTCGCCCGGGCTACATGGGCTGGTATGCCTTCGTACCCTTTATGGAGTGCTATCACGGTGTATTGAGTTTTGATCACGCAGTAACAGGCAGCCTTACGCTTGGTAAAACGGAAATGGATTTTACCGGGGGACGGGGATACATGGAGAAAGACTGGGGGATTTCATTCCCACGCTCGTGGGTGTGGATGCAATCAAATAATTTTGAGAAGCCAGGAGTCTCATTCGTGATGTCAATTGCCACTATCCCGTGGATGAAGAATTACTTTACCGGTTTTGGGGGTGCCTTCTGGGATAACGGTGATTTCTATCCCTTTACCACGTGGAACGGTTCAAAAGTGAAGAACCTGCAGATCGGGAAGGAACAGGCTTCTTTTTCTGTTGTCCATAAAAAATACATGGTGAAGGTGACGGCACAGGGTAAAGATACCGGAGAGTTGCTGTCACCGGTATTTGGCGAAATGGCAGGCAAGGTGCTTGAGAGCATGAAAGCCACTATTACCGTGCAGTTGTTTAAGAAAGAAGGGAAAAACTTCAGGGAGATATTCAGCGGTGCCGGTTCTTCAGGGGGCCTTGAGGTGATGGGTGATCCAGAGCAGCTTCAAAACGGCCTTTCGGGGGGCTGATCTATCCCGCGCAAAGCCGATACTTGTTCCTGGTTATGTCAGGGATGTATGACTTCTTGGCATCCCGAAGGGCCTGTATGCCCAGGTCCTGCTCGAAGTTAAAATACTGAAAAGGATCGGGCAATGCCTTCGCGCAATGGTTGTACATGTACTGGTAGATCCCCTTGTAGCGGGTAAGTCCCTTGGCGAAGTGTATGGCGAAGGTGTCGGTGGTAATCCCCTCTCCCATGAGAAATCCGGCGGGGCTGTCTTCAATGTAATAGATTACTCCGCACAGGTGCAGGCGGTCAAACATCTCCAGTCCCTCGCGGCATGCATGGTAATCGGTGTTTTCGGGGGGCTGCCCCAGTTGTTCCTGCCAGGTGTCCAGTATGTCTATGGCCGCGGGAATATGATCGCTGGTGATAGACAGAACCTCCGCGTCGTATTTTCTGAGAAACTGGTTTAAGAGATTTTTCTTGCTATGCAGTTTTTTCCCGCTGTAGCTGGAGAGTTTTTCCTTGGTGTAAATGTAGTCAGAATCTCCCTCGTTGAAATTATGCACGTATCCTTTCTCCTGGAAGAGAAGAAGCCACTCTTCGGGTATGGGAAACAGGCAGTCCACGCTGGAGAGTCTCTTTTCTATGTCTTCCAGGTTGACCTTTGAAGGATGGCAGGTAGGCATGAGAAAACGTACACCGTCATAGGTGCTTCCCTCGATGTAGATGTCATCGGTGGTGATAACGTGATAGTTATGTACTTCTCTGAACAGGTAAAGATTTGAGAAACAGTATTCCGAAAGGGGAACGGTAATCTCGCGCAGCCTTTCGGTAAGCATTTTCTGATGATCAATCGACAGTTCTTCTCTTTTCATTGTATAACCATTTTTTTCCAAGATATCGTCTGCTGATAAAGCAGCATTGTACAACCTGTGACGCGTTCATTGACCACCAGATGGCTGGTGCCCCAAGCCCAAACACTATTCCGGTTGTATAGCTCAGGGGGAGGCGCACTATCCACAGGCTCAGAATTATAATTTTCATGACACTCCTGGTGTCCCCGGCACCATTTAAGGCCCCTCCCAGTATGATTCCCCACGCCATGAAGGGCTCGCTTATCATGCTTATATAAATGTATCGCACAGCCTCGTCAATAACAAGGGGATTATCCGAGAGCAGGGGGGCGATACGCCTGGCGTTGACTGCAACCAGCAGGGCAAGTACCGTGATAATGGTAACTCCGATAACCGCCGTTGCCAGCCCGTTCTTGTAGGCTTCTTCATGCCTGTTCTCCCCGATGTAATTTCCTATGATGACGGCGTTGGCCAGGTTAAAGGCAAAGGCCGGTAAAAAAATTGCCGCTTCGATTCTGAGGCCCATGGTAAAGGCGGCAATGATTTCAACGCTGTGATGGGGAAGGGATCCCAGTATAATAAATAGTACGGCTGATCCCACCTGCCATCCCACCTGTAAAAGCCCCGAAGGCCAGCCTATTGATACGATGCGGGACAGGTACTCACGTGAGAACCTCAGGCCTGCCAGTATGAAACCTTTCACGTGGAAGATGTTAACAATGGCCCCGATCATCACGCTGATAACCGTGGACATGGCGATACCCAGGTATCCCGCGGGTGTAAAGAAGACCAGCAAAAAGTTAAACCCGATATTGGTAACGCATATTATGGCCATGGTAACAAGCGAGCGCCTGATCATTTTCCTGGCCCGTAACAGGCCGTTTGTGGTTATCAGCAGGTAATGAAACATCAGGCCAACGGCGTATGTCATAAGCAATGGCGGCGCCAGTGCCTGAATTTTTTCAGGCACATCAATATATGGTATCACCACGGGAGTGAAGAAGATTCCGGCGATTCCAAGGAAAATCCCCGCTATACCAGCTGAAACAAGTGACGTGGACGCGGCAATGCCCAGGGTGTTCTTTTTTCCTTCTTTAATCTGGGAGGTAATGGCCACTGTTCCGACGGTAAGGGCATTGGCGATCACGATAAATATGAAGTACATCTGGGAGACGAAACCAACCGTGGCCTGTATTTCTTTGCCCAGCATACCCGCGATGAACACGTCGGTAATGCTTATCAGGAATTCAAACAGCATTATGAATATCATGGGCCAGCTGGTTTTCCAGCTGTGTGATATCCTGTTCTTGAATTCCACGCTTTTCAGCGTGGTCTTTATGGATCGTGTTGTAACTATACGTGCCCCCGTTACCAGTACCGGTTTGGTAGTATTACATCATCATGCGGGTTGATTTACAGTGTGGTGGAATCGCTGGCAGGATACATCCTGTCAATCACATCACTGTATTTTTCGTGGACATTATTCCTTCGAAATTTGAATGTCGGTGAAAGTTCCCCCGTCTTAACGGAAAAATCATGGGGCAGTAGAGTGAATTTTTTTACCTGTTCGTAGGGGGCCAGCTTATCGCATACCTCGTTGATGCGTTTCTTGAAGAGGGACTGTATTTCGGGTTTGTTAACCAGTTCTTCGTCGTCACAATAAGGGATGCCGTGTTCCCTGGCATGGATCCTGAGCAGGTGAAAATTTGGTACGATGAGTGCCGAAAGATATTTTCTTTTGTCCCCAACAACACAAATATAATTGATGAGAGGTTCGGATTCGAATTTTTTTTCAATATTCAGGGGTACAATATTCTTTCCCCCCGACGTGATGATAAGGTCCTTCAGGCGGCCGGTTATTCGAAGGTAGCCGTCCTCGTCGATGATCCCCACGTCTCCTGTTTTTAAAAACCCATTACTGTTGAATGTCTCTTCTTCGTCTTCGGGTGTTGCCTTGTAGTATCCCTTGAAAACCATGGGGCCGCGCACCAGTATTTCACCCTCGTCGGATATTTTTACGTCGGCACCGGGGATGGGAGGCCCAACTGTTCCCGGTTTATTTTTCTCGGGCCTGTTGACGCATACCAGCGGTGATGTTTCGGTGAGCCCGTATCCTTCAACAATGGGCAGTTGTATGCTGCCGAAAAAATATGATACCTCGATTGGAAGGGGGGCCCCGCCGGAAAAAAGGATTCTCACGTTTTTCATACGAATAATTTTTCGTATTTTTCTGAACATGGGTTTAGAGAGCATGCCAAGTATGCGGGTATGGACGGGGGTGCGCCTGCCTTCAACCTCGGCGATATAAAGATCCCGACCCACGTGAAGGGCAAGGTGATAGAAGAATCTTCTCAAAGGGTTGAACCTGTTCACGGTATGCACTACGTTAATGAATACCTTCTCATACATCCTGGGAACTGAGCAAAGGATGGTTGGCTGTACTTCTGCCACGTTCCGGTATATTTCTTCCGTTTCGAAGGTGGTGGAAATGGCCATCACCGATCCGGTATAGGCACTGGTGAAAAGGTCAGCAGAGAGCCCGAATACGTGACTGAATGGCAGGTGGGCAAGCCGTACGTCATTTTCGGTAAACCCGAATATGTCAAGGGCCTCTTTCTGGCTTAAGAAGTTTTCATGGGTAAGAAGGGCACCCCGTGAAGTGCCGGATGTGCCCGGCGTATAGATAAGGGCTGCAGTTTCATCAGGGGTAATTGACTGTATGATATCCAGTACCTCGCTGTACCTTGCAGATTCCCTGCCTGCCTTGCGCAGCTGGTTGAACGAGATTACCTGGTTATGATCTGATTTGGTGTTGTAAAATGTTATTAGCCTTTTGATTGGAGATTTGACCTTGTTCAGTATATCGAATGTTTTCTGAAAATGGGCTTCGTCACCCGCGCAGACGAAACGTGCTTCTGAATGACGAAGAAGCTCTTCAATCTCATCCTGGGTTATAGTTGGATAAAATGGAACGAACACCCCTCCCACCGAGAGGACGGCGAACACCATCACGGCGTATTCAAGTGAATTCTTTGCCAGTATCACAACCGGGTCACCTTTCTTTACTCCCATGTCAAGAAGTGCTGATGCTGCTTCCATCTGCATCTCGAGAAAATCCCGTGATTTCACAGGTCTGAAGGTTTCGGATTTGTGTCCATTTGACGAATTTACCAGAAAGGTGGTATGATTGAATCGACGGATATACGCGGAAAGTTCACATGATGGCAAAGAGTTATCGCCGGGTTGGGCATTCTTTAAAAGTTTTTCCAGTTCGCTGTTTTCCATCTGGCATGCTCCTTGATAAGTGAATACTTGATTACAATGATATTTCCGTCAACCAATTAAAATGTAGCGCAAAAACAATTAAATGATAATATTAATGTGAAGTACTAATGTAGTTTAAGTCAATTTCGATATATAAATATTTGAGAAAAAAAGTGTAAAAACAAAAATAATTTCAAGTATATACAAAAAAAATCAACGAATATTCTGAATGATTGGGCTTGCAACGATATACTTTTATCAGTAGAGTTGACCGGGGAACCAGTTGTAGCAGCCCGGTATATGATAATCAGGGAGAGTGTGTACTCATGGCTTTTTATCCTTCCAGTGAATATAATAATGAATACATGGATTTTATATCAGACTATTATGTTGACGTGGAAACGGAATCTTCAGTTTCCATTAGTGAGAAGATTGCAAATTTTAAAAAACAGCATAACCTGTCAACGGACAAGCTTTCTGTTATCACCGGGGTGGAAAGCAGCCTGCTTGAAAAGATCGAAGATCGTAAAGTATACCCTTCACTGAAAATCATTCACCAGATATCAAGGGCCCTGGGTCATGCCACGCAGGATCTTCTCGAAAAAGGGGTAGACTGGGGTTTCACGGTAATTCGCAGTGATGAAGTAAAAGAAAGAAAAAATGCCAGGCTGGATACCGACCATGTTCTGGAAGAGATCGAAAGATCAGGCATATCCCATGCCATTCCCGTGAAGGCATACCTCATTACTCTTGAAGGGAAATATAAAAAAAATGACTTTTCCAGCCACGCAGGTGAAGAGTTCGTTAAAGTGGATAAAGGTGAAGTAAAGGTTACCCTTCATGATCGGGAAATAATACTCAAAGAGGGTGACAGCGTGTATTTCCTCTCTGTTATCCCCCACAAAATAGAAAACCTCGCCACCAAAGAATCAAAAATAACCGTAATTATCTACATGGATTAGGGCATAGCCAGTTCGTTATGTTCTGAAAGGATTAACCGCAGAGGCGCAAAGCACGCAAAGAGAATTGTATTAATTATTATATATAATTCTTTCTTCGCGAACTTTGCGATCCTGGCGTCTTTGCGGTGAAAATGATGATTAATGGTTGACAGTTTTAGTTAATGTTTGCTATAAGTAAAACTTAACTGTAACTTAATATTTACCTACCTGAATTCATTTGTAGAACCTACCTTTCTGAGTCTTGAATGTACATGGGAAATCATGAACCTTGGATCGCTGTTGCGGAGAAACAGGCGTGAACGCGGCCTTACCCTGAAGATGGTGTCTGAAAAAGCAGGCATATCCGAGGGTTTTCTGAGCCAGGTTGAGAATAATGTCAGTTCACCATCGGTGGACACGCTGATGAGTGTGTGTGCAGCTATAGGGGTGAACGCGGGTGACCTGCTCAACCAGGCAAGTGAACAGGAAAACCTTGTGCTCTTACGCCGTGCTGACTGGGAAGAGGTGGATATCCCCCATACGGGTTTTGCCACGAGGCGATTTTTCCCCCCGGAGAACAGGTCGGTTATCGATTCATCGGTGCTGGTTCTGGAACCCGGCCACACCATACCCGTGAGAAAAAATATCAGGAACAGCCAGGAGGTGCTCTGCGTGCTGAAGGGTACTGTAACCCTCACCCTGGGTGAGAATAGCATACCCATGGAGGAAGGGGACACGGTACACTACTGGTCTGATCCGGATAAGCAGAAGATAACCAACAACAGTGAGCACAGGTCAATCATATTGTGGATTGGAACCATCTAGTACATAAAGATGTACTGGTTATATTATAAAAAAAGGGGACAGGAGTATGATTAAATTCAGTGAACAACAATTAAAGATCCCGCGTCTGGCGAGGCCGGTGTACCTTGTTACGGCGGGGCAATCAAAGTTTGATCGCGCCATTCCCGACATGCGTACAGAGGAGTTGTGTGTTGACGCCCTCACCATGGCTGCTGAGTTGATAGACATGTCCCCCGCGGAGTTGAAAAGCTATATCCATACCTGCTATTATGGACACTTTGCCGATCATTTTGGAGACCAGCTCCTTGGGGAGGCGGTAATACATGACCGACTGGGACTTGACCCGCTGGGTAATATCGGGGTAAAGACTGGAGGCGCAACAGGTGGCTCAACCTTATGGGAAGCCATGAAGGCGGTGGCCTCGGGGTATTCAGACTGCGTGCTTGCCATGGGATGGGAGCGCATGGACGAGGTGCCCACCGACGAGGGGAACTTTCTCATTTCGTGCGCAGCTGATAAGGACTGGGAATCACCACTGGGCCACATCTATACCGGCTACTATGCTGTTATGGCACAGCGATACTGGCAGATATTCGGAAAATCAGAAGACTCTTTCAGGAAAACACTGGCCGAGATATCGGTGAAGCATCACGGGTATGCCAGGTCCAATCCATTTGCCCAGGCACCCCTGGATATTACGGTTGATGATGTACTGAAATCACCGGTGGTTGCCTATCCCCTGCGGGCCCTTGACTGCTGCGTGATGAGTGTTGGTGCCGCCTGCGCCATCATCTGTGACGAGGACACAGCGAAAAAGCTGACGAAAAACGCGAAGCATAAGCCCCTTCGCATATGGGTGGCAGCCGGGTCGCATACACTCAGGCCGGCAGACAGGCGGGACATGGATATTCCACTCCTGCCCAACGAGAGTGCGGACCAGTATAAGAACCTGGGAGAACGCTTTCCCGGCGGAGACAGGTACCCCGGGTTTACAGGGTTTCTCGCGGCAAGGATGGCGGCATTATATGGTTACGGGATGGCGGGTGTCAAGGATCCCACCGAAGACCTCGACGTGATTGAGCTTCACGATGCCTTCACCATAAGTGATGTGCAGACATACGAAGATGTGGGTCTGAGGCCATACGGGGAAGGACGTGATTACGTTGAGTCAGGGGACTGTTACCATACAAATCCCCATACCGGCAAACCGGGGAAACTGCCCTCTAATCTTTCGGGAGGGCTCATCGGCTGCATGCACGCGGTAGGGGCTACAGGTATTATGCAGACCTTCGAGATTGCAACGCATATCTGGAACAGGTGGGCCGAGGTTCACGGTGACCAGAAGCTATGGAAGAAGTTCAACCGTGAAAAACCTGCCGACTGGAAAGACCTGCAGGTAAAGGGTGCCAAACGGGCCCTGGCTATCAGCCATGCCGGTGTGGGATCACATGTGACATCAACAATATTGATGGACCCCGATCACCTGCTGCAAAAAGAAGGGTAAAGGAGAAATACTATGAGTATGTTCGGACAGGTACATGTAAGTGATAATAAATACAGGTTAAAAGGTGATTTTCATCACCTGACCCCTAACATGCCCATCAGGAATGCCGATGACGGCTGGGCACTTATGGGTGTAACAAACCCGAGAGATATGACCTATATTCACAGCTACGGGGCAGAGGCGGTTTTTTTTGAGTCACTGGGACAGGGAAAACTTATGGCGTCCCGTTGTGATAATAAAAAATGTGAATCGAAAGGATCGATATACATGCCTTTCAGAATTTTCTGTCCCGACTGCCTGGTGAAAAACACGGTGATTGATCTCACGGACGTGGCAAGAAAAACCGCCCGGGTGCATACCTTCATGGTTTGTGAACGGTCGGGTGCATTCAGCCTGCTTGATAAACCTATCAAGTTTATCAATATCGAGTTTGACGGGGTGGTCACCATATTGATGAGCTATCTATCCATGGGTGAGCCGGAGATTGGGATGAGCGTGGTCCCCATATTCAAGACACAGCACCCCACCTATACCATACTTGACCTGTCGTGGGTTCCATCGGGCACAGACGAGAAAAAACTACCAGAGGGATTCAGTTTTAAGTAAACATATGACACCTACCTTGCCGGGAGATGGCCGCTTCTATGCTGCCTTCTCCCGATGCTGATCCCGCTGATACAAATTGTATCAGGAGGGACGTGATGATAGACTTTGATCTTTCAGCAGAACAGGTGATGCTTCGTCAGACGGTGCGTGAATTCGCGGAGGCAGAGATTGCCCCCGTAGCCATAGAACTGGACGAGAAAGAGGAATTCTCTACTGATCTGACAAAGAAAATGGCAGACCTGGGACTTTTCGGTATTTTTGTGGACGAGAAATACGGCGGTTCAGGCATGGATTACCTTTCCTACATAATCGCCATAGAAGAGGTTGCCCGGGTAGACGGCTCACAGGCTGCCACCGTTGCAGCGGGAAATTCTCTCGGTATCGGGCCCATCTATTATTTTGGCAGTGAGAATCAGAAAAATGAGTGGCTTCCCGGTTTATGTTCAGGTGAAAGCCTGGCTTCTTTCGGATTAACCGAACCCGAGGCCGGGTCTGATGCGGGGGACAGCCGTACAACCGCCAGGCTTGAAGAGGGCCAGTGGGTGATAAACGGCAGTAAAATATTTATAACCAACTCAACCAGCCCCATGGCACGCATCTGCACCGTGCAGGCGGTAACCGGTATGCGGGCGGCGGGCAAGAGAAAAGAAATATCATGCATACTGGTTCCCCATGGTACTAACGGCTTTGAGTATAAAAAGATGCGGGGCAAGATGATGTGGCGTTCATCTGATACCGGTGAGTTGTATTTCGATGACTGCAGGGTGCCCGAGGAGAACCTGCTTGGTTTGCGTGGCGAGGGGTTCCACCAGATGCTGAAAACGTTGGACAATGGACGCCTGGCAATTGCCGCCATGGGACTGGGCGGGGCACAGGGGGCCTACGAGATGGCCCTGAAGTACGGGCAGGAACGTGTACAGTTCGGTCATCCCATTGCCACATTCCAGGCTATTTCATTTATGCTTGCCGACATGGCAACAGAGATAGAGGCGGCCCGGTGCCTGCTGTACAAGGCATGTAAACTAAAAGACCAGGGAAAGCCATTTTCCAAACAGGCAGCCATGGCCAAGCTGTATTGCTCAGAGGTGATGGGCAGGGTGGTTGACAAGGCGGTGCAGATCCACGGGGGATACGGTCTCATGCGGGAATACAACGTGGAGAGGTTTTACCGCGACTACAAGCTGCTTACCATAGGCGAGGGGACATCAGAGGTGCAGCGAATGGTTATTGCCCGTTCCATTGGATGTTTCAATGTATAGTTATAGGTGAATAATGTACGACTAATATCTATGATTGGACGTCCAACCAGTTTTATGCTTGACTTTTCGTTATGGTAATTCATACTGTCACCTGAAGTTGAAAATTATTGAGAAAACGGTTGACAGATTTACTGGTTTATTATGGATCTACAGTTGACGTTAACTGTAGTCATATATATAATTATGTAATAAAACATAAAGGAGAGGTGGGCATGTCTGGTTATAAAGAAGCAACGATAGGGGCTGTTTTAAAGGAAACCGCGGAGAAGTTTCCAGGGCATGAGGCGCTGGTTTATCCGGATACGGGATTGCGTCAGAACTACACCGAGTTTTATGCTTCCTGCAGGGAAGTTGCCAGGGGTTTCATGGCAATTGGGGTTAAAAGGGGTGACCATGTTTCAGTGTGGACAACCAATCTGCCTGAATGGGTGTACATGCAGTTCGGGCTTTCCATGATTGGGGCGGTGCTGGTAACGGTCAACACCAACTACAAGTCACATGAGCTGGATTATATCGTCAGGCAGTCTGACTCTACCACCCTCGTTCTCATGGAAGAATATCGGGACACCAGCTTTTATGATATAGCCAGGAAGGTGGTAACGGGGCTTGATGATACGGAGCCTGGCAAAATCAGTTCGGAAAATGTTCCAACCCTGAAAAATATTGTCTATATCGGCGACCGGGAAGATACACCGGGTATGTTCAATTTTAAGGATCTGCTTGAGCTGGCAAAAAATATTTCTGATGAAGAACTTGATGCCCGCGAGAATATGCTTGATCATCATGATGTAATTAATATGCAGTATACCTCCGGCACAACGGGATTTCCCAAGGGGGTAATGCTTACCCATTATAATATTGTGAACAATGCATTGATGGTTGGTGACGTGATGGGAATGACCGACCAGGACAGGCTGCTCATTCATGTTCCCCTTTTTCACTGTTTTGGCTGCGTGATGAGCACACTTAACTGTGTGACTCATGGGTCAACCATGGTGGTGATGGAATACTTCGATCCGCTGAAATCACTAAAAGCGGTACAGGACGAAAAAATAACCGCCATAAACGGTGTACCCACCATGTTCATTGCCATGCTGAGTCATCCCGATTTTGAGAAATACAACATGAAGTCATTGCGAACAGGCATCATGGCGGGGGCCCCATGCCCGGTTGAAACCATGAACCAGGTTCGCACCAGGATGCACTGTGCAGAGGTTGTCATCGCCTTCGGGCAGACGGAATGTTCGCCGGTTATGACCATGACACGGCGGGATGATCCTGTTGAGCTGCGGGTGTCAACCGTGGGAAGGCTGCTTCCCGGTGTTGAAGGGATGATCGTTGATCCTGATACGGGAGAGGAAATGCCCGTAGATACACAGGGTGAGATCGTGACCCGTAGTGCCTGCGTGATGAAGGGATACTACAAGATGCCCGAAGCAACCGACAAGGCCATTGACAGCGAGGGATGGCTGCACAGCGGAGACCTGGGCACCATCGATGAAAACGGTTATTTTAAGGTAACAGGGCGAATCAAGGACATGATCATACGGGGTGGTGAAAACATCTATCCAAGGGAAATCGAAGAGTTTCTGCTTACCAACGGGAAGGTGCAGGACGTGCACGTGGTTGGCCTCCCTGATGAAAAGTACGGTGAACAGGTGCTTGCTGTTATTCAGCTTCGAAACGGGGAAAATTCTTCTGCTGAAGAATTTGTTGAATTTTGTACTGGAAATATTGCCCGGCATAAAATACCCAGGTACTGGGAGTTCGTAGAAGAATTTCCCATGACTGCCAGCGGTAAAGTGCAGAAGTATAAATTACGCGACCAGTTCGCGGAAAAATACCAGTCACAGGCCGCGGGAGTATAGAGTAAAGAATAAGGGGAGGTGCCCACATGCCAGAAGGGGTGCAGCAAAAGTATTCAATCGGGGAAATGTCAAGGATGTGCGAGATGAGCACCCGAACGATACGGTATTACGAAGAGCTGGGCCTCTTGAACTCCGTGAAGCGGATCGAGAACGGGCGGCGTGTGTATACCGAAGAAGACCTCAGGCGGCTGAAACTCATTAAACGCCTGAAAATTCTGGGGCTTACCCTGTCGGAGATGCACGAGCTTGAATCCATCTGGTCTATTCAGAAGACCAACGACGCGGTGCTTCGGCGCCTCCTTGAAATTCTTTCCTCTCACCTGCGGCGCATCGACGACAGGATCGCCGACCTGGATATTCTGCGAAACGAGATACTGGAATACCAGAACAGGATCGGCAGCAAGCTTGAAGGTGAATAGTATAAAGGATCACCGCAAAGGTGCTCTTCGCGCCTTTGCGGTTACATCCGGGTTGTCACTGGTGGAGTCTTGTCTTTGTTACTGATTGGTACCGGTCGTCCCCGGTAGTCTACGGGGAAGCGGAAGGTGCGAAGTCTTCCGGGTACCTTCTTGCGGTACTTGCTTTCCGGGAAAAAGTGATACAGCCTGCCGTAATAGTAGTCGGATTCTTCCCGCATGCCCAGCATGGCAAAGCCGCGGGCGATATGCCAGGTGATCCTGTCTGCCAGTGGATCGGTGCAGCCAAGTGACAGGGCTCCCAGAAGCATGCGGAGCCCGCGAACCCGTCCACCCCTTGAATTGATTAGGCTCTGACCCTTTTGTATCATGGTCTGGTATTCGCCCTTTTCAGGGATTATGAAGAATGTTGAACGGAAAACCATGGATGGCTGCCCCAGGGTGTTTTTAAAAGAGAAACGCAGTGTGTGATAGCCGGCTGGCAGGTTGCCGCTGTAATGCACCTTGAAATCGGTTGGCGATTGCTTTTTACAGGTTACGGGAAGCCGGTTAAGGGTGACCTGCAGGGAACCCTTCTTTATAACGGCACTGTCATGGCCCGAGAGGAGCCGCAGGGTGAGTACCGGTTTTCGCTGGTGTATGGCGTTTTCCAGGAGATGATCATCGTCAAAGGGTGAGGATATAAGCACCTCCGCGGAAGGTATTCCCCTCCTGAAGAATTCGGCTATGGCCGAGAAGTATGCTTCTGCCTCGGCCTCAAGGTATTCCCTGTCGGCTAGATGGGCGGCATGTTCTTCGTGGCTGAAGAAGCCTCCTTCACCCAGTATGCCCGGGCAGAGATACCTGGTCTTTTTGAGCACACGTGTGCCTGCCTCGGGGAATACCGCGAAATCTGAGAGTACCACCCCCTCTCCCTCCATTATTTTCATAAACTCGTCCCGGAGAATGCATGCCATCTGAAAACTTAAAGGACGGGTGCGCTCACTGCCCCAGAACAGCACCGCGGGATACTGCACCCCGTCTATTCGTCGGGGTGAGCCGTTGTGATGAATGCTGATGAAAAGGTCGGGCTTGAATTGCCGGGCTATATGGGTGCGCCTGTCAAGGGACACGTCTATGTCGGCATTTCGGCTCAGCTCTACCACGCAACCGGCCCCGTGAAGCATGACACCCAGGATCCGGGCCACGGTGAGGTTTACCCCTTCTTCTGTTATGCCGCCGGGGCCATGGCGAAACCTGTCTTTTTCGGATAGCCCGCCGTGCCCGGGATCAATGAAGATACGCCTGTTCTTGAGCCAGGGGTATTCTGACAGGTCAACCTTCCCGTTGTAGACGGGGGGCGGGGTGACGTCGGTACATGAAATTGCGAATATCAATACCAGGGCGCTCAGAAATATACTACGTAACGCTGACAGGTCCATGGGCCCTTCCTTCTATAAATTGCCGTACAACCGGGTCTTGCGTTTCGCGAATTTCACCGGGGGTGCCGTTAAATATGATGGAGCCCTCATACAGCATGACGATCCGGTCTGCTACCCGGTAGGCGGATTGCATGTCATGTGTTACCACTATTGATGTCATATGAAATTCATCACGCATATGCAGAATCAGCCGGTCTACCGCCCCACCGGTTATGGGGTCAACACCGGTGGTTGGCTCGTCATAGAGCATGATCTCGGGTCTCCTGGCGATGGCCCGGGCAAGTCCTGCCCGTTTCTGCATGCCGCCGGAAAGTTCTGATGGAAGTTTTTGTTCCACACCACGCAGGCCTACATGGGAAAGCATCTCCGGCACCCTGCGGGCTATTTCGTCCTCGTCGATATTCTGACGCCGCAAACCGAAGGCGATGTTGTCGTAGATGTTCATGGAATCAAACAGCGCCGCTCCCTGGAAAAGAACCCCGAACCTGGTGATGATTTCCTCCCGGGTGTTCCTGTCTGCGCCGGTAAATTCAAGGTTGTCCACGAAGATCTGTCCGCTGTCGGGGGTGAGCAGCCCGATAAGATGCTTCAAGAGCACCGACTTTCCCGTTCCGCTTTTTCCGATAACGCTGACTATCTCACCCGGCATCACCGAAAGTGTTATACCGCTGAATATCATTTTCGATCCGAATGATTTGTGGAGCTGGTGTATTCGTAATTTATCGTTCATGGTTCCGGTTGTTTTGTAATATAGGTCAGATTGTACGGGGGGCATGGAAAGCTGTCAAACCCAATACTGTTGTTTCAGAAACTCTTTTCGATCCATCCGCCGCCAAGGATATCTCCCTTTTCATCGTAGAACACCGAAGCCTGGCCGGGGGTGATACCGGTATGGGGTTCGTCGAAGAGCACCCGCACTTCTCCATTCTCTTCGGTAAGGGACGCCCTGAAGGGGGTTTGTGTTGACCTGGTTTTTACCCGGGCGTGAATGTCGTGCAGGGAGGTGGTTTTCATGTATGATATATTTGCAGCGGTCAGTCCATCCCTGTTTAAAGCCTCGCGGGGGCCGGCGATGATGGTGTTGTTTTCCGCATCAATTTCAACAACGTACAGGGGGTGGGGTGCCGCGATGCCAAGTCCCCGCCGCTGCCCTATGGTATAACGGTGAATGCCCCTGTGCCTGCCTATCACCTTTCCCGTTGTATCCACGATATCACCGGGGGGTGGTGTTATTCCGGTATGACGCTGAATGTAGGCCGGGTAATCGTCGTCTGGTATAAAGCAGATCTCCTGGCTCTCTGGTCTTTCGGCCACGTGGAGGGAATGTTCCCTGGCCATGCGCCGTATGTCCTGCTTGGTATAACCGCCAAGGGGAAATATAACGTATTCAAGTATTTGCTGTGACAACGAAAATAGAAAGTACGACTGGTCTTTCACCGGGTCTTTACCCGCAGTCACGTAATAGCGACCTTCAGGGGTATGGCCAACACCGGCATAATGACCGGTGGCCAGTGCCTGGCAGCCAAGTTCTGCCGCCCTGTCCATGAGATGACGAAACTTTATACGGGCATTACAGTGAATGCAGGGGCTGGGTGTTCTGCCACGAAGATATTCACCGCAGAAGGGATCAACGATTTCATGTGAAAAGTCATCTTCCACGTTTATTATATGATGGGAGAAACCGGCTTCAAGGGCAACCCTCCTGGCATCGTTGATGCTTTCAGGTGAACAGCATACGTCATAACGGGGCTCTGACCCGTCCATCTCTTCGCACATGAGTATCTTTGCCGTCAGGCCGATGATGTCATGTCCCTGTTCTTGTAATAATATGGCGGTTAAAGAGGAATCCACACCGCCGCTCATTGCTACGGCTATACGCATTACTGTCACCCCGTTTATTCATGATCAGCTAAAAGTATAGCACCATGGGAAATTCATTCATATTTCTTAATTACTCAACTGTCATGATGATCAATTGCTTTTCATTAAAGGATCAATGATTATTCGGCCGGTTCAACGGAAAAAGAATCCATTATCCTGGTGAATGTTTTATGAAAACGGGGGTAATCCTTTCGTGAAACAGAACCTGAAACTATGTATACCGAATCACCATTGTGCATGCCGTATATTTCAACCACGTTATCACGATGATCCCTGGCAAGAACCCAGAAACGCTTTTCACCGTTTTGTGAACGCCAGCCTGATTTTACCGGCTCATACCGCATGGATTGCAGCCACCTGTGTGACGAACTTCTAAGTGAATTCTTTTTGCCCTGAACGCGTGCGATGTTCATGACCGTGGTTTGCGTTTCGTTCTTAACCCGTGAGGTGACTCCCCTGTTCCTGTAATAGCTTTCTGCCCCGGAAACTGACCATCCCCGGGGAAGGGCAAGGGTAAGGTTTTTGCCTGCCACCGCAACGGTATGGGTGCGCATATCGATTGCCGCAGCCGGGGTACGGGCCACGGTGCTGCCGGCAAGGGTGTTGAGGTATTGTATGGCGTTGTAGTCTATCTTTTGGGCATTCTTTCGGTGCATGGTCCAGCTGCCGATGGATACGGAGGTGTGGTCTGTTAGTGTGTTAATTTTTGTTTTTAAGATCATCCCCCCTGGGTGATGGTCAGTATGTAACCCGGCCCTGTTATACCAGTTGTTAAGGGCCACCAGGCTTGCCAGGGTTTTATTCATTCTTGCATGAAGATACTGCCTCGAATTGTATTCTGTTGCAATCTTCTGTAAGCTGGCGTTCTCGATCAATGGAAATAAAGATCCATTTTTGAGGGCTTCCCGTAGCCGGGGATCATGGGGGTTCTTCCTGGCTGTTTCTTCAAGGGAGGTGAACACCGATCGGTATTCTTCCAGTATGCTGTCCGCGTAGGTAAGCCTTGAGAAAAGATCCATTTGTGCCGACAGTTGTTCCTGCAGGATGTCGAGTTCGTGCCGGGCTATAACCTTTTTTAACTGGTCATTGTTCTCTTCACGTCGCTGCAGCTGGCGGGAATATGCTGAAAAATAGTTTTTGCACGAGGTTATAAATTCACTGGCGTGTTTTTGTATGGCTGCACGGGCATTTTTTTTCTGTGCTGCGATTTCACCCAGGTTCTGCCTGTTCAGGGCGGAACGTTCGTCATATGAAAGTCCCAGGGCGGAACTGTATGCCTTGAACATGTGACGGGACCTGTGGGCTATGTCTTTCATCATGTTATGCAGGGTGGGGTCGGTCATGTAGGGGCATTTTGCTATTCGGGTTCCGCTGAGATTGATGAAATCAAGATAGTCCTGCATCCTGCGCACCCGGTAGCGGTAATTTTCAGTTACCAGGTCTCCATGCCTGGCACGGGAGTTGCCGTATATTCTCAGGTATTCCAGGCACGCGTCGGCATAGGCCATGGCTGCGTTGTGCTTGGCATTTCTCAGCTTCCTGGCGTCGTCAAAGGCGTTCCTGTTTCTTATGACAGGGGAATGCTTCTCACCTTGCAGTGAGTTTTCTTTTTTTACTTTCATTTCTTCCCGGTAGAGATGATTATCAAGGCCGGAGAATTTCTTTTTTATCTCCCCGGTAAATGAATCACGGAGGTTTCTGTAATGGCGGTCTTTTTCTGTTCCCTGCAGTGACGGCAGGGTTTTCTTCCTTAACTTATCAAGGTGTTGTAAAACCGGCCCGGTGTCAAACCTGCCGGGAATGGCCATCACGTGAAGACTTGATTCATCTTCCGGGTTTTCAAGTATGTCTGAATATCGTTTGAATGCCCTGCTGTCCCTGTACTTTTTCCTAAGTAATGGAAATATCTTTTTTTCAAAAGACTGCGGGTTTATGTAATACAGTGATGCCTGGTAAGGGGTGATCTGTAACCCCGCATCTGCTGCCAGTGTGATAATTCTTTTATAATGTTCCAGTTGAATGGCCATCATTGAGGATATTCCCTTCCAGCGCCATGATCTTTCCAGGTGACCTGTGTCAGGACGGAATGTGCTGTTACAGTCGTTGGCGTTGAAATATTTCAGTGCCATGGTGAGTATGCCATGTGTGAGCATCGAATCTGTTGCGAACACCGGTTGGGTGATGCTGTCGAGATACTTTTTGTATATTTCATGTTCCGCTTCTTCAATACACTGCAGGCCTTGTTCCATCACCGGCGCGGTTATCATTTCCATGGCGATGATTCTCAGGTCAAAGGTGTTGAAATGTTCATTGAGCATGCGTGCCCGCAGGGAGTGATCCTCACGGCCCATGGTTTCCCGTATCATTTTGCCAGTGGAGTTTTCTACCATTTTGCCGGCATCTTCTATCCGGCTGTTGTCATTCAGCCTTGTCAGTATGTGATTCATGTACCACGCGGCGGCAAGGGGGGGCACCAGCTTCTCAATACGCTTTCGTATCTCTTTTTCGGTGTATTCTTTTCTGGCCTCTTGTAAGGTAGTATCACCGTTAATTTTTCTTTTCAGTATATGCAGAGCATCCCGTGATTGCAGCAGTTCGTCATGAACCAGTTTCCTGATCCTGTCATCCAGGTCGTTTCGGCTGGCAATAGATTCATTTTCCTGCTGTAAATCCTGTATGCGTGACTTCCACCATTGATGACGCTGCTGTATAAAGGCGCTTGCCTGGCTCTGAATAAACAGAAGGCACAGGATTATGGTCAATGCTCGTAATCTCATTCTTAACTCCATGTTTCGTTGTTACAGGTACTCAGTTACAGTATCGTAAAGCTAAAAGTGGCGGATAAGTGGAATTTTATCAGGAATCCAGAATTTCCCGAACTTTTGAAGTGAGGAAATTGACGGTAAGAGGTTTCTGTATGAAGTTGGTAGAATCTTCGGCAACGCCGTATTCTGCGATTATATTATAGGTATAGCCGGACATGTAGAGCACCTTGATGTCTTTGCAAAGGGAGGAAATTTCTTTATATACTTCGATGCCGTTTCTTCCAGGCATAATGACATCGGTGAGAAGCAGGTCTATCTTCTCTTTATTATTTGTGGCAACTTCTATAGCACTGTTGCCATCATGAGCGCTTAGTACGTTGTAACCCGATGTTTCAAGGATTTTCACTACAAGTTTTCTTACCGTTTCCTCGTCTTCAACCACCAGGATAGTTTCCGTGGCTTCTTTGTTTTCCGGCTCTTTGCTGGTCATTTCATGTTTCTGGGCGGGGTGAGCGCTGATGGGTAAAAATACGTTAAAGGTGGTGCCTTTGCCGGGTGTGCTTTCCACCTTGATGGTGCCGTCATGCTGCTTTACAATCCCATACACTGTTGAAAGGCCAAGTCCTGTTCCGATTTTTTTTGTTGTATAGAAAGGCTCGAATATATATTTCAATGTGTCCTGGTCGATACCATTTCCCGTATCTGATACCTGTAACTGTGCGTATTCTCCTTCTTTAAGTTCATGTGACAACACAGGATCCTTTGAGTTAACATGCACTCTCGATGTGAGAATTTTTAATGTCCCCCCGTCAGGCATGGCATCCTGGGCATTGATGGCAAGGTTTACAATTATCTGTCCAATCTTGGCCATGTCAGAGCGAACCGGTACGGGATGCTGGTGTATGTGGAGTTCAATCTGTATGTTTTCACGTATGGTTCTTCGCAGTATTTTATTATAGTCCCTGACAATTTCTGAAAGATCGAATGTCTTTATTTCAAGTATCTGTTTTCTGCCGAATGCCAGGAGCTGCTGTGTAAGCTCACGTGCCCTTAATGCAGCTTCTTGTATCTGGTGAAGATCGTTGTTAATAGAAGGCTTCATGTCAGCCTTGTTCTGCAGCAGCTCGGCGTATCCAAGTATTGGGGTGAGCAGGTTGTTCAGGTCATGGGCTACTCCACCGGCAAGCCTGCCCAGTGAGTCCATTTTCTGTGCCTGAAACAGCTGCTCTTCAAGTTTTTTTCTTTCAGAGATGTCAGATTGTGTACCGATTATTCTCTGCGGGGTTCCATCGTTAGCCCTGGATATCACCTTGCCGCGGTCAAGAATCCAGCGGTAGGAACCGTCTTTGCATAACATCCTGTGTTCTGAATAATAATAAGGGAGGGTTCCATCCAGGTGCTGCGCCAGCGAGAGTTGTGCTTCGTTCCTGTCTTCGGGATGAATCAACAGCTTCAATTCATCTATGGTGCCTGAGATATCGCTATCATTATACCCCAGCATTTCTTTCCACATACCTGAGAAAAAAACGGCACCCGTATCAGCATTCCAGTCCCATACCCCGTCCTGGCTCCCTTCAAGGGCAAATTTCCATCGTTCTTCGCTTTCCCTCAGGGCTTCTTCGGCCTTCAGCCTCTCTTCTTCATCATATATTGAGTCAAGTGCAAATGATATACTGGACGCCACTTCCTTTATCAGGTTAACTTCCTCACTGTCAAAAAAATCGCTGCGGGAAGAGTATATATTAAGTGCGCCGGTCATCTCATTTCGGCTTTTGACGGGGGCCACTGCCATAGACTTGAAACCATGTTCAATGGCAGCCTCTTTCCATTGTCCGTCCATTTCGTACTGTTCGATATCGTTAATGACAATACAGTTTCCGTCGCGCAGTGTTTTGCTCGCATCAGTTCCTTCTTTCCCGTTTTTCGTGGAGATTTTGAACTGGTTGAGGAAATCGTTATCATCACCACTTGATGCCATGGGAATAACCTTTCCTGATGCCGCATCGGTTATGCCGATCCAGGCAAACTGGAACATGCCGAACTCGATGATATCGTCGCAGACCTTCTGCAGCAGTTCTTTCCTGTTCCTGGTTTTGACTATACGCTGGTTTACATGGCTGAGTACATTGTAGAGCCTGCTTATGGTACGGGTTTTCTCTTCTGCCTTTTTTCGTGGTGTAATATCTCTTAAGATACCAAGACTGCCATACGGTAACCCTTCAGCATCCCACAGGAAAGTGACCTTTATTTCCCCCCAGAATACGGACCCGTCTTTTTTCACGTATTCGAATTCCAGTAAAGGGATATCCTCGTGTATTCCCTGCATGGCTTTCTGGTATTCAGCACTGAAGGTCTCAATTGCCAGCTGGTATGATCCCGGTGTCATGTAGTCCTGCATTGACATCTTTTTAAGTTCATCAAGTGTGTATCCCAGCAATGTAGTTGCGGAAGGGCTTGCGTAACTGAGGGACATATCATTGGCCTGAATAAAAATTACGTCTGTGGCGTTTTCTGCCACAAACCTGTACTGCTGTTCACTCTGCCGTAGTGCCTCTTCGATAATTTTACGGTCTGTAATATCAATGTGGATGCCGATCATCCGGTGGGGTCTCCCATCATGGTCATAATCGAAAAATTTTCCCTTGCTGTGAATCCATCTCCAGTCACCTGATTTGCTTTTCAGCCTGAACTCGAGATCATATGCGCAGATATCTTCCAGGCAGCCGTTAACGGTGTCCATCACCCATCCCCTGTCTTCCGGATGGAGCAGTGATGCCCATGCATCAAGACTCATGGGAAATGCATTGGGTTCATATCCAAGCATTGTGTAATACCGGGGACTGTAATATCCTTCATTGGTGTCAAGATCCCAGTCCCAGAACCCGTGATCAGAGGCTTCCAGTACCCTTTCCAGCTGTTTTTCGCTTTCATGCAGTTTCTTTTCAAGTGAATGCCGCTGCAGGGTGGTCTCAACTGCCATCAGGAGTTCAGTATGGTCAACCGGCTTGAGTACGTAGGCGTAGGGATGTGTTTTTACCGCGTCACTGAAGGTGGCGTCATCCGCATAGGCGGTGAGAAAAATTACGGGTATATCAAATTGTTCGTGAATATGCCTGGCGGTTTCGATACCGTTGAGTGTGCCTGCAAGCATAATATCCATGATGATGAGATCGGGGGGGGCCTGGGAAACCAGCTTCAGGGCATCCTCACCGGATTTCGCCATGTGGGGTACATGGTAACCGGATTCTTCCAGTGAGGATTGAATATCCTTCGCGCTGATCAATTCATCCTCAACAAGGAGTATAGTAGACCTGTCCATAACCGTATACACGTATCCTTAACCGGGGTGAGTGTGCAGTTAAAGAATAGTATATTAAAGCAAAAAGTCAATAATAACTTTTTCTTCTGGTTACAGGTCTATCACCTTGCCGGGATTGATGATGCCGTTGGGATCGAATGCCCGCTTGATGCGCTTGAGCAGTTCTATCTCGCCGGGTGAGGCGAATTTCTGCAGGTACTGTTTCCGGGTGTAGCCGGTGCCGTGTTCACCGGTGATGGTGCCCCCGTGCCGGTAGGCGGCCCCATAGATAATCTCCTTCAGCCGGGGCTGCAGTTCCTGCCATTTGTCATGTTCCATGTCCCCGCGCAGCACATCAATGTGGACGTTGCCGTCTCCCGCGTGACCGAAAATTACCGACCTGAGGCCAAGCTGGTTCAGGCTGCTTTTCACTTCCCTGAGAAACACCGGGATCTTCGATCTTGGTACCACGGAATCTTCGGCCAGGAACACCGGGCTTTTGGCGTGAATGGCTTCACGTATAGACCGCCGTGCCGTCCACAGCCGTTCTTTCTGCTGCATAGACTCTGCCACCATGATAGACTCGGGGTTGACGGGAAGAATGGATTGTATCTTTTCAAGCATGCTGCCTATGGCTTCCTCGCTGCTTCCGTCAAGCTGTACAAGCAGGTGTGCCCCCGCCTGGGGGTGGGGCATGGCATCACCCAGGTAATCGGCCACCAGGGTGAGGGCGTCCTCTTCCATGAATTCAAGTGCGGCAGGTGACACCCTGTGTATGAGCATGGCGTGCACCCCGTCCACCGCCTCTTCAAGTGTTTTAAAAGGTATAAGAAGATCAAGAGAATGGGGGGGGACGGGGACAAGCTTCAGGTAGAGCCTGGTGATAACCGCGAGCGTACCCTCCGAACCAAGCAGAATGCCGGTGAGATTGTAGCCGGTGGCGTTCTTGATGAACTTGCCCCCGTGAGTGATAACAGAACCGTCGGCAAGCACAAACTCCAGGCCGGTGACATAGTCCTTCGTGGTGCCGTACTTCACCGCCCTGGGGCCGCCGGCACATTCGGCGATGTTGCCCCCCAGCGAGCACGAGTCAAGGCTGGCAGGGTCGGGTGGGTACATGAGGCCGTGTTCAAGGGCGGCCCGCTGCAGGTCACCGGTGATCACCCCCGGCTCAACCACGGCGATCATGTTCTCCACGTCTATCTCGATAATGCGGTTCAGCTTTTCAAGGGAGAGCACCACCCCGCCCGACACTGCTATGGCACCGCCCGTGACCCCCGTACCCGCACCCCTGGGAATCACCGGTACCCGGTGCCGGTTGCAGGCCTGCAGCACGGTGCTTACGTCCTCCACCGTCCGTGCGATAACCACAAGATCCGGTGTACCGGTGAGGTTTGATGTCTCGTCGTGGGTGTATGCCTCAAGGAGGTCGCTGTCGGTGAGTAGTAGGCCGGGGCCTGCCTGGCTTATTATTTCGTTTTTTACGGCTTCTATGTTCATATTGGGTCCTTTATGCAATAATTATGTGAACTAACATGGTGCAGAAATATGCCGGTAATTACAAATAAAAATTTTTTTCATGGGGCCACAGACTGTGAAGCCCCCTAAATCCCCCCAATGGGGGACTTCACGACTTCTTTATGTATTACTAATTGTTAATACCGAAATCATAATTCAAAATGATAACCTTTAATAGTCCCCCTTGGGGGGATTTAGGGGGCTTCTGAGCAATAGGCCATCAAAAGTTAGAGGCTCTGACCCCTTTTATGCACTTGACAATGCAACACTTGTTTATTACCGTGAACAGTGTTTACATAAGGCGTTATACCATCATACCGGAGGCCACCCATGTCATTACCAGACAGGAACAACCCCTACAATTTTGACGATTTTCTCAACTGGCGTAATTCCGTTGATTATTATAAGGACGACCACTTCTTCCAGAAGGTGGTGAAGCATTTTACCGGCAACCTGTGGGAACAGGTGCACCGGGAAGCGGAGAAGGTGTCCCAAAAGGCGTCGTTCCGCTGGCGGGACATGGCAGAAAGGATAGCCCTGCCGGAGGAGCGTCCCTACATGCAGCATTATGACGGCATGAATCACCGCATTGACCGTATCGTGCGGCCCCGCGACACGGAGATGATGGAGCATGAGATATTCTCCGAGGGGCTTTTCTCGGAGAAGACCCATGCCTGGGAGAAGCTGGTGAAGATGTACCTTATCTACCAGAACGGGGAGTCATGTATCGCCTGTCCCCTTACCTGCACCGAGGGGATGGTGGAGCTATTAAGAAAGTTTGCAGATACACCAGAGCTGAAGGGCATACTTGAACACACCGCCGAGGGGGTGGACGGGCATTTTGCCATCGGTGCCCAGTACCTCTCGGAGATACAGGGGGGCTCTGACGTGCCCGCCAACGTGCTTGAGGCGGTAGAGGAAAACGGGCAGTGGCGCCTGTACGGCACCAAGTTTTTCTGCTCGGCCACCCACGCCGATTACGCGGTGGTAACGGCAAAGCCCCGTGGCTCGGAAAAGGTGGGTCTCTTTATCGTGCCCTCGTGGTTACCGGGTGATAAAGAGAAGGAAAAGCGCAACGGGTACATCATCGACCGTATCAAGTGGAAGCTTGGCACAAGCGAGCTTACCACCGCCGAGCTTAGCTTCAACGGTGCGGTGGCATATCCTGCCGGTCCACTTGACCGGGGGGTTGCCAACGTGGTGGGGATCGTGCTTACCTACTCCCGGCTTACCGTGGGGCTTTCGGCATCCGCCTTCATGACCAGGGCGGTGCGTGAGGCGAAGGAGTACGCCAGGTTCAGGGAGGCCTTCGGCATGCCCATCGGGAATTTCCCCCTGCTTGCCGGGCAGGTAGAGGAGATAGACCACGCGGCAAAACGCTCCACTGCGGGGGCCTTCAGGGTGTACGATGAATTTCTGCGACTGGATGGGGGCCTCAGGGGAGGCCTGGTGGAGGACGAGCCCGAGGAACTTCGCCGCAGGCGGTTCAGGGTACGTGAGCTTATCATGCTGCAGAAGATCACCGCCTCGTGGGACGCGGTGGACGTGATCCGCACCGCCATGTCGGTTTTCGGCGGCCACGGCGTAATGGAAGACTTCTCATGCCTGCCCAGGCTCTACCGGGATTCTGCCGTCAACGAGCTGTGGGAGGGGCCACGCAACGTGCTGCTTACCCAGGTTCACCGTGACCTGCAGCGGGCGGCCTCGTGGTACCCGCCCGAAGAGATGGTGGCCGACAGCCTGAAGGGCTCTGACCCCGTGCTGGTGAAAGACCTGGGGGAAGAGCTGAAAGACCTGGTATCCCATGAGAATCTTTTCACGATGGACGAGAAGACCCTTGAGGTGTGCAGGCGCTGGGACAGCTTCTGCCACCGGTTCTTTCACGCCTGCCAGGACATGGCCATGGCAGAGGTGCTTGAAGGGGTGAAGGAAAAGGTGTGATCAGCCGGTACTGCCTTTGCTAAAGAGGTCTGCCATGATGCGGCCAAGCTCTTTCATGTGATCAAGCAGTTCTTCCCGGCTGCGGCCGGGATACTGCCAGAAGGTAATGAGAATGCCGTTAAGTGCGGCAAAGAAGGCATGGGAGTACAGGCGCACCTGCTTTTTTGGCAGACCCGCCTCAAAGAGCCTGTCAAAATGTTCCAGCAGGGTTCGCTCGGCATTGTTCAGGCGCCCGGCCTGTTCTTCGTCCAGCGACCCGTCCAGCATGAAGTGGGTCATCATCCTGAAATAGTGGCCGTTATCGGCCAGGTATTGTATAAAGGCATCGGCCGCTTCCAGGGTGGGGTTTTTGCCCTGTGTGCCGGTTATGGCGTCCAGGGTGGCGATTATCTCGTCCGCCCCCTGTAAAAAAGCTTCGATGAAAAGGGACTGCTGGTCGGGGAAATACCGGTAGATTGATGCCGGCGATATCCCCGCCTCCCGGGCGATCTCCCGCATGGTGACCTGGGTAAAAGGTTTACTGCCGAAGACCCGTTCGGCCGCCTCCAAAATGATCTGCCTGCGGCTTTCCCGTTCCTGCCTGCGCAGGGTTCCGAATGTGGAGTTGGTATCAGTCATACACCTGCCCCTGTCCCTTCCGTATAAGTGTAAATATGATGGTGATCATTATCAAGGTAAATACCGCCGCCGCGCAGAAGGCGTGGCACAGGTCGAACACGGAGTAGAAAAAGGCCATGAAGAGGGGTCCCAGTGTCTGTCCCACCCGCAGCGCCATACCGTTAAGGGATACCACCGCACCCCTGTACTCGGTGGGGGCAGCAGAGGTGAGCAGCGACAGAAGGCTGGGGTTGTTGATGCCGTTCCCTATGCCGGTAATAAGTGCGGCCAGCACCATTATCCATATGTTCTCAGCGAAGGCCACGATGACAAATGATATTGCAAGCAGTATAAAAGCGTACTTGATGAGGTTCTTCTCCGAGTACTTCGTTATGAGCCGCTGCAGCTGTGTTGCGGTGATGGCGGTTGACACCGACATGGCCGACATTACCAGCCCGATGATGACGGTGCTTGAATCGAAGCGCTGTTTCATCACCAGCGGGTAGTAGGTGATCATGGCACCGTACAGCAGTATGAAGGTGGCGATGCTCCCGGTAAAAAGTCCTATGACGTAGGGGTTCTTGATGATCTTCCATATGGAGCCGAAGTAGCTTTTCAGGTCCTGCTGCTGCAGTGGTTCCGGGTTGTTCAGCTTGAACATGACGAAAAAAGCCACGATGATGGCCAAAAATGGCAGCAGAAAGGGGTAGTTCCAGCCCAGCAGTGCCATGGCCCCGCCGAGCGACGGGTAGATGGCGGTCCCGATGCTGAGCACGCTGGCGTTGTAGCCGAAGGCAGCGGTGCGCTGGGGCCCCTTGAAGAGGTCGCCGATGATGGTGACGTTGATGGCCCCCAGGGCTGATGCCCCCACTCCCTGTATAAAACGGAACACCAGCAGTAACTGGAAATCGCGGATAAAAAAACAGGCCCCCCCTGCAATGCCGAACACCAGCAGTGACGGTGCCAGTATCTTCTTTCGTCCTACATGATCTGAGAGTATACCAAGCAGGGGTGTGAGGATGATCCCCGGCAGGGTGAATATGGTGACCAGCATGGCCACCGAGTTGTAGGGTATGCCCAGTGCCTTCGCCATGTCAGGGAAAGCAGGCGCGATACTGGTGACCCCCATCACCACCATCAACGTGACGGCAAAGGCGATATGCAGGTTAGGGTCAAGGTAGAGTTTTCTTTCGGTTGCCATATACTGGTGTTCTGCTCCTTAAGAATTAACGCAAGGGTAGCCATGGATGGATATGTTGCAAGCTTATTTCGCGAATGACCTTGGTGCCTTAAATATCATTTATCTGAAAGCCCCCTAAATCCCCTGTATAGACCGGGGACATAGGTAACACATGTTCGGACACATGGGTAACACTTTTTTGTATCATAGCGTTAACTTCTTAATGACTTGATTACAATAATACACTTCTCTTACATTATCATAACTGGTTG